>Ga0180221_1000018_pt1 | contig 498491 bp, 497 predicted proteins | sample eDN5th37CKraftMG_FD_151339 | JGI IMG/M metagenome (GOLD analysis project Ga0180221, IMG submission 151339) | Enriched Miracle-Growth compost microbial communities from Emeryville, California, USA - eDNA 5th pass 37_C Kraft MG (version 2) (version 2) ... | reverse complement strand
CTTGCGAAGATCATTGGAAAGAGGTCGGGTCATCAGATGCTGGCCTCCTATCCAGCCAGCATCTTGAATCACAAAACTGGCCTCAACGGAATCCCTTTCGATTCAGTCAAAGGCGGAAACGCTCTAAGGGCCTCTTCATCACAGCTTGGGGATTGCCCCTCTTTTTCATTGCCGCCGACGGCCGGCCGCGCGTATGTTAATGAAGCCATGACGACGCTGACCATTGATATAAGGCGGGCTGCCCTCAACGACGCGATCGCGATCGCGGATGTGCATCATGATGCCTGGCGCGGCGCCTATGCCGGCATCATCCCGCACAAGGCGCTCAACGCCATGCTGCAGCGCCGCAGGGCCGAATGGTGGGCCCGCGCCATCCGTCGCTCCACGCAGATATTGGTCGCAGAGGTCGGCGGTGAAGTCGTCGGCTATGCTACGCTCGGCCCCAACCGGGCACGCCAGCTCACGCAGAAGGGCGAGATCTACGAGCTCTATATCAAGCCGGAATATCAGGGCATCGGCCTTGGCGGTCGGCTCCTGCGCACCGCCCGCCGCTGCCTCACCGATATGGGGCTGAAAGGCACCGTCGTCTGGGCGCTGGAAGACAACACGCTCGCCCTCTCCTTCTATCGCGGCGCCGGCGGACGCGACGTTGCCGAAGGCATTGAATGTTTCGATGGCAAGACGCTGAAGAAGGTCGCCTTCGTCTGGAATTAGGGGAGTAGGGCGGCAAGGGAATAAGGGAGCATGTTTCGCACATGAACATGCTCCCTTATTCCCCTATTTCCTTACTCCCCCTCTCTCCTTCCAGTCCATTTTCGTTTTTGTTGCGCCGCGTCATGAAACCCGTTATCAGGGCGCGAAACGAAAGGATGTCTCCATGAATATCGATGCCATCTCAATCGGCTCCAATCCCCCCGAAGATGTCAACGTCATTATCGAAGTGCCGGTTGGCGGTCAGCCGATCAAGTACGAGATGGACAAGAAGGCAGGCGCGCTGATCGTCGACCGCTTCCTCTACACGCCGATGACCTATCCCGGGAATTACGGCTTCGTGCCGCACACACTTTCCGAAGATGGCGATCCGATCGATGTCCTGGTCTGCAACACCCGCCAGCTGGTGCCGGGCTGCGTCATCAATGTGCGCCCCATCGGCGTGCTGGTCATGGAAGACAATTCCGGCAAGGACGAGAAGATCATCGCCGTGCCTTCGCCACACCTGACGCGCCGCTACGAGAAGGTGCACAACTACACCGACCTGCCGGAGATCACGCTCAAGCAGATCGCTCATTTCTTCGAGCACTACAAGGATCTGGAACCCGGCAAATGGGTCAAGATCGGCGATTGGGGCGACGAGGATTACGCCCGCCAGTTTATCACCGAGGCGATCGAGCGTGCCAAGGCCAAGAAAGCCTGAACCGCGTCACATCTGATTTCACTGCCTGGAGCGGTTCCGATCATGCGGAACCGCTCTTTTTGTTGTGATCGCCTAATCCGCTTGCCGTGCAAGCGCCGGCAGGGCGACACCGCCGGCCTGGATGACGGGCTTGTCCACACCGCAGGAGAAATCGCGCGCCCGGCCGTCGGCAATGCGCCGCGCCTCTTCATTGGCGTCCCGGTTGCCGGTTACCACGACATAGCCGACGGCGCAGCCTTCTCCTCCGCCCTTCCGGCCGACCTTCTCGACCGTCAGCACCTCGACCGTATTGCCCGGCTCGCCCACGAACCAGCGGTGGATGGTGGCAAAGGGAACTTTTTTCTTTCCGTCCCTTGCGACACGCCATTCGATGGTATCGCTGCTCTGGTTGAAGCCCGCGAAGGATTCCCATTTGGGCTTACCCTCTTTCGGCGGGAAGCCGTAGAAGATGGATTCGCGCGCGTCATCATAAGAGATCAGGACGGGATAGTCCTTGTAGCCGGCGCAGACGAGCTCCTGCCAGTCGCCCTCTCCGCTGGCGGCGGCTTCGACCACCTTGCAGTCGCGCTTCCTGTCGATTTTTGTATAGGTGCTTTCGATCCCGGCCGCCCCGGCCCCACCGGCAATCAACACGAAAGCTACAGCTGGAAAGACACGTCTCATGAGAGCTTCTCTATCCTGAATAGAGAAGCTTATAACGCCGGCCGAAGGCGAAAACCACTCCCAATCATGTGGCATCTCCCGTCGGGGACACGATCTGGCGGAGGCGCGCGGCAAGCGCCTGCGGCTCGCCCGCGATATGCACCTGCTTCAATCTGGAGGTCGCTCCGCCCGTCACCGAAACACCACCACCGGGAACGCCCAGCGTTTTTGCAAGGAGCTTTTCCAACGCTTTGTTAGCCTTGCCGTCCTCAGGCACGGCACGAACCCGCGCAAGGAGATAGTGCCGCCCGTCCGCCGCCTCTCCAACACCTTCCACCGCATCCCGCGAGGCCTTCGGCGTCAGCCGCACGAAAACGGTGACGCCGTTCTTTTCCGCGCGGAAAATGCCCTCGGTCACAGAAGCATCGGCGCGATGGTCGTCCACAGGAGCTGGCGGATGAAGAAGATGATCAGAAGAAGAATGATGGGTGAGATGTCGATGCCGCCGAGATTGGGCAGGAGATTGCGGATCGGACGCAGCGCCGGCTCCGTCACCCGGTAGAGGAATTCACCGACCGACGCCACGAAGCGGTTGCTGGAATTGATGACGTTGAAGGCGTAGAGCCAAGAAAACACCGCGCTGGCGATGATGATCCAGGTGTAGATGTCGAGCGCCAGATCAATGGTGCGGATCAGTGCAAGCATGAATATCTCCTTGAAGTCCCCGACATGTAGCGGTTGCCGGTTTCAAGGACAAGGCCCATCGCATGGCAGGCTTATCGGGGAATTAAGCCGCAGGGCGTAGAACAGGTAGCACGACAACCATTCGCCGCCGGCTATTCGCTCGTCCGGTGCAAATCCACGCACATCATCCTTGACAGCACCCCGTCCCCGCTCCTAAATGCCGCTCGCATCGGTGGACGGGGCTGTAGCTCAGCTGGGAGAGCGCGTCGTTCGCAATGACGAGGTCAGGGGTTCGATCCCCCTCAGCTCCACCAATGCCATCTCGTTTATTTCCCTGCAAAACGCGCTGGTTCCGCAGAACGGCTGCGGCTGGTCCGTCAGCGGTCCAGGTTTCTTTTTCCGGATGAACCGTCTTTTGGAATTTTATTCCAAAGGATTGTCGTCAGGCGAACGGTCGAAACTAGGTTTTTCCGCTCGTTCGCCATACTATCCAGTCTGGGAAAGACCAGGGAGACGATCTCATGAACAAGCCCGTAGCCTCACAGAATGCACGCGTACCGGGTCGCGGCCGCGTTTATGATTCCATTCTCGACACCATCGGCGATACGCCGCTCGTCCGCATCGACAAATTCGCCAGGGAGAAGGGCGTCGAGGCCAATCTGCTGGCAAAGCTGGAGTTCTTCAACCCGCTGGCGAGCGTCAAGGACCGTATCGGCCTTGCCATGATCGAGGCGCTCGAGGAGGCCGGCAAGGCAACGCCCGGCAAGACGACGCTGATCGAGCCGACGTCCGGCAATACCGGCATCGCGCTCGCCTTTGCCGCTGCCGCCAAGGGCTATCACCTGATCCTCACCATGCCGGAGACGATGTCGGTCGAGCGCCGCAAGCTCCTGAAGCTGCTCGGCGCCGAACTGGTGCTGACCGAAGGAGCAAAGGGCATGAAGGGCGCCATCGCCAAGGCCGAGGAACTGGTGTCCGAAAACCCCGACGCCATCATTCCGCAGCAGTTCGAAAATCCGGCCAACCCGGAGATCCACCGCCGCACGACGGCGGAAGAAATCTGGAACGACACCAATGGCGAGGCAGACATCCTGATCTCGGGCATCGGCACCGGTGGCACCATTACCGGCGTCGGGCAGGTGATCAAGGCGCGCAAGCCATCCTTCCGCGTCGTTGCGGTCGAGCCGAAGGATTCACCGGTTCTCTCCGGCGGCAATCCCGGCCCGCACAAGATCCAGGGCATCGGCGCCGGCTTTGCGCCGAAGGTTCTCGATACGTCGATCTATGACGAGATCGTCCAGGTCTCTAATGACGATGCTTTTGCCAATGCCCGGTTGGTCGCCCGGCTGGAGGGCATCCCCGTCGGCATTTCTTCGGGTGCAGCCCTTGCGGCGGCCGTCGAAGTCGGCAAGCGCCCGGAAAACAAGGGCAAGAACATCGTCGTCGTCATTCCCTCTTTCGCCGAGCGCTATCTCTCGACCGCACTCTTCGAGGGGCTGGAGGGCTGATCCTGCCGGAAGCTGATTTCGACAGAAAGGCCGGAGCGTCACCGCCCCGGCCTTTTTCATTCCATGAAAATCGGCTCAGTGACGGGGGCGCGCGGCGCAAGCAGGCCCCGGTCCGCGCATATAGTGGCGTTCCGGCCGGTAGCTGGGGGCCAAAAATTCGCGAATGACGGTTGCGCTATGGCGCAGTTGAACAAGAATGCTCATCGTCCTGTACCTGAAACTCTTGAATTCTCAATCGGCAATCCTCGCGAAGCACGGGCGCCGCGACAGCCTTAAAGACAAATTTAACAATTAAAAATGAATGTTCTCTGAACGTCGATGGTTAAGAGACCATGAATGTCCGCCGGAGCCGGAGAGCGTCTACCGCGTCGGCACGGGATGCTCGCCGCGATAATCGTAGAAACCGCGACCGGACTTGCGGCCAAGCCAGCCGGCCTCGACATATTTCACGAGCAGCGGGCAAGGCCGGTATTTGGAATCCGCAAGTCCTTCATAGAGCACCTGCATGATCGACAGACAGGTGTCGAGCCCGATGAAATCGGCAAGCTGCAGCGGCCCCATGGGATGGTTGGCGCCGAGCTTCATCGCCGTGTCGATGGCCTCCACCGAACCCACGCCCTCATAGAGCGTATAGATGGCCTCGTTGATCATCGGCAGCAGGATGCGATTGACGATGAAGGCCGGGAAATCCTCCGCCACCGTGATGGTCTTGTCGAGGCTTTCGACGAAGGTGCGGGCGCTCTCGAAGGTCACGTCCTCCGTGGCGATGCCGCGCACCAGCTCCACGAGCTTCATCACCGGCACCGGGTTCATGAAATGGATGCCGATGAAGCGCTCCGGACGGTCCGTGGTCGAGGCGAGGCGGGTGATCGAGATCGAGGAGGTGTTGGTGGCGAGCAGCGCCTCCGGATTGAGGACCGGGCAAAGCTGCGCGAAGATCTTGCGCTTGATCGTCTCGTCTTCGGTCGCCGCCTCGATGGCGAGATCGACCCCGGCGAGATCCTCCATCTTTTCGGCCATATTGATGCGGTTCATCGCCTCGCGATGGGCCTTTTCGTCGAGCTTGCCGGAAGCGACCTGCCGCGACATATTGCCGTTGATCGTGGCGATGCCGTTCTCCAGCCGCTCAACCGAGGCGTCGTGCAACAGCACGTCATAGCCCGCCACTGCACAGACATGGGCGATGCCGCTGCCCATCTGACCCGCTCCGATAATCCCGATCTTCTTGATTGTCGCGCCCATATTCCACCCTTTGGATAGTTCTTTTGTGCAGTGCAATGCATGCAAAGTAAATGGCCGGAGTAGAGTTCGTCTACCCCGGCCATCATAATTTAATCGATCAGTTATGAAAGTCTCAAAGAGCCTTTTCGAGCTGCGGCAGGATCTCGAAGAGATCGCCGACAATGCCGTAATCGGCGACCTGGAAGATCGGCGCTTCCTCGTCCTTGTTGATGGCGACGATGACCTTGGAGTCCTTCATGCCGGCGAGATGCTGGATGGCGCCTGATATGCCGCAGGCGATGTAGAGATCGGGGGCGACCACCTTGCCGGTCTGGCCTACCTGCCAGTCGTTCGGCGCATAGCCGGCGTCAACCGCGGCGCGCGAAGCGCCAACGGCAGCGCCAAGCTTGTCGGCGACGGGCAGGATGACCTCCTTGAACTTCTCCGACGAGCCGAGCGCCCGGCCGCCGGAGATGATGATCTTGGCCGAGGTTAGCTCCGGACGGTCGCCGCCGGAAAGCTTCGCCTCGACGAACTTCGACAGGCCCGGATCGCCCGCCGCGCCTACGGTCTCGACCGGAGCCGAACCACCTTCGCCAGCCGCCTGGAAGGAGGAGGTGCGCACGGTGATCACCTTCTTGGCGTCCGTCGCCTGCACCGTCTGGATGGCGTTGCCGGCATAGATCGGGCGCTTGAACGTATCCGGCGACACCACCTCGATGATGTCGGAGATCTGCATGACGTCGAGAAGGGCGGCGACGCGCGGCAGGATGTTCTTGCCGTTGGTGGTCGCCGCCGCGATTATCGTGTCGTAATTGCCGGCAAGCGAAACGACGAGCGCGGCGGTCGGCTCCGCCAGGCGGTTTTCCAGCGCGTCGGCGTCGGCGAGAAGAACCTTGCGCACGCCCTTGAGCCTGGCAGCGGCATCTGCGGCAGGTTTCGCGCCCTTGCCAGCGACGAGGATATCGACATCGCCGCCGATGGCGGCCGCAGCCGTCAGCGCCCTGGCGGTCTGGTCGGAAAGGTGCTGGTTGTCGTGTTCGGCAACAAGAAGAATAGCCATAATGAATTCCTTTCCGTTAGATCAGAGAACGCCGGCTTCGTTCTTCAGCTTGTCCACGAGTTCCGCGACGGAGGCGACCTTGACGCCCGCCTTGCGGCCGCCCGGCTCCTCGGTCTTCAGCACCTTAAGCCGCGGCGCGGTGTCGACGCCGTAATCGGCCGCCGTCTTCTCGTCGAGCGGCTTCTTCTTTGCCTTCATGATGTTCGGCAATGACGCATAGCGCGGCTGGTTCAGGCGCAGATCGGTGGTGACGATCGCCGGCAGCTTGATCTCGACCGTCTGCAGACCGCCATCCACTTCGCGGGTGACTTTCGCCGAGCCCTCTGCGATCTCCACCTTGGAGGCGAAGGTGCCCTGGCTCCAGCCGAGCAGCGCCGAGAGCATCTGGCCGGTCTGGTTGGCGTCGTCGTCGATCGCCTGCTTGCCGAGGATGACGATCTCAGGCTGTTCCGCCTCGACCACGCCCTTGAGGATCTTCGCCACTGCCAGCGGCTCGACCACATCGTCGACCTTGACCAGGATGCCGCGGTCCGCTCCCATGGCGAGCGCGGTGCGGATCGTCTCCTGCGCCTGCGCCGGCCCGATGGACACGGCCACGATCTCCTCGACCTTGCCGGCCTCCTTCAGGCGGATCGCCTCTTCCACCGCGATCTCGTCGAACGGATTCATCGACATCTTCACATTGGCGAGCTCGACGCCCGAGCCGTCGCCCTTCACCCTGATCTTCACGTTGTAATCAACGACACGCTTTACAGCGACGAGCACTTTCATGCGTCTGACCCTTCCCGAATGAAACTCTTCGACGGATATACCGTCACGCACGATCGCCCACTTGCCAGATGCCGACATCGAGGCAACGGAAATGGACCCTCCCTGGGTGCGAATTGCGGCATTGCCGCAATCCATGCCTGAACCGGGGCGGGACCGTAATTGTGATTGACGTGCACGTCAATCACCGTTCTTCGGTGGCTATGATTCAGGTCAGGGCGCGGCGAAAATGACGGTTTTTTGAAAACCGGAGCGGAGTGTACTTTCAGTACATGAGCACCGGAAGCGCAGAAAACCGTCATTTGCAGCCCGCCCTCACTTGAATCCATCAGCGATTCTCACCAGGCACCCACAGCACGTCACGCGCACCATTGTCGTTGGTCACGCGGGCGGCAACGAACAGGAAATCGGAGATGCGGTTGATATATTGCAGCGCCGCCTCGCTCACCCGTTCGCCGGATTTCTGCGCCAACTCCACCATGATGCGCTCGGCGCGCCGCGAGACCGTGCGCGCCAGATGCAGCGCCGCGGAAGCCGGCGTGCCGGCCGGCAGGACAAAGGAGCGCAACGGCGCAAGACCGGCGTTCAACTGATCGATTTCCGCCTCGATCCGCAGCACCTGGGCCTCGATGATGCGTAGAGGCTCGTAATCGAGGGGCTTTCCGTCGCCTGGCGTCGAAAGGTCGGCCCCCAGGTCGAACAAATCGTTCTGGATGCGCGCCAGCATCGCGTCGAGTTCCGGATGGCTGCCGGCGGTGTGCAGCCGCGCCAGGCCGATGCAGGCATTGGCTTCATCGACCGTGCCATAGGCCTCGACGCGCAGGTCGCATTTGACCCGCCGCTCACCATTACCGAGCCCGGTGGTTCCGTCATCGCCGGTGCGCGTATAGATCTTGTTCAGCCTGACCATCTGTTTTCCCCTCCATGGCCGTCAACCGCCCGCATGACGGCCGAAATAGATCGCGGCAACAATCAGCAGCACGGCGATGAACTGCAGCAGTACGCGCAGCTGCATCATCTTGTTGGAAAAATTGCCGTCGCCTCCGCGCATCATGTTGCGCAGGCCGACAAGAAGAACGCCCACGACGGCGACGATGGCCGCCATCGCCGCGATCTTGAACAGGAACTCCATTTCCGCTTCCTTTCAGTAATTCCGGCTGACCCGGTTCAGGATTGGTCCGCAAGCATCCGGTAGAACATGCGGGAAGGCATCAGACGCCGTGCGAGAGCGCCAAGTTTCGCCGGCCGTGTTACCAGATAATGGGGCCGGGGCCGAGGGTTTTCCAGCGCGTCCCGCAATACCGCATACACCGCGTCGGGACCAAGCTTCGACTTCGATTTCGTGCCGCCGCTTTTCAGCTTTGCCAATTGCCGCTCGTAATCGGCGCGATGCACGGAATGGGCGATATCGATATTCTTCTCGGCCCACTCAGCCGCATTATAGGAAAAACGGGAATCGATCGGCCCCGGCTCGACGAGCGAGACATGGATGCCCGAGCCCTCCAGTTCCATCCGTTCGGCGAGCATCAGCCCTTCCAGCGCGAATTTGGAGGCGACATAGGCGCCGCGCCATTTCATCGGCACCAGCCCGAGGATGGAGGAACAATGCACGATACGGCCGTGCCCCTGCGCCCGCATGGCGGGAATGACCCGCCGCGTCAGATCGTGCCAGCCGAAGAAATTGGCCTCGAACTGCTCGCGCAACGCATCGACCGGCAGATCCTCCACCGCACCCGGCTGTGCATAGGCGCCATTGTTGAAAAGCGCGTCGAGCCTGCCTTCCGTCGCTTCCAGGACGGCCGAAACCAGCGCCGCGATCGATTCCGGCTCGCGGTAATCGAGATAATGCGCTTCCAGGCGATCGCGCCGCAGTGCTTCGATATCCTCCGGCTTGCGCGCCGTGGCGAAGACCCGCCATCCATCTTCCTGCAGCGCGCGGGCGCAAAACGCCCCGATGCCGGAGGAACATCCCGTGACAATGATCGTTTTGCGCTTCGACATCGGTTGATGCACCGGACCCTCTCTTGCATCTGGCGTGGATGAACCTATTCCTGGCTTCCCATATCGCACCGCCCGTTGCAATCTGCCTGTCATCAGGGCAAAGCCGGTATGAGAGCCGCCGCTCCGCCGCCTGAAAGGAAAAATCTGCCGATGAAAAAAATCAGAACCTTCCTGTGGCAGGTTTTATGCGATGCGTTCGGCCATTTCTTTTCCGACGACGGCTGGGCCTTTGCCAGCCATATAGCGCTATCCGGGCTGATGGCGCTGTTCCCCTTCCTGATCTTCGCCACTTCGCTTGCAAGCTTTCTCGGCGCCAACGCCTTTGCCGATACGGCCGTCCACGTCATCTTCGACACCTGGCCGGAAACCATCGCCCGGCCGATCGCCAGCGAGGTGATGAACGTGCTAACCGTCCAGCGCGGCGGGCTGTTGACGGTCAGCGTCATTGCCGCGGCCTATTTCGCCTCCAACGGCATTGAGGCGTTGCGGATCGCACTCAACCGGGCCTATCGCGTCAACGACACCCGTTCGGTCATCTTCTGCCGCCTGCAGAGCCTCGGCTTCGTCATCATCGCCACGCTCGGCCTGATGGCGATCAGCGTGCTTCTCGTCCTCGCCCCGCTCGCCGTCCGGCTTGCCGAGCAATGGTTCCCGGCGATCAGCCCCTATACGGGAGGGCTCGACATCTGGCGCTATGTCATCGCGGTCTCGGTGCTGGTGGTGGGGCTCCTCTCCGTCCATATCTGGCTGCCCGCCGGCAAGCGCAGCTTTGGCGATATCCTGCCGGGCATCGGCATAACATTGCTCGCCTGGCTGGCCGGCTCCATCCTCTTCGCCAAATATCTCCAGACTTTCGCCAATTACGTCTCCACCTATGCCGGGCTTGCCTCGATCATGGTGGCGATCGTCTTTCTCTATATCATCGCGGCGATCTTCATCCTCGGTGCCGAGATCAACGCCGCGATCCTGCGCTACCGCAACCGCATGGCCTGGCGGGCGAAACGGTAGAGCTGAAAATTGCCGGTTTTGACGGTAGCCAGCGCCACACCGAAGGTGGTGATGACCATGCCGACGAACTGTACGAGATTCAGCGTCTCGCCGAAGAGGAAATAGGCCATCAGCGCCGTCGTCCCCGGCACGAGATAGAAGAGCGAGGCAACTTTCGACACCGCGCCCTCCCGGATCAGCACCATCAGGAGCAGCACCGCGCCGATCGAAAGCACCAGCACCAGCCAGCCCATGGCGAACAGCAGCCAGGGCGACCAGATGACCTGATGGTTCTCGAAAAACAGTGAGAGGATGGCAGTGAGAACACCTGCGGCCAGATATTGCACGGTCGTGCCGGTCTTCAGATCCACCTGCCCGACGAAACGCTTCTGCCACACCGTGCCGGTACTGATGGCAAGCACCGCAAGGAAGACCACGCCGACGGTGACGGCATTGATCCCGCCGGTGTCGAGCGAGAATTTCGGCCAGAGCACCATGACGACGCCGATAAACCCGATGGCGAGGCCCGCCCGATGGCGCCGCTCGATCTTTTCCCCAAGCGTCGCCCCGGCAATCAGCGTCGTGATCAGCGGCTGAAGCCCGACGACCAGGGCGGACATGCCGGCCGGCAATCCCCTGTGCACGGCCCAGAAGACACCCGAAAGATAGATGCCGTGAATAAGACAGCCGGCAATGGCGGCATGAAACGCGCCGCGCGGGCTCGGCCACCGGCTGCCGCTTGCAATCGCCCACACGCCGAGAATCGCCGCCGCCAGGAAGAACCGCACCGTCATGAAGCCGAACGGCTCGGCATAGGGCATCGCATAGCCCGCGCCGATGAAGCCGGTAGCCCAGAGCAGGACGAAGAGAGCGGGGAAATATCTGACGGGCATGGGCAGGTTTCCAGAGCAAGCCCCGGAAAACGGGATCTTGCGCGAAAGAATGATTCGCCCTGCCTTTATTCCGCTCCGGCCCAGCAGGCCAGTTCATTATTTTGATCGCAGCATTCAGCAGGAGAATATGAGCCAATGCGCTTGCAACATCGAACCGGCTCTGCCAACTGATGAGGCATGAATGATCACCCCCGCCCCATCACCATCTATGTCGATGCCGATGCGTGCCCCGTGAAGGCGGAAGTATATCGCGTGGCGGAGCGCCATGGGGTGAAGGTCTATGTCGTCGCAAACAGCTTCATCGCAGTGCCGCGCGATCCGCTGATCGAGCGGGTGATCGTGCCGAGCGGTCTCGATGTCGCCGATGACTGGATCGCCGAGCGCGCGCGCCCGGGCGCCATCGTCATCACCGCCGATATTCCGCTGGCAAGCCGGGCGGTGACGGCAGGTGCGGCGGCGATCGCGCCCAATGGCCGCGCCTTCACCGAGGCCTCGATCGGCAATGCGCTGGCGACCCGCAATCTGATGGAGGGCTTGCGCTCCGCAGGGCAGATCACCGGCGGTCCGCCGCCCTTTGCCGCCCGCGACCGCTCGGCCTTTCTCTCAGCGCTCGACCTTGCCATTGTCAGGCTGAAGCGCGCCGGCTTCGCCGCCTGAGATTATGACGAGCGCATCGTCGCCGTTGCGACACCTGCGCCGATCAGCAGCGTCCCGCCGGCGCGGTTGAAAATGCCGATGGCACGCGGATTGCCGAACAGGCTGCGTGCCCGCGTGGCCGCAATCGCGTATCCGAACGCGTTGGCGAAGGCCAGCACCAGGAATGTCGCCTCGAAAATCACCATCTGCGTCATGAAATCCCGATGCGGATCGAGGAACTGCGGCAGGAACGCCACGAAAAAGGTGATGCTTTTGGGGTTGAGCGCCGTCACCAGCCAGGCATGCGCCAGCATCCGCAGGGGCGAAGCGGTATCTCGCCGCGCCTCCGCCTCCATCGTGCCGCCGGCGCGGAAAAGCTTGATCCCGAGCCATATCAGATAGGCGGCGCCGACCCACTTGACCGCCGTGAACACCGTGGCGGAAGCCGCCAGCAACGCACCGACACCGAGCATGGAAAGCGTCATGGCGGTGAAATCACCGAGCGCCACGCCGCAGGCCATCGGGAAAGCCGTGCGCCAGCCCTGGCCCAGCGCATAGGAAACGACGAGCAATACGGTCGGCCCCGGAATGAGCACGAGAATTGCCGATGCGGCGGTGAAGGCAAGCCAGGTTTCGATGGTCATGAACGACGCTCCGGATAGTCGAAGCAGCAGCAATCCAGAAAAACAGCCGCCTGTCCAGCGCCTTCTAAGATGCTACTGGTTCATCGCCCTGGCCGCATCGATAAGCTTTTTCGCATCCTCTCCCGCCCAGTTGGCGGGGCCGTTCATTGAAGCGACCTGGCAGCCATCCTTGTCCACAAGCATGGTCACCGGCAGGCCGAAGGCGAGGTTCTTCTTTTTCAACTCATTGAAGACGCCCATCGTCGCATCGCGGTAGAGCTGCAGCGAGTGGACGCCGGTTTCGGAGAGAAAGGTTTTCGGCTTGGTGTCGTCGCCCGTATCGATATTGATCGCCACCACCTGAAAATCATCCCCGCCTTCCGACGCCTGCAGCTTGTCGAGCGCCGGCATCTCCTCGCGACAGGGGGCGCACCAGGTGGCCCAGAGATTGACCAGCAGCGTTTTTCCCTTGAAATCGGCAAGCGTCATCTTGGCACCGTCGGGCCCGGTGAAGCTCAGATTCTGCACCGGCAGCGGCGTCTCGGCGGCACGCATCGCCGCAACGTCACCCGTCGCGGCCGCATCGAGCGACTTGGCGGCCGCTGCCTTCACCGCGCACTGCCCGCCATCCGCCGTCGCTTCGATTGACGCTGCGACATTGCCAGACGGCCGTTCCTTCACGTATACCCCCACAGCACCGACGATAAGGCCTGCGAGGCCGGCAAGAAGAAAGATCCTTCCGTTTTTCGGTTTTTCAGCTTTGTCGTTTTCGCTGCCTTCTGCCATATCCCTTGATCTTCCCGTGTTTCTCATTCCAGAGGCATTCGAGCATGACCGAACAAAAGTCCAGCAATGAAATGTGGGGCGGGCGTTTCGCTTCCGGCCCCGATGCGATCATGGAAGAGATCAACGCCTCGATCGGCTTTGACCAGAAGCTTTACGCCCAGGACATCCGAGGATCGCTCGCCCATGTCGCCATGCTCGCCAAGACCGGCATAATTGCGGCAGAGGACCGCGACAAGATCGCCGAAGGCCTGAACACGATATTGTCAGAGATCGAGAGCGGCAAGTTCGCCTTCTCGCGCAAGCTCGAAGACATCCACATGAACATCGAGGCGCGGCTGGCCGAGCTGATCGGCCCCGCTGCCGGACGGCTCCACACCGCCCGCTCGCGTAACGACCAGGTGGCGGTGGACTTCCGCCTCTGGGTCAAGGACGAGCTTGAGAAGACGGCCGCTGCGCTCAAAAAGCTGATCGAGGCCTTTCTCGAGCGCGCCGAGGAACATGCCGCAACGGTGATGCCGGGCTTCACCCATCTGCAGACGGCGCAGCCCGTCACCTTCGGCCATCATTGCATGGCCTATGTCGAAATGTTCGGGCGTGACCTTTCGAGGGTGCGCGATGCCATCGAGCGCCTCGACGAATCGCCGCTCGGCGCCGCCGCCCTTGCCGGCACCGGCTTTCCGATCGACCGCCACATGACGGCGCAGGAACTGGGCTTCCGCGAGCCGACGCGCAATTCCCTCGACAGCGTTTCGGACCGCGATTATGCGCTGGAGTTCCTGAGCCTCGCTGCGATCTCAGCCACCCATCTCTCGCGCCTGGCGGAGGAGATCGTCATCTGGTCGACCCCGCAGTTCAGTTTCATCCGGCTTTCCGACGCCTTCTCCACCGGCTCCTCGATCATGCCGCAGAAGAAGAACCCGGACGCCGCGGAACTCATCCGCGCCAAGACGGGCCGCATCACCGGATCGCTGGTCGGCCTCCTGACCGTCATGAAAGGCCTGCCGCTCTCTTATTCCAAGGATATGCAGGAGGACAAGGAAGCCGTCTTCGATGCCGCCGAAACGCTGGAGCTGGCGCTCGCTGCCATGACCGGCATGGTCCGCGACCTGACCGTCAACGCCGCCGCGATGAAGAAGGCCGCCGGTTCCGGCTATTCGACAGCCACCGATCTTGCCGACTGGCTGGTGCGTGCATTGGGCATGCCGTTCCGCGAGGCGCACCATGTCACGGGCCGCGCCGTGGCGCTGGCGGAAAGCAGGAAATGCGACCTCGCCAAATTGTCGCTCGAAGAGCTGCAATCGATCCATCCCGGCATCACCGAAGCCGTTTTCGGCTTCCTCACCGTGGATAAATCGGTCCGCAGCCGCAAATCCTATGGCGGGACCGCGCCCGAACAGGTGCGCCGCCAGATCCGCTATTGGAAGAAGCGCATCGTCAAGGCGTGAGGCGCAATTGGGCAATGAACAAAGCAGGGTGCAATGAGCCCGCTTTTCCGCTACTACACGTCACGACATAGAGACAAATCAACGGTTCAGGACCAACCGCATGATTAGCCGTTCCTTCATTTCGACCCTTCTCCTTGCCGGTGCTCTCGGCGGCGCTCTCTCGGCCTGCGGCCGGCGCGGCGATCTCGAGCCGCCGCCCGCATCCGTCATCACCGACGAGCGCGGCCACACCAGGCCGAAACCGGTCGAGGACAAGCCTTTCATTCTCGACAAGCTGATCCAGTAGCCCGCGCAGCCGATCGGCTGCGCCACAAGAGCATCAAGACCTTGAACCATTTCGACTACCGGGACGGCGTCCTGCACGCCGAGAATGTCAGCATTGCCGAGATCGCGCGCGCGGTCGGCACGCCGTTCTACTGCTATTCCACCGCCACGCTGACCCGCCATTTCCGCGTCTTCTCGGAAGCCTTCGCCGATATGAATGCGCTCGTCTGCTATGCGCTGAAGGCCAACTCCAACCAGGCGGTGCTGAAGACGCTGGCAAAGCTCGGCTCCGGTGCCGATGTGGTTTCGGAAGGCGAGTTGCGCCGCGCGCTCGCCGCCGGCATCCCGGCGGACAAGATCGTCTTCTCCGGCGTCGGCAAAAAGGCGGGTGAGATGGATTTCGCGCTCGCCGCCGGCATCCGCTGCTTCAATGTCGAATCCGAGCCGGAACTGGAGCTTCTCTCCGCCCGTGCCGTCGCTGCAGGCAAGGTTGCGCCGGTGTCGCTGCGCATCAATCCCGATGTGGACGCGCGGACACACGCCAAGATCTCCACCGGCAAGGCGGAGAACAAGTTCGGCATTCCCTATCAGAAGGCACGCGATGTCTATGCCAGGGCGGCAAGCCTGCCGGGCTTGGCCGTTACCGGCATCGACATGCATATCGGCAGCCAGATCACCGAGCTGCAGCCCTTCGACGACGCCTTCAAGCTGCTCGCCGAACTGGTCGCGCAGTTGAAGGCGGATGGACACGCCATCGAGCATGTCGATCTCGGCGGTGGTCTCGGCATTCCCTACCGCACCGACAACAATCCGCCGCCCCTGCCGGACGCCTATGCCGCTATCGTGCACAAGCATATCCGCCCGCTCGGCCTGAAGACTATCTTCGAGCCTGGCCGGCTGATCGTCGGCAATGCCGGGATTCTCGTAACTGAAGTCATTTTCGTAAAAGAGGGCGATGCCAAGAACTTCGTCGTCGTTGATGCGGCGATGAATGACCTGATCCGCCCGACGCTTTACGACGCTTTCCACGATATCCGCTCCGTCGTCGCCCCTGCGGAGGGGCAGCGCCGCATCCGCGCCGATATCGTCGGCCCGGTCTGCGAGACCGGCGATTATCTCGGTCTCGACCGCGATCTGCCCTATCCGACACCGGGTGATCTCCTCGCCATCATGACGGCGGGGGCCTATGGTGCGGTCCAGTCGGGCACCTACAACACCCGTCTGCTGGTGCCCGAGGTGCTGGTCGATGGCGACCGCTTTCATGTCGTGCGCCCGCGCACCGGCTATGACGCGCTGATCGGCCTCGATTCCGTGCCCGACTGGCTTTAACAGCGGCAATTCCACGTTAAATAAAGCAGAGCTGCGGCGGCTTTTTTCATGGCAAAGTCTCGTCTTTGCCATGATGAGTGCTATTCTAGGGATAGTAACGCCGCCTGCCCGCGGCTGATTTGAACGAGGCGAGCATGGCAGATCGACGCGACGACATGCCCGGAAGGGAGACCGTTGAGACGACGCCCCGCGAAACGGCGGCGCTTGCGGCCATCCGCCGGGTCCGCCGCACCGCCTTCCTCTCGATGACGTTCGAGCGGCTGTGGCCGCTCGTCCTGCCGCTCCTCACCCTCGCCGCTCTCTTCGCCGCCATCGCCTGGCTGGGGCTGTTCCCGCGCATGCCGGGCTGGCTGCATATCGGCGTGCTCGCAACCTTTGGCATTGCCGGGCTTGCGGCCCTCTACCTGCCGACGCGCCTGCGCATACCCACGCGAGCGGAAGTCGACCGCCGTCTGGAAGCGGCCAATCTGCTCGTCCATGAGCCGATTTCTGTGCAGGCCGATGCGATGGCCTCCGGCAGCCACGACCCCTTCGCCAGGGCGCTATGGGAAGAGCATCGCCGCCGGATGGCCGAAAAGCTGAAGGATCTGCAGGCCGGTACGCCGCGCCCGCGCATCCCCGAGCGCGACCCCTGGGGCCTGCGCGCCGCCGTCGCCCTGCTCTTCGTCACCGCGCTTGCCTATGCCAGCGGCCCGTCCGGCGGCAGGCTTTCCGACGCCCTTCACATCCGCTATGGCGCGGGCGGCATTCCACCGCGCATCGATGCCTGGATAACGCCGCCGCGCTATACCGGCCGCGCGCCGATCTTCCTGACGGCGCAGACCAACGCGGAAGAAACCGAGTTCACCGTGCCGCAGGGCAGCGTCGTCGCGGTGCGGGTGATCGGCGGCAGCGGCAACGAGACGCTGACCGCGACAAATGCCGATGGCACGGAACGCGATGTGACGCCCGCCGAAAACGACGCCGCTCAGCCCGGTAACAAAGCGCCCGCCGCTCCGGCCGCGATCAAGAATGCACGCAATTTCCAGTTTCCGCTGGAGAGCCAGACGGCGCTCACCCTTTCCGGCAGCGGGAGGCTCGCCCACTGGTCCTTTGCCGTTATTCCGGATCAGCCGCCGCTCATCCGTTTCACCAAGGAGCCGAGCCGCGCGCTGAATGGTACGCTGGAGCTCACCTATTCGATCGATGACGATTATGGCGCGGCCAAGGGCCATGCCGAGATCGTGCAGGCCGAAAAACCCGCCGCCGGTGCCCATCCGCTCTTCAAGGCGCCTGATGTGCCGCTGGTCCTGCCACGCCGCGGCGCCGGCTCCAGGGAGGCGACGACATCGAAGGATATCACGGATCATCCATGGGCCGGATCGGAGGTGCGGCTGACTCTGGTCGCCGATGACGATGCCGGACAGGAAGGCCGCAGCGAGACCAAGACCCTCGTCCTCCCCGAGCGCCCCTTCTCCAATCCGCTGGCCCGCGCCGTCGTCGAGCAGCGGCGGATGCTGGCGCTCGACGCCAACCAGCGCAACCGCGTGCTCGACATGCTGAGCGCCATCACGCTGCGCCCGGAGGACACGATCAGGAACGCAACGCATTATCTCGCCCTGCGCAGCATCTATTCCAGGCTGAAGCTCGCCCGCAATGACCACCAGCTTCGTGATGTCGTCGCCTATATGTGGCAGGTGGCGCGCGGCATCGAGGATGGACAGCTTTCGGAAGCGGAAAAGCGGCTGCGGCAGGCGCAGGAAGCGCTGAAACAGGCAATCCAGAACGGCGCCAGCCCGGAGGAGATCGAGAAGCTGATGGCCGAGCTGCGCCAGGCCATGCAGGAATTCCTGCGTGAATTCGCCCAGCGCCAGCAGCAGAACCCCAATGCTCAGCAGATGCTCGACCCCAACATGCAGATGCTGACGCAAAGGGATCTCGACCGGATGATGGACCAGATCGAGAACCTGGCGAAGCAGGGCTCGCGCGATCAGGCGCAGCAGCTCCTCTCGCAGCTCGAAAACATGATGAACAACCTGCGCATGGGCCAGAGCCAGCAGGGGCAGCAAGGCCAGCAGGGACAACAGGGCCAGATGCGCCAGCAGATGAACAAGCTGGGCGATCTCATGCGCCGCCAGCAGGAGATGATGAACGAGACCTTCCGCCTCGATCAGCAGATGCAGCAAGGACAGCAGGGCCAGAACGGCCAGATGACGCAGGAAGAGCTGGCCGAGGCCATGCGCCGTTTGCAGAAGGGCCAGGGCCAGCTTCAATCGGAGCTCCAGCAATTGATGGAAGGCCTCAAGGGCATGGGCCTGGAGCCCGGCAAGGAAATGGGCGAAGCTGGAGATTCGATGGGCCGCGCCGGTGATGCCCTCGGCCGCGCGCAAGGCGGCGAGGCGACCGACGAGCAGGCCAATGCACTCGATGCGCTGCGTCGCGGCGCGCGCAGCATGATGCAGCAGATGCAGCAGGCCATGGGCGAAAACGGCCCCAACGGAAACCGCGGCCAGCAATCACCCGACGATCGCGATCCGCTCGGCCGCCCGCGCTCCACCACCGGTCCGGATTTCGGCGACAGCGTCAAGGTTCCCGGCGAGATCGATATCCAGCGCGCCCGTCAGATCCTGGAAGAAATCCGCCGCCGCCTCGGCAATTCGCTGAGCCCGCAGGTGGAAAAGGATTATCTGGAGCGGCTGCTCAAATTCGATTGATTGGGCGGCCTTCGCTATGGCTTCGGGCGTTCGTCGCCCATTAGTCCTTCACCCAGCCCACAAACGGCAATTGCCGGAAGGCGTGGCCGACATCCATGCCGTAGCCGACGACGAAATAATCCGGACATTCGAACCCTTTGAAATCGGCTTCGATATCGGTCTTGCGCCGCACCGATTTATCAAGCAGCACGGCGATGGTGACGCTGCGCGCCCCGCGCTCCAGCATCAGGTCGCGCACGAATTTCAGCGTCTTGCCGGATTCGAGGATATCGTCGATCAGAAGTACGTCGCGCCCTGACACATCGCTGTCGATATCGCGCAGGAGCCGCACCTGGCCACTTTCCGTCCCGGCGCCATAGCTCGAAACGGTGATGAATTCGACATGCGGCTCCACGCCCACATCATGCATGGCGCGGATGAGATCGGCGGCGAAGATGAAGGAACCCTTCAGGATCGAGATCACCAGAAGATCATGGAAATGCCTGTCGGCGATCTGCCGCGCCAGATCGAGGTTTCGCGCTGCGATCTCTTCCGCGCTGAACAGCGTTTCGATGGTCTTGCCGCCGACTTCCGGCATCCGGTGATTCTCCGCTTTTGTTTTTCCGCCCTGTCCTTACAGCATCGGCCCGAAAATCGGAATCGATTTTCGGAAAGCCTGATGCGCTTCGAAACCTATAGAGCCGTGCTGGTGCACAGCTCTATGAGCATTTTGCAGCCGGATGAAATCACCGGAACAGCACATGGCCGCCCGATATCCAGAATGCGCTGAAAGCGGCAATGAACACGAAGAGCCAATAGGAAGGGCCTGAGAACCATGCCGGCGCCGCCGCGCTGCGGGTTCGCATCCTGAGGATCGCGAGGTGATCAAATTCAAGCGACGCCGGAACCGGAGACGACATGGCCCGTGGCCGGTCGCCCTGCGGCACGATGCTCTCGAACTCGGCATCCTCCACCGCATCGTCGATCCGGAAGCCGGAGATACTCTTTCGGTCGGTCCCTGCCATCGTGCAGTCACATTCCCCCGCGCAATTCCGTCTAAAGCGTCAGCATCCTTTTGGACGCCACACGAGGACGCTGTAGTTTATTGGATCTGCGCTATCCGTGCTTTCCGAAAACCGATCCCGGTTTTCGGGGCCGATGCGCTTGCAGCGGCCGAAGACTGGATGAAAATGGTTAAAGCTTTCCTCAGGACGCTTTTCCGGAGGGCAGAGCAAGGAAACTTAACGCGTGATTAACCATAGCATTCAATGGTCATTCCGGCTTAAGAACCATCCCATGAAGTCCGGGACTATTGCATCGTGATTCGCTTCGAGAATGTCGGGCTGCGCTACGGTATGGGTCCTGAGGTCCTGCGCGACGTCAGTTTCCATATTCCGGCGCGCTCCTTCCAGTTTCTCACCGGCCCTTCCGGCGCCGGCAAGACCTCTCTGCTGCGCCTGCTCTTCATGGCGCTCAAGCCCACGCGCGGCCTCATCAACATCTTCGGCAAGGATATCGCCACGCTTGACCGCAGCGAGCTGCCGCTGCTGCGCCGCCGCATCGGCGTGGTGTTCCAGGATTTCCGCCTGCTCGACCACATGACGACCTATGAGAATGTGGCGCTGCCCCTGCGGGTGCGCGGCAAGGAGGAGGCGACCTATCGCCACGAGGTCGAGGAGCTCCTGCAATGGGTGGGCCTCGGCGAGCGCATGCGCGTGCTTCCCCCCGTACTCTCGGGCGGCGAAAAGCAGCGTGCGGCGATTGCCCGCGCCCTGATCGACCAGCCCGAAATCCTGCTCGCCGACGAACCCACCGGCAATGTCGATCCGCCGCTCGCCCGCCGCCTCCTGCGCCTTTTCGCCGAATTGAACCGCTCGGGAACCGCCGTCATCATCGCCACCCATGATCTGACGCTGATGGACCAGGTCAACGCCCGCCGCATGATCCTCGATCACGGGAGGCTCGACATCTATGAATGAGGTCATGCAACGCCTCGATCTCGTCCGCGAGGCCGTTCTCGGGCTGGTGGAGGGATGGCGCAGGGGCCCCAGCCAGTCGCCGATCGTGCCGCAGGGCAATGTCGCCGGCACCGCACTCATCATCGTCATCGCCATCATGACGTTCCTCGCCTGCCTGACGTTCGGCGGCGTCAGCCTCGTCCGCGATTCGGCTGCGGCCTGGCAGAGCCAGATTTCCAAGGAGGCGACCATCCAGATCAAGCCGGTGGAAGGGCAGGATATGGATGCGCTTCTCGCCCAGGCGAGCAAGATCGCCCAAGGGTTCGCCGGCGTCACCTCCACCCGCATCATCGACCGGGCGGCTACCGCCCGCCTGCTCGAGCCGTGGCTGGGGTCCGGGCTCAATATCGACGAATTGCCGGTGCCGCGGCTTGTCGTCGTCTCGATCGACGAGGAATCGCCGCCCGATTTCGCCAATCTGCGCGCCGAGCTCGTCCGCAACGTGCCGGGTGCGAGCTTCGACGATCATCGCACCTGGGTCGACCGCCTCGTCTCCATGGCGCGCACCACGGTGCTGATCGGCATGGGCGTGCTGGCCCTCGTCATTGCCGCGACGGTGCTGACCGTCATCTTCGCCACACGCGGCGCCATGGCCGGCAATGACCATATCATCGAGGTGCTGCATTTCATCGGCGCGGAGGCGAAATTCGTCGCGCGCGAGTTCGAGCGCCATTTCTTCCGCACGGCGCTGAAAGGCGCGCTCTGCGGCGGCGGCGTGGCCGTCCTCGTCTTCCTGCTGATCTCCTGGTGGTCGTCGCGCAACCTGGCCACCCCCGAGGCCGACCAGGCGGCGGCGCTCTTCGGCAACTTCGCCATCGGCAGTGACGGCTATCTCGGCGTGGCCATCATCATCCTGCTCGTCAGCGTGCTGACGATGATCACCACGCGCCTGACGGTCATCACGCAATTGAAGGAGATGGACAACCGTGGGGCGGAATCCATCTGATGAAACATCTCATAATTGTGGAAAAGCCCCCGGTTTCCGCTGCATGGGACGGCGAAATTTTGCCCTTCCACTGAAATCAAGGCTACCCTATGCCGCAATTGCTGAGTACGGTGTGCCGATGGAAACGCATTTCGCCACGGTCGCCCCGATGGAGGAAAGCCATCGGGAGCAATATGAGGAGGATCGCGCCATTGTCCCGCGGCCTTCCGCCAAGCACCGTCGCCTGCTGCTCCAGATCATGACCCGTGTCCTCGCCCGCCTGCGCAAATTCTTCCAGCCCGTCACCATCCTGCTGTCCGTTCTCGTGCTGGGCTTTGCGGTGGGCTTCCTCGCCTTCTGCGAAAAGGTCACCAACATACAGGAACCCGCGACCGTTCCGGTCGCCGACGGCATTATCGTGCTGACCGGCGGGCAGGCCCGCATCGAAACGGCGATCAATCTCCTCAAGGAGAAGCACGGCAAGCGGCTGCTCATCAGCGGTGTGCACCCCTCGACCAAACGGCAGGCACTGCAGCGTGTCACCCATGCCGACAGCGCCCTGTTCAGCTGCTGCATCGATCTCGACCGTTCGGCGCTCGATACGCTCGGCAATGCCACGGAAAGCGCCAAATGGGTCAAGGCGCATGACTATCGCCGTGTCATCGTCGTCACCAACAATTATCACATGCCGCGCAGCCTGGCGGAACTCTCGCGCACCATGCCCGATGTCGAGTTCATTCCCTACCCCGTGGTCAGGACCGATCTGAACCAGGAGAACTGGATCAAGCAGGGCGATGCGCTGCGCGTGCTCATGACCGAATATGTCAAATATCTGAGATCCATGGTGCGGGCAGCCATCTACCCCTCGGCGCCCATGGAAAGCGCCGCTCCATCCGGCGAATGAATCGGCGAAAAAGAGCACGCTTTGCGTCTGGAAAGATGGGGCGATCTGCTATATCGGTGTGGCCATTCCGGCACCGGCCTTGGGGCGCGCACGCTTGATTACCGTCATCCGTTCATTGCTGTTCAACACGGCGTTCTACGCCAATATCATCATCCAGATGATCGTCTTCACGCCGGTCTATTTCCTCATGCCGCGCAAGAAGGCCTGGGTGGTGCCGAAGAACTGGGCCCGCTCCAATCTCTGGCTGCAGAAGATGATTGCCGGCACGGGCTACACAATCGAAGGCCTGGAGAACATTCCCGAGGGCGCCTATATCTGCGCCCCGAAGCACCAGTCCTTCTGGGACGTGTTCGCCTTCCTTCCCCGGCTCGACGACCCCGTGATGATCCTGAAAAGGGAGTTGATGTGGATCCCGCTCTTCGGCTGGTATGTCGCCAAGATGCGCATGATCCCGATCGACCGCGGCACCCGCGCCAAGGCGCTGCGCTCCATCACGCTCGGCGCCCAGAAGGCCATCGATGAAGGCCGCCAGATCCTGATCTATCCCGAGGGGACCCGCCGCCCGCCCGGCGCGCCGCCGCAATATAAATACGGCATCGCCCATATCTATGCCGAGCTCGGCCTGCCGGTCATCCCCATCGCCCACAATGCCGGCCTTTACTGGCCGCGCCGCAAATTCCGCCGCTATCCCGGCACGATCCGCTGCCGGGTGCTGCCGCCGATCGAGCCCGGCCTCGACAAGGAGGTGTTTTTCAAGCGCCTGATCGAGGTGACGGAGGCCGCCTGCGACGAATTGCTGATCGCGGCGGCGAAGGACGAAAACCCGCCCCCCATGCCGCCGACCGCCATCCAGCGATTGAAGGAACTGGGCGTCGAGCCGCCGCGCGTTTCGCAATAGGGCGGATCAGCCGCCGTCCCTCGCCTTGCCGTCGATCATTCCCGCCACGCTCTCCAGCCAGTGATCGCGGATGCCCATCTTGCGCAAATGATCGACCGTGCTGGTGACATAATCGGCATTTGGGCCCGACTGGCCCGAAGCGCCCGCGACGATCTCCGCCGCCTTTTCCGCCGGCAGGGCGCCGGCATATTGCTGATGCCGGCGGTCGGCGACATAGACCACCGCCTCCACCAAACGGCCGTCGTCGAGGCGCAGGGGCAGGCGCTTTTCCATATAAACCCTGGTGACCAATTCGCGGGCGCGCAGATAGGCGAGCACCTCGTCGGTGAGATCGCCGGGCACGCGGAAGGCAAGCCCCAGACAGGAACCGCCGCGATCGAGCCCGAGCACCAGACCCGGATGCTCTGGCGTGCCGCGGTGGATATGGGAGTGGATGCAGAGCGCCCTGCGATAGCCGTAAAGTCGGGCGTGAGCCGTTTCCACATGGGCAAAACCTGGCTTCCACATCAGGGAACCATAGCCAAACACCCAAAAATCGCCCATATCCATTCCAGTAACTGGCGTGGCGCAAAAATCGCGGCGCCGAAAAGCAATTGCACTTAAGATCGATAACGGGGCTTCCTCCATGCCGTCAAGCGTCTCATCCGGAAGGAACAGAAGGGGCTTTCTGTTTTTGGCCTGTGGCGTTCTCATTGCGGCCATCGCTTATACGGCAGGCTGGTTCTATCTGGCGGACAAGCTGGAAGCCCGGGCAAAAAGCGATCTGGCGGGACTTGGTGCCAAGGGCATTTCGGCCAATTGCGAAAACCTCCACATATCGGGCTATCCTTTCCGCATAGAGATCGTCTGCGACAGCATTTCGTGGCAGCGGCGCAATGCCGGCATCTCGTTTCTGGCAGGCCGCATCAGTTCCGGTTCGCCGGTCTACGCGCCACGCAGCCTGACCAACGAGATCACCGGCCCCGCCTTCATCGGCATCCCCGGCCTGCTGCCGCTCGAATTGCGCTGGGACAAGCTGGTCACCAGCTCGGAGCTCATTCGCCCGGTCCCCTCCCGCATATTCACCACCGCCAAGGGCTTGCGCGTCGGTGTGCGCACGCAGACGACCAGCGCGACCCCTCTCGCTGAAATCGCCGACCTGCAATTCGAGGCGAACGGGTTCGACGGCCCCATGCAGACGCTGATCAATTTCGACGGGCTGAAGCTTTCCGAGGCGGCCATCGGCGACACGGCACTGCCGGCGCTGTCGGGATCGGCCGATATTGCGTTTTCCGATGCGCCCGCCCTGTTCCGGCCAAGGCCGGGAGCGATCGAGGAGCGCCTGCGCGGACAATCCGGCGAGATCAGGAAGGCGACGCTCTCCCTGCCATCCGGCGGTTCGCTGACGCTTTCCGGCCCCTTTTCGGTCGATGATGAGGGCGTGGTCAGCGGCACGTTCCGCTTGAGCCTTACCGATCCCTCCGCCCTTGCCGAAGCGGCCCGCACCATCTTCCCCGATCAGGAGCGCAACATCTCGACCGTGCTTTTCGCCCTCTCGGCCATGCCGAAGGATGAAAACGGCGCCCCGACCATCACCGTCAATGTCAAGCGCGGCAAGGCGACCGCCGGCTTCATCCCGCTAGGTACTCTGCCCACCCTTTGAGAGCGCGGCCTGGCGGCCGAAATCGGGAGCGTCGATTTCCTGCCCCGCCTCAATGATGCCGCGGCGAACGGCGCGCGTGCGCGTGAAGAGGTCGAACAGCGCATCGCCGTCGCCCCAGCGGATGGAGCGCTGCAGCGAGGCCAGATCCTCGGAAAAGCGGCCCAGCATCTCCAGGATCGCATCCCTGTTGTTGAGGCAGACATCGCGCCACATCGTCGGATCGGATGAGGCGAGACGGGTGAAATCGCGAAAGCCGGAAGCCGAATATTTGATCACTTCCGATTTGGTCACCTGTTCGAGGTCGCTCGCCGTGCCGACGATATTGTAGGCGATGATGTGCGGCAGGTGCGAGACGATGGCGAGCACCAGGTCGTGATGCTGCGGATCCATCCGGTCGACCCGTGAACCACAGGCCTCCCAGAAAGCCGTGAGCTTCTCCAGAGCCGCGGGATCGGTATCCGGCAGCGGCGTCAGGATGCACCAGCGATTGGTGAAGAGTTCTGCAAAACCGGCATCGGGACCCGAATATTCCGTGCCCGCCAGCGGGTGGCCAGGGATGAAATGCACGTTTTCGGGCAGTTTCGGCTGCATCTGCGCGATGACGGATGCCTTGGTGGAGCCGACATCGGTGACGATGGCGCCGCTCTTCAGGCTATCGGCGATCTGCTTTGCCACCAGGCCGGAGGATCCGACCGGCACCGAGACGATCACCAGATCCGCATCGCGCACGGCTTCCGCATTGTCGGTCGTGTAGCTGTCTCCCAGCCCCAGTTCCTCGGCCCGCTTCAGCGTTTCCGCGCTGCGCGTGGCGATGGCGATGCTGCCCGCCAGTTCTTCACGCTTGATGATGCGCGCCAGTGACGAGCCGATGAGGCCGATGCCGATCAGCGCTATTTTCTCGAAATGAATATTGGTCATTATTTCAAAAATTCCGCGAGTGCGGCGACGACGCCGCGATTGGCTTCTTCCGGGCCGATGGTCAGGCGCAGCGCGTTGGGGAACCCGTAAGCCCCGACACGGCGCAGAATATAGCCCTTTGAAGTCAGATAGGCGTCCGCCTTTTCGGCCGATTTCTCGGGATCGTCAGGGAAATGCACCAGCAGGAAATTGGCAACCGATGGCGTGACCCTCAAACCCAGCGCCGTCAGCTCCGCATCGAGCCAGCGCAGCCATTTCTCGTTGAAGGCGACCGACATCTCCACATGCGCCCGGTCGCGGATGGCGGCCGCGCCCGCCGCGATCGCGGCGCTGTTGAGATTGAACGGCCCCCGCACCCGGTCGACCGCATCGATCACATGCGCCGGCGCATACATCCAGCCGATGCGCAGGGCGGGAAGTCCGTGGATCTTGGAGAAGGTGCGCGTCATCACCGCATTCTCGTTCGACGAGACCAGCTCCACCCCCGCTTCGTAATCGTTGCGGCGGACATATTCCGCATACGCCGCATCCAGCACCAGGAGCACGTTTTTCGGCAGGCCGGCATGCAGCCTCCGCACTTCCTCGAACGGCAGGTAGGTGCCGGTCGGATTGGCCGGATTGGCGATGAAGACGATTTTCGTGCGCGGGCCGACCGCTGCCAGAATGGCATCGACATCGATGCGCGCGTCCTTCTCCTTGACCGTCACCGGGGTTGCGCCCGCGGCAAGCGTCTGGATCTTGTAGACCAGGAAGCCATGTTCGGTGATGATTGCTTCGTCGCCCGGCGCCAGATAGGTCTGCGCCAGCAGGCCGAGCAGTTCGTCCGAACCGTTGCCGCACATGATGTTGGCGGGGTTGAGCCCCTGCGTTTCGGCGATCGCCTCCTTCAGTGCCTTTGCATGGCCGTCGGGATAGAGCGACAGCCGCTGCGCCGCTGCCTGATAGGCCTCGACCGCATGCGGGCTTGGCCCCAGCGGCGTCTCGTTGGCGGAAAGCTTGTAGACCTTCGCCACGCCAGGCGCACCTTCCTTGCCCGGCACATAGGCTGCGATATCGAGGACACCGGCTTTGGGGCTGGGACGGTCGAGCGTAATCATCGGGTGATCCTATCAGAGCAAGTCCAGGAAAAGTGCCTAGTAGTTTTCCCTCCCGACTTGCATGAAAACAAATCCAGGGCCGCTTCCTTTAGCTCATCAACTCCATTGACGCAAAGGGTCGGCAGGCTTAAAAGCACTCCAGAGCATGATTTCGAGAAGTTGCAGACTTTTCGGATAAAATCATGCAGCCAGGAATTGTGGTGATTTGGCCGGCCGGCTTGCAGCCACGTAAAACAACTCGCTAAAAAGGCCGATGGATACATGAATCCGTTGGGACCGGCCGCGCTTTCGCTGCCGGTCTTTTTGTTTGGAGCTTGTGTTATGCCCATTAAGATCCCCGATGAACTTCCTGCCCGCGAAGTGCTCGTGCGCGAGGGCGTGTCCGTCATGGACGAGCGGACAGCGCTGCGCCAGGATATCCGTCCGCTGCAGATCGGGCTTCTCAACCTCATGCCCAACAAGATCCGCACGGAGACGCAATTTGCCCGGCTGATCGGCGCCAGCCCGCTTCAGGTGGAGCTCACCCTGGTGCGCATCGGCAATCACAAGTCAAAGAACACGCCCGAGGACCATCTCATCGCTTTCTACCAGACCTGGGAAGAGATAGCGGCGCGGAAGTTCGACGGTTTCATCGTCACCGGCGCTCCCGTGGAGCTTCTGCCTTTCGAGGACGTCACCTATTGGGATGAGCTGACGCGCATCTTCGACTGGACGACGACGAACGTCCATTCCTCCTTCTTCATCTGCTGGGGGGCGATGGCCGCCGCCTGGCATTTCCACCATATCCCGAAGCATACGCTGGAGAAAAAGGCCTTCGGCGTCTTCCGGCACCGCAACAATGTGCCGGCCTCGCCCTATCTCGCCGGCTTTTCGGACGATTTCGCCATTCCCGTCTCGCGCTGGACGGAGGTGCGCAACGCCGACATCCCCTCAGGCTCCGGCCTCCAGGTGTTGATGGAATCGGATGTGACCGGCCCGTGCCTGCTCACCGAGCCGACCGGCAACCGGCTCTATATGTTCAATCATATCGAATACGACTCGACCTCGCTCAAGGAAGAATATGACCGCGACGTCTCCGCCGGCGTGCCGATCGAGGTGCCGCATGAATATTACCCGGAGAACGATCCGATGCGTCCGCCGCTCAACCGCTGGCGCTCGCATGCCCACCTGCTCTTCGGCAACTGGATAAACCAGGTCTATCAGACCACATCCTACGAGTTGGAAAACATCGGCAACACTCCGCAACCGGCCATGCCGTGAACCGGTTTGGCCGGCCGGCATTATTCCCGCTCAGGCGCTGACTTCCTTGTCCGGCCGCTTGCGATGCACGGCCGATCCCTGAGGCGCCAGCACGGGAACGAAGACGCGACGCGAGGAGCGCTGCGCCACCGGCAGCCCCTGATAGAGCCGCTTATGGGCTTCCACGATTAGCACGCCGCCGAAGATCGGCCACAGCCGCCGCCCGACCCTTTCCACGAGTGCGGAGGGGCGCTGCATCCAGCGATGCGTGGCCGGCGGAAAATGCAAAGCTTCCATCACCGTTCCGGCGGTGAAATTGGCCTCGCGCAGCACCCGGACGAGCTGTCCCCGGCTATAGGGCCGGCCGTTGCCGAAAGGCGTGTGCTCGAACCGCGCCCACAAGCCCCGGCGGTTGGGCACGACGATCACCAGCCGGCCGTTCGGCGCCAGGACGCGCCACATCTCCTTCAGGGTCTCGCTTGGATTTTCCGCATGTTCCAGCGCATGGACGAGGAGGATGCGGTCGACTGAGGAATCCGGCAGCGGCAGTTCCTCGTCGAAAACCAGCGCCGTGGCGCATTTGTCGGGCGACGGCCAGCCGATCGCCCCCTGCCCCGCCGGCATGAAGGCGAAGGTCCGCTCCGTATCGGCGCGGAACCGGTCCAGATAGGGCAATGTATAGCCGATGCCGACCAGACGCTCCTCCGGCAGCTTCGCCCAGAGCGGCGACAGCGCCATGACGATCGAGTGCTCGACCAGATGGCCGAGCGTCGAAGCGTAAAAGGACCGGAATTCGATAATGTCGGGATACATGCCCCACGCCCCGCTTCACGGCTGCTGGAAATGACGCCGCGTCATTTCCAGCAGCCGAGATTCCTGCCCCTGAGATTATGCGAATCGATATCGACCAGCAAATGCGGATCGATGCGCATCAGCGCCAATGTGGTGCGCTGCTTGATGTCGATTTTCTGCCAGCCCGCGCACTCCTTCGGCAATTCGACCGTCTCGACGGCGAATTTCTCCGACCATGCCGTGGCCGTGCAGCCCGACAGGCTGATCAGGAGAGGCAGGGATAGAACACCAAGGATTTTCCGCATCTGCACGTGATCTGCTGATACTCCAGCCATTCCGTCCTCCGAGTTTCAGGCGCCCCCGCGAAACCCGATTGCATCTTCAACGGCTTCCATACATACACGGTGAGGCATTTCCCGTCGATTGCCTGGCTGCGCAAAGCCGCCCAAGTTTTTCGATCGAAACGGGCCTGCGTTAATCTCTTTTCGTCAAAGTACAGCGGTTTTTCGATAAATTTGCGGTCAATCTTTCAGTATTGCCGGCAATAGGAAGCCAGAATATGTTTTTAACGTACTGATTCGCGTTTCATGGCAGCACCTGTCTACTGGGGGATTTAAGCATGTTGAACAAACTTTCGGCCGAGTTTTTCGGCACTTTCTGGCTGGTTTTCGGCGGGTGCGGAAGCGCGATTCTCGCCGCGGCATATCCCGATCTGGGCATCGGCTTCCTGGGCGTGGCGCTGGCTTTCGGCCTGACCGTGCTCACCATGGCCTTTGCCGTCGGCGGCATCTCCGGCGGTCATTTCAACCCCGCCGTCTCGCTCGGCCTCGCCGTTGCCGGCCGCTTCGACTGGAAGAACCTGATCCCCTACTGGATCGCCCAGGTCGTCGGCGCCATCGCAGCGGCGGCCGTGCTCTACCTCATCGCCTCGGGCAAGGCCGGTTACACGCCTGGCGGCTTCGCATCCAACGGCTATGGCGAGCTTTCGCCCGGCGGCTACAGCATGACGGCAGCGCTCGTCGCCGAAATCGTCCTGACCGCCTTTTTCCTTATCGTCATCCTCGGCTCGACCGCCTCGACCGCGCCTGCCGGCTTCGCGCCGATCGCCATCGGCCTCTGCCTGACGCTGATCCATCTGGTGTCGATCCCGGTCACAAACACCTCGGTCAATCCTGCGCGCTCCACCGGCGCCGCCCTCTTTGCCGAAACCGCCGCACTCAGCCAGCTCTGGCTGTTCTGGGTCGCGCCGCTGATCGGCGCGGCGGTCGGCGCCGTCATCTGGAAGGCGCTGATCGGCAAGGATTGAGCCGGCCGCCCCATAGATGAAACCAAAGACCGGCCATCCAGCCGGTCTTTTTTTATTTCCATCCTTGCGTTAAAGCGAATTATCCATGATGCGCCCGGCCCCGCGCATTCAATCATAGAGAACGCAACGATGACCTCCCCCGAAACGGCCGCATCCGCCGACCGTTATGCCGCTTTCCGCCATTCATCCTTCGCGAAATACTGGCTGTCCCGCTTCGCCAGCGCCTTTGCCGCGCAGATCGTCAGCGTTGCGGTCGGCTGGCAGATCTATGATCTGACCCGCGATCCCTTTGACCTCGGCCTCGTCGGTCTCGTCCAGTTCCTGCCGGCGCTCCTGCTGGTGCTGGTGACCGGCGCCGCCTCCGACCGTTTCGGCCGGCGGCTGATCATGGGCACGACGCTTGCCGCGGAAGCAGTAGCAGCCGCCATCCTCCTTATTCTCACGATGACGGGCCTGTTCGAGCCGTTGACCGTCTTCGCAACGCTTGCCGCCTTCGGCGTTGCGCGCGCCTTTCTCGGCCCGGCCGCCGCCTCGCTGGTCGTCAATCTGGTGCCGACCGAGATCTTCGCCAATGCCGTTTCATGGAACGCCTCGGCCTGGCAGATCGCCACCATCATCGGCCCGGTGGCCGGCGGTCTGCTCTACGGCATATCGCCGGTGGTCGCCTATACCGTCGCCACGCTGCTTCTGGCGCTGAGCGCCATCCTGATCTTCGCCATCCCCAAGCCGGCTCAGCACACGCCGGCCGAAAAGCCATCGCTGGAAACCATGCTCGCCGGCTTCCGCTACATCTGGAAGGAGAAGGTGGTGCTCGGCGCCATCTCGCTCGATCTCTTCGCCGTTCTCCTCGGCGGTGCGGTGGCGCTGCTCCCGGTCTATGCCCGGGATATCCTGGAGCTCGGCCCTTGGGGGCTGGGCCTGCTGCGCGGCGCACCCGGCATCGGCGCGGTACTTACCGCCGTATGGCTCACCGGTCACCCGGTCCGCGACCATGCCGGCATCGTCATGTTCCTATGCGTCGGCCTGTTCGGCCTCTTCACCATTCTTTTCGGCGTTTCGACGGTCGCCTGGCTTTCGATCGCCGCCCTCGCCCTCATGGGCGCTGCCGATATGGTCAGTGTCTATATCCGCGAGACGCTGATGCAGCTCTGGACGCCCGACCACGTCCGCGGCCGGGTGAACGCCGTCAACATGGTCTTCATCGGCGCTTCAAACGAGCTGGGCGAGTTCCGCGCCGGCTTCATGGCGGCGCTGATCGGCACGGTTCCGGCCGTCGTGTTCGGCGGCATGGGGTCGGTCGCCGTCGCCGCACTCTGGGCCTACTGGTTCCCGCAATTGCGCAAGGCCCGGCATCTGCAGGGGAGAGTTTAGAAACGGTCAGATGCAGTGGGCGGCGGTACTATCTGCCGTGCCGAAGATGCGTGTGAGGAAAGCCACGAGCCAGGCTTTCAGGGCGGCATCGTGGATCATCCGCCCTTCCAGATGCAGGCGTCCATGCTGTGCGCCGCGCACCACCCAGCGATGCATCATCGCCTGCGTCAGCTCCGCATGGAATTGCAGCCCCCAGGCATGCGAGCCATAGCGGAACGCCTGGTTTGGATAGACATCGCCGGTGGCAAGCAGGGTTGCGCTGCGCGGCAGCTCGAAGCCCTCGCGGTGGAAATGGTAGACCATCTCAGGCCATTCCTGCATCAGCGCCCGTCCCTCTCCGGTGGCGCGCAGCGGGTACCAGCCGATCTCGACCTGACCCGCCGGATGCGGCGCGACGCTCGCGCCCAGATGATTGGCCAGCATCTGCGCGCCGAGGCAGATGCCGAGGAACGGCTTCTCCTCGCGCAGCGGCACCGCCAGCCATTCGGTCTCGTGCCTGACGAACTCATCGGGATCGTTGGCGCTCATCGGCCCGCCGAAGATGACCGCGCCCGCATGCTCCTCCAGCGTTTCCGGCAGGCGGTCGCCGAGCGGCGGACGGCGGATGTCGAGGCGGAAGCCTGCCGCTTGCAGCAGATGGCCGACCCGGCCCGGGCTGGAATTTTCCTGGTGAAGGACGATCAGGATTTTCGGCGCAGTCCGTGACGGATCGTGACCCGAGATGCCCGTCGCAAGACCGCTGGATGATCTCGGTTCACGGAACATCACAAGCCCCTCATTTTGCCCTGGTCTTGGTTCTGTCTTTGGCGATCCGCGCCGCCACGGCGTGTTTCAACGTCAGCCGGTCGCGCGAGGAAACGCCGATCAGCTCGGCCACGCGCCACATCACATTGTCCTCGATCTCGTCGACCTCGCCATCGGCATAGGCGATTTCCCACATCAGCTCGATGAAGTGGATGCGCTCCTGCTCGTTGAGATGGCGTTTGATCACACTGGTGAAGCTGTAGAGGTCGATCGCCTCCTGGTCGGCGGTCTCCGCCGCCTGCAGCAGCTTCTTCAGCTGATCGCCCTTGAGCTGATAGGCTTCCGAAAGCGTTTCGGCGATGCGCTTGCGTTCCTCGTCGCGCCGGTCGCCATCGGCATCGATGACATGGAACATCAGCGCCGCGACCGCCAGCCGCGGATCGTCCTTGCCGAAGGCCTTGCCGCTCCTGTCCTCCCCGAAAGGCAGCCCCTCCAAAAAAGTCAGAAGACGATCGAACATCAATACCCCGCGCCGTGTTTCGCTCAATGCGTATATAAGAGCTGTTCCAGCGAGAAATAACCCGCAACGGCGCAGACGCCAACCCGGCAATCCGTCTACCCCGCGCCCGCAAGGCGCGCGACGGGCCGACCGTGACCGGAATGCAACGCCATGCAGAACCCCTGCGGGATCAGAACAGCCGATAGCGCGCCTGCTTGTCTTCCGCCTTCTCCTCCGGCGCCACGCCCGGATCGTCCACGACAAGCATCTTCACATCTTCGTCATCGGCTGGCGATGCCGCTCTCGAAGGTTTCGGCTGGGGCCTGGGTTTTTCCTCGGCGGGCGTCACCGCGCCATTGCCTTCGGGCTGCTTCGGCTCGACAATCCTCTCGGGTTCCTGCTCGATCACCACGGGCACCTGCGGCGTCTTGGGTTCGGCACCGCGCACCTCCTCCTTTACGTCGATCACCGGTGCCAGTTGTTCGACCGGCACCTTCCATTCGAAAGCGTTGAGCCGGCCGGTCACCGGTGAGACCGGCGCCCATTGGTCGGAGACATAGCCGTCCGCCGTCCAGGCAGGATCTCGCGGTGCCTTCACCGCCCGCGACAGCCACTGCCGCACGCGGCCTTGATCGCCCGTCTGCGCTTCCTCGATATCGGCAAGCAGCAGATAGGCGCTCTCGCGCGGCGCCATGCGCAGCACCGCCTCGGCATTTTCGCGCGCCAGCGCATATTCGCCCGCATCAAGCGCGGCATGCGCCAGTGCAAGGTTCGATTCCGGATTGTTGGGCCGGAGCGCAAAGAGATGGCGCGCCCGCTTCAACCGGTCATGGGTGGAATCGCCGGGACGCGCATGCACATAGGCCTGCGCGATATCCGGATGCGGGCTGTTCTTCCACGCCGTCTCCAGGATTTTCGAACCCTTGCGCAGTTCCCCTTGCCGGAACAATGCCCGCGCGGCCGTCACGGCGGCAGGGACAAGATCCGGCGCCAGCTTATGCGCTTCGAGCGCAGCGGTCCTGGCCGTTGCCGGATCGGAATCGAAAAGCGAGAGCGCCTTGGCGGTGAGCAGCGCCGCACGCTCCTTCTTCGCCGTCTCCTTGTCGGTCTGCTGGCCCGCCTTGCGCGCTTCGAGAAGCTTGAGCGCCTGGTCCCAATCGCCCTCGGCGCTGAGCCGCCCGAGAACGGCGCCGGAGGCCCACTCCACATGCGGCGCCAGCTTGGAGGCTTCGTCGGCATAATGCTGGGCGGCATCGCGCGCACCGGCGCGCTGCGCTTCGAGATAGAGGCCGCGCAGGCCGAGAAGCCGGGTTTCCGGATCGTCGAGCATCGCCTCGAATGTGGTCCGCGCGTCATCGGTGCGGCCTTCGAGCATCGCGGTCTGCGCCTCGAGAAGCTTGATCAGCGGCTCCTGGTCGACATTGAGGAGCTTGCCCGCCTGTTTGGTCATGCGCCGCGCCGCCTCGGCATCGCCGGCGCCCGCGGCGATGAGCCCCGTCGAAAGCGACTGATAGCCCCGGTCGCGCTTGCGCGCGCGGAAGTGCCGCTGCAGGGCATAGGGCGAACGGATGATGCTCTTGATCAGCCACCAGGCGAGCATCACCGCCGCAACGATCGCCACGACAGCCGTGGCGGCGACCATCAGCGTCACCTCATAGCGCATGCCGGCAAAGGTGACGACGAGATCGCCCGGCCTGTCCGCCAGCCAGGCGAAGCCGCCGCCGAGCACCAGGACCAGAAGAACGAAGAACAGGATACGCAGCATCAATTCGTTCCCTTAATTGGCTGACGGCGTGGCGGATGAGGCGGGCTTGAGAGCGGCAGCGAGCGTCCGCGACACCAGCGCGTCCGTATCACGGCGGGCCTTCATCTCATCGGCGAATTGCGTCGAAACCGCCTTGGCATTCTCCGGCAATGTCTCCCATTCGGCGATAGCGCGGTCGAGATCGCCGGCCTGCAGCGCCGCTCCGATGCGCGCCGTGATCGCGCCCACGCTGTCGCCGCTGACCTCCCCGACCGGGCGGACCTTCACCAGGCTCTTGGCGCTCGCCATCAGCTGATCGAGGAAGCCGGCATTCGGGTCGACATTGCGTTCGGTACCAACGATCCTGTTCGCCACCGGGTCGAACCGGGCATTGAGATCGGCGATGGTGGGAACGCCCGTCCCGGCGAATTTGCGCAAAGCGTCGATATCGGGCGATTGCGGCGCCACCGACGCATAGGAATCGAGCTCCGCGGTGAACGAGCCGCCGCGGTCGATCGCCGATTTCAGCGCCGTTGCCGCGATCGCGGCCGCAACCGCCGGCTGGCGCGACTGATCAGCGACCTGCGCCTCCAGCGCCGTCAGTTTCGACCGGATATCGGCAAGGCTGCCGGAATCCTGCGATGCGGCGTCGGCCGCCTGCGTCGCCCGGGTTTCGACCGCCGTGATCTTTTCCTCGAGCGCCGCGATGCGGTCGGTCAGTTCCTGCGTCGCTGCGCCATTACCCGCTGCCGGCTGCGCTTCGACCGTCTGTTTGAGCGAGGCAATGTCCGATGCCGTCCCCTGCGCCTGCTGGAGCGCCTGGCGGGCGGTCTCCTGCGCTTGCGTCAGCTGTGCCCGGCTCTGCTCGTCGAGCCCCGCGGCAGCGGGCACCGAGCGCAATTGAGCGACCTCCTGCTCGATACGGGTCAGTCGGTCGGCCGAATCTCCGCTTCCTGGCGAGGGAAGGACATTGCCCCATTGCAGCGCAGCCGCGCCGGCCAGCGCGATGATGCCGCCCGCGATGCCGGCGGCAAGATGAGAAAAGCCTCCCCCGCCATTCCCGGCGGGTTTTGCCGGCGCCTTGGCGGCAGCCGGGCGGCCCGATGCTGTCGTTGATGCCTGCGCCTTCGGCTTTTCGGCAAAGATTTCTTCCGTCTTCATATCAGCCGTTTCCGGCTTCGCCGCGGGTTTGGCAGCGGCTGCTTTCGGCTTCCGGCTGAAATCGCCGACCGGTTCGGCCGGAGGCACCTGCTTTGCATCAGAGGCCTGCTTCGCATTCGCCTCGGGCTCTGACACGCGCTTCACCTGCGATGGATCGAGATCGATCGTGACCGGCTTGCGGACCGGTTTCGAGTGACGCGATGTTCCGGATTTCGCCATGGTGCCTCTCGTCTAGGGAATGGGACAATCAATCGGGAACTTAACAGATAAAATCGGCAGATGAAGGATTGGTTGCGCTGCAAAAAGGGTCAAAGTGCCGCGAGCAGAACAAGAAGCGCCTGCTCGTCCGGCCTTTCGCTGATGAGCGCGCGCGCTTTCCATTGCTCGGGAAGGCTCTCAAAAATGCGGCGGGACAGGCACAAGAACCGGGTTTTTTCGAAAGAATCCGCAATTTCCGGCCGTTCCACCAGCCCGACCAGCGCTTCTGCCGCAAAAACCGAGTAGACCAGCGCGATATCGACCGGCGCATCTCCCAGCCGCTCGCGCGCATCCGCATAATCGATGGAAGCCGTACCATAGGTTTCGCAGACCGTAAGGACCAGGCCGCCTGCCACCGCCCGCCTCTCGAAATCCGGCCGGCGCACTTTGCCAGCGAGATAGAGCACCCGCGCGCCGGGCCGCAATGCACCTGCCAGCATCGCGGCAAGCGCCGCGCCATCGCCTCCGGCCACCGCCACATCGGCGAACCCGGCAGATTTTGCCGCCGCCGCCGTCTTCTCTCCCACTGCATAGGCAGGAAGATGCATGAGGCGCGCCAGCAAAGCCGAATCGGCATGGCGGATGGCATTGACGCTGGTGATCGCCACCGCATCATAAGCCCCCGGCGGCACGGTTGCCGCCAACGGCATCGTCTCGCTCAACGGCAGCACAAGGGGAGAAAAACCCAGTTCCTTCAGCCGCCCGGCAGTATGCGATGCGCCCGGCTCGGGCCGCGTCACCAATACCCGGGCGGCGGCGGCCACAGTTCAGCTCCCGCTGCTGAAGAAATGCGGCCCCGCCTTGGCAAGAACCCGTTCGGCCGCATCCCTGCCGATCGCCGCTGCGTCGGCGATGGAGCCTTCACCCCGGATCTCATGCGCCTCGCGACCATCCGGCGTCAGGATCATGCCGGAAAAGCTCAGGCGATCGCCGGAAACGGTCGCAAGTCCGGCAATCGGTGTGCGGCAGGAGCCGTCAAGGCGCGCAAGGAAAGCCCGCTCGCAATCAAGCGCAACATGCGTGTCCCGGTCATCGAGGGGCGTGAGCAGCGCATCGATCCGGTCGTTCCCGATCCGGCTCTCGATCGCGATCGCCCCCTGCCCTGGCGCCGGCGGAAAAAGCGTGGGGTCGAGCAGTTCGGTGATGACATGCTCCATCCCCAGACGCTTCAGCCCGGCACAGGCAAGGAATGTCCCATCAACCTGCCCTTCTTGCAGCTTGCGCAGCCTTGTCTCCACATTGCCGCGGAAATTCACCACCTCGATATCCGGCCGCATGCGGCGGATCAGCGCTTGCCGGCGCAGCGACGAGGAGCCGACCGTCGCGCCTTCAGGCAGGTCGGCGAGGCGCTTGACGGCGCGGCCGATGAAGGCATCGCGCGGATCTTCCCGCTCCAGGAATGCCGAGAGATGCAGCCCTTCCGGCAGGATCGTCGGCATGTCCTTGCTCGAATGCACGGCGAGATCGATCCGGCCGTCGTGCAGCGCCTCCTCGATCTCCAGCGTGAAGAGGCCCTTGCCGCCCACTTCCGAGAGCGGGCGGTCCTGTACCCGGTCGCCCGCCGTCGACATCACCACGATCTCGATTGCGTCCTCGGCAAGCCCATGCGCATCCATCAGGCGGCGGCGCGTCTCACGCGCCTGGGCCAGCGCCAGCGGGCTGCCGCGCGTGCCTATCTTCAAGGATGCTGTTTGCATATGACGCCCTTCGTGATACCGGAATTGCGAACTTACCTACCCGTCTTTGCCCCGACGGGCAATGAATGCAGGGTCTAAAACCAAATGCGCGTGCTGGGAATAGAGACAAGTTGCGACGAAACAGCCGCCGCCGTCGTCGAGCGCGACGAGGCAGGCCATGGCCGCATCCTGTCCAATGTCGTCCTGAGCCAGATCGCCCAGCACGAGCCCTATGGCGGCGTCGTGCCGGAAATCGCCGCGCGCGCCCATGTCGAGGCGCTGGACAAGCTCGTTGCCCGCGCGCTGGACGAAGCCGATACGCCCCTGAAGGAGATCGACGCCGTCGCTGCCACCGCCGGGCCGGGCCTGATCGGTGGGCTGATCGTCGGTCTCATGACGGCAAAGGCGCTGGCGATGGCCTCAGGCAAGCCCTTCCATGCCGTCAACCATCTGGAAGGCCATGCGCTGACGGCGCGGCTGACCGACAATCTCGCCTTTCCCTACCTGCTGCTGCTCGTCTCCGGCGGTCATACCCAGATGATCCTTGTCCGCGGGCTCGGGCAATATGAGCGCCTCGGCACCACGATAGACGATGCGCTGGGCGAAGCCTTCGACAAGACGGCCAAGCTCCTCGGCCTGCCCTATCCCGGCGGCCCCGCCGTCGAGAAAGCTGCCCTTTCCGGCAACCCCAAGCGTTTCGCCCTGCCCCGCCCGCTGAAGGGGGAGGCGCGGCTCGATTTCTCTTTCTCCGGCCTAAAGACCGCCGTGCGGCAGACGGCTTCCGAGCTCGTGCCGCTCTCCGATCAGGATGTTGCCGATATCTGCGCCTCCTTCCAGGCGGCCGTGGCCGACACGCTGGCCGACCGGGTGTCGCGCTCGCTCGTCCGCTTCCGCGAAGAGTTCCCCGGGATCACCGAGCCGACCCTGGTGGTGGCCGGCGGCGTCGCCGCCAACAAGGCGCTGCGCACGGTGCTGGAAACGCTGTGCGGCAAATACGGCTTCCGCTTCCTCGCTCCGCCGCACATTCTGTGCACCGACAATGCCGCGATGATCGCCTGGGCCGGCGCCGAGCACGCCGCAAATGGCCAGGGCGATTCCCTCGATATCGCGCCGCGCTCACGCTGGCCGCTCGACCAGGCCGCCGCGCCCCTGATCGGCGCCGGCCGCCGGGGAGCCAAGGCATGAAGGACGAGCGGGTAAAGGTTGCCGTCCTCGGCGGCGGTGCCTGGGGAACGGCGCTCGCCACTGTCGCCGTGCGCGGCGTCCATCACGTCGCGCTCTATGCACGCGACGCCACGACCGTCGACGATATCAACCGCAGCAGGCGCAACCGGCGTTATTTGCCCGGCATCGAGCTCGCCGAAGGCATTGAGGCGAGCACCGATGCCGCGCATGTCCTCCAGAATGCTTCAATCGTTCTAGCCGCCTTCCCGGCGCAGGCGATGCGGAGCGCGTTGAGCGGGATTGCAGTGCATGTGCCGCCGAGCGCCTCCATCGTTCTCTGCGCCAAGGGCATCGAGCGCTCGACCGGGCGGCTGATCTCCGAAGTGGTGGCGGAGGTTCTGCCCGGCCACACGATAGCGGCCCTTTCCGGCCCGAGCTTCGCCACCGACGTGGCGCGCGGCCTGCCGACCGCCGTGACCATCGCTTCGACAGAACTGGAGACTGCTGATCGCCTCGCGCTGCTTTTCTCCGGTCCGAGCTTCCGCTGCTATTCGACCGACGATCTGATCGGGGTGGAGATCGGCGGTGCGCTGAAAAACGTGCTGGCGCTGGCGGCAGGTGCCGCCACCGGCCGCGGCCTCGGCGCAAGCGCGCAGGCGGCCCTCGTCACCCGCGGCTTTGCCGAATTGCGCCGCATCGCCCAGGCGCTCGGCGCGCGGCCCGAAACCGTGATGGGCCTCTCGGGCCTCGGCGATCTGATGCTCACCTGCTCCTCGCCGCAATCGCGCAATTATTCCTATGGCATGGCGCTCGGCGCCGGCAGGCCGCTGGAAGGCCTGCCGCTGGCCGAAGGCGTCGCCACCGCTCCCATCGCCGCGGAAATCTGCGCAAAACGCGGCATTGATGCGCCGATCGTCGCGGCCGTCACCGCCCTGCTCGCGCGCCATCTCACCATTGACGAAGCAGTAACCGCCCTGCTCAACCGCCCGCTCAAGACCGAAGATTAAACCGAACCGAGGAAACCGATGCTTTTCGCCATCCTGTGCAATGACAAGCCCGATCATCTGCAATTGCGCCTCGACACCCGTCCGGCGCACCTTGAATATCTCAAGAATCTCGGTGAAAGGCTGAAATTCGCCGGCCCCTTCCTCGATGAGGACGGCAAGCCGAATGGCACCCTGGCGGTAGTCGAGGCCGATCACATGGACGCCGCCAAGGCGATCGCGGCGAAAGATCCCTACGCCAAGGCCGGACTTTTTGCTTCCGTCGATATCCGTCCGTGGAACTGGTCCGTCAACAATCCCGCCAACGCCTGAATCGGGAGGGGCAAAGTCATGGCTTACTGGCTTTTCAAATCCGAGCCGCACAAATGGTCTTGGGAGATGCAGAAGAAGGCGGGTGAAAAGGGCACGCAATGGGACGGTGTGCGCAACTACCAGGCGCGCAACAACATGCGCGCCATGCAGCTTGGCGACAAGGGCTTCTTCTATCATTCGAATGACGGGCTGGAGATCGTCGGCATCGTCGAGATCTGCAAGCTCGCCCATCACGACACGACCACCGACGATCCGCGCTGGGAATGCGTCGATATCCGCGCCGTCCGCGACGTGCCGAAGCCGGTGACGCTGAAGGCGGTCAAGGAGAACCCGGCCCTTGCCAGGATGTCGCTCGTCACCTCCATGCGTCTTTCCGTCCAGCCGGTGACCGAGGACGAATGGAAGGAAGTCTGCCGCATGGGCGGGCTCGATCCGGCGCCGCAATGACCGCTGGCCGTGCGGCATGAGCCCCGGTACGCCACTCGACCCCGCGGGTGACAGGGCCCGCGCCTTCATTCTTGCCAATACCGGCCTGCAGGCACCGCCACATGTGCCGGAGATCAGTCTCCACCTTGCCGACGAGGCGCATGACCTCTGGCACAGGACGGAGGAGGAACTCGCCACCATCGGCCTGCCGCCACCCTTCTGGGCCTTCGCATGGGCGGGCGGACAAGGCGTTGCGCGCCATGTCCTGGACAATCCCGAGATCGTCCGTGGCAAGACCGTCCTCGATTTCGCCTCCGGCTCAGGGCTGGTCGCCATAGCGGCGGCGAAAGCCGGGGCGGCAAGCGTTATCGCCAGCGACATCGATCCTTTCGCCGAGACCGCGATCGCGCTCAACGCGGCCGCAAATGACGTGGCCATCACCTCCCGCATCGAGGATCTGATCGGCAAGGACGAGGGCTGGGACGTGCTCCTGGCCGGCGATGTCTTTTACGAGCACCCCCTTGCGGGGCGCCTGATCCCCTGGTTCTCCGCCCTCCACGCACGCGGCGCCACGGTCATCGTCGGCGATCCCGGTCGCGCCTATCTGCCCAAGGAAAGGCTCCAGCCCCTTGCAGTCTATACCGTGCCGGTGACCCGCATCCTGGAGGATGCGGAGGTCAAGCGCACCACCGTCTGGACCTTCACTTAAGCGAAGCGCTTCGCCCCCGCCACACACAGCACCACGGCGGCGGCGGTTGCCACCATGCCCCAGCCGACCGCCTCATGGACGACCATTGCGGCCAGGGTCAGGCCGAAGAAGGGCTGCAGCAGCTGCAATTGCCCAACCGCCGCCGTCCCACCCTGCACCAGGCCGCGATACCAGAAGACGAAACCGATCAGCATGCTGAAGAGCGAGACATAGGCGAGCCCCGCGAGAGCCCGCCAGCCGATGCCCTCCCAAGAGGCCGGCTGGGTGAGAAACGTCAGCGGCAGCATCAGCGGCAATGACAGGACCAGCGCCCAGCAGATCACCTGCCAGCCGCCGAGCTTGTGTGACAGGCGGGCGCCTTCGGCATAGCCGAGCCCACAGGCGAGGATTGCCGCGAGCATCAGACCGTCGCCGTAAGCCGAGGATTCACCTCCCTGTCCGAGGGCATAGCCCGCGACAATCGCGCTTCCCGTGATGGAAAACAGCCAGAACAGTCGCCGCGGACGCTCGCCACCGCGTAGGACAGCAAAGGTGGCGGTCGCCAGCGGCAACAGCCCGACGAAGACGATGGCGTGGGCCGAGGTCATGCCGCACAGCGCGAGCGCCGTCAAAAGTGGAAACCCCACAACCACGCCAAGCGCCACGACACCGAGCGAAACCAGGTCGCCCCGGTCCGGCAGGCGCTGTCTGAACACGGCAAGCAGCGCCAGTGCCAACACACCGGCGATGGCCGCGCGCGCCACCGTCAGGAACATCGGATCGATATCGAGGATGGCAATTCGCGTCGCCGGCAGCGAGCCACTGAAGATCAGTACACCCAAAAAGCCGTTGATCCAGCCTGCCGTTCTGTCCATTGCGTCTATCCAGCCGATTGCAAAATCATGTAGTGGTTTCACCGGACAATGATCGGCCTTGCGCCGGAACGGCAGAGACAGTAACAGTACAATTTAACCGGACTGTACCGGGACAAAGGGTAGTACAGATGTTGCATAAACCCGCCGCCAGCGAAAATGCAGCGCGCGGCTCGGCATTCGACGACACCGCTGAGAGCCAATCGACGCTCGTCGAAAAAGTGATGGGAATCATCCGCGGGCGCATCGCCGCCCTCAGTCTCTCGCCCGGCGCAAGGCTGCCTTCGATCCGCCGCCTCGCCGAAACCATGGGCGTATCCAAATCGACCGTCGTCGAAGCCTATGACCGGCTCGTCGCCGAAGGCGTCATCCAGTCACGGCGCGGCGCCGGCTTCTATGTCGCGGGACGCGCGCAGCCCTTCTCGCTCGCCGCCGCCGGCCCCCGCCTCGATCGCGAGATCAATCCCCTGTGGATCATGCGCCAGTCGCTCGAGGCCGACACGGCAGCGCTCAAGCCCGGCTGCGGCTGGCTGCCGGAAGACTGGCTGCCCCAGGAAGGCATCCGCCGCGCGCTCCGGGCGCTCGCCCGCGATGAGCAAGCCGCCTTCACCGAATATGGCGATCCCTTGGGATATGCGCCGCTCCGGCTGCATCTCTCCCGCCGCCTCGCCGAGCAGGGCGTCGAAGCGCCGCCAAACCAGGTGCTGCTGGTCGATTCCGGCACGCAGGCGCTCGATCTCCTCTGCCGCTTCTTCGTCCAGCCCGGCGATGCCGTGCTGATCGACGATCCCTGCTATTTCAATTTCCAGGCGGCGCTGCGCACCCACCGCGTCCGGCTTATCCCCGTGCCCTACACCCCCAACGGCCCGGATCTCGATGCCTTCGCCCGCGCGGCGGAAGAGCATCGGCCGAAGCTCTATATCGGCAATGCCGGGCTGCATAACCCGACCGGCGGCATGATGAGCCCGGCGACGGCCCATCGCCTGCTGAAAATCGCCGAACAGCACGACATCATCGTCATCGAGGACAATATCTTCGCCGATTTTCATCCCGCGCCGTCACCGCTTCTCGCCGAGCTCGACGGGCTGGAGCGGATCGTCCATATCGGCAGCTTCTCGAAGACGCTGACGGCGGCCGCCCGCGTCGGCTATATCGCCGCCCGCGGCGACTGGATCGAGGGGCTCACCGATCTGAAGCTCGCCACCACCTTCGGCTCGAGCCCGCTTTCGGCTCAGCTCGTTCACGCGCTTCTGACCGATGGCACCTATCGCCGCCATATCGAAACGCTGCGCGTCAAGCTCGCCTCCGCCATGACGCTGACATCAGGCCGGCTAAAGGCCGCGGGGCTGGAACTCTGGACCGAGCCGCAGGGCGGCATGTTTCTCTGGGCCAGGCTTCCGGAAGGCATGGACTCAGCCCTGATCGCCCGCCACGCCCTTGAGCGCGGCGTGGTCTTCGCCCCCGGCAATGTGTTCAGCCTGTCGCAAGGCGCGGCGCATTATTTGCGCTTCAACGTGGCGCAATCCGCCCAGCCGCGCATTTTCGAGGTGCTGCACGACGCCATGCGCGCCGTACTTTGATTACCGCAGCACGCGAATGATCGTTTGTGCCGTGAGGTGCGGCAGAAGGCGCGCCATGTCGGTCCGCTTCAGCGCGATGCAGCCTTCCGTCGGCAGAAAACCCGGCCGCGCCAGATGAAAGAAGATGGCGCTGCCGCATCCGCGCCGGCGCGGGCGGATGTTCCAGTCCATCACGATGCAGATGTCGTAAAACCCGTCCTGCCGCCAGAGGCTTTCGTGGCTCGCCCGGTAAGGCACGCGCACCGGCCTGTTGTAATTGCGGTCGCCTGGTGCATCGCACCAGCCGTCATCCCGGCGGATTGTCCGGAACGGCAGGGACGAGGGAGCCGCGAAATCTCTGCGCCTTCTGCGCCATCCATGGATGAGGCGCATCCTCCCCAGCGGCGTCGCACCGTCGCCTTCCCGCTTGAAAGCACTGATGCCCCCCTTGCCGAGCGCGCAGCGCAACACCAGATTACCAGTAGTGAGGAGCCCCTGTGCCGGGTTCCCCGGGCGGGCCCGAACGTCGATCAGGCGCAAGGTCCTGCCAATCGTTTTATTCATCGACCCCGCCCCCGCCGGCACTATGGCTTTCGGATTGCTGGCTTTCTTGTTTGAACGCTTCAACTCATTCAGCTTAAATGTCATAAAACGTCAATGCCGACGCAACAGGACTTATGAGGATACCGTATGACTGGCCGTACAATTCTGATCGTGGACGATGACGAGGACCTTCGCTCTATACTCGTGGAGCAGCTCGAGCTCTGCGAGGAATTCCACATCCTTCAGGAAGACACCGCCGCGAAGGGCATCCAGACCGCCCGCAACGGAATGGTCGATCTCCTGATCATGGATGTGGGCCTGCCTGACATGGATGGGCGCGAGGCCGTCAAGCTCCTGCGCAAGGGTGGCTTCAAGGGGCCCGTCATCATGCTGACCGGGCATGATACCGAATCCGACACGATCCTCGGGCTCGAATCCGGCGCCAACGACTATGTCACCAAGCCGTTCCGCTTCGCAGTCCTGCTCGCGCGCATCCGCGCCCAGTTGCGCCAGCACGAGCAGAGCGAGGATGCGACCTTCACCGTCGGCCCCTACACCTTCAAGCCCGGGCAGAAGCTGCTGATCGACGAGAAGGGCGGCAAGATCCGCCTGACCGAGAAGGAAGCCGCGATCATCAAATATCTCTACCGCGCCGGCGACAAGGTCATCGGCCGCGACGTGCTTCTGGAAGAGGTTTGGGGCTATAATTCGGGCGTGACGACCCACACGCTTGAGACGCATGTCTATCGTTTGCGGCAAAAAATCGAGAAAGATCCGTCGAATGCGGCGATTCTCGTGACAGAAAGCGGGGGATACAAGCTCGTCCCCTGATGGCTCCGCCCGGAAGAGCGGTGTATTGACCATAATATGGCGCTCGATGACGACATCCGAATCCTTGGCACCGTAGGCTTGTTCGAATCATTCACGGCCGAACAATTGCGGTTGCTTGCATTCGGTGCCGAGCGGCTGGTGCTGCGTGCCGGCCGCGAGCTCTTCCGCGAGGGGCAGAGCGCCGATTGCGCCTATGTCGTGGTCTCCGGCAGCATCGCCCTTTTCCGCGAGGGTCCGAACGGGCGGGTGGCGATCCGGTCCGTCGGCCCCGGCGCCATTCTCGGCGAGATGGCGCTGATCGCCCAGACCACGCGGCTGACCGGCGCCTTCGCCGATGGCGAGACGGAGGTCATCCGCCTCAGCCGCGCCATTTTCCACCGCATCCTGGAAGAATATCCCGAAGTGGCGGCGGCGCTCCACGCCCATATCAGCCGCAACCTGACCGACCTCATCCGGCAGATCGAGAAGCTTTCGCCTCTGTTCGAGGATTGAGGAAGGGACAACGCTGGCGACGGGTCCCAAGACATCGCAATTCCGTCATGCACGGGCCTCGACCCGAGTATGACGTCAGTGTGTGCGTGCCCGTCTTCCAACCGCGTCAATCCAGATTGAAAGACGCAATCACCGGCACATGGTCGGAGGGACGATCCCAACCCCGCGCCTCCCGCAGGATTGCGACCGACGACAGATCGCCTTCAAGATCGGGCGATCCCCAGATATGGTCGAGGCGGCGGCCGCGATCGGATGCCTCCCAGTCGCGCGCGCGGTAGCTCCACCAGGTGAAGATCTTCTCCTCCGGCGGGATGTGATGGCGGATCAGGTCGCTCCAGCCGCCGATCCGGCGCACCACCTCCAGCCCTTCCGTTTCGACCGGCGTGTGGCTGACGACGGTGAGGAGTTGCTTGTGCGACCAGACATCGGTCTCGAGCGGCGCGATATTGAGATCGCCGACGAGGACCGACGAACAGCCATCGCCCGTATCGGCAAGGATCGCCTTCATCTCTTCGAGAAAGCCGAGCTTGTGCTTGAATTTCGGATTGATCTCCGGGTCCGGCTCGTCGCCGCCCGCCGGCACATAGAAATTATGGACGCGCAGCCGCTTGCCCCCCGCCGAGACGACGGCGCTCAAATGCCGGCAATCGCCGATACCGCAGAAGCCGATCCGGTCGACCTCGCTCAACGGACGGCGCGAGATGGTGGCGACGCCGTGATAGCCCTTCTGGCCGCTGATCGCGACATGATCATAGCCGAGCGCATGGAATGCCTTATGCGGGAAGAGATCGTCCGGGCACTTGGTTTCCTGCAGGCAGAGTACATCCGGCTGGTAATCCCGCAGGAACTGCTCGACCAGGGCCAAGCGCAGGCGTACGGAGTTGATGTTCCAGGTAGCAATCGAAAAGGCCATGAGAAAGAGCTCGCGCGGGATTGGAATCGCGGGAGAACTTATAGCATCGGGCTGATGGTGCTAGTCTGAAAATGGAAACAATGCCGTTTGGTTTTGGCGCGGCAATGGCACCGTTGAGGAATGGATCCCAGTGACAAGCATTGGGATGACGGAATGATTGACTGTTGGCAGCTAGTATCCAACGTCTCCGCCTGCACGAATGGTCCTCGTTAGGTGAGGCCATCCCCATCTCGTCATCCCAGTGCTTGTCACTGGGATCCATTCCTCTACCGTTTCATTATCACGGCGGCTCAGATGGAATCCGGTTCAGGCAAATCCATCAAAACGGGAACTTACTCAGGACGAGCGAAAGAGATCCTTGCAGCCCGTCCTCACCCGAATCTCACTGCCCCTTCCGCTTCATCGCGATGCGCTGATAATCGATCGTGAACATGTCCTTGGCGAAGCGCACGCCCTCGCGCACGTTGAAGATCATCACCGTGGTATCGAGGTTCTGCGCGTCGGTGATCGTCCACTGCTTGAGCTCGTAATTCTTCGGATCGAACATCATGGTGATCTTCGAATCGCCGAAAACCGATTTGTCGCCCAGCACGATGGTCGTCATGTCAGGCTCCTGCTTGACCTGCTTCAGGCGCCCGCCGCCAAGGTCGATCCGGTCACCCAGAAGCAGCTTCAGCGGCGTCTTCGACAGGGGATAGAGATCCCAGGTGTCGAGCTTGCGGTTGTTGACGACGACCGACTCGCCATCCGAGATCACCCGGATCGGCGAATTGTTGTAATTGAAGCGGATCTTTCCCGGCCGCTCGATATAGAAGGTGCCGCCGGTCTGCTCGCCGCGCGGGCCGAACTGCACGAACTCGCCCGTCATGGTGCGCACCGAAGCGAAATGATCGGCGATCTGCTGCGCGGCACTGCTGGCTGCAGCGCTTGCCTGGGCGGCAGCCGGCGTCGACGCCCCGCCGAGCGGCGGCAGGATCGCGGCCGCAATGAGGGTGCCGGCGAGGACGACGCCACGCGCCAGATTTCGCAGAACGGCGACCTGCGTTTTTCCCGTTTTCATCGAAAAACTGTCTCCTGTCATCTTGGCCCCGAGGCTAAAGCGCCAGTTTGACGCGAGTGTGGCATTGCAACGGGCCATGATCCCGGTTCGTTCCACCCCCTAGAACTCATCGTCCTCGGTCGGCACCAGGATCTCGCGTTTGCCCGCGTGATTGGCCGGGCCGACGATTCCCTCCTGTTCCATGCGCTCGATGATCGACGCTGCGCGGTTGTAGCCGATGCCGAGGCGCCGCTGGATATAGGAGGTCGACGCCTTCTTGTCGCGCAGGACCACCGCCACCGCCTGATCGTAAGGATCGTCCGAATCATCCAGATTGGAGGTGCCTGCCGGGCCGCCGCCGCCGCCGTCCTCATCCTCCTCCTCGGTGATCGCATCGAGATATTCCGGCACGCCCTGCAGTTTCAGATGCTGGACGACCTTTTCCACCTCGTCGTCGCCGACGAAGGGCCCGTGCACGCGCTGGATGCGCCCGCCGCCCGCCATGAACAGCATGTCGCCCTGGCCGAGCAGCTGCTCGGCCCCCTGCTCGCCCAGAATGGTGCGGCTGTCGATCTTCGACGTCACCTGGAAGGAGATGCGCGTCGGGAAATTGGCCTTGATCGTGCCGGTGATGACGTCGACCGATGGCCGCTGCGTCGCCATGATGACATGGATGCCCGCCGCACGCGCCATCTGGGCGAGGCGCTGCACCGCGCCCTCGATATCCTTGCCGGCGACCATCATCAGATCGGCCATCTCGTCGATGATGACGACGATATAGGGCATCGGCTCGAGATCGAGCTCCTCCGTCTCGTAGACCGCCTCGCCGGTATCGCGGTCGAACCCGGTCTGCACCGTACGGGCGATCCGCTCGCCCTTCTTCTGCGCCTGGCCGACACGCTGGTTGAAGCCGTCGATATTGCGCACGCCGACCTTGGACATCTTGCGGTAGCGGTCCTCCATCTCGCGCACCGTCCATTTGAGCGCGACGACGGCCTTTTTCGGATCGGTCACCACGGGGGTGAGGAGATGCGGGATGCCGTCATAGACGGAGAGTTCCAGCATCTTCGGGTCGATCATGATGAGGCGGCATTCCTGCGGCGTCATGCGGTAGAGCAGCGACAGGATCATCGTATTGATGGCGACGGACTTGCCCGATCCGGTGGTGCCGGCGACGAGCAGATGCGGCATCTTGGCGATGTCGGCAATGACGGGCTCGCCATTGATGGTCTTGCCGAGCGCCAGCGCCAGCTTGGTCTTGGTCTGCTCGAAATCGCGGCTCGCCAGGATTTCGCGCAGATAGACCATCTCGCGCTTCTGGTTCGGCAGTTCGATGCCGATGGCGTTGCGGCCCGGCACCACCGCGACGCGCGCCGCGATAGCGCTCATCGAGCGGGCGATGTCGTCGGCAAGGCCGATGACGCGGGACGATTTGATGCCCGGCGCCGGCTCCAGCTCATAGAGCGTCACCACCGGTCCGGGGCGCACATTGATGATCTCGCCCTTGACGCCGAAATCCTCCAGAACGCCTTCCAGAAGCCGCGCATTCTGCTCCAGCGCATCCTTGGAAAGGCTCGCATCGCGGACCACCGCCTTCGGTTCGCTCAGGAAATGCAGCGACGGCATCTCGAAGGCGTCGCTCTTGAGGAAGGAAGGCTGCGCCTCGCGCTGGATGCGCGCGCCCGGCTTCGGACGGGGCGCCGGTGCCTCGACGCGGCCCGTCGCCATCGGCTGCGCCGCAGCCTGCCTTTGCGGCGCCGGCCGGGGCGCCCAGTCATTGTCCTCCGCGCCATAGACGTCATCATCATCGAATGGCGGCACGTCGAGCCGTTCGCGCCCGTCATCGAACCCCGGCTCGCGGCGCATGCCGTCACGTCCGCCGGCCCGCTGGCGGGAAACGGCGACATCGTCGAACGGATCGTCATTCTCGCCACGCCGGCCGCCGAGCGCCGCGCCGCGCGAGAAGAGACGGTGCATCGTCGCCCGCGCACTGAGATACCAGTGGGTCACGGCACCGAGCGCGTAGAAGCCCTCGCGCTCCTCTTCCGCATCCTCGTCCTCGTCGTCATAGACCTCCTCCTGCACCGGCTTGCGCGCCTTCGGGCGGGCCGGGCTCGTCAGCGGCTGCGCGCGCCCGGTCAGCCCGCTGGCAAAGGCGCAGAGAATGAGCGAGGGGACGAGAAGAATGGCGGCGATCACCAATGCGGGGGTGCCGTGCGGGAAGCCGCCGAGGAAGATGCCGGGGATTTTCAGGACGAGATCGCCGAACACGCCGCCGAGCCCGATCGGCATCGGCCAGCTCGGCGGAACCGAGAAGCAGCTGGCGATCGCGGCAAACAGGAGCGCCGCGCCGAACCAGGCGAAGATCCGTTTCGGCAGGCGGCCGATGCCGCCATGCGCCACCAGGAGAATGCCCCAGAAGACGGCGGGCAGAAGCGCGGCGACGCTGGAAAGCCCGAAAAACTGCATCGCCAGATCGGAAAACACCGCGCCGGGATAGCCGAGCGCATTGGTCACCGGGTTGGAGGTGGCGTGGCTGAAGCTCGGATCGGCGACATTCCAGGTGGCGAGCGCCCCCGCGGCAAGCGCTACCGCGGCAAGAACCATGAGACCCAGCAGGATATCGATCTGCCGGCGGAATATCCCCGCCAGCCCGAGCCGGTCCCCCCTTATCCTCTCATCCCGAAGCGCATATGAGGGCGAGTATCCTTGCCGCATGAAGCTTTTCCCGAATGCTCTGTTCCGCATGATCCCGGAAGGATCATGCCGTGTCGCCTGTGCTCCGCCGGAGACGGAATCGGGGCCGATCCTAGTGGAAGGAAGGTTAAGACGGCATTAACCATGCCGATTCAGTCTCCGCTTCGCCAAAAAAACAAAAGAAAAAGGCCCGAAAACCGGGCCTTTTTCGCATGAAATCGAGCGGTGGAACCGTACCGGCGGGTACGGTTCCCCTTTTCGCATATGTTACTGGACGGTTTCGCCGTGCAGGTTGATGTCGAGACCCTCGATCTCTTCCTGCTTGGTCGGGCGAAGGCCGACGAGCGCCTTGACGATGTAGAGGATGATCGCGGTGGCGATGGCCGAATAGACGATGGTGAAGATCACACCATAGATCTGCGTGCCCACCGAGGCACCCGCACCCGCCTCGTTGATCGCCGGATCGGCGAACACGCCGGTCAGCACTGCGCCGACGATGCCGCCGATGCCATGCACGCCGAAGGCATCGAGCGAGTCGTCATAGCCGAGCGCATGCTTCACCTTGACGGCGGCGATGTAGCAGATGACGCCGGCCAGAATGCCGATGATCAGCGCGCCGGTCGGATTGACGAAGCCGGCGGCAGGCGTGACTGCGACGAGGCCGGCGACCGCACCCGAGATGATGCCGAGAACGCTCGGCTTCTTGGCGACGATCCACTCCGCGAACATCCAGGCGATGGCGGCGGCGGCCGCGGCAACCTGCGTGTTCAGCATGGCGACGCTGGCGAGCGCATTGGAGGCGACCGCCGAACCGGCGTTGAAGCCGAACCAGCCGACCCACAGAAGCGAAGCGCCGATGACCGAAAGCACCAGATTGTGCGGAGCCATGTTGACCTGACCGTAGCCCTCGCGCTTGCCGATGATGAGGGCGGCAACGAGGCCGGCAATACCGGCATTGATGTGAACGACGGTGCCGCCGGCGAAATCAAGCACGCCGTCCGAACCGAGGAAACCGCCGCCCCACACCCAGTGCGCGACCGGCACGTAGACGACGATGAGCCAGATGGCCATGAAGAGCAGCATTGCCGAGAACTTCATGCGCTCGGCGAAAGCGCCGGCGATCAGCGCCGGGGTGATGATCGCGAAGGTCATCTGGAACATCACGAACAGATATTCCGGAATGGTGCCCGTCGCCGAGTTCATGTCGATGCCGGCGAGGAAAGCCTTGCTCATGCCGCCGAGATAGGCGTTGAGCGAACCGCCATCGGTGAAGGCCAGCGAATAGCCGACCACCATCCACAGGATGGTCATGAGGCAGCAGATGGCGAAGCTCTGCATCACGGTGGAAAGCACGTTCTTCTTGCGGACCATGCCGCCATAGAAGAGCGCCAGCCCCGGAATGGTCATCATCAGCACCAGGGCCGAAGAGGTCAGCATCCATGCCGTGTCGCCAGTGTCGAAAGCGGGAGCGGCAGGAGCGGCATCCTGCGCCATTGCCGTTCCGGCGAAAGCGCCCAGGAGGGCAAGCGAGCCGACAGCGGCGCGCATATGTCTATTCAGTGTGAACATCAAAAATCTCCGTCGAACACCGGCTTCGAACGCTTGGAGCTGCGTCACAAGTCCCGGCCCAATGCCCCATAACCAAGTTCCGTGCCAATTTCTGAAATAGCGACTCAACCGGTTGTAAAGGCTGTTTTATTTGTTTCCGATCGATAGTGTCTGACGCTTCGCCCAAACGCCCTGCACAAAAATTGGACATTCTCGCAAAATATGCCGATTATTTCAGCAAATGCTGGGAAGGTCCGATGCCGCCCGGATGGCGGGCGGTGACGCAGGGGAAGCGCGGTTTCGCGTCTCCTAGAGTGCGTCCGTATCGGTTTCGCCGGTACGGATACGCACCGCCTGGTCGATGGGATAGACAAATATCTTGCCATCGCCGATCTGGCCGGTCTTGGCCGCGGCGGTGATGGCTTCGACGGTCTTCTCCACGAGATCGGCCCCCACCGCGATCTCGATCTTGATTTTCGGCAGGAAGCTCACGGCATATTCCGCGCCGCGATAGATCTCGGTATGCCCCTTCTGCCGGCCATACCCCTTGACCTCGGTCACGGTCAGCCCCTGAATGCCGATCGCCGTGAGGGCTTCGCGCACCTCGTCCAGCTTGAATGGCTTGATGATCGCCATCACGATTTTCATCTGCTTGTACCCCTGCTTTATGCGGTTGCCCGCGTTTGGAAGCCATCTCCGGAAGAGCCATGCCCTTCCGGTGACTGCAGAGATCAATTCAAACTCCGTGCCAATCCGAAGAATATCAGATATCACCTTGATAATACAGGACTATTCTTCGATGGCATCGTCACGGCGAAAGCAGACCGCCTAAATTTTCATCATAATATTTCGGCCACCGCCATGATGGCGCGCATTTAATCAGCCTCACGCAACCGGATCAGCCCTTCCTGTGCCACCGAAGCGACGAGCACGCCATCCCGCGTATAGATCGAGCCGCGATTGAAGCCGCGTGCGCCCGCCGCACTCGGGCTGTCCTGCGTATAGAGCAGCCAGTCGTCGAGCTTGCAGGGGCGGTGGAACCACATGGCATGATCGAGGCTGGCGACCTGCAGATCGCGATCGAAGATCGAGCGGCCATGCGCATAGAGCGAGGTGTCGAGAAGCGTCATGTCGGAGATATAGGCGAGCACCGCCGCCTGCAGCGCCCGGTCATCAGGCACCGGGCCGGTGGCGCGGATCCAGACATGCTGCTCGGGCGGCAGCTTCTCGCGCGAGAAATAATGGGTGAGCGACACCGGCTTCATCTCGATCGGCCGGTCGCGCTCCCAGTATCTGCGCACGTTTTCCGGCGCCAGATGCAGATATTGCTCCTTCAGTTGCCGGTCGCTCATCAGCTTTTCCGGCGGCGGCACGTCGGGCGGCATCGGCTTCTGGTGATCGAGCCCGCCCTCTTCCACCTGGAACGAGCAGGAGAGCGAAAAGATCGCATGCCCATGCTGGACGGCGACGACGCGCCGCGTGGTGAAGCTCGCGCCGTCGCGGATGCGGTCCACCTCATAGATGATCGGCACGGCCGGATCGCCGGGACGCATGAAATAGGCGTGCAGCGAATGCACATGCCTTTCTTTGTCGACCGTGCGCTGCGCCGCCACCAGCGCCTGCCCGATCACCTGCCCGCCGAACACCCGCTGCCAGCCGACCTGCGGGCTGCGCCCGCGGAACAGATTGTGCTCCAGCGTCTCGAGATCGAGGGTGGACAGAAGCTCCTTCATGGCTTCGGACATGGATCGCCTGCCTCTCGCGATACGTTTTGCCTTCGTTCCGCTTCAACAGGAACGGCATGCCATGTCAAGCCGGCTAAGGTGCAGGGGTTAACGGCCGATGGCGGCAAGTCAAAGAAATGACATGGAAATCGCGGACATTGACAGATGTTCCGGATGGGATCATGCACTCCCATGCATTCAACTGATGGTTTGAAAAAAGACTTGCCTGAAGTCTCGGGCCCGATGACAATCCGATCCGCAGGGAAGGAACGAAGCGATGACCGGCCAGACCTCCACCTCCACCCGGACTGCCGATAGCGAAACCACCCCGATCGATGTGCTGGTCGCCGGCGGCGGCTATGTCGGGCTGGCGACTGCGGTGGCCGTCAAGGCCGCGGCGATGCATCTGCGCGTCCTCGTCATCGATGCCTCACCGCCCGGAAGCTGGAAAAAGGACCCCCGCGCCTCGGCCATCGCCGCCGCCGCCGCGCGCATGCTGAACCGGCTGGGCTGCTGGCAGCCCATTCTCCCGGAGGCGCAGCCGATCAACGAGATGATCGTCACCGATTCGCGCACTGCCGATCCCGTCCGCCCCGTTTTCCTCACCTTCGACGGCGAAGTGGTGCCGGGCGAGCCCTTCGCCCACATGGTCGAGAACCGGACGCTCAACACCGCGCTCCACGCGAAGGCCGAGGAGCTCGGCGTGCAGATCATCGAGGGCGTTGGCGTCGAGAGTTTCGATGTGGGTCCGAACACCGTCGCCGTCCATTTGAGCGACGGGCTCGTCTTCGAGGCGCGATTGCTGGTCGCTGCCGACGGCGTGCGCTCCAGGCTGCGCAATCACGCCGGCATCAAGACGGTGCAATGGGATTACGGCCAGTCCGGCATCGTCTGCACCGTCCATCACGAGCGCCCGCACAATGGCCGGGCGGAAGAGCATTTCCTGCCGGCGGGCCCGTTCGCCACCCTGCCGCTGAAGGGCAACCGCTCCTCCCTGGTCTGGACCGAGCGCACGCGCGACGCCGAGCGCATCGTCAGGCAGGACGATTTCCTGTTCGAGGCCGAGCTGGAGCAGCGTTTCGGCCACAGGCTCGGCGAGATCAAGGTGGAGGGTCCGCGCCGCGCCTTCCCGCTCGGGCTGATGCTGGTGCGCGAATTCGTCAAGCCGCGCTTCGCGCTGGTGGGCGATGCCGCCCATGGCATCCATCCGATCGCCGGCCAGGGCCTCAATCTCGGCTTCCGCGACGCGGCGGCATTGGCCGAGATCATCGTCGAGACAGACAGGCTCGGCCTCGATATCGGCTCGCTCGCCGCGCTGGAGCGCTACCAGGCCTGGCGGCGCTTCGACACGGTGCAGATGGGCGTCACCACCGATCTTCTCAACCGGCTTTTCTCCAACGACCTGACACCGGTTCGCGCCATCCGCGACATCGGCCTCGGTCTTGTCGACCGGATGCCGAGGATGAAGCAGTTCTTCATCCGTCAGGCATCCGGGCTGACGAGAAACACGCCGCGCCTTCTGCAGGGCGAGGCTATCTGATCCAGGCTTCCCCGCCGGCGATGCTTTTTGGGGGCAAATCCGTGCTCAAACCCGCAACTTTTCTCATGTGAAGGAGACGGCAGATGGACAGGAAGGCAATGGCAATCTGGAAGGGCAGCCTGAAGGACGGCTCGGGCACGCTCGACACGCAAAGCGGCGCCTTGCGGGAATTGCCCTATAATTTCAAGGCCCGTTTCGAGGACGAAAGCGGCAAGTCGGGAACCAACCCGGAAGAACTGATCGCCGCGGCCCATTCCGGCTGCTTCGCCATGCAGCTTTCGCATTTTCTCGCCGAAAACGGCACGCCGGCGGAAAAGCTGGAGGCAACGGCCGCCGTCAGCCTCACCCCCGCCTCCGGCGGCGGCTTCGAGATCACGAAAAGCGCGATCACCCTCGTCGGCACCGTGCCCGGCATCAGCGAAGACGATTTCCGCAAACTGGCCAACAAGGCCAAGGAAGGCTGCCCCGTCTCCAAGGCACTCGGCGCGATCGAGGTTACCCTGGACGCAAGGCTGGCGTAGACTATTCACATTGGGATGGACGCCGGCGGGACAATACCCCTCTGCCCTGCCGGGCATCTCCCGCCCCTCTCATCGTCATCCTCGGGCTTGACCCGAGGATCCGCAACTGAGGGGCACAGGCCTTTTCATCGCCTCGGCGCATTCCAGAAAGCGGAATTGATCAATATCCGCGCGGCTGATTCATGATCCTGTTGCGGATGACAATGCCGCTTTTGCCCCCTTGCCGTGGATCCTCGGGTCAAGCCCGAGGATGCCGACGCGCGATGCGGAGAGCTTCCGTAGCCAGGGGGCGCGGCCGCCAGCGGAGACCTACTCCGGCAGGTGACAGACCGCCTCGATATTGTGTCCGTCGGGGTCGATGACGAAAGCGCCGTAATAATCGGGATGATAATGCTCGCGGATACCGGGCGCGCCATTGTCGTGCCCGCCCGCGGCAAGCGCCTCCTGATAGAACCGGTCCACCTCGGCCCGCGTGCCGGCTGAAAAGGCGACGTGCAGCCGGCCCGACAGGCGCGCGCCCTTCTGTGCGCCGATCCAGAATTCCGGCTTGCCGTTGCGGCCATAGCCCACCCAGTCGCCGAACTCCATGACCGGCATGATCCCCAGCGGATGCAGCGCGGCATCATAAAACGCCCGCGACTTCTTCATATCCGAAATGTTGAAACCGATATGATCGAGCATCCGTATTTCTCCCTACACGAACAGGGTAAGCGCAGCGGAGTAAAAATCAATAGACTGGCGGGACAGTACCCCCCTCTGCCCTGCCAGGCATCTCCCCCACAAGGGGGGAGATTGGCTGACACGGCACTCCGTTTCCATCCTGCGACGTCTGCGATTGGTGCCGGACGTTTATGAAGGCGTAATCTCCCCCCTTGTGGGGGAGATGGCCGGCAGGCCAGAGGGGGGTGAAATTGGCACACCCCCAAACGGTTCAATCACACCCGCCGTTCGACCAGCATCTTCTTGATCTCGGCAATCGCCTTGGCCGGGTTCAGCCCCTTCGGGCAGGTCTGGGCGCAGTTCATGATCGTGTGGCAGCGATAGAGCCGGAAGGGGTCTTCCAGATTGTCGAGCCGCTCGCCCGTCGCCTCGTCGCGCGAATCGATCAGCCAGCGATAGGCCTGCAGAAGCACGGCGGGGCCGAGATAGCGCTCGCCATTCCACCAGTAGCTCGGGCACGAGGTCTGGCAGCAGAAGCAGAGGATGCACTCGTAGAGCCCGTCGAGCTTGGCGCGGTCCTCATGGCTTTGCAGCCATTCCTTGGCGGGCTCCGGCGAAACGGTCTTGAGATAAGGATCGATCGATGCGAGCTGTGCGTAAGGAACCGTCAGGTCGGGCACGAGGTCCTTGACGACAGGCATGTGCGGCAGGGGATAGATCTTCACCGCACCGTCGATCTCGTCCATGCCCTTGGTGCAGGCGAGCGTGTTGGCGCCGTCGATATTCATCGCGCAGGAACCGCAGATGCCCTCGCGGCAGGAGCGGCGCAGCGTCAGCGTCGGATCGATGTTGTTCTTGATCCACAAGAGCCCGTCGAGCACCATCGGCCCGCAATCGTCGCGGTCGACATAATAGGTGTCCATGCGCGGGTTCTCGTCATCGTCTGGCGACCAGCGGTAGATCCTGAATTCCGTCAGATTGTTGGCGCCCTCGGGCCGGGGCCAGACATGCCCCGGCTGGATTTTCGAGTTTTTGGGAAGTGCCAGTTCGACCATTGCTCTTGTCCCTTGAGAGCAAGTCCGGGGGAAAATGCGAAGCGGTTTTCCCGGAAAAACAGAAACTGTTTTTCCATCGGACTTGCGTAGCTAAACTAATAAACGCGCTTCTTCGGCGCAATCTTGGCCAGGCTGATGCCGCCTTCCGCTTCCGGAACCAGCGGGTCGACATGGACCGGCCGGTAACGAAGCGTGACCTCGCCGTCGGGGCTGAGCCAGGCCAGCGTGTGCTTGCGCCAGTTGGCGTCGTCGCGCTCGGGGAAATCCTCATGCGCATGTGCGCCGCGGCTCTCCTTGCGCGCTTCGGCCGAAACCACCGTGGTGAGCGCATTGGCCATCAGGTTTTCCAATTCCAGCGTCTCCACCAGATCGGAATTCCAGATCATCGAACGGTCGGTGACCTTGATGTCGTCGAGTTCGTGCCAGATCTTCTCCATGCGCTCGACGCCCGATTTCAGCGATTCCGAGGTGCGGAACACGGCGGCGTCCTCCTGCATGGTGCGCTGCATCTTCTCGCGCAATTTCGCTGTCGGCGTGTGGCCATCGGCGAAACGCAGGCTGTCGAAGCGGTCCATGATCTTCTCCACCGCCGCCTCGTTGATCTCAGGTATCTTGGCCTTGCGGTCGATCACCTGGCCGGCGCGGATCGCCGCGGCGCGCCCGAACACCACGAGATCGATCAGCGAGTTGGAGCCGAGCCGGTTCGCGCCATGCACCGAGGCGCAGCCCGCCTCGCCCACCGCCATCAGGCCGGGCTGGACGCGGTCGGGGTCTTCCGGCGTCGGGTTCAGCACCTCGCCCCAATAGTTGGTCGGGATGCCGCCCATATTGTAATGGACCGTCGGCAGCACAGGGATCGGCTCTTTCGTCAGATCCACGCCCGCGAAAATCTTCGCCGATTCCGAAATGCCGGGCAGCCGCTCATGCAGCACCGCCGGATCGAGATGGTCGAGATGCAGGTAGATGTGGTCCTTGTTCTTGCCGACGCCGCGACCCTCGCGGATTTCCAGCGTCATGCAGCGCGAAACCACATCGCGCGAGGCAAGGTCCTTTGCCGAAGGCGCATAGCGCTCCATGAAGCGCTCGCCCTCGGAATTGACGAGATAGCCGCCCTCGCCGCGCGCGCCCTCGGTGATGAGGCAGCCCGCGCCGTAGATACCGGTCGGATGGAACTGCACGAACTCCATGTCCTGCAAGGGCAATCCCGCGCGCGCCACCATGCCGCCGCCATCGCCGGTGCAGGTATGCGCCGACGTTGCCGAAAAATAGGCGCGGCCATAGCCGCCCGTCGCCAGCACCACCATCTTCGCGGCGAAGCGATGGATCGTGCCGTCATCGAGGTTCCAGGCGACCACGCCGGTGCAAACCCCATCGGTCATGATCAGGTCGAGCGCGAAATATTCGACGAAGAACTGCGCGTTGTTTTTCAGGCTCTGCCCATAGAGCGTGTGCAGGATGGCGTGGCCGGTGCGATCCGCCGCCGCGCAGGTGCGCTGCACCGGAGGCCCGTCGCCGAAATTCTGCATATGGCCGCCGAACGGACGCTGATAGATCTTGCCTTCCTCGGTGCGCGAGAACGGTACGCCGTAATGCTCAAGCTCATAGACCGCCGCAGGGGCTTCCCGCGCCAGATATTCCATCGCGTCCGTATCGCCAAGCCAGTCCGATCCCTTGACGGTATCGTACATGTGCCACTGCCAGGAGTCCGGGCCCATATTGCCGAGCGACGCGGCGATGCCGCCCTGCGCCGCCACCGTGTGCGAACGGGTCGGAAACACCTTGGTGATGCAGGCCGTCTTCAGGCCCTGCTCGGCCATGCCGAGCGTCGCGCGCAGGCCCGCGCCCCCCGCACCGACCACCACGACGTCGAATTTATGATCGACGAACTGATAGGATTTGCCGCCGCCGGCCGGAGCCGCGCTTTTCTTTTGCTGAGCCATGCTGGCTGTCAACCTCCGAAGCTGAGCTTGAGGATGGAGAAGATGCAGGCGGCGCCGACCGCCACCGCGAAGAAGGTGTTCAGCATGAACAGAACGACCTTCGGCCCTTCATTATGTACATAGTCCTCGATGATGACCTGCATCCCGATGCGCATGTGGTAGAGCGCCGACAACAGCACGAGGATCATGACCAGCGCGGTCAGGGGATGCGAAAGGGCCGTCCTGACCGCCTGGAAATCGGCGCCGTTCAGGGAAACGATGAGGCCGACGAAGAACAGCAGCAACGGCACATTGGCCACCGCCGTCAGGCGCTGACGCCAGAAATGCTCGGTGCCTTCCTTGGCGGAACCAAGCCCGCGAACCCTGCCGAGAGGCGTACGCATATCGCTCATGATTTCAATCCTTTCAGCCATTCAGCGCAGCCAGTAGCCGGCGATCCAGACGAGCAGCGTCAGCGTGACGGAGCCGATCACGGTCGCCCAGGCCATCTTGGAAGCCGTGTGCTTTTCAAGGCCGGTTATCGTATCCCAGATGAGATGGCGGATGCCGCCCAGCATGTGGTGCAGCAGCGCCCAGGTGTAGCCGAAGAGCACCAGCCGGCCGAACCAGGAGCCGAAGAACCCGTTGACCAGGTTGAAGAGGTCCTCGCTCGTCGCCGCCGCGATCAGCCAGAGCGCAACCAGCAGCGTGCCGAAATAAAGCGCGCCGCCAGTGATGCGATGCACGATCGACATCGTCATGGTGATCGGCGGCTTGTAGATGGTGAGGTGTGGCGAAAGTGGGCGTTGGCGGGTGGCTGTCGGTTTCGTCATGGCTCCCCCAGAAGGTCTTCCCGGTTGTCCGGACGATCGGCTGGATAAATGCCGGTCCATGCCCGGATAGGCTAGAGCACGCCCCCGAAAAGTCGACGACTTCCCGATGATCGCGCCTCAGTTGAATTCGGAGCAGCCTGAATAGCCCGTCTGCGGCCGGCGCCCCAAATGCGGCAGGATCGTGGTCAACGCTCCTGTTGCGCCGTTATCTACTGCTCTTTTCGCACCGCGTCAAAGCCGCATAATCATTCCGCGACAATCATTTAGTCGCATGCGACCATCGCGCGGGCACGACAGCCGCGCTTCAATCGTTTGAACGGGCCGAAAGCGGCCCGAACCGCCTGGTTCCGGCCAAACCCGAACGCGAAAAGTTTACCGGCGACCTTGGCTTATTGCCCGCCGAAGCGAATCACGAAGCTGGTCCAGTCCGCCGCCGCGGCCACCTGCTCATAGAGCTTGCGCCCGTCCTCGGGCTGGCGCGGCGCGTTGAGGATGAGCTTCGACCAGCTGCGCTCCTCAGCCTTGTCGGCCAGCACGTCGATCAGCGCCTTGGCGATGCCCTTGCCGCGATGGTCGTGATGCACATAGATATGATCGACCTGGCCGCAGCGCATACCCGAGACCGGCTCAGGCAGATCATAGAAGATCACGAAGCCGACGAGCTCTCCGTCGAGTCTTGCGCCGGCGATCTCGGCCACCCGGTCCTGCAGCAGCTTTTCGGCATAATATTCGTCCGGGCGGCGCGGTGCGCCGCGCTTCAGCGCCTGCGCATAGCTGGCCAGCAGCGGGGCGAATTCATGTGCATCACGCAAATGCAGAAGCGAAATGTCGACAGCATGGGCGGCTTGGGTCTCGGGCATCGGTGGTGATCCTCCAATCGTCTCATCGGCAATGGTGTCATCAATCCCCGGGCCGCCGTCAACCCCTCTCGCCCGGAAGTAAAGAACAGGTTAACATATGCGCCACGTATGAAACGAACCGGCAAAGGAATGGCGGATGGCCGTCTTGTCCCCGATAGGATTTTTCCTTGCGATATTGACCGCGGTTGCGGCGGTTCCGCCGGCCCATGCCGATACGGCCGCGCCGAAAATCCATCCAGCCGCCGCCAAAATGCACGCCGGCCGGATCGGCGGCAGTGCCGGTCCCCAGCTCGTGGCGGAAGAAGCTGAAAGCCGTGAAGCGCTCATCATCCGCCCGCCAACCCATCCTTTCGTCGCCGCGATCGTCCCCGCCGCCAACACCACCTGCGAAAGCGCCGTGGTTCTGAAAGGCCGCGGGTTCATGTACGGGATCACAAGGGGCGAAACGCCGGTGCTGGATCATCCGCACTGCGGCTGGTGACGAAACCTCAACCGAAGCGCCCGCCTGGCGGAAGGCGCAATTCGATGATCTTCTTCTCATCCGCAACCGGCGGCGCCAGCCGCACACAATTGCGGCCGCTTTTCTTTGCGTCATAGAGCGCATTGTCGGCCCGGCGCATGAGATCGGAAAGCGCATCTCCATTCTGTAACTCGGCGACACCGAAACTGGCGGTAAAGCGGCTTTCTGCCGGCAGGCCTGCGATCGGCCGGTGGGAAAAATCGCTCCGCGCCTTCTCCGCGAAAATTCGCGCCGCATGAAGGCCCATGCCCGGAAGCAGGATTGCGAACTCCTCGCCGCCGATGCGCGCGACAACGTCTCGTTCCGAAGCGATCTCCTGCAAACCTGCAGCGAACGCGCAGATGACATGGTCGCCCAGCTCATGCCCATAGCTGTCATTGATGGTCTTGAATTTGTCGAGATCACAGGCGACCAGGGAAAGCGGCAGACCCGAACGCCTGGCCTGCGCTATGGCCGCCTCGCTGCGGACTTCGAAGCCGCGACGGTTGAGGAGACGCGACAAAATATCGGTTTCCGAACGCGACGACATATCCGTCATCAGATCCCTTGTCAGGATGACCAGCATGAGAAGACCGTTTGCCACGGAAAGTGCTGCCCCGATGGACTGCGAGAACAGCGCATATTGCGTATGGATATAGTCTTCCGGGTTCTGGCCCGCTCCACCGGATGCTATCGCGATGAACGGCTTGAACAGGAAATGACCGGCACTGGCGAAGAGCACCGCAAAAAGCAGCATGTCCGCGACGCCGCGCGCCCGTGATTTCAGGATGATGTAGTTGCTGAAACACAGGGCGACGAAATAGGGCAGCTGATAGAGGAACATGCCGGTGAATGTCACCCGCGCTATGTCGTAAATGGCATAGACCATCGTGAGCGAAACGGCACACAGGATCACAAGGCCCCTCCGCGGGACCTTGACGGAATATCGATACGCCATGCCGATCGTCAGGCACACCAGCGTGCAAAGGAAGGTGCTGAAGGCCAGCATGTAGCCGAGCTTGGGGTGGCCAAGCTCCGGGATCAGGAGCTCGGAGCCGAAATTCATCATCGCGAAGACGAAGGCCAGGGCGAAAAGCCGCGCCGAAATATAGGTCTTCTCGTAGACGGCGATGCCGAGGAATGCGATGGCGAACAGCCCCGCAACGGTCATGTTGATGGTAAGAATGAATTGAGCGCCGCTCATCTGTTTTTGTTCCCGCTTGTGAACAGCTTAGCCACACCAGAAAAAATGAAGCGTAAATAATGGTCAGCCGACCAGCAAAACGCGGCGGGAAGCCGGAACACCTGCAACAATGGTTAAAAAATGCCGAACAGGACGCCCGAAAGCGTCCTGTCTATATCTCAATATTTTTTGAAAAATTTGCGGGTGGTTATTTCCACGCGCGGATATCGACGAAATGGCCTGCTATGGCCGCCGCCGCCGCCATCGCCGGCGACACCAGATGCGTACGGCCCTTGAAGCCCTGCCGGCCCTCGAAATTGCGGTTCGAGGTAGAGGCGCAGCGCTCGCCCGGTTTCAGGCGGTCGTCATTCATCGCAAGGCACATCGAGCAACCCGGCTCGCGCCAGTCGAAACCCGCTTCCTTGAAGATCTTGTCGAGACCTTCGGCCTCCGCCTGTTCCTTCACAAGGCCGGAGCCCGGCACGATCATGGCGCTGACCGTCGGGGCCACTTTTCGGCCCTCGACCACCTTCGCCACTTCCCGCAGATCCTCGATGCGGCCATTGGTGCAGGAGCCGATGAAGACGCGGTCGAGCGCGATATCGGTGATCTTGGTTCCCGGCTTCAGGCCCATATAGTCGAGCGCGCGCCATTTTGACGCCCGCTTGGTCTCATCTGCGATATCATCGGGGTTGGGCACTTCACCCGTTACAGAGACGACGTCTTCCGGTGAAGAACCCCATGAGACGATCGGTGGCAGATTGGCAGCGTCGAGCGTGACGATCTTGTCGAAATGCGCGCCCTCGTCCGATTTCAGCGTCTTCCAATAGCCGATCGCCTGCTCCAGCGCCTCGCCCTTCGGCGCGCGCGGCTTCCCCTTGATGTATTCGAATGTGGTTTCGTCGGGCGCTATCAGCCCCGCCCGCGCGCCGCCCTCGATCGACATGTTGCAGATCGTCATGCGGCCTTCCATCGACAGCGAGCGGATCGCCTCGCCCGCATATTCGATGACATAGCCGGTGCCGCCGGCGGTGCCGATCTCGCCGATGATGGCGAGGATGATGTCCTTCGCCGTCACGCCCTCGGGCAATTGCCCGTCGACGCGCACCAGCATGTTCTTGGCCTTCTTCTGGATCAGCGTCTGGGTGGCGAGCACATGCTCGACCTCCGAGGTGCCGATACCATGCGCCAGCGCGCCGAACGCACCATGGGTGGAGGTGTGGCTGTCGCCGCAGACGATGGTCATGCCCGGCAGGGTGAAGCCCTGTTCCGGCCCGACGATGTGGACGATGCCCTGCCGGATATCGTTCTCCGAATAATATTCCACGCCGAAATCGGCGGCGTTCTTCGCCAACGCCTCGACCTGAATGCGGCTTTCCTCGTTCTTGATGCCGTTCTTGCGGTCGGGCGAGGTCGGCACATTGTGATCGACGACGGCGAGCGTCTTCTCGGGATGGCGCACCTTGCGCCCCGCCATGCGCAGGCCCTCGAAGGCCTGCGGGCTCGTCACTTCATGGACGAGATGACGGTCGATATAGAGAAGGCAGGTGCCATCGGGCTGCTGATCGACCAGATGGTCGTCCCAGATTTTATCGTAAAGAGTGCGCGGTGCGCTCATGGGTCTTGTCCGTATTTAAATTCAAAGCAAAGGGAATCGGGTATGGCAGAAAGGCTGCCAAGCCTGGGGACCGAGCTCAGCTAAGTCGGCTGGTGAGCGCCCCGGAAACGCGCGCAGAGAAGCGTTGCGGCAGCCGCTTGCGGTCCTGCAGCACAAACACTTTATGGCCGTTCCATTCATTCCTGGAATTCATGAGGCCGTTTCTATCAATCTTTGTCGTCTCAGGCAATCAAATAGAATTGTTCTAGTGTTGACATGCTTCGCCTGAGCGGTCCCTTGGGGTCACTGCCCCTGCCTTTCCCCATCATAGACTTCTTGTGCCCGCTGGATCTCCTGCAAATGGTCGATCGCCCACCCATAGGCCGCACCGAGCGGGACCTGAAGGGTGCGCCCGAGTTCCGTGATCGAGTATTCCACCGCAACCGGCGAGGTGGGCAGCACCTTCCGGGCAATCAGTCCATTGCGCTCCAGGCGCCGCAGGGCCTGCGTGAGCGCCTTGTGCGTGACGCCTTCCAGCCTCCGCCTGAGCTCATTGAAGCGCGTCGGCTTCTCGATGAGGACGGCGAGGATCATCACCGACCATTTATTGGCGACCTGATCGAAAAAGGCGCGTGCGGCACAGTCTGCAAAGAACACCGCATCAACCTGGCACGTCATCCCGATATCCTTCCGTATATCTGCGCACCTGGCGGTGCATTCTTGACCTTAGATATACGATGGATATCTATCCCGCAACACGGATCGAAATTCAGGCTTTGCAAACGACAGAGGATTCAAATGGAAGCCAAACAGCATAATTTTTCCCGGCGCAGCCTGCTGAAACTCGCCGGCGCTGCGGCTGTCGCGACCGCAGCCCGTGGAAGGCCGTCGGAAGCGGCAACATCGACGGCGGAGCTCTTCTACACCGAGGTCGGCACGGGCAAAAACATCATGTTCCTGCACGGCTGGACCTGCGATTCCAACGACTGGATCGGGCAATTGCCGCTGTTTGAGAGCAAGTATCGTGTCGTCGCCCCCGATTTGCGCGGGCATGGCAGGTCCGAGGTCATGCCGTCGGGCAGCTACACCCCTGCCGATTACGTTGCCGATATCGAGGCGTTGATTGCCACCCGGCATCCAGGGGAGAAATTCATTCTCGTGGGGCATTCGATGGGCGGGCAGATCGCCGCTCGTCTTGCTGCCAAAAGACCTGATCTGGTCAGTGCCGTCGTATCCGTTGACGGAGCACTCGGCTTTGGCGATGACGCGGCCCGGCTCTTCCGCCGGACGGCGGATGACCTGATTGCCGGCGATCCGGGCCGCGTGGTCCCGGCTTTGTTCCGGCTCGCCTATGATCCCGCGACCGATCCGGCCTTCAAGCGCTGGCACGCGCGTCGCGTCCAGGGGATGCCGGCCCATGTCGTGCGCGAATCCTTCGCCCCGCTCTTCTTCGGAGCCGATCAGGTCGGCGTCGGAGAGGCGAGCGCGGAGTTCTGCAAAGGGCTGACCGTGCCCTTTTATCATCTCTGCCGCGACCCTGCCCAGGCCGACCGCATGCGGCCATGGTTCTCGCATCCAAAGTCGAAGGTCGACATATGGTCCAACGTGGGTCACTGGATCATGCAGGACCGCAGGGACGACGTGAACGCCGCTGTCACCGCCTGGATCGATGCGCTCTAGCCGAACCGCTTGTGGCGGTTTCTCGGTTGCGCCCTACCGGTTTTCCTGGCGCAGCCGCTTTTCAAGCCGCCGCAGGATGATCGACAGGCTTACCGTCAGGAGGAGATAGATATAGGAGACGATCGAATAGGTCTCGAAAAAGCGGAAGGAGCTGGAGGCATAGATCTTCCCCATCTGGGTGATATCGGCGACGCCCAGCACCGAGACCAGCGAGGAATCCTTGACCATGGCGATGAAATCATTGCCGAGCGGCGGCAGGATGGTGCGGATCGCCTGCGGCATGATCACCAGCCGGAAGCGCTGGAACCGCGTGAGGCCGAGCGCTTCCGCCGCTTCCACCTGCCCCTCGTCCACCGATTGGATGCCGGCGCGGAAGACCTCGGCGATAAAGGCCGAATAGCCGATGGTCAGCGCGATGATCGCGCGCCACATCAGTGAGACATCGCGCACCAGCAGCGACTGCATGAGCCCGGCCTCCTGCAGGGGCTGCGTTACGGCATTCCAGACGGCGACGAAGGCCGGCGCGCCGACAAAGGCGACATAGAACAGAAGCACCAGCATCGGCACGCCGCGGATGATCTCGATATAGAAGCGGGCGATCTGGCGCAGCGCTACCGAACCGGAGAGCGCCATCAGCGCCAGGAGAAGGCCGAGCGCCGAGGCGAGCGCAAAGCCGGCGAGCGTCACGAAGATCGTGATGCCCACACCCTTGACCACGACCGAGAAAACCTGGCCGTAGAGCCCGTTCACCGCGATCAGCAGCGCCACCACGGCCGCCAACGCACCGGCGGTCACCAGCCACCACGGAAAATCGTCGCCGCCCTTGTTTTTCCTGCTGCCCGGCATTGCGACGGGATCAGCCGCCGAGCTTATAGTCGAGGAACCATTTCTTGTTCAGCCTGTCGAACGTTCCATCAGCCTTCAGCACCTTGATCGCTGCGTTGACCGGCTCCACAAGGCCGGAGCCCTTCGAAAAAATGAAGCCGAAATCCTCCGCACCGAGCGGCCCGCCGATAAGTTTCAGCGCGCCTTCGGAGGCTTCGGCATAGCCCTTGCCCGCGGTGCCGTCAGTCAGCACCACATCGACATCGCCGGTCTTCAGCGCCTGCACCGATGCCCCGAATGTCTCGAACAGCTTGATGCGCGGGTTCTGCTCATTGCCGTCGAGCACGTCATTGACCGCGACATAGAACGGCGTCGTGCCGGCCTGCGCGCCGATGAGCCCGTCCTTGAAGGCGGCAAAGCTCTTGGCATCATGGAAACGCGTCTCGTCGCCGCGCACCAGCATGAACACTTCCGAGCGCATATAGGGATCGGAGAAATCCACCTTCTCCTTGCGGTCGTCCCTGATGGTGATGCCATTCATGCCGATCTGATATTGCCCGTCGGAAACGGCCTGGATCATCGCGTCCCAGCTCGCATTCTGGTAGACGACCTTGAAATTCAGCCGCTTGGCGATCTCGTTCATCGCATCATATTCCCAGCCGATGGCCTTGCCGGAATTGGGATCGATGAACTGCAGCGGCGGATAGGCATTCTCCGTCACCACCGTCACGGTCTTTCCGCCAAGGTCAGGCAGGTCTCCGGCATGGGCGGCAAGAGACGTCAGAACCAGTGCCAGCACACCTGATAACAGCGATTTCAGGTTCATCCCCGATGGCCTCCCTCACGCCACAAGACATCCTGCATCCGATCAGGACGCATGATGAATGCCCTAGGTCATTGAATCTGCGTATCGGCCGATGGCCGCCGCGCGGACTCCCGCTCTGTTAACCTGTCCGAATCCTCGGATGGATGCAAGAAAATGATGACAGGCGGGCTGACGGACAAACAAAAAGGCGGCCCCGAAGGACCGCCTTTCCAGAACGTGATATCCGCTGGCCTTATTCGGCGGCAGGCGCTGCAGTCTCGTTCTCTGCCTCGCCATTCCCGTTTGCCGACCCAGCCGCAGCCTTGGTCTTGCGGAAGTCCTTCTTCTCGGTGATGCGGGCGGCCTTGCCGGTCAGGCCGCGCAGATAGTAGAGCTTGGCGCGGCGCACCTTGCCGCGGCGGACGAGCTCGACGGCCTCCACCAGCGGGGAATAGACCGGGAATACGCGCTCGACGCCTTCGCCGTAGGAAATCTTGCGGACGGTGAAATTCTCATGAAGGCCGGAGCCGGAACGGGCGATGCAGACGCCTTCATAGGCCTGCACGCGGGTACGGGTGCCTTCCGTGACGCGCACCTGCACGCGCACGGTATCGCCCGGCTTGAAATCGGGAAGCGTGCGCTTTTCCTTGATCTTGGCGGCCTGCTCAGCCTCAAGCTGACGGATGATGTCCATCGTCTCAATCCTTCTCGTTCTTCTCGAACAGTCAGAGCGCTCGACGCTTGCTGCACAGTCTCATTGCCGGACAGCTATGCCTTGCTCAAGGCAGGAGCGGATTCACCATTCATTGGTTGGTGGATCTCGGGATCTTTCCCGAATGCGGGGCCAATACACCATTGCCGACAATGAATCAACACATGGCGTATCGACCTGCAATCCAGGGAAGCTTCGATACCGAGGCCCGCCGGTTGACTTTCTTCCTACTAGTTGGTAGGTACGAGGCATGACCAATCTTTCCCCCACCTCTGACAATATCCTGTCCTGCGCGCGATCCCTCGTCATCGCGGGCGGTTACAACGGGTTCAGCTACGCGGATATCGCGACCATAGTCGGCATCCGCAAGGCGAGCATCCATCATCATTTCCCAAGCAAGGTCGACCTGGTTAAGGCGCTGGTGGTCCGGCATCGCGAGGCAACGGAAGCGGGGTTTGCCGATCTGGAACGCGATGTTTCCGATCCGCTCGAAAAGCTTCAGGCCTACATCCGTTATTGGGAAACCTGTATCGCAGACGCAAGCATGCCTTTCTGTGTTTGCGCCCTCCTGACCAGCGAACTTCCCGTGCTGCCGGAAGACGTCGCGATCGAGGTCAGGGCCTATTTCCGGATGCTGTCGGCATGGCTGGCTTCCGTGCTGGAAAATGGATCTGAGCAAGGCCGGATCCGGCTCACGAACACGCCTCGTGTGGAGGCTGAGACGTTCATGGCAACCGTACATGGCGCGATGTTGTCGGCGCGGGCCTATGGCGATCCGAAGATGTTTGCGCTTATCACGGAACCCCTGTTGAGCAGGCTTTCCCAACCGGATTGACCCGCTGGTTTGGCTGGGCCGAGCCGGGCGGGCCACTGATAGATGGGTGCGTTGGCGAACATTGATTCAGGCACTTCCCCGCCTTCACTGGCTACCTACTAGTAGAAAGACAAGACAAGATAACGACACGATGGAGATTGAGATGTTTGGAATTTCGCCACTCGGCTGGGTGCATACGCTCGGCAGCCTGCCGGCCATTCCGCTGGCTGTATATATGTTTGCGCGCCATGGAAGGATCGTACCCCGGTCCATGGCCGGCACCGCCTATTTCATCTCGATGCTGATCGGCGGTGTCACTGTGTTCCTTGTTGCCCATCAGCCCGTCAGCAACGGCATCGGGGCTGTGACACTCGTCCTGCTCTTCGCCGGCTATGGTGTCGGGCATGTTTCAGGCCTCGGAAATGCGGGCAAGTATCTCGAAACGATCTTCCTCAGCCTGACGGCGTTTCTGCTGATGGTTCCGGCCGTCAGCGAGACCCTGCGCCGCGTCCCGGACGGGCACCCGTTCGTGACCAGGCTGAACTCGCCGCTCCTCCTCGGGGCTCAGGCAAGTCTCCTTGTCCTGCTCATTGCAGGCGTGACGGCCCAGATGATTCACTTGCGCAGGCAGGGCAGGCTTGCCGCTCGGTCTCATCATTCAAAAACATTTCTCGAATGATATGATGATCAAGAGCATTCCCATCTTGATGGAACCGCAGCCTGCTGCGGTTCCATTTAACGTTTCGCACCGAAGATCATTTCGTCTTCCGTTCCGCCTGATAGGCTTCCCATAGATCGGGCCGCCTTTCCCGCGTGATCCGCTCCGCCTCCGCCCGCCGCCATTTGTCGACCGCGCCATGATTGCCCGAGGTCAGCACATCGGGAATGGACCGCCCTTCCCATGTTTGGGGCCGGGTATAGTGCGGATGTTCGAGGAGCCCCGTTTCGAAGCTCTCCGTCTCGCCGGACTGCTCATTGCCCATCACGCCCGGCAGCAGCCTCACCACCGCGTCGAGCAGGACAAACGCCGCCGTCTCGCCGCCGGAGAGGATGTAATCGCCGATCGAAACCTCTTCGAGTTGACGTGCCTCGATCACCCGCTCGTCGACACCCTCGAAGCGCCCGCACAGGATGATCGCGCCTGGCCCTTCGGCAAGCGCCCGCACCCGGCTTTGGGTCAGCGGCTTGCCGCGCGGGCTCATCAGCAGCTTCGGCCGCTCATCCGCCACATGGTCGAGGGCGCGCGCCACCACATCCGCCTTCATCACCATGCCCGCTCCGCCGCCGGCCGGCGTATCGTCGACCATGCGGTGCCGCCCTTCCGCGAAATCGCGGATCTGCACCGTCTCCAGCCGCCATTTCTCCTCCGCCAGCGCCTTGCCGGCGAGCGAAATGCCCAAGGGGCCGGGAAACATCTCGGGATAAAGTGTGAGGACCGTTGCGCGGAAGCTCATTTGCGGTCCCGCCTGTCGCGCCGCCTCGCATCCGGCTCGTCGGTATCGTCATCGGCGACGAGGCCCGCCGCCACCGGGTCCACGATCAGACGGCCGCCATCCAGATCGATCGCCGGTACCGCGCTCTGCGTGAACGGGATCAGATAGGGCTTGCGGCCAGGCGTGCTGAGCTCGATCAGGTCACCACCGCCGAAATCGAAGATGCCGGTGACCTCCCCGATCACATTGTTTTCCAGATCGACTGCTTCGAGACCGACCAGATCCGCGTGGTAGAACTCGTCCTCGTCCAACTCCTCCGGCAATTGCTCGCGGTCGATATAGAGCGCCGTGCCATTGAGCTTCTCCGCCGCGTTGCGGTCGTTCACGCCCTTGAACCGCACCACCACGACGGTCTTCGCCGGGCGGATCTCCAGCACTTCGAAGCTGCGGCCGCTCTCGTCGTAAAGGAGCCCGTAATCGCCGAGCGCCATGGGATCGCCGGTAAACGTCTTGACCCGCACTTCTCCGCGCGTGCCGTGCGGCGCACCGATCACGGCGAGCTGGACTGGATTTTCTGGTTTGGGCATGCCTTTTCCAAATTGTCGCGCCAATTCTCTCCGCTTGGCCTTACCCAATCCCGGGCCAAACGCCAAGAGTTTCGGGAAACCACTCTGTAATATCTCCGTGGCATGGTCGAGGCTGGACTGGTGGAAAGAAACCCATGACGGCAAGACCTGCATCGACCGAATTCCTCGTGCCAGCCCGTGCTGACCTCCTGGCGGCGCGCGAGGAATGGCTGAATTCGCTGAAGAATACCCGGCGCCTGTCCGAGAACACGCTCGAGGCCTATGAGCGCGATACGAGGCAATTCCTGCATTTCCTGACCGGCCATCTGGGCGAACCGCCTTCGCTGAAGGATGTAAGTTCCTTGCGTGTCGCCGATCTGCGCTCCTTCCTTGCCAGCCGCCGCAATGGCGGCGCCGGCGCGCGCACGCTGGGGCGCGGCCTGGCCGGCATCCGCTCGCTGCTGCGGCATCTGGAAAAACGCGGCCTTGCCAATGCCGCCAGTGCCGGCGCCATACGCGCGCCGCGCCAGCCGAAATCGCTGCCCAAACCCCTTACCGCCGTGGACGCAAAACGCGTCGTCGATGCAGGCGAGCAGCTTGCGGAAGAACCGTGGATCGCCGCGCGTAACGCCGCCGTGCTGACGCTGCTTTACGGCTGCGGCATGCGCATCTCCGAAGCCCTCGGCCTCGATGGCGGCGATCTTCGCGACAGTTCCGCCCGTTCGATCGCCATTCGCGGCAAGGGCGGCAAGACGAGGCTCGTGCCGCTCCTGCCCGTCGTCCACCGCGCCGTCGATGCCTATCGCCGCCTCTGCCCCTATGATCTGGCGCCGGGCACGCCGCTCTTTCGCGGCGCGAAAGGCGGCCTCCTGCAGCCGGCGATCATCCAGCGCGAGATGCAGAAGCTGCGAAGCGCCCTCGGCCTCCCTGATACGGCGACGCCGCATGCGCTGCGCCATTCCTTCGCCACCCATCTTCTGGCGCGCGGCGGCGACCTGCGAACGATTCAGGAGCTGCTCGGCCATGCCAGCCTCTCCACGACCCAGGTCTACACCGGCGTCGACACCGACAGGCTCCTCGAAATCTACGACAAGGCACATCCACGCGCATGAAAACGCGTCTGAACCCCATGATGAAAAACATGCCCATCCGCGCCCGCGCCGACCGGATCGCCGATCATGCACTGAGGCTCGTCCTCGCCTTCAATCTCCTGCTTTTCCTGTCTTTCGCCGTCGTGCTGGTGATGGCGGCCGCAGCGCGAGCGGAGACGGTCGCCTGCGGCGGCAAGGACCTTTCGGCCGAGCTCGCAAGCCGGAACCCAGAGGAATTGGCCGCGATCCGCGCGAAAGCCGCCGCCATACCCAATGGCGATGGGCTCCTATGGAAGATCGAGAAGGATGGCATCGTCCAATCCTATCTCTTCGGCACCATGCATCTGACCAACCCGCGGGTCGTCAATCTCCCGGCTGAGGTGCAGCGTGCCTACGACGCTTCGAACACCATCGTCATCGAGACGACCGAAATACTCGACCCCCGGGCGCCGATGAAAGCCATGGCGGAACGTCCGGATCTGATGATGTTCACCGACGGCAGAACGCTCGAGCAGCTCATACCGCCCGACAAGATCGATGCGGTTCGCTCCGCACTCGCCAGGCGCGGCATTCCGCTCTCTGCCGTCTCCCGGATGCAACCCTGGCTCCTCACAAGTATGGTGGCGATGTCGGCTTGCGAAACGGCGCGCAAGAAGTCCGGCGCCGCCGTTCTCGACCTCAAGCTCGCCAAAGACGCAAAGGCCGAGGGCAAGGAGCTGCTAGGGCTTGAAACCATCGTCGAACAGCTCGACGCATTCGCCAGCCTGCCGCTCGATTTCCACATTGACGGGCTGATCGACACCCTGGCTCTGGGCGGCCGCATGGACGATATGCAGGAGACGATGCTCACGCTCTACAGGCAGGGCCAGGTCGGCATGATCATACCCATGCTGCAGTCGTTCGAGCCGGACAAGGAGAAAGCGGACGAAGGCTACGCCGCCTTCGAACAGACAATGATCGAAGCGCGCAATGCCGTCATGGCCGAACGCGCGGTTCCGATCCTCGACAAGGGCGGCGCCTTCATCGCCGTAGGCGCGCTGCATCTGCCCGGCGAGAAGGGCCTGGTCGCACTTCTGCGCGCCAGGGGCTATCAGGTAAGCAGGGTGGCCGGCGCCTCGAACTGAAACGGGATTCGGGAACGAATTCATCCCCTTCCGCATTGTTCGTCTTTGACGACCAAGCGGAGGAGAGCGCAATGGTTGACCCTCTCGACCCCAATCTGCAGCAGGGAAGGCCGGTCAGGCCGGATGATCCGGTTCAGGAACCGCCGCAACCCGTTAGACGAAGCAGCCCGGCCGGCAGCTATCTGCTCGCCGCCATCCTGCTCGCGATCATCGTGATCGCCGGCTATTACCTCTATTCCGGCGGCGGCACCGCCAACGCACCGCCGCCGCCGGAACCGGCAACACCCACCACCCCGGCCCCCGGATAAAGAAAAAGCCCGGAGCAATCCGGGCTTTTCCAATCCGACCGCCGGTGGAGCGGTCTCTCAGATGTGAATCGGCTTGAAGAACGTGCCGAGTGCTGCTTCGCGCACGGCCTCCGACATGGTCGGATGCGCGTGGCAGGTGCGCGCCAGATCCTCCGACGAGCCGCCGAACTCCATCAGCACGGCCAGTTCGTGGATCATTTCGCCCGCATTGTAGCCGAGGATATGCGCGCCGAGTACCCGGTCCGTCGCCTTGTCGGCCAGGATCTTCACGAAACCATCCGTATGCAGCATCGCCCGGGCGCGGCCATTGGCGGTGAACGGGAACTTGCCGACCTTGTATTCGATGCCCGCGGCCTTCAGTTCTTCCTCGGTGTTGCCGACGGAGGCGACTTCCGGCTGCGTGTAGACCACACTCGGGATAACGTCGTAATTCACATGCCCTGCCTGGCCGGCGATGATCTCGGCGACGGCGACGCCTTCGTCCTCCGCCTTGTGCGCCAGCATCGGCCCTGCCACCACGTCGCCGATGGCATAGATGCCCGGCACGCTGGTCTGCCAATGATCATTGATCGTCACGCGGCCGCGCTCGTCGAGCACCACGCCCGCGGCTTCGAGGCCCAGCCCGTCCGTATAGGGCCTGCGGCCGGTCGCCACCAGGACGGCATCGGCATCGATGGTCTCGGCGTCGCCACCCTTGACTGGTTCGAAGGTGACCTTGGCGCCCTTCCCTGTCTTCTCCACGCCCGTCACCTTGGCGCCGAGCTTGAATTCGATCCCCTGCTTCTCCAGCATGCGCTGGAACTGGCGGGAAACCTCGCCGTCCATCGGCCCCAGGATCTTGTCGAGGAATTCGACGACGGTCACTTGCGAGCCGAGACGCGACCAGACGGAGCCGAGCTCCAGCCCGATGACGCCCCCGCCGACCACCACCAGACGGCCCGGAACCTTGTCGAAATCCAGCGCACCGGTTGACGAGACGATGACCTTTTCGTCGAACTGGACATCGACGCCGGGAATGCCGGCGACATCCGAGCCGGTGGCGATGATGATGTTCCTGGTCTCGATCTCCTGCACGGCACCGTCTTCGGCCGTCACCGACAATTTGCCCTCGCCCAGCACCTTGCCGGTGCCGATAAACGTGTCGATCTTGTTCTTCTTGAACAGGAATTCGACGCCGTTGACATTGGCTTTCACAGTCGCATCCTTGTGCGCCTGCATCTTTTCCAGATTGAGCTTCGGCGTGCCGACCTCGACGCCGAGCGTATCGAAGGAATGGCCGGCCTCGGCGAATATCTCCGAAGCATGCAGCAGCGCCTTGGACGGGATGCAGCCGATATTGAGGCAGGTGCCGCCGAAGGTCTTGCGCTTCTCGACCACGGCCACCTTGAGACCGAGCTGAGCGGCCTTGATCGCCGCGACATAACCTCCGGGTCCGGTTCCGATGACGACGACGTCGTAAGACATTGAGATGATCCTTTCTAGCGTCCGCATGACTGCGGCTGAAACAACCCGCACCTATTCCTCAGGCGCGCATTCCTTGAAGCGAAAAACCTCCCACGACAGCGGCTCGGCGGGCTTGGCCGAACCGAAATCGAAGGCGTCGAGAGAACCGGCGAGATCGGGGAAGAGCAGGGCCTGCGCCGCCGGCTCCTTCGCCTTCGGCAGGAGATCTGCCTCGGCCCCCTCCTTGAGTGCGTAGATGACGCCCTGCCAGATGGTGCAGTCGTCCAGCTCGTCACCCGCGACGTCGCCTTCCGGGCAATTGTACATGAGAAGGCCGTTCGGCCGCGCCACGCCCTCGGTCCACATCACCACGCCGTCGAGCTTGAAGGCCTTCTTCTGCGCATCGGCCGCACCATCACCGTTCTCCGTGATGGTGAACTCGTTGGAGGTGACGACCGGCACGTCTTCCGGCGTCGGCTTGAAGGCGAGCGTGTAGTGATCGTCCCGGTCGCCATAGATCGCGCGGTCCTGCGTGCAGGCGGCATAGGCCGAAAGCGGCGTCGCGAGCCCGGCGCCCAACATCGCCATGAATGCCGCCCTGGAAGTAAGCTGTCGCATGCCCATTCGTTCTGCCCCTGCCGCAAAATCTGATGTCGGGCCGGACCGTCGGCGGACGATCCGGCCCGGTATCATTACAGATCGAGGACCAGGCGTTCCGGATCTTCCAGCGTCTCCTTGACCCGCACCAGGAAGGTGACGGCTTCCTTGCCGTCGACGATGCGGTGATCATAGGAAAGCGCCAGATACATCATCGGGCGGATGACGATCTGCCCGCCGACGACCACGGGACGCTCCTGGATCTTGTGCATGCCGAGAATGCCCGACTGCGGCGCGTTCAGGATCGGCGTCGACATCAGCGAACCGTAGACGCCGCCGTTCGAGATGGTGAAGGTGCCGCCCTGCATGTCCGCCATGGAGAGCTGCCCGTCACGCGCCGCCTTGCCGAGCCGGCCGATTTCCTTCTCGATGTCGGCGATCGACATTTCGTCGGCATTGCGCACGACAGGCACCACCAGCCCCTTGTCGGTGCCGACGGCCACGCCGATGTGGCAGAAATTCTTGTAGATGATGTCGGTGCCGTCGATCTCGGCATTAACAGCCGGGATTTCCTTCAGGGCATGGGTGACCGCCTTGGTGAAGAAGCCCATGAAGCCGAGCTTCACGCCGTGCTTCTTCTCGAAGAGCTCCTTATAGCGGTTGCGCAGGTCCATGACCGGCTTCATGTCCACCTCGTTGAAGGTGGTCAGCATCGCCGCCGTGTTCTGCGCGTCCTTCAGGCGCTTTGCGATGGTCTGGCGCAGGCGGGTCATCTTCACCCGCTCCTCGCGCGCCTCGTCATCGGCAGCGGACGGCGCGCGGGCCGCCTTCGGCGCCTCGGCCGGCTGGGCGGCGGGAATACCCTTCGACAGGGCTTCCAGCACATCGCCCTTCAGCACCTGGCCGCGCTTGCCCGTGCCTTCCACCTGATCGGCCGAAACACCGGCTTCCGCGAGCGCCTTGGCGGCGGAAGGCGCGGGCGCCATGGCCGGGCCGGAAGCGGCGGTAGCAGGCGCCGCAGCCGGAGCGGCCGGCTTGGCGGCCTCGGCCTTCGGTGCCGCGGCGGGTGCCGGCTCTTCCTTCTTCGCGGCCGGAGCGGCTGCAGCGCCGCCGGCCTCGATCATGCCGAGCAGCGCACCCACCTCGACCGTATCGCCTTCCTTGGCACTGATCTCGCCCAGCGTCCCGGCGGCGGGCGCCGGAACCTCGACCGTTACCTTGTCGGTTTCGAGTTCGACCAGCGGTTCGTCGGCGGCGATGGCATCGCCCGCCTTCTTGAACCACTTTCCGATGGTTGCCTCGGTAACGGATTCCCCGAGGGTGGGAACGCGGATTTCGGTCGCCATGATCTTGCTCTTCCGTTGGTGATCAGTCTGTTCGATTGGGTTTAGGAGCCTAGAGCATCTTCGAGGAATGCTTCAAGCTGGGCGAGGTGTTTCGACATCAGGCCGGTCGCCGGCGAGGCCGCGGCCGGGCGCCCGGTATAGCGGACCCGCTGATGCTTGGCGTCGATATGGGCAAGCACCCATTCCAGATAGGGATCGATGAACGACCAGGCGCCCATATTCTTGGGCTCCTCCTGGCACCACACCATCTCCGCGCCGCGGAACCGCGAAAGCTCCGTGATCAGCGCCTTGGCCGGGAAGGGATAGAGCTGCTCCAGGCGCAGGAGATAGATGTCGTCGATGCCGCGCTTCTCGCGCTCCTCGTAGAGATCGTAATAGACCTTGCCCGAGCACATCACCACGCGGCGGATCTTCGAATCCTTGGCAAGCTTGATCGGCTGGTCCTTGAGGTATTGCGCATCATCCCAGAGCAGCCGGTGGAAGGTACTCTCGCCCGACATCTCGGCCAGCGTCGAAACCGCCCGCTTGTGACGGAGAAGCGACTTCGGCGTCATCAGGATCAGCGGCTTGCGGAAGTCACGCTTCATCTGCCGGCGCAGGATATGGAAGTAGTTGGCCGGCGTGGTGACGTTCGCCACCTGCATGTTGTCCTCAGCGCAAAGCTGGAGGAAGCGTTCGAGACGCGCCGACGAATGCTCCGGCCCCTGGCCCTCATAGCCATGCGGAAGCAAGCAGACGAGGCCCGACATGCGCAGCCACTTGCGCTCGCCCGACGAGATGAACTGGTCGAACACGACCTGCGCGCCATTGGCGAAATCGCCGAACTGTGCTTCCCAGAGCGTCAGCGCGCGCGGCTCGGCAAGCGAATAGCCATATTCGAAGCCGAGCACCGCCTCTTCCGAGAGCATCGAGTTGATGACTTCGTAGAGTGCCTGCCCTTTCTGCAGATTGTTGAGCGGGATATAGCGCTGCTCGCTCTCCTGATCGTAGAGGACGGAGTGGCGCTGCGAGAAGGTGCCGCGCTCGACATCTTGGCCCGACAGGCGGACAGGATGACCGTCAATCGCCAGCGAGCCGAAGGCGAGCGCCTCCGCGGTCGCCCAGTCGATGCCCTCGCCCGTGTCGATCATCTTGGCGCGGTTGTCGAGGAAACGCTGGACGGTGCGGTGGACGTGGAAATCCGACGGCACCTCGACCAGCTTCTTGCCGATCTCCTTCAGCGTCTTGATCGGCACGGCGGTCTTGCCGCGGCGCTGCTCATCCTCATTGTCGGCCTTCCGGAGACCGGTCCAGGCGCCGTCCAGCCAGTCGGCCTTGTTCGGCTTGTAGCTCTGGCCCGCTTCGAACTCGGCTTCGAGGGTCGAACGCCAGTCGGTCCTCATCTTCTCGACCTCGGCCTCGGTGACCACGCCTTCCGCGATCAGCTTGTCCGAATAGAGCTGCACGGTCGTCTTGTGGCCGCGGATGGTCTTGTACATCAGCGGCTGCGTGAATGCCGGCTCGTCGCCTTCATTATGGCCGAAGCGGCGATAGCAGAACATGTCGATGACGACGGGCTTATGGAAGATCATGCGGAACTCGGTCGCGACCTTCGCCGCATAGACCACCGCTTCCGGATCGTCGCCGTTCACATGGAAGATCGGCGCCTCGACCATCTTCGCCACATCCGAAGGATAGGGCGAGGAGCGCGAGAAGCGCGGATTGGTGGTGAAGCCGATCTGGTTGTTGATGATGAAATGCACCGTGCCGGCGACGCGGTGCCCCTTGAGGCCGGAAAGCCCGAAGCACTCCGCCACCACGCCCTGGCCGGCAAAGGCCGCATCGCCATGGAGGAGCAGCGGCAGCACCTTGGCGCGCTCGGCGAGCGGCACCACCTCGTCGCGGCTGCGGCCGACGAGCAGGTCCTGCTTGGCGCGGGCCTTGCCCATCACCACCGGATTGACGATTTCGAGATGCGAGGGGTTCGCCGTCAGCGACAGGTGCACCTTGTTGCCGTCGAACTCGCGATCCGACGAAGCGCCGAGATGGTACTTCACGTCGCCCGAGCCTTCCACGTCGTCGGGCGTGTAGGAACCGCCCTTGAACTCGTGGAAAATGGCGCGGTGCGGCTTGCCCATGACCTGGGAAAGCACGTTGAGACGGCCGCGATGCGCCATGCCGAGCACGATTTCCTTCATGCCCATCTGGCCGCCGCGCTTGACGATCTGTTCGAGAGCCGGGATCAGCGATTCACCGCCATCGAGGCCGAAACGCTTGGTGCCCTTGTACTTGACGTCGATGAACTGCTCGAATCCCTCGGCCTCGATCAGCTTCGACAGGATCGCCTTCTTGCCTTCCTGGGTGAAGAAGACACCCTTGTCCGGTCCCTCGATACGCTCCTGGATCCAGGCCTTTTCCGCCGGATCGGAAATATGCATGAACTCGACGCCGATGGTCGAGCAATAGGTTCGCTTGAGGATCTCCAGCATCTGCGGGATCGTCGCATATTCGAGACCCAGCACATTGTCGATGAAGATCTTGCGGTCGTAATCGGCCGGCGTGAAGCCATAGGTCTCGGGCGCCAGCTCGTTATAGTCTTCCGGCGGCTCGGCAAGGCCCAGCGGATCGAGCTTGGCGTGCAGGTGGCCGCGCATGCGATAGGCGCGGATCATCATGATGGCGCGCACCGAATCGCGCGCCGCCTTGGTGATCTCGGCTTCCGTGAGTGCCGGCTGCGCCGCACCGTTGCCACCCTTCGCCGCCTTGGCCTTCAGCTTGTCGGTGATGTGCTTCTCGACCTCGCCCCAATTGCCGTCGAGGGCGGAGACGAGCTCGCCATTGGCGACCACCGGCCAGTTCGGCTTCGCCCAGGAGGCACCCTGTGCGTTCTTCCTGACATCCTCGGCATTGTCGCGAAGATTGGCGAAAAAATCCCGCCACTGCGGATCGACCGATGTCGGGTCGTCCTCATATTTCGCGTAGAGTTCCTCGATATAGTCGGCATTGCCGCCATAGAGGAATGACGTGAGGGCGAAAACGTCGTTGGCTTGTTCCTGCCTTGCCATATGTCCTGCCGGAGTGTCCGCTCCGTCTCCTTTTGAGATGGCAGTAGGGCGAAATAAGGCAATAAGGCAGGTTGGATCAAATATTCCTGCTGCCTTATCGCCCTACTGCCTTACTCCCTTAACCTTTCAGCACCTCGACAAGTGTCTTGCCGAGCTGTGCCGGCGACGGGGAAACGCGGATGCCCGCCGATTCCATCGCCGCGATCTTGTCTTCCGCACCGCCCTTGCCGCCGGAGATGACCGCACCTGCGTGACCCATGGTGCGTCCGGGAGGCGCCGTGCGGCCGGCGATGAAGCCGACCATCGGCTTCTTGCGGCCGCGCTTGGCCTCGTCCTTGAGGAACTGCGCAGCGTCCTCTTCCGCCGAACCGCCGATCTCGCCGATCATCACGATCGACTTGGTGGCATCGTCCGCCAGGAACATCTCGAGAATATCGATGAATTCCGTACCCTTGACCGGGTCGCCGCCGATGCCCACCGCCGTCGTTTGGCCGAGACCTTCGTTCGACGTCTGGAACACTGCCTCATAGGTAAGCGTGCCCGAGCGCGAAACAACACCCACCGAGCCCTTCTTGAAGATATTGCCCGGCATGATGCCGATCTTGCATTCCTCCGGCGTCAGCACGCCGGGGCAGTTCGGGCCGATGAGGCGCGAATTCGATTTCTCGAGCTTCGCCTTCACATGGACCATGTCCATAACGGGGATGCCCTCGGTAATGCAGACGATGAGCGGGATCTCCGCCTCGATCGCCTCGATGATCGCGGCCGCAGCGCCTGCCGGCGGCACATAGATGACGGAGGCGTTGGCGCCCGTCTTCTCCTTGCCCTCGGCGACGGTGGCGAAGATCGGCAGGTTTTCGCCCTTGGCGCCGGTCCAGGTTTCACCACCCTTCTTCGGGTTGATGCCGCCGACCATCTGCGTGCCGTAATAGGCCAGCGCCTGCTCGGTGTGGAAGGTGCCGGTCTTGCCGGTCAGACCCTGAACGAGAACCTTGGTGTCCTTGTTGACGAGAATAGACATGCCTTAGTTCCCCTTCACTGCAGCGACGATCTTCTGCGCCGCATCGTCGAGATCATCGGCCGAAATGACGTTGAGGCCGCTCTCGTTGATGATCTTCTTGCCCAGCTCCACATTGGTGCCTTCGAGGCGAACGACCAGCGGAACCTTGAGGCCTACTTCCTTGACGGCCGCGATCACGCCTTCGGCGATGACGTCGCAGCGCATGATGCCGCCGAAGATGTTGACCAGGATGCCCTTCACATTCGGATCCGCGGTGATGATCTTGAACGCCGCCGTCACCTTCTCCTTGGAAGCGCCGCCGCCGACATCGAGGAAATTCGCCGGCTCGGCGCCATAGAGCTTGATGATGTCCATCGTCGCCATGGCGAGGCCAGCGCCATTGACCATGCAGCCGATATTGCCGTCGAGCGCGACATAGGCGAGGTCGTATTTGGAAGCCTCGATCTCCTTCTCGTCCTCCTCCGTCGTATCGCGCAGTTCCACGACATCGGGATGACGGAAGAGCGCATTGTTGTCGAAGGAGACCTTGGCGTCGAGAACGCGGACATGGCCGTCCTTCATGACGATCAGCGGATTGATCTCGAGAAGGCTCATGTCCTTTTCGGTGAAGGCCTTGTAGAGGATCGGGAAGAGCTTCAGCCCATCCGCGCGGGCATCACCCTCGAGCTTCAGCGCATCGGCCAGTGTGGCGGAATCGGCATCCGTCACGCCCGTTTCCGGGTCGATGGCAACGGTGACGATCTTCTCAGGCGTCTCCTCGGCGACCGCCTCGATATCCATGCCGCCTTCGGTCGAGACGACGAAGGCCGGACGGCCGACCGTACGGTCGATCAGGATCGAGAGATAGAGCTCGCGGTCGATATCCGCGCCGTCCTCGATGTAGAGACGGTTGACCTGCTTGCCGGCAGGGCCGGTCTGCTTGGTGACGAGCGTCGAGCCGAGCATCTCCTTGACGTTGGCGACCACCTCGTCGACCGACTTGGCGAGGCGCACGCCGCCCTTGGCTTCGGGGCCCAACTCCTTGAACTTGCCCTTGCCGCGGCCGCCGGCATGGATCTGGCTCTTGACCACATAGAGCGGCCCGGGGAGCGTCTTCGCCCACTCTTCCGCCTGCTCGACGGAATAGACGGCCACGCCATTGGCGATCGGCGCGCCGTAGGAGTGGAGCAGGCGCTTGGCCTGATATTCATGAATGTTCATGCGGATGTCCTCTCGGATGTTCCTGATCCGCTCTAGCATGATGCCGAAAAGTTGCAGACTTTTCGGATAAGATCATGCGACTAAACAAGCGGAACGTTTCCAAATGATGGAGAAAGGCAACCGATCGCGACGCAACCCATCACGATCAGTTGAAAATCCCTATTTGAGGTTCGGTGCGATGCCGATGCAGGCTTCGCAGAGCCCGGCCACCGCGGCTACAGACTTCTCGAAATCCTTCTGCTCGGTCTTGTCGAGATCGATCTCGATCACGCGCTCCACGCCATTGGCGCCGATGACGACGGGAACGCCGACATACATGTCCTTGACGCCATACTGGCCGGCAAGGTGGGCGGCGACGGGGAGCACGCGCTTCTTGTCCTTCAGATAGCTTTCCGCCATGGCGATGGCCGAAGCCGCCGGGGCATAAAAGGCCGAGCCGGTCTTGAGCAGGCCGACGATCTCCGCGCCGCCGTCACGGGTGCGCTGGATGATCTGGTCGAGCTTCTCCTGAGAGGTCCAGCCCATCTTGACGAGATCGGGAAGCGGGATGCCGGCAACCGTCGAATAGCGGGCCAGCGGCACCATGCTATCGCCATGGCCGCCGAGCACGAAGGCCGTCACGTCCTCGACCGAAACATCGAATTCCTCGGCGAGGAAGTAGCGGAAGCGGGCCGAATCGAGCACGCCCGCCATGCCGACCACCTTGTTCTTCGGCAGGCCGGAGAATTTCTGCAGGGCCCAGACCATCGCGTCGAGCGGATTGGTGATGCAGATGACGAAGGCATCCGCGGCATATTTCTTGATGCCGGCGCCCACCTGCTCCATGACCTTCAGATTGATGCCGAGCAGGTCGTCGCGGCTCATGCCCGGCTTGCGCGGCACGCCGGCGGTGACGATCACGACATCCGCGCCTTCGATCGCGGCATAGTCATTCGCGCCGACGAATTTGGCATCGAAGCCGTCGACCGGAGACGACTCGGCGATATCCAGGCCCTTGCCTTGCGGAACACCTTCGGCGATATCGAACAGGACAACGTCCCCGAGCTCCTTAAGGCCGGCCAAATGGGCGAGCGTGCCGCCGATCATGCCAGCGCCGATGAGGGCAATCTTGTTGCGTGCCATGCTGGTTTTCTTCCCTGAACTGTGGTGCCAAGAAACGCGGGAAGCCGATCCGGCGGATGCCGGAACGCCCCAGCGCTGCAAGGTCGATTATGCCCGTTTGAAAAAGAACTCAACCGATTCTTTTCTTGCCAATAAATTCAATCGTTTAGATTTATAATTTCTTACGTAAACGTCAATTGAATTTGGCAAGAGCAAGGCTTTTCGGGCGAAATCCGTCCTTCAGGTGCCCGAAACCGCCGGCGTACCGCCGCGCGGATCGCCTGCCTCGGCTGCCGCCAGATATTCCTCGCTCTGCATCTCGAAAAGCCGTGAGGCCGTGCGGTCGAACTCGAAGGCTTCCGTGCCGGACGGCGCCGAATAGAGCTTTTCCGGCGCTGCTTCGGCCGAGATGACGAGCCTGACATGATGATCATAGAGCGTATCGATCAAAAGAATGAAGCGCTTGGCCTCATTGCGGCGCGAATAGTCCAGCACCGGAACGTCGTCGACAAAGATCGTATGATAGCGCCGGACGATCGCCATATAATCGGAAGCGCCGAGCGGCCTGGAGCAGAGATCGGCGAAGGAGAAGCGGGCCGCATTGCCGGCCGCGCGCGGTATCGGCACCTCGTGCCCCTTGACGGTAAGGATATCGGAACGCTCTTCAGCCCCGTCCTTCACGACTTCCCAGGCGATATCCATCTGCCGCTGCGCTTCGGGGCCCAGCGGCGTCACATAAACGGGCTGACGGTTCAGTTTTTCCAGCCGATAATCCGTGCGTGAATCGAGATTGATGATATCGACGTGGCGCTTCAGGAGATCGATGAAGGGCAGGAAGAGCTGCCGGTTCAGCCCGTCGCGATAAAGATCGTCCGGCCTGACATTCGACGTCGCCACCAGCACCACGCCGCGCTCGAACAGCGCGCTGAAGAGCCGCGACAGGATCATCGCATCGGCGATATCGGTCACCGTGAACTCGTCGAAGCAGAGCACCCATGCGGCTTCCGCCAGTGCGTCGGCCACCGGCGGGATAGGGTCTTCCTGCTTTGTCTCGCCTCTCTTGAAGGCCTGTCGGTGGGCATGGATACGCTCATGCACATCGGCCATGAAATCGTTGAAATGCGCCCGCCGCTTGCGCTTGACCGGCACCAGCGCGTGAAACATGTCCATCAGCATGGTCTTGCCGCGGCCGACCTCGCCATAGACATAAAGGCCCTTCACCGGCTCCCGGTTCGCCGTCTTGCGCCCGAACAGCCAGCCGAGCGCGCTCGATTTCTTCGAGAGCCGTTTTTCGCCCAGTTCCTCGATCAGCCGGTCGAACCGGTCGGCGAGCGCCAGCTGCGCCTGATCCGGGTCGACCTCGCCGGCGGCCGCCATCGCATCGTAATGCTCGCGCACGGAAGGGAATGCCTTCAGCTTCTGATCAAAAGACATTTCCGCCTGGTCCGCAATTTACCGATATTGCACAGCTGATGTTGGATTGAGGTGAGGGCGAGGCCCGCCCTCACCTGAATTGGTTAGCGCGAGAGGCTGATGGCCTGCCCATTGCTGGTCTGGCCATCGAAACGGCCTTCGCCGGATGAATAAAGCTGCGCCACCGTGCCACCCGATGCATCGTAGAAGACGAGCTGCTTGCCGTTGACTGCCCAGGAGGCGAGGTTCGCCAGTTCGCCCGGGCAGCGCAGCGGGCCGGCGCGGTAGCCCTGGCCGAACTTCGTCTGCGGCGTCGCCACCTTGCAGTTCTGGCCGGCGACCGAGGCCGTCCAGACGCCGGCGACGCTGCCGGCCGTCAGGTCGGGCGCGCCGGCCGGCGGCACATTGGCCATCTGCGTGCCGTCCTGGCCCGGCATCGTGCCGTCCTGCGCGCCGCCGGGCGCTGCGGGAAACTGCGATGCGTTGGGAGCAGGCAGGGCGCTCTGCTGCACCTGGCCCGTCGGGGCCGGGCGCAGGGGTGGAGGCGGAGGGGGTGGCGAAACCGTATCGAGATTGCCGAGCCGCGCGCTCTGGCACCCAGCCGCAAGGATGGCCACCAACACAAGGCTCATCAGACCCGTTTTCGAAATTCCCATGATCGTCTCCATCTACGCAAGGCCGGCCTCGTATTCCCGACGCTGCTTCTGGTCAATATGCTAGAGCACGATCCCGAAAAGTTGCAGACTTTTCGGATAAGATCATGCGACTCGTCCAAGAATCTACGCATCAACCTCTTCGAAAATCGAAATCGATTTTCGGGCCGATGCGTAGTGATAAAATGGTGATGTTGACGAAAATGCAACCGCGCGCCCTGTTTTTCGCCGCGATTGTCCTTCTCCGCGCCATGATCCTTTCAAAAAATCCCGCGACTGGGACAAGGATGTCACACCCCGATGCAGATGGTCCTTTCCGTGAGGAGATGCGGAACCGCAGCATCCATCACCCGTTAGGGCCCGTAATCCTCCATTATCGGGAACAGCATCATGATCAAATGGATTTTCATTCTTCTCATCATCGCAGCCATCGCCAGCCTTCTCGGCTTTCGCGGCGTCGCCGGCGTTGCGGCTACGGGCGCCAAGCTCCTGATCTTCATCGTGCTGATCGTGCTGCTGCTCGCGCTCATCTTCGGCGGCATCGTGGTGGCTTGAGAACCATCCCGAACGGACGAAAAACCAGAGACTGGCAATTCGCCGTCAATTCCGCCATATAAGCCCCATAATCGTAGGACATCAGACCGTAACGATCGAAGGGCCATGGGCGAGCAGACGGCTTTTGCCAAGATGAACGGGCTCGGCAACGAGATCATCGTTGCCGACATGCGCGGACGGAGCGACCATATCGCGCCGGCCGCCGCCATTGCGCTCGCGCGCGATCCGGCGACGAAGTTCGACCAGATCATGGCGATCCACGACCCGAAGACCTCCGGCACTGACTATTATGTCGAGATCATCAATTGCGACGGCACCCAGGCTCAAGCCTGCGGCAACGGCATGCGCTGCGTCGTGCAGGCGCTCGCCGCTGAAACGGGGCGCGACCGTTTCACCTTCGAAACGCTGGCCGGCATCCTGACGGCGGCGGAACATGAAGGCGGTCTCATCTCCGTCGATATGGGCCGGCCGCACTTCGGCTGGCGGGAGATCCCGCTCTCGGAGGAATTCGCCGATACGCGGCAGATCGAACTGCAGGTCGGCCCGATCGATGCGCCCGTGCTGCATTCGCCATCCGTCGCCTCGATGGGCAATCCGCATGCGATCTTCTGGGTCGACCGCGACGTCTGGTCCTATGAGCTCGAAAAGTTCGGGCCGCTTCTCGAACATCATCCGATCTTCCCCGAACGCGCCAATATCTCGATCGCCCAGGTCACGGCGGAGGATGCGTTGACCCTGCGCACCTGGGAGCGCGGCGCCGGCCTGACCCGCGCCTGCGGTTCCGCCGCCTGCGCCGCCGCCGTCAGCGCCGCCCGCACCGGACGCACGGGCCGCAATGTCACCGTCACCGTTCCCGGCGGGCCGCTGCAGATCGAATGGCGTGATGATGATCACGTCATCATGACCGGCCCGGCGGAATGGGAGTTCTCCGGCGCCTTCGATCCCGCCACCGGTGCATGGTCGCGCGATGACGCCGCGTCGATCAAGCGAGGTGTGGCGTAATGGCGGTCGAGATCGTCACCTTCGGCTGCCGCCTCAATACCTATGAATCCGAGGTGATGAAGCGCGAGGCCGACGCCGCGGGCCTCGGCATGCTTGAGGGCGGCGCGATCGTCTTCAACACCTGCGCGGTAACCGGTGAGGCTGTCCGGCAGGCGCGGCAGGCGATCCGCAAGGCGCGCCGCGAAAACCCTGATGCGCGCATCATCGTGACGGGGTGCGCCGCACAGACCGGCGCCGACGATTTTGCCGCCATGGACGAAGTCGATCTCGTTCTCGGCAACGAGGAAAAGCTGAAATCCAATTCCTACCGCATGCTGCCGGATTTCGGCGTCAACCAGTTCGAAAAGGTCCGCGTCAATGACATCTTTGAGGTCCGCGAGACGGCGAGCCACATGGTGGACGCCATCGAGGGCCGAGCCCGCGCCTTCGTGCAGGTGCAGAACGGCTGCGACCATCGCTGCACCTTCTGTATCATTCCCTATGGCCGCGGCAATTCGCGCTCGGTGCCGATGGGCGCGGTGGTGGAACAGGTGAAGCGCCTCGTCGGCAACGGTTATGCCGAGGTGGTGCTGACCGGCGTCGACATGACGAGCTATGGGCCGGACCTGCCGGGCAGCCTTCGTTTAGGCAAGCTGGTAAAAACCATTCTGAGCCAGGTGCCGGACCTTCAGCGCCTGCGCCTTTCCTCCATCGATTCGATCGAGGCCGATGACGATCTGATGGATGCATTGGCCAATGAAAAGCGCCTGATGCCGCATCTGCATCTGTCGCTGCAATCGGGCGACAACATGATCCTGAAGCGCATGAAGCGCCGGCATCTGCGCGATGATTCCATCCGCTTCTGTGAAACGGTGCGCCGGATCAGGCCGGATATCGTCTTCGGCGCCGACATTATCGCCGGTTTTCCGACCGAAACGGAAGAAATGTTCGAGAATTCGCTGAAGATCGTTGAGGAATGCGGGTTGACGCATCTGCATGTCTTCCCGTTCTCGCCTCGCGAGGGCACGCCCGCCGCGCGCATGCCGCAGGTGGCCCGCCAGGCCGTCAAGGAACGCGCCGCGCGGCTGAGAGCAGCCGGCGACCGCGCCTATGCCGCCCATCTGGCGAAGCTCGAGGGCACGGTGCAGAAGATCCTCGTCGAACGCGAGGGGTTGGGTCGCACCGAAGGCTTCACGCTGACCGCCATTGACGGCGGCAAGCCGGGCGCAATCGTCGAACGGCGGATCGCCGGGCATGATGGCGACAAGCTGATTGCCGCCCCGGCCGATCGGCAAGCCGCTTAACAGGTTCGAATAAATGGCAATGAAATTCATCAAGAAGATCTTTTCCTTCGGCAGGAAGGAGGTCGAGGAAGTGCCCGCCGAGGGCACGCCCGAGACCGAAGCCGAAGCGCTGGCTCCCGAAACAACGGAAGCCATCGAACCTCAGCCCTCCCACGCGGAGATCGAGCCCGAGCACGGAGAGATCTCCGAGAAGCCGAAGGCCGAAGAAACGGCTGTCGAGCCGGAGGTCGAGGAACAGGTCGAACAGCCTGCGGAAGAGGATCGCCCGCAAGAGCCGGCGGAACCCGTTGCCGAAGCGGCTCCCCCTCAGGACGAGAAAATAGCCGAACCCGAGCCGGTGGAGCCGGAACCCGAACCGGAAGAAAGCCCGGTCGCCGAAATCGAAATCCCCATCGATACGCCGCCCGCCGTCGAGCCCCCGGTCGAACCCCTGCCGGAAGCAGAGCCTGAAACATCGGTTGCCATCGAGCCGGAGCCTGCCCCCGAACCGGTGGCACCGAAGCCGCAACCCAAAAAGGTCGCGGTCGGAAAATCGGTCGAGGCCCGTGAAGAGGAAGCCGCGCCGCCCGCCGAACCCGAGAAGAAGGTGACTTGGGTTCAGCGCCTGCGCAAGGGCTTGTCGCGCTCCTCGCAGCAGCTTGGCGATTCCATCGGCGGCATCTTCACCAAGCGCAAGCTCGATGAAGATACGCTGCAGGAGCTGGAGGACGTGCTGATCCAGGCCGATCTCGGGCTGGAGACGGCGATGCGCATCACCGATGCCCTGGCCTCCGGACGCTATGGCAAGGATATCGCCACCGACGAGGTGCGGGCCATCATGGGCGCCGAGATCGAAAAGGTGCTCGCCCCGGTGGCCAGGCCGCTGGAGCTCGACCTTTCGCATAAGCCCCATGTCATCCTGGTGGTCGGCGTCAACGGCACCGGCAAGACCACCACTATCGGCAAGCTCGCCGCCAAGCTCACCGCAGGCGGTCTGAAGGTGATGCTGGCGGCCGGCGATACCTTCCGTGCCGCGGCCATCGAGCAGCTGCACATCTGGGGCGAACGCACCGGCTCAGCCGTCGTCTCCTCCAAGCTCGGGGCAGATGCGGCGGGCCTTGCCTATGATGCCTGGGAGAAAGCCAAGGAAACGGGCAGCGATGTGCTGATCATCGACACCGCCGGCCGCCTGCAGAACAAGACCGAGCTGATGGACGAACTGGCCAAGATCGTCCGCGTGCTTGGCAAGAACGACCCGGAAGCGCCCCACACCGTGCTGCAGACGCTCGACGCCACCACCGGCCAGAACGCGCTTAACCAGGTCGAGATTTTCAAGAACGTCGCGGGCGTCAACGGCCTGGTCATGACCAAGCTCGACGGCACCGCGCGCGGCGGTATCCTCGTTGCCATCTCGGCCAAGCATAAATTGCCGGTCTATTTCATCGGCGTCGGCGAGCAGGTCGACGATCTCGAACCCTTTGCCGCGCAGGATTTCGCCCGCGCAATCGCAGGAGTGGCATGATGGAACACCAGATCTTCGAACGCGATCCATCCGATCCGGCAACCCGGTCGGACCCGATCCGCAAGGAGGTGCCGCCGCTCCTGAAGCTCGTGCTGGAGCTCGGTCCCCTGCTCGTCTTCTTCTTCGCCAATTCCCGTGGCGAATGGCTCCTGGAGCGTTTTCCCGCTCTCGGCGTGATCGGTGGGCCGATTTTCGTTGCCACGGCGCTTTTCATGGCCGCAACCGTTCTGGCGCTTGCCGTCTCATGGGCGATGACCCGCACCCTGCCGATCATGCCGCTTGTCTCAGGCATCGTGGTGCTCGCCTTCGGCACGCTGACGCTCTGGCTGCACAATGACACCTTCATCAAGATGAAGCCGACCATCGTCAATGCGCTGTTCGGCGGTGTGCTGCTGGGCGGCCTCGCCTTCGGCAAATCGCTTCTCGGCTATGTCTTCGACCAGGCCTTCAGGCTCGACGCCGAGGGCTGGCGCAAGCTGACCTTCCGCTGGGGCCTGTTTTTTCTGCTGCTTGCTGTCCTCAACGAAGTGGTCTGGCGCAATTTCTCCACCGACACATGGGTCGCCTTCAAGGTGTGGGGCATCATGCCGATCACCATCGCCTTCACCCTCTCCCAGATGCGGCTCATCATGAAGCACTCGCTGGAACCCGCCGAGGAAAAGAAGGTGGCGTCACCTCAGGAAAAACAACCCTGAATTGTGGCGATAACGGAAATACAGGGCAATATTCGTCCATAATCTTTCCATTTTCAAAGCGAAGTGCTGCCGTTTTCACCTGCGATTAATCCGCCTATCTGGCGATTATTCGGAGTTTGGGGACATGAAAACGGCACTCATCGTCATGACGCTCATGGGCTGCGACTGCGATGCCAAGCAGTGCGAATATATCCGCACGGCAGATGCGGGCTGGGCCAGCATGCAGGATTGCGAGAAGGATCTGGCGCGCGAGATCAAAAGCGGCAAGGACGTGGCCTATCCGCTGATCACCGCCACCTGCCGACCCGCCGGCCCGGCCGGTCAGCACCTCCTGGCGTCTGCCGCCCCCAAGATCACGGTCCCCGCCCATATCGGCGACAGGCCGACGGTCGATGCGGCTGCGGGTGTTCCCGTCGAATCCAAGGTCGCTGTGGCGAAGCGCACCCGCTTCGGCTACCAGACGGTGACCGATACCGTCGACAGGGCCATCACCGGCACCGTCTCGGCCGCCAACCGCGCAGCCGGCTGGGTCAGGCAATACGCCCTGCTCGGCTATTAGGCCCAACCCGTCGCAAAACTGTTTCTTGCGGATCAGGCCGTCCCGCGCTCTTATGGGCGCGGCGCGGCATGGTCGTTTCCGACATATAAGATGCCGGCCAAAGAACGGATTTTGCGAATGATACCATCAATGTCCCCTCTGCCCCGGCTCGATATCGAGCAGTTCATGTGCCGCAGCGATAATTTCGGCGTCCTGATCCATGATCCCGAAAGCGGCCTCACCGCAGCAATCGATGCACCGGAGGAGGCGCCCATCCTGGCGGCGCTGAAACGGCGCGGCTGGGAGCTCGATTTCATCTTCACCACCCACTACCACCCCGATCATGTCGAGGCCAATCTGGCGCTCAAGCAGAGATTCGACCTGACCATCATCGGCCCGGATATCGAGAGGGCACTGATCCCCGGCATCGACATCACCGTTTACGATGGCGAGCTTTTCGATTTCGGCCGTTTCGCGGTCGAGCCGATCGCCACTCCCGGTCATACGGCGGGCGAAATTTCCTATTATCTGCCGCAGGCGAAGGTGGTTTTTACAGGCGATACGCTGTTCGCGCTCGGCTGCGGCCGGTTGTTCGAAGGCACGCCAGCGACGATGTACCATTCGCTGTCGCGCCTCGTCGCCCTGCCCGGAGACACATCGGTCTATTGTGGTCATGAATATACCGAGAGCAATGCCCGTTTCGCCCTCACCATCGATCCGGAAAATCCAGCGCTGAAGGAACGCGCGAAGGAGATCGCCCGCCTGCGCGAGGCGAACCGGCCGACGCTGCCGACGACCATCGCGCTGGAGATGGCGACTAATCCCTTCCTGCGCTGGCATGACCCGCGCATCCGCGCGCGCCTGGGAATGCAGGATGCCTCTGACGAAGAGGTCTTCGCCGAAATCCGCAAGCGCAAGGACCATTTCTGATGACGCTGACGCCCGAGACCATTCGCAAGACGCTCGCCATGCAGCCGCATCCGGAGGGTGGCTGGTTCGTCGAGACCTTCCGTGACAATGAAGCAAGCGGCGGGCGCGGTCATTCGACGGCGATCTATTTCCTGCTCGAAGCCGGGCAGGTTTCCGCCTGGCATCGCGTCAAGGACGCCGCCGAGGTCTGGCACTGGTATGGCGGCAGCCCGCTCGAGCTGAAGCTCTCCGACGGCGGCGCCAGCCGGACAATCCGCCTCGGCCTCGATCTGGAGAACGGCGAGCGCCCGCAGGGTGTGGTGCCGGCCGGCTGGTGGCAGACGGCAAGAAGCCTCGGCGCATGGACGCTGGTCGGCTGCACCGTCGCCCCCGGCTTCGATTTCGCAGAGTTCGAAATGGCGGAACCGGGCACCTTTCCGGAATGAATCCGGCTTTCCTTGCGGCCGGCTCTGCCGTAATGAAAATGGATCAACCCGGAAAAACCAAGATGTTCCGCCTGATCTTCAAAACCGCTCTGATCCTGTGGCCCGCTTTCGCCCTGCTGACGGCCGCTCCCGCCACGGCACAGGCCTCGCTCGAAACGCAGGCCGAGGTGAACGCCTTTCCCCTGACCGAGGATTTTCTCACCCGCATGGAAGCGATCCAGGTCGAGCTCCAGGCGCTCAACATCACCGGCCAGGAGGACGAGGCGAATATGGGAGAGCCGATCACGCTCGATTCCCTGACCGCCGAGGTCGAGGCCAAGCCGGACGTCATGGCGGTTCTGACGAAGCATCAGGTGAAGCCGCGCGACTATATCGTCGGCTATTTCGCCCTGATGAGCAGCCTCGCCGCCGCCGAAGCGGAGGACGAGCCGCAGCTGATCGATGAATTGGGCAACGTCAACCCCGCCCATCTCGCCTTCGGCAGGCAATACAAGGCGCGCATCCAGCAATTGATCGGCGAATGACGAAAGGATGGCGAAATTTCCTTCGCCCCCCTCTCTTCAAGAAGGCTGCTTCAGCAATCGCAGCGCATTGATCGTCACAAGGACCGTAGCCCCCGTATCGGCCAGAATGGCCGGCCAGAGCCCGGTGATCCCCAGGACCGTCGTCACCAGGAACACCGCCTTCAGGCCCAGCGCAATGGCGATATTCTGGTGAATGTTGCGCATGGTATGCTTTGACAGCACGATCATCCCGGCGACATCGCCGACGCGTCCGTGCAGCGCGGCGGCATCCGCCGTTTCCAGCGCCACATCGGTGCCGCCGCCCATGGCGATGCCGACATCGGCGGCAGCCAGCGCGGGAGCGTCATTGATCCCGTCGCCGACCTTGGCGACGATCTCTCCCTTCTCTCGCAATTCGCCGACGATGCGTTGCTTGTCTTCCGGCAGAAGCTCCGCATGGAGTTCGATGCCGAGATCGCACGCAATGGCTTTGGCCGTGCGCCGGTTGTCGCCCGTGAGCATGACGGCGCGGATGCCTGCATCCTGCAGTTCCCTGAGCCCGGACACGGCATCGGCCCGCGGCTCGTCGCGCATGGCGATGGCGCCGGCAATTCTGCCATCCGCCACCAGAACGGAAACCGTCTTGCCTTCCTCGCTGCAGGCCGCAATGCGGGCTGCGAGACTTTCCGGAATGGCTGCCCTTTCCTCCGCCGCCGCGCGCGAGCCGAGGAACAGCTCGGTTTCGCCAGCATGGCCGGAAACGCCCTTGCCGCCATGGGCCTTGCCGCCAACGATGGGGAAAAGCGCCAGCCCGCGCTCCCCCGCCGCCGCGACGATGGCCAAAGCCAGCGGATGGCTGGAGCCCGCGTCGAGCGAGGCCGCGAGCCGCAGCACCTCATCTTCGCTCAATGCGCCTGCCAGCACATCCGTCACCCTCGGCTTGCCTTCGGTCAGCGTGCCGGTCTTGTCGAAACAGACCGCGGTGACCTTGCCGATGGTCTCGAGCACGGCACCGCCCTTCATCAGGAGACCGCGCCGCGCACCCGATGATAGCGCTGCCGCGATCGCCGCCGGGGTGGAAATGACCAGCGCGCAGGGGCAGCCGATCAGCAGGATCGCAAGGCCCTTGTAGATCCACTCGCCCCAGGCGGCGCCCGCCACCATCGGCGGCAGGATCGCGATCAGCATCGCCACGACGACGACGCCCGGCGTGTAATAGGTGGAGAAGCGATTGATGAAGCGCTCGGTCGGCGCCTTGGCTTCCTGCGCTTCCTCCACCAGCCGCACCACGCGGGCGATCGTGTTGTCGCTGGCCTCGGCCATCACCTTCACGCGCAGCAGGCCCTCGCCATTGATCGTGCCGGCGAAGACGTTGTCGCCCGCGCGCTTGCCCACCGGCGTGCTTTCACCGGTGACGGGCGCTTCATCGATGGCGCTTTCGCCCGAAACGATCTCGCCATCGGCCGGCATGCGATCCCCCGGGCGAACGGCAATGAGATCGCCGATCCGCAGGCTTTCCGCCGGAACTTCCGTAGTGGAGCCGCCACGTTCGAGAAAAGCAGTCTTCGGCACCAGCGCGGTCAGCGATTCTATGCTGGCGCGCGCCTTGCCGGCGGCCACGCCTTCCAGCAATTCGCCGATCAGGAAGAGAAAGACGACCGTCGCCGCCTCTTCAGTCGCGCCGATGAAGACGGCGCCGACGGCGGCGATGGTCATCAGCATCTCGATCGAAAACGGCGTGCCGTTTGTGGCCGCCACAAAGGCACGCCACGCAACCGGCGCAAGGCCGATCAGCAATGCCGCCGTGAAGGCCAGCGGCTCGATGGGGGGATAGAATTTCCCTGCGGCATAGGCGGCGGCGAGCCCGGCGCCGCAGGCAAGCATCGTCCGGCCTTTCCTGCTGCGCCACCAAGGCTGGGGCTCCGCCCCGACCGGTGATCTTGGAACATTGCCGGAAATCTCAGGCGTTGCCACATAGCCAAGGGCGGTCACCTTGTCGGCGATCTCGCCGCTCCGGGCCGTGCCGTCATGGCTGACGGTCATCGTGCCGCTGGTGACCGAAACCGAAACGTCCTTCACCCCGCCCACGCGGCGCACGGCCGTATCGATCTTGGCCGCGCAGGATGCGCAATCCATGCCGGCGACCCGAAAGCGGAAATTGCCGCTGCTCACCGCGATCTCGTGCGTATTGCCATGATCATGCCCGCAGCAAGCCCCACTCACTTGCAGGTTCGGATGTTCATGGTGATGTCCGGCATGCTTTCTCTCAGGAGCAAGCACCTCGGCGCCATAGCCGAGACCGCGCACCTTGCGGAGTACGGCCTTGGGATCGCCGCTGCCGTCGTGGTTCACCATCATCACCCCCGAAGCGACCGACACGGAGACATCCTTCACGCCCTCGACGCGGCGCACGGCCGCATCGATCTTCATCGCGCAGGACGCGCAATCCATGCCCTCCACCCGAAAACGAACCTGGTTCTGCATTTCACTCATGATCTGCTCTTTCGGACCGCTCTTGAATTGTCCGGAGCAAGCTCTACATCCTCTAGTGACTAGAGGAGCAAGGGAAAAATGAACCCGGATATCCCGATCGGCGAAGCCTCCAAAGCGAGCGGCGTCAAGATACCCACCATTCGCTATTACGAGCAGATCGGCCTCCTGCCTGCACCGCCGCGCACGGAGGGCAATCGCCGGCTCTATGACAAAAAGGATATCCAGCGGCTGTTGTTCATCCGCCATGCGCGCGATCTAGGCTTCGAGATCGACGCCATCCGCACGCTTCTCGATCTGCAGGACAATCCGGACCAATCCTGCGCCGTTGCCGACGCGATCGCCCGGGCGCGGCTGATCGACGTCGAAAACCGCATCGCCAGGCTGTTATCCCTGAAGACGGAACTGCAGCGCATGCTGGATTGCACGGCCCATGGCCGGATCGACCAATGCCGTGTGATCGAGATCCTCGGCAATCACGAGGAATGCATCCACCCCAGCCACTGACCCGCCTATTCGGCGGGGAGCGGCTCCTTGCGGTGTGACAGGATCATGTCCTTGGCCGCCAGCACCGCGCCCGACGTGATCAGCAGGCAGGCGGCGAGGATGCGAAGGCTCGGCTCCGCGGATCCGGCGAGGATGAGCACCAGCGTCGAAAGCAGCGGCGCGGCATAGCTCGCCGCCCCCAGCACCTGGATATTGCCGCGCTTGACGCCGAAATCCCAAGCATAGAAGGCAGCACCGACGGGAAGAAGCCCCAGTCCCGCCACGGCGAGCCACTGCGTCGCCGTCTCAGGCCAGACCGTCTGTTCCAAAGCCAGATGGCAGACAAGCGACAGAAGGGCGGTCACCGCGCAGAAACCGGTCACCGCATCCGTCGGGACGGCGGCAAAGCGGCGCGACATGAGCGAATAGGCCGACCAGGTGAGCGCACAAAGCCCGGCCATGGCATAGCCGAAGAGATATTTCGCCTCGAAACCGATACCGCCGCCCTTGGTGACGATCAGCGCTGTGCCGGCGAGGCCGAAGAGCGTTCCCACCACATGATACCAGGCTAGCCTTTCACCCGGCATCAGCGCCGAGCCAACGACGATCAGGAGCGGCCAGAGATAGGCGATCAGGCTCGCCTCCACGGCCGGGGCATGGCGCAGCGCCGTGAAATAGAGGAAATGGTAGCCGAAGAGGCCGAGCGTGCCGAGGAGCCAGACCGCCGGCGGCTGCTTCAGATGCCGCGCCGCGCCCGGCCGCCACAGCCACGAGATGAGCCCGAGGCTCGTGCCGATGGTGAAGGTCATGGCGGTGAGCTGGAATGGCGGCACCTTGCCGGAGGCGGCGGTGAACAGTGCCAAAAGCGCCCACATGACGACGGCCGAAAAGCCGATCAGCGTCGCCAGTCTCACCATTTCCATGCCTCCCCGGCGGGAGGCCCGCCTTTTAATTGATTTTCTCGAACCGTTTCGCAAAAACCGAGACCGTGCCGATCTGCGTGCCGATGCTGGCCTCGACCGGTGCATAGATACCGGAATCGCCGAGAGAAGCAAACGAGATGCTGATCTTGCTCTTGGTTCTCAGATACTCGATCGCTTCCTTGCCCTTCTGGTAGCCCGAGATCGGCACGAACTTGACCGAGCAGGTCACGGCGTCGCCCTTGAAGCCCTTGGTGGAGAATGGCTTTATTCCCTGATAGGACAATTGCAGGTCCACCCGGGTCTGCCCGTCGAAGATATGCAGCGTCCGCCCGCAGACCGATTGCGGGTCGGTGGTCCGGATCATCAGCCCGCTCAAGGGGTCGGCGACGGATTTCAGATCGTTCGGCCCGGTCTCCACCCATGGATCGCGTTTCTTGACCGGCGGCGTGTTCTCCACCGCAGTGACCGAGCCGTCGCTGGAAAAATCGATGACGGTGCGCTTGTTCTTCTTGCCGTTCTTGTATTTCACCTCATAGGAGGCCGGCACGACGCTTGCGCCCGATGTGGAACCGGTGATGCGGATCGTCCCGTCGGTCTTGTCGAAGATGCGCGCCACGCCGGAGCTCGACAGCTTTCCCGAGAGGTCGTAATTGCCGTCATTCACCTTCGTTTCGAAGCCGGATTTGGCGATGTTGAGCCCGAAGATCGAGACTTCATACCAGGTCCTGTAAGCCTCGGCGGCAAGGGCACCGCTTCCGGCAAGGGCAAGCGCCAGACCGCTGATGATTGCTGTTGCGCCCGCACGGCGCAGAATGCTGATCGACGACGCCATGTTTTTCCTCGCTTTAGCGGCTCAACCCGCTTTACGGCCTGAAGTTGTTGTCCAATAGAAGAAAATAGGCGAAGTTATGATAGGAAAAAGGTTAGACGAGCGGGCTGGAAGGTCCGGATTCGGCGGAAAATGGCCGGATGCCGGAAACGACTTGACGCGGACGGCACCTCACACTATAGAAACGCGACTTTCCCATAAGGCCGCCTGTCCGAAGAATGCGCGCCCGCAGCCCCGCATCGTTGTTATGCGTTCATGCGAGAGAGTTTATCGGACAACCGGGCCGGGGCCTGATAACAGAATTTGAAGGTGAGACCAATGTCCCGCGCTTGCGAATTGACCGGCAAATCGGTCCAGTACGGCAACAATGTCAGCCACGCGAACAACAAGACGCGTCGCCGCTTCCTGCCGAACCTCTGCGATGTCACGCTGATGTCCGAGGCCCTCGGCCAGAGCTACCGTCTGCGCGTCTCCGCCAACGCCCTGCGTTCGGTCGAGCATCGCGGCGGCCTCGACGCTTTCCTGACCAAGGCCGACGACAAGGAACTGTCGCAGCGCGCCCGTCTCCTGAAGCGCCAGATCGCCAAGAAGCTGGCCGAGACGGCTGCGGCCTGATCGCCTGGAACGCGCCAGAAAAAGCCGGGCCGGCTTTATGTCGGCCCTTAATTTTTTGGTCTGGATGCTGGTTCCATCACCCAGGATAAAAAAATGTCTGCTCTGCGCCCTCTTTTCCCTTCCATTCTCGCCATGTGCGCGGCGGTTACCGCATCCAATATCCTGGTGCAGTATCCGCTCGAGCTGTTCGGCGTAAAGGATCTCCTGACCTGGGGCTCGATCAGCTATCCCGTCGCTTTTCTCGTCAACGACCTGACCAACCGCCGCTTCGGCCCCGCCGCGGCGCGCAAGGTCGTCTATTTCGGCTTCGCCATCGGCGTCGTTCTCTCCATCTGGCTCGCGACGCCGCGCATCGCGATCGCCTCCGGAACGGCCTTCCTCTTCGCCCAGCTCCTGGACATCACGGTCTTCAACCGGCTGCGGCAGCTCACCTGGTGGAAGGCGCCCTTCGCCTCGGCCATGTTCGGCTCGGTTCTCGATACCCTGCTCTTCTTCTCGATCGCCTTTGCAGCAGGGTTCGCCTGGATCGACACGATGACGGGGATGCAGGATTCCTCGCTTGCCTTCCCCACAAGCTGGTTCGGCTTCGAGGTGCCGCTCTGGACCTCGCTCGCCTTCGGCGATTTCATGGTGAAGGTGCTGATGGGCACCGTGATGCTGGTGCCCTATGGCGCGATCCTGGCGGTCTTCCACCCGGCGCTCTATTCCGCCAGCCGGAACTCCAGATAGAGATTGCGCTGCCAGAGCGAATAATTGTCGTCCGAGATGAGCGAGAGAACCTGACGGCCCTGGCCGTCGGTCCACGTATCGAGCCCCTCCATATTGTCGATCTGGTCCTTCATGTCGGCCCTGAGCAGGACGGCACCATCGACCGTCGCACCTGGACGGATCGCCCCGCCCTTTATGCGGCGGATGCGCAGCGCCACGCCGGAGACCAGCGCATAGCGCCGCTCCAGGATCAATAGATCGCCATCGGGCAGGAACGCGGCATCGCTGATGCTGAAATCGTCCGTCCGGCGGACGAAGAAGATGCCCTTGCGCGGCCCCGCCATCACGGCAGCGAACATATCGCCGTTCTCGTTGAGGCTCTTTTCCGTCAGCACGACGCGCGTGGCCCCCAACGGCCCGGATGCGGGTGAAACCGCCACCGCCTCCAGGCTGGCGTTCCTGCGCAATTCGGCCCGCGGCAGCGGCAATGGCAGGGTTTTCGGCAGCGATGCGAAATCCTGCGTGTCGAGCCTGTATTCGAGCAGCCGGTGCTCGCGCTCGAAACCGACCGTGACCCGGTCGCCGGATACGGCCAGGCTTTCGGCATCCGCATCCCCCTTCTCCTCGAAAGGCTCGCCGGAGGCATCAAGAAGCGGCGCCATCCGGAAACCGTCGATGCCCGAAGGTCGGCCATCCGCATCCCGCTCGATCGAACCCGCATACCAGAAGCCGGTGTCGGTGACGCCGAGGAAACTCCGCCCGCCATCCAGGAAGCGGATCGCCGACATGCCGCCGAACTCCCGGTTCGCCGCCACCAGCTCCAGCCCGCCGACGAATTCCAGCGCGCCGAAGCGCTTTTCGGACGAGCCGATGCGGAATTGCGTGATCGGGCGTGCGATCACGTCGAAATGGGCGACGCGGTCCTCCGCCGGGCCGAATGACGGCCGGCAAACGGCCAAGACTACGATACAGAAAAACAGAAAGGGGCGCGGCAGCCCCTTCAACGGTGCCCTGCGCGGCGGGCGCCACTGCCGTGCTCGTCGAAGAGCGCGGCGAGTTGCTCGGTCATCGCGCCGGCAAGCTCTTCCGCATCGACGATGGTGACCGCGCGGCGGTAATAGCGCGTCACGTCATGGCCGATGCCGATGGCGATGAGCTCCACCGGCGAGCGCGTCTCGATTTCCTCGATCACCGCCCGCAGATGACGCTCCAGATAGTTGCCCGGGTTGACCGAAAGCGTGGAATCGTCGACCGGCGCGCCGTCGGAGATCATCATCAGGATCTTGCGCTGCTCCGGCCGCCCGATCAGCCGCTGATGCGCCCAGATCAGCGCCTCGCCGTCGATGTTTTCCTTGAGCAGCCCCTCGCGCATCATCAGGCCGAGATTGCGGCGCGCCCGCCTCCACGGGGCATCGGCACTCTTGTAGATGATATGGCGCAGATCGTTGAGCCGGCCCGGATTGGCCACCTTGCCGCGGTCGAGCCAGGCCTCGCGCGCCTGCCCGCCTTTCCACGCGCGCGTGGTGAAGCCGAGGATCTCGACCTTGACGCCGCAGCGCTCCAGCGTGCGGGCAAGGATATCGGCACAGGTAGCGGCGACGGTGATCGGCCGTCCGCGCATCGAGCCGGAATTGTCGAGAAGCAGCGTCACCACCGTGTCGCGGAATTCCGTATCGCGCTCCTGTTTGTAGGAAAGCGGCTGCGTCGGGTCGATGACGACGCGCACCAGCCGCGACGGATCGAGATAGCCCTCTTCCAGATCGAAATCCCAGGAGCGGTTCTGCTGCGCCATCAGCCGGCGCTGCAGCCTGTTGGCGAGCCGCCCCACGACGCCCTGCAGATTGGCAAGCTGCTTGTCGAGGAAAGCGCGCAGGCGGTCGAGCTCTGCCTCGTCGCAAAGATCGGTGGCCTCGACGGTCTCGTCGAATTCCTGAGTGAAGACCTTGTAGTCGATCTCTTGTGCGAAATTGGCGAAGGGCTGGTTCGGGCGGCGCGCCTCTCCCGGCGTCTCGGCATCAACATCCTCGTCGCCATCCATATCGTCGGCGAAGGAATCCGCCGCTTCCATCTCGCCCTGCTCGCCGTCCTCGCTGGAGCTCTCGGCATCGTCGCTGTCGGCCGCGTCGGAGCCTTCCTGCTCTTCCGAGCCGCCTTCCTCATTGTCCTCGGGCTTGGGCGTTTCCTCGCTTTGCTCGTCCTGATCGGCGGCCTCTTCCTGCTGCGAGAGCTCTTCCGCCATGTCCATCGAGGCGAGCATCTCGCGCACAACGCGGGCAAAGGCCTGCTGGTCTTCCAGCTTGTCGCTCAGATGTGCGAGATCGGCGCCGGCCTTTTCCTCGATCCAGTCGCGCCATAGTTCCACGACATTGCCGGCCTCATCAGGTGCACGGCGCCCGGTGAGCTTTTCACGCACCATCAGCGCCACCGCTTCCTCGAGCGGCGCATCGGCCTTCTCGGTGATCGCGGGAAAATTGGCGCGGCTGTATTTGTCCGAAAGCATCGACGCGATATTGTCGCCGACGCCATCCATCGCCCGTGCGCCGATCGCCTCGACACGGGCCTGCTCGACTGCGTCGAAGATCGCACGCGCCTGCTTGCCTTCCGGCGCCAGCGTCGCATGGATGCGGGCATTGTGGCAGGCGCGGCGCAGAGCCATGGAATCGCCCAGGCCGCGCGTCACCGCCACGTCATGGGCGGTCGGGCGCTTCGGCAGGTCGGGCAGGCGGGCGCGGTTTCCCGTCAGCGCCGGGCGGTCGTTGCTGAAGCCGACCTCGAGCTCGTTGGAGCCGGCGATCGCGCGCATGCAGGCCGTCACCGCCCGCTTGAACGGTTCCGTATCCACCGGCCCTTTCGGCCGCTCGCGCGTATTGTCGCCCGGACCTGCCATATGCAACGCCTATGCGAGAACCGTGTTGACCACGGATTCCGGCAGCTCCTTGCCGAAGGCCCGCTGGTAGAACTCGGCCACCGTCGGGCGCTCCAGCTCGTCGCATTTGTTCAAGAAGGTCAGGCGGAAGGCGAAGCCGACATCCTTGAAGATATCGGCATTCTCCGCCCAGGTGATGACCGTGCGCGGGCTCATGACGGTGGAAAGATCGCCATTGATGAAGGCGGAGCGCGTCATGTCGGCGATCCGCACCATCTTGGAGACGATCTCACGGCCTTCCGCGTTCTGGTAATGCTTGGCCTTGGCCAGAACGATGGCGACCTCGTTGTCATGCGGCAAATAATTGAGCGTGGTGACGATCGACCAGCGGTCCATCTGCGCCTGGTTGATCTGCTGTGTGCCGTGATAGAGCCCTGTCGTGTCGCCGAGGCCGATCGTGTTGGCGGTGGCGAAGAGGCGGAAGGCCGGATGCGGACGGATGACGCGGCTCTGGTCGAGCAGCGTCAGGCGGCCGGAGGATTCCAGCACGCGCTGGATGACGAACATCACATCAGGGCGGCCGGCATCATATTCATCGAAAACCAGCGCCACATTGTGCTGATAGGCCCAGGGCAGGATGCCGTCCTTGAATTCGGTGACCTGCATGCCGTCCTTCACCACGATCGCATCCTTGCCGACGAGATCGATACGGCTGACATGGCTGTCGAGATTGACGCGCACGCACGGCCAGTTGAGGCGGGCGGCGACCTGCTCGATATGGGTGGACTTGCCGGTGCCGTGATAGCCCGCCACCATCACCCGGCGGTTGTAGGCGAAGCCCGCGAGGATCGCCAGCGTCGTCTGCCGGTCGAAAAGATAATCCGGGTCGATTTCCGGCACATAGGCATCGCCCGCCGCATAGGCCGGCACGGTCATGTCGGAATCGATCCCGAACACTTCGCGAACCGAGACCGTCTTGTCCGGCAGATTGGCGATATCCCGTTCAACCTTGTTCATCATGCCTCCAGAGCGGAGGGAAAATGACCCGCCGCAGATTCCAACGCAATCGAAAGTAATCCGGGATTACCCATGAAACGGGCTCCCAATCCTTCAGGTGGCTTTAGCAAAAACCTGCCTGCTTGAGCAATTGATAAGCCTGGATCACATCGCGGAACCGATCTTCGGAACCCCGGTCCCCACCATTCGCATCCGGATGATGGAGCTTTACCAGTTCCTTATAGCGCGACTTGATCTGATCGCCAGTTGAATTTGCATTGAGGCCGAGGGTTTCGAAGGCCTTGGCTTCGAGCGGCCGGGGCTTGCGGATTTTCGGCTTGGCGTCGGCGCGCGCCTGCGCCTCGCCGAAGAGATTGAAGGGGTCGCGCACCTTGCTGTAATAGCCGGCGCGGCCCGAACGAACTTGAGCGAAGTCGGGCGCGGCCCGCGCCGATGCATTGGCGGCCGCCGACCAGGTCGGGCGATGTCCCGTCAGCGCATCCTTCTGGAAACGGGCGATCTCGCTGTCCGAAAGGCCCGAGAAATAGTTGAAGCTCTTGTTGTACTGGCGCACATGGTCGATGCAGAAGTGGAAATACTCGCCTTCCCTCATGCGCCCGACGGGCGCGCGATGCGTGCCCGGGGCATCGCAGCCATCCCACTGGCAGCGCGGCGCGCGCGGCTCTGCCTCCGCCTCTTTCTCCGGACGGATGCGAATACGGTCGAAATATTTTGAATTCAGTTTCATCGAATCAGGATTATGGGGAGATCGTTCAGCTAAACAAGAATTGACATTTCGCCCATGAGCACCGTAACGCGTGAATCGCTAAAATAATCGCGATCATGTGCGAATTTGACCCAGGTTGCGGTTCATAAATGAGGGTGATGACCGCTATATGGGGACAGGAGAAGCGAATGTCCATTCCCACGACAAAACAGACGATCATTGAGGCAAAACTGAGAAGCGCCTTTGCTCCGCAATCGCTCGAAGTCATCAATGAAAGCCATCTGCATGCCGGCCATCACCATCACGGCAGCGACCATCATGGCACCTTCGACGGATCAGGCGAAACGCATTTCCGCGTGCGCATCGTCTCGGAGGCCTTCGCCGGCATGGATCGCGTTGCCCGCCACCGCGCCATCAACGCACTCCTGAAGGAAGAGCTCGAAAGCGGGGTGCACGCTCTGGCGCTCGAACCCTCCGCCCCGGGAGAGGCGACGCGGCGATAGCGCCGCGCCTCAGCTCGCCGTCTGGTTCACCGGCTTGCCGCCGGCGTCGAGCGGCACGATCCGCAATCTCAGGATACGGTTCTTCTGGCGCTTGAGCACGGTGAAGCGCTTGCCGTAAAACGTGAAGGCCTGCTTCTCCTCGGGGATAGACTGAGCCTCGTGGATGACGAGGCCGGCAATGGTCGTCGCCTCCTCATCCGGCAGGTTCCAGTCGAGTGTCCGGTTCAAATCGCGAATCGGCAGCGAGCCGTCAACGATCAGCGAGCCGTCCGGCTGCTGGCGCAGGCCCTGCATCTCGATATCGTGCTCGTCGGCGATATCGCCGACGATTTCTTCCAGAATATCCTCCAGCGTCACCAACCCCTGCACGTCGCCATATTCATCGACGACGATGGCGATATGCGCCTTGCGCCGCAGGAAGGCGTTGAGCTGGTCCTGCAGCGTCGTCGTATCCGGCACGAACCAGGGCTTGGTGGCGAGCTTCAGGATGTCGATGCGCGAATAGTCGTTGTTGACGTCATGGAGCGCCCGCAGCAAATCCTTGGCATGGACGACACCCACGATATTGTCGTTATCGCCGCGCCACACCGGCATGCGCGTATGCGGGCTCGCCAGGATTTCCCGCACGATGGAATCCGCCGGATCGTCGGCATTGATCGAGCTCATATTCGTGCGGTGGATCATGACGTCGGAAACTTCCAATTCGCGCAGGTCGAGCAGACCGCCGAGCTGGTCGCGATCGGCCTTGACGACCGAGCCCTCGCGGTGCAGCACCTCGACCGCGCCGCGCAATTCCTCATGCGCGGTCAGCATCGACTGCCCGGAGGCGAGATTGATCCCGAAAAGGCTGAGTATGCCGCGCACGATGCCGTTGACCGCGCTCGACAGCGGCCCGATCACCGCGACGATCGGGGCAATGAAGGGCGAGACGTTGATGGCGAAACGGTCGGGATTGGCGATCGCCCAGGATTTCGGCAGCACCTCGGAGAAGATGACGAGGATGACCGTCATCGCCAGCGTGGCATAGGCGACGCCGGCATCGCCGAACAGGGTCAGGAAAATGCTCGTGGCGATCGACGACGCCAGGATGTTGACGAGATTGTTGCCGATCAGCAGCGCGCCGATCAGCCGGTCGCGGCGCGCGATCAGCCGCTGCACCAGGCCGGCCCGCGTCTCGCCATTGTTCTCCAGCGTCAGCATCCGCCCGCGCGAGGCCGCCGTCAGCGCCGTCTCCGATCCCGAGAAGAAGGCGGAGAGAAGCACGCACAGCAGGATGATGCCACACATGATCCATAGTCCGAGTGTCATGTCGGTTGCTTTCCCTGAAGAAAACCCAATACCGCGGAATAGGGCACATCCCTGGCGATGAAGGACTGGCCGATGCCCCGCGTCAGGATAAAGGTAAGCGCGCCGCGCGATACCTTCTTGTCCTGCGCAATATATTCCATCAGCTTTTCGGCCGGCGGGAGCGTGCCAGGGATCTCCGACATGGCGACCGGCAGGCCGACCGCCTTCAGATGCGCCTCCACCCGGACCGCGTCGTCAGGGCTCGCAAGGTTCATATGCGCCGAAAACCGGTGCGCCAGCACCATCCCGATGGAGACCGCCTCTCCATGCACCAGGCGGCTGGAATCATAGCCCGTCGCGGTTTCCAGCGCATGGCCGAAGGTGTGGCCGAGATTGAGCAGCGCCCTGTCGCCGGTCTCCCGCTCGTCGCGCGCCACCACATCAGCCTTGGCGCGGCAGGAGGTGGCGATCGCCTGGGTGCGCTCGGACCCGCCGGCGAAGACTGCGCTCCAGTTCTTCTCCAGCCAGGCGAAGAAATCCGGCTGGTCAATCAGCCCGTATTTCGCCACCTCCGCATAGCCAGCGCGGAACTCCCTGGGGCTCAGCGTGTCGAGCACATCCGTATCGGCGAGCACGAGCTGCGGCTGGTAGAAAACGCCGACGAGGTTCTTGCCATGGGCGGTGTTGATGCCGGTCTTGCCGCCGACGGAGGAATCGACCTGCGCCAGCAGCGATGTCGGCATCTGGATGAAGCCCATGCCGCGCCGCACGATACCGGCGACGAAGCCGGCGAGATCGCCGATGACGCCGCCGCCAAGCGCGATCACCGCGTCGCCGCGCTCGAGCTTTGCCGCAAGCACCGCATTGGTGACGGTTTCGAGCGTGGCGAAGCCCTTCGATTTCTCGCCTGGCGCGACGATGATCGGCGTCGCCGCAATCGAGGCATTCTCGAGGCTTCGCATCAGCGCATCGAGGTGCAGGCCCGCGACATTCTCGTCGGTGACGATGGCGACCCGCACGCCCTTCAACCGCCTGGCGATCTCCTCGCCGGCCCGCGCGATCAGCCCCGAGCCGATAAGGATATCGTAGGAACGGTCTCCCAGCGACACCGGAACGGTGGTGATTTCGGGCAGTTGCGCGGCGATGGTCATGAAACGGTGCTTCCTGTTGCGGCCTGCGCGGAAGCATCGAGATAACGTGAAAGCACCTCGACCACCTCCTGTGCGATGATTTCCTTTTTCTCGTCGCGCGAAGTAACGGTGATATCGGCCAGCGCATAGACGGGATAGCGCTCGGCCATCAGCCTTTCCATGACGCCGCGCGGATTGTCGTTTTTCAAAAGCGGCCGGTTCTGTCGCCGCGACACGCGTTCCATCAGGAGATCGAGATCGGCCTTGAGCCAGACCGAAATGCCCGATGCGGTGATCGCTTCGCGTGTCTGCGCATTCATGTAGGCGCCGCCGCCCGTCGCCAGCACCATCGGCCCGTCGTCGAGCATGCGCTGGATCACCCGCCGCTCCAGATCCCGGAATTCCGTCTCGCCATAGGCCTCGAAGAGTTCCGGGATCGTCATCCGCGACACCGTTTCGATCTCATTGTCGGCGTCGAAGAAGGGCAAGCCGAGCAGATGCGCGACCTTCTTGCCGATCGTCGATTTCCCGGCTCCCATCAGCCCGACGATCACCAGCGGGCGCGCGCCGAGGCGCTCCCGGATGAGGGCTGCCAGATCGTGATGCTGCGCATGGTCGTCATTCAAGCTCATGGCCAGCGTTTCCACATGAAAACGATTGGTTTGTAAAGAATGTCTATCATATATGGCGAGAATATCTGCGGCACGGCACCGTGCGCGATCCTTGCATTCACCTCGTTGGCGCATCATAAAAGGTCCATGCCAACCCTGACGCGCCTTCTCCTCGCCCTCGCCGCCATGGCCCTTCTGGTCTATGGCGCAATGGTGGCGCTCGTCACCTTCGTGCATCCGGTCCCGAGCGAGATGACCATCCGCATCCCGCCGGAGAAGCTCACCCCCAAGCCGCGTTCGGTTTCGCTCCCGCAAGCCGCCACGCCGATGGCGAGCGCCTCTCCCTCCGGCGCCACGGCCGAGTGAGCCATGCGGGCATCGGCGGCGATCGAGAATTTCCTGGAGATGATGAGCGCGGAACGCGGCGCGGCGGAGAACACGCTCGCCTCCTACGCCCGTGATCTGGAGGCGGCGGCCGAATTCATCGCCTCGCGCGGCGTCAACCTGCCGGATGCGGCCTCTGACGACATCCGCGCCTATCTTGACGAGATGAACCGCCTCGGCTTTGCCGCCTCCTCGCAGGCGCGGCGGCTTTCCGCGCTCAGGCAGTTTTTCCGCTTCCTCTATTCCGAAGGCTTTCGCCAGGACGATCCTACCGGCATCCTCGATGCCCCCAAGAAGCAGCGTGCGCTGCCGAAGATCATGAGCGAGGAGGTCGTCGGCCGCCTGCTCGACCGGGCGAAGCTGGAGGCGGAGGATCCCGCCGCCCCCGACAGGCTGCGCGCCGTGCGCCTCCATGCGCTTCTCGAAACGCTCTACGCCACGGGTCTGCGCGTTTCCGAGCTGGTCGGCCTTCCCGCCAGCGTCGCTCGCTCCGACCATCGTTTCCTCCTGGTGCGCGGCAAGGGCTCCAAGGAGCGCATGGTGCCGCTCTCGGCCAAGGCGCGCGAGGCAATGAGCAACTATCTCACCCTGCGCGACAAGCAGCCGGGCAGCGACGACAATCCATGGCTGTTTCCGGCCTTTTCCGAAAGCGGTCATCTGGCCAGGCAGGTCTTTGCCCGCGAGTTGAAGGGGCTCGCCGCCCGCGCCGGCATTGCCGCGGCGGCGGTTTCGCCGCATGTGCTGCGCCACGCCTTCGCCAGCCATCTCCTGCAGAACGGAGCAGACCTGCGCGCGGTGCAGCAATTGCTCGGCCACTCCGATATTTCCACCACGCAAATCTATACCCATGTGCTGGAGGAAAGGCTGCATCAGCTCGTCAGTGAGCATCATCCGCTTGCCGATTGAGCTTCCGGCCGTTATGAGGAACGCGGCTTCCGCTTGTCAGGCGTCTTTTTGACGTCTTTTTTGCATGGCAAGCCGGCACGTCGAGGAACGATCCTCATAAGACCTAGGACTCCAGAGCGCACGAACAGTCAGGCCATATGTATAATTACCTCGATTTCGAAAAACCCGTCGCCGACCTCGAAGGCCAGATCCTCGAACTGAAGAAGCTTTCGCAAGAAAGCGGCAGCGTCGAGATGAGCGACGAGATCGCCCGGCTGGAAAAGCGCTCGGCCGAAGCGCTGAAGGATCTCTATCGCAAGCTGACGCCCTGGCAGAAGGCGCAGATCGCCCGCCATCCCGACCGTCCGCACTGCCTCGATTACGTGAACCGGCTCTTCACCGAGTTTACACCGCTCGCCGGCGACCGCAAATTTGCCGAGGACGAGGCGATCCAGGCGGGTTTCGCCCGCTTCAATGGTGAGGCCGTCGCCATTATCGGCCAGGAAAAGGGCGCCGACACCAAATCCCGCCTCAAGCACAATTTCGGCTCGGCCCGGCCCGAGGGCTACCGCAAGGCCGTGCGCATCATGGAACTGGCCGATCGTTTTGGCCTGCCCGTCATCACCCTGGTCGATACGGCAGGCGCCTATCCCGGCGTCAGCGCCGAGGAACGCGGTCAGGCCGAGGCCATTGCCCGCTCGACGGCCGCCTGCCTCAACCTGCGCGTTCCCATGATCTCCGTCATCATCGGCGAAGGTGGATCCGGCGGCGCCATCGCGATCGCCACTGCCAACCGCGTCTATATGCTCGAGCACTCGATCTATTCGGTGATTTCGCCGGAGGGCGCGGCCTCGATCCTGTGGCGCGATTCCACCCGCGCCAAGGACGCGGCCACCTCCATGCGCATCACCGCGCAGGACCTCTTCGAACTGAAGATCATCGACGGGATCATCCCCGAGCCGATGGGCGGCGCCCATCGTGGCAAGGAAGTGGCGATCGACGCCACGGGCGATATCATCGAAAACGCGCTCAAATCCATGGCCGGCATCGATGGCGAAGCCCTGAAAAAGGAACGGCGCGAGAAATATCTCGCCATCGGCCGCAATCTCTGAGCGATAGCCGAAAGCTTCAATCGGCCATAAACAGGGTTTACCGGCGGTTAACCCTGTCCCCGATCAGGCCTCCTTCCGCGGCCCATCTCCGGCTTCTGCCATAAAAGGGCCGCTTCCAGCAGGAGAGTTGACAAAATTCCACGACTGGTGACATCAGTGTGATCGCAGAATTGTCGCCATTGCGGTAAGGATTCGTCAACGATACCGAAAGGTTTTGCTGCTAGGCAGGTCCAGGAAAAGTGGAAACCGGTTTTCCCGGGAAAAGCAGGTCTGCTTTCCCATCGGACTTGCGTAAATGCACCAAGCAGAATGTTCCGGTAATGGGGTTTCCTTGGGGACAGGCATAAGACCGCTCACAGGCTTGATACGAATGAAGCTCAAGAACGCAATCCTCGCTTCACTGATGGCGTCGGCCCTTCTGGCCGGGTGCCAGGGCTCGTCCCTCGACGATATCTCGCCCAAGGCGGAAAAGCCGCTGCCGCAGAAGATCGTCACCAGGATGAAGGCGAAGGGGATGACCACCACTTCGCCGATCATGATCCGCATCTTCAAGGAGGAAGGCCAGCTCGAGGTCTGGAAGCGCAAGGACAACGGGCGCTACGACCTCATCTCGTCCTACGACATCTGCAAATGGTCGGGCAAGCTAGGCCCCAAATACATCGAGGGCGATCGCCAGGCGCCCGAAGGCTTCTATACCGTGCGTCCGGCGCAGATGAACCCGAAGTCGAGCTATTATCTCTCCTTCAACATCGGTTTCCCCAACGCCTACGACCGGGTCAACGGCCGCACCGGCCAGCATCTGATGGTGCATGGCGCCTGTTCCTCCTCCGGCTGCTATTCGATGTCGGACGAAAGCGTGGCCGAGATCTACGCCTTCGCGCGCGATGCCTTCCGCGGCGGCCAGACGGCGTTCCAGATCCAGGCCTTCCCCTTCCGCATGACGGCGGCCAACATGGCACGCTATCGCAGCGATCCGAACTATCCGTTCTGGAAGATGCTGAAGGAAGGCTACGACCTTTTCGAGATCACCAAGGTCCCGCCCAAGGTGGATGTCTGCGAAAGGCGTTATGTCTTCAACAACACCGCGATCGGTCCGGAAGGCATAGCACCCGATGCCGTCTGTCCGCCCACCGGCCAGTCCGATGCGCTGCGCGTCTCCTATACGAGCTACCAGAAAAACTTCGAAGCTGCCTTTTCGACCTCCGAGGGCAAGTCAAGCAAGAAGGCGCCCGCCCCGTCCATCGCCGGCCTGACGGAAGCGAAGCTCGTGGCCGCCTGGAGCGCCGCCCGCGCCCGCGGGGAAAAGGTTTCGCGCGAGCCGCCCTCTCTGACGCCGGCTTCCGCCGAAAAGCCGAATGCGCCGGATATAGACCCCGTTATGACGGCCAAGACGGCGGCGCCCGCCGCAGTACCGGCACAACCGGCGCCCCAACAGGCCGCCACCGCTGCCGTCGCGCAGCAGATGCCTGCTGAAGTACCGCCAGCGCCCGCAGCGGCCCCGGTGCCGCAGCCCAACCCCGCCGTGCAAGCAGCAGGCGACAATGCGCCCGGTGAAGCGCCCGTGGTTGCTCCATCACCGGAAGCGATGCAGTCCGCGGATGCGGCATCGGCCAAGAAGCCCTGGTGGAAGGTGTTCAGTCGGTGATGAACCGGCAGAACCAGTCCGGACCGTCGGATTCCGGATATAAGGACGACCTAACCGTCCAGGTTTACGATCTCAGGGGGCTGAACTGCCCCCTGCCCGTTCTGAAAACGCGGCGGAAGCTGCAGGATCTGCCCTCCGGCACCTGCCTATGGGTCGAAACCAGCGATCCCCTGGCGGCAATCGACATGCCGCATTTCTGCGCCGAGGATGGCCACGCTTTGATCGAGACAGTCAGCGCTGCAAACGGCCACCGTTTCCTGATCCGCAAGGGCTGATCAGCCGCCCTCAGATGCGGACGGAGTGGCCCGGGATGGCAAGCGGATTGTCGGTCAGCGCCGTGCGGTCCGGCGTGTCGATCTGGACATTGCCCAGAAACGCGTCGAACAATTGCCTGACATAGCTCTCAGGCAAATCCTTGGTGATCATCACCAGCCGCGTCTCACGCTTTCCCTCCGGCCAGGCGGCAAGCCGCGCCGGCGGATGGAATATCTGCTGTACGCCATGGATGACCAGCGGCCGCTCCGGATCCTCGGCGATCTCGATGATGCCCTTGACCCGTAGAAGCTTTTCGCCATGCGTCGAGCGCAGGAGGTCGATGAACATCTCGAAGGTCGAGAACGGCACCGGCTTGTCGTGCTTCAGCGCGAAGGAACGGATCGATGCATCATGACGGTTGACGTCATGATGGTGGTGGTGATGCCCATGCCCCTCATGATGGTGGTCGTGCTGGTCGTGATCATGGTGGTGATGATGGTGTTCGGCCTCCTCGAAGGCTTCCGCCTTGAGCCAGCGCTGCACATCCGCCGTCTTCGTCTCCGGATTGTAAAGCCCGCATTCGAAGAGCGCCGCGTAATCGGCGCACTGATCGCGCGCCTCGATCACATCCGCCGCCGGGTTAAGGGATGAGAGCCGCAACCGGAGATCGCCGAGGCCGGCGCGCGCCTCCGGCAGATCGGTCTTGGTGATGACGATCCGGTCGGCGACGGCCGCCTGCTTCACCGCTTCCTGATGTGCGTCGAGCGTCGCCATGCCGTTGACCGCATCAATGGTGGTGATAACGCCGTCGACCCGGAAGGCCTGCATCAGCACCGGATGGCCCATCACCGCATGCAGCACGGGCGCGGGATCGGCGAGCCCCGTCGTTTCGATGACGATGCGCTTCAGCCGCTTGATCCGCCCCGTCTGCAGGCGATCGATGAGCCCGGCGAGCGTGTCCACCAGCTCGCCGCGCACCGTGCAGCAAAGGCAGCCGTCCGAAAGTTCGATAATGCCTTCGCTTGCCTGCTCGACCAGCAGATGGTCTATGCCGACATCGCCGAACTCATTGATGATGACCGCCGTGTCGCTCAGGGCCGGATCCTTCAGGAGCCGGTTCAGGAGCGTCGTCTTGCCGGAACCGAGAAAGCCGGTCACCACCGAGACGGGGATGGGATGAGCGGATAAATTCATCAGTTCACGGCAGCCTGTGTTCCGGCAGGAAGACGGCTCGGCCGGGGCAGCGGAACCGGAACCTGCGAAATATCGATTGAGCCGGGCTTGGCGGCGGTCGCCGTGGCGACAAGGCCGACCGGCACCGCCCTGGGCTCGCGCGTCATGGCATAGATATAAGGCGAATTGATCTTCAGCTTGCCCTCGACATCGCGGCCGTCCCAGCGGTCGGCGAGCGCTTGGCTGTTGCAGATGGCGGCGCGCAGATTGGTCGCCTGCGCCAGGTTGGCGCCATAGGGGTGCAGCGTCGCCAGCGTCGGCCCGCCGGCGGCACTGGTCCTGAAACCGTCGGTGATGAGCTGCGCCGCCTTGGCCGCCCGCGTCTCCTGCCGGGATTCGCCGAGCACGACCGCAATGATCGTCCGTCCGTTGCGGGTGGCCGAACCGACCAGGTTGAAGCCCGACGCGCAGACGAAGCCCGTCTTCATGCCATCCGCGCCGTCGAAGCGGCCGAGCAGGATGTTGTAATTCGCCTGGATCTTCTTGCCCTTGCCGGGATCGATCGCCTCGGTCGCAAAATAATGCGCATATTGCGGGAATTCGCGGCGGATCTGCGTGGCGAGCACCGCCAGGTCGCGCGCCGTCGAATAATTGTTCGGATCGTGCAGCCCGTTCGGATTGGCGAAATGCGAGCCGAACATGCCGATGCGCTGCGCCTCCGCATTCATCCGCTGGACGAAGCCCGCCTCCGTCCCGCCGATCGCCTCGCCGACCGCAACCGCCACGTCATTGGCCGATTTGACCAGCATGATCTTGAGGGCGGTATCGAGCGTCATCACTGAGCCCGGCTTGTAGCCCATCTTGCTCGGCGGCTCCTTGGAGGCATTCAGCGTCATGCGCACCGGCGAATCGAGCGTCACCTGGCCGCTGGCAAGCGCCCGGAAGGTGACATAGGCGGTCATCAGCTTGGTCAGCGATGCCGGATACCAGCGCGCGAAGGCATCCTCATGCGACAGGACCTTGCCGGTTCCGACATCGACCGCAATGGAGGGAGAAGCCGAAGCGGCAGCCATTCCCGCCCCTGCCAGCGCCACGGCCATCATCCAGATCGTCAGAAATCTCGACATCTCTCTCGCACTTTCGAATTTACAACCATTTTGCGCCTTCCCTGCCCCCCTGGGAAAGAAAAGGCCACATGGTTTCGCCCAAAACCGCTGGCATCATCATGCCCGGCCCGCAGGCCTGCTTGCCCGATCAATGGCGGCGCGAGCCGGAGAGGGCTTCACGCCGCATGGCAATGGCCTTATCTATCTCATGTGGCGGAGAAAAGGCAAAGAGCCATTGCCGCACTTCACCGAAACGTCATACCTTCATCATCGCAATCCCATTTCCGGGATTCCCAAGCCGGAGCCGATAGCCAATGCCCTTGTTGAACCGCGCCGTCGAAATGCAGGAGGAAGTGTCGAAGTGGCGCCGCCACATCCATGAGAACCCCGAGCTGCTATACGACGTCCACGAAACGGCAGGTTTCGTTGCGGAGAAACTCAAGGCATTCGGCTGTGATACGGTCGAGACCGGCATAGGCCGCACCGGTGTCGTCGGCATCATCCGCGGCAGGCAGGGCGAGGGACCGACGATCGGCCTCAGAGCCGACATGGACGCTCTGCCGATCACCGAGACCTCGGGCAAGCCGTGGATGTCGCGAACCAGGGGCCGCGCCCATTCCTGCGGCCATGACGGCCACACCGCCATGCTGCTGGGCGCCGCGCAATATCTCTGCGAGACGCGCAATTTCAGCGGTTCGGTCGCCGTGATCTTCCAGCCGGCGGAGGAAGGCGGCGCCGGCGGCCTCGCCATGGTCAAGGACGGCCTGATGGAGCGCTTCGGCATCAGGGAGGTCTACGGCATGCACAACATGCCCGGCATTCCGGTTGGCGAATTCGCCATCCGCAAGGGGCCGATCATGGCCGCCACCGACGAATTCACCATCCGCATCAAGGGCCGCGGCGGCCATGCCGCGCAGCCGCACCGAACGATCGACCCGATCGTCGCCGGTTCGCAGCTCGTCACCTTCCTGCAGTCCATCGTCGCCCGCGGCGCGGACCCGCTCGATGCGCTGGTCGTCTCCGTCACCAAGTTTCACGCCGGCGAAGCCTATAACGTCATCCCCGAAACGGCGGAGCTGGCCGGCACTGTGCGCACGCTCGACCCCGCAATGCGTGATTTTGCCGAAAGCCGCATCCGCGACCACGCCGCCGCCATTGCCGCCGCCACCGGCGCCGAGATCGAGGTCGGCTACCACCGCAACTATCCCGTGACCTTCAACCATGACGGCGAGACCGATTTTGCCGCCGATATCGCCCGCAAGGTGGCGGGCGACACCAGGGTCGACACCAAGGTCGCGCCAATGATGGGCGGGGAGGATTTCTCCTATATGCTCGAAGCGCGTCCCGGCGCCTTCATCTTTATCGGCAATGGCGAGACCGCCGGGCTTCACCATCCCGCCTATGATTTCAACGACGACACCATCCCCCACGGCATCAGCTATTGGGTGACGCTGGCCGAAACCGCGCTCGCCGCCTGATCACCGCCGGAAAATCTCGTGCGTCGAAAGGCTTGGCTAACGCGGCGAAAAACAGTATGTGTCGCTTGGGCCTTGAACGCCCGTCATCTGGCCGCTCTATGATGTTGCCAGATGCAGAGAGAGTGGTCCCGTAGCTCAGTAGGATAGAGCATCAGATTCCTAATCTGAGGGTCACAGGTTCGAATCCTGTCGGGATCACCATTTCAAGCAGGTCCGTTCTGGTTTCTCTATCTTTCACATCCAGGCAGCGAGACATCTCAGTCTTTCGTATCATCCGCCCCTTCGTATTATTTGCATGACAAAATCTGCTCGCGTAAAGATACTCGCAAAAACCGGGGGAACGAATGAACCGCAGCGTCTCGGACGGCGCGTTGATTTCATGAGCCGGCTTGACTAAGCAAGTCCAGGGAAGGCGAAGCGGCTTTCCCGGAAAAGAGGAACCGCTTTTCCACGGGCTTCAAGGGAAACAAAGACGCTTCGATACGCTAACAGGGAGATTTTCATGCGTTCGATTGTTTTGGCGCTACTTGCCGCCACCGCTATTGCAACACCAGCCTTGGCCAAGGACGTGACCGTGGCCGTGACGGCCATTGTCGAGCATCCCGCACTTGATGCCACGCGCGACGGCGTGAAGGAAGCGCTCGCCGAGGCAGGCTTCAAGGAAGGTGAAAATCTCAAATTCATCTATGAATCGGCGCAAGGCAATGCTGCCACCGCGGCGCAGATCGCCCGCCAGTTCGTCGGCGACAATCCGGATGTGATCGTGCCGATCTCCACCCCTTCCGCCCAGGCCGTGGTTTCGGCGACGCGCGACATCCCCGTCGTCTTCACCGCCGTCTCCGATCCGGTCGGCGCGCAGCTGGTCAAGAATTTCGAGAAACCCGGCGGCAATGTCACCGGCCTTTCAGACATGTCGCCGGTGGCCGACCATGTGGCGCTGATCAAGGAAATCCTGCCTAACGCCAAGACCATCGGCTATCTCTATAATTCCGGCGAAATCAATTCCGTCTCACTGCTCGCCGCCTTGAAGGAAGCCGCCGGGAAAGCGGGCCTCACCGTTGTTGAATCGACTGCCACCCGCTCCGCCGACGTGCAGGGCGCGACGCGCGCCCTCGTCGGCCGTGCCGATATCATCTATGTCCCGACCGACAATACCATTGTTTCGGCGCTGGAAGGCGCGGTCGCAGTGGCCGAGGAGAACAAGATCCCGCTCTTCACGGCTGATACCGATTCCGTCAACCGCGGTGCGGTCGCGGCGCTCGGCTTCAACTATCATGATGTCGGCAAGCAGACCGGCGCCGTCGTCGCCCGTATCCTGAATGGTGAGAAGCCGGGCGACATCCCGGTCAAGATCGCCGCCGGCACCGACCTCGTCGTCAATCTCGTCGCCGCCAAGAAGATGGGCGTCGAGCTGCCGCAGTCGGTCGTCGACCGCGCCACCAAGGTGATCAAGTAAACGCGATATTCGCGCGTCATTTCCCATTGGACCGGCGGCGGATTTCCGCCGCCGGTTTCTTGATAGCCGGATATCGGAGAAATTCGACATAAACAGCCCGTTTTCCGGCCGAATCTGCGCGAAAACCGCTTCCATCGCGATCACAACCGCTCTAGAAAGCGCTCGCATATCGGTTTCTGGCAAACCGACTTGAAGGAAACATACCATTGAAGGATCGTTCACTGTGAGCCAGATCGCCTTTTGGGGTGCGGTCGAGCTGGGCCTCGTCTTTTCCTTTGTCGCGATAGGCGTCTACCTGGCGTTTCGCGTGCTCGATTTTCCCGATCTCACCGTCGACGGCTCGTTCCCGCTTGGAGCCGCCGTCACCGCCGTGCTGATCCTCGCCGGCATCAATGCCTGGGCGGCCGCCGGCGTCGCCATGCTGGCGGGTGCTGCGGCCGGGCTCGTCACCGCCACATTGAACGTCCGCTTCCGCATTCTCAACCTGCTCGCATCGATCCTGACCATGATCGCCCTCTTCTCGGTCAATCTGCGGGTGATGGGCCGGCCCAATGTCGCGCTCATCAATCAGGATACGATGATCTCGCCTTTTTACGGGCTGGGCCTTCCCGATTTCTACGTGCGCCCGCTTTTCGTCGGCGTGCTCGTCGCCGTCGCGGTGCTGCTGGTATGGCGCTTCCTGGAAAGCGACATGGGCCTTGCCATGCGGGCGACCGGCGCCAACCCGCGCATGGCCCGGGCGCAGGGCGTCAAGACCGACCGCCAGATCTATCTCGGCATGGCGCTCTCCAACGCGCTCGTCGCCTTCGGCGGATCGCTTTTCGCCCAGACCAACGGCTTTGCCGACGTCACCTCGGGTGTCGGCACCATCGTAGTCGGCCTCGCCGCCGTCATCATCGGCGAAACGCTGTTCCGCAGCCGCCTTCTCTTGATCGCGCTCATCGGCTGCGTCGGCGGCTCGATCATCTATCGCATCGCCATCCAGTTTGCCCTGTCGAGCGATTTCCTCGGCCTGCAGGCCTCCGACCTCAACCTGGTCACCGCCGTTCTCGTCACCATCGCGCTTGTTTTGCCGCGCCTGCGCCGTGGAGGAGCCGCCGCATGATCGAAATTTCCAACCTCGGCGTCGTCTTCGGGCGCGGCACCCCTCTGCAGAAACAGGCGCTCTCCGGTGTCAACCTGACCATCGACGAAGGCGCCTTCGTCACTGTCATCGGCTCGAACGGCGCCGGCAAATCGACCCTGCTCGGCGTGCTGGCAGGCGATGTGCTGCCGACGGAAGGCAAGGTCGTCATTTCAGGCAAGAACGTCACCCGCAAGCCGACGGCGGAGCGGGCGAGTCTCGTCGCCCGCGTCTTCCAGGACCCGCTGGCCGGCAGCTGCGGCACGCTGACCATCGAGGAAAACCTGGCGCTCGCCGCCGCGCGCGGCCAGCGTCGCGGCCTGGCGCCGGCGCTCGGCAGGAAACGCCGTGCCCATTTCCAGGAACGCGTCGCCGCGCTCAATCTCGGCCTCGAAAACCGCATGCAGGATCGCATGGAGCTCCTCTCCGGTGGCCAGCGGCAGGCCCTGTCGCTCGTCATGGCAACGCTTGCCGGGTCGGAAGTCCTGCTCCTCGACGAGCATACAGCGGCGCTCGACCCCGGCATGGCCGAATATGTCATGGAGCTCACCCAATCGCTGGTGAATGAAAACAGGCTGACGACCCTGATGGTCACCCACTCGATGCGCCAGGCGCTCGATTTCGGCACCCGCACCGTCATGCTGCATGGCGGCAGCATCGTGCTCGACGTCACCGGCGATAACCGGAAGAATTTGAGCGTCGAAGATCTGATTGGGATGTTCCGCCGCGTCCGCGGCCAGAATCTTGACGACGATGCGCTTCTGATCGAGTGAATGGCGAATGAGCGGCTTCTGCCCTCTGCCGTCAATGTTTTCAGCCAACCATTGACTATTCGCCATTCACCATTCACTGAATCCGGCCATGGCGCAGAAGAAATCCCACGAAGTCGACGCTTTCCTGAACCGACCAGACAAATCGTCGGTGATCGTGCTCGTCTACGGCCCCGACAAGGGGCTCGTCAGCGAGCGTGCCGCCGCTTTCGCCAAAACGACCGGCCTTGCGCTCGACGATCCCTTCGCGGTCATCCGGCTGGAGGCCGACGATATCGATTCCGATCCTGCCCGCCTCTCGGACGAGGCGCGGACAATCTCCATGTTCGGCGGCGAGCGGCTGATCTGGGTGCGCAATGCGGCCGGCCAGAAGGGCCTGGCTGAAGCGGTCAAGCTTCTGGCGGCCGAACCGCCGGCCGACGCCCGCATTCTCATCGAGGCCGGCGATTTGAAGAAAGGCGCGGCACTGCGCACGACGGTGGAAGGCGCATCCGCGGCTATGGCGCTCCCCTGCTACAGCGACGACTCCCGTGGGATAGACGCCGTCATCGACGAAGTGCTTTCACGCGAGAAGCTGCAGATCACGCTCGATGCCCGTCAGATGCTGCGCGACAGCCTTGGCGGCGACCGTCTGGCGACGCGCGGCGAGCTGGAAAAGCTCTGCCTCTATGGCCATGGCAAGGACCGCATCACCGTCGATGATGTCCGCGAGGCGGTGGGCGATGTCAGCGCCCTCTCCCATGACGAGATCGTCGACGCTGTTCTCATCGGCGATATTCCCCGTTTCAGCACCGCCTTCGACCGCGTGGTGAAATCGGGCTCGCCGCCCTTCCTCATTCTCAACACGGCCATGCGGCAGTTCCAGCAGATCCAGGTCCTGCGCTATGCCGTCGAGCAGGAGCGCAAGACGATCACGGCAGCCGTCGCCTCTGCCAAACCGCCCGTCTTCTTCAATCGCCGCAGGCTGGTGGAGAATGCGCTTGGCCGCTGGACCGGCGAGAGTCTGGTCCGGGTTCTGGAGCGGCTGCAGAAGGCAATCCTCGAAAGCCGAAAGAATGCCGCACTGGCCGTCCCGATCATCCGCCAGACCCTGCTGGCCTTCGCCGTCGAAGCCGCCCGCGCCGGGCGGGGCAGGTAATCGTGCGGCATGGTAATTTCATTCCGCATACGAATCGAAAAACGGATAATTCCTATCTTGTTGAAAATTATGTGATTTATGGCCTTCTTGAGTGGTATCGAAGGGGAGAGGTAGAGGCATGGATTCCAGTGACAAGCACTGGAATGACGGGGTGGAGATGGTCCGCCTTCTCTGAAAGCCGTTCCGCTGAACGGGGCGCTGGCCAGTAGCCCGAACAATCAACTTCCCGTCATTCCAGTGCTTGTCACTGGAATCCATGCCTCGACGGTGCAAACAGCCACCACGTGGAGTATGGATACACCACTGCCTCTATCTAGAGACAGCCGCCGCCGAAGCATGTTTCACGTGAATCAGCTCTGCAGTCGGCGGCAAATCTCGTCGAGTTGTTCAAGTGAAGCATAACGAACACGCACATCACCGCCCTTCTCGCGGTGATTGATCTCGACCTTCATTCCCGTCACGTCGGAAAGGAGCTTTTCCAGCGCTTTCGTATCGGCATCTTTCTCTGCGGCCGGCGCCTTTTCCTTGCGCTCGGCACCGCCCTTCCCCTCCGCCTGTGCCAGCGCCTCTGCCTGGCGCACCGACAGCCCCTCGCGGACGATGCGCTCGGCAAGCGCAGCGGGGTTTTCCGCCGTGATCAGGCAGCGCGCATGGCCCGCCGAAAGCGAGCCGTCGGTGATCATGTCCTGCACATTGCTTGGCAGCTTCAGAAGCCGCAGCGTATTGGCCACATGGCTGCGGCTCTTGCCGATCACCTGTGCCAGATCCGCTTGCGTATACTCATGCTCCTCGATGAGCTGCTGATAGCCGGCCGCCTCTTCCACCGGGTTGAGATCGGAGCGCTGGACGTTCTCAATGATGGCGAGTTCGAGCGCTACCCGGTCGTCCACATCGCGCACGATGATCGGCAGCGTCGTGAGACCCGCCCGTTGCGCTGCGCGCCAGCGGCGTTCGCCGGCAATCAGCTCGTAGCGGTCCGATGCCCCTGGCGCGGGACGCACCACCACCGGCTGCACCACACCATGCTCGCGAATCGATTGAGCCAGATCCTCCAGCTCGGCATCGGTGAAAACGCGACGCGGATTGCGCGGGTTACGGCTGATGAACTCGATGGGGATCTGCCGTGTAAAAGGACTGGCTTCCTTCTTGCTTTCCACCGGACGGTCCATCTCGCCGATCAAAGCCGCCAAACCACGGCCGAGGCGTTTTTTTGAAGGATCATCGTTCATCTGCAGCAACTTTCCACAATTGTTTCGTCTTCGAATCGAATTCAGGCGGCTCTCAATTGCCGTTCGCGCTGAATAACCTCCGAGGCCAGCTGGAGATAAGCCTGGCTGCCGGCACATTTGAGATCATAGAGAATGGCTGGCTTGCCATGCGACGGGGCTTCCGAGATGCGCACGTTACGGGGAATCACCGTCCGGTAGACCTTCTCGCCCATGAACGACCGCACGTCGTCCACCACCTGCGAGGCTAGATTGTTACGGCTGTCGAACATTGTCAGCACGATGCCCTGGATCGACAGATCCGGATTGAGCGAATTGCGCACCTGCTCGACCGTCTGCAGGAGCTGGCTAAGGCCTTCGAGCGCGAAAAACTCACATTGCAGCGGCACGAGAACGGAATCGGCGGCGGCCATGGCATTCAGCGTCAGGAGATTGAGCGAAGGCGGGCAGTCGACCAGCACATAGCTGAAGCGATCGGTCACTTGGGAATCGAAGCGCAGCGCATTGCGCAGCCGCCGCGTCCGATCGGGCGCCTGGGCAATTTCCATCTCGATACCCAGAAGATCAAGCGTCGACGGCACGATATGGAGATTAGGCACATCGGTGGCAACCGCCGCATCCTGAACAGAGGCCGTCTGGGTCAGCACGTCATAGGAGGAATATTCGCGGTTGCGCCGATCGATTCCGAGCCCGGTGCTGGCATTGCCCTGCGGGTCAAGATCAACGATCAGTGCCGTCTCGCCGATGGCCGCAAGCGCCGTCGCCAGATTGATGGCGGTCGTCGTCTTGCCGACCCCGCCCTTCTGGTTTGCAATCGTTATGATACGGGTCTCGTTCATCATTGCTTCGCCCTCGGCTACTGCTCATGCTTTCGGAATTCAGCGAAAATCCGGCCGCTACGCGCCGATTTTCCTCAGATTGCGGATCTCGAGGATGACCGACTCTTTTCCGACGGCACTGGGATGTTCTACCAGATCGAATGCCCAGTCGTCATGGCTTTCGTCGATTTCCCTGCGATAATCCCGTCCTTTTTGAAAAAGCGCCGTGGCCCCCGCAGTCAGCCATGGCGCGGCAAGCGAAAAGAGATCGCGAAGCGGCGCCAGCGCCCGCGCCGTCACGATCTCCGGCGTTTCGATCCGTCCCCTCATCGCCTCGATCCGCTCCGCATGCACCCGCCCAGGTGCGCCGGCCTGAGCGATCGCCGTCCGCAGAAACGCAGCCTTCTTGCCGTTGCTCTCCACGAGATCGACCGACGAACCGGCCCGGTCTTTGAGCAGAATCGCCAGAACAACACCCGGAAATCCACCGCCGGAGCCGAGATCGAGCCATTTCCGTGCATGCGAAGCCAGCGGAAAGAGCTGCGCGCTGTCGAGAATATGCCGCTCCCAGAGATGCGGCAGCGTCGAAGGCGACGCCAGATTGATGGCCGAGGACCATTTCCGGAACAGCGCTTCGAATGCCACGAGCGAGTCGGCTGTTTCACGTGAAACAGCCGGAACGATCTTCTGCAATTGCCGGAAAGGGTCTTCGCTCACGCGACCCGCCCGCTTGCCGGAGCATCCTCGATGGCCGCGCCATGCCGGTGGACCTGCGCGATAATCAATGCCAGTGCAGCCGGCGTCATGCCATCTATCCGCTGCGCCTCTGCGATCGACTTCGGCTTTCTCTGCAAAAGCTTCTGCTTCAGCTCGTTGGAAAGACCTGCAACGGCACTGAATTCAACGCCTTCCGGGATGAGAAGCCGCTCTTCCCGTTCCATCACCGCGATATCGGACTGCTGCCGCTCCAGATAGACAGCATATTGCGCCTCGATCTCCAGTGCCTCGCAGGTCGCCGGATCGAATGAGCGGAGCTCTGGCCAGATCGCAGCGAGCCGATCGAGATCGATATCGGGATAGGCCAGCAAATCATAGGCGGAGCGGCGCACACCGTCCTTGTTCAACTGCAGCCCGTGCTTTGCCGCCACATTAGGCGTCAGCGAAAGCTGACGCGCCAGATCACGCGCCGCATCAAGCTTTTCCTGGCGTTGGGCAAACCGGTTTTTCCGGGCGTTTCCGAGAATCCCAAGCTGATCCGCCAGCGGCGTCAGGCGCTGGTCGGCATTGTCGGCGCGCAGCGAGAGCCGGAATTCGGCGCGCGATGTGAACATGCGATAGGGTTCGCTGACGCCCCGCGACGTCAGATCGTCCACCATCACGCCGATATAGGCTTCCGTACGGTGGATAATGGCGGGTTCGGCACCGCTTGCACGCCGCGCCGCGTTCAGCCCGGCCAACAGCCCCTGCGCCGCCGCTTCCTCATAGCCGGTCGTGCCGTTGATCTGCCCGGCAAGGAACAGGCCGCGCACCCTCCGCGTCTCCAGGCTGCGTTCCAGCTCGCGCGGATCGATGAAATCATATTCGATTGCATAGCCCGGCTGCAGCATCGCCGCATGCTCAAGCCCCGGAATGGTCTTCAATAGGTCAAGCTGGACATCTTCCGGCAGGGATGTGGAAATGCCATTGGGATAAACGGTATCGTCGTCGAGCCCCTCCGGCTCCAGAAATATCTGGTGCCCATCACGATCGCCGAACTTTACGATTTTGTCCTCGACCGACGGGCAATAGCGCGGCCCTACTCCTTCGATCGAACCCGAATACATTGCCGAGCGATGCAGATTGGCGCGGATGATGGCATGGGTCTCCGGCGTCGTCCGCGTGATGCCGCAATCGATCTGCGGCGTGCTGATCCGGTCGGTCATTAGCGAGAACGGCACCGGCACCTCGTCCGGCTTCTGCACGTCCAGCCCCGCCCAGTCGATGGTTCGGCCGTCGAGACGCGGCGGCGTGCCGGTCTTCAGCCGGCCCAGCGCAAAGCCCTGTACCTTCAGCGTATCGGAGAGGCCCAGAGCCGGCTGTTCGCCCATGCGCCCGGCCGGTATCTTCTTCTCACCGATATGAATGAGGCCGCGCAGAAACGTACCTGAAGTCAGGACCACGGCGCCGGTCTGCAACATCCGCCCGTCGGTCAGCTTGACGCCCACCACGGATCCGCCCTCGATAATCAGGTCATCGACACCGCCCTCTATGACGGTGAGGTTCTCCTGCGCGCGGATCGCTTCCTGCATGGCCAGACGATAGAGCCTGCGGTCCGCTTGGGTGCGCGGTCCGCGCACGGCCGGGCCCTTGCGGCGGTTGAGCAGCCGGAACTGGATGCCCGCGGCGTCCGCCACGCGGCCCATCAGCCCATCAAACGCATCGATCTCGCGAACCAGATGTCCCTTGCCGAGGCCACCGATTGCCGGATTGCAGGACATGACGCCGATCGTATCGAAATGATGGGTGACCAACGCCGTTCGTGCGCCAAAGCGTGCGGAAGCAGCCGCTGCCTCGCAGCCGGCATGCCCGCCACCAACAATAATGACATCGAAACTCTGCATCTTGCTTCACTCACTACCGCATCCGCCCGAAAAGCGGAATCCATTTTCGATAAGCGGTAAAAGGATTTTGATGATCCGGCCGGTACCTTTACTCCAGCGCGAGGCAGTCGTCATGCGCGTTTGCGGGAGTCAAGTCAAGTCTGCAGATTCCACAGATGTTTCACGTGAAACATGGATGGATATCGCTCGCCCTCGCAAGGCCTTCTGTTCTCCCTGATCCCGTCGGCAGGGACATACCGCCCCATCCCTTCCGCTTCCATCGTCATCCTCGGGCTTGACCCGAGGATCCATTGCAGCGCCCAGCGTCACGAATCATCCAAGCGAAATGTTTCACGTGAATCATTTCCCAATGCAGAACTGGGAGAAGATAACGTCGAGAATATCTTCAACATCCACATCGCCGGTAATGCGTCCCAAAAACTGCGACGCCCGGCGCAGATGCTCCGCCCGCAGTTCCAGTGGCAGACTTTCGAGCCCTATAGCGTCTTCGATCTCGCGCCGGGCCTCCGCGAGCATATCCATATGCCGGCGGCGCGTCGGCACTACATCGCCAATGCTGCCCACCTTCGCTTCGGCAAATTGCGTCATGGCGGCAATCAGCTCATCCACCCCCTCACCGGAACGCGCCGAAATGAGGAAATCCCATTTCTCCCCGGAGACAGGGCCGGCGAGATCTTTCTTGTTGCCAATGTGCCAGAGTACGCCGCCGGATTCCGGCGGTTCCACCGGCTCAGGCTGGCTCATATCTTCGAGAAGCAGCACCAGATCGGCCGATGCGGCGCGGGCGCGGGCGCGCTCAATGCCGATCTTCTCGACATGGCCCTCCGTCTCCCGTAACCCGGCCGTATCTGTCAGGAAGACCGGGATGCCGCCAAGATCGAGCTTCACCTCGATCAAATCGCGCGTCGTCCCCGCCTCCTCCGATATGATGGCCACCTCCCGGCCGGCGAGCACATTCAAGAGGCTCGATTTGCCTGCATTGGGTGCCCCGACGATCGCCACATGAATCCCATCGCGGAAAACCGAAGCCCTCTGTCCATCCGCCAGATGGCGGTCGATCTGGCCGGACAAAAGCTCCATCGCCTGCCAGACCCTGGCCGAGACGGATCCCGGAACATCCGCTTCGTCGGCGAAATCCAGTTCCGCCTCGATCAGCGCACGCGCCTGGATCAGTTCCCTGCGCCAGCCATCATAGAGGTCGCGCTGCGCACCGGATGTCACCTGCAGGGCGAGCCGCCGTTGCCCCTCCGTTTCAGCCGAGACGAGATCGGCCAGCCCTTCGGCGACAGTCAGATCCATCTTGCCATTGGCGAAAGCGCGCCGGGTGAATTCCCCAGGCTCGGCCATCCGGCAGTTCTCGAAGCCTGAAAGCTCCCTCAGGAAGCGGTCGACCACGGCCACACCGCCGTGAAGATGAAACTCCGCGCAGTCCTCGCCGGTGAAGCTGTGCGGACCGGGAAAGAAGAGCAGCAGTCCCTGATCCAGCATCTCTCCCGCGCGGGAGTGGAATGGACGATAGGCGGCCATACGCGGTTTTGGCAGCGCTCCGGCAATCGTTTCGATAACGAATCGAACATGGGGGCCGGATAAACGGATAACGGCCACACCGGAAGGCAGCCGTCCGCTCGACAGGGCAAAGATTGTATCGGGGAACCCCAATTGCGCTTTCATCATTATCGTTCCAGTTTGTGCGCTCTGCCTATGACAATATCCTCATGAAGGAAAGGCTGCCCGGATGTCCATTCTCGCTGAAAACCGCCTGGGCGACCAGCCGAGCGCCTATCTGCGCCAGCACGCCAATAACCCCGTCCACTGGCAACCCTGGGGGCGTCAGGCACTGGACGAAGCCAGTCGCACGGACCGGCCCATCCTTCTCTCCGTGGGTTATGCCGCATGCCATTGGTGCCACGTCATGGCGCATGAATGTTTCGAAGACCGCGAGGTCGCTCGCGTCATGAACCGCCTTTTCGTCAATGTGAAGGTCGATCGCGAGGAAAGGCCGGATATCGACCAGATCTATATGGCGGCGTTGACCGCCATGGGCGAGCAGGGCGGCTGGCCGCTGACCATGTTCCTGACGCCGGAGGGACAGCCCTTCTGGGGCGGAACCTATTTTCCCAAACATCCGCGCTATGGCCGGCCGGGCTTCATCGATGTCCTCCACGCCATCCACCGCACCTGGATAGCGGATAAGGAAAGCATTAACCATAATGTCGCGGCGCTCTCCTCCCATGTTGCCGCGCGGCTTGCCGGAACCGCATCCCCTTCCCCGCTGGACAAGGCTTTGGCCGACCGCTTCGCCGATCAGGTCCATACCATGATGGATTTGCAGGAGGGGGGCATCCGCGGCGCGCCGAAATTCCCCAATGCCCCCTTCATGGATGCGCTCTGGCTTTCCTGGCTGCGCACCGGGAATACGGCCCATCGCGATGCCTTCCTCCTCAGCCTGGAGATTATGCTACAGGGCGGCATCTACGATCATCTGGGCGGCGGCCTCGCCCGCTACAGCGTCGACGACCGCTGGCTAGTGCCGCATTTCGAGAAGATGCTCTATGACAACGCTCAAGTAATCCGCCATGCCGGCTGGGCCTATGCGGAGACCGGCAACGAACTGTTCCGCAGCCGAATCGAAGAGACCATTGCCTGGCTTCAACGCGAAATGCGCCTGCCGGACGGGACATTCGCGTCCTCGCTCGACGCCGACAGCGAGGGCGAAGAAGGCAAGTTCTATGTCTGGACTGCCGGGGAGATTGATACCGTCCTGCCCGACGCCGCGCTTTTCAAGGCGCGCTATGACATAACGTCGGAAGGGAACTGGGAGGGAAAGACCATTCTCAACCGGCTGCAGTCACGGGCGCTCGGTAGCACGGAAGAGGAGCGGGCGCTTGCTGCCGACAGGGAAAGGCTCCTCGCCGCCCGCGAGGAGCGCGTCCGGCCAGGGCGGGACGACAAGGCGCTGACTGACTGGAACGGCCTGCTGATCAGGGCGCTTGCCGAGGCGGCACGGGTTTTCGGACGGGAAGACTGGGCCGACATTGCCAAACAAGCCTATCGTTCCATATCCGAATCAATGCAGGAAGGCCGCCTGCCCCATTCCGTCATGGATGGATCGAAGCTCTTCCCCGCCCTCTCGACAGATTATGCGGCGATGATCAACGCCGCCCTGTCACTCTACCAGATCGGCGGCGACAGAACCTATATCGAGGATGCGCAGCATTTCCTCGCCCAGCTCGATCGCTGGCACATTGCCGAGGATGGCGGCTACAGCCTTTCCGCCAGCGACGCGGACGATGTCATCCTGCGCATCCGCGGCGACCAGGACGAAGCCGTTCCCAGCGCCACCAGCCAGATCATCGAGGCGCTGAGCCGGCTCGCGACCGCAACCGGCGAGCCGCAATTGCACGAGCGTGCCGTGGCCGTTGCCGAGCATGCCGTCGGCCGCATCGGCAACCTCGCCTATGGCCAGGCCGGCATCATCAATGCCGCGAGCCTGGTGATGGACCCGTGGAAGCTGGTGATCGTGGCGCCCGATCGCGGGCACCCGATCGTTGCGCAGGCGAATCGGATCCCCGATCCGCGCCGCATCGACATGGTCTTGCCCATGGGAAGCGATCCTGTAGAAGCCGCCCTCCCCCAAGGGATCATCCCCGATATGGCAAAGCCCGCGGCCTATCTCTGCCGCGGGCTCATCTGTCTGCCGCCTGTCGAAACGGCGGAGGAACTGCGTGTGCTTCTGACCGAGAGACGTTCACATTGAAGCGAAAAACGCGCCTCCACCGTCATCCTCGGGCTTGACCCGAGGATCCACCGAGGAAAGGGAAAAGAGAGCCAACGGGCCAATGCCTGCGACTGCAGTAGATTCTCGGGACAAGCCCGAGAATGACGATGAGAGGCACTGGGGCTTCCGTCAAAGCAGGGAGCCCCCTCCAAAGGCCGAAAAGCGCTGCGCAATCAGGTGTTCATGGAATCGAAGAACTCGCCATTGTTCTTCGTCTGCTTCAGCTTGTCGATCAGGAACTCGATCGCATCGGTGGTGCCCATCGGGGCCAGGATGCGGCGCAGCACGAAGATCTTCTGCAGATCCTGGCGCGGAACCAGCAGGTCTTCCTTGCGCGTGCCGGATTTGAGGATATCCATCGCCGGGAAGATGCGCTTGTCAGCCACCTTGCGGTCGAGCACGATTTCCGAATTGCCGGTACCCTTGAATTCTTCGAAGATCACTTCATCCATGCGGCTGCCGGTATCGATCAGCGCCGTAGCGATGATGGTCAGCGAGCCGCCTTCCTCGATATTGCGCGCCGCACCGAAGAAGCGCTTCGGCCGCTGCAGCGCATTGGCGTCAACACCGCCGGTCAGCACCTTGCCGGATGAGGGCACGACAGTGTTGTAGGCGCGGCCGAGGCGGGTGATCGAATCGAGCAGGATGACCACATCGCGGCCATGCTCGACCAGGCGCTTGGCCTTCTCGATCACCATTTCCGCCACCGCGACATGCCGTGATGCCGGCTCGTCGAAGGTCGAGGAGACGACCTCGCCCTTCACCGAGCGCTGCATATCGGTCACTTCTTCCGGACGCTCGTCGATCAGGAGAACGATCAGATAGCATTCCGGATGGTTGGCGGTGATCGAATGAGCGATGTTCTGGAGAAGGACGGTCTTGCCGGTGCGTGGCGGCGCGACGATCAGGCCGCGCTGACCCTTGCCGAGCGGCGCGATCAGATCGATGACACGGGCGGAGAGATCCTTGGTCGTCGGATTGTCGATCTCCATCTTCAGCCGTTCGTCCGGATAAAGCGGCGTCAGATTGTCGAAATGGATCTTGTGGCGGATCTTCTCTGGATCTTCGAAATTGATCGTGTTGACCTTGAGCAGCGCGAAATAGCGCTCGCCCTCTTTCGGCCCGCGGATCGGCCCTTCGACGGTATCGCCGGTTTTCAGCGAGAAGCGGCGGATCTGCGAGGGTGAAATATAGATATCGTCAGGGCCCGGCAGATAATTGGCATTGGCCGAGCGCAGGAAGCCGAAGCCGTCCTGCAGCACTTCGACAACGCCCTCGCCGATGATCTCGACATCCTGCGAAGCGAGCTTCTTGAGGATGGCGAACATCAGCTCCTGCTTGCGCATGACGCTGGCGTTTTCAACTTCGAGCGTTTCCGCGAAGGCCAGCAGATCCACCGGCGTTTTATTCTTTAGTTCTTGTAGTTTCATTTCCTGCATGTGTGCGGAACTCATTCAATAGGGAAGGGAAAAGAGCAGTTGTTCGGAAGGATGGCCATGGAGGTCATGGCCGGCATCGACAAGTCTGCATTTCCTGGGGAGGAGACCTTACACATAACCTCTCACCGACCGCAGGACAAGTACCAACTTCGGGCGGTGAGAGGAAAAATCAAGGTCAGAACGGTTTTACGATCACCATGATGACGATGATGATCATCAATATGGTCGGCACTTCGTTCATCATGCGCCAGTGGCGCGCCGATCTGGTGTTCTTGTCGGCTGCAAAAAGCCTGACCGCCTTCGAAAAATAGCCGTGCACGGCCGAAAGCAGCACCACCGCGGTCAGCTTCACATGCAGCCAGCCGCCGGAAAAGCCGAAGATCTTCCAGGCGAGCCACAGCCCCATGATCCACGTCACCGCCATGGCGGGATTGATGATATAACGCAGGAGCCGCTGCTCCATCACCTTGAAGGTTTCGGACTGCACCGATCCGGGTTCGGCATCGCAGTGATAGACGAAGAGCCGGGGCAGATAGAGCATCCCGGCCATCCAGGAGATGACGGCGATCACATGGATCGCCTTCACCCAGGGATAGGCGACATCGGGATTCACGTGAAACATCAGCGCCAGCCCGGCGGCCACCGCGGCGAGCCCCACGACGGTCCGGACCGCCGCCTTCCTGCCCGAAGCGGCCGGATTTTCCTGCATCGGGCTGCTCATCCCTCGCCTCCCGTCAGGCGGCGCACCCGCGCGATCATCTGTTCCACATGCTCGATCGGCGCATTGGGCGTAATGCCGTGGCCGAGATTGAAGATCAGCGGCCCGTCGCCCAACGTCTCGAGGATGGCGTCCACCCCCTCGTCGAGCGCCGCGCCGCCGGCCACGACCCGCAGGGGATCGAGATTGCCTTGCACGGCGCCGTGCTCCTGCAGCTTTGCCGCAAAGGACAGCGGGACCGACCAGTCGAGGCCGAGCACGTCCACGCCCGTCTTCTCGCGGTAATGCGCGTAGAGCGCCCCGGCCCCCTTGGGGAAGCCGATGATCGGCGCGTCCGGATAGGCGGCCCGCACCTTTTCCACGATCCGCGCCACCGGCTGCACGCAGAACCGCTCGAAGCAGATTTCGTCGAGTACGCCCGACCATGAATCGAAGATCTGCACCGCATCCGCACCGGCATCGAGCTGCTCAATCAGATATTCGGCCGAAACGTCGGCCAGATCATTGAGCAGCTTCTGGAAGGCATCGGGATAGCGATAGGCGAAGAGCCTGGCCGGCGCCTGGTCCGGCGTGCCGTGGCCGGCGATCATATAGGTCGCAACCGTCCAGGGCGCGCCGCAGAAGCCGAGCAGCGTCGTTTCATCGGGAAGAGCCGAGCGCAGGAGCCGCACCGTCTCATAGACCGGCTCCAGGCGCTTTGCGACGCCGCCTGTCTCCAGCCAGAAAATCTCTTCCGCATCGATCGGCGTCATGACCGGCCCCCGCCCCTCCTCGAAGCGCAGATCCCGGCCGAGCGCATGCGGCACCACGAGAATGTCGGAGAACAGGATCGCCGCATCGAAGCCGAACCGGCGGATCGGCTGCAGGGTCACCTCAACGGCGAGATCCGGCGAATAGCAAAGCTCGAGGAAACTTCCGGCCTGCTGCCGCGTTTCCTTGTATTCGGGCAGGTAGCGGCCGGCCTGGCGCATCATCCAGATCGGTGGCGGAAAAACCGTTTCGCCCCGGATCACCCTCAATACCTTGCGTGCCATCATCCCGTCCTATGGCCGGTTTCCCCAGCCTCTTTCAAAAAAGAAATTTTGAATTTCTGGATTCTTCTGATTCTTAGAGTCTGTTTGTTCCGGGGATTAACACATGATGGCCCTTTCCCCACAGGTAGACGCCGTTTCCCCGTCCTTTGGGATAAATCGCCCATCGAATTGCAAAAAGCAATGATATCCGGATTCATCGAGCAAAAGCAGAGGCTTGGAAATTCCCGTTTCCTGGTCAACCTGTGGAGAAGCTGCGCATAAGCCGCGGCGAACAGCAAATCGGCGACATCTTCCACATCCCGCTCGGGGAATTGCTCACAGGCTTGCCCGATGTGGATGACTTGCCAACTCAGCCCATCGCTGTCATCCCTGTGTGAATAAGCCCATGCCTTACCCACAGGCTTCAACAGGGATTGCAGAAATCTGTGACCAGACCGCTTTCCTACTTCCATCTTCATCTGATTTCGGATGCGACCGGAGAGACTCTCCTGGCCGCCGGCCGCGCCGCCGCCGCCCAATATGCCAATGCAAGGGCGATCGAGCACATCTATCCGCTGATCCGCACCGAGAAGCAGCTGCGCAAGGTGCTCGACGATATTGATGCCGAGCCCGGCATTGTCCTCTATACGATCGTCGACCAAAAGCTTGCGGCGATCATCGATGAAACCTGCGCCGCGATGGGGGTGCCTTCGGTCTCCGTGCTCGAGCCGGTGCTGACGACGTTCCAGTCCTATCTCGGCGCCCCGGCGCATCGCCGCGCCAGCGCGCAGCATGTCCTCAATGCCGATTATTTCCGCCGCATCGATGCGCTCAATTTCACCATGGAGCATGATGACGGGCAGTTGCCGCTCGACATGAACGAGGCCGATGTGATCCTCATCGGCATTTCGCGCACTTCCAAGACGCCGACGAGCATCTATCTCGCCAATCGCGGCGTGAAGACCGCCAATATCCCCATTGTCCTCGGCATTCCCATGCCCGAGGCGCTGGCGACTGCCACAAAGCCGCTGATCGTCGGCCTGGTCGCCACCGCCGAGCGCATCTCGCAGATCCGCCAGAACAGGATCCTGAGCTCCGCGCCGGGTTATGACATCGATCATTATACCGATCGGGCAAACATCGCGGAGGAGCTCGCCTATGCCCGCAATATCTGCACCCGCCATGGCTGGCCGATCATCGATGTGACCCGTCGCTCGATCGAGGAAACCGCCGCCGCCATTCTTGCCCTTCGCCCGCGCAATCGGTAACGAAAGCTATCTCTACGAGGATTTGTCATGGCCACACCGATCATCCTGGCATCGAAAAGCCCGTTCCGCGCCGCCCTCCTGAAAAATGCCGGCATCTCCTTTCTGACCGAAGCCGCCGAGATCGACGAACGCGCCGTGGAAACGGCGCTGGACGATACCGGCAGCACACCGGAAGATGTCGCACTGGTGCTCGCCGAGGCCAAGGCGCTCGATGTCAGCGCCCGCCATCCCGATGCGCTGGTCATCGGCTGCGACCAGACTTTGTCGCTGGGCGATGAGATCTTCCATAAACCGGCCGATATGGAGGCGGCGCGCGGCCATCTCCTGAAGCTTTCGGGAAAGACGCACAATCTCAACAGCGCCGTGGTGCTGGCGCGCGGCGAGGAGACGATCTGGCGGCATGTCGGCGTGGCGCATATGACGATGCGCGCGCTCGAGCCGGGCTTTATCGGCCGCCATCTGGCAAGGGTCGGCGACATCGCCCTTTCCAGCGTCGGCGCCTACCAGATCGAGGGTGAAGGCCTGCAGCTCTTCGAGAAGATCGACGGCGATTATTTCACCATCGTCGGCCTGCCGATGCTGCCGCTTCTCGACGAGTTGCGCAGGCTGGGAGCGATCGATGGCTGAAGCCCCCAAAGCATTCGTCACCGGCTTTCCGATAAAGCATTCCCGTTCGCCCCTGATCCACGGCTTCTGGCTGAAGAAGCACGGTCTGCAGGGCTCCTATCAGGTAATCGAGACCGCGCCGGAAGCTTTCCCGGCCTTCATCGCCTCGCTGCGCGAGAGCGGCTATGTCGGCGGCAATGTCACGATCCCGCACAAGGAAACAGCCTTTGCGTTGTGTGAGATGCGTGATGCCGCAGCTGATGCCATCGGCGCGGTCAACACGCTCTGGTTCGAGCAAGGACGGCTTTGTGGCGGCAACACGGATGCTTATGGTTTCGCCGCCAATCTCGATGAATATGCCAGGGGATGGGACAGCGCCGAAACGGCGTTGGTGCTTGGCGCTGGCGGTGCCAGCCGGGCCATCGTCCACGCGTTGAGAAGCCGCGGCTTCACCGATATCCATATCGTCAATCGCACGCTGGCGCGGGCCGAGGAGCTGGCCGCGCATTTCGGCGCCGGTATTTCCGCCCATGGCCTGGATGAGGCGCAGCATCTCGTCGCGACCGCCGGCTTGATCGTCAATACCACGCCGCTCGGCATGGAAGGCCATGGCAAGGACGGGCTCGCGCTCGACCTCACGAAAGCCGATCCGGCAACGATCGTCACTGACATCGTCTATATCCCGCTCGAAACCCCTTTTCTTCGGGCTGCCGGAAGCGCGGGCCTGAAGACCGTCGATGGCCTCGGCATGCTGCTTCATCAGGCTGTCCCCGGCTTCGAGCACTGGTTCGGCGTTCGCCCTGAGGTGACGCCGGAACTGCGGTCTCACATCCTGGCCGATATGGAAAAGCCGAAACAAGAAGAGACCGCCAAGTGATCATCCTCGGCCTGACCGGCTCCATCGGCATGGGGAAATCGACGACGGCGCAGATGTTCGCCGATGCGGGCATTCCCGTCTATAGTGCCGACGCGGCGGTGCACCGGCTCTATTCCGGCCGTGCCACCCCGCTGATCGAGGCGGCATTTCCCGGCACCACCAACGAAAACGGCGTCGACAGGGAAAAGCTCTCCGCCGCCGTTCTGGGTAAGCCGGAAGCGATCAGGAAGCTCGAGGCGATCGTCCATCCGCTGGTGCGCGAGGAGGAACAGGCCTTTCTGGAAAAGGCGCGGCAGGCCGGCGCGGATATCGCTCTCCTCGATATCCCTCTTCTCTTCGAGACCGGGGGCGAAAACCGTGTCGACAGGGTGGTCGTCGTTTCCGCTCCGGCCGAGGTGCAGCGCCAGCGCGTTCTCGCCCGCCCCGGCATGACCGAGGAGAAGCTCGACGCCATTCTCGCCCGCCAGATGCCGGATGCCGAAAAGCGCGCCCGGGCCGATTTCGTTGTCGATACCGGCAAAGGCATGGATGCCGCGCGTGAAGAGGTTGCGGAAATAATCCGCCGCTTGCGGACAGAGGTTACTGGATAAGATGGCCGTCATGCTTGCAAGCGGCTTTCCGCTGGGCGAATCTGGCCATATGATTCTTTGGAAAGGTTAGATCATGCGTGAGATCGTATTCGATACCGAAACGACCGGTCTCGACCGGCTCGAGGACCGTATCATCGAGATCGGCGGCGTCGAGCTCGTCAACCGTTTTCCGACGGGCCGCACCTTTCACGTCTATATCAACCCGCAGGGCCGTGCCGTCCATGCCGAGGCCCTCGCCGTCCACGGCATCAGCAACGAGCAGCTTGCCGACAAGCCGACCTTCCCCGAAATCGCCAATGACTTCCTGGATTTCTTCGACGGCGCCAAGCTGATCGCCCACAACGCCACATTCGATATCGGCTTCATCAATGCCGAATTGGAGCGTATCGGCCAGCCGCCCATACCCAATGAGCGGATCGTCGATACGCTGGCGCTCGCCCGGCGCCGGCATCCGATGGGCCCCAATTCGCTCGATGCGCTCTGCCGGCGCTACGGCATCGACAACAGCCACCGCACGCTGCACGGCGCGCTGCTCGATTCGGAGATCCTGGCGGAAGTCTATATCGAGCTGATCGGCGGCAAGCAGGCGGCCCTCGGCCTCACCATCGAAAGCGAGAGCGGCAGCGGCGCATCGCGGGAGGATACCGTCATCGTCATCGGTGCCCGGCCGGCACCCCTGCCCTCCCGCCTCACGCCCGTACAGGCGGCGGCCCATGCCGCGCTTGTCGAAAAGATCGGTTCAAAGGCGCTCTGGGCGAAATTCGCGGTGGAAGCCGGGGAATAGCAATCAACAAAAAAGCCCGGACAAACCGGGCTTTTTCATATCCATGGGGCTGAGCGTCAGCTCTTGACCGCCGCCTTGGCCTGTTCCTCGGCCATGCGCTGCTGGAACATCTGCGCGAAATCGATCGGGTCGATCATCAGCGGCGGGAAGCCGCCATTGCGCGTTGCCTCGGCAATGATCTGGCGGGCGAAGGGGAAGAGCAGCCGCGGGCACTCGATGAAAAGCAGCGGCAGCATGTGCTCCTGCGGCACGCCCTGGATGCGGAAGACGCCGCCATAGACGAGCTCGACATTGAACAGCACATCCTTGCCCTCGCCGGCCTGGGCGTTCAGCGTCAGCACCACGTCGAAATCGCCTTCGGCGATCGGATTGGCGCCGACATTGACATTGATGTTGATCGACGGCGCTTTTTCGCGCGGACGCAGCGAAAGCGGCGCGCCGGGGCTCTCAAAGGACAGATCCTTCACATATTGCGCCAGGATGTTGAGCGAGGGTTGTGCGCCCGAGCCGTTACCGTTCTTTGCTTCGCCAGCCGTTGCTGTTGTATCGCTTGGCGTTTTTGCCATCGTCAAAAGACCTTCTCTTTGGAATGACCGTCACGGCCTTGAAGTGATTGGGGTTGGCTAGCATGTGTGACCCCGCGAGGCAAGAAGGCATGAAAGTGTATTTTTGGCGATGAACAACCAAGGGTTACATCAGCTGTCATTGTCTCCGCGCCAGGGTGAGTTGGGATCGGGCTTGCGCGAATAATCCTCCGGATCGAGATCGATGACCCGGTCGCGCGGTTGTCTGTTGCCCGCGTCAAAACCGCGCCCGTAGCGCGTGTTACCCATGGTGACGATGACGCCGCTGCGCGAGAGATAGCGCCAGACGAGATCGCGCACCGGCGGGATGAAAAGCAGGAGCCCGCAGATATCGGTGAAAAAGCCGGGGATGATCAGAAGGATCGCCGCCAGCACCAGCATGGCGCCATGCACCAGCTCCCGGTCCGGCACACGCCCGGCCGCCGCCTCTGCCCTGATCTTCTGCAGGAGGCCGAAGCCCTGCACCCGCAGGAGAAAAAAGCCCAGCATGCCGCCGAGTATGACCAATGCGAGGGTAGCCAGCACGCCGATATGGCTGCCGACGATCACGAAACCCGCAATTTCCACGAATGGCATCGCCACGAGGAGAAGCGGAATGAGAGAAGATGGCACGCGAAACCGCCCTTTCGGTTAAAAAACGCAATTCTTCGAAGGCAAATCCTTCATTTCTCTCTACATATGATCTGAAGATCGGCATTTGAATGATTCAACATGCCGGACTATATGTTTTTCAGGCTTGGTGTCGTGATTTCGAAGTTGGTCGCAGGCCGATACAGGATAAAACGAACTTCGAAATCACGACACTAGAATCAAAAATTGCTAGTGTCTTTTTGATTCTGAAATTCATGGGAAGGCCGATATCGAATGTTATGAATTTCAGAATCGGGACACTAGTAGCAAAATTCCGATGTTGAATCGCATGCGCCGGTTCACATCCCATGATTGGCAGACGGTATGGAATTCTTCGATTTCGGGACGATTTTCTTCTTCGTGGCAGCGGTGATCATCTTCCTGCAGCTGCGCAATGTCCTTGGCCGGCGCACCGGCAACGAACGTCCGCCTTTCGATCCCTATTCGGCACGCACGGGCGACGCCCAGAAACAGGCCGGCAATGGCGATAATGTGGTTGCGCTGCCGCGCCGGGCGGAGACCGGAACGGAAAAGGATTTCACCAGCATCGATGCCGTCTCGCCGGCGGGAACACCGCTCAACGAGGGCTTGCGGGCGATTCGCGCCGCCGATCCCTCCTTCGATCCGGCGCGCTTTATCGACGGCGCCAAGATGGCCTATGAGATGATCGTCATGTCCTTTGCCGATGGCGATCGCAAGGCGCTGAAGACGCTGCTTTCCAAGGAGGTCTATGACGGCTTCGTCTCCGCCATCAGCGAGCGCGAGGCGCGGGGCGAGAAGGTCAATTCCTCCTTCGTCGGCATCGACAAGGCCGAGATCGTCGGCGCCGAGATGAAGGGCAGTGACGCCCATGTCACGATGCGCATCGTCAGCCAGCTGATCTCCGCCACGCTCGACAAGGACGGCAAGGTCATCGACGGCGATCCGGATTCCGTGGCCGAGATCAAGGATGTCTGGACATTCGCGCGCGATACCCGCTCCCGCGATCCCAACTGGAAGCTGGTGGCCACGGAAGAAGAGGATTGAGCCTGAGGCCGGCCGAATGCGGCTGAGCGGGGTGATTGCCTATGCTGTCGCAACTCCTCGGCCCCGTCACCTATGCGAATTGCCCCGGCTGGCATGGGGATGATCACGCCGCCGCCTTCGCCGCCTTTCGCCGGTCCGCTTTCCGGGTTCTGGAAAAGCCCTACCGCAGCGGCAGCCTCGGCATCACCTTCGAAGCGCTGACGCCGATTTTCGCCGCGGCGCGGGATCTGCCTGCATCAGGGCGCAGCGAAGCCCGCGATTTCTTCGAAACCCATTTCCTTCCTTGCCTGCTGCGGCCCGAAAGCGGCGAAAAAGGCTTCGTCACCGGCTTCTATGAGCCGGAAATCGCCGCATCACCGGTAAAAACCGACCGGTTTCACATCCCTTTTTATCGAAAACCCGACGATCTCGTCGAACTGAATGATGAAAATCGTCCGCCCTATATCGCCTCGTCCTTCGCTTTCGCCCGCAGGAGCGAGGCCCGGCTGACCGAATATCCCGACCGCCGCACCATCGAAACAGGCGCGCTCGATGGCCGGAACCTCGAGATCGCCTATGTCGAAGACCGGGTCGATGCCTTCTTCGCCCATGTGCAGGGCGCCGCAAGGCTCAATATGCCGGATGGCAGCACTCGCCGCATCACCTATGCCGCCAAGACGGGCCATCCTTTCACCGGACCGGGGCGGGTATTGATCGAACTGGGTGAACTCGCCGCGCGTGACGTCACCATGCAGTCGATCCGCGCCTGGTTCCGTGAAAATCCGCACCGCATCGACGAAATCCTCTGGCGGAATCGCTCCTATATCTTCTTCCGCGAAGCCCCCGTCGAAGACCCGGCGCTCGGGCCGGTCGCCGCCGCCAAGGTGCCGCTGACGCCGGGACGCTCCGTCGCCGTCGACCGCCTGATCCATACCTTCGGCACGCCTGTTTACATCCACGCGCCGGATCTGCACGCCTTTGATTCCGGCAACCCGGCCGGTTTCCGCCGCCTGATGATCGCACAGGATACCGGGTCGGCGATCGTCGGCCCGGCGCGCGGCGATCTCTTCGCCGGTTCTGGCGATGCGGCGGGCGAGATCGCCGGCGTGATCCGCAACGCGGCCGATTTTTATGTGCTGGTGCCGCGTACATTGATCGAGCACTTTGCAGCCAGGCGGAATCGCTTGGCGTCGCACAAATGCGGCTGATAAAGGGGTGAATCATGACGCCCCGAGACAAACCGCCGAAAGCCGCGACAGATGGACCGCAATCCCCTGAAAGGGATCGGCTACGGCTGGAGGATCGTATCCTCTGGGAAACCGTCGCCCGCACCACCAGGCCGCTGAAACCGCAGCGCCGGAACCGGCCCGAAATACCCGATGATTTCGATCTCTGGGAGGCGGAGATCGGCGCGCGCGAACCAGCCGTACCACCGAAAACCCGGAAAAGCCTGGCTATCGAAACCCCCGCCCTGCCGAAACCGCCGGCAAAACCGCGAGAGCCCTATCCGCTTCACACGCTCGACAGGACGACGCATCGCAAGATTGCCAAGGGCCGCCTCGATATCGAGGCGCGGATCGATCTGCATGGCCTGACGCAGGGCGAGGCGCACAACCTTCTGTACGGCTTCCTTCTGGATGCGCGCAGCCGAGGCCTGCGCCATGTGCTGGTGATCACCGGCAAGGGCTCTTCCTCGGGCAGCGAAGGCGTCCTGCGCCAGGCGGTGCCGCACTGGTTTTCGACGCCGGCTTTCCGCATTCTGGTCAGCGCCTATGAGGATGCCGCGCGCCGCCACGGCGGGCATGGCGCGCTCTATGTGCGCCTTCGCCGCACGGGCGCGGGTGATTTCGGGGGAATGGGATCATGACGCCATTCGGCAAACGCCTGCGCGAACTGCGCGAGGAGCGCAACGTCTCGCAGAAAGAGATGGCCGCCGAGATCGGCGTATCCGCCGCCTATCTCTCCGCCCTCGAACATGGCCGCCGCGGCCAGCCGACCTGGGATCTCCTGCAGCGCATCATCACCTATTTCAACATCATCTGGGACGATGCGGAGGAATTGCAGCAACTGGCGACCATCTCCCACCCGCGTGTCGTCATCGATACGGCAGGCCTCTCGCCGGAAGCGACCGAACTCGCCAATCTCATCGCCTCCGGCATCCGCATGATCGACCGCGAGACAATCCTGTCGCTCACCGAGCAGGTCAAGGCGGCGAAGAAGCGGCGCAGGACGATCCGCTCCTAAAACAGCTCCCGCAGCTCATCGAGCTTGTCGTTCACCAGCCAGCCATAATAGTTTTCCTGCGGCAGCAGCGGTGCCTCTCCCGCCGCCCTGCGCCGGGCGTTTTCCCGGGCCAGCGCACGGGCGCGGTCGTCGGCGCCGCCAGTGTTGTAAAGCGTGGCGGTGATGCCGGGGTTCCTGGAAATGTCGAAATCGGCGATCTGCCGGTAGGCGTCGATCGCGTGCTTCAGCGTCGCCGCCACGTAAGGCAGCGTCAGATCAGGATCCATGATGGTCTTGTAGACCGCGTTTCCGTTCTCGGCGTCGAGCTTCGGCAGACCGGAGATGCGGTTCACCATGTCCGACATCTGCAGGGCCGTCAGCGGATTGATCTGGCCGAGGCCGAAGGTCTGCCCGGCATAGAAGGGCTGAAAGAACACCGCGCTGAAGCGGTTGTCGGGATAGGACCGGCCGCCCACCGTCCTGCCGCGGAACTTGACGTTCCATACCTCTTCGCGGCAATCCCACAGCGAATAGCTGTCCCTGAAGGCGGCGCAGACCAAGAATTCTGGCCTTTTCACGAAATCGCCGATCGATTCGCCCTTATAGTCGAAGCTCACCCCCTGCCGGACATAGGACATCGCCTTGACGTAATAGGTCTGCAGACGGTCATAGACGTCGACATTATAGGTGTGCTCGCCGACGATCGCCCCGGCGATATGGATCGGGTCGATGCCATAGGCGGCCGCCGTGCTCTTGATCTTCGCGCGCAGCCCTTTGTCCATCGCCAGGAGATTGTAGATCTTGCGGTATTTGGCCTCGTAGGTGGTCCTGAGTTCGCGCGTGCGCTTGGCCGAGGCGCCGGGAATGTTCGGCTGCTCCGCATGCCTGTTGCCGGGCGGCACCAGCACGGCCGCATCGGCTGTCCCGCAAAAAGCGACGGCAAGGAGGTTCGCGGCAAGAAAGCCCATGCCGGCGATAAGGGTCAGTCGGCTTCTCATGTTCAGCGTTGTCAGCCCCAAGAAACAGGCCGGGTTTATGGCCCGAAATCCAGATGAAGGAGATCGCCGGAAAATAGAAAACCCCCTCGCGCGAGTCGAGGGGGTTTTGCAATAAGTTGCGAGCGATGCCGGAAAGACACAGCTCCGGGTTTCAGCGGACAATATCGCCTTTGCCCGTTTCGGCTCCTCTTAAAGGATGAACCGCGACAGGTCCGCATTCTTGGCGAGATCGCCGATCGTATCGCGGACATATTTTGCATCGACGGTAAAGGTCGTGCCCGTCTTGTCGGGAGCTGCGAACGAGATCTCGTCGAGCACGCGTTCCATCACCGTCTGCAGCCGCCGCGCGCCGATATTCTCGACGCTGGAATTCAGATCCACGGCGATATCGGCCAGCGCGTCGATGGCGTCGTCGGTGATTTCGAGCGTCACGTCTTCCGTCGCCATCAGCGCTATATATTGCTTGATCAGGCTCGCCTCGGTTTCCGTCAGGATACGGCGGAAATCCTCGCGCGTCAGCGCGCTGAGCTCGACGCGGATCGGCAGGCGGCCCTGCAATTCGGGCAGAAGGTCCGACGGCTTGGCGACATGGAAGGCGCCCGAGGCGATGAACAGGATATGGTCCGTCTTCACCGGCCCGTATTTGGTCGCCACCGTGGTGCCCTCGACCAGCGGCAGGAGGTCGCGCTGCACGCCCTCGCGTGAGACGCCGGCGCCCATGCCGCCATCGCGCGCCGCGATCTTGTCGATCTCGTCGAGGAAGACGATGCCGTCATCTTCCGTGGCGCTGAGCGCCTCCTGCACGATCTGCTCCTGGTCGAGCAGCTTGTCGGATTCGTCGTTGATGAGCAGCGCGTAGGAATCCTTCACCGTCGTCTTGCGCGTCTTGGTGCGTCCGCCCATCGCCTTGCCCAGCATGTCGCCAAGATTGAGCACGCCGATATTGGCGCCGGGCATGCCCGGTATCTCGAAATTCGGGATGCCGGATCCGGTATCGGCCACCTCGATCTCGATCTCCTTGTCGTCGAGCAGCCCATCACGCAGCTTCTTGCGGAAGGAATCGCGCGTCGCCGGGCTTGCCGTCTTGCCGACCAGCGCGTCGAGCACGCGTTCTTCCGCATTGAGATGGGCCTTGGCCTTCACCTCTTCGCGCTTTTTCTCGCGCACCAGGCCGATCGCCACCTCCACCAGGTCGCGGATGATCTGTTCGACATCGCGGCCGACATAGCCGACCTCGGTGAATTTCGTCGCCTCCACCTTGATGAAGGGCGCGCCCGCCAGCCTTGCCAGGCGGCGGGAGATCTCCGTCTTGCCGACGCCGGTCGGGCCGATCATCAGGATGTTCTTCGGCATCACCTCTTCGCGCATGTGGCCGTCGAGCTGCTGCCGGCGCCAGCGGTTGCGCAGCGCGATGGCCACCGCGCGCTTGGCGTCCTTCTGCCCGATGATGAAGCGGTCGAGTTCGGAAACGATCTCGCGGGGAGAAAATGTCGTCATGATTTCCTAAGTTCCAATTCGCGGCTGCCCGTCGGTTCCAGCGGATGCAGCCAGCATGATCATTGTTAGACTATCGCGGATGCCCCCGCCGGCAAGGCGGCGGCCGCATTCCTCATGCGGCGTCCAGGCTTTCGACGATGATGTTGCCGTTGGTGTAGACGCAGATATCGGCCGCGATCTGCATCGCCTTGCGCGCGATCTCCTCGGCGCCCTTGTCGGTATCGATAAGCGCGCGTGCCGCGGCAAGCGCATAATTGCCGCCGGAGCCGATGGCCATCACGCCTTCTTCCGGCTCCAGCACGTCGCCCGTGCCGGTCAGCGCCAGCGTCACCTGGGCATCCGCCACCAGCATCATCGCCTCGAGGCGGCGTAAGTAACGGTCGGTGCGCCAATCCTTGGCGAGCTCGACCGAGGCGCGCATCAGCTGATCAGGATATTGTTCGAGCTTGGATTCGAGCCTTTCGAGAAGGGTGAAGGCATCGGCGGTCGCACCGGCAAAGCCGGCGATCACATTGCCCTTGCCGATGCGGCGCACCTTGCGGGCATTCCCCTTCATGATCGTCTGGCCGAGCGAGACCTGCCCGTCGCCGGCGATCACCACCTTTCCGCCCTTGCGGATGGTGACGATGGTCGTGCCGTAAATGGTGGAGGGATTATGTTCGATCATGTGAAACTCCTTTGAGCAGGCCCTCATGCCCCTGACGGCGGCGATGCGGACCCCCATGCACACACCCTGTGGTATGCCCAGTCTATGTATGTTCGGATGAACGAAATGCAAACCACGCATTCATCCTGGCCGACAAAGCATTTGGCAAAGGACGCGCGCTGTTCTAGAACGCGGGCTTCTGGGATGATCCCGAAAAGTTGAAGGCTTTTCGGATAAGATCATGCTGATGAAAACGAACAGGCAGGATTGATCATGGCCTCAGGCAGCAACCGTGTCGCATCGGTCGAACGCACGACCAAGGAAACCAGCATCGCCGTTTCGGTCGATCTGGACGGCACCGGCGCGTTCGATATCGCCACCGGCGTCGGCTTTTTCGATCATATGCTGGAGCAGCTTTCGCGCCATTCGCTGATCGATATGAAAATCGCTGCCAAGGGCGATCTGCATATCGATGATCATCACACCGTTGAGGATACCGGCATTGCCATCGGCCAGGCCATCGCCCGGGCGCTCGGCGAGCGGCGCGGCATCATGCGCTATGCCTCGATCGACCTTGCCATGGACGAGACGCTGACGCGCGCCGCGCTCGATGTCTCGGGCCGGCCGTTTCTCGTCTGGCAGGTGGAATTCTCCGCGCCGAAGATCGGCACTTTCGATACGGAGCTGGTGCGTGAGTTCTTCCAGGCGCTGGCGCAGAACGCCGGCATCACGCTGCACGTCACCAATCACTACGGCGCCAACAACCACCATATCGCCGAAACCTGCTTCAAGGCGGTGGCCCGTGCGCTGAGGAGCGCCATCGAGGCCGACCCGCGTCAGAGGGACGCGATCCCCTCGACAAAAGGCACATTGAAAGGCTGAGCTATGGCAAGCTTCGTCATCATGGAACCACCGGCAAAGGCGGGAACCAATGCGGCGGAAGGCACGCTGTTCGTCCGCGACGGCTTCTCGCTCATGGCGTTTTTCGTGCCTTTCCTGTGGCTCCTGTTCCACCGGCTCTGGTTCGAGGCGATCCTCGTCGTGGCCGCCGCCGTGGCGCTGGGCATGGCCGGCGATTACTGGAACCTTGCCGGCACCGCCGCCGTCCTGTCGCTTATGGTTTCGATCCTGGTTGCGCTGGAAGGCAACAATTGGCGCATCGCCGCGCTCCGCCGCCGGGGCTATGCCGAAAAGGGCGTGATCGAGGCGGACGACCGGAGCGAAGCCGAGATCCGCTATTTCGCCGGCGGTGATTTCAATGCCGAAGCACCGGCGACGGCTCCCGCCACGCGCACGGCACGCCCCGTCCCGCTCGCCCCCTCACGACCGGGCGGAACGCTTGGCCTTGTCGGCTATCCCAGGGAGCACTGAGCGATGCGTGTCGCCATCATCGATTACGGTTCCGGAAACCTGCGCTCAGCCACCAAGGCCTTCGAGCGCGCCGCGCGCGAGAGCGGCGTCGAGGCTGAAATCGACCTCACCGCCGATGCCGGTCGGGTGCGCACCGCCGACCGCATCGTCCTTCCAGGCGTCGGCGCCTATGCCGATTGCCGTCGCGGCTTGGATAGCGTGCCCGGCATGGCGGAAGCCGTCCAGGAAGTGGCGATCGAAAAGGCCCGCCCCTTCCTCGGCATCTGCGTCGGCATGCAGCTCATGTCCTCGCGTGGGCTGGAAAAGACGGTCACGCAGGGCTTCGACTGGATCAAAGGCGACGTGCGCGAGATGACGCCGTCGGACGCCACGCTGAAAATCCCGCAGATCGGCTGGAACACGATTCACGTGAAACATTCGCATCCACTCTTCGATGGCATCAGGACCGGCCCGGACGGGCTTCACGCCTATTTCGTCCATTCCTATATGCTGGATGCCGAAAACCCGGATGACGTGCTGGCGACGGCCGATTATGGCGGCCCGATCACCGCAGCGGTTGCGCGCGACAATCTGGCCGGCACGCAGTTCCATCCCGAAAAGAGCCAGGCGCTCGGCCTGGCCCTCATCGCCAATTTCCTGAAGTGGAAGCCATGATCCTCTTTCCCGCCATTGATTTGAAGGACGGTCAGTGCGTGCGCCTGAAGCTCGGCGACATGGCGCAGGCGACCGTCTATAATCCCGATCCCGCAGCGCAAGCGAAAGCCTTCGAGGAGCAGGGATTCGAATGGCTGCATGTGGTCGATCTCAACGGCGCCTTCGCCGGAGAGAGCGTCAATGGCGCGGCGGTGGAAAGCATCCTGAAGGCGACGAGGAGCCCGGTGCAGCTCGGCGGCGGCATCCGCACGCTTGCGCATATCGAGAACTGGCTTTCGAAAGGCCTTGCCCGCGTCATCCTTGGCACCGTCGCGGTGCGCGATCCCGCGCTGGTCGTCGAAGCCTGCAAAAAGTTTCCCGGTCAGATCGCCGTCGGCATCGACGCGAAGGGCGGCAAGGTGACGGTCGAGGGCTGGGCGGAAGCCTCCGAGCTCGGCGTCATCGAACTGGCGAAGAAGTTCGAGGGCGCAGGTGTTGCGGCGATCATCTATACCGATATCGATCGCGACGGCGTGCTGACAGGCATCAACTGGGAATCGACCCTGGCGCTCGCCGATGCCGTCTCCATCCCAGTCATCGCTTCCGGCGGCCTCGCCTCTATCCAGGATATAAGGCGCATGACCATGCCTGACGCTGCGAAGCTCGAAGGTGCGATTTCCGGCCGTGCGCTCTATGACGGGCGCATCGACCCTAAGGAGGCGCTGGCTATCCTGAGAGAAGCGGCATGACCCTCAAAGCCCGTGTCATCCCCTGCCTCGATGTCAAGGACGGCCGCGTCGTCAAGGGCGTCAATTTCGTCGATCTGGTCGATGCCGGCGATCCGGTGGAGGCAGCCAAGGCCTATGACGCCGCCGGCGCCGACGAACTCTGCTTCCTCGATATCACCGCCTCTTCCGAGAACCGCGAGACGATCTTCGACGTGGTGGCGCGCACAGCCGAGCAGTGCTTCATGCCGCTGACCGTTGGCGGCGGGGTGCGCAGCGTTGCCGACATCCGCAAGCTGTTGCTCGCCGGCGCTGACAAGGTGTCGATCAACACCGCGGCGGTGAAGACCCCGGAATTCGTCGCGGAAGCCGCAGACAAATTCGGCAATCAGTGCATCGTCGTCGCCATCGACGCCAAGAAGGTTTCCGCTCCCGGCGAGCCGGATCGCTGGGAGATATTCACCCATGGCGGGCGTGAGAAGACGGGCATCGATGCGGTCGAATTCGCCCGGCAGGTGGTCGATCTCGGCGCGGGCGAGATCCTGCTCACTTCCATGGACCGCGACGGCACCAAGGCCGGCTACGATATAGCATTGACGCAGGCCGTGGCGGATGCGGTGCGCGCGCCGGTCATCGCCTCGGGCGGCGTCGGCACTCTCGATCACCTGGTGGCCGGCATTCGCGACGGCCACGCCACGGCAGTCCTCGCCGCATCGATTTTTCACTTCGGCACCTATACGATCGGCGAGGCAAAGCGCTATATGGCGGAAGCCGGGATCGCGATGCGGCTCGATCCGGCGCGCGCATGATCCTGAAAAGTTGCAGATTTTTCGGATAGGATCATGGGGTTAAAAGTTAAAAGCCTTATCCGGGCGCGGTTATCCCCTGCGCAGGAGGACAAATGACTGAATTCACGCTTGATGATCTGGAGCGCATTGTTGCGGAGCGTGCCGCCGTTACCGACGGTTCCTCCTATACGGCGAGCCTCGTCGCCAAGGGCATGCCCAAGGCCGCCCAGAAGCTCGGCGAGGAAGCCGTCGAAACGGTGATATCAGCCATCTCCGGCGACAGGCAGGGCGTCGTCACCGAGAGCGCCGACCTCCTCTATCATCTCCTCGTCGTCTGGAAGATTTCCGGCGTCGAACTCTCAGCCGTCCTGGCCGAGCTCGAGCGGCGCACCGCGCAATCCGGCCTTGCGGAAAAGGCCGGGCGGAAAGCCTCCTGAAGGCGCGCGGCCGATGTGGGAATCCATGGACCAGCTGAGCCCCAGCAAATATTCGCCCTATCGCCTGTTTTCGGCTCAGCAATGGGCGGAGTTCCGCGCCGACACGCCGCTGACGCTCACCTATGACGAGGTGAAAAGGCTGCGTTCGCTGGGCGACCCGATCGATCTCGAAGAGGTCCGCCGCATCTATCTCTCCATGTCGCGGCTGCTTTCCGCCCATGTCGAGGCGAGCCAGCTTCTCTTCCGCCAGCGCCAGCAGTTCCTGAAGATGGACGATGCGGTGAAGACGCCCTTCATCATCGGCATCGCCGGCTCGGTCGCGGTCGGCAAATCGACGACGGCCCGCGTCCTGAAGGAGCTTCTCGCCCGCTGGCCGTCGAGCCCCAAGGTCGATCTGATAACGACCGACGGCTTCCTCTATCCCAATGCCGTTCTGCGCGCCCAGAACCTGATGGAGCGCAAGGGCTTCCCCGAGAGCTATGACGTCGGCGCGGTCTTACGCTTCCTCTCCTCGATCAAGGCGGGGATGAGCAATGTCCGCGCCCCGGTCTATTCACACCTGACCTATGACGTGGTGCCGGGCGAATATACCGTCATCGACCGCCCGGATATCCTGATCTTCGAAGGCATCAATGTGCTGCAGGTCCGCGATCTGCCGGAAGACGGGAAAATGGTGCCCTTCGTCTCGGATTTCTTCGATTTCTCGATCTATATCGATGCCGATACCGCGCAGATCCGCAAATGGTATGCCGACCGCTTCATGCGGCTGCGCGAGACCGCCTTCCGCGATCCGCAATCCTTCTTCCACCGCTATTCCCAGCTATCGGAGGAGGCCGCCCTCTCCATCGCCGAGGGCCTGTGGAACAATATCAACCTGAAGAATCTGAAAGAAAACATCCTGCCCACCCGCCCGCGTGCCGATCTCATCCTGCGCAAGGGCGCCAACCATCTGGTCGAGGAAGTGGCGCTCAGGAAGATTTGAGTACTGTTTTTGATGGGAGTGAGTGCCCGTCTTTTCCACATTGCGACTGCGGCACCTCGACCTTTCCACCAACACAACGGCTCAGAATCATCCGCTACGCCTTCGTCACCCGCCGCATCGTCAGATTGATCCGCCCGCCATTCTTGAGCAATGTCGATGTCCCGGCATAAATCCGGTCGACGCCGTGGAAGGCAAGCCGCGCCTCACCGCCGAGCACCACCACATCGCCGCTTTTCAGTTTGAACGATTGCGTGGGATCGCCCCGTTTCGTGCCGCCGACCCGGAAAAGACAGGCGTCGCCCAGCGATACGGAAACGACCGGCGCGTCGAATTCGCTTTCGTCGCGGTCCTGGTGCAGGCCCATCTTCGCCTTGTCGGTATAGAAATTGATCAGGCAGGCTTCCGGCGGATGCGGATAATCGGAGACATCGCGCCACAGCGCCAGAAGCATGTCGGGGATCGCGGGCCATGGCCGGCCGGTCACCGGATGCGTCGCTTGATAGCGATAGCCGCGTTCCTTGTCGGTCACCCAGCCCAGTGCCCCGCAATTGGTCATGCGCACGCTCATCTCCTTGCCGGTCTTCGGCATGGCGGGGGTGAAGAGCGGCGCCTCGGCCACAATCCGGCGGATCGCCTCGATCAGCGCCTCCTGCCCCAATCGGTCGAAACGGTCCGGGAGATAACGCAGGCCTTCAGGCAGATCCGTCATGATTTATGCCTGGATGTCGCGGCGCGGACCGCGGGGTGCAATCCGCGCCCTGTCTTTGAAAATCAGTTCAGCGGCGGGATGCGGAGCACCTGCCCCGGATAGATCTTGTCGGGATCGGTCAGCATCGGCTTGTTGGCTTCGAATATCTGGGTGTATTTCGCGCCATTGCCCTTGCCGTATTCCGCCTCGGCGATCTTCCAGAGATTGTCGCCCTTCTTGACGGTGTAGAGTGTCGGCGCCGCCGCGGCACCGCTGCCCACCTTCAGATCCGACGCCTCGACCTTGGAAACGCCGAGCGAATTGCCCACTGCGATGACCGCCTTCTCGAAGGTCGACTGATCGTTGACATTGCCCTTCAGGACCGCCTTGTCGCCGTCAACGCTCACCTGCACGCCGCTGGTGCCGAGATTGTGCGAATCGAGCTCCTTCTTCAGATCGTCGGCCTGCGGCGCGCCATCGCCGAAGCCGAGCTTGGTTCCGACAGATTTGACAAAGTCGAATATGCTCATCGTCTGATCTCCCTGGTCCTTGCAAATGAATCGCAAAATAATTTCGCACTTAAATGCTGAAATGGAAAGCCGCGGCTGCCGGCTTTATTAATCGCCAGTAACCCGTCCGCGCATCTTCTTGATGCCGGAACGGCCGGCTTTTTCCTTGAGCCGCCGCTCGACGGCGCCTTTCGAAGGCTTGGTCTTCTTGCGCGGCGGTGGCGGCGGCTCGGCCGCCTTGGCGATGAGCGCGATGAGACGCTCCCGCGCATCTTCGCGGTTGCGCTCCTGCGTGCGGTAGCGGTTCGCCTCGATCAGGACATCGCCCTCCTTGGTGGCGCGCTGCCCCGCGAGCTTGACGAGGCGCTGCAGGATATCCTCCGGCAGCCCGGCCCGCGCCGCCTTGAAGCGCAGCTGCACGGCGGTCGAAACCTTGTTGACGTTCTGCCCGCCCGGCCCCGCCGCGCGGATGAACGTCTCCTCGAGATCGTCCTCGCGGATCGCAATGCGTTTGTTGATGCGGATCAGTCGGCGATTCTCTTCCATGACCGAACCATAAAGCGGTTCTCGTTTTAATGGAATCGCTGGACGCCGGCTCGTTGAGCCGAGCGATGCCGAAACGGCGAAGGGATTTTCCGGAATATCGCCACTCCACCCGCGGTGGATTAGGGGCATCGTCATCCAAAGCAGGCCAATTCCATCAAAACAGGAACTGCCAACAAAAAAGACCCGGCGGTTTCCCGCCGGGCCCTTCCTCCTCCCCTCTAGCGCAATATCACTCCGCGGCGATCGCCAGGCCGGGGGCGGCGCCCCTTACCTCGCCGTCGACATGGCTTTCAAATTTCTCGAAATTGGTGACGAACATCTCGACGAGCTTCGCTGCCTGCGCGTCGTAAGCCGCCTTGTCGGCCCAGGTGGAGCGCGGGTCGAGGATGGCCGTGTCCACCCCCGGCACGGCCACCGGCACGGCGAAGCCGAAATTCGGGTCTGTGCGGAACTGGGAGGTTTTCAGCGAGCCGTCGAGCGCGGCGGTCAGAAGCGCGCGCGTCGCCCTGATCGGCATCCGGCTGCCGGTGCCATAGGCGCCGCCCGTCCAGCCGGTGTTGACCAGCCAGCAATCCACCTTGTGCTCGGCAATCAGCCGGCGCAGGAGATTGCCGTATTCGGAGGGGTGACGCGGCATGAAGGGCGCGCCGAAGCAGGTCGAGAAGGTCGCCTCCGGCTCGGTGACGCCTTTTTCCGTCCCCGCCACCTTCGCGGTATAGCCGGAGAGGAAGTGATACATCGCCTGCGCCGGGGTCAGCCGGGCGATCGGCGGCAGCACGCCGAAGGCATCCGCCGTCAGCATGATGATGTTCTTCGGCTGGCCTGCCTTGCCGGTGGCGCTGGCATTCGGGATGAAATCGAGCGGATAGGCGCAGCGCGTGTTCTCGGTGAGCGATCCGTCGTCGAAATCCGGCACGCGGTTTTCATCGAGCACGACATTTTCCAGAACTGTGCCGAAGCGCCGCGTCGTGGCGAAGATCTCCGGCTCCGCTTCGGCTGACAGGCGGATCGTCTTGGCGTAGCAGCCACCCTCGAAATTGAAGACGCCATGGGCGCCCCAGCCATGTTCGTCATCGCCGATCAGCGTGCGCTTCGGGTCGGCGGAAAGCGTCGTCTTGCCGGTGCCGGAGAGGCCGAAGAACACCGCCGTATCGCCGGCCGGTCCCTGATTGGCGGAGCAATGCATCGGCATCACGCCCTTGGGCGGCAGGATATAGTTGAGCGCGGTGAAGACGGATTTCTTCATTTCGCCGGCATAGGAAGTGCCGCCGATCAGCACGATCATGCGGGTGAGATCCACCGCGATTACCGTCTCGCTGCGGCAGCCATGGCGCTCGGGATCGGCCCGGAAGGACGGCAAATCGATGATCGTCATCTCTGGCACGAAGGCGGCGAGAGCGCCTGCATCGGGGCGGATCAGCAGGTTGCGGATGAACAGCGAATGCCAGGCGTATTCGGTGATGACGCGGGCGCGCAGGCTGTAATCGGCATCCGCTCCGCCGATCAGGTCCTGCACGAAAAGCTCCTTGCCCCTGGCATGCTCGATGAAATCGGCATGGAGCGCGTCGAAGGCCTCGCGGCTCATCGCCTTGTTGTTGTCCCACCAGACATGGGGGTCGGTATCGGCGTCGCGGACGATGAACTTATCCTTCGCCGAGCGGCCGGTATGCTGGCCGGTGCGGGCGGTGAGCGCGCCATGGGCGGTCAGCTCCGCCTCGCCGCGGCGGATCGAGTGCTCATAGAGCTCCGCCGGCCCGAGATTATAAAAGACTGCGGAGATATCCTTCAGTCCTGAAGTGGTGATGGAAGCGGCCGCATTGCGGATGCCGGTCTCTTTCATGGTTTCTCCGCGTGTTCTCAAGAAAAAGTTGTGAAGGCTGCTCTTTGGGAAGCCCAAAAAGATCAACCTGGATTTTTGACAACAGAAAAGCCGAATGATTTCAAATAAATAATCGATTTAAAAATTCTCAAAAAAAATTAAATCGTTTAAAAATGCCAATAGCGGGCAGAAGTGTGGGGTCGGCAACCATTACGTGTTTATGGCCGTAACATTTGTTTTCCGGAGCGGAAAAGTGCTATGCCACATTTTGTACCTAATTTGTCCTGCACAAGCGCGTCGATCAAAATCCTATTGCTGACTGATTTGACGTTTAAGGAGAGGCGCCGCATGAGGGAGATACCAGCAATGCAGACGATTGCGCTCGTTGACGACGATCGCAACATTCTGACCTCGGTTTCCATCGCGCTGGAATCGGAAGGCTATCGCGTCGAGACCTATACCGACGGGGCTTCGGCGCTTGACGGCCTGATGGCGCGCCCGCCCAATCTCGCCATTTTCGACATCAAGATGCCGCGCATGGACGGCATGGAGCTTCTGCGCCGCCTGCGCCAGAAATCCGACCTGCCCGTCATCTTTCTCACCTCCAAGGACGATGAGATCGACGAGCTCTTCGGGCTGAAGATGGGCGCCGACGATTTCATCACCAAGCCGTTCTCGCAGCGGCTCCTCGTCGAGCGCGTCAAGGCGGTGCTGCGCCGCGTCGCCGCCCGTGACGGCACGGTGAAGCCGGCCGGACAGCAGTCGAAATCGCTGGAGCGCGGCCAGCTCGTCATGGACCAGGAGCGCCATACCTGCACCTGGAAGGGCGAGCCGGTGACGTTGACCGTCACCGAATTCCTCATCCTGCATTCGCTCGCCCAGCGTCCCGGTGTCGTGAAAAGCCGTGACGCGCTGATGGATGCAGCCTATGATGAGCAGGTATATGTTGACGATCGCACCATCGATAGCCACATCAAGCGTCTTCGCAAGAAGTTCAAGGCGGTCGATGACAGTTTCGAAATGATCGAAACGCTTTATGGGGTTGGATACCGCTTCCGCGAGGCATGATGGCCTTGTCTCGCCTCGGGGCGGGGGCTGAACAGGAATCACGATCCGCATTATGGTGGCAGAAGCCGAGAACAGTGCCGTCACAGGCGTAAGCAGGGAACGTCGCGCGCGCCGCCAGCGCTCGCTCCTGCTGCGCCGCCTGTTCTCGCCGGCGCACCATCTGCTGGGTCACTACGTTTTTTCCAGCCTCACGCGCCGCATCCTGTTCCTCAATCTGGCGGCGCTGGCGGTTCTGGTCTCCGGCATCATGTATCTGAACCAGTTCCGGGACGGGCTGATCGACGCCAAGATCGAGAGCCTTTTGACCCAGGGCGAGATCATCGCCGGCGCCATCGCCGCCTCGGCGACGGTCGATACCAATTCGATCGCCATCGATCCGGAAAAGCTGCTGGAGCTGCAGGCCGGCCAGAGCATCACCCCCTCCCCGGATTCTCCCGACAATTGGGAATTCCCGATCAACCCCGAGCGCGTGGCGCCGCTGTTGCGCCGGCTGATCTCGCCCACCAGCACCCGCGCCCGCATCTATGACCGCGATGCCAACCTGCTGCTCGATTCGAGCCGCCTCTATTCCTATTCGCGCGGGCAGGTGCTGCGCTATGAGCTGCCGCCGATCGAGACCGAGGAGCCGGGCCTCTTCGAGCGCTTCAGCAACTGGATCTCGCATTTCTTCCAGACCGGCAGCCTGCCGCTCGATCAGGAGCAGCCGGGCGGCAACGGTTCCGCCCTCCCCGAGGTCGTCAAGGCGCTGACCGGCTCGCCCGCCACCGCCCGGCGGCGCAACGAGCAAGGAGAGCTGGTCGTCTCCGTCGCCGTCCCCGTGCAGCGCTTCCGCGCCGTGCTCGGCGTGCTGCTGCTCTCCACCGAGGGCGGCGATATCGACAAGATCGTGCAGGGCGAGCGCCACGCCATCTTCCGCGTCTTCGCGGTCGTCTCCGTGGTCATGGTGATCCTGTCGCTGTTCCTGGCCTCCACCATCGCCAACCCGCTGCGCCGGCTTTCGGCCGCCGCCGATCGCGTGCGCCATGGCATCAAGAGCCGTGTCGAGATACCGGATTTCTCCGACCGGCAGGATGAGGTCGGCCATCTCTCCACCTCGATCCGCGCCATGACCAACGCGCTCTATGCCCGCATCGACGCGATCGAGAGCTTCGCCGCGGATGTCAGCCATGAGCTGAAGAACCCGCTGACCTCGCTCAGAAGCGCCGTCGAGACCCTGCCGCTCGCCAAGACGGAGGAGTCGCGCAAGCGCCTGCTCGACATCATCCAGCACGATGTCCGCCGCCTCGACCGGCTCATCACCGATATTTCCGATGCCTCGCGCCTCGATGCGGAGCTGGCGCGCGAGCATTCCGACAGGGTCGATCTCAAGGCGCTCTTGACCAATCTGGTCGCCGCCGCGCAGGAGGTGCAGCGCAACAAGTCAGGGACCAAGGTCGAGCTGAAGGTCGGCAAGCTGCCGCCCGGGCGCAAGGGCTTCTTCGTCTCCGGCCATGACCTGCGCCTGAGCCAGGTCGTCTCCAATCTGATCGGGAACGCACGCTCCTTCGTGCCGGAGGATACCGGCATGATCACCGTCTTCCTCGATTATGTCGGCAATCGCATCCGCATCCTCGTCGAGGACAATGGCCCCGGCATCAGCGCGGAGAATATCGAGCGCATCTTCGAGCGCTTCTATACCGACAGGCCGGCGACGGAAGATTTCGGCCAGAATTCCGGTCTCGGCCTTTCCATCAGCCGCCAGATCGTCGAGGCGCATGGCGGCACGCTGACGGCGGAAAACATCGTCGATCCCGCGTCGCCGGGCGGCGCATCGCCCGATCACTGGCTGGGTGCGCGCTTCATCGTCGATCTCCCGGCCGAATCCTGATGGCCGACGGTACGGCCGAAAATATCCATGCCACATCGCTTCTGGTCGCCGATCGCGGCGTCCTGATATCGGGCGCCTCGGGCGCCGGCAAATCGGCCCTGGCGCTGGCCCTGATCGCCGCCCAGCGCGCGGCCGGCCGCTTTGCAGCGCTGGTTTCCGACGATCGCACCATCCTGCGCGCCACCAATGGCCGGCTCCTCGCCTCCGCGCCCGAAACGCTCGCCGGCGGCATCGAGGTGCGGGGCGCCGGCCTCTTTGGCATGGCCCACGAAAAGGCGGCCGTCATCCATCTGCTGGTCGATCTGGTTCCCGCCGGGGAGGCCGTCCGCTACCCCGACGGCGCAAGGCGCACCCTCTGCGGCGTCAGCCTTCCCCTGCTCGCCCTGCCCTCCCTGGCGGCCGGAGAGGGCGAATCGCTTCACGCCTGCGGCGCCGTGGAAGCGGCGCTTTTCATGCCGCCATGGCCGCCTGAAACCGCCTGAACACCGGGAAAAGCGTTCATTTGCGCCGCGGATTAAGGTTAAGACGGGGTAAAATGACGCCCATATTGCTGCGCTGCGGCATATCGGCTAAATCAAGGCAAGTGCGAGATTTTTCACTTGATATCGCATTTTCGGCTGTCAAGATGTGCAACCTGCCGGAGATGGGTGATATCCGGTGGCCACAGGCGCTTGCGGGTTGATGTTTTTCATGTGGGTGGGTGCAAGCGCATGACGGGAGCAGTTTGAGAATGATCGGACTCGTGCTTGTGACGCACGGAAGGCTGGCCGAAGAGTTTCATCATGCAGTCGAGCATGTTGTCGGTCCCCAAGAGAATTTCGAGACCGTCTGCATCGGCGCGGAAGACGATATGGAACAGCGTCGCCGCGACATTGTCGATGCGATCGGGCGCGCCGATGAGGGTGAGGGTGTCATCATCCTGACCGATATGTTCGGCGGAACGCCTTCCAATCTGGCGATTTCGGTCATGAAGCCGGGCAAGGTCGAGGTGATCGCCGGTGTCAATCTTCCCATGCTGATAAAGCTTTCCAGTGTCCGCCTTGCGGGCGATATGCAGGCTGCGCTGCGTGAGGCGCAGGAGGCGGGCCGCAAATATATCAATGTTGCAAGCCAGGTCCTGACGGGGAAATAGCCGGCCATGCATATCATGAATGCTGCCACCGGAACCTATGACGAGGCGAAGGCGCTCCGGCGCTCCTTCGAGATCATGAACAAGCGCGGCCTGCATGCCCGTGCCTCGGCGAAATTCGTCCAGCTTGTCGATAGTTTCGATGCCCATGTCCGGGTGGAGAAGGATGGCGTGACCGTCGGTGGCACCTCCATCATGGGCCTGATGATGCTCGCCGCCTCCCCCGGCTGCTGCATCGAGGTCAGCGCATCCGGCGTCCAGGCGGAAGCGGTGCTCGACGCCCTGCAGGAGCTGATCGCCAACAAATTCGGCGAAGAGTGCTGAGGGCCTTCATTGTCCAATCACGCGGCATCCTTCACCCGGATTTCAATATCCAGATGAGCCGAAGCGGCGATATTGACGAGCGCATCGAGTGAGAACTTGGCGAGTTTACCGCGCAGCAAATCATTGGTGCGTGGACGCGTCAGGCCAAGCCGCTTTGCAGCCTCCTCCTGTGATACATCCCATCCCTGCACTGCCTTGCGGATTTCATAGAGCAGAGCCGATCGGGCTTTCAGGTTCGCAGCCTCCTGCTTTGTATCCGCAAGCGCGTCCCACACGCTCTCGTAAGTTTCCGACTTCATTGTTCTGCCTTCCATGTTTTCAGCCGTTGCGATGCCAGGTCGATATCTTTTTTTGACGTTGTCTGGGACTTCTTCTGGAACGCATGAATCACCAATACGCGATCTACCAACGTCGCCAGAAAAATGATGCGAAAAGCTCCCGACGCTTCCCTTATCCTGATTTCCCTGACGCCCGGCCCCACGGTCTTCATGGGCTTCCAGTCATCGGGATCGCCGCCACGCTGAACAAGTTCAAGTTGCCAACCAGCTTCTATCCTCGCATCGTTGGGAAACGACCGGACATCTTCCCTGCTGCTGCCTAACCACTCAATTGGCTTCATAAGGCAATGTATCAATTTCGATACAGTTTGACCAGAGTCTCAGGATATATTCTTCATATGTACGCATAAAGATTTCTTTATACGTGCATTGTGCGTGTTTCCCCGATCTGCTAAAAAATGGTGAATTTTTATGTAACGGAGCAGCTTGAAATGACCGAAGCCCGGGATTTTGTCGTCAAGGACATGAGCCTCGCCGATTGGGGCCGCAAGGAGATCGAGATCGCCGAGACTGAAATGCCGGGCCTGATGGCCGCGCGGGAGGAGTTCGGCACCTCCAAGCCGTTGAAGGGCGCGCGCATATCCGGATCGCTGCACATGACCATCCAGACCGCCGTGCTGATCGAGACGTTGCAGGCGCTGGGTGCGGAAGTGCGCTGGGCCTCCTGCAACATCTTTTCCACGCAGGACCACGCCGCCGCGGCCATCGCTGCCGGTGGCACGCCGGTTTTCGCCATCAAGGGCGAGACGCTTGAGGAATATTGGACCTACACCGACCGGATTTTCCAATGGTCGGACGGCGGCTATTCCAACATGATCCTCGATGATGGCGGCGACGCCACCATGTATATCCTGATCGGTGCACGCGCCGAAGCCGGCGAGGACGTGCTCTCCAACCCTGGCAGCGAGGAAGAGGAAATCCTCTTCGCCCAGATCAAGAAGCGCATGGCCGAGACGCCGGGCTTCTTCACCAGGCAGCGCGAGGCGATCAAGGGCGTGACGGAGGAGACCACGACAGGCGTCAACCGTCTCTACCAGTTGCAGAAGAAGGGCCTCCTGCCCTTCCCGGCGATCAACGTCAATGACAGCGTCACCAAGTCGAAATTCGACAACAAATATGGCTGCAAGGAATCGCTGGTCGACGGCATTCGCCGCGGCACCGATGTGATGATGGCCGGCAAGGTGGCCATCGTCTGCGGCTATGGCGATGTCGGCAAGGGCTCGGCCCAGTCGCTTTCGGGCGCGGGCGCGCGCGTCAAGGTGACGGAGGTCGATCCGATCTGCGCGCTTCAGGCCGCCATGGACGGTTTCGAGGTGGTCACGCTCGACGATGCCGCGCCGACGGCGGATATCGTCATCACCACGACCGGCAATCGCGATGTCATCACGCTCGACCACATGCGCAAGATGAAGGACATGGTGATCGTCGGCAATATCGGCCATTTCGACAATGAGATTCAGGTCGCCGCGCTGCGCAATCTGAAATGGACCAATGTCAAGCCGCAGGTCGACATGATCGAATTCCCCGACGGCAAGCGCATGATCCTGCTTTCCGAGGGGCGCCTCCTCAATCTCGGCAATGCCACCGGCCATCCGAGCTTCGTCATGTCCGCTTCCTTCACCAATCAGGTGCTGGCGCAGATCGAGCTCTTCACCAAGGGCGATCAGTATAAGAACGAGGTCTATGTGCTGCCCAAGCACCTCGACGAGAAGGTCGCGCGCCTGCATCTGGCGAAGCTTGGGGCAAAGCTGACGACGCTTTCGGAGGAACAGGCGGCCTATATCGGCGTCACCCCACAGGGTCCGTACAAGCCGGAGCACTACAGGTATTAACCATACCTTAATCGTAATCAACATATTGATGTCGGGTGGTTGACAAGCCGCCCGACATTTATTTTTGCCCCGCGCCTGCTTCACGGCGATTCGCCAGAAGAGTATTTTGAAGTGATTCGAGGTGGACCGGCGGCACGGGTGAATGTGTCTGCGAGCGTAAGTCACGACTGACTGAACAGGCGGCGGAGAGGATAGCATATGCCAGACGATTGCCCGTCACGGGGCGTTTGGGAACATATTTCCGTATATGCGAGGATGTGCGGAACCTATCTGGCCTCCATGGAGGGGAAGCGTTTGCGGCGGCGGGCCCTGCGGGCCGGCGTTGCGGCTTCCGCCCTTCTGCCCGCCGGCGCCGCTTGGGCGCAGATTTCCGAGCCGCTGGCCAAGATCACCACGCCCTTCGGCGCGTCCTTCGGCGCCTTCGAGATCATCCAGTTCGCCATGTTCCTGGGTGCGATGGGCGCCGCCCTGCTCTCGGCCGGCTGGCTCATCCGCGACCGTGGCAAGATCGCCGATGAAAATGCCACCTTGCGCGCCAAATTCGCCGATCTGAGCCATACCGCCCAGCGCAGCGAGGCGCTTCTCAATCTGAAGGACCAGCGCATCGTGGTCTGGGATGGCACCGACAGGAAGCCCGAGGTGGTGGGCGCCCTGCCTGCCACGAGCGGCGCGCCGCAGGATCGCGCCGGCTTCCTCGCCTTCGGCCGCTGGCTGCGCGCCGATTCCGTGGCGGCGTTCGAGCGCGCGGTTTCGGCCCTGCGTGAGCGGACGCAATCCTTCGATCTCATTGTCGAGACGGTGAATGGAACACCGCTCGAGGTGCAGGGCCGCACCTCGGGCAGCTATGCGATCGCCCGCTTCGTCAGCCTTGAAGGCGTCCAGGCGGAGCGCGCTTTCCTGAAGACGGAAAACCGCCAGCTTTCCGAAGCGCTCGCCACCTTGCGCGGCCTTCTCGACGCGCTCGACCTGACGGTCTGGACCCGTGATGCGCAGGGCCGACTCAACTGGGTCAACAAAGCCTATGTGAGGGCGGTCGATGCGGCGGATGCCGCCGAGGTGATCGCACAGGGGCATGAGCTCTTCGGCACCCAGGCCCGCCAGCGCATCGAGCGCGAACGGGGGGCCCAGGCCCGCTTCCGCGACCGCCTCTCCACCGTCATCGGCGGCGACAGGCATATGTTCGAGGTGACGGATGTCGCCTGCGCGGCGGGCTCCGCCGGCGTTGCCGCCGATATCAGCGAGATCGAGCAGGTGCGCGAGGAGTTCCAGCGCACCGTGCGCAGCCATGCCGAAACGCTCGACCAGCTCAATACGGCGGTGGCGATTTTCGACCCCGATATGAAGCTGCAGTTCTTCAACCAGGCTTTCGCCAAGCTCTGGGCGCTCGATACGGCGTTCCTCGATACCCGGCCGAGCAATGCGCTGCTTCTCGACCGGTTGCGCAGCGAAGGCAAATTGCCCGAGCAGCCGGAATGGCGCCGCTGGAAGGATTCCGTGCTTGCCGCCTACCGCGCCGTCGACCCGCAGGAACACTGGTGGCATCTGCCCGACGGGCGCACGCTGCGCGTCGTCGCCAATCCGCATCCCAAGGGCGGCGTCACCTGGGTGTTCGAGAACCTGACCGAGAAATTCGATCTGGAAAGCCGCTACAACACGCTGATCCGCGTCCAGGGCGAAACGCTCGACCATCTGGCAGAGGGCGTGGCCGTGTTCGGCTCCGACGGGCGCATCCGCCTGTCCAACCCGGCTTTCGCGACGCTCTGGTCGCTGCCCGCCAATCTGGCGGTCGAGGGAACCCATATCTCGGCCATCCGCGCCGCCTGTGAAACCGTTGCCGATCCCGCGCTCTGGGAGAATTTCGTCGCCACCGTCACCGGCTTCGCCGACAAGCGCGAGGGCGAGACGGGCCAGACCGAACTCGCGGCGGGAACCATCCTCTCCTACGCGCTGGTGCCGCTGCCCAAGGGCCAGACCATGCTGACCTTTGTCGATGTGACCGACACGGTCAATGTCGAGCGCGCGCTGAAGGACAAGAACGAGGCGCTGGAGCTCGCCGACCAGATCAAGAACGATTTCGTCCAGCATGTCTCCTATGAGCTGCGCTCGCCGCTGACCAACATCATCGGCTTCACCGAGCTTCTGCAGACGCCGTCCTTCGGCGAGTTGAACGAGCGCCAGCGCGAATATCTCGATCATATCGGCACCTCCTCCTCGGTGCTGCTCACCATCGTCAACGATATTCTCGATCTCGCCACCGTCGATGCCGGCATCATGGAGCTCGATATCGACGAAGTGTCCGTCGTCGATACGGTCGCCGCCGCGGCCGAGCGAATCGGCGACCGCCTGCGCGAGCACAATCTCTTCCTGGAGATCGATCTGGCGCCGGGCATCGGCTCCTTCCGGGGCGATGCCAACCGCGTCCGCCAGGTGCTGTTCAATCTTTTGAGCAATGCCGCCAACTACGCGCCGGAGGGCTCCACCATCGTGCTCTCGGGCCGCCGCGAGGAGGCCGAGATCGTCTTTTCCGTCCATGATGACGGGCCGGGCATGCCCAAGGAGGTGCTCGACACCGTGTTCAAGCGCTTCCAGCCGCGCAACAATGGCGGCCGCCGCCGCGGCGCCGGCCTCGGCCTCTCGATCGTCAAGAGCTTCGTGGAGCTGCATGGCGGCTCGGTCGAGATCCACACGGCGGCAAACAAGGGAACCACCGTCGTCTGCCGCTTCCCCGTCGAGGCTCGGACCTTCCGTGCGGCGGCGGAGTAGAACCTGTTTGGTGGTGAATCGGCTGGTTCGAGGCACCCCCCTCTGCCCTGCCGGGCATCTCCCTCCCCGTTTATCGTCATCCTCGGGCTTGACCCGAGGCTCCGCGGCTGAGAAGCACCTGTCTTTCCGCCACATAAGCGTGTTCCAGCATGAGGGAGGCGTTCAATATCCCGCCTCGATAATTTATGATCCCGTTGCGGATGATGGCAGCGCTTTCACCTCCTTGCCGTGGACCCTCGGGTCAAGCCCGAGGATGACGGCGGGTGGGACCAGAGATGCCCGGCAAGGCGGAACGCTTTTCCGCAAACAAAATGCGTGGGTTTTTGCTAGATGAACATCTTCGAAATTTCGCTGGCTAATGAATTAGAGACCATTCGCTTCGGCGAAGACCTCGCGCTGGCGCTCGCCAGGGGCGATCTCGTCACCTTTTCCGGTGATCTCGGCGCCGGCAAGTCCACTCTGGCCCGCGCCATAATTCGTACGCTGGCTAATGATCGCGCGCTCGACGTGCCGAGTCCCACCTTCACCCTCGTTCAATCCTATCCCGATCTGCGCCTGCCCGTCGCCCATGCCGATCTCTATCGCCTGTCCTCCGGCGAGGAGCTGGACGAGCTCGGCCTGGAAGAGGCGCTGGAGGAGGGCGTCGTGCTGGTCGAGTGGCCGGAGCAGGCGGGGGGTTATCTCCCGGCGCCGGCCTTCGCCGTGACGCTCCATCACGAAGGGGAGGGGAGAAGGCTCGTCATCGAGGCCGAAGGCGAGCCGCGGAAGCGGCTGGCGCGGTCGCTGGCGATCCGTCGATTTCTCGACCTGAGCGGCCGTAGGGGTGCCGAGCGCCGCTATCTCGTGGGCGATGCCAGCCCGCGCGGCTATGAGACCATTGTCGCACCGGGCGGCGTCGAACTGTTGATGAATGCGCCGCCGATGCCCTTTGACCCGCCGGTCAAGAACGGCAGGCCCTATCGCCAGATCGCCCATCTCGCGGAGAACATCTACGCCTTCGCCGGCATGGACCGGCTGCTCAGGGAAAAGGGCTTCCACGCGCCGAAAATCCTTGCCGAGGATCTGGAAAACGGCCTTCTCGTGCTCGAGCATATGGGAAGCGAAGGCGTGCTGGATAGCCAGGGCAGGGCGATCCCCGAGCGCTACGAGGTCTGCGCCCGCCTCCTCGCCCATATCCACCGCACCGACTGGCCGCGCCAGACGCCGGTTGCCGACGGCATCGTTCACACCATTCCCGATTTCGACCGTGACGCGATGATGATCGAGGCGGAGCTGCTCAGCGCCTGGTATGTGCCGCGGATGACGGGCAGGGCGCTTGACGAGCGCAGCCAGGCCTCCTTCGAGGCGGCATGGGATGCGGTGTTCGCGCATCTCGGCGATGCGGAAATGAGCCTGACCCTGCGCGATTTCCACTCGCCCAACATCATCTGGCGCGGCTGGGCGCAAGGCTATGACCGCATCGGGATCATCGATTTCCAGGATGCCATGATCGGCCCCGCGGCCTACGACCTGGCCTCTCTGGCGCAGGACGCGCGGGTGACGATCGAACCCGAACTGGAAGCCCGTCTCTTCCAGGCCTATTGCGACGAGCGGCGCAGGATCGGCGGCGCCTTCGACGCGGAGAATTTCCGCGCCGCCTATGCCATCATGTCGGCGCAGCGCAATTCCAAGATCCTCGGCATCTTCATCCGGCTGGATGAGCGCGACGGCAAGCCCTATTATCTGAAGCACCTGCCGCGCATCCGCGCCTATCTCCTGCGCTCGCTTGCTCACCCGGTGCTCCGTCCCGTGCGGATGTGGTATGAGGAGAACGGCCTGCTGGGTGCCCCGAATCAGGCCGTGGCTGAAACGATACGGATGGGATAGAGATGACGGCAGGCGCGTCCATTCCGCAAAGCGCGATGGTATTGGCGGCGGGGCTGGGCAAGCGCATGCGGCCGATCACCGACACCATCCCCAAGCCGCTCGTCTCCGTCGCCGGCAAGCCGCTCATCGACTGGAGCCTCGATGCGCTTGTCGAGGCCGGCGTGCCGCTGGCCGTCGTCAATGTGCATCATCTCGCCGACAAGATGGAAGCGCATCTGAAGCGCCGCGCCGCGCCGCGCATCGTCATCTCCGACGAGCGGACGGAGTTGCTCGATTCCGCCGGCGGCATCGTCAGGGCCCTGCCGCATCTGGGCTCCGAGCCCTTCTTCATCCTCAACGCCGACACCTTCTGGATCGACGGCGCGACCTCGAACCTGCGCCGTCTCGCCGCAAGCTTCGATGAGAGCCGCATGGACATCCTCCTGATGCTGGCCGCACCCGGCCAGGCGACCGGCCATACCGGACGCGGCGATTTCATTATGGATGGGGAAGGGCGGCTTGCGCGCTTCAGCGATGGCGCCGGCGCCCCCTTCATCTATGCCGGCGCGGCCATCGTCCATCCCCGTATCTTCGCCGGCGCCTCCGGCGGGCCGGAATCGCTCAACCGCTATTTCGACCGCGCCATCGCTGACGGCCGGCTTTACGGCATGCGAATGGACGGCCAGTGGCTCACCGTCGGCACGCCCGACGCGATTGGCGAAGCGGAGGCCGTGCTCGCGGCGAAGGTGTGATGGCGAAACGGCCGCCACGCCTCTTTTCGATCGCTCCGGGCACGCCGTTCCTGCCCACACTGGTCCGCTCGCTTCTCAATGGCACGCTGATCCCGGGCTTTCCGGCCAAGGCGGATGATCCGCTGGCGCTCGCCTCCGCCACCATCTATGTCCCGACCCGCCGCGCTGCCCGCACCCTGCGCTCGCTGCTGGTGGAAATGAATCCGGCTAAATCAGCCATCCTGCCGACCATCCGCCCGCTCGGCGATGTCGATGAGGATGCGGCCATCTTCGATGCCGATGCCGGCGGCTTCCTCGACCTGGCGCCTGCGATAGGCGGGGCCGAGCGGCTCCTGCTCCTGGCGCGGCTGGTGCGCCCCTGGCGGGAAGGTTTGCCGGCTCATGTCCGTGCGCTTTTCGGCAATGAGGATGTGGCCGTTCCCGCCACCACGGCCGACGCCATCTGGCTCGCCCGCGACCTCGCCGACCTCATGGACCAGGTCGAGACGGAGGGCGCGAGCTGGGCGGAGCTCGCCGCCATCACGCCGGACGAGCTCGCCGACTGGTGGCGTGTGACGCTCGGTTTCCTCGATATCGTCACCCGCCTCTGGCCGGATATCCTCGCCGAGCGGCAGCGCTCCAATCCGTCCGCCCACCGCAACCGGCTGATCGCGCTCGAAGCCGAGCGCCTGCGCCGCAATCCGCCCGCCGGTCCCGTCATCGCCGCCGGCTCCACCGGCTCCATCCCCGCGACGGCGGAACTGATCTCCGTCATATCGGCCCTGCCCAACGGCGCGGTGGTGCTGCCCGGCCTCGACCGCGATCTCGATCCCGCCGCCTGGAAGATACTGGATGAGGTGGAGGCCAATCCCTCCACCTTCGGCCACCCGCAATTCGGCTTGCGCAAGCTCGTCGCCCATGTCGGCGGTCTCAGGGAGGATGTTATCCATCTGGGTGCGCTTCCGCAGGAAAAGCGCATGCGCGAGCGCATCGTCAGCGAGGCGCTGCGCCCCGCCGAGACGACGGATGCCTGGGGTGCTCTCGCGCTCGACCCGGCATCAAGCGCTGCCGCCATGCGCAACGTCTCGCTGATCGAGGCGGCGAACGAGCGCGAGGAGGCGCTGGCGGTGGCGGTGGCGCTGCGCCATGCGATCGAGAATCCCCACCACACGGCGGCGCTGATCACGGCGGATCGCGATCTTGCCCGGCGCGTCTCGGTGGAGCTTGCCCGCTTCGGCGTCGAGGCGGATGATTCCGGCGGGCGGGCGCTGCGCGATACCGAGCCGGCGACGCTGTTCCGCCTGTTGCTGGAAACGGTCTTCAACCCCGGCGATCCCGTGGCGCTGCTGGCGCTGGCAAAGCATCCGCTCGTGAGCGTCGGCAGGGAGCGTGCGGCCGTCCGCCGCGCCGCCGAAACGCTGGAGCTCGTCGCCTTTCGCGGCGGTACGGGCAGGGCGTCGATCATCGACCTGCCGTCCTTCTTCGACCGGCGGGTCGCCGAAAGCGCCGCGCTCTCCCGGCCCGCCGCCTGGCACGAGACCGTCAGCCCCGCCATGCTCGAAGAGGCCCGCGCCCTCTGCGTGGCGCTGTCGCAGGCCGTCTCGCCGCTCAGCCGCCTGACAGGCGTCGAGGAACCGGCCGATATGGCGGCCGCCATCCGCGCCAGCGTCGAGGCGCTGGAAAATCTGGCGCGGGACGAGAAGGGCAGCGTCGCCAGGCTTTATGAGGGCGAGCCGGGCGAGAAGCTCGCCTCCTTCCTGCGCAATCTGGTTTCGGCGGATTCGGGCCTCGATTTCGATATCCGGGAATGGCCGGCCATTGCCGACGCGCTGATTTCCGGCGAGACGGTCAAGCCGCGCCCCGGCGGCCACCCCCGCCTTTTCATCTGGGGCGCGCTGGAGGCCCGCCTGCAGACGGTCGACACGGCAGTCATCGGCGGGCTGAACGAGGGCACATGGCCCGGCAAGACCCGCAATGATCCCTTCATGTCGCGCCCGATGAAGGCGGCGCTCGCTCTGGAGCCGCCGGAGCGGCGCACCGGCCTTGCCGCCCATGATTTCCAGATGGCGCTCGGCATGGATCGCGTGGTGCTCACCCGCGCCCAGCGTTCCGCCAATGCGCCGACTGTGCCGTCGCGCTGGCTGCAGCGGCTGGAGACGGTGCTGGGTGCTGACGAAACCGCGGCGATGCGGGCGAGGGGCGCCCGCTATCTCCATTGGGCGCGCGAGCTCGACGCCGCGCCCGATATACCCTTCGTCAAGCGTCCGGAACCCGCGCCGTCCGTCGAGGCAAGGCCCAAGCATTTCTCGGTCACGGAAATCGAGACGCTCAGGCGCGACCCCTATGCCATCTTCGCCAGGAAGATATTGCGCCTGCGCCCGCTGGAGCCGCTGATCCGCGATCCGGCGGCGGCCGAGCGCGGCACGCTGTTTCACGATATTCTGGGTGCGTTCACGCAAGCGGACATCGATCCCGCGGGGCAGAGGGCCGAGGCCGCCCTGTTCGACCTCGGCCGCCGCTTTTTTGAAGCCGCCGCCCTGCCGGTCGAGATCGAGGCCGTCTGGTGGCCGCGCTTTGCAGCGCTGGTGCCGGAATTTCTTCGTTGGGAGCGGGAGCGCGCGCGGGATGTCGCCGCCCGTCACGCCGAGATCGCCGCGCGGGCGCTGGAGGTGGATGGCGGGGGCGTCACGCTCTCCGGCCGTGCCGACCGGGTCGATCTCATGCGCGACGGCACCGCCGAGATCATCGATTACAAGACCGGCTCCACCCCCTCGCGGCGGCAGGCGCATGTGCTGCTCTCGCCGCAGCTGGCGCTTGAGGCAGCGCTTCTGGCGCGCGGCGCCTTTGGCGATGTCGGCGCCGTTCAGGCATCGAACCTTCTCTATGTCCGCCTGCGCGGCAATGGCGAAGTGGTGCCTGAAACGATCCTGTCTCTGGATAGGGGGAAAAGCTTCAAATCCGCGCCGGAGATCGGCGAGGAGGCCTGGCGGCGATTGGGCGAACTTCTCGCGGAATATGCAAGGCCCGAGAAAGGCTATCTCTCCCGCGCACTGCCCTTCCGCGAGACCGATCTGACCGGCGATTATGACCATCTCGCCCGCGTGCTCGAATGGTCGGCGGGCGGCGGCAATGGCGAGGGCGGCGAATGAAGAAGCGGCTCTTCATTCCCCCGGAAACGCTCGCCGCCCAGGCCCGCGCCGCCAATCCGCATGATTCGGTCTGGGTGTCGGCCAATGCCGGCTCGGGCAAGACCCATGTCCTGACCGAGCGCGTCATCCGCCTGCTGCTCGAAGGCACCGACCCGTCGAAAATTCTCTGTCTCACCTATACCAAGGCGGCGGCGGCGGTCATGCAGAACCGTGTCTTCGCCCGCCTCTCGGAATGGGCGATCCTGCCTGACGAAGCGCTGGCCGAAAGGCTGGAAAAGCTCGAAGGCCGTCGTCCCGGTGCTGCCCGTCTCGCGGTCGCGCGCCGGCTCTTCGCCCGCGCGCTGGAAACCCCGGGCGGCCTGAAAATCCAGACCATCCACGCCTTCTGCGAGGCGATCCTGCACCAGTTTCCGCTGGAGGCGAATATTGCCGGCCATTTCGAGCTGATGGATGACCTGATGCAGGTTGCGCTGGTGGGTGAGGCGCGGCGGCAATTGCTGGAAAAGGCACGCACGCCCGGTCCGGGTGAGGAGCCGTCATTCTCGGGCTCGTCCCGAGAATCTGCTGCACCGAAAAGTGAAGCAATTACCGTTGCGGATGGTCATGCCGTAGGAGACTCTCGGGACGAGCCCGAGAATGACGGCCGGAGAGAACTCGCCAGGGCATTCGATGACGTGCTGAGCGCCGCCGGCGAGATGGGCCTGCAGACGCTGCTCGACGAGGCGATCGACTGCCGTCATCCGCTGCAGCGTTTCATCCGCGAGATCGGCGGCAATGAGGCCCGCAAATCCCTTTTCTATGGTGCGTTCGGCTTTTCTGGCGACGAGCGGGAGGAGGATATTCTGGGTGAGGTCTGGCCGTTGCCGGAATTCTCCGATCCGGTGCTCGACCGGCTCCTCGCCATCCCGAAAGGCGCCACACGTGCGCAGGATTTCGCCCTGCAATTGCGCGAGATGAAGCGGGCTTCGGCCGTTGCCGATCGCGAAGCCATCCTGCGCGCAGCCTTCCTGAAATCATCGACCGGCGAGCCGAAGGCCGGCAGCTATGTTTGCTCGAAACCTGTGCTGGCGGTCATGCCGGACTTCGAGGAGGCGTTCGACCGCGCGGCGGCCCACGTCCATCAGGTGCTCGACCGGCTGAAGCAGTTGCGCCTGATCCGGCTCAACCTCTCCGCCTTCGTGCTGATCGACGATCTCCTGACGCGCTATCAGGCGATGAAGCGCAGCCGGGGCCTGCTTGATTTCGACGATCTGATCAACCGTACCGTCTCGCTTCTCGCGCGTGAAGGTGCCGGCCATTGGGTGCAATATAAGCTCGATCGCGGCATCGATCACATCCTCGTCGACGAGGCGCAGGATACGAGCCCGGAGCAATGGCAGGTCATCAAGATGCTCTCGGCGGAGTTCTTTGCCGGTTCCGGCCAGCGCGCCATCCGGCGCACGCTCTTCGCCGTGGGCGACGAGAAGCAGTCGATCTATTCCTTCCAGGGCGCCGTGCCGGAGGATTTCGCCGCCTCGGGCAAGATGGTGAGACAAAAAGCGGAAGAGGCGGAGCTGACATTCGGCGATGTCAGGCTCAATTTCTCCTTCCGCTCCACCCCCGATGTGCTCTCCGCCGTCGATCTCGTCTTCGAGCGGCCGGAAGCCTATCGGGGCCTCGGGCTTGAACCGGGGCCGACGCAGCACGATGCGATCCGCCGCGACGCGCCGGGCGAGGTCGAGATATGGGAGATGCTGACGCCGCAGGTCGTCGAGGAGCCGGAGGACTGGCGCATTCCCGTCGATCATCTCGCCGCCCCCGCCGTCCGGCTCGCCGAGCAGATCGCCAGAACCATCAGGCTGTGGCTCGACAGGGGCGAGATCATCCCCGGCCAGCAGCGCAGGCTCGAGCCGCGCGATATCATGGTGCTGGTCAGGAAGCGCGATCAGTTCATGCCGGCCCTGTCGCGGGAGTTGAAGCAGCGCGGCGTGCCGGTCGCCGGCGCCGACCGGCTGAAGCTGACCGACCACATCGCCATCAAGGACCTGATGGCGCTCGGCCGTTTCGTGCTGCAGCCGGCGGACGACCTCTCGCTCGCCGCCCTTCTGAAAAGCCCGCTTTTCGGCTGGGACGATGAGAAGCTTTTCGCGCTCGCCCATCCCAGGGGGAAGTCGCAGACGCTGTTCGAGCGGATAGGCGAGGAGGCGGAGGGGAACCCGGAACTCTCGGCCATCCACGAGACCCTGAGGCGCTGGCGCAGCCAGGCCGATACCATGCCGGTCTTCGAGTTCTATGCCCGCATTCTCGGCGCCGATGGCGCGCGGCGCAGGCTTCTGGCGCGGCTCGGGGCCGAGGCCGGCGATGTCATCGATGAATTCCAGAACTATGCCTTGGCCGCCGAGCGGACTGGCCTGCCTGGTCTTCAGGCCTTTCTTGAGACGCTCGATGCGGCGACGCCCGAGATCAAGCGCGAGCTCGACCAGAACCGCGACGAGGTGCGCATCATGACGGTGCACGCCGCAAAGGGGCTGGAAGCGCCGGTGGTCTTCCTGATCGATCCAGGCAGCGCGGCCTGGACCGCGAACCGCGCGCCGAAGCTCATCCCGTTCGATCTGATGGAGCCGGATGGCTTCGAAGGCAAGGGCTTCGTCTGGCAGCCGAATGGCGGCTACGAGACCGCCTTCACCGCTGCCCGCATCGCCGAATTGAAGCGCCGCTCCGAGGAGGAATATCGCCGCCTGCTCTATGTCGGCATGACGCGGGCGGAGGATCGTTTGATCATTTGCGGCTATCGCGGCGCGCGCGATGGCGGCGAGACCTGGCACAAGCTGGTTGCCGATGCCCTGGCCGAGAAATGCGAGACGATCGACCATCCGGTCGAGGGCGTGGTGGCGCGGCGCTACCGCAAGACCGTGCCGGGCGAGATTGTGATCGCTGAAAAGGACGAGACGGCCGGTCCGCGCCCCGAGCCGCTGCCGGAGAGCTATCGCCGCGCCATGCCGCGCGAACCCGCCCTGCCGCGCCCGCTCTCGCCCTCGGGCGCTTCGGTGCTGATCGAGGCCGACGATGAAATGCCGGTGGGACCGGGTTCGCCCGTGCTGACGCCGGATGATTCCGCTCCCGGCTTTGCCATCCGGCGCGGGACGATCATTCACGCGCTTCTGCAGCGCCTGCCCGATCTGGCCGCGGAGGAGCGGCGGGCGGTGGCGGAGCGCTACCTCGCCCACGCCGCCGGCGACTGGCCGGAAGCGGAACGGGAGAGGGCGCTGGAATCGGTCTTCGCCATCCTGGAAAATCCTGCTTTTTCCTCCGTTTTTGCTGAGAATTCACGGGCGGAAGTGGAAATCATGGGCACCTTGCGGCTCGGCGGCAGGGAGCATGCGGTATCCGGCAAGATCGACCGCCTCGCCGTCGGAGACGGCCGCGTCACCATCATCGATTACAAGACGAACCGCCCGCCGCCGCGTGAAATGGCTGCTGTTCCCGGCCAGTATATCGCCCAGCTCGCCCTCTATCGCGCGCTTCTCCAGCCGCTTTATCCCGGCCTGACGGTAGAGGCGGCGCTGCTCTTCACCGAGGGGCCGCATGTCGTCGAGATACCCGCCGCGGCTATGGACAAGGCCCTCGCCAGCCTTGAAAGCCTCGCGCACTCGTGAGAAACAGGAACTTGACGCGCGGCATGAGACTCACCACATGATGCGCCACCTGTTAATCGAAAAGGAAAGCCAGATGGCAACCGTAAAGATCGACGCCAGCAATTTTCAGTCCGACGTGCTGCAGTCCAGCGAGCCTGTCGTGGTGGATTTCTGGGCGGAATGGTGCGGCCCCTGCAAGATGATCGCGCCCGCGCTCGAGGAAATCGCGTCGGAAATGTCCGGCAAGGTCAAGATCGCCAAGGTGAACATCGACGAGAACCCGGAACTCGCCGCCCAGTTCGGCGTGCGTTCGATCCCGACGCTTCTGATGTTCAAGGATGGCGAGCTTGCCGCCAACATGGTCGGCGCCGCGCCCAAAAGCCGCCTGTCCGACTGGATCAAAACCTCGGCGGCGTAACCGCCGGTACGGTACCAGACGGAAAAGCCCGGTTTTTGCCGGGCTTTTTCATGTATTTTTGCCAGGAATTTTCGCGATTTTTTCCGGAAAATCGTGAGAAACAGGCACCGCTTTTTCAGGTTTTCAGCTCGGCGGCGTGCCGTTATCCGCCAGCACCTCGCCCGCCAGATAGAGCGAGCCGCCGATCAGGATGCGCGGCGGAGTATCGTTCGGGTCCCATGTATCGCGCAGAAGCTTCAGCGCGTTTTCCACCGAATGCACCGGCTCGGCGGAAATGCCGGCCTCCTCCGCCGCCACCGCCAAGGCCTCGTGCGGAATGCCCGCCTCGCTCGAGCGGATCGGCACGGTGAAGACATGCCGCGCCATCCCCGTGAAGGCCTTGAAATAGCCGATCGGGTCCTTGGTGTTGATCATGCCGGTGATCAGGAAAAGCGGCCGCGAGGATTTTTCCTCAAGTTCCGCAAAGGCTTCGGCGATGACGACGCCGGCCCCCGGATTGTGCCCGCCATCGAGCCAGATTTCGGCCCCCGGCACCGCCATGTCGATGAGCCGCCCATGGGTGAGGCGCTGCATCCGCGCCGGCCAGTCGACGACCGTCATCGCCTTTTCCACGGCACGGTCGGGAATGTCGAAACCGGCGACCCGCACCGCCTCGATTGCCGCAGCCGCATTGCCGATCTGGTGGCGCCCGGGCAGGCGCGGCAGCGGCAGGTCCATCAGGCCGGTCTCGTCCTGATAGACCATGCGGCCATGCTCCTCATAGGCGAAATAGTCCTGGCCGTAGACGGAGAGAGGACAGCCAAGCCGCTCCGCCGTCTCCATCAGGACCATACGCGCCGCATCATCCTCCTGAAAGCCGATCACCACCGGGCAGCCGCGCTTGATGATCCCCGCCTTCTCCGCCGCGATCAGCTCCACCCGGTCGCCCAGATAGGACTGATGGTCGAGCGAAACCGGCATGATCAGCGAGACCGCCGGTTCCGGGACGACATTGGTGGCGTCGAACCGGCCGCCTAACCCCACCTCCAGCACCACCGCATCGGCCGGATGCTCGGAGAAGAGAACGAAGGTGACGGCGGTAAGGATTTCGAAGACGGTGATCGGCCGGCCGGCATTGGCCTCCGCCACCCGCGACACCGCCTCCGCCAGCACGTCGTCGCGCACCAGCTTTCCGCCGCCGGGCTGGCCGAGGCGATAGCGTTCATGCCAGTTGACGAGATGCGGCGAGGTATGGACATGCACGGTCAGCCCCGCGCATTCGAGAAGCGTGCGGGCGAAGGCGCTCGCCGATCCCTTGCCGTTGGTCCCCGCGATATGGATGACCGGCGGCAGTTTCAGATGCGGGTTATCAAGCGCATCGAGAAGCCGCGTGATGCGGTCGAGCGACAGGTCGAACCCCTTGGGATGCAGGCCGAGAAGCCGCTCGATTTCCTGTTCGGCGGTTTTCAGAGCCATGTCGGAGATCTCTAGGCGGCGGCGCTGTCGGGCGCGCGTTCCCCGGTGATTTCGGCTTCCTCCGCCACCGCCGCGGGGGTTGTCGCCGGCTGCTTCATCATCATCTTGAGAAGGCGCGCGATGGTCGCCTTCATTTCGAGACGCGAAACCACCATGTCGACCATGCCGTGTTCCATCAGGTACTCGGCGGTCTGGAAGCGCTCGGGCAGCTTCTCGCGGATCGTCTGCTCGATGACGCGCGCGCCGGCAAAGCCGATCAGCGCGCCGGGCTCGGCGATATGCACGTCGCCCAGCATGGCATAGGAAGCCGAAACGCCGCCCGTCGTCGGGTTGGTCAGCACCACGATATAAGGCAGGCCCGCTTCCTTCAGCATCTCCACCGCCACCGTCGTGCGCGGCAGCTGCATCAGCGACAGGATACCTTCCTGCATGCGCGCGCCGCCGGAGGCCGAAAACAGCACCAGCGGCCGCTTCTCGGCGATCGCCGTCTCGAACCCCTTGATGATCGCCTCGCCGGCGGCCATGCCGAGAGAACCGCCGATGAAGGCGAAGTCATGGATGGTGGCGACGATCGGCAGGCCCTCGATCGTGCCGAGCGCGTTGATGATGGTGTCGTCGAGGCCGGTGCGCGAACGGTAATCCTTTAACCGGTCGATATAGCGCTTCTCGTCACGGAATCGCAGCGGGTCGACAGCGACCTTGGGGCTTTCCAGCGTCTCGTATTTCCCGTCGTCGAAGAAGAAGCGCAGCCGCTCCTTGGCCGGAATCCGCATATGATGGCCGGAAGCGGGGATCACCCACTGATTGCTTTCGAGATCCTTGTGGAACACCATCTCGCCGGTCTCGGGATCCTTGATCCAGAGATTTTCCGGCATCTCGCGGCGGCCGAGCATCGAATTGATCTTGGGCCGGACGTAGTTCGTGATCCAGTTCATGATCTCGTTTCCTGTCTTCTGGCCGTCATTCCCGGGCTTGTCCCGAGAATGACGATAGTTAAAAGGCGTTGTCCTGCCAGCGTTACACTTAAGCGCTTATTCAGCGGCTGCAAGGCGCGCGGCGCGGATCCCGGTGGAAAGGCCGCGCACCATGGTGGCGACCGCCTCCGCTGGATCGGCGACCAGCGAGCCGTCGGGCCGGATCGTGTTGGCGACCGCATTGACGATCGCCGTGCCGACGACCACGCCGTCGGCGGATGCGCCGATGATCTTCGCCTGTTCGGCGGTTTTGACGCCGAAGCCGACGCAGACCGGCAGCGCCGTATGCGCCTTGATGCGGTTGACCGCGCCTGCCACCTTCGACGTATCGGGCAGCGCCGAGCCGGTGATGCCGGTCATCGAGACGTAGTAGACGAAGCCGGAGGTGTTCTCGAGCACCTTGGGCAGGCGCTTGTCATCCGTGGTCGGTGTCGCCAGGCGGATGAAGTTGATGCCGGCTTTCAGCGCCGGAATGCACAATTCCCCGTCCATCTCCGGCGGCAGGTCGACGACGATCAGCCCGTCCACGCCGGCCTCTTTCGCTTCCTTCAGGAAGCGCTCGACCCCATGGATATAGATCGGGTTGTAATAGCCCATCAGCACGATCGGCGTCGTGTCGTCGGTTTCACGGAATTCCGCCGCCATCGCCAGCGTCTTCACCAGCGTCTGCCCGCCTTTCAGCGCGCGCAGCCCCGCCGCCTGGATCGCCGGGCCGTCGGCCATCGGGTCGGAGAACGGCACGCCAAGCTCGATGATGTCGGCGCCGGCCCCCGGCAGCGCCTTCATGATCTTCAGCGAGGTCTCGTAATCCGGATCGCCCGCCATGAAATAGGTGACGAGCGCCGGGCGCCCCTCTTCCTTCAATGCGGCGAATTTTCTGTCGATACGTGTCGTCATACTGTGCCCCGTGGCAAGGTGCGCGTCAGATAGTCGGAAATGGATTTTCCGGACATCGCCGTCTCCATCCATGCGCGCCGTTCAAAATCGATAATTCCAAGTTCCCAGACGCAGGCCATCAGCAATGGCTCCGCCGGGATGAATTCCGGTTCTCCGCCGAGATCGGACCGCCAGAGAAGATGCGTCGCGATCCCGCCTTCGAGCCACCAGTGCAGAAGCAACCATAGCCCCTCCTCGCCCTGGTGGAGGATGGCAAAACCGGCGTTGAGATGCCGGGTTGCGGCAAGCCTGTCGCTTGCTCCCGCAATCACCGCCCTGGCCGCATCGATTGCAGCGCCCGTCACCGGCTGCGCGGCATCGGCCTCGATGATCGAGAGCTTGATCGTCGCCGGTCCGCATGCCACCCGTTCCGCGAACCTTGCGGCGCGCGGGATATAGGTCGACGTATCGGCTGCGGCGGTGTCCATGGCCGGATGCTCTTAGAGTATTTCACGTTGAAATGGAAACGCCGGCGGGACAGCGCCCCCCTCTGTCCTGCCGGACATCTCCCCCGCAAGGGGGGAGATTGGCTGATATCGCCGCCGTCGCCCATCTTGCAGCATCTGCGATTGATGCCGAATGTCGATGAAGGCGTAATCTCCCCCCTTGCGGGGGAGATGTCCGGCAGGACAGAGGGGGGCGCCTGACGATTCCATCAAAACATGAGCCGTTCTAGATATCCATGCCGAGCAGCTTGCCGACCGTATGAATGTCCTTGTCGCCACGGCCGGAAAGATTGACGATCATCACCTGATCCTTGCCCATGGTGGGCGCAAGCTTGACGGCATAGGCGATCGCATGGGCGGATTCGAGCGCCGGGATGATGCCCTCGACCCGCGTGGTCAGCTGGAAGGCGTCGAGCGCCTCATTGTCAAGGATCGGCACATAGGAAACCCGACCCGTATCCTTGAGCCAGGAGTGCTCAGGCCCGACGCCGGGATAATCGAGCCCTGCCGAGACCGAATGGCCCTCCAGGATCTGCCCGTCATCGTCCTGAAGCAGATAGGTGCGGTTGCCGTGCAGCACGCCGGGGCGCCCGGCATTCATCGAGGCGCAATGCTCATCGCCGTCGAGGCCGTGTCCGCCCGCCTCGACGCCGTAGATCTTCACGTCCTTGTCGTCGAGGAAGGGGTGGAACAGGCCGATGGCGTTGGAGCCGCCGCCGACCGCCGCGATGAGCGCGTCGGGCAGGCGGCCCTCCTGCTCCAGGATCTGCTGGCGTGCTTCCGTGCCGATCACGGCCTGGAAATCGCGCACGAGCTCGGGATAGGGGTGCGGGCCGGCCGCCGTGCCGATCAGGTAGTAGGTGTCCTCGACATTGGTGACCCAGTCGCGCAACGCCTCGTTCATGGCGTCCTTCAGCGTGCCATTGCCTGCGGTGACAGGCTTCACCTCCGCGCCGAGCAGCTTCATGCGGAAGACGTTCGGCTCCTGCCGTTTCACGTCGGTCGCACCCATATAGACGACACAGGGTAGGCCGAAGCGCGCGGCGACCGTGGCGGACGCCACGCCATGCTGGCCGGCGCCGGTCTCGGCGATGATCCGCGTCTTGCCCATGCGCTTGGCGAGCAGGATCTGCCCCAGGCAATTGTTGATCTTGTGGCTGCCCGTGTGGTTCAGGTCCTCGCGCTTGAAATAGATCTTCGCGCCACCCAGATGCTTGGTCAGCCCCTCGGCATAATAAAGCTTGGAGGGCCTGCCGGCATAATGGGTGGAAAGGTTCTGCAGCTCCGCCTTGAACTCCGGGTCGTTCTTGGCGGAATCATAGGCTTCCTGCAGTTCCAGGATCAGCGGCATCAGCGTCTCGGCCACGAAACGTCCGCCGAAAATGCCGAACATGCCCTCTTCGTCGGGCCCTGTCCTGAATGAGTTTGGTTCAGCCGGCTTGTTCAATGCTCGCTCCATCATGTTCAGGCCGCGCCCGGCATCCTGGTCGCCGCCGCGCTTACGGCCTGGAAGAATTCCTCGATCAGGCGCACATCCTTTTCGCCCGGCGCGCTTTCCACGCCCGACGAGACGTCGATGCCCCCGGCGTTCGTCCGGCTGAGCGCCTCGGCGATATTGCCCGCATTCAGGCCTCCCGAAAGCATGTAATCGACATCGCCGTCAAGCGCCGCCAGCACGCTCCAGTCGAAGGCAACGCCATTGCCGCCCGGCAGCTCCGATCCCTTCGGCGGCTTGGCGTCGAAAAGCAGCCGGTCGGCGATGCCCTTGTAAGGCGCGATTGCCGCAAGATCGGCCGCCTCGCGGATCGAGAATGCCTTCATCACGGGAAGGCCATGGCGCGCCCTGATCGCCGCCACCCGTTCGGGCGTCTCGGCCCCATGCAATTGCAGCATGTCTGGCCGCACCGCCTCGACGATCGCATCGAGCGTCGCGTCATCGGCATCGACGGTGACGGCCACCGCCTTCGCCCGTCCCTGTGCCGCGGCGCGCAGCCGGCCGGCCGTTTCAGGATCGATATTGCGCGGGCTTTTGGGAAAGAAAATAAAGCCGATATGCGACGCGCCGCCGCGAAGCGCGGCGTCAACCGTATCAGGCGTCTTCAAGCCGCATATTTTGATATCGAGAGCCATGGCCTGCCACGTCGCATAATTTAGCCGGCGAGTCGAGCTTTTCCATACATAGTGCTTCGCCGCCATAGGGGAACGATCAATAATTTATACGGTGCGGAAGCGGCACCGTTGAGGCAAGGATCCCAGTGACAAGTGTATAGCCCGGATACATCAAGCCCGAGGATGACAATTGCGGGGATGTTCTCCGCCAATCGCCAACATTGGAAACGGGCAGAAACCTCTCCAGTCCGTCATCCTCCGGGCTTGACCCGAGGATCCATTCCGGAACATCGCCGCCCCACCAGCGGCCGGGAATCTAGGTCATCGCTGACCAAAGCAACCCGATTCCATCAAAACAAGAACCGCACTACCCCAGATGCTCGTCGAAACCATGTTCGACGAGAAAATCATAGGCCGCCATCACCTCAACCGGCACCGTCTGGGCGATCTGGAAGCCCTTCGCCGGATATTCGAGCATGCGCTTGATGTCGCCGACCATCTCGTGGACCAGTTTCTTGAACGGATAGGCCGATGTCGGCTGGTCCTCGAAGGTCGTCGTCGGCGCCGTGATCAGTGCTTCGACCTCCGGCCATTGCCTGGCGATGGTGGCGAGGGCCCGGCGCTGCGTCTGCGGCTTTGTCACGATGATGACGCTCCTGAGATCGTCGCCCAGAAGATCGTGCGAAAAGCGGATGTTCTCGCCGATATTGGTCGCCTGGGGCTCGATTCTGATTGCCGTGCGCGGCACGCCCTCGGCTATCGCAACGTCGGCGAAGGTCTCCGCTTCGCTCTTTTCATAAAGGTCTCGGGTCCAATTGCCCGACTTGCCGGTAAAGAGCAGGATCGGTGCGAGACCGGCCCGATAGAGCGCGGCGGCGCGTTTCGCCACGCGCAGATCATAGCTGCCGAGGCCGATGATGGCATCGGCGGGCCGCAATTCGTCATAGACGAGGTGGTAGTTCCACAGCGCGCGCGCTGCATGATCAATCGGGTTGCTCATGAGAAATCGATCGCCTGCAGGGCGCTGCCATTGCGCTTGAGCCAGGCCTTGCAACGGTCGGTATCGGGGCAGAGCTCGTTGCACAGCTTCCAGAATTTCGGCCCGTGGTTCATTTCGATGAGATGCGCCACCTCATGCGCCACCAGATAGTTGATGACGGGGGGAGGGGCCATGGCGATGCGCCAGGAGAAGGAGAGGACGCCGTCGGAGGTGCAGGAGCCCCAGCGGCTTTTCGTATCCTTGTAGCGGACCGCCTTGGCGCGCCGGCCGACGCTTGCGGTATGGCGGGCGACCAGCGCTTCCATGTCGCGCCTGGCCTCGCGCTTCAGAAAATCGGCGACGCGGCGCGGCAAATGCAGCCGGTCGCCATGGATGAGCAGCACCGGCGTGCCGTCCTCGCCGGCGGTCTGCTCCACGGTGCCGCGTCCGGGTTCATGCACGATCAGATGCGGCACGCCGCGGATCGGGACCTTGATGCCCGGGCGCACCGCCGGGCGGTCCGGCAGCCTGGCGATGCGGGCCTCGATCCAGCCCTCGTGGCGCGAGAGGAAGCGGTCGACCTCCCGCATGGACAGCCCCGGCGGGATGGTGACGCGCAGGCCCCTGCCGCCGGCCTCGATGCGCAGGGTCAGCCGCGTGGCGCGCGGGTTTTCCACCACCCGCAGCGGCAGCGTACGCCCGGCGACCTCATAGGCGCGGTCATCCGCCCTTTGCGGGCTCTTCTTCGGCACGGCGCGGAACAGGGACAGGACCATGGGACGAGAATAGATGATTCGCGAAAATTTGGCGCAAAGAGAGACGGCGCGGAAAATTCCGCGCCGTCTCCGGATTAAAGTCTATGCAATGCCGGCTTATTCGACATCGGTGATGTCGGAGCCGGACTTGCGGGCAGGCGTCTTCTTGCCCGCGTTGCGGCGCTCGGCCATGAAGCGGTCGAACTCTTCCTTGTCCTTGGCGCGGCGCAATTCGCGCACATAGCTTTCGAACTCGGCGCGGGCTTCATCGAGCTTGCGGCGCTCTTCGGCAAGCCGCTCCAGCTCCTTCTCGCGCCATTCGTCAAAGGCGACATTGCCGGACGAGAACGTCGCATTGGCGCGGCCGCAACCGCGGCGGAAGCCCCGGAAGACACCATCGGTGGCATCATTCACATCGCGCTTGAAGCCTTCCAGACGATCGCCCCAGATGATGTAGGCGAGCATGGCGAGCCCAAGCGGCCAGAACACGGCGAAACCGATGACCATCAGGGCGATGGTGGCCGGCGTCCATGCCGGACGGATCAATGCGGAACTAGTCATATCAACCCCGTTTCAATCAACAGCCGGCCCCTATTGGCGGCCTGGATATCGAATTGGTGAACGAATAATGACTTTTCAAGAAGACAGAATACGATTTCCGGCCGCAATTCAGGCCGATTGCTTCTGTTTCGCGGGTTTCAAGCCGCCCTTGGCATGGTCGAGCATCGCGACCGCAAGGCCCGCCACCAGCGCCCAGAAAGCCGAGCCGACGCCGCCGATCGTGATGCCGGAGGCGGTGACCGCGAAGGTGACGATCGCCGCCAGCCGCTCGTCTTCGGCTTTCAGCGCCAATACCATGGCGTTGATGAACGGCGCGATCAGCGCCAGCCCGGCAATCAGCACGATCAGCACTGCCGGCAGGACGGCGAACAGCGCCACCAGCGACGCGCCGAAGATGGCGAAGATCAGGTAGCAGAGCCCGTAGAAGGGGCCCGTCAGCCAGCGCTGCTTGGGATCGGGATGGGCATCCGGCCCGGTGCAGAGTGCGGCCGAGATCGCCGCCATGTTGCTTGTATGGGCGCCGAAGGGCGCGGTCAGCAGCGAGACGAGGCCCGTTACCTCAAGGCAGGCGGCGGTCGGGGGCTCATAGCCCGCCGCGCGCAGCACCGCGAAGCCCGGCAGGTTCTGCGAGGCCATGGTGACGAGATAGAGCGGCAGCGCCAGGCCGATCATGGCGTTTGCGTGAAAGACGGGGGTGATCCAGGTCAGCGTCGAAAGTTCGGGCGCCGGGAGCTCCGGCACCCGGCCGGCGGCAAGCGCGAAGATGACGCCGGCGAGAAGCACCGTCAGCACGGCCATCGCCGGGTTGAACAGGCGGATGACGAAGAACAGCGCCACCAGCGGCAGCACCAGGAGGGGATCGACTGGCAGCGTCTTCGCCGCGCCGATGACGAAGCTCATCAGCACGCCCGCCAGCATGCCGGAGGCGACGGAGGCGGGAATGCGCGACACCAGCGCCGAGATCGGCCTGATGAGCCCGGTCAGGATGATGGCAAGGGCGGTGACGATGAAGGCGCCGACCGCCTCCTGCATGGTGAAGCCGACGCTCGCGCCGATCAGCGCCAGCCCCGGCGTCGACCAGGCGGTGATGACGGGCATCCTGTAGCGCCAGCTCAGCCAGGCCGAGGAGACCGCCATGGCGAGGCAGATCGCCGTCACCCAGCTCGCCGTCTGGACCTGCGTCGCTCCCAGCGCCTGCGCGGCGGCGATGATGAGCGCCAGCGTGCCGCCGAAGCCGACAAAGGCGGCCACGGTGGCCGAGGCGATGACGGAGAGGCGCATGGGTTATGGCCTTTCATTTCTAGATTGCGACGTCGGCGGGACAGCGCCCCCCTCTGCCCTGCCGGGCATCTCCCCCGAAAGGGAGGAGATTACGCCTTCATCAACGTTAGTCACCAGGCTCAGACGGCGCAGAATAAGAGCTGCGGGTGCCGTCAGCCAATCTCCCCCCTGGCGGGGGAGATGGCCGGCAGGCCAGAGGGGGGCGCCTAGCGACTCCATCAAACGGCTTCCTCTTTTAATTCGCAGCAGCGATGCGATCGGCGAGCGCCGAAACGGTCTGGGTCAAGAGATCGAGGTCCTGCGGCCGCGACAGGCGGTGGTCGCCGTCGCGCACCAGCGTCAGGGTCACGTCGTCCATCGGCAGGTGCTCGACGAGGGTGAGCGCATGCCGGTAGGGCACATCGGCATCCTCCATGCCCTGCAGGATATGCACGGGGCAGCCGGTCTCGATGATACCCTTGAGAACCAGGTTCTTACCCCCGTCCTCGATGAGTTTGCGGGTGTAAACATAGGGATTGGGGGCGTATTCGGACGGCTTTTCGAAATAACCCTTCTCGACGAGGTCGCGCTTCTGTTCGGCCGTCATCTGCGGCTCGACCAGTCGGGCGGTGAAATCGGGCGCCGGCGCAATCAGCACGATGCCGGCGGGCGCAAGAGGCGTAGAGCGCCGTTGGTCCGATAGGGAACTAAAAGAGCCGGATTTGTTTAGCTCCTGCGCCATGCGCAAGGCGATCCACGCGCCCATCGAGGAGCCGATCAGGATCTGCGGGCCTTCTGTGAACCGGCGATAGACGGCAAGGCTCTCCTCCAGCCAGCGCGATATGGTGCCCTCGTTGAAATCGCCGCCGGATTCGCCATGGCCGGAATAATCGTGGCGCAGGCAGGCATGCCCCGTCTCGCCCGCCCATCGGTCGAGATGCACCGCCTTGCCGCCCATCATGTCGGAGCGGTAGCCGCCCAGCCAGACAATCCCCGGCGCCTTTGACCCCGGACGATGGCGAACGGCGATGCGCGCTCCGTTCACATCGATGAAATCCGGCGTCTGCGTGTCCATTGATCGTCTCCTCTTGCCCTGCCCCGCACCGGCCACCGCCTTGTGCCATGCAATCGGCCGGCTTGAAAGCCCCTCAACCCGCCCGATTGGCGCGGAGCCACTTGAAATATCAGGGATTGTGGCCAATATTTCACCTATTGCGGGCAGATGGGAGGTTTTGCCCGCGGGGGTGATTTCTCGCCTGAAAGATGCTATTGACATCGGCGCCTGCTTGGCGACATTGCCGCCGAGAGCGCGATTATGTGTCAGGCATGACGCGCAGGCCGTGAATATCACATGAATACCAGATGAAACAGTTCAGGAGATAACGACCATTCGCCGACCGTTCAGAGCGGCGCCGGTCCAGAAAGACGGACCGCGCTCCAACCGAGATATCCGGGTTCCCCGGGTTCAGCTTATCGATGCCGAAGGCCAGAACCGCGGCAACGTATCCATCCAGGAAGCCTTGGCGCTTGCCGAAGAGGCGGGGCTTGATCTCGTCGAGATCGTGCCGAACGCCGAACCTCCGGTGTGCAAGATCGTCGATCTCGGCAAGCTGAAGTACCAGAACCAGAAAAAAGCTGCCGAAGCGCGCAAGAAGCAGAAGACGGTCGAGATCAAGGAAATCAAGATGCGGCCGAACATCGACACCCATGATTATGAGGTGAAGATGAAGGCCGTCGGGCGTTTCTTCGAGGAAGGCGACAAGGTCAAGATCACGCTGCGCTTCCGCGGCCGTGAAATGGCCCACCAGGAGCTCGGCATGAAGCTTCTGGAACGCGTCAAGGAAGACACCGCCGAGATCGCCAAGGTCGAGGCCGAGCCGCGGCTGGAAGGCCGCCAGATGATGATGGTGCTTGCGCCGCGCTGATCCGGCTCGCAGCACTGCTTGTTCTTAAAAGCCGCCTTCGGGCGGCTTTTTGTTTTCCTTTGCAGGAGAAACGCTTTATCCCGGTCACAAATTATCCACGAATTGCGCCGAGAGAGCGGCGATTATCAGGTCCAAGGCAGTTCCAGCATGCAGACGATGAAAGACATGAACCGCTTCCAGAAGCGCAGGCGCATCGTCATCGCGGTGCTGATCACGCTGCTGCTGCTGGCGCTGCTGTTCGTCAGATCCGTCTGGACCGACAGCGATATGAATGGTGTCCCCGGATATGACATTCATGAATATATCGAGGCTCTCGGACTGAGCTTCATCGTTCTGGCGATCGTCGGCCGCATGTGGTGCACGCTCTATATCGGCGGCAAGAAGAGCGCCGAGATCGTCCGCGACGGCCCCTATTCCGTCACGCGCAATCCGCTTTATGTCTTCAGCACCCTGGGCGCCGCCGGCATCGGAGCGCAGACCGGCAGCCTCATCGTCGCGCTCGGCTTTGCCGTGCTCTGCTATCTGGCATTCCTCGTCGTCATTCGCGCCGAGGAGAAATATTTGGAAAAAGCCTTCGGCGAGCCCTACCGCGCCTATCTGGCCGATGTACCGCGCTTCTTCCCGCGCCTTTCGCTTTTTCATGATAGCGCCGAGCTTGTCGTCCAGCCTGACAGGCTTTACCGGACCTTCACGGACGGGCTCGTCTTCTTCATCGCCTATCCCTTCTTCGAATTCGTCGAATATCTCCAGGGTGTGCATATTCTGCCGGTGCTGCTCAGATTGTACTGATAGCGGACCGCAGGGACGCGATTCATCGCTTGCGTTTTTTCGGCATTCGTGCCTATAAGGCCGCGTTCAAACCGCCCGGCAGGGCATGCCGTGGCGGTTTTCCATGCTTTTCAGGCTTTGGTCGGCCTGAAAGTTAAATCGGATCCTTCTCTGCTGCAGGCGCGACAGGGACGTCAATAACAAGAGGCGTCGAGTGCCGAAGGCACGAGGGGATTGAAAAAAGGAGTAGCAAAATGCCCAAGATGAAGACCAAATCCGCGGCCAAGAAGCGGTTCAAGATGACCGCCTCCGGCAAGATCAGGGCGCAGGCCGCCGGCAAGCGTCATGGCATGATCAAGCGCACGAACAAGTTCATTCGCGATGCACGCGGCACCATGGTTCTGGCTGAACCCGATGCCAAGATCGTGAAGAAGTTCCTGCCGAACGGCCTCTGAGCATGATCCCGAAAAGTTGCAGACTTTTCGGATAAGATCATGCGCCAAAAAAACAAGCCGAAGCCCGAGTTTTAAGGAGATCATACCATGGCACGCGTAAAACGGGGCGTTACCGCCCATGCCAAGCACAAGAAGGTTCTGAAGCAGGCCGAGGGCTTCTACGGCCGCCGCAAGAACACCATCCGCGCCGCGAAGGCCGCCGTCGATCGCTCGAAGCAATACGCCTATCGCGACCGCAAGAACCGCAAGCGCTCGTTCCGCGCCCTGTGGATCCAGCGCATCAATGCCGCTGTCCGCGAGCAGGGGCTGACCTATGGCCGCTTCATCGACGGTCTTTCCAAGGCCGGCATCGAGGTTGACCGCAAGGTTCTGTCGGATCTGGCGATCCACGAGCCGGAGGCATTCAATGCGCTGGTCGCTTCGGCCAAGAAGGCGCTCGAATATCTGAAAGACACCACCCCGAATGCTTTTGAAGGCGCTGTCCGCTAAGCCAGACGCGCTCCCAAAACAAATCGGTTTACTGTTTGGGAAACCCGCGCTGGCTTGGGCTGGCGCGGGTTTTTTCTTGGAAAGCAAGTCCGTTGAGCTTCAGAGTATGGCTGTCGCGATAGCCCCCTCATCCGGCCCTTCAGGCCACCTTCTCCCCGTGGGGGAGAAGAGGGTGCCGGCGGCACACCGCCGCGTCTCCTCTCCCCTCGGGGAGAGGTGGCCCGCGTAGCGGGTCGGTGAGGGGGCAGCGATGAAGCCCGAAAGATTCTAGGTACTGGGAACAGGAAATCATGTCCGACATCGCTGAACTGGAACAGACCCTTCTGGCTGAGATAACTGCGGCGCAAGATGAACAGGCCATCGAGGCCGTCCGGGTGGCCGCGCTTGGCAAGAAGGGTTCGATTTCGGAAAAACTGAAATCGCTCGGCGCGATGTCGCCGGAAGAGCGCCAGACGGCGGGCCCCGCCATCAACGGGCTGAAGAACCGCATCACCGAGGCGCTGGCCTCCCGCCGGGCGGAGCTGCGCGACGCGGCGATCGCCGCCCGCCTGGAAAAGGAGAAGGTCGACGTCACGCTACCGGTGCGCGCGTCCCCGGCCGAGCGTGGCCGTATCCACCCGATCAGCCAGGTGGTCGACGAGATCACCGCCATCTTCGCCGATATGGGCTTCGCCATCGCCGAGGGGCCGGATATCGAGACGGACTATTATAATTTCACCGCGCTGAACTTCCCCGAAGGGCATCCGGCGCGCGAGATGCACGACACCTTCTTCTTCAATCCGGACGAGAAGGGCGAACGCAAGCTCTTGCGCACCCACACCTCGCCGGTGCAGATCCGCACCATGGAGGCGCAGAAGCCTCCCATTCGCATCGTCATTCCCGGCAAGACCTATCGCATGGATTCCGACGCCACCCATTCGCCGATGTTTCATCAGGTCGAGGGGCTGGTGATCGACAAAACGGCCAATGTCGCCAACATGAAATGGGTGCTGGAGGAGTTCTGCAAGGCTTTCTTCGAGGTGCCGTCCCTGAAGATGCGCTTCCGCCCGTCCTTCTTCCCCTTCACCGAGCCGTCAATGGAGGTCGATATCCAGTGCGATCGTTCGGGCAGCGAAGTGAAGTTCGGCGAAGGCAATGACTGGATGGAGATTCTGGGCTGCGGCATGGTGCATCCCAACGTGCTGCGCTCCGGCGGCCTCGATCCGGATGAATATCAGGGCTTCGCCTGGGGCATGGGCATCGATCGCATCGCCATGCTGAAATACGGCATGCCCGACCTGCGCGCCTTCTTCGACGCCGACGTGCGCTGGCTTTCACACTACGGTTTCCGCCCGCTCGACATGCCGACTTTGTTCGGCGGGTTGAGTGCATAAAGGCGCGCAAGGAGACAAGACACATGAAATTCACACTCTCCTGGCTCAAGGATCACCTTGAAACCGACGCCACGCTCGATGAGATCGTCGAGACGCTCACCATGATCGGCCTGGAGGTCGAGTCCGTCGATGACAAATCGGCGTTGAAGCCCTTCAGGATCGCGAAGGTGCTGACGGCGGAAAGGCATCCGGATGCCGACAAATTGCAGGTGCTTTCGGTCGATACCGGTGACGGCAAGCCGATCCAGGTCGTCTGCGGCGCGCCCAATGCGCGGGCCGGCCTGATCGGCGCCTTCGCCGGCCCCGGAACCTATGTGCCCGGCATCGACGTGACGCTTGGCATCGGCAAGATCAGGGGCGTCGAGAGCCACGGCATGATGTGCTCCGAGCGCGAACTGGAGATTTCCGACGAACATAACGGCATCATCGACCTGCCGGCCGATGCGCCGGTGGGGACGAGCTTCGCCGCCTATGCCGGGCTCGACGATCCGGTGATCGAAATCAACCTGACGCCGAACCGTCCGGATGCGACCGGCGTCTACGGCATCGCCCGCGATCTCGCCGCCGCCGGCCTTGGCAAGCTGAAGGATGGCGCCGTCGCCCCGGTCAAGGGCGAGGGCGCAACGCCGGTGAAGCTGACGATCGAGGCGCCTGATCTCTGCCCCGGCTTCGCGCTGCGGCTGGTCCGGGGCGTGAAGAACGGCCCGAGCCCGAAATGGCTACAGCAGCGGCTGATGGCGATCGGCCTCAGGCCCATCAATGCGCTGGTCGATATCACCAACTACATCACCTTCGACCGTGGCCGTCCACTGCATGTCTTCGACGCCGCCAAGGTGAAGGGCGATCTCACGGTGCGCCGCGCGAGGGAAGGCGAGACGGTGCTGGCGCTCGACGGCCGCGAATATAAGCTCAATGGCGAGGTCTGCGTCATATCCGATGCCGAAGGCGTGGAATCGATTGCCGGCATCATGGGCGGCGAGCATTCGGGCTGTGATGAGGCGACCACCGACGTGCTGATCGAGTCCGCACTGTGGAACGCTGGAAACATCGCCCGCACCGGCCGCGAGCTCGGCATCATCACCGATGCGCGCTACCGCTTCGAGCGTGGCGTCGATCCGGAATTCATGGTGCCGGGGCTGGAGCTGGCGACACAGATGGTGCTCGATCTCTGCGGCGGCACGCCGGCGGAGGCCGAGGTGGTCGGCTATGCCGGCCACCAGCCGAAGAAGGTCGCCTTCCCGGTTTCCGAGGTGAAGCGCCTGACCGGCATCGAGGTGGCGAAAGCGGAAAGCCTGGATATCCTGAAGCGCCTCGGCTTCAAGCCGGAGGGCGAGGGCGATGTCGTGGATGTCCTCGTACCCTCCTGGCGGCCTGACATCGACGGCAAGGCCGATCTGGTGGAAGAGGTGATGCGCATCCACGGCGTCGACAATATCGCGCCGCAGCCGCTGCCAAGCCATGCCGCGGTCAACGGGAAGATATTGACCACGCTGCAGATCCGCACCCGCGCAGCCAAGCGTGCTTTGGCCTCACGCGGGCTCATGGAGGCGGTGACCTGGTCGTTCATTCCATCAGCCCATGCCGAGGCCTTTGGCGGCGGTAGGCCCGAGCTGAAGCTCGCCAATCCGATCGCCAGCGACATGTCCGACATGCGGCCCTCGCTCCTGCCGGGCCTCATCGCGGCGGCGCAGAGGAATGCCGATCGCGGCTTTAACGATCTGGCGCTGTTCGAGGTCTCAGGCATTTATGAGGGCGATACGCCGGAGAAACAGCGTCGCGTTGCCGCTGGCGTGCGCCGCGGCACGGCGAAGCTCGACGGCGCGGGACGCCACTGGGCGGGCAATGCGAAAAACGTCGACGTGTTCGACGCCAAGGCCGATGCGCTTGCCGTGCTTGAAGCCTGCGGCGCGCCGGTCGACAAGCTGCAGATCGAGGCGGGCGGTCCCTCCTGGTATCATCCGGGCCGCTCCGGCACGATCAAGCTCGGGCCCAAGGTGATCCTCGGGTCTTTCGGCGAGTTCCATCCGAAGACGCTGGAGACGCTCGATGTCAGCGGCGCGCTCTGCGGCTTCGAGGTGTTCATCGATGCGATCCCCGAGCCCAAGCAGAAGGCGACGCGCACCAAGCCGCCGCTCACGCTCTCCGCCTTCCAGGCGGTGCGTCGCGATTTCGCTTTCGTGGTGGACAAGGCGGTGGAAGCTGCGGCGGTGATCCGCGCCGCCGGCGCCGCCGACCGCAAGCTGATCTCGGGCATTCAGGTTTTCGACATCTTCGAAGGTCCGTCGCTCGGCGAGGACAAGAAGTCGATCGCCATCGAGGTCTCGATCCAGCCGCAGGATCGAACGCTGACGGATGAGGATCTCGAAGGGCTCGCCAAGCGCGTCGTCGAGAGCGTCGGCAAGCAGACGGGCGGTGTTCTGCGGGGATGATGGGAACAGGATGCCTGGGCAGTCCCCTCCGGCCTGCTGGGCATCTCCCTCTCCCTTCTTTCGTCATCCTCGGGCTTGACCCGAGGATCCACGGCAAGGGGGTGGAAACGGCACTATCATTCGCTACGGGATCATAAGCCAGCGGATGGAATATTGACCGTATTGCTGCCGGAACGCTTTGAAGTGGCGGAAAGATCAGCGCCTCTCAGCCATGGATCCTCGGGTCAAGCCCGAGGATGACGATGGGAGGGAGGGCCGGCAGGCCAGAGGGGGTTGATTTAACCCCGCTCCCTCCGAAGCAGCGCCTGCTTGCGCTCCACGCCCCAGCGATAGCCGGAGATGCCGCCGTCGTTGCGCACCACGCGGTGGCAGGGGATCGCGACGGCGATCTTGTTGGCCGCGCAGGCCTGGGCCACGGCGCGGACCGCCTTCGGCGCGCCGATGCGGGCCGCGATATCGCTATAGCTCGCCGTTTCGCCCGCCGGAATGTTGCGCAGCGCCTGCCAGACCCGCTCCTGGAAGGCCGTGCCGCGCACGTCGAGCGGCAGATCGAGGCCGATCGCCGGCGCTTCGACGAAGCCGACCACCTTTGCCACCAGTTTCTCGAATTCGGCGTCGCCGCCGATCAGCCTGGCCTTTGGAAAGCGGTCCTGCAGGTCGTGCACCAGCTTCTCCGGGTCGTCGCCAAGGGAGATGGCGCAGACGCCCTTTTCGCTTGCCGCCACCAGAATGGCGCCGAGCGAACATTCGGCGACGGCGAATTTGATCTCGGCTTCCGCCCCGCCGGCGCGGAATGCGCTGGGCGTCATGCCGAGCACCTCGTTCGAGGTCTCGTAGAAGCGGCTCGAAGAGTTGAAACCGGCATCGTAGATCGCCTCGGTGACGCTGCTTTTGCCCTCCGCGAGCTGGTCGCGGACGCGGCGGGCGCGGTGCGCCGCGCCATAGGCCTTGGGCGTCAGCCCGGTGACCGATTTGAAGAGCCGGTGGAAATGATAGGGGCTCATGCCCACCGAGCGCGCCAGTTCGTCCAGCACCGGCAGCTCTTCCGCGGCCTCGATCCGGCGGCAGGCCTCGGCGATAACAGCCGCGTGCCGCTCGGCAAGCGATGCCTCGTTGGGCCGGCAGCGCAGGCAGGGCCGGAAGCCGGCCTTCTCGGCTTCCGCGCAATCGGCGTGGAAGGCGATATTCTCAGGCTTTGCCAGGCGCGACGGGCATGTCGGCCTGCAATAGACGCCCGTGGTCTTGACGGAATAGACGAACTTTCCGTCAAAGGCCGGATCGCGGTTGACGAGCGCCGTCCAGCGCGGATCCCGCTCGGCGGCGGTGATTTTCTCGGGTTTGGCGATGACAAGGTTCATTGGTTTCATCCTTCCGCGCATGATCCCGAAAAGTTGAAGACTTCTCGGATAAGATCATGCGGCTTTGAGTTGCTCTTGTCAGCCTTTCTATCGCTACGGCCAGGGCCAGACACTCCGGCCCTTGCTTTCAAATCCTATATAGGCGCTGTTGGCCGGATCTGCAGGGATTTTGCCCGGGATTACCCCTATGCCGGCGCCAGCAGCAGGCTGGTCTCCGACCGCGCGATGCCGTCGATGAGCCGCACGGAATTGAGCACCCGGTCGAAATCGACAAGGCTTGCCACCTCGATTTCGGCGACGAGATCCCAGGCACCGTTGGTCGAATGAAGCGAGAGGATTTCAGGAATTTTCCTGAGGTTCTGGATCACCTGGTGCGTGTTGCGGCCGACCACCTCGATCATCATGATCGCCCGGATGCGCTCGGCGCCGGCCATGTCCTTGACCCGCACGGTGAAGCCGCGAATGACGCCGCCGGCGATCAGCCGGTCGAGCCGGTTCTGCACCGTCCCGCGCGAGACCGAGAGAATATCGGCCAGTTTGGAGAGCGGTGCCCGCCCATCCTGCCGCAGCGCCGCTATGAGTCGGGCGTCGAGATCATCCATCGCCAGGCATCCTGTCAAAATGCGCAATTTCCATGGGCAATATTAGCAAAAAGATGCCGAATTTTAAAACTGTTTGGCATTTCTTTTAAAACCCGGTCTCCGTATCGTTATGGGAATAACGCTTACGGACTACGAAGGGGCAGAACGCATATGGTTCAGTTCGTCGGGACGCAGAACATGATCGATCTCGTCGGATCGATCGGCCTGGAAGAGCTCTTCCGCAAGCTCGTGACCTATATCGAGCAGGATTTCGTCAGGTGGAACCAGTTCGACAAGACCCCGCGCGTCGCCTCGCATTCCGATAATGGCGTCATCGAATTGATGCCGACCGCCGATCACGATCTCTACGGCTTCAAATATGTCAACGGTCATCCTCAGAACCCTGTCCATGGCTTGCAGACGGTGACGGCCTTCGGCGTGCTCGCCGATGTCGCGACCGGCTATCCCGAATTCATCTCCGAGATGACCATCGCCACGGCGCTGCGCACGGCGGCGACCTCGGCGATGGCGGCGAAATATCTCGCCCGCGAGGATGCGAAGGTGATGGCGCTGATCGGGCTCGGCGCCCAGGCCGAGTTCCAGGCACTCGCCTTCAAGGCCATCCTCGGCATCCGTGATCTCCGCGTCTTCGATGTCGATCCCGCGGCCTACCCGAAATTCCAGCGCAACATGGCTGCATCGGGCATCCGCATCACACAGGCGGCAAGCGCCGAGGAAGCGGTGATGGGCGCCGATATCATCACCACCGTCACCGCCGACAAACGGCGCGCGACCATCCTTTCCGACAACATGATCGGTGCCGGCGTGCATATCAACGCGGTCGGCGGCGATTGCCCGGGCAAGACGGAGCTACAGCGCGATATCCTGCTGAAATCCGATATCTTCGTCGAATTCCCGCCGCAGACCCGGATCGAAGGCGAGATCCAGCAGCTCGATGCCGATTATCCCGTGACGGAGCTCTGGCAGGTCATCACCGGCGAAAAGCCGGGGCGGACATCGCCGAGGCAGATCACGCTTTTTGATTCCGTCGGTTTCGCGGTCGAGGATTTCTCCGCGCTGCGCTTCTTCCGCGATATGGTGCAGGGAACCCGCTTCTACCGGGATATCGACCTGATCGCCGAGCCGAACGATCCGCGCGATCTTTTCGGTCTCCTCGCCGGAGGGTCGGGTTCCCCGGCAGGGCAGGCGGCGCCGGCGCTGACCGCCTGATCGGCGTATCGGGTTTCGTTTCGGACAATTAGGATAGGAAGACCTGCTTCCGTGCCGGGAAGCGGGCGGAAGGCGCGGGGGATAACCATGATCAGCCGGATCGACCACAAAGATATCGTTCTCCTGGGTGCCCCTGTCGAGGAAGGCGCGGGCCGGCTCGGCTGCGCCATGGGGCCGGCGGCGCTGCGCCTTGCCGGCATTGGGCCGGCGCTGGAGAAGCTCGGCCACAGGGTGGAGGATCGGGGCAACCTTGCACCCGAGGATATGCCCGGCTTCACCCTGCCGGGACTGGCCAGGAACGCCGCCCTGATCGGCGGCTGGACGCGGACGCTGGAGCGCGCTTCCTACGCGGCTCTGAAGGAAGGCCGGCTGCCGATCTTCCTCGGCGGCGACCACAGCCTCTCCATGGGCACGGTCGCCGGCGCGGTGCGCCATGCGGAGGAGCAAGGCCGCAAGCTCTTCGTGCTGTGGATGGATGCGCATGCGGATTTCAACACGCCCGCCACCTCGCCGTCGGGCAATATGCACGGCATGTCGGTGGCGTTCTTCTGCGGCGCCGATGGCTTCTCCGGCATATTGCCTGATGACAGGCCCGCGGTTGCGCCGGAGCATGTCTTCATGTGCGGCATCCGGTCGGTCGATGCGGATGAGCGCGCCGAACTGGCAAAAGCCGGCGTCAACGTCTTCGACATGCGCTTTATCGACGAGAACGGCATCGTCGCCGCGATGAAGCGCATCATCGAAACGGTGAAGCGGGCCGGCGGCCTGCTGCATCTGAGCTTCGACACGGATTTCCTTGACCCCGATATCGCGCCCGGCACCGGAACCACCGTGCGCGGCGGCGGCACCTATCGCGAGGCACACGTCGCCATGGAAATGCTCTATGACAGCGGCCTCGTCTCTTCGCTCGATATCGTCGAGCTCAATCCCTTTCTCGATGATCGGGGAAAAAGCGCCTATCTCCTCGTGGAACTGATGGGCAGCCTCTTCGGGCAGAAGATTTTTTAAGCCTTTCAAGTGGAAACAAACGCTGTCTCCAAGCGTCCATTAAATGGGGCGATGCCCTCATTCTCCGCTTATCTCGTAAGCCGCAGTTTTCGTCTCCCCGCTTCCCGCCCCTTGCCAACAAAACTCATATGTGAAAATATTATTCATAAAAGAAGATTGGGGCCGGGAGGAGAAGACCAGCCAGATGACTGATAATTCCGAATTGCCGTTGGCGGGGCTGCTCGTCATCGACATGAGCCAGTTTCTCTCCGGCCCCTATTGCTCGCTCAGGCTGATGGATCTCGGCGCGCGGGTCATCAAGATCGAGCGGCCGGATGGCGGCGATCTTTCGCGGCGGCTTTACCTGAGTGATACCGAGATCGGCGGCGACTCCACCATCTTCCACGCCATCAACCGGGCCAAGGAGAGCCTGGCGATCGATTTGAAGAACCCGGACGATCTCAGCGCGTTGCGCAAGCTGCTGCAACAGGCCGATGTGCTTATCCAGAATTTCCGCCCCGGTGTCATAGAGCGCCTCGGCCTCGATTACGAGACGGTTCGCGCCATCAATCCCCGCCTCGTCTATGCGTCGATCAGCGGCTATGGCGAGGAGGGGCCGTGGGTCAAGCGTCCGGGACAGGACCTGCTGGCGCAGTCGCGTTCCGGCGTGATGTGGCTGAACGGTGATGAGGGCCAGGGGCCGGTGCCCTTCGGTTTGGCCATCGCCGACATGCTGGCCGGTGCGGCCGCCGCTCAAGGGATTCTCGCCGCGCTGGTCCGCCGCGGCATCTCGGGCAGGGGTGCGCATGTCGAGACGAGCCTGCTGGAGGCACTGGTCGACCTGCAGTTCGAGGTGCTGACCACCCATTTGAACGATGGCCGGCGGCTGCCGAAGCGCTCGGAGTTCCGCAGCGCTCATGCCTATCTCGCCGCACCCTACGGCATTTATCCCGCCGCCGACGGTTATCTCGCCATCGCCATGACGCCGGTACCGAAGCTCGCCGATCTGCTAGAGATGGAGGAACTCGCCCCCTATCGCGATGACCCGAAGAGCTGGTTCACCGAGCGCGACGCCATCAAGAAGAAGATCGCGGCCCGCATTGCCACGAAAACGGTGGAGGAATGGCTCGCCATCCTCGAGCCCGCCGATATCTGGTGCGCCAAGGTGCTCGACTGGAACGAGCTGATGGAAAGCGAAGGCTTTCAGGTGCTCGACATGCTGCAAAAGGTCGAGCGGGATGACGATGTCTCCATCCTCACCACCCGCTCGCCGCTTCGGATCGACGGCGTGCGGCCGCGCTTCACCCGTGCAGCACCCAGGATCGGCGAGCAGAGCGCGGCGATCCGCGAGGAGTTCGGCCTATGAAATCCGTTACCTTGAAAGGCATGACCTGGAGCCATCCCCGCGGCTATGACCCGATGGTCGCCTGTTCCCGCCTGTGGCGGGAGAAGACGGGTGTTACGATCGAATGGGACAAGCGTTCGCTGCAGGATTTCGAAAGCTTTCCCGTCGAGGAACTGGCCAGCGCTTATGACCTGATCGTCATCGATCATCCCCATGTCGGCCAGATCACCGAGGAGGGCTGCCTGGCGCCGCTCGATATTGCCGGCCGCGAAGCCGATCTCGCGGCGTTGGCGAGGGGAAGCGTCGGCAAATCCTTTCCGAGCTATCACTGGCAGGGCCGGCACTGGGCCTTCCCGATCGATGCCGCGACGCAAGTGCAGGCCTGGCGGCCGGATCGGTTATCTGCTGCTCCTGTCCGGTGGAACGAGGTGCTGGAGCTGGCGCGGCAGGGCCAGGTGCTCCTGCCCCTTCGTTCGCCCCATTCGCTGATGAGCTTCTTCACACTCGCCGGCAATCTCGGCCATCCATGTTCCGCCGATGGTCCGGGCGATCTCATTGGCCTTGAAGCCGGATGCGCCGTATATGAGATGCTGCGCGAAATCGCGGCGCTGGTCGACCCCACCTGTTTCGAGATGGACCCGATCGCTGTTTTCGAACGGATGGCGGAGGCGGATTCGCCCTGTTCCTGCTCGCCGCTCATCTATGGCTATGTCAACTATGCCATCTCCGGTTTCCGCCCTGCCTTGATCCGCTTTGCCGATATTCCGGCGGCCGGCGATGCCGGTCCGGTCGGTTCGGCGCTCGGCGGCACCGGCATCGCCGTCTCGGCGTTCTCGCAAGCCCAGGCGGAGGCGATCGATTTCGCCTACTGGATCGCCGGTGGCGACGTGCAGCGCGGCCCCTATGCCGCGGCCGGCGGCCAGGTGGGGCATGTCAGCGCTTGGGAAGACCCGGCGGTCAACGCAATGGCCAACGATTTCTACACCGCCACCCGCGCCACGCTGGAAGGCGCCTGGCTGCGCCCGCGCCACGATGGCTATATGGCCTTCCAGGAGGCGGCTTCCGATCGTCTCAACGAGGGGCTGTTGCGCGGGGAGGGCGCGCGGGCTGTCGTCGCCGATCTGAACCGGCTCTTTGCGGAAAGTTTCAAAATCGAAATACCGGTATAGCCACGGCCCGTTCAGGCCGCGGGCTGTGATCGCCGGCCTGCCCGGCCGGCGGACAGGCTTTTCGAGCGGATCAGCGGCAATCCCTTCCGCCGGGCCGTCCAGCCGATGGCGTGAAGCGCCCGCGCCGCCGGTTCCCATGTCTGGGCCAGCGCCCAGGATTTGCAATCGATCGCGGCGACATCCGCCAGCCCCTCGGCGACCGCGCGGATCGAGGCGCGGTGCCCGCCGGTCTGTACCGTTTCGGCAAAAAGGGCGAGACCTGTCCCCACGGCTTTCAGATCGCGTTCGAGCGCAAGATTGCCTGAAAGCGAGTGATGTTCGTTGAAGGCGAAACGCCTGCCCTGAAAAAAGCGGATGGGGAGATGGGCGTTGCCGTTTGCAGGGGGGAGGACCGGCTGCCCCTCGTCCCGGCGCGCGACGATCACGCTCGAATAGAATTCACCGCCGCCGCCGGCAATCCCGTCATAATCGGTCTGCCCGATGACGGTCACATGCGGTGCGAGCCCCAGTTCCATCGGCCCCCAGCAGGTCTCGGCGACAAGCAGGGCGGGATGGCGCCAGAGAACGGCGAGGTCGAGCTCGTCCGGCGGCAGGCTTGCCGGATCGGCGGCGATGATGTTGCCCGCCTCGTCGCGAATGCCGCCTGATACCGCCGGCATATCGCCATTGCGCCTTGTGAGATTGTCCGGCGCATCGATGCTCTGCCGGCGGAGATCGTCGCGCATCGCCGCCCAGCGCGCATCCGTTTCGTCGCGCAGCTCCGGCCAGTCATACATGGGAAGGGCAGCGATATATCTCACTCGTGTTTCGGCTCCGCCGGGATCGGCGCGGTCGCGCCGCCGTGGATATTGACGTGGAACCGGCGCGGACGGAAGGCCTGATCGGGTGCCGTCTCCGCTTCGCCGCGCCGCCATGCGGGATGGACGACCGGCTCCTTGATGCTGAGCGCGAAAGCGCGCAGCACCTCGAGATAATTGCGGAAGACATAGCCCTCGTTCATCCGCTGCCATTCCTCCCGTCTGGCGCGGTAGAGCGCCGGCAGCTCGTACCACGCCGCCCGCGGCTGCTTGTGATGGACGAAATGCAGGTTGTTGTTGAGGAAAAGCGGCGCCAGGATCGATTTCTCGACGATGATGGTCCGGCCATCCGGACGTTCCGACCATTGATGTTCGCAATAGGTGCGGATCGCGATGATGGAGAGGCCGAGATAGGCCGAGGTCAGGGCATAGAGCCAGAGCGGAATGCCGAAGACGAAGGAGATGATCAGGAGGACGGGGAGGAGCCCGGCGAGATGCAACAGCCAGGCGGAGCGCATTTTCCGGTCGCCCGCCCGGAGCTTCTTCCCTTCCGAGATGAAGAATCCGGCAACCATCAGCGCCGGGCCGATGCTGACGCGGCCGAGGAGTGTGTTGTTGAGCCGCAGCAGCATTTTCAGGAAGGAAGGCAGCTTCCGCCAGTCGGCGAGCGCCCGGTAATAGCTCTCCGGGTCGTCATAGGGGTCGGTCAGCCGCTCGTCGGCATGGTGTTGCAGATGCGTTTGCTTGTAGCGCCGGTAGGGGTAGAACAGGCCGATCGACAGGAAGATCAGCGCTTCGTTGATGGCGGCGCTGCGGGTGGGATGGCCGTGCAGCACCTCGTGCTGCAGCGAGGAGTGGAGCGCCACCGCCACGCCCATCAGGATGAGGGCGAGCACCGGCATCAGGGGGAAAAGATACGCGCCGGCCCAGAACCAGAAGGCATAGCAGCCGGCGATCAGCGCCAGCGTCGGCCATTCGACCCGAAATGATCCTCCGCGGCGTGCGCGCACGCCCCGTTCACGAGCAGATTTCCCATTCATATCAACATGCCCCGATTTGCCGGCTCAAGAATCGCATCGCGGATCGGGTGGGACAACGAGACTATGGTGACTGAGCGTTGAATATGATAATCATTTATCGCAGATGTTGATAATTATCAGCAATCCGGGGCAGAAATGGACAAAAGGGATCTGGCGGAACTGTTCCGCAAGCGGCTGATCGAGCTCGTCGCCCGCTCCGGCGAAAGCCAGTCGGCATTCGCTGCGGCGATCGGCGTCGACCGCTCTGCCCTCTCCCAGCTCCTTTCGGGCACGTCTCCGCGCCTGCCGCGCGTCGAGACGCTGCTCAACATCGCCGAGCGCCATTCCGTCTCGCTCGATTGGCTGCTCGGCCTTTCTCAGGATGAGGGGCTGATGGGCGAATTGCACCCCAGCCTCGAAATCGAGGAGGGGAGCGACGGCTATGACGTCACGCTTCTCATGAAATGGCATGCGGAGGCGGCGGGCTCGAAGATCCGTTACGTCCCCTCCCGCATCCCCGATCTCCTGCGCACGCCGCAGATCATCGCCTATGAATCGGCCGCCGCCGGCCAGAGCGCCGTCAGCCAGGCGAGCGAAACGGCGTTTCGGCTGGATTACAACCGCCAGCCCGGCACCGATATGGAAGTCTGCATGCCCCGGCAGACGCTGGAGGCGCTGGCGGAAGGCAGCGGCATCTGGGCCGGCCTCGCCCGGGCGACGAGGGCCGAGCAGCTCCGCCATATGGCGGACCTTGTCGACGAGCTCTATCCCTCCCTGCGCCTGTTCATTTTCGATGGGCGCGAGCGTTTCTCCGTGCCCTACACCGTCTTCGGCTCGCAGCGCGCCGCAATCTTCGTCGGCGGCATGTATCTCGTGCTCAACAATGCCGAATCGATCCGCACCATGCAGCGTCATTTCGACGAATTGATCCGCTGCACGCGCATCCACGCCCATGAGGCGGCGGATTTCGTGCGCGGTCTCAAGGTGCTCTGAAGGCCGGCTTGAAGGCGCCCCTCAGCGCGCGCGAGTCAGCTTCTGTCAGTTGGATTGATCCATCGGCACTTTCTTTTTGCCCGTATAAATGTTTCCTTTTTCCCTGAGCTGCTTCGTTTCTGGAACCGGGTCCTCCGACCGGTCCGGAAATCCATGGTAGAAAAGATGCTTCAGGCATCGAAAAGGGGAATACGAACATGTCCTACCGGAATATCTTTCTCAGTGCCGTCCTGGGCGCCGCCTGGGCCATCGGGCTTTCCGTCGGCGCCGCCAGCGCGCAGGTCGTCGTCTCCTCCAAGATCGATACGGAAGGCGGCGTTCTCGGCAACATCATCCTGTCCGTGCTGAAGGCCAACGACGTCCCGACCACCGATCGCATCCAGCTCGGCGCGACGCCCGTCGTCCGCAAGGCGATCATCGCCGGCGAAATCGACATCTATCCCGAATATACCGGCAATGCCGCCTTCTTCTTCGAAAAGGCCGACGATCCGGTCTGGAAGGATGCCGCAAAGGCCTATGAAGAAGCCAAGAAGCTCGATTACGACGCCAACAAGATCGTCTGGCTGACGCCGGCGCCCGCCAACAACACCTGGGCGATCGCCATGCGCAAGGATGTCGCCGAGCCGAACAAGCTCGTCACGCTCAGCGATTTCGGCAAATATGTCTCGGATGGCGGCGAGGTCGTGCTGGCCGCCTCTTCGGAATTCGTCAATTCGGCTGCCGCCCTTCCCGCTTTCCAGAAGGCCTATGGCTTCACGCTGAAGCCCGATCAGCTCATCACCCTTTCCGGCGGCGATACGGCCGCCACCATCGCCGCCGCCGCCAACAAGACCAATGGTGCGAATGCGGCCATGGTCTACGGCACCGATGGCGGCATCGCGCCCTCCGGTCTCGTCGTGCTCGAGGACGACAAGGGCGTCCAGCCGGTCTACCAGCCGGCGCCGATCGTTCGTGAGGCGGTGCTGAAGAAATACCCGCAGATCGAAACGCTGCTGAAACCGGTTTTCGAAAAACTCGATCTTGTCACCCTGCAGGATCTCAATGGCCGGGTGCAGGTCGGCGGCGAGCCGGCCAAGGCCGTAGCCGAGGACTTCCTCAAGAAGAACGGCTTTCTGAAATAGGGGGCACGAACCGGGACGCGCGGCATGGCGCTGCGATTGCGATGAGAGGGGGCATTCGATGAGCGGAAACCGCATCCGCTTCGACAAGCTCGGCGTCGTCATTGCCGCCATCGCAATAGGCGGCGCCTTCCTCGCGCCCTTCGCCACCTTTCGCGCCAACCGCATCGTCCCCGGCGAGGCCCGCACCATACTGGAGGCCCTGCCGCCATTGGCGGCGGCGGCGCTGCTTCTCGTCCTCGCCGCCGCCACGGCCATCGCGCTGCTGCGCTTCCCCCTGCGCTGGCGGCTCGGCGCCAGCATTGCCGCACTCGCCGCGCTGATGCTGCTCATCGGCCTCGCTGCCAGTCATCTGACGCCGCCCGAAAACAATTATGCCCGCGTCGCGCCCGCATCCGGCTTCTGGCTTCTCAATTTCGCCTTCGCGCTCCTTGCCGCCGACAGCCTGACGCGGCTGCGTCTCGGCCCGTTGGCGCGCATCGCCGTTCTGGCTCTCGCGGCGCTTGCAGTGGCCGCCATCCTCTATTCGGGCAGCTGGAACGGCCTTTCGATCCTCAAGGAATATGCCAATCGCGCCGACAGTTTCTGGGCGCAGGCCGCCAAACATGTGACGCTGGCGCTCGGCTCGCTCGCCGCCGCCGTCGTGGCGGGCGTGCCGCTCGGCATTCTCTGTCACCGCGTGCCGGCGCTGCGCGATGGCGTGCTCAATGTCCTCAACATCATCCAGACGATCCCCTCCATCGCGCTTTTCGGCATCCTCATCGCGCCGCTCGGCTGGATCGCCACCCATGTGCCGGGTGCCGCCGAAATCGGCATCCGCGGCATTGGCACGGCGCCGGCTTTCGTCGCGCTGTTCCTCTATTCGCTCCTGCCCGTGGTGGCCAATACGGTGGTCGGCCTCGCCGGCGTGCCGCCGGCGGCCAATGATGCGGCGCGCGGCGTCGGCATGACCGCCCGCCAGCGGCTGTTCTCGATCGAGTTTCCGCTGGCCTTCCCCGTCATCCTGACCGGGATCAGGATCGTGCTGGTGCAGAATATCGGCCTTGCCACGATTGCCGCGCTGATCGGCGGCGGCGGTTTCGGGGTCTTCGTCTTCCAGGGCATCGGCCAGACGGCGATGGACCTGGTGCTGCTCGGCGCGGTGCCGACCGTGGCGCTCGCCTTCGCGGCCGCCGTCATTCTCGACGCGCTCACCGAGATGAGCGCATTCAATGGAAGCCGGGGCGAGGCCACATGATCGAGATCGAAAACATCACCAAGCGCTATGGCGAGGTGGAGGTCGTCAAGGACGTATCGTTCGTCGTCCAGCCGCGCACCATCACCGTGATCGTCGGCACCTCCGGTTCCGGCAAGACGACGCTGCTGCGCATGATCAACCGCCTGGTCGAGCCGACATCGGGGGTAATCAAGCTCGATGGCCGCGACAACCGCGCGGTGCCGGCCTATGAGCTGCGCCGCCATATCGGCTATGCCATCCAGGGACATGGGCTTTTTCCCCACCGCACGGTGGCGCAGAACATCGCCACCGTGCCGGTGCTGCTCGGCTGGGATAAGACCCGCATCGATGCCCGGGTGGACGAGCTCCTGTCGCTCTTCCAGCTCGATCCCGCCACTTTCGGCCCGCGCTATCCGCACGAGCTCTCGGGCGGCCAGCAACAGCGTGTCGGCGTCGCCCGTGCACTGGCGGCGGAGCCGAACGTTCTCCTGATGGACGAGCCGTTCGGCGCGCTCGATCCGGTGATCCGCGCCAAGGCGCAGGATGATCTGCTGGCCATCCAGAAGCGCTTCGGCACCACCATCATTCTCGTCACGCACGACATGGAGGAGGCGATCCATCTCGGCAACCGCATCGCCGTCATGGACGAGGGCCGGCTGATCCAATATGCGACCCCGGCCGAGATCCTCGCCAGGCCGGCCACGCCCTTCGTCGAGACGCTGATCGGCACCGGCGACAGGCCGTTCCGGCTCCTGTCCCTGAACGAGATCCGCGAGGCGGTGGAGCCGGGAACGGCCGAAGGCGAAGCGCTGCCGGCATCCGCCACGCAGCGCGATGCGCTCGCCGAACTCCTCTGGTCGGGGCGCGAGGCGCTTCCCGTCGAGGCCGAGGGCAAGCTGATCGGGCGCGTCACCGTCGAAGGTCTGGTACGGCGCGCGGCGAGGCCGGCATGAGGCTTTCGCTGCCGGTCCTGTTGCGGCTTCTGGTGCTTGCGCTGCTGGTCGTCTTTCTCGTCAGGCCCGATTGGTTCGAGCCTGCCTTCAAGCCGCTGACCCAGAACAACGCACCGGCGATCTATAATCAGGGAAGCCTGCTGACGCTGACGCTCGAGCATCTGCGGATCGTCTTCATCGCCACGCTTGGCGCTACGGCTGTAGCATTGGCGCTGGCGATTCTCGTCACCAGGCCGGTCGGCGCGGAATTCCTGCCCTTGTCGCGCAGCCTCGTCAATGTCGGCCAGACCTTCCCGCCCGTCGCCGTGCTGGCGCTTGCCGTTCCCGCCATCGGTTTCGGCGAGAAGCCGACGCTGATCGCGCTCTTTCTCTATGGCCTCCTGCCGATTTTCGAGAATGCGTTGACCGGTCTCAGCAATCTTCCGCCCGCTGTCGTCGAGGCGGCGAAGGGCGTCGGCATGAATGAGCGCCAGCGGCTTTTGAAAGTGGAGTTGCCGCTTGCCCTGCCGGTCATCCTGGCCGGTATCCGGCTTTCCGTGGTGATCAGCCTCGCCACCGCCACCATCGGCTCGACGGTTGCGGCAAAGACGCTGGGCGAGGTCATCATCGCCGGCCTCATCTCCAACAATCTCGCCTTCGTCCTGCAGGGCGGACTGATCGTCGGCGCCCTGGCCGTATTGATCTATGACGGGCTCTCGGCCGTCGAGCGCATGCTCGCCCGCCGCATGGGCATTTCGGTGGCGCGGGCGGCCTGACACCAAAAAGGAAGGCCCCGCCGAAACGGGGCCTTTCATCATCCTGCTGGCGGGCGGATCATCTGTCGACCAGCGCCATCATGTCTTCCGCATAGCGCGGGCCGGCCACCTTGGCGGGCGAGAGGGCGTCGCCGATCCGGGCGATCTCGTCGCGGTCGAGCACGATATCGGCCGCCGCCGCATTATCTTCGAGATGCCGGATCTTGCGCGCGCCGGGGATCGGCACGATGAAATCGCCCTGATGCAGCACCCAGGCGAGCGCGAGCTGCGCCGTCGTCACGTTTTTTGCCTTGGCGATCTCTTCCAGCGTGTCGATAAGCGCCATATTGGCCGCCAGATTGTCGGCCTGGAAGCGCGGCTGGGTCTTGCGCCAGTCGTCGGGGCCAAGCTCGTCCGCCTTGCGGATCGTGCCGGTGAGCAGGCCGCGCCCGAGCGGGCTATAGGGCACGAAGCCGATGCCAAGCTCGCGGCAGACGCCGAAGACCTCTTCCTCCGGCTCGCGGCTCCACAGCGAATATTCGCTCTGCACCGCCGCGATCGGGTGGACCGCATGGGCGCGGCGAATGGTGGCGGCACTCGCCTCGGAGAGGCCGAGGGTCCGCACCTTGCCTTCGCGTACCAGCTCGGCCATGGCGCCGACGGTCTCTTCGATCGGCACGTTGGGATCGACGCGATGCTGATAGAAAAGGTCGATGACGTCGACGCCCAGCCGCTTCAGCGATGCCTCGGCCACCGCCTTCACATTTTCTGGCCGGCTGTCGACGCCTCTGATGGCCGCGCCGCCCTGTCCTTCAGGATCGATCTTGAAGCCGAATTTGGTGGCGATGACGACGCGGTCGCGCACGTCCTTCAATGCCTTGCCGACGAGTTTTTCGTTTTCAAAAGGACCATAGACCTCCGCCGTGTCGAAGAAGGTGACGCCGATTTCCACCGCCCGGTGCAGCGTCCGGATCGCATCCTCTTCCTCCTGCCCCCCATAGGCGTAGCTCATGCCCATGCAGCCGAGGCCGACGGCCGATACGGTAAGTTCATTGCCGAGTTTGCGTGTTTTCATGTGAGGCTCCTTTGATCGGGATGCCTCGAACATAAGATCACGATCACAATTCGATAATTCCGCTTCATTTTCATGGGTCGTTCCATATTTTAGAACAATGAACCGGAATCAGCTGTCACAACTCGCCGTTCTCGCCTCCGTCGCCGCCCATGGCAGTTTTCGCGCGGCGGCGCGGGAACTCGGGATTGCGCCCTCCGCCGTCAGCCACGCGGTGGCGACGCTGGAAGAAAGCCTCGGCGTGGCGCTCCTTGCCCGCACCACCCGCAGCGTCGCACCGACGGAGGCCGGCCGGCGGCTGCTGGAACGTCTCGCGCCGGCGCTCGGCGAAATCGAGATGGCGCTCGGCGCCGCGGTCGACATGAAGGATACCGTCTCCGGCACATTGCGGCTGAGTGTGCCGAGACTTGCCTATCTCCTGCTGGTGCCGCGCCTCGGTGCGTTCTGCGAAACCTATCCTGATGTCACGCTCGACATTTGCGTCGAGGATCATTTCGTCGATATCGTCGCACAAGGGTTCGATGCCGGCTTGCGGCTCAATGAGAGCCTGGAGCGGGACATGATCGCCGTGCGGTTCGGCCCTGAGCTTTGCGGGGCCATGGTTTCCGCGCCTTCCTATTTCGAGCGTCACGGTATCCCCAATCATCCGGCGGATCTCGCCCGGCACCGCTGCATCCGCCATCGCTTCTCCTCCGGCCGTGTCTATCGATGGGAACTGGAGAAGGGCGAAGAATCCTTCGAGGTGGCGGTGGATGGGCCGTTGATCGTCAATGACGACAGGCTTGCGCTGGAGGCCGCACTGCAGGGCGCCGGCCTCGCCTTTCTTCTGGATGTGCAGGTGGCGGACGCCATTGCCGATGGCCGGCTCGTGCGGGTGATGGAGGATTGGTGCCAGCCCTTCCCCGGCCTTTATCTTTATTATCCCAGCCGCCGGCGGATGCGCCCGGCGCTGCGCGCCTTCATCGATTTCTATAGACCCTGACCGGCGGAGCGGCCTTTCCTTTTGTCTTTGCGAACGATAGGTTCCGCCTCGAAGCAGCAAGAGGAGTGGGTCCATGTTCCGTTGGGGTGTTCTTTCGACGGCGAAAATCGGCACGTCTTTGGTGATTCCGGCGCTTTGCGCCTCCGACAATGGCGTGGTGACGGCGATCGCCAGCCGCGATTTGGGCAAGGCTCGCGCCGTGGCCGACCGTTTCGGTGCGCCGCATGCCTTCGGCTCCTATGAGGAACTGCTCGCCTCCGATACGGTGGACGGCGTCTATATTCCGCTGCCGACCTCGCAACATATCGAATGGGCGATCAAGGCGGCGGAAGCCGGCAAGCATGTGCTCTGCGAAAAGCCGATCTCGCTGCATGCCAGCGAGATCGCATCGCTGATCCGCGCGCGTGATACCAATGGCGTGCTGATCGCCGAGGCCTTCATGGTCTATTACCATCCGCAATGGATCAAGGTGCGCGAGCTGATCGCCTCCGGCGCCATCGGCACGCTTCGTCATGTGCAGGGCGTCTTCACCTATTTCAACAAGGATCCGGGCAATATGCGCAACCAGGTGGCGCTCGGCGGCGGCGCGCTGCCCGATATCGGCGTCTATCCCACGGTCGCCACCCGCATGAGCACGGGAAGCGAGCCCAGGCGGGTGCGTGCGACGGTCGAGCGCGATCCGGATTTCGGCACCGACCGCTATGCCAATGTGACGGCCGAGTTTGACGGTTTCGATCTCTCCTTCTATGTCGCGACCCAGCTTGCCGGGCGTCAGTCGATGGTCTTCCATGGCGACAAGGGCTTCATCGAGGTCCATGCCCCGTTCAACGCCGGCAAATACGGCCATGCCCGGGTGACGCTCAACGACGCCGGCCATACTGAGACGACCGAGTGGAATTTCCAGGATGTTAACCACTACCAGCTTCAGGCGCAGAGTTTCGTCCGGGCCGCGCAGGGCGAGGACGCGCCCGTCTTCCCGCTGGAGAGCTCCGTTGCGAATCAACGGTTTATCGATGCAATCTACCGGGCGGGCGAGAGCGGCGGCTGGGAAGAAGTCTGATTGCGCATGCCTGCGGCGCATCGGCGGGCCCAGAATTTACCGCTCTCATGCGCCTCTTGTGACTTGCAGTGAAAAACAGCCCTTCTTATATACGCCGCGATACGGTGTGCTGGTTCCCGGCCAGGGGGCCGCACGCTGTCTTGAACCCCCGGTAGGGGCTGCTGAATGGAATGCTCGGCAGAGGTCCCGGCAGCCTGCTGAATGGAGAAATGTGAAATGGCAAAAGTAATCGGCATCGATCTGGGAACGACCAACTCCTGCGTCGCCGTCATGGACGGCAAGAACGCGAAAGTCATCGAAAACGCGGAAGGTGCGCGCACCACGCCTTCGATAGTCGCCTTTACCGATAGTGACGAGCGCCTTGTCGGTCAGCCCGCCAAGCGCCAGGCCGTCACCAATCCGGAAGGAACCCTTTTCGCCGTCAAGCGCCTGATCGGCCGCCGCTATGACGACCCCACGGTCAAGAAGGACAAGGACCTCGTGCCTTACAAGATCGTCAAGGGCGACAATGGCGATGCATGGGTCGAGGTGCACGGCAAGAAATATTCGCCCTCGCAGATTTCCGCGATGATCCTGCAGAAGATGAAGGAAACCGCCGAAGCCTATCTCGGCGAGAAGGTCGAGCAGGCCGTCATCACGGTTCCCGCCTATTTCAACGACGCCCAGCGCCAGGCCACCAAGGACGCCGGCAAGATCGCCGGCCTTGAAGTGCTGCGCATCATCAACGAGCCGACCGCCGCGGCGCTCGCCTACGGGCTTGAGAAGAAGGACGGCAAGACCATCGCCGTCTATGACCTTGGCGGCGGCACCTTCGATATCTCGGTCCTTGAGATCGGCGACGGCGTGTTCGAGGTGAAGTCGACCAATGGCGACACCTTCCTCGGCGGCGAGGACTTCGACATGCGTCTGGTCAACTATCTGGCCGACGAGTTCAAGAAGGAACAGGGCATCGATCTCAAGAACGACAAGCTCGCCCTGCAGCGCCTGAAGGAAGCTGCGGAAAAGGCCAAGATCGAGCTATCGTCCGCGCAGCAGACCGAGATCAACCTACCGTTCATCACGGCGGATGCCTCCGGTCCCAAGCACCTGACGATGAAGCTCTCCCGCGCCAAGTTCGAGAGCCTGGTCGATGATCTGATCCAGCGCACCATCGAGCCCTGCAAGGCGGCGCTCAAGGATGCCAGCCTCAAGGCGGGCGAGATCGACGAGGTCATCCTCGTCGGCGGCATGACCCGCATGCCCAAGGTGCAGGAAGTGGTGAAGGCGTTCTTCGGCCGCGAGCCCCACAAGGGCGTCAACCCGGATGAGGTGGTCGCCATCGGCGCCGCCATCCAGGCCGGTGTGCTGCAGGGCGATGTCAAGGACGTGCTGCTCCTCGACGTGACGCCGCTGTCGCTCGGCATCGAGACGCTGGGTGGCGTGTTCACCCGCCTCATCGATCGCAACACGACGATCCCGACCAAGAAGTCGCAGACCTTCTCCACGGCCGAAGACAACCAGTCCGCCGTGACGATCCGCGTCTTCCAGGGCGAGCGTGAGATGGCCGCCGACAACAAGCTGCTCGGCCAGTTCGACCTCGTCGGCATTCCGCCCGCACCGCGTGGCGTGCCGCAGATTGAGGTGACCTTCGACATCGACGCCAACGGCATCGTCAACGTCTCGGCCAAGGACAAGGGCACCGGCAAGGAGCACCAGATCCGTATCCAGGCTTCCGGTGGTCTTTCCGACGCCGACATCGAGAAGATGGTCAAGGACGCCGAGGCGAATGCCGAGGCCGACAAGAAGCGTCGCGAGGCTGTTGAGGCCAAGAACCAGGGCGAAGCCCTGATGCATTCGACGGAGAAGTCGCTCAAGGATTATGGCGACAAGGTCTCCGCCGACGACAAGAAGGCCATCGAGGATGCGATCGCAGCCCTGAAGACCTCGCTGGAAGGCGACGACGCCGAGGACATCAAGGCCAAGACGCAGTCGCTTGCCGAAGTCTCGATGAAGCTTGGCCAGGCCATGTATGAGGCCGCCCAGGCTTCCGAAGGCGGCGAGGAAGCAACCGCTTCCGAGAGCAAATCGGACGACGACGTTGTCGATGCCGACTATGAGGAAATCGACGACGACAAGAAGAAGTCCGCGTAAAGCGCGGTTTCAGAAATCGGAAAAGCCCGGCCTTGGTGCCGGGCTTTTTTGTTGTTAACGGGTCTGGGATATCGTTTGTCTCATCATTTTCAGATGGAACGATGCTTATGCATTTCCTGCCAGCCACCCTCCTCTGCCCTGCCGGGCATCTCCCCCTCCATCTTTCGTCATTCTCGGGCCTGACCCGAGGATCCACGGCAAGGGGGCGGAATCGGTATTATCATCCGCTACGGGATTATTGGTCATTATCGCGTGATATTTATTCCCGCCTGCTCGCTGGAATGCGCCGACGCGACGGAAACGTCAGTGCCCCTCAGCCATGGATCCTCGGGTCAAGCCCGAGAATGACGATGAGAGTGGGGGAGATGCCCGGCAGGGCAGAGGCGGGTGTTGCTACACGACGCCCGCTCGAGCAGGAAAGGCATTAGCGAAGCGCATGTACTTCCGCCTGTTCGAGTTCTGGCGCCTGATCGCCGCGCTGCTCATCATGCTCTACCATTTCTCCTTCGATGGGCCGCCGGGGACGGAATGGCTGATCGTCTGGCTCGAGCGCCTGCGGCCGCTGCTCGACATGTTCTTCATCATTTCCGGCTTCTTGATCGTCGTGCATTATGGCGACAGGGTCACGGACTGGCGCAGCTATGTCATCTATATGCTCCGCCGCTTCGCCCGGCTTTATCCGCTGCATCTCATCACTTTTCTGCTCTTTCTCGTTATCGGCATCGGTTATCATCTGGGGCTTCTGCGCCCGTTCGGCGGTGCCGAGCGCTACGATATGGCCCAGATCATCCCCAATCTGCTGCTCGTCCAGGCATGGGGCTTCTCACACGAGCTGACGTTCAATTTCGTCTCCTGGTCGCTATCGGCGGAATGGTTCTCCTATCTCCTGCTGCCGCTCATCCTCTTCGCCAACCGGGCCGCGGGAGCGAAGGGACTTGCGGTGCTGCTGCTTTTGTGGATCGGGCTTCTGGAAACGCTGCTGGCGCTCGACATCATGCCGGGCAAGCACTGGCTGGAGGCCGATACCTGGGGCGCCTATCGCGCCTTTGCCGATTTCATCGCCGGCGCGCTGATCGCCGTCCTCGCCTCCCGCAGCCGCCTCAAGCTGACGGCGCGCTGGCCGGCCTGGCTCATCATCCTCGCCTCCTGCACATTGATGCAGCTCGAGGTGGATTATTATTACAGCGTCATCGTCATGGGCGTCGCCGTGTTCCTGGCTGCGGTCGCCGAGCGCAACGACCAGAAGACATGGGTCTATCCCGCCTTCCTGCGCCCTTTTGCCGCCGTCTCCTTCGGCATCTATCTCTGGCACCCGGTGGTCGAGGTCGTCATGTTCGGCCTTGTCTGGAAAAGGCTGCTGGCACCGCTCGGGATCATCGATTTCTATGCCTTCCTGCCGATCCCGATGGCCATCACCATGGTCGTCGCGGTCGTCTCCTACCGCTGGTTCGAAAAACCTGTCGGAGACTGGTTCCTGCGCCGCCTCGGTCTCAAGCGGCCGGCCTCCACCGCCGCTGTCTCGCCGCTCATCTGAAACGCGCAATGGTGATTCACGGTAAATTTGCTTTTGCCGGCAAGCGGCAGGAGATATGAGAGCATCAAACCTGTTTGAGAATGCTTCGGGAGGAATCGTGGAAACCAGGACAATCGGCAAGACATCGCTCGCGGTGACGAAGATCGGCTTCGGCGGCGCGGCCATCGGCGGGCTTTATCGCGCATGCGAGCGCGATGCGGCGATGGAGACCCTTTCCGCCGCCTGGGATGCGGGGCTGCGCTATTTCGATACCGCACCTTTCTATGGCTTCGGCCTGTCGGAGCGGCGCACCGGCGATTTCCTGCGCGACAAGCCGCGCGACAGCTATGTGCTTTCCACCAAGGTTGGCCGCCTGCTGCGCCCGGTGCCGGAAGACCAGGTGCCGGATCATTCCTATGTCGATCCGCTGCCCTTTGCCGTCGATTACGATTACAGCTATGACGGCATCATGCGGTCCTTCGAGTTCAGCTTCGCCCGGCTCGGGCTGAACCGCATCGATATCCTCTATGTCCACGATATCGGCGCCTATACCCATGGGGCGGAGAAGAACGCCGCCTATATGCGCCAGTTCCTCGACGGCGGCCTGAAGGCGCTGGATGAGCTCAAATCGTCGGGCGCGATCTCGGCCTATGGCCTCGGCGTCAACGAGGTGCAGGTCTGCCTGGACGTGATGGCACGGCATCCGCTCGACTGCATTCTCCTGGCCGGCCGCTATTCGCTGCTCGACCGCTCGGCGGAAAACGGCCTGCTCGAACTCTGCCACAAGGAGCAGACGTCGCTCGTCATCGGCGGCGTGTTCAATTCGGGCATTCTCGCCACCGGACCGGTTGCCGGTGCCCATTTCGATTACGGCCCGGCCTCCGAAGATATCCTTCAGCGCGTCGGTTCGATGCAGCAGGTGGCGGAGGAATACGGCGTTCCGCTCGCCGCCGCCGCCATGCAGTTCCCGCTGCGCGAGCCCGTCGTCGCAAATGTGCTGATCGGCACGGCCAAGCCGTCGAGCCTCACCCGCAACATGGAACTCATGAAAATCGACGTGCCGGAGAAAGCCTTCGCCGCCTTCGAGCCGTTCACGATCCGCTGATACCGGTTTTCATGGAATCGCGTCGTTTTGGATAGCGACGGCCTTGATGTCCGGCCGGCTGATGGAGTGGGCGATGTTCCCGAATGGGTCCTCGGGTCGAGCCCGAGGATGACGATTGCAGGGCTGTTTTCCGCCAATCGCCGATGTTTGAGACTGGCGGAAACCTCTCCAGTTCGTCATCCTCGGGCTCGACCCGAGGATCCATTCCAGAGCGGTCCAAATGGAACCCGCTTCGCGGTTTTGGCATCCTGCTCAAAGACACTTCGATAGATGGAAGCACCAATGCTTCCATCAAAACATGAACCCCTCTACCCCTTCTTCTCCACGGTGGCGGGCGCTTCCCGCTCGCTCCAGATGCCCATGTCGATCTTGCCGGCGAGCTCGGGATATTGCGCCACTTCGAAATGCGGCGTGCCGGTCTTGCGCTGTGCAAAGAAATCCGCGGTCAGCTTGGCCACCGTTCCCGAAAGCAACACGATCGCAATGAGGTTGATCGTCGCCATCAGGCCCATCACGGCATCCGCCGTGTTGAAGACCGTCGCAACCGTCTGATAGGCGCCCCAGACCACCATGGCCAGCGCCCCCAGGCGCAGCAGGGTCAGGCCGTAGAAATGATCCGCACCGAGGTAGGTCAGCGCATTTTCGGCATAGGCATAATTGCCGATGATCGAGGTGAAGGCGAAGAAAAGGATGGCAATGGCGATGAAATAGCGGCCGAACTCGCCGATATGCACGACCATCGCTTCCTGCGTCAGCGGCGTACCCGTGAGTTCGGAGCCGGGGGCGAGCTTGTGCGAGAGCAGGATCATCACCGCAGTCGCCGTGCAGATCAGGATCGTATCGATGAAGACGCCGAGCGCCTGCACAAAGCCCTGTGAAGCCGGGTGATGGGGGTTCGGCGTCGCCACCGCTGCGATGTTGGGGGCCGAGCCCATGCCCGCCTCGTTGGAGAAAAGGCCGCGCTTCACGCCGTTGAGCATGGCCGCGGCAATGCCGCCTGCCGCCGGCTCGATCCCGAAGGCGCTCTTGACGATCAGCGCGATCACGCCGGGCACTTCGGTGAAATTCGCGATCAGGACGTAAATCGCCACCAACAGATAGGCGACCGCCATGAACGGCACGAGCAGTTCGGCGACGCGGGCGATCTGCCGGATGCCGCCGAAGATCACGACACCCGAGAGCAGCGCAAGGGCGATACCCACATAGAGCTTGTTGAAGCCGAATGCGCCTTCCATGGCGTCGGCGATCGAATTTGCCTGCACGGCGTTGAACGCCAGGCCGAAGACGACGATCAGGCATATCGAGAAAAGGATCGCCGCCCAGGGCGCGTTCAGTCCCTTGGCGATGTAGAAGGCCGGTCCGCCACGATATTGGCCGTGTTCATCCCGGATCTTGTAGAGCTGCGCCAGCGAGCTTTCTGAATAGGCGGTCGCCATGCCGACCAGCGCCACCATCCACATCCAGAAGATGGCGCCTGGCCCGCCGAGATAGAGCGCCACGGCAACGCCGGCGAGATTGCCGGTGCCGACGCGCGAGGCGAGGCTGGTGCACAGCGCCTGGAATGGTGTGATGCCGCTCTTGTCCTCGGCCGGCGCCGCAAGCACGGAACGGAAGAACTCCGGGAAATGCGCGAACTGGATGAATTTCAGCCGCAGGGTAAAGTAGATGCCGACGGCCAAAAGACCGTAGATCAGGATATAGCCCCAGAAGATGTTGTTGAGAAAATCGATAATGCTATCCATGCCAGTGTCCCCTCTGTCTCCCGGCTCTCTCGCAAAGAGCGGTGGCGACTATCCCGGTTCCCCAAGCAGCGCATCAGCGCGCACCGGAACAGCGCGATAACTACTAGCCGCAGTTTTGCAGTAGTGAGAACCCCGAAAACCCCTGCTGTCCACGTTTTTGCGCAAATCGCCGGGAAAATTCGCACGATTTGCAGGAACTTAACGCTGGTAATCCCGATTTAGGACGGGAAATGAGGGAGATTTTCATGGCTCCGGAGAAATTCATGTTCGATGCCGGCGGCGGCGTTCCCAACAATCCGCGCCTGCCGGTGCTTCTCTATCGTGACGGCGGAAAGGCGACAGGCGATGCGGCCCGCCATCTCGAGGCACTGTTCACCCGCAATGGCTGGACCGGCACCTGGCGCGACGGCGTCTTTCCCTATCACCATTATCACACCTGGGGACATGAGGTGCTCGGCGTCGCATCTGGTCGGGCGCGGCTAATGATCGGTGGCCCTCAGGGAAAGGAAATGGCGGTCGAAGCCGGCGATATACTGGTGCTTCCCGCCGGGACCGGCCATTGCCGGCTCGATGCGAGTGCCGATTTCATGGTGATCGGCGCCTATCCGCCCGGCCAGCATGCCGACATCCGCCGCGATCCGCCCTCCAAAGAGGATATCGAGCGGATCGCACGGCTGCCGCTGCCACAATCCGATCCGCTTGAGGGAGAGGACGGCCCGCTCGTCGCCATCTGGCGGCAGGCCTTGGGCGATCAGTCGCGGTCGGGGGCACCGAGCGGAAAGAACGGCCGATAGGGACGTGCCTCGTCCACCGCCCGCGCGAAGGACGGTCGCGCCAGCAGCCGCTGCCGATAGGCGCGGACATGGGCGAATTCCTCGCCGATCGGGTGCACCCAGTCCGCATAGAAAAGCGAGGGCGCGGCGGCGCAATCGGCAAGGCTGAAGGCGTCACCCGCCGCCCATTCGCGCCCTGCCATCCGGCCGTCGAGCCAGCGATAGGCGGTATCGAGCATAGCCCGCGCCTCGTCGACGCCATAGGCGTCGCGCGCCGCCTCGGGGCGGAGGCTGTCGAAGACGATCTTCTGCACCGGCGTCATGACGTAATTGTCGAAGAAGCGATCCATCATCCGCACGTCGAGCGCGGTATCCGCATCCTCGGGGATCAGTCGCACGGGGCCTGGATGATGAATATCCAGATATTCGATAACGGTGGTCGACTCCATCACCGCGCGCTCGCCATCCACGAGCACGGGAAAGCGCTTGATCGGCCACAGCGCCATCCATTCGGCCAATGTGGCTTCGTCCTCCGGACCCAAGAAACGGTATTTGAAGGGCGTGTCGTTCTCGTAAAGGGCGATCAGTGTCTTCTGGCTATAGGCGGAGAAGGGATGGGCGTAGAGCTGCAGGGTCATGACGATCTCCTCAAGCGTCGGTGTTTCTGCTTTTATTTTGCAAGCGGTTGCTTTCTAGCGGAACCGATCCTATTTTGCAAGCAGCATTGAAGGAGAATTTCCGATGGAGACCATGCACCGCTCGGGATGCCCGATCAATCTGACGCTGGAAGTGCTGGGCGACCGTTGGAGCCTGATCATCATCCGCGACATCATGTTCGGCAACCGGCGCCATTATCGTGAACTGCTCAACCAGTCGGAAGAGGGGATTGCGTCCAATATTCTCGCCGACCGCCTGAAACGGCTGGTCGAGAAGGGATTGCTCTCCAGGCGCGACGATCCGAGCCATAGGCAGAAGGCGATCTACAGCCTCACCGAGCCCGCCATCCAGCTCGTGCCGTTGCTCGCGCAGATGGGCGCCTGGGGACGCCGCCACACACCCGTCTCCGAGGAATTGTCCATCCGCGCGGAAGTTCTGGAGGAGGGTGGCCCACCGCTGTGGGAGGATTTCATGGCCGAGCTGCGGACGCTTCACCTCGGTACGCCCGCCGCCGGAACAGCGGTCCTCGACAGGCTGCAGGCCGCATATCAGGAGGTGGTGGCCCGAAAAAAGGCGGGTTGAGTGCTGACGGTGCCTCGCTCACGAGGCGGCTGCGTCTTCCACGGGGCGGGGGGAGGGACCGGTGCCCAGAAGATTGCCGATTTCATCTGCGGGCAGCGGGCGGGATAGGAGATATCCCTGCAGGCTGTCGCAGCCCATCTGTTCCAGGCATTTCTCCTGTTCATTCGTCTCCACGCCCTCTGCCGTGGTCTTCAACGCAGTCGCGCGTGCCAGTTCCACGATCGCCTGGACGATTGCTTCATCGCCATTCGCCGTACCAAATCCCTTGATGAAGCTGCGGTCGATCTTGATACGGTCCACCTCCAGACGCTGGAGACGGCTGAGCGACGAAAAGCCCGTGCCGAAATCATCGAGAGCGATCCGGACGCCCATCTCGCGCAATGTTTTCAAATTCTCTTCGCATTGACCCAAATGGTCGGTCAGCGCGCTTTCGGTCATTTCCAGTTCGAGTTTCTTCGGATCCATGCCGAGGGAGAAGAGCAGTTTCGCCAACCGTTTCGCATAGGCGGGATTGCGCAATTCGATGGCTGAAACGTTGACTGCGACGGTGCCGATCGGCCACGCCATCGCAGTCAGGCAGGCCTCGCGCAAAACCCGCTCGCCAAGGACTTCGATGAGCCCCGCTTCCTCCGCGATGGGGATGAACACATCAGGGGAAATCCATCCCTTCGTGGGATGATGCCAGCGCAACAGGGCTTCGACGCCGGTCATCGTCTTGTCGGTAGCCGAATAGATGGGCTGATAATGGATCTGGATCTGGTCGTCGGATTGCAATGCCGTGCGCAGATCCCGCTCGATATTGCGGCGGGTCTGCAGGATGGTATCCATCTCCTTGCCGAATACCGCATAGCGGCTGCGGCCGGTGCTTTTGGCATGATAAAGAGCTATGTCGGCCTTTCTGGTGAGTTCTGTCCGCTCCAGCGCGTCGATCGGAGCAAAGGCCGCGCCTATGCTGATGCCGACGAATACCTGGCTTCCATAGAGATCGAACGGATGCCTGACGGTGTCGATGATCCGCTGGCAGAGATCCTGGACATCCTTCACCCGCCTCGCGTCGGGAATGATGATGGTGAACTCGTCGCCGCCGATGCGTGAAACGGTATTGGTATCGCCGGCAAGCTTTTTCACCCGGTCGGCGAATTCGCGTATCAATTCGTCGCCGGCGGGGTGCCCGAGCGTATCGTTGACCTGCTTGAAGCGGTCAATGTCGAGATAAAGAACCGCCAGCATGTTTTTGCCGCGCGGCAATTGTCCCAGCGCTTGGTCCAGCCTGGCATTGAACAGGGTACGGTTCGGCAGTCCGGTCAACGAGTCGTGCAGGGCGAGGTGGTGAAGCTTCGCTTCGCTCAGCCGCAGCTTTACCGACCGCTTGTGAAGAACGGCGACAAGAGCGGAAATGGTGGTCAATATAATGGCGAGCAGTGCCAGCAACGTCGGCGCGACGGAATCCAGCACCGACGATCCAGGGCGATAGGGCTTCCAGATGAAATATCCGAGCGTCTTGCCCGAGGCGGATTTGAGCGCGTAGCTCGCTTCCTCGTCGGAGTGATCGTCCTGCCACGAAAACCGCAGCCCTTCGAAGAGGTAATCGCGCTTCAGCCCGTCCGTAAAGCTGCCATCGAGAAACCGCACCGCAACGTGCAGATATTCCGACCCGGGCGTCTGCGTGATATTTCCGGTGTCGGAGACGATGGGCTTCACGCTGATCACCGCCGGATGTCCCTCAATCACCGAGAGATCGGATTCACCGGGCGTGAGAATCCTGTCGTTCACGCCAGTCGTGTCGGGGGAGCGCAATTTAGCCCGCAGGGCCTTCACAAGCGGCGCGGTGTTGGATGCAATTCTGTCATAGGCCGAGGGTTCCGCGATTTCGCTGCCGAGAAAGGCATAGACAGGCCGATCGAAGGGATCGAGGATATAGGCGCCGTCATGACCAAAATAGGTATGCATCCACGTCCCGAGATTATTATCGATCCAGTCACGATCGGCGGTGCCGAATTTGACGGCGTTCACAGCGTCGTCCCATACGGTCACGCTCTCCTGGTCATGGGCGATGCCTGACCGCAATTGCGAAATCACCAGCGCGACAAGGCGCCCCTGCCGTTCGATGGCCACCTGATCGGTCTGGTGGCTGGACCAGACGAGAAAGGAACAGAATGCAACCCCGACCGCGACAGCGGCGAGGATGATTGGCAATCCGGTTTTTGCGAAGAAGCGCTGTCGGCGGGGACCGCTCTCTAGGGATGGCATATGCTGTCCGTCAATTTTAATTTTTCGGGGGACTGTTGAGTGCAATTGCTTAACACTGGCTAAACAAACAAAGCCGGACTGATCTGCACATCCGGCCGACCTCCTCTCGAGCTGAAAAGAAAGGGAAATATGGCTGGCTGGATGCGATGGGGCGTTTCTTTATAAATGTTTGGGTGGTCACGGATCGCCGAATACCGATGCTCCTCATTTCATATATTAGAGCATCTTATATTAGAGGATTCCGCGTTCAAGCGGAAACGACGCTTTCCGTTTCGTCAGTGCTGCAGAGTGACGCAGGTCTGAAGATCGCTGCTGAAAAAGCAGAGGGCCTGAATGTCCTCAGGCCCTCCATCGGAAATGAAGCCGTTTCGGCGTTCAGACGTAGCGATTGGCGATGTTTTCCAGAAATTCCTGCCGGCCCGAGCGGGGTTTCGGCTCGATGCCTTCCTTTTCCACGCGTGCGGTGATCTCCTCCAGCGAGCGCTCGCCGGCAAGCATCGCCTTGGCCTCGGGGTTGTTCCAGCCGGCATAGCGCTCTGCCACGAAATCGGTCAGCGCCTTGTCCTCCAGCATTCTCGCCGCCGCCTTCAGCCCGCGCGCGCAAGTGTCCATGCCGCCGATATGCGCGACGATCAGGTCCTCAGGGTCGAGCGACTGGCGCCGGAGCTTGGCGTCGAAATTCGTGCCGCCGGTGGTAAAGCCCCCTGCTTTCAGGATTTCGTAATAGGCGAGCGCCACCTCTGGAGCATTGTTGGGGAATTGGTCCGTATCCCAGCCTGACTGGTAGTCGTTGCGGTTCATGTCGATCGAGCCGAAGATGCCGAGCGCCGCCGCCGTCGCCAGTTCGTGCTCGAAGGAATGCCCGGCGAGGATGGCATGGCCCTGCTCGAGATTGAGCTTCACCTCATTCTCCAGGCCAAAGCGCCTGAGGAAGCCGTAGACGGTCGCCGCGTCGTAATCATACTGATGCTTGGTCGGCTCCTGCGGCTTCGGCTCGATCAGGATCGTCCCCTTGAAACCGATCCTGTGCTTGTAATCGACGACGAGGCTCAGGAAGCGTCCCATCTGGTCGAGTTCGCGCTTCATGTCGGTGTTGAGCAGGGTCTCATAGCCCTCGCGCCCGCCCCAAAGCACATAGTTTTCTCCGCCGAGCTTCTGCGTGACGTCGATGCAGGTCTTCACCGTCGCCGCCGCATAGGCGAAAACATCGGGGTCCGGATTGGTCGCCGCCCCCGCCATGTAGCGGCGGTTGGAGAAGAGGTTCGCTGTGCCCCAGAGCAGTTTTGTGCCTGTTTTCTCCATCTTGCCGGCGAAATAATCGGCGATTTCGTGCAATCGCTTGGCGCTTTCGGCGAATGTCGCGCCCTCCGGCCGGACATCGGCATCATGGAAGCAGAAATAGGGGACGCCGAGCAGCGAAAACATTTCGAACGCCACATCCGCCTTGAGCTTCGCCGCCTCCATCGTATCGGCGAACCACGGGCGCTCGAAGGTCTGGCCGCCGAACGGATCGCCGCCCGGCCAGACGAAGGAATGCCAGTACGCGACGGCAAAGCGCAGGTGATCCTCCAGCCGCTTGCCGAGCACGATCTCGTCGGGGTTGTAGAAGCGGTAGGCCAGCGGATTCTTGCTCTCCGGCCCCTCATATTTGATCCTGCCGATGTCGCCGAAAAAACCGGTGCTCATGCTGATGCTCCTCCTGTAGCTGTTGGATTGATAATCCGCCGCCCGTTGATCCTTCTATGCCGCGCTGGTCTGCGAGAGCCCGCGTGCCTCTCCGCCGGAAAACACATCCGCATCCAGCCGCAGCAGCGATGTCATCGCGCAGCCCTGCAGGATCAGCGGGTGCTCCTCGGGATAGCAGCGTATATTGAGCTCCTGCGCCCCGTCCCAGCCGGCGGTGCCTGAAATGGCGTTGCGTATCTCCGGCTCGATCAGGTCGAAGACCTTGGCGCCGGGCCCGACAAAGGCGATCGGCACCGGATCGATCAGCGAGAACAGATTGTTGAGGCCGAAGCCGATGGCGCGCCCGGCCGTGTGGAACGCCTCGCGCTCGATGCCCGCCGTCTCGCGGGCACGTTCGGCAAGCTCGGCAAAGACTGTTGCATCGATGCTGAAGGCCGGCGCGGCGGTATCCGGCATCCCCATGGCATTGCGCCATATGGCGTAATCTCCGGCATAGGCCTCGATGCAGCCCCGCCTGCCGCAGCGGCAGAGCGCTCCATAGGGAATATGTGCCATATGGCCGAATTCCGCCGCCGATGAATGGGAGCCGGAAAAGGGCTGCCCCTTGAGGTAAAGCCCCATGCCGATGCCATAGGACAGGAGGATCGCGGCGAAATCCCCGCCATAGTGCTCGGGGTCGGTCCAGCGCAGCGCCTCGGCAAGCATGGTGCAGTCATTGGCAAGCGAAACAGGCACGTCGAAGGCCTTCGCCAGCGCGGGGCCGAAGCCGATGTTCCGCTCGCGGATGATCGGCGCCCACAGCATCTTTTCTCCGGCCGCGTCCGTGACGCCCTGGACGGCCATGGAGATGTGCATCAGCTTGCCGCCGCCGCTTGATTTGAGCTGCCGGCGCAGCATGGCGCCGATTTCCGCCACCAGTGCGCCGCCGGTCGCCGGCCAGGTGGCGATCTCCGCCGTCTGCTCGGTGATCGTACCGCCGGCATAGTCGACGAGCGCCACCGTGATGCTGTTCAGCGAAAGATTGACGACGCCGACCCTGGCGATATCAGGGTTGGGCATCAAGGTAACCTGCGGCCGACCACGCCGCGAGGTGCCGTTATCGTTATCGCGGCCTTCGAGCAGCACCCCTTCGGCGATAAGCGCTGTTGCGATGGCGGAAACGGTGGAAGCGCTCAAGCCCGTCATCGCGGTGAGCTCGGTGCGGGAAAGCGCGCCCTTGCGTCTCAAGGCGGTAAGAACCAGTCTGCGGTTCTGCCGGCGCACATCATCCGAGCGTGCGATCGCTCCAGCCAAGGCGTTCCTCCTCCCTCATTTTTTTTGCGGCGCAAAATTTCTATTGCATCGCAACAACTTAGGCTCTCCACTTTCGATGTTGACATGGAAAGGAATTTTAGTCACTATTTTTTTCGAGCCTCGAAATAAAAGGCCGACCTGCCAACGGAGGGGCAGGTAATGATCGTCTGTGATCATGTTTTAGAGTGCCGTGTGCACTGGGGAGGAATGTCATGAAGAAATATGCAGCAGCCCTCGCGGGCGCAGTTTTTGCCGTGTCTTTCGCGGGCCCCGTCTTTGCCAAGGACAAGGTCGTCGGCGTTTCCTGGTCCAACTTCCAGGAGGAGCGTTGGAAGACCGACGAGGCGGCGATCAAGGCCGCGCTCGAGGCCAATGGCGATAAGTATATCTCCGCCGACGCACAGTCCTCGGCGTCCAAGCAGCTGACCGATGTCGAAAGCCTCATCTCGCAGGGCGCCAACGCGTTGATCATTCTCGCGCAGGATTCCAGCGCCATCGAGCCCGCCGTGCAAAAGGCTGTCGACGAGGGCATTCCCGTCATCGGCTATGACCGCCTGATTGAAAATCCGGATGCCTTCTACATCACCTTCGACAACAAGGAAGTCGGCCGCATGCAGGCGCGCGCCGTCTTCGAGGTCCAGCCCGAGGGCAACTACGCCTTCATCAAGGGCAATGCCGCCGATCCCAATGCCGATTTCCTGTTTGCCGGGCAGATGGAAGTCCTGAAGGAAGCCATCGATTCCGGCAAGATCAAGAATGTCGGCGAGGCCTATACCGATGGCTGGCTGCCGGCCAATGCCCAGAAGAACATGGAGCAGATCCTGACCGCCAACAACAATAATGTCGATGCAGTCGTGGCCTCCAATGACGGCACCGCCGGCGGCGCCATCGCGGCGCTTTCGGCGCAGGGGCTTGCCGGTACCGTGCCGGTCTCCGGCCAGGATGCGGATTTTGCAGCGCTCAACCGCATCGCGCTCGGTACGCAGACTGTCTCTGTCTGGAAGGACAGCCGCGAGCTCGGCAAGGAGGCGGCCAACATCGCCTCGCAGCTCGCCGACGGCAAGAAGATGGAGGAGATCGAAGGCGTGCAGAAATTCAGCGGCGGCCCGAAGGGCGTCGAGATGAATTCCATCCTGCTGAAGCCCGTTCCGATCACCAAGGACAATCTTGATGTCGTCATCGATGCCGGCTGGGTGAAGAAGGATGTCGTCTGCCAGGGCGTCGCCGCGGGCAGCGTTGCCGCCTGCAAGTGAGAATGGCAGGCGCCGCGGCGGTGACGCCGCGGCGCGAAATTATCAGCAGCCCGTGGGAGGGGCAGCATGAGCGATATTGCGAGCACTGGGTCCAACTCGACCGACGGGGCTCGAGCGGCTGAACTCGGCATCATTGCGCGATTCTTCAAGGCGACGGAGCTCGATACCCGTCTCCTCGGCATGATCTTCGCCATGCTGATTATCTGGATCATCTTCCATGTCCTTTCCGGCGGCCTGTTCCTGACGCCGCGCAATCTCTGGAACCTGTCGGTTCAGACGGCATCCATCGCCGTCATGGCGACGGGCATGGTGCTTGTTATCGTCACCCGAAATATCGACCTCTCCGTCGGCTCCATCCTTGGTTTCGTCGGCATGATCATGGGCGTGACGCAGGCCGAGCTGCTGCCGCAGGTCCTGGGCTTCGGCAATCCGGCCACATGGATCGTCACCCTCGCGCTCGGCATCCTCGTCGGCGCGGCGATCGGCGGACTGCAGGGTTTCGTCATCGCCTTTCTCGGCGTCCCTTCCTTCATCGTGACGCTCGGCGGCCTGCTTGTCTGGCGTGGTGCCGCCTGGTGGGTCACGTCGGGGCGCACCGTTGCGCCGATGGATGCCACCTTTCGCCTGATGGGCGGCGGCCCCTCGGGCTCGATCGGCGCGACGTGGAGCTGGGTTGTCGCAATCATCGCCTGTCTCGGCATCGTCGCCTACATCGTCAATGCCCGGCGGCAGCGCAAGCGCTTCAACTTCCCCCGCCGTCCGATATGGGCGGAGGTTCTGCTGGGCGCGGTGGGCAGCGCGCTGGTTCTCGGCGCGGTGGCTGTCGCCAATGCCTATCCCTGGCCTTCCGGCATCGTCAGGCGATATGCCGAGGAAAACAATATCACCATCCCCGAGGGCGGCCTCTTCATCGCCCACGGCATCGCCATTCCCGTGCTGATCGCCGTCGCCGTCGGCATCGTCATGACGTTTCTCGCCACCCGCACGCGCTTCGGCCGCTATGTCTTTGCGATCGGCGGCAACCCGGAAGCGGCGGAGCTGGCCGGCATCAACACCAAATGGGTGATCATGAAGATCTTCATGCTGATGGGCGTTCTCTGCGCCATTTCGGCCGCGATCTCCACCGCCCGTCTCAACGCCGCCACCAATGCGCAGGGCACGCTCGACGAGCTCCTGACCATTGCCGCGGCCGTCATCGGCGGCACCTCGCTCGCCGGCGGCATCGGCACCATCGCCGGCGCGATGCTCGGCGCCGTTATGATGCAGTCACTCTCCTCGGGCATGGTGTTGCTCGGCCTCGATACGCCGCTGCAGAACATCGTGGTCGGTGTGGTGCTGGTCATCGCCGTGTGGCTTGATACGATCTATCGTCGCCGCGTATCGTAGGCTTGGAGGAGATTATGAGCACCACGCCTCTCGTGGAGATGAACAATATCTCGATCGCCTTCGGCGGCATCCATGCCGTCGACGATGCCTCCGCCGATCTTCACGCCGGCGAGGTGGTCGCGCTTCTCGGCCACAATGGCGCGGGCAAATCGACGCTGATCAAGATCCTGTCCGGCGCCTACAAGCGCGACGGTGGCACGATCCGCATCAATGGCGAGGAGGCCGTCATCAACAATCCGCGCGATGCCAAGACCTATGGCATCGAGACCATCTACCAGACGCTGGCGCTCGCCGACAATGTCGACACCGCCGCCAACCTTTACCTCGGCCGCGAGATCATGACCCCCTGGGGCACGCTCGACGATGTGGCGATGGAGGCCAGGGCGCGCGAGGTGATGGGCCGTCTCAATCCGCGCTTCCAGCGCTTCAAGGACCCGGTCAAGGCGCTCTCCGGCGGCCAGCGCCAGTCGGTGGCGATCGCCCGCGCCATTCTTTTCAACGCCCGCATCCTGATCATGGACGAGCCGACGGCGGCGCTCGGGCCGCAGGAGACGGCGCAGGTCGGCGAATTGATCCAGCAGTTGAAGAGCGAAGGCATCGGCATTTTCCTCATCAGCCATGATATCCATGATGTCTTCCACCTCGCCGACCGCGTGGTCGTCATGAAGAACGGTCGCGTCGTCGGCACTGCCCGGGTGGAGGATGTGACGGAGGACGAGGTTCTGGGGATGATCATCCTTGGCAAATGCCCGCCGGGCGCTGTTCCCGGCCCTGGCGCGATGAGTGGGGCGGGTGGCGTCTGAAATGGAACTATTGTGCACCACCCCCCTCTGGCCTGCAGGCCATCTCCCCGCTCTCCCATCGTCATCCTCGGGCTTGACCCGAGGATCCACAGGAAGGGGGCGGAAACGGTATTATCATCTGCTGCGGGATCGTAAGTCATTGTCGCGTCATATCGACCCGTACCTGCTCGCTGGAATGCCTCGACGCCGCGGGAACGTTAGTGCTCCCCAGCCATGGATCCTCGGGTCAAGCCCGAGGATGACGATGGAGAGGCGAGATGCCCAGCAGGACAGAGGGCGCGCTGTCCCGCCAACGATTACCAATTAAAATGAAGTGAAGGCGAACTCAGCCCACGCTTTGCAGACGATCGAGGAGAGAAAACCATGAAGACAATCAAGGGACCGGCCATTTTCTTGGCGCAATTTGCAGGAGATGCCGCACCTTTCAATTCATTCGATTCCATCTGCAAATGGGCGGCGTCGCTGGGCTATAAGGGCGTGCAGATACCTTCATGGGACGCCCGTCTCTTTGATCTGAAGAAAGCCTCCGACTCCAGGGATTATTGCGACGAGATCAAGGGCATCGCCGCAAGCCACGGCCTGGAGATCACCGAGCTCTCCACGCATCTTCAGGGCCAGCTCGTCGCCGTCCATCCCGCCTATGACATCGCCTTCGACGGCTTCGCCGCGCCCGAGGTCAGGGGCAATCCCAAGGCCCGCACCGAATGGGCGATCGATCAGGTCAAGCGCGCCATCCGCGCATCCAATCATCTCGGCCTCACCGCCCATGCCACCTTCTCCGGCGCGCTCGCCTGGCCCTATGTCTATCCCTGGCCGCAGCGTCCCGCCGGCCTCGTTGAGACCGCCTTTGACGAGCTGGCACGGCGCTGGCATCCGATCCTCGACTATGCCGAGGAGCATGGCGTCGATCTCTGTTATGAGATCCATCCCGGCGAGGACCTGCATGACGGCATTTCCTATGAGATGTTCCTCGACCGCGTGAAGAACCATGCGAGAGCGAACCTCCTCTATGATCCCTCGCATTTCGTGCTGCAGCAGCTCGATTATCTCGACTATATCGACATCTATCACGAGCGGATCAAAGCCTTCCATGTGAAGGATGCCGAGTTCAACCCGACCGGCCGTCAGGGCGTCTATGGCGGCTTTCAGAGCTGGGTGAACCGCGCCGGGCGCTTCCGTTCGCTGGGTGACGGCCAGGTCGATTTCGGATCGATCTTCTCCAAGCTCACCGCTTATGATTATGGCAGCTGGGCGGTGCTCGAATGGGAGTGCGCGCTGAAGCATCCCGAAGAAGGTGCGCGCGAGGGGGCGGAATTCATCAAGGCGCACATCATCCGCGTCACCGAACACGCGTTCGACGATTTCGCCGGCGCTGGCACGGACGATGCCGCCAATCGCAAGATGCTCGGCCTGTCGTAAAGATGAGGATTTGAAGAATGACGATTGAAGCAAGCAGGCAGGAACAGAGCGCGGGACGCATCCGCCTCGGCATGGTCGGCGGTGGCCAGGGCGCTTTCATCGGCGCGGTGCACCGCATCGCCTCGCGCATCGATGACCAGTATGAGCTGGTGGCCGGCGCCCTTTCCTCCGACCCGGAGCGGGCGCGCGCTTCAGCCCGCGAGCTCGGCATCGCGCCCGACCGCGCCTATGGCTCGTTCGAGGAGATGGCGAAATCGGAAGCCGCGCGGCCGGACGGCATCGAGGCGGTCGCCATCGTTACGCCCAACCACATGCATGCCCCGGCCGCCAAGGCGTTCCTGGAAGCGGGCATCCATGTCATCTGCGACAAGCCGCTGACGCTGAACGTCGATGAAGCAAAGGAATTGGTCGATCTCGTCGACAAGACGGGCAAGGTCTTCGCCGTTACCCATAATTACACCGGCTATCCCATGATCCGACAGGCGCGCGCCATGGTCGACAAGGGCGAGCTCGGCGAAATCCGCCTGGTGCAGGCGGAATATCCGCAGGACTGGCTCACCGAGCGGGCCGAGGCCTCCGGCAGCAAGCAGGCGGAATGGCGCACCGATCCCAAGCGCTCCGGCGCCGGCGGCTGCATCGGCGATATCGGCACCCATGCCTATAACCTCGCCTGTTTCGTCAGCGGACTGGAGCTCGACGAACTGCTGGCGCAGCTCACCACCTTTGTCGAGGGCAGGCAGCTTGACGACGATGTGCAGATCCTCCTGCGCTGGAAGGGCGGCGCCAGGGGCATGCTCTGGGCAAGCCAGGTCGCGGTCGGCAATGAGAACGGGCTGAAGCTGCGCGTCTACGGCACCAAGGGCGGGCTCGAATGGACGCAGGCCGACCCGAACTATCTCTGGTTCACCCGCTTCGGCGAGCCGAAGCAGCTTCTCACGCGCGGGGGCGCGGGCGCCTGGCCGGAGGCCGCGCGGGTCACCCGTGTTCCGGCCGGGCATCCGGAAGGTTATCTCGAAGGCTTCGCCAATATCTATGCCGAGGCCGCCCGCGCCATCCAGGCCGCCCGCAAGGGTGAGAAGCCGGACAGTGACGTCATCTTCCCGACCGTCAAGGATGGGCTCGCCGGCATGCAGTTCATCGAAGCAGCCGTCGCCTCTTCCAGGGACGGCAATATATGGACCAAGGTCGGATGAGCGAAATCCCTTCCCCCGCGCCGGCGGAGCCTGCCGGCAATATCCTGCTCGAAGCGACGGGCATTTCGAAATCCTTCGGGCCTGTCGAGGTGCTGCGGGATATCGGCCTTACGCTGAAGCGGGGGGAGGTGCACGCCATCATCGGCGAAAACGGGGCCGGCAAGTCGACCCTGATGAAGATCCTTTCCGGCCATCTCGCGCCCTCGAAGGGCACTTTGCGGGTGAACGGGGAAAAGATCGTCTTCACCGGCCCGGTCGATGCAGAAGAGCACGGCATCGTCCTCGTCCATCAGGAAATTCTGCTGGCGCCCGATCTGACGGTGGCGCAGAACATCTATCTCGGGCGCGAACTGCGCAAGGGCCTGGTGCTCGATGAGCGGGCCATGGCGGAAGGTGCACACCGCGCCGTTCTCGACCTTGGCGCCGATATCGATCCGGGAACGGTGGTGAGCCGCCTGTCGATCGCCCAGCGCCAACTCGTCCAGATCGCCCGCGCCTTGCTCGTTCCGCACCAGATCGTCATTTTCGACGAGCCGACGGCCTCGCTCACCCCGGTCGAGACTGAGGCGCTCCTCAAGGTGATTGCGGCGATCAAGGGCAAGGACGCGGCCATCCTCTATATTTCCCACCGGCTGCCCGAGGTGAAGACGATTGCCGACCGCATCACGGTTCTCCGTGACGGGAACCTGGTCGGCACCCATGAGGCGGCTGATCTCGAACCGGTGGACATGGCGCGCCTGATGGTCGGCCGCGACGTGTCGAAGCTCTATCCCGACCGCGCCGAGGCAAAGGCCGGCGAAACCGTTCTCGAAGTCGAGAACATGAATGTGCCGGGCTTCGTCCGCAATGCCGGCTTTTCGTTGAAGCGCGGCGAGATCCTGGGTTTCGCCGGGCTGATCGGTGCCGGACGGACGGAGCTCATGGAGGGCATTCTGGGCCTCCGGCCGGCGCATGGCGCGGTGCGCCTCAAGGGCAGGCCGGTGCATTTCAGGAATGCCAAGGAAAGCATGCAGGCGGGCATCGTCTATCTCTCCGAGGACCGCAAGGGAAAGGGCCTGCTGCTCGCGCAAAATCTGAAGATCAATCTCACGCTCGCCGGGCTGGATCATTTCGTGCGCGGAATATTGATCGACCGCAAGCGCGAAGACCAGGCATTCGACCAGGCGGTCAGGGATTTCGATATCCGCACGCGCAGCCGCGATTTGCTCGCCGGCCAGCTCTCGGGCGGCAACCAGCAGAAGCTGCTGCTCGCCAAGATGATGCTGCTTGGCCCCGAGATCGTCGTCATCGACGAGCCGACGCGCGGCATCGATATCGGCACCAAGGAACAGATCTATAAATTCATCACCGGTCTTGCGGCCGAGGGAAAGGCCGTTATCGTCATCTCGTCGGAAATGCCGGAGCTGATCGGCATCTGCGACCGCATCATCGTCATGCGGAATGGGGAAATCGCCGGGGAGGTTTCGGGCGAGCACATGACGGAAGCCGAGATCGTCGTGCTCGCCACCGGCGCAACAATGAGGGAGGCCGCCCTGGTGGCGGAAAGTGCATGAGCAACACCACGGCAGCGCAAACCCCCAGGCGGTCCCTGGGCGATATCGATCTGCGGGCCGTTGCGCCTTTCGTGGCGCTGGCGGTGCTGTTCGTCTTCGGCGCCCTCGTCAATCCGAATTTCGTCGGGATCGACAATCTGCTCAATGTCGTCACCCGCAGCGCCTTCATCGCCATCATCGCGGTGGGCGCCACCTTTGTCATCTCGGCAGGCGGGCTCGATCTTTCCGTGGGTTCCATGTCGGCCTTCGTCGCCGGCACGATGATCCTCTTTCTCAACACCGGCGTGATCGCCAGCGATGTCGGGATGATCGCCGCCGCCATGTTGCTGGCGCTCGCCACCGGCGCATTGTGCGGGCTCGCCAACGGGCTGATCACCACATTGGGCCGTATCGAGCCCTTCATCGTGACGCTCGGCACCATGGGCATCTTTCGCGCCTTGACGATCTATCTGGCGGAGGGCGGCTCCATCGCCATCAAGTCGCAGGATCTGCGCGCCGCCTACCGGCCGGTCTATTTCAGCGATGTGTTCGGGGTGCCGGTCCCCGTCATCGTCATCCTGGTGGTGGCGGCGCTCGGCGCCTTCGTCTTCTACCGGACCCGCTTCGGCCGCCATGTCACGGCGGTCGGTTCCAACGAGGAGGTGGCGCGCTATTCCGGCATCTCCGTCAACCGGGTCCGCACATTGACCTATGTCATCCAGGGGCTCTGTGTGGCCACCGCGGTGCTCGTCTACGTGCCGCGGCTGGGCGCCGCCACGCCGACGACCGGTCTCCTGTGGGAGCTGCAGGCGATCACGGCAGTGGTCATCGGCGGCACCGCCCTGCGCGGCGGCGTCGGCCGCATCTGGGGCACCATCTGCGGCGCGCTGATCCTTGAGATGGTCGGCAACATCATGGTGCTGTCGGATCTCGTCAGCGAATATCTCATCGGGGCGGTTCAGGGGGCGATCATCATCATCGCCATGCTGATCCAGCGCTCGCTCGGGCGACGGTGAGTTCGAGTGCGGTCGTCGGATCGACGGCCGCCGTGGAGGAGAGGCGGCAAAGGGGCCGGCCGCCATTCGTCAGAGAGGCCCTTGTTAAAAGCCGCATGGTTTATCGGAAAGTCCCGCACTTTTCAGGATCATGCTCTAGGGAGAGAGACAGATGAGAAGCATTTTGATGGGTTTGGCAGCCTTCGCGCTAGCGTCGGTTGCCACGGGGGCGCAGGCACAGGACAAGGAGGTCAATATCGCCGTTTCCATTCCGGCCGCCGATCATGGCTGGACCGGTGGCGTCGTCTATCACGCCGAACGGGCGAAAAAGGCTCTGGAGGCCCGCTATCCCGGGCTGAAGATCACGGTGAAGACCTCGCCTGACGGCGCATCCCAAGCCAATGCGCTGGAGGATCTGACGGCACAGGGCATCGATGCGCTGGTCACCCTGCCGCATAATTCCGACGAGCTGACCGACCCGATCCGCCAGGTGAAGGACAAGGGCATCTTCGTCACCGTCGTCGACCGGGCGTTGTCCGACCCGACGATCCAGGATCTCTATGTCGCCGGCAACAATCCCGAGCTCGGCCGCGTCGCCGGCGAGTACATCAAGAAGGAGCTCGGCGGCAAGGGCGATGTCGTCGTCATCCGTGGCCTGCCCATCGTCATCGACGAGGAACGCCAGAAGGGCTTCGACGAGGCGATCAAGGGCAGCGACATCAATGTGCTCGACCGCCAGTTCGGCAATTGGTCGCGCGACGATGCCTTCAAGGTGATGCAGGACTATCTCGCCAAGTACAAGAAGATCGACGCCGTCTGGTGCCAGGATGACGACATGGCCGTCGGCGTCCTCGAAGCCATCCGTCAGGCGAACCGCAGCGATATCAAATTCGTCGTCGGCGGCGCCGGCATGAAGGAGATGATCAAGCGCGTTGCCGATGGCGACAGCATGATCCCGGTCGACGTGCTCTATCCGCCGGCAATGATCGCCACGGCCATGGAGCTGACGGCGGCCAATTTCTACGATCAGGTGCCGGTGCGCGGCAATTACATCCTCGACGCCACCCTGATCACCAAGGACAACGCCAACGAATTCTATTTCCCGGATTCGCCGTTCTGATCTGATTGGAACGGTTTGACTTCTTGGCGAAAAGCCCGGCGGGACAGCGCCCCCTCTGCCCTGCCGGGCATCTCCCCCGCATGGGGGAGATTGGCCTTCATTGATGAGGGCACCAATTCTTGCAACGCTGGCGATTGGCGAAAGCGGAACTCATAAGCAATCTCCCCCCTTGCGGGGGAGATGGGCGGCAGCCCAGAGGGGGGCGCTGTCCCGCCAAGGTTTCCATTTCAACGTGAAATACTCCAGCTGAGAGAAACGCATGGAACGCGGGGCTTCCATCCAGGGAAGTCCCGCGTTTTCGTTGAGCCCGGCGCATCTCTGGCAATATGCGGCAAATTGTCGTATCCTTTTTCCACGTGCAGATTTCGGTCCCGTGGCTCCGGTTTCTCGCATGGTGCCATCGGCGACCTTTTCCGCTCCGTTCAGAGCGAAATCGGGAGAAGCAGTCATGGCTCAATTTCATGTCATCGCCGGTGCAAGTGATACCCCCGTCTATCCCGCGATACGCCGGATCGGCGTCGCCGATGTCATTGCCGCCCTTCGCCAGGGGTTCGATGATTTCTGGGACAAGCCTTCGCACTACGTCTTTCTCTGCCTGATCTATCCCATTGCCGGGCTCTTCATCGCCCGCTGGACGTCGGGCGCCAATTTGCTGCCGCTTCTCTATCCGCTGATGTCCGGCTTCGCGCTGCTGGGGCCGTTCGCCGCGCTCGGCCTCTATGAGATCAGCCGCCGGCGGGAACTGGGGCTCGATACGTCCTGGCGCCATGCCTTCGACGTGGTGCATTCCCCGGCCATTCCGTCGATCCTGGCCGTCGGCATCCTGCTTTTTGCACTTTTCATCGCCTGGATCCTCACCGCACAGGCGTTCTATCAGAACCTCTTCGGCTCCGCGGCGTCTCAGTCGATCAGCGGGTTCTTCAACCAGATCTTCACGACGGATGAGGGCATGCGGCTGATCGTCTGGGGCAATCTCATCGGCTTTGTCTTTGCCCTGGTGGTGCTGTGCATCAGCGTCATCACATTCCCGCTGCTGCTCGATCGCGATGTCGGCGCCTTCCCGGCGATCGTGACGTCGATCAGGTCCGTGCTGGTCAATCCCGTTGCCATGGCGCTCTGGGGCCTGATCGTCGCCGGCCTGCTGGTGGTTGGTTTCGTCACCCTGTTTGCCGGCCTTGCGGTGGTCATTCCGGTGCTCGGCCACGCCACCTGGCATCTCTACCGCCGGCTCGTGGAACCGGATATTTCGACCCAGGCAACGCAGATCAGGAGAGTTGCCTGAAGCACGAATTCAGGTGCGGCGCTACGCTTCCTCTATGGCGCCGCACCGTAAAACAGCTCCCGCGTGAACACCGTATAGTTCGATTCCGAAACCATGATCGCCACGAACACCAGCACCAGGAGAGGCGGCAGCAGGATCGCATAGGTCAGCGCCAGCCTTTCCCACGCCATGTGCATGAAGATCGCGACGATCAGCCCCGCCTTCAGCATCATGAAGAGAATGATCAGCGACCATCGCAGATAGCCTTGAAGGCCGATATAGTCGACGAGGTAGGAGAAAGTGCTGAGGACGAAGAGCAATCCCCATACCACGAGATAGAGCTTGATCGGGTGCTGCTGCTGTTCGGCATGCGCTGCTGTCTGTGCCATGGCCTTGGCCCTCACCAGAGATAGAAGAAAGCGAAGATGAACACCCAGACGAGATCGACGAAGTGCCAGTAGAGGCCGAGGATCTCGACGTTCTCATAGCGGCCCTTCCGGCTGGTGAAGAAGCCGCGCCTTTCCACGTCGAAATCGCCGCGCAGCACCTTGCGGGCGATGATCAGGAGAAAGATGACGCCGATGGTCACATGGGTGCCGTGGAAGCCGGTGATCATGAAGAAGGATGAGCCGAATTGTGCCGCGCCCCACGGATTGCCCCAGGGCCGCACCCCTTCCGTGATCAGCTTGGTCCATTCGAAAGCCTGCATGCCGACGAAGGTCGCGCCGAAAAGGGCGGTCACCAGCAATAGGGCCGCCGTCTTGCGGCGGTCGCGGCGATAACCGTAATTGACCGCCATCGCCATCGTCCCGCTGCTCGAGATCAGCACGAAGGTCATGATGGCGATCAGGATCAGCGGGATCTCCTGGCCGCCGATCGTCAGCGCGAAGACCTCGCTGGGGTTGGGCCAGGGCACCAGCGTCGACATGCGCGCCGTCATATAGGCGAGCAGGAAACAGCCGAAGACGAAGGTGTCGCTCAGGAGGAAGATCCACATCATGGCTTTCCCCCAGGAGACGTTTTTGAACGTCCGCTGGTCCGAGGCCCAGTCGGCGGCGACGCCCCTGAGCCCTCCCGGCCGGGGAAGGATTCCGCTGGTCTGCGTTTGCACGGTTTCGGTCATCTCCACCCCCTCAAGTGAGCAATTGACGGCAGATATCGATGAAATCATTGGCCCAGCCCGCGAACAGGGCGAACAGGATCAGCCAGACGAACAGCATGAAATGCCAGTAGATGGCGCAAAGCTCGACGCTCAGGCGCAGCCGGTTCGACACCGCGCCATTCCAGGCCTTCCATGTCGTCCGGCTCAGCACGATCAGCCCGCCGATGATATGCAGGCCGTGCAGGCCGGTGATCATGTAGAAGAAGCTGTTGGCCGGATTGCCGGCAAGCACAAAGCCCTCCGCCGTCAGCTCCCGCCATGCCAGGATCTGCCCGGCCAGAAACAGCACCGCCGTCGCCAGCGCCGCCAGCAGCGCCGTCCTCACCGCTTCGCCGCGGCTCTCCCCGGCCTCGGTTTTCGCCCAGTGCAGCGCGACGCTGCTGAGCGCCAGCGACGCCGTGTTCACCCAAAGCAGATTGGGGAGCGGCACCGGCCACCAGTCCGCCATGTCCATGCGCATAAAATAAGCGCTGATAAGCAGCGAGAACAAAGCGCCGACCACGGCGAGAAAGACACCGAGGCCGATCTTCTGGGCGGGAATGGCTGGCCCGTCATCGGTGGTTTCGCCGGCATGGCCCACCTCCAGCCAGGGCTTCGAGGTCAGCCGCTGCTGCGCCATCCACCAGGTGATGATGACGGCGATCACGGCCATGAAGATCAGGACGGCGCTCATGCGAGCGGCCCCCGCGAAAGCCGGTCTGTTGCCGGCTGGTTCTGCGGAATGAAATCCTCCGCCGCTCCCGGCACGCTGTAATCATAGGCCCAGCGATAGACCACCGGCAGTTCCTTGCCCCAATTGCCGTGCGCCGGCGGGGTCTGCGGCGTCTGCCATTCGAGCGTCGTCGCCCGCCACGGATTGCCGCCCGCCGGCTTGCCCCGCTTCAGGCTCCAGGCGAGGTTGAACAGGAACAGCATCTGCGCGGCGCCGACGGTCAGCGCCATCACGGTGATGAAGATGTTGAGTATATGTGCCGATGGCGGGTTGAAGATCGTCTCGCCCATCTCGTGATAGCGCCGCGGCACGCCCATCAGCCCGAGATAATGCATGGGGAAGAAGATCGCATAGGCGCCGACGAACGTGACCCAGAAATGGATCTGCCCCATCGTCTCGTTGAGCATGCGGCCGGTGATCTTCGGATACCAGTGATAGATCGCCCCGAAGATCACCATGATCGGCGCGATGCCCATCACCATGTGGAAATGCGCCACCACGAACATGGTGTCGGAAAGCGGCACGTCGACCACGACATTGCCGAGGAAGAGGCCCGTCAGCCCGCCATTGACGAAGGTCACGATGAAGGCGAGGGCGAACAGCATCGGCAGCGTCAGGTGGATGTCGCCCCGCCAGAGCGTCAGCACCCAATTATAGACCTTGATGGCGGTCGGCACCGCGATGATCAGCGTCGTGGTGGCGAAGAAGAAGCCGAAGGCCGGGTTCATGCCGCTGACATACATGTGATGCGCCCAGACGATGAAGCTGAGCCCGCCGATGATCACGATCGCCCACACCATCATCCGGTAGCCGAAGATGTTCTTGCGTGCATGGGTGCTGATCAGGTCGGAGACGATGCCGAAGGCCGGCAGCGCCACGATGTAGACTTCCGGATGGCCGAAGAACCAGAACAGGTGCTGGAACATCAGCGGGCTGCCGCCCTGATGCGGCAGGAGCCCGCCCATCTCCACGATCGCCGGCATGAAGAAGCTCGTCCCGAGCACCCGGTCGAACAGCATCATGACGGAAGCCACGAAGAGCGCGGGGAAGGCGAGCAGCGCCATGACGGTGGCGGTGAAGATGCCCCAGATCGTCAGCGGCATGCGCATCAGCGTCATGCCGCGCGTGCGCGCCTGCAGGACGGTCACCACATAGTTCAATCCGCCCATGGTGAAGCCGATGATGAACAGGATCAGCGAGGAGAGCATCAGGATGATGCCCCAGTCCTGCCCGCCCGGCGTGCCGGAGAGAACGGCCTGCGGCGGGTAGAGCGTCCAGCCGGCGCCCGTCGGCCCGCCGGGGGCGAAGAAACCGGCGACCAGCACCAGCACGGCGAGCAGATAGACCCAGTAGCTCAGCATGTTGGCATAGGGAAACACCATGTCCCGCGCGCCGACCATCAGGGGGATCAGATAGTTGCCGAACCCGCCGAGGAAGAGCGCGGTGAGGAGATAGATCACCATGATCATCCCGTGCATTGTGATGAACTGGTAATAGCGCTCCGCGTCGATGAAGGCGAAATAGCCGGGAAACGCCAGTTGCAGGCGCATCAGCCAGGAGAGCACCAGCGCCACCAGCCCGATCGAGATCGCCGTCAGCGAATATTGAATGGCGATGACCTTGGCATCCTGGCTGAAGACGTATTTCGTCCACCAGCTCTTGGGATGGTAAAGCTCCATGTCTTCGGTTTCGGCAGGCGGAATGGCTGTGCCTATGCCGGATTGGATCTCGACCATCTCTTGCACCTCCCTGTCATTGTGGGCCGCCCTTCTCCTCCCGGCGGTCGCACAGGCTCAATTTTCTGCCTTCTGCACGTCTTTCCCGGATGCCGTCAGCTGAGAGAATGTGGGCTGTTCCTGCAGCCATGCCTGGTAGTCGGCCTCTTCCTCGACCACGACGGTGCCGCGCATCTGCGGATGCCCGACGCCGCAGAGCTCGGCGCACAGTATCTCGAAAGTTCCCGTCCGCGTCGGCGTGAACCAGAAATAGGTTTCCATTCCCGGGATCATGTCCATCTTGGCGCGGAACTCCGGCACATAGAAATCATGCAGGACGTCGATGGAGCGCAGCAGCACCTTGACCGGCTTGCCGACAGGCAGATGCAAATCACCGCCCTCGATGATGACGTCGTCGAGACCGTTGGGATCGTTCTTGTTGAGGCCCAGCGAATTGTCCGCCGCCACGCTGCTGGTCTCGGCGGTGCCGAGCTTGCCGTTGCTTCCCGGCAGGCGGAAACTCCAGAGCCATTGCTGGCCGACGATCTCAACCTCGTTGGCGTGGTCGGGAACCGAGATGAAACGGCTCCAGACGAAGAGCCCCGGCGTCAGCATCGCCGCCACGCCGACCGCCGTCACTGTCGCCAGCCACCACTCCAGCTTGCGGTTCTCCGGCTCATAGGCGGCGCGATTTCCCGCCCTGTGGCGGAAGCGCAGGACGCAATAGGCCATGAACAGCACCACCGCGACGAAGACCACGCCGGTGATCCAGAATGTGATGATGATCGTGTTGTCGATATAGCCCCAATTGGACGCGATCGGCGTCCACCACCACGGACTGAACAGGTGGAACAGGACGGACCCCACTGCCAGTACAACCAGAACCACAACTACAGCCATTTCTTGCCCCTCCCTGCCGTGGATCGGCTGCGGACATGAACCTGCACTCTGTAGAAAATTCCGCGGTCAGTATCTCACGAACGGCAGATTCAGGCAATCAGCCCCGAGATTTGGGAGAAGAAAGGCAATGAGTTATGGGGAAAATGAGGGGGTGCGGTCAGCGCTTGGCTTCTTCCGACTGCACCTGATCGCGTTCGAGGAACTGCCGGGCGACGACGGACAGATTGTCTGAAAGCCATCCCGCCATGGCTTCCTCTTCCTTCAAGATATCCTCGCAGGTCTTCCTGGTGGCGAGATCGCCGACATAGTCCGTCGCCGCGATCAAGATGCGGTAGCTGGCGATCTCCATCTGCTCGAAAGTGTGGCAGGCGAGCACGCCCTTCACCACCTCGTCGCTCACCCATATGCCGCCCAGGGATTGCGCCATGGCCATCAGCTTGCCGGTCGCATCCTTGACATTGGAGGGCGCCGCGCCGCGCCGTTCCAGGCAGTTGCGGATGAGCTCTGCATGCTCCTTTGTCTCTTCCACATGGTCTTTGATACGCGCGCGCAGCTCGGGATAGTTTTCCAGCCGCAATAATTGGGCGTTCAGCAATGTGACCGCCTGCTCCTCCATCGCATGCGCGTCTCTCAGCCAGTAATTGATCAGATTGTCGGAGCGTGCCATCACCCGACTCCCATCCTGAAACCTGCCGTGGGCTTGCGTCCACCCGTCCGCTGTTCGGCACGTGACTTCGATCTATCCGGTGCGTTCAGGTAAAGGACAAGGATGCCGAGCCCCAGAAATGCGCAGATCGCCAGCCCGATCCCGATCACATAAAGAAACGCTTCGAATGGGGTCACGATTCGTGCCGCTCCCTTGATCCGTTCTCGCGCCTGGACGCGATTTGACCGACTAACGGTTTCATGCATGGATTGTTCCTGTTGGGTGGCAATCCGGCAGCCTATGGCGTTTGCAAATTGGAAAGCCGTCGGCGTTACGCTTCGTACGGGTTCCGGGGGATGATCCAAGTGACCTGACCGGCTGAGCGCGGGCGCGATCGCTCTAATGCGCATTGCCGGGCAATGTTTGAGGAACATGCCAATGCCGGATTTGTTGGAAGGGCTGATATCGAAAGGGAACGCGTGGCATGAACCAAAAACAAAAGAAAAATGATGATGAAGGTACAACCCCGTTCGAGCAGCTCGACGAGGAATTGCGCCATTTCGGTGAATATATCGCCAGAATCCCGGTCTCCGCCGAGACCCGCCGCTTATGGGAGCAACTGCAGTTCCAGCTGATCCGCCAACTCGAAAAGCAGAAGGGGCAGAACGGCAATGACGGTGAGAAATGAATAAGCGCCGCTTTCTTCAGAATTTTCCCTGCTGCGGCGTCTCCAGCATGGAATGACGGTTTTCCTCCCCGAGCTTCTCCAGAAGCTGAGCTTTCCCCCGATTCAACCTGCTCTTTATGGTGCCGATCGCGCAGCCGCATATTTCGGCGGCTTCCTCATAGCTGCTCCCCATGACGGAAACCAGGATGATCACCTCGCGCATTTCCGGATGGATCTCGTGCAGCGCATCCTGCAGCTCCCTGGCTCTCGACACCCATTCCTGATTTGCGCTTGTGCTGCAATTCTCCGATATGCAGTGCTCGGAGCCTGTTACTTCCCTGAGCTTCAGTCTTACCGCAGTATTGTAAGTATTTCTCATGATAGTGAACAACCATGACTTCATGCTTGTTCCTGGAGTAAACTGGTGAAGACTTCCAAGCGCTTTTCTTAGTGTTTCTTGAACAAGGTCATCGGCATCGTCAGGATTTTTGAAAAATGTGCGGGAAAAAGCTCTTAGCGCAGGCAGTATTGCCGCCATCTGATCTTTTAACTCATTTGCAACGTGATCCGGCTGGCGTTCGCTGACGGCTTGCATTGGACGCTCCTGTAAGATCAAGAGAATGTATTTGATCGGGAAAGAACGTCAGGGGAGGTACTAGGTTCCGCCTCGGCGGCTTTTTTGTCTCCGGCGCGAATCTGCCGCTAAACGTGTCAGTTGGATGGGCTGCGCGTCGTCTGCTGGTCGTCGTCCTTTGGCGTCTCCGGCACCGGGCCGCCCGTTCCCGTATCCGGCGTCTTGTCGTTCTGGACCTGCGGGTTCGGCTCATTCGTATCGGACGTAGGCTGCTGCGGTTGCTGCCGCTCGTTGTTGCAGGCGGCCATCACGGAGAGCAGGGCGGCAAGAACGGCGCTCGTGGTCGGCTTCATTTCCATCTCCCGACGAAGTGCATCGGCTGGCTTTATCGGGACCTAACGCCTCGTCCCGCAAAGCGTTCCTCCACCGGCGGATTGATCGCGCCAAGGGGTGCCGCCATCGAGCGTGGCGGGAACAAACGCCCCGCAATTGGCTTGTGATCCCGACGGTCAACAACGGGCGCACGTCGGCCCTTGGAGTTGCCATGAAGAACGTCGTTCTTTCCTATACGGGCGAGCAGTCGCTCCACAAGCTGGTAACCCTGGCCAATCTCGGCAGCAAGATCGCCGAGTTGAAGGGCTGCGCCTTCCTTGATGCAGGCTCGGTCGCGTTCGGGACGATGGCCGACTGCTATTATGTTCCGATTGACACCATAGCGCTCGAGGCCTGTGGCGGATGTGAGGTTTCCTTCACCTGCCACGACCTGTTCGGCGGTCTGGTGCCGCACGCTTTCATGGCGACGAAGGTCATCACCCATCCACTGGTGGCTGACCCCTCGCACATGCCGGAGAACTGGCGGCACGAATTCTGCGCCGGAGTGGGGGAAATAGTCCTCAATGGTTTCTCCGTGTTCACCACGAAGGATCTGATCCGCGCCGCCGAGGATCTGCTCGCCCGGGGTCCCGTCAGGATCAAGCCGGCGCAGGCCGATGGTGGTCACGGTCAGAGGGTGATTGCCGACAGGGTGGCGCTGCACGGCTTCATCGATCGACTGGAGCCGGAGCTCCTGGCGGGAGGTTATGTCGTCGAGGAGAACATGCAGGAGGTCAGGACCTACAGCGTCGGTCAGGTCGTGCTTGACGAGATCAGGATTTCCTATTTCGGCACCCAGAGGATGACCACCGATAACTATAATCGGCCCGCTTATGGCGGGACACGTTTCTGCGCGGTTCCCGGCGGCTGGTCCGATCTGACGGGTTGGCTCAAGGACCACGCGGCCCGGCGCATCATCGAGGCGGGCAGGCGCTATGATGATATGGCAGGCGAGATCCTGAACCTCGTCGCCTCGCGCAAGAACTATGACGTCCTCGTCGGGACGGACAGCCGCGGCAAGCGGAAAATCGGCGTGCTGGAACAATCGTGGCGGTGGGGCGGGGCGAGCAGCGCCGAGATCCTTGCCGTCGCCGCTTTCAGGGAGAACCCGTCTCTCGCCGCCGTGCAGGCCTCGTCACACGAGGTGTTCGGCCGCACCGAGCCCGCCGTCGCGGCCGATCTGATTTGCTTTGCGGGGGAGGACCCGGAGGAAGGACCAATGACGAAATACGCGAAATTGGAGGCACGATATCATGTTTAGCAGACAGGTCTCGATAGGAGTGGAGAATGAGGAAATTCTTGGAACCTTTGCCCTGCCGAAGACGGGAACGCCCGGTATTCTTTTCCTGCACGGCTGGGCCGGCAGTCAGGAGCGCGATATGGAGCGGGCGCAGGACATAGCCGCTCTCGGCTGCATCTGTTTCACCTTTGACATGCGCGGCCACGCGGGGACAAGTGCACAGCTCCGGTCGGTGACGCGGGGCGACAATCTCAGCGATGTCCTTGCCGCCTATGACGTGCTGGCGTCGCATCCCTCCGTGGATCCGGATTCGATCGCCGTCGTCGGCAGCAGTTATGGCGGCTATCTCGCTTCGATCCTGACATCACTGCGACCGGTGCGCTGGCTGGCTCTCCGGGCACCTGCCCTCTATCGCGACAAGAACTGGGATGTGCCGAAGGCTGCGCTGGATCGCCAGGATCTTGCGCGCTATCGCTCCTCGGTGATCCCGAGCGATGAAAACCGGGCGCTGCGCAATTGCGGTTCGTTCAAGGGCGACGTGCTGATCGTCTCGTCCGAAAAGGACGAGATCATCCCCTTCACGGTCATCGCCAGCTATCGCGCGGCCTTCCTCTATGCCCGCTCCCTCACCTCGCGGGTGATCGAGGGCGCCGACCATGCGTTGAGCATGCAGGAATGCCAGCAGGCCTATGATTTCCTGCTTCTGCGCTGGCTGCGCGAGATGGTGCTCGGCGCCCGCTGAGCCGTGCCGGGCGGATGCCGACCAGCCCTTGCCGCCGATCTGCATGTTTTTCTTCTTTCTTCCGGAACTGCTCCTGTCCTCGAACCGTTAACCGGCCCAGAGGGTTTTGGAAAGCGGTTGTCGTGGAGCGCCTGGTAATCATATCCAATCGCGTCGCCGAAATCGGCGAAAAAACGCAAGTCGGCGGTCTGGCCGTCGGAATAGCCGATGCGCTGAGGCGGGGCGGAGGCCTATGGGTTGGATGGAACGGCTGCGTCAGCGCGGGCGGCGATTATCCGGCTGCCCGGCGCAAGGAGCACAAGACCGTCACCACGCTCACCTTTTCGCTGACCAGGCAGGAACACGAGAACTATTATCTCGGTTTCTCGAACAGGGTTCTCTGGCCATCCTTTCACTACCGCCTCGATCTGATCGAGTTCAGCGAGGCCTTTGCGCGAGGCTATGCCGCCGTTAACAGGCGGTTTGCTGAAACAGCTTTTCCCGAGCTCGAAAAGGACGATCTCATCTGGGTTCACGATTATCATCTGATCGCCGCGGCCCGTGAATTGCGCAGGCTCGGAAGCCATCACAGGATCGGCTTTTTCCTCCATATCCCTTTCCCCTCGGCCGAAATCTTCTCGGCCGTGCCGCGGCATGAATGGTTGCGCGACTGTCTGCTCGAATTCGACCTGATCGGTTTCCAGACCAGCCGGGATCTGGAAAATTTCCGCTTCTATCTCGTGGAAAATTCCGATGTGGAGTTCATCTCCGACAATCTCATAAGGGCGTCAGGCCGCGTCATCCGCATAGGCGCCTTCCCGATCGGCATCGATGTCGCGCAATTCTCCGAAATGGCGCAGACGATAGACGAGACGGTGGAGCTGGAGCGGATGCGGCGCGATGTACTGGGGCGCGTACAGATGATCTCGGCCGACCGGCTCGATTATTCGAAAGGACTTCCCGAGCGCACCAGGGCTTTCCTGGAATTCCTCAACACCTATCCCGAATATCGGGGCTGCGCGGAATATCTGCAGATCGCATCTCCCTCGCGGGAGGATGTCCCGGCCTATACCGAGATCAAGGCCGAGCTCGAGCAGCTGGCGGGCGCGGTCAATGGCAAATATGGCGAGTTCAACTGGTCGCCCGTTCAATATATCAATCGCAGCGTCTCGCGCGAGAAACTCGCCTGCCTGTTCCGCGCCAGCCGCATCGGGCTGATCACGCCGCTGCGCGACGGCATGAATCTGGTCGCCAAGGAATATATCGCGGCCCAGCACCCCGGCGATCCCGGTGTCCTCATCCTGTCGAAATTTGCAGGCGCCGCCGAAGAGCTCCTGGAGGCGCTCATCGTCAATCCCTATGACGCCGGCGAGATTGCGGCCGCGATCAAACACGCGGCCACCATGCCGCTGCGGGAGCGCCAGGAACGCCAGCGCAAGCTCTACGACCGCATAAGACGGACGGATGCGCGCTGGTGGCAGACCTCGTTTCTGGATGCGCTGCGCAAGGCACCGTGCAGCATTCCGCAGACCGGCCGGCCAGTACAGATCGCCGCGAACGAAGCCTATACCATAGCCGGCTGAATCGGTCTCCCGCAGTTTTACTTGTTTGTTGGTTTGCCCGGAATGCCCGTGGAAACGACTGAAACGGGATCGCTGCCAGGAAACGTATCTTCCAGCCCTTCCTGCAACTGTTCTTCCAGATCCGCCTGATCTCCCGTTCTCTCGTCCGTCGTCCGGCCGCCGCCCTTCTTGTCCAGGTCGCCCGCCGTATCGGCATTCACCAGTTCCGCCAGAATCAGGGTCGCCTTCGAGATGAGGCCCTCGCGGTCGGAGGCCTCCATCTCCACATCCCCGGCAAATCGCACCGTCACCCGCTCGCCTTTCGCGCCGATGAATTCCACCGAAGGCGCCTGGCCGGGCGTGGAAGCCGGAACGATCCGCGTTTCGCGCAATTGCATCGCATTCTCCCCTTCTTCTCAGGAACAGACCCATGAAAACAGTCGGGAGAACATTTGGTTCCTCCGCAAGCGGCATTGTAGCGCCAACCGCGCCGCCGGCCTAGGGGCAAGACGTCCTGTTCCGGCTTGCCTTTAGCCCAGTTCCTTGATGGATTTGGCTTCCGCCTCCAATATATCGGCAACATCCTTGAGCGGCATATGCGTTGCCATGAGGTTGATCGCGCATTCCAGAAACCCGATCGAGGAGCGGCGCAGATAGATTTCGGTCTGCTGCCGCGACATATCGTTCAGTTCTTCGAGCTTTTTCCTATTCCATTTGTTTGCGTCCATGATGGCTCCTCAAGGGCGGTCTCGCCGATCGTGGGGAACCGGCGCCGGTCCTGCTTTTCTGACCTTGTCGTGACGGCTGTCTAACCCCCGGCATCTGGCAAAGTTCCGGTTATTTCACACAGATACGGGGAGATTATTTCGGGAACGTTTGGCAGGCCTGTTTCGTTACCAAGGCACATGGAGCGAAGGCTCGGTTGTCAAGACCGAAAAAAGGAGATCTGCCATGTTCAAGACATTTTTGGGAAGTGCAGCGGCAATTGCGATGCTGTCGACAGTATCCTTTGCTCAATCCACCAATCAGACGCAGACGCCGCAGGCTCAGCCCGAGCCTCCCGCGCAGCTGAGCGAGGTTTTCAAATACCCGCCTGAGGTAGCACCGAAGGTGCCTGCCGACCAGAACTTCGGCGCGGTCGAAGGCAAGGTGCTTGCATCCGGCGTGATCGGACAGCCCGTCTATGACGGCCCGGCCAACGACGCCCAGCGGATCGGCGACATCAACGATATCGTCATCGGCGAAAACGGCGTGGCGCAGGCGGCCGTGATCGGTGTCGGCGGCTTCCTCGGCATCGGCGAGAAGGACGTCGCCGTCGGTTTCGACCGGCTCCAGCTCGCCACTCAGGCTGATGGAGACCGCTGGTTCGTGGCCAGCGGCGTATCCAAGGAGCAATTGAACCAGGCGCCGACTTTCGAGCGGTCCGAGATGTATACCGGCGGTATCGCCGATCCGGGCAAGGCCGCCAGGAACAAGCAGGACGAAACGATGCCGAGCAATACGACCGAGGGAACCAAGGAAGGTAACCCGGCTGCTCCGGCACCGGCAACGAATCAGCCGGCACAATAATGCCGTATGAAAGCGACCCGTCCTGAGGGGCGGGTCGATCGGTTCAGGCGGCCGCGCCAGGCAAGTTCCCGGCGCGGCCGCTTCCGTTTGGAACAATCCCGCCATGCGCGGGTTTTGTCCCATCGCTTCTGGTTCGAAAGGAACTGCATTGCTCGACAAGGAACCGACAAGCGCGGCCGCCCGCCTGCACGGCGGAACCTCGGAGGAAAAGCTCCGCGAGCTCTCCCGTCAGGCGGAGCATTGCACGCGCTGCGATCTCTACGAGAATGCCACCCAGACGGTCTTCGGCGAGGGATCCCCCGATGCGTCGATCTTCTTCATCGGTGAGCAGCCGGGCGACAAGGAGGACCGCGCCGGCGCGCCCTTCGTCGGTCCGGCCGGAAACATCTTCAACAAATGCCTGGAGGAGGCCGGCATCGACCGGTCGGAATGCTATGTCACCAATGCGGTCAAGCACTTCAAATTCCGGCTGAGGGGCAAGCGGCGCATGCATCAGCGCCCCAATGCGGGCGAAGTCCAGGCCTGCCGGTGGTGGCTCAATGGCGAGCTCGATCTCGTCCGTCCCCGCCTGATCGTAGCGCTCGGTGCCACGGCGGCCAATTCGATCGCCCCGCGCAAGTTCAAGGTGATGCGCGACAGGGGCACCATCCTTCCCTTCGAGGAATATGCCCTGCTCCTCACCGTCCATCCCTCCTATCTCCTGCGCGTGCGCGACGACATGGCCCTGCAGCGCGAGCTGTTCGTCCGCGACCTGCGGACGGCGGCCGAATTCGTGCATGAAACCGCCCGGGAGAGCAGGCGGGGAACCGGAACAAACGGCGCGGGACGCCGTTGATATCAGTGGCCCATGAGGCCCATCACTTCAGCAAATCGGATATAAATGATGGAACAGTTGAAGATTTTCCGGCTGGTCCCGATCGCGGAGGCGAATGATCCGCGCTGGGACAATTCCCCCTGTCAGGGTGAGGTGGTCGTGCGGGCACGCTCGCCTGCCGATGCGCGGCTGGTTGCTTCAGAGGCGGAGAAGGATTTTCTCGATATCGACGCCACACTCATCGATGATGCCTCGACGAGGATGTGGAGCGCATTTCGCGAGGACAAGCTCTACACCGTGATCGAGGACGACAGTGGCGCTTTCCCGGCGGAAGGTCCGCGTGAGGTCCTCCAGGGCCAAATTGATCCCAATGTGGTGAAGCCCCTGCAGATGTGAGCGCCGGCCATCGGGAAGGCCCGGCGCTACTCGTCGCCGTAGAGTTTCCGGGTGGCCTGATCACGGGCTTCCTGCTCGTCCCTTCGCAGCCTCCGCGTCTTCGCCATTCCATAGGCGATCAGTGCGCCGAGGAGGATTGGGCCGCCCGCCACAATGAGGAACCACAGGAAGTTTTCAGGCATGATCGTCTCCTTCCGTCAGCTCGCTCACTCGAAACTCACCTGCTTGGGGTCGAACGCCGCATAGCCCTTCAGCGAAGCAACGCTTGGGTTGGGGTCGTCATAGGTCCACACCGCATCCTCCGCCGCTTGCCCCTGGCCGACGATCCGCCAATAGCTGGCGATGCCTTTCCGCGGGCATTCGGTCCGTTTCGCCGTTTTCTGCATGTAAACGAAATAGATGTCATCGAAGGGGATATAGAGGACCGGGTCGTGACCCGGCTCGTGCAACTCCCTGGCCCTCTCCGTCGAGGCGACTACCACATCGAGAAAGCGCACCGTCACAGGCCCGTGATGGGCCTTGATCGTCATCCTGTCGGTCGTTTGGGTGTCATCTGCCATTTTGCGGCCCTCCATGTTTCCGACGCTAATCCTCTAATTCGGGCGGCTGCGAATGGTTCCGGTCTTTCCCGCCGGCTTCATCGAACCGCGCGCGGGCTTCGTCGACGATCAGCCTGAATTCGCGCATCATCGCGGCTTCGGCCGCGAATGCGGATGTCGGCAGCACGCCGGGGTCCTCCTGCTGGTTCTGGAACATCGCTCGTTCCTCCAGCGCGTTCCAGAAGGTCTCGCCCGCATTTTCCCGCCGGGCGAGCATCGCAAGCATGAAGCCCAGCACCTCGCGCTGGGCGGTCAGCCGCCCCTCTATTTCCTCATGTGTGATTTCACTCATGGCTCGATTTCCCTTCCTGCCGGGTCAACGCGCCGGCTCTTCCTGTGTTCCTGCCCGGCGTCGAATATAGCCGCACCGCGTGGAACCTGCTGCATCATTTCCCGTTTGCTTCATCACGCGCAAACGTCGGAGGGTATCGTGCTCAAGCCACCGGAAATCGGCGAGAACGAATATGTGGATGCCGAGGCGACGGCGCGCGCCGCTTCCCTCGTCTATTGCAGTGATACCGAGCCGGGCATCCGGCGCCGCCGGGCGGGGAAGGGCTTCTGGTATGCCGGAGCCGACGGCAGCAAGGTGAGCGACGAGGCGACGCTGCAGCGCATAAGGAGCCTCGCCATCCCGCCCGCCTGGACCGATGTCTGGATTTCCCCCGCCGAGAATGGCCACATCCAGGCCACGGGCCGTGACGCCCGTGGGCGCAAGCAATATCGCTATCACCCCCGGTGGACGCTCTATCGCGACGAGGTGAAGTTCTCCAGCCTCGCCGCCTTCGCCCGGTCGCTGCCGAAGCTGCGCCAGCAGGTGGACCGCGACCTGCGCCGCCATGGCGTGCCGCGCGAGCGCGTGCTCGCCGCCGCCGTCTGGCTGCTTGACCGTGCCATGATCCGCATCGGCAACCCGTCCTATGCCAGGGAGAACAACAGTTTCGGCCTCACCACCTTGCGCGAGCGGCATGTGGAGCTGGAGGGCTCGACGCTGCGGCTGCAGTTCAGCGGCAAATCGGGGAAGGAGTGGAACCTCAGGATCACCGATCGCCGCATCGCCAGGGTGATAAGGGCCCTGCAGGATCTGCCGGATCAGCAGCTTTTCCAATATCTCGACGATGACGGATATCGTCGTTCCGTCGCTTCGCAGGACGTCAACGACTACATCCGCGAGGCCGCCGGCACCCCCTTCAGCTCCAAGCATTTCAGGACCTGGGGCGGCACGGTGCGGGCGGCCGGCCTCTTTGCCGGGACGGAGGTGCCGGCGGCCAAACGCGAGCGCGCCCGCGTGATGAACACGGTCATCGACCAAGTCGCGGCAAAGCTTGGCAACACCCGCACGATCTGCCGCCAGTGCTATATCCACCCCTCCGTGATGACTGCCTGGGAGGAGGGCCGTCTCGCCCGCGAGCTGGGCGCGATCCGCCGCCGCATGCGCAAGCCGGCGGAGGGCCTTCACCCGGAAGAGGCGATCGTGTTGCGCTGGCTCGAACGTCCGGAGAACAATCCCATCGCTTGAGCGCTTACCGCCCATAGATGCGGTCAAGAACGGCCGCAACCTTCACATATTCCTCGGCCGAGGGCGAAAAGCCGGAGCCGGCGGCGAGCCGCCGCGCCCAGTCCACGGCCGCCACGCCTCCCCAGGCGTCGGGCGGGCTGATCAGCGTCTGCCGGCTTGTGCCGGTGAACCGTTCGGCTTTGAAATCATAGAAGGAGCCGCCGACATTCGAGAAGGAGAGGGCGCCGCTTCGTCCATAGAAAGTGGCCGAGATCTCCGCGTCGCATCCGGCATGGAGCCGCCAGGAGCAGGCGATCCGCGCCACTGCCCCCGTCTTGAATTCGAGCGTCGCCACCGCATGGTCCTCGACCCGCTCGGGATTGGCGCCAAGCCGTTCCCCTTCCGAGAAGAGACTGCCGGAAACCTGCTCGATATCGGGGAAATCCAGCATCCATAGCGCGAGATCGACAAGGTGGATGCCGAGATCCATCACGCAGCCGCCGCCGGAAAGCTCGGGCTGGTAGAACCACGGCTTGTCCGGCCCATAGGCATTGTGGAAGACGAGTTCCGCCGCATGGACCGGCCCGATCTCGCCGCTTTCGATGCTGTCGCGGATGCATCGCATCGCCTCGGTGAAACGGTAGGAGAGGTCCACGCCGAGCAGCCGGTCCGCCTCCCGTGCCGTCCTCACCACTTCCTCGACCTCGGTCGCCGTGCGGCCGAGCGGCTTCTGGCAGAACACCGCAACGCCCCGTTTCAGCGCTTCGATCGATTGTGCCGCATGCAAGGCACTCGGCGTTGCGATCACCACGCCGTCGAGATTCATCTCGAGCAGTTCGTCGAGCGATGAAACCGTTTCCGCATAGGGGGCCACCTCTCGGGCCGCCGCGGTCATTTCCGGCGATGGATCGGCGATCGCCGCCGCTTCGGCATAGCCGGATGCCAGCACCGTTTCCATGCGCTGGCGGCCGATCCACCCCACACCGAGAAAGCCGAGCCTCGGCCGCTTGAGTGCGGGGTCCGATATCCGTGTCTCGTCGAGCACCGTCATTGCATCATCACCAGCGCTTTCATGAAACCTTCCGGCCGGTCCCTCGTGGCGTTCAGCGCCTCATCGAGGCGCGAGAGGGGAAAGCGATGCGTGTAAAGCGGCAAGGGGTCGAGCGTCCCCGAAGCCACCGCTTCCACCGCCTCGCGCATGCCCTGGATATAGACCGCGCGGTCGCGCTCATGCGCGTTGACGACGTCGAGCCCGCGCCAGTTCCACAGCTGCATGTTGACCTGCCGGGGCCCGTCCTGGTGATAGCCGGCGATGATCAGCCGGCCGCGCTCCCGCGTGATCTCGGCGGCAAGATCGAGCGGCCATTGCTTGCCCGTCGCTTCGATGACGCGGTCGCAGAACAAGCCGCTCGTCAGCGTCTTCACCCTGTCGATCACCGCATGATGGTCGTCGAGCGCAATCGTCTCGCTGGCGCCCATCCGCTTCGCCATGTCGAGGGCGAAGCCACGCCGGGAAAGGGCGATGACATGAGCGCCCACCCCGGCCATGAGGCGGCAAAGCAGTGCGCCGATGAAACCCGTGCCGACGATCGCCACCATCTGCCCCGGCCGGATATCGCTGCGGCGGAAGATGTTCATCGCGCAGCCGAGCGGTTCGCCGGGGAAGGGCTGGTCGGCCATCTCGGGCGGTATCTTCACCACCGCCTCGGCATCGCCGACGTCATATTCGGCATAGCTGTGATGGAACAGGGCGGCCACCCGGTCGCCTTCCCTGACCATGTCGACCTCGGGGCCGACGGCATCGACGATCCCCCAGCCCTCATGGCCGAGACCGCCGGGTTCCGTCGGAAACTGCATCCATTCCGGCCCGGCCCATGGCACCAGGTTGGAGGCGCATACCCCGCACCCCTGCAGCTTCACGCGCACCTGGCCCGTCGCCGGCTCGGGCCGCGGCACGGTTTCGATGCGCAACGCGCCCGGACCGGTGACCACGGCGGCCTGCATCGTGCGCACCGGTGAGATCGTGTCGAGCGTCATCGGCTTGTTCAGTGTCATGATCATCCCCTTCTGCTTCGACACGCCGAACAATGTAGAACCCGACATGTTCCCGCCAGCCGCGCGAAGCGGAGTGGAGGAACAGGAATGAGACCCGGACGTTATGTGCATGGAATAGCAGCCGGAAACGCTGCCGCGACGAAAGCGAGGTCTCCATGCCACATCGAATGTTCATCGCTTTGCTCGGCATATCGCTGCTCGCGACAGGGCCGGTATCCGCCCTTGCCGCCGACAATGAACCGGAAGGGCAGAACCGCAATGAGAACTGGCAAATTCCGTCGGAATGCCGGGCCCAGCCCGGAGACGGGCAGGAGGATGAAAAGCAGGGCGAGACCCGCGAGGCCCTGGCGGAGCGGCTGGAGCGTTGCAAGGGCGTGTTGAAGCCGCCGCCCACGGGAGACACGGAATCGGATATTCCGGCGCCCGATACCGGCAAGACGCCCGTCATTCCGCCCGGCGCTCTACCTGATCAGCCGTCACGCAAATGAAGGTCAGGTAGGAACAAGGCTGATGGGCGGCGATGACAGACGGAAACGGCCGGCCGGCAAAAGGCAGATGCGGTCTCCCGCCGGGAAACTGCTGAGGGATACCGGCCGCGCGGTAGGCGGCGCGCTGATCTTTTCGCTGCCGATGCTGATGACGATGGAGATGTGGTGGCTCGGCTTTTACGCTGAGCCGTCGCGCCTGGCGGTGCTGGTGGCCATCTCGTTTCCGCTCCTCATCGGGCTGTCGCATCGCATCGGCTTCCGGCATACCCCGTCCTGGCCTGACATCATCCTCGATGCCGTCTTTGCGCTCGGTATCGGCCTTTTCACCAGCGTGACGGTGCTGATCCTGTTCGATGTCATCCGTTTCGACATGGCGCCCCGGGAGATCGTCGGCAAGATCGCACTGCAGACGATTCCGGCCGGCATAGGCGCGCTGCTCGCGCGCAGCCAGTTCGTTGCGGCTTCCAACGAACCGGACCAGCAGCAAAAGGATACCTATGGCGGCGAGATATTCCTGATGGGGGTGGGCGCCCTGTTCCTGGGTTTCAATATCGCGCCGACCGAGGAGCCCATGCTGATCTCCTATCGGATGACGCAATGGCATGCGATCGCCCTTGTCCTGCTCTCGCTCGCCGTCATGCACGGCTTCGTGTTTGCTCTCGGTTTCCAGGGCGGAACCGAGCTCTCGCCCCAGACGCCGTGGTGGAGCGCGCTCATCCGCTTCACCCTGCCGGGCTATGTGATCGCATCGGGCGTCAGCCTCTTCGTTCTCTGGATTTTCGGCCGCACCGACGGTCTGACGTTCGAGCAGGCGGTGATGGCGATGATCGTGCTCGCCTTTCCGTCATCGGTGGGCGCGTCTGCAGCACGGCTCATCCTTTGATCACGGTGTGAGGCCAACGAGGAGGAAAGGCGCAATATGGCGAAAGAAACCGGGCAGCAGGAAGGGGCCTTCAAGGAGGGAACGGCCCATCCCGTCGAATGGGTGGTGGGCGTGATCTCGGCGCTGACCGTCCTGGGGTTGCTCGCCTTTCTTCTTTATCAGGCACTTTTCGTTTCATCCGATCCGCCGCGCTTCGCCTATGAGATCGGCAGGATCGAGAGGGAGGGCGATGCCTTCCGCGTTCCCGTCACCGTTACCAATCAGGGAAGCGAGACGGCCGCAGGCGTTCGGGTGAGCGGCGTTCTGGAGCGCGACCGGAGGGCTGTCGAAACCGCCGAGATCGAGTTCGATTACGTCCCGAGGAATTCGACGCGCCACGGCGCCTTCTATTTCGGCGCCGACCCCGGCACGGCGCAGCTCCGCGTGAGGACGCTCGGATATAATGATCCGTAAGATGGTGGGTGGGATGAAGGGCCGAACGCCGTTACCGGCGCTCGGAGCCGCGCTCGATGAATTTGTTGAACCGGCTTTCGCCACCGCTCGATGTGGTATCCTGATAGAGGAATGCCAGGTCGTTATCATCGAAGATCTTGAAGAACTCGTCCCACGAAATCCCTTCCAGGCTCTCCTCCGGTTCGCCGAAATCGATCCTCAGGATCCCGCCCGGACCCGAGTCCTTGACCCGTGCGGGATGGCCGTCCCGTGCCTCGGCCCATTTGCGGATGGCTTCATGATCGGTGGTTGTTTTCGATTCGCTCATTGATTTCTCCTGACGAAAACGCATCCGATTTCATCGCGTTTGTTTCCCGCTTTCGATGCATGCGAGACAGAAAAAGCGGGACGAAAGGAAACCATTCGGGCCGGAAAATGTTCCTCTGGTGCGGCCGCTGACGCCGTTCTCTTCTACCTGCGCGTCCGATTTCTCCAGCATCTTCATGATCTTCATCAACATGGGGAACAAACCTTCGTTGTTCCTGTTCGGTGGGAAAGTCCACTGATTTCAAGTCCATATGAGGAGCCGGCGTGAACAAGAAGATATTGATCACCGGAGGATGCGGTTTCATCGGCCGCCATCTCACCGAAGAACTTCTGGAAAACGGCTATGACGTCCGCGTCCTCGATGGCCTGATCGAGCAGGTTCATGGAGCGGATGCGCCGGAGCGTGACAGCCGTGTCGAATATGTCTTCGCCGACATCAGGGACCGCGATGCGCTGCGCGCCGCCCTTCGCGGAATCGACCAGGTGGTGCACCTTGCCGCCGAAGTCGGCGTCGGGCAGTCGATGTATGAGATCGCCCGCTATGTCGGTGCCAATGAGCTTGGAACCGCGGTCCTGCTCGAGGAACTGATCGATCTGCCGGTGGAGCGCATCGTCGTCGCCTCCTCCATGAGCGTCTATGGCGAGGGCCTTTACCGGAACGCTGAGGACGAACTGCAGCGGGCCGTCCGCCGTATCCCCAGGGCCATGGGACCGGGACGCTGGGATCCGACCGATGCCGACGGGCGAAGGCTGGAGCCGGTCTGGACCGACGAGCAGAAGCCGGTCGACATCGCCTCCATCTACGCGCTCACCAAATATTGCCAGGAGAAGGCGGTCCTGATCTTTGCCCAGGCCTATGCCCGCCAGGCGGTGGCGCTGCGCCTCTTCAACGTCTTCGGGCCGGGCCAGGCGCTCTCCAATCCCTATACCGGCGTGCTGGCCAATTTCTCCTCGCGTCTTGCCAATGGGCAAAGGCCGATGATCTTCGAGGATGGCGAGCAGCGCCGCGATTTCGTCCATGTCAGGGATGTCGCCCGGGCCTTCCGCCTGGCGCTGGAGCAACCGCAGGCCGATGGCCATGTGATCAATATCGGCAGCGGCCGTTCCTATACCATTGCGGCCGTCGCGCGGCTCCTGGCGGATGTCATGGGCGTGCCCCAGCTCGAACCCGAAATCCTCGAGACCGCCCGCTCCGGCGACATCAGGCACTGCTTCGCCGATATCTCCAAGGCCGGCGAGCTTCTCGGCTTCCAGCCCCGTTTCCTTCTGGAAAATTCGCTCGGCGAATTCGCGGAATGGGTCAGCCGCTCCCGCGCCGTCGACAAGGGAGCCGAAATGCGGCGCAATCTCGAAACACGGGGATTGGTGACATGAGCGACAACGATCCGCGCCAGCGTGCGCCTTCGCTGATCGGCAAGGCTGCGCCCATCGTGATCACCGGCGGCAGCGGTTTCATCGGCTCCAATCTCGCCGACACCCTGCTCGTCAGCGGCGAGGAGGTGGTGATCCTCGACAATCTTTCCCGTCCCGGGGTTCACCAGAATCTGGAATGGCTCAAGGAGAAGCACGGTGCTCGCGTGCATCCGCTTCTCGCCGATGTCAGGGATTTTTCCGCGATCGAACCCGCCTTCGCCGATGCGAGGGCCGTGTTCCACCTCGCCGGCCAGACCGCCGTGACGACGAGCATGGCCGAGCCTTTCCTCGATTTCGATGTCAATGCGCGCGGAACCCTCAACGTGCTGGAAGCGGTGCGTCGCTCCGGCCATCGCGCGCCGGTGATTTTCGCCAGCACCAACAAGGTCTATGGCGCGCTCGATGATCTCGAGCTCATCGAGCTCGAGGACAGATATGTCCCTGCCGCCCGCGATCTCTACCAGCACGGCATCGGCGAGGATCGGGGGCTCGATTTCTGCACGCCCTACGGCTGCTCGAAGGGTGCCGCCGACCAATATGTGCTCGACTACGCCAAATCCTTCGGCGTGCCGACGGCGGTGCTCAGGATGAGCTGCGTCTACGGCCCCCGCCAGTTCGGCAATGAGGACCAGGGCTGGGTGGCGCATTTCCTGATCAGTGCCCTGCAGGGCCAGCCCATCACCATCTACGGCAATGGCAAGCAGGTCCGCGACGTGCTGCACGTCAGGGATGCCGTTGCCGCTTATCGGGCACTGCTGCGATCGATCGACAGCGTCGGCGGTCAGGCGTTCAATCTCGGCGGCGGTCCGGCCAATGCGGTCAGCCTGCAATGGGTGCTGGCCGAAATCGCCAAACTCACCCGCAGCGAATGCACCATCGAGCAAGCCGGCTGGCGGCCGGGCGACCAGGCCTATTTCGTGGCCGATACGCGGGCGCTGCAGCGCCAGCTCGGATGGAAGCCGACAATGGCCTGGCGCGACGGCCTGCGCGATCTCGCCGCCTGGCTCCACGACTATCGGGGGCTGGGCACGGCCCTTGGCGATCGTGAGAGGATTTCGGCATGAGCCTGTCAGCCCTCAACGGTGAAAAAGCACCGCAGACTGCCTTGCGCGCCGGCGATCGGGAGTTGCGTATCCTGATGACCGTCGATGCCGTCGGCGGTGTCTGGCGCTACGCGATGGATTGCGCCGATGCGCTGAGGGAGCAGGGCTTCTCCACGATCTTTGCCGGTCTGGGACCCCAGCCGGCGCCGGAGCAGAGGCGGGAAGCGGAAGAGATCGGGGAACTCGTCTGGCTTGACCAGCCGCTCGACTGGATGGTCGAAGATGAAAGCGAGCTCGAAACCATACCGTCGGTGCTGGAGCAACTGGCTGATGATCATCGCGTCGATCTCCTCCATCTCAATCTGCCGTCGCAGGCGGTCGGGATAAGGCGTGATATCCCTGTCGTCACCGTCTCCCATTCCTGTCTCGTTACCTGGTGGGAGACGATGCGGACGGGGCCGCTGCCGGATCATTGGCTCTGGCATCGCCGCCGCAATACCGAAGGCTTCGCGCGCGCCGATGCCATCGTGGCGCCGAGCCGTTCCCATGCCGATGCGATTGCGCGCAGCTACGGACCGCTTCCCCGTTTATCGGTCGTGCATAACGCAACGGCCGCCCGGTTCGATGAGGTCGACAAACAGCCCTTTATCTTCGCTGCCGGCCGCTGGTGGGACGACGGCAAGAATGTCTCGGTGCTCGATGCCGCTGCCGGAAAATCGGCCTGGCCCATTCATCTCGCGGGATCGCTCGACGGACCGAACGGCCAGACGGTCATCCTCCACCATGCCCGCAGCCTCGGCAACCTGCCGCACGGCGAAGTGCTTGGGCTCGTGCAGCGCGCCGGCATCCTCGTCTCGCCCTCGCTTTACGAGCCCTTCGGGCTGGCGGCGCTGGAGGGTGCCCGCGCCGGGGCTGCGCTGATCCTGTCCGACATACCGGTCTATCGTGAATTGTGGGACGAGGCGGCGATCTTCTTCGATCCGGCCGCGCCGGACCAGCTCGTCGAGGCGATCGATCATCTGGCCGGTGATCCGCAATTGCGCCGCCGCATGGGAGAGCGCGCCTTCACGCGATCGCTCGGCCTTACGCCCGAGCGCCAGGCGCGCGACATGGCCGCGATCTATCGCGGTCTCGTCCCGCAGCCGGCCCGCCATTCACTATCGGAGGCGTGATGCGTTTCATCTTCTACACCCACTCGCTCGTTTCCGACTGGAACCATGGCAATGCGCATTTCCTGCGCGGTGTGATGCGCGAGCTCCTGGCGCGCGGCCACAAAGCTGTCGCGCTGGAGCCGGAAGACGGCTGGAGCAGGCAGAACATCGTCAGGGACCAGGGGCCGGATGCGCTCCACCGCTTCGGCCGCGATTTTCCCGGCCTGGTTTCCATTGCCTATGGCGCGGCTTTCCCGCATGAGGAGGTCGTGGCAGGCGCCGATGTCGTGATCGTGCACGAATGGACGGATCCCGCCCTGGTCAGGCGGATCGGCAGTATCAGGCGGGACGGTGGTGCATTCACCCTTCTTTTTCACGATACCCATCACAGGGCGGCATCGGCCACGCCGGAAATCGCCGCCCTCGATCTTGAGGATTACGACGGCGTCCTTGCCTTTGGCGAAACGCTGCGCGAGCGCTATCTCAGGGCCGGGTGGGGCCGGCAGGTCTTCACCTGGCACGAGGCCGCCGACACGCGCCTGTTCCGCCCGCATGAGAAGGCGGAGCCGGTAGGAGATATCGTCTGGGTCGGCAATTGGGGCGATGGCGAGAGAACCGCCGAGATCGAAACGTTCCTGATCGAGCCTGTCCGTCGATTGGGTCTGGGCGGCAGCGTCCATGGCGTGCGTTATCCCGAGGATGCCCGCGCCAGGCTCAATGCTTCAGGCATTTCCTATCGCGGCTGGATCGCCAATGCCGATGTGCCCGATGTGTTCGCCCGCCATCGCCTGACGGTGCACATTCCGCGCCGGCCCTATACCGAGGCGCTGCCCGGCATCCCCACCATCCGCATGTTCGAGGCGCTCGCCTCAGGCATTCCGCTCATCTCCGCTCCCTGGAGCGACAGCGAGGGCCTGTTCCGGGCGGGTCGCGATTTCCTCTTTGCCCGTAATGGCGACGAGATGGCTGCACGCATGCGGGATGTCGTCGCCGACCGGGATCTGGCCGCCTCGCTTTCGGCTTCCGGCCTGGAAACCATCCGTGCGCGCCACACCTGCGCCCACCGGGTCGATGAGCTCTTCCAGGTGCTCGACAGGCTTGGAGCGAGACATATGCCGGAACGATTAGCCGGCGCTCCATCGACATTGTTGCTGCAGGAGGACGTGAAATGAAAATCGCATTCTATGGATCGAGCCTGCTTTCCTCCCGCTGGAACGGCGCCGCCACCTATTACCGTGGCATCATCAGGGCGCTCGCCGCACTCGGCTATGATGTCACCTTCTATGAGCCCGATGTCTATGGCCGGCAGCAGAACCGCGATATAGACCCGCCTGACTGGTGCAAGGTCGTCGTCTATCAGCCGACGGCCGCCGCCATGAAAGCCGTGACGGCCCGCGCCGCCGAAGCCGATATCGTCGTCAAGGCAAGCGGCGTCGGCTTCGAGGACGATGCCCTGTTCGAGCAGGTCCTCGATGCGGCAAACCCGCAGGCGCTCACCATCTTCTGGGATGTCGATGCCCCGGCAACGCTCGCCTCGCTGGCCGCCGATGGCGACCAGCCGCTGCGCGCGCATCTCAATCGCGTCGATCTCGTGCTGACCTATGGCGGCGGCGACCCGGTCGTCTATGGCTACCGCGCGCTCGGCGTCGAGGATTGCATCCCCATCTACAACGCGCTCGATCCGGAAACGCATCATCCCGTGCCGCATGATCCGCGTTTCGCCTGCGACCTCGCCTTTCTCGGCAATCGGCTGCCGGATCGCGAACAGCGCGTTGATGATTTCTTCTTCACCACTGCGGCGCTCCTTCCCGAACGCGCCTTGCTGCTCGGCGGCTCGGGCTGGGACGACAAGCCGATGACGCCGAATGTGCGCTATATCGGCCATGTCGGCACCGCCGATCACAACGCCTTCAACGTCACGCCCAAGGCCGTTCTGAACATCAGCCGTTCCAGCATGGCATCGAACGGCTATTCCCCCGCCACCCGCGTCTTCGAGGCCGCCGGTGCGGGCGCCTGCCTGATCACCGACGCCTGGGAGGGGCTCGATCTCTTCCTGAAGGAGGGCGAAGAGGTGCTGGCCGCCCGCGATGGCTGGGATGTCGTCGATATCCTCAACGAACTGACGCCTCTGCGCGCAACGCAGATCGGCAGCCGCGCCAGGGAGCGCGTCCTGCGCGAGCACACCTATGACAGGCGCGCCGCCGAGGTCGACGGCATTGTCCGCAAGCGCGTCGCCGCCCGCCGGATGGAGACGGTATGATGGCGGCACCGTTCACGCTTGTCGTTCTCGGGCTTTCGCTCTCCTCCTCCTGGGGGAATGGCCATGCCACGACCTGGCGCGCGCTTTTGCGCGGCCTGCGTGAGGAGGGGCACAGGATCCTGTTCCTGGAAAGGGACGTGCCCTGGTATGCCGAGCATCGCGATCTGCCCGATCCCGATTTCTGCACGCTGGAATTCTATTCCGGCATCGAGGATCTGCGCCGCTATCTGCCGGCGATTAGAAATGCCGATGCCGTCATCGTCGGATCCTTCGTGCCCGAGGGCGTCAAGATCATCGATCTCATGGCCTCGGCCGCCCCGGATGTGCTCTGCTTCTATGATATCGACACGCCGGTCACGCTGGCGCGGCTCGACCGGGGTGAAGAGGATTATCTGGCGAAGCGCCAGATACCGCTCTTCGACGTCTATTTCTCCTTTTCCGGCGGCAGGGTGCTCGATCTCCTGGAGGATCGTTACGGCGCCCGGCGGGCCGAGGCGCTGCATTGCTCGGTCGATCCGGCGCAGCATTTCAATACCGGCGAGGCGATCGAGTGGGATCTCGGCTATCTCGGCACCTACAGCCCGGATCGTCAGCCGGCGCTGGAGAGGCTCTTGATAGAGCCGGCGCGGCGCCTGCCGCATCTGCGTTTCGTCGTCGCCGGCGCACAATTCCCGGAGGATATCGACTGGCCGTCCAATATCGAGCGCTTCGAGCATCTTCCGCCAGCCGAGCACGCCTCCTTCTACACGCGCCAGCGCTTCACCTTGAACATCACGCGCCGGGACATGGTCGAGCTTGGCTGGTCCCCGAGCGTGCGGCTGTTCGAGGCGGCGGCCTGCGGCACGGCGATCATCAGCGACCGCTGGCGGGGGCTCGACGAGCTGATGCCGGAGCGGGAGGCGATCATCATCGGCGATACGGCCGAGGATGTCGTCCGCCATCTGACCGCCCTGTCGGAGACGGAGCGGCAGGCCATGGCAGATGCCGCGCGCAAGCGGGTTCTAACCGCGCATACCGGCCGGGCGCGGGCGCGCGAGATGATCAGGGCGATCGAACGCTCGAATGCAGCACTTCCGTCAATGGCCGTCCGGCAATTTTGAAAGAAGGTATATCTCATGCGTGGAATGCGAAAGAACAAGCCAAAGACTGTTCTGGTTGCGGGCGGCGCGGGTTTCGTCGGCTCCCATCTTTGTGACGCGCTCCTGGCCGAAGGCCATGCCGTCATCTGTGTCGACAGTTTCCTGACCGGTGCCGTGGAAAATATCGAGGCGCTGCAGAACCATCCGCGCTTCCGTTTGATCGAGCATGATATCTGCCAACCGCTCAGGATGCGCGAGCGGATCGACGAGATATTCAACCTCGCCTGCGCCGCATCGCCGCCGCGCTATCAGGCCGATCCCGCCCATACGCTGATGACCAGCGTGGTTGGGACAGCCAACCTTCTCGAGCTCGCCGAAAAGAACAGGGCCACCTTCCTGCAGGCCTCGACCAGCGAGGTCTATGGTGATCCGCAGGAGCATCCGCAGAACGAATCCTACCGCGGCCATGTCAACTGCACCGGCCCGCGCGCCTGCTATGACGAAGGCAAGCGCGCTGCCGAGACGCTGTGCTTCGATTTCCTGCGCGCCGGCCGCGTCGACGCGCGGGTCTCGCGCATCTTCAACACCTATGGGCCGCGGATGCAGAGCGACGATGGCCGCATCGTCTCGAACTTCATCATCCAGGCGCTCCACGGCAAACCGCTGACGATCTACGGGACGGGCGAGCAGACACGCTCCTTCTGCTATGTCTCGGACCTGATCGAAGGGCTGCTGGCGCTCATGCGCGTGAAGCCCAATCCTCGCATGCCGGTCAATCTGGGCAATCCCGGCGAGTTCACGGTCCTGGAGCTGGCGCGGTTGGTCCAGGAGCATATTCCGACGAGCTCGCCCCTCCAATATGTGCCGCTGCCCGAGGACGATCCGCAGAGGCGGCGGCCGGATATCAGTCGGGCGCTGGCACTTCTCGACTGGCGGCCGAAAGTGCCTCTGGAAGAGGGGCTGGCCCGCACGATCGAGTGGTTCTCGGCCTTCGCCGGCAAGGACAAGCCCCGCCGTGGCAACAGGCGCCGCGCGCTCGCCGCCCGGTCGTCAGGACAGGGTGCACGCGAATATCAGCATGTGAGCGGATAATCGGGAGGGGAGGATGCTGAACACCGCTCTTGTGAAAGAGCGGTGTTCAGCCGCGATTGAGAAGACCGACCGCAATGGCCAGGATGGCGAAGCCGACGATGATGGCGATCACCACATAGGTCCCCACGGCCGAGGGTTCTCTTCTTTCCACGCTCACAGGGTCGGGACGGGCCTCGGCTTCCATGCCGCGCTCGGCTTTGCTTGGCGGTTCTCCCGCTGCCTCCTCGTCGGTTCCCATGGGAGCGGCCGCCGGGTCGGGCCAGGGCACCTTTTCGCGGGTCGAGCCCCGGTCGATATCCTCCCGCATCCGGTCGACGGTGGGTGGGTCTTGCGGGATTTTTTCTGCGCGCTTCGCTGCCATCTCTCCGGCCTCCTGATCTGGCTCCAACGCCTCCGCCGACAGGTTGTTCCCTGACGCGTATCGGTTCGGAACAAACCCTCCCCGTCGGGGTTCTACCTCAAGGGAGAAGGAGATAAGGAGAAACATTCATGAGGAACGCTCTGCTTGCATTGGCCGCCCTGGCGGCAGTCGCCGGCTGCTCGGCAACCGAACGTGGCGCGGCCATTGGCGGCATCGGCGGTGCAGCCATCGGCGGCGCTGCGTCCGATAGCGTCGGCGGTGCCGTCGCGGGAGGCGCCGTGGGCGCCGTCGCCGGCGCCTTGATCGGCAAGGCCAGCGAACCTGGCCGCTGTATCTACCGTGATCGTCACGGGCGCCGTTACACGGGGCGTTGCCCGTAACCGGCGAAAAGGAGGAAAATCATGGCATTCGAGCTCGAAAGTCCCGCCTTCAGCGATGGTGGCGAGATCCCGAGAAAATATATCCGCGACGGCGAAAACGTTTCGCCGCCACTCCGGTGGAAAGACGCTCCCGAAGGAACCAGGAGCCTCATGCTGGTCGTGGAGGACCCTGATGCTCCATCCGGTAATTTCCGCCACTGGGCGGTCTATGACATCAACCCGGATCGCGACCGGCTTCCCGAGGGCACCACCGCGGGCGCCAAGACGGAAAGCCTCGGGCATAGGGTCAATGATTTCGGCAATCCGCATTACGATGGGCCGCAGCCGCCGAAAGGCCATGGCGTGCATCATTATCACTTCCGCCTTGCCGCACTCGACACCGAAACGCTCCATCTCGATGGAAAGGCCGATATCGACACCATCATGAAAGAGGCGCAGCCTCACATCATCGCCGAAACGGAGCTTATCGGCACCTACGAGGCCCGATAGATGCCGGCCGGCTCGTCATCCCCGCGCGCCACGGCGCAGGAGAAGGAGCTTCCGGGCGAGGCCGGCAGTTGCTGGACGGCGACCGCGCCGCCGACCGATTTCCCGGTTCTTCGCGAGGCGATCCGGGCGGAAACCGTAGTGGTCGGCGGTGGCATCGTCGGCCTGACGACGGCGCTGCGCCTGTGCGAGGAGGGGCGATCCGTCGTCCTCCTCGAAGGGCTCACGGTCGGCCATCAGGTGACCGGCCGCTCGACCGCCAAGATCACCACGCAGCACCGGCTGATCTATCGCGATCTCATCGATACGCGCGGCGAGGAGATGGCGCGGCTTTATGCCGAGGCCAATCGCGATGGCTGCGACCTGATCGCCCGCTGGATCGTCAGCTACGGCATCGAATGCGATTTCGAGCACCGGGATGCCTATGTCTATAGCCGGGATCCCGCCCTGCGCCCCCGCATCGAAGCGGAAGCCAATGCCGCCCGCGGCCTCGGGCTGACGGCCGAGGTGCTGGATCGCGCCCCGCTGCCCTTCGACACTGCGGCAGCGCTGCGCTTCCCGCATCAGGCGCAGTTCAACCCCGCCGCCTATCTCGCGGGGCTCGCCCGTACCTTTATCGCCCATAGCGGCCGCATCTTCGAAAACAGCCGCGTGCGGGTGATCGAGGAAGGCAATCGCTGGCGCGTCAAGACCGATGCCGGCGAGGTGCAGGCGGAGAACCTGGTGGTCGCCACCAACATGACCGTGAAAAGCCCGGTCGGCATGGCCAACCGCACCCAGCCCCGCAGCCATATCGCCATGGCGTTCCGCATCGACGACGAGAGGCTGATCGACGGCATGTTCATCAGCGCCGAGGATCAGGGCCATTCCCTGCGCACCGGCCGCGATGCCGGCGGCCCGCTGCTTGTCGTGCTTGGGCCCCGCTTCGATACCGGCCATGAGGGTGACGTCGCCAGCCGGTTTTTCGAACTGGAGCAATGGGTGCGGGACAATCTGCCCGCCGGCGAGGTCGTCTGGCGCTGGTGCAACGAGGATTACGATACGCCGGACCGCGTGCCTTACATCGGCGAGCCCGATCCGGAAAAAGCGCCGGGCTTCTACATCGCCACCGGCTTCAACGCCTGGGGCATCAGCAACGGCACCGCCGCCGGCGCAATGATCGCCGATCTGATCTGCGGCCGCGACAGCCTGTGGAAGGCGCTTTACGATCCGACGAGGCCCTATCCCGAGGATTTCCATCGAAACGGCGACAGCCAGTCCATCGTGGCGGCAGTGGCCGATATCGCGGCCGGCCATGGCGGTGTCCTGGTGAAGGGCGAGGAGAAGGTCGCGGTCTGGAAGGATGGAGCAGGGCAAATCCATGCTTTTTCGGCAGCCTGCACCCACAAGGGCTGCATCGTGACCTGGAACAATGCCGATCGCACCTGGGATTGCCCCTGCCACGGCTCGATCTTCGCGGCCGATGGATCGGTCATCCACGGCCCGGCCAGGGAGCCGCTCAAGCCGGCGCATTTGTAGAAACGGTGGCTCGGAACATCGTTCCATCCGGCGCGTTTGCCAACGGAGAACGATCATCACGGGGAGAGTATCAGATGCTCCCCTTAAAGTTTGATGTAGGCAGAACAGGAAAGACCAATGGCGAAAGCAGACAAGAAGCATATGGGCCCCGGCACCCAGGGCAAGGGCGACGGCACCGGCGCCATGACCGATATCGACAAGGACGAGATCGGGGAGAATGCCGTGCTTTCCAACCGCGACAAGGCACAGCACACGCGGGGCTTGGACAGCAAGGAAGTCGAAACCGAACAGTACCACGATCACCCCGGCAACCGCCGGCCGGATGATTAGATACTCGGCTTCTTCAGGCGGCGGGGGATCGTTACCACGCCCGCTTTCCGCGTCTGGTCATTGAGAAGAACACCCCGAACCGGGAATGGGAAGACGGGCGGTCTTGCCAACGCTCATCAATAAATTCAATTGCGGCCGCAAGACCGCCCGTCGGCGATGTCCGCCCGTTCCGCCTGGGGAAGAGCTAGGGATCGTCGCGGGAGCGTCACTCTCCCACGTCCCGTCTCGGCCCTTCCCGCAAGGGGAAACCCTGGGCGGAGCCCCCCGGCTCACCGCTCGACAGCGGTCAACCGGAGGCGCCGGTCCTTCCCCGCGAGACCCGCCGTCGCGAGCCGCGTTCCCGCGGGAAGAACTGGGGAGAAGGATAAGGGCGGGGCGGGAAGTGTGGGATAAGTTTTTGTCAAAAGGACCGTTGCAGCAGGCTTTGCCGTTCCGGAACAGCAAATTCATCCTCCAGAAATATCTGGACATCTGAACCCGCCGCGCCGCCCCCCAACCCCTTTAATCGTCCGGCCGGTTCTTGTGGTGCCGGCTTTCCTGGTGTTCGCCGCGCAGCATCCTGCGGTCGTCGGTTTCCAGTGCTCGTTTGCGCGCGGCGGGAGAATGGGTTTCTTCCTGCTGCGCCTGCCGTATGCGCTGCGGCGTCTTCAGATCGGTGCGCGGGTCGAAATCCTTGTCGGCATTCGCCGTGTTTTCGCGTTTTTCGATGATGCGCAATTGCTGCTCATGGGTTTTTTGTCCGGTCATGATTGCCTCACTTGTTGGTACGTCCGGTCTGCCGGGGATTGATGCCGCCGCTTCCGGTGGTGTCGTTTTCGACGTCGCCTTCGAAGGTGGTATCGCCTTCAAGCAGGGTGTCGTCTCCCTCCTTGATCGTTCCTTTCGACGTGCCGATGCCGGGATTCCGCTTCAGGTCGACATCGCTCGGCATCTTGTGTTTTGCGTGCTTGTTTCCTGTCATGGCTAGCCTCCATTTCCTGTTCGACCAACGGCCTGCCGGCGTGAATGTTCCGGGCAATTTGCGAGCCGGAGATGTGGTGGCGGTGCATCGCGTCTGCCGGCAGCCGGAGAACCGGCTGGAACTTTCGCCATCCCTGCGGGGTTGATATCGCGTGATGTTTCCGCAGCAACGGATTTCCCGATGAACCATTTTCGAGATACCGTCCGCTCGGCCGATGAAGACTTTGCAGATGCGGGCGGCGCGCTTTCCGAGCGCAGAGGGGAACACGTTCCCCTTTCCGCCACTGCGGTTGCTCCATCCCGGCCGATCATCCGGGCCGGCCGCAATGCATGGCGGGTTCGGATGGCGGAAAAGGCCGCCCTCCTGATCGACGGCAAGAGCTATTTCGACAAGCTGAGAGAGGTCCTCCTGCAGGCCACGAAAAGCATCTGGATCGTCGGCTGGGATTTCGATCCCGAGATCCGGCTGCGGCCCGACGAAGAACCTTTGGGCGAGACGCTCGGCGGGTTGCTGCGGAGGCTGGTGAATGAAAACGAGGAGCTCGAGGTCCGCATCCTCGTGTGGTCCATGGGGCCGGCCTATTCGGGAAAGTCGCTGAGGCTCTATGTCGGGCGGGGATGGGCGAACCATCCCCGGATCCATCTGCGGTTCGACATCAGGCACGCCTTGCGCGGATCCCACCACCAGAAGATGGTCTGCATCGATGATGCGGTCGCCTTCGTCGGCGGCATCGACCTGACCTTCGGCCGTTGGGATACCAGCGAACATCCCGCCCATTCCAGCCATCGCATTACCCACCGCGGTGATGATTACGGTCCGGTCCATGATGTGCAGGCGATGGTTTCCGGCGAGGCCGCCCGCGCCGTGAACACTCTTGCACGGGAGCGCTGGAAGCGGGCGACCGGCGAGGATATCGGCGAAGCGCCGGCCGTGCATCGGATATGGCCCAAGGGACTCGACTATGAAATGTCGGATTGCGATGTCGGCATAGCCCGCGCCGAACCGTCGCTTATCGGCCAGGCCGGCGCGCGCGAGACCCTCCGGCTGACCCTCAGTGCGCTGGCCGCCGCCCGCAGGCACATCTATATCGAAACGCAATATCTCGCCTCTTTCTCCGTCGGCAAAGTCCTGGCCAGGCGGCTGGAGGAGCCCGATGGGCCGGAGATCGTGATTCTGACCACATACAGCTCCCGTGGCTATCTGGAGCAGGTCGTCATGGGGCATAACCGCAACCGGCTGATCCGCCGCCTGAAGAAGGCCGACCGCTTCGGCCGGCTGCGGGTCGTCTATGCCGTGGTGCCGGAGAAAGGCGGCAGCGAGCTGGAAGTTCTCATCCACTCCAAGGTGCTCGTCGTCGACGACCGCTTCGTGCGTATCGGCTCGTCGAACCTGAACAACCGGTCGGAGGGCCTGGATACCGAATGCGACATCGCGATCGAGGCCGCGACCGATGCTCACCGGCATCTCATCGCCCGTTTTCGCGACCGGCTGCTTGCCGAGCATCTCGATGCCACGCCGCAAGCCTTCGAAGAGGCGCTTGCCCGCTCCGGCTCGCTGGTTGCGGCACTTGACGAACTGAACATCCGGCCGAGGGGCTTGCGCGCCTTCCCCGTCGATGCCCATGACGGCAAGACGACGCCTCTCATCGGCACCGGCCTGCTCGATCCAAAGGAGCCGTTCTGGCCGCTGCAGCGGATATCAGGATTTGTCGGCTCTCTTATTTCGAGATTCTTCTGAAGGCGCGGCTTTTCATCGGGTCGCCACGCGTTCCGCGGGTGCTTTGCGGGTTGTTTCCGCCTCCTTTCGCGGCGCTTTCTTTCCGTCGCGCTCGCGCAGCACGTGCTCGCTGATCAGGAGCAGGGGCAGCCCCAGTGCGAGCGGGACGAAGAAATAGACCACGCGAAAGGCGACCGCCGCGCCGATGGCCGCCGCACCCGGCAGGAAATAGACGAACGTCGCCTCCATCACGCCCAGCCCGCCGGGAACATGGCTGATGATGACGGCGGCATTGGCCGTGGTGTAGACGCCGACGATGTCGAGATAGCTCATATCGGTGGAGGCCGCGACCAGCTGGTAGAGGCATGCCGCGACGAAAGCGAAATTGACCGTGCCGACCGCCACCTGTCCGGCCGCCAGGCGGAAGGAGGGCAGCTCGATCTTCCATTTGCCGTATCCGAACGGCTTGCGGATGAAGGCCGACAGGACGACATAGAGCGCGGAGAAGGTCAGGCTTGCGATCGCAAGCGCCCGTATCGCTGTAGGGCCCAGGCCTATCAGGCTTTTCGCGTCGGCGGGGCGGAGGAGCAGGCCGATGCCGCCCAGTGTCGCCAGTCCCAGGCAGACGGTCGTTCCCGTGAAGAGGATGATCTTGGCGACATCGCCGGCGCTCAGGCCCCAGCGGGAATAGAAGCGGTAGCGCACGGCGCCGCTGCTCAGCGCCGCCACGCCGATATTGTGGCCGATGGAGAGGCTGACGAAGGAGGCGAGCGCGATCCTGCGATAGGCGAGCTTCTTGCCGACATAGCGCACCGCAAGCGCATCGAAGCCGGTCAGGCAGAGATAGGAGGCCGCGGTGAAGCCGAGCGCCGCCATCAGCCTGCCGGGTGAGATCGCCTGAACCGAGCTCACGACCTCGTCGAGGCTGTATCGGCTCACCGCGCGATAGAGCAGATAGGCCGCGGCGCAAACCGCCAGCAGGATGAACAATCGCAGGAAAAGCCGATAAGCGTTCATGGTTCTCTTTCCGAAGCGCGGCATCCGCCACCGTCTCGGAACGAACCGGAGAAGGTAAGCGTTCCCTGCCCATGGATTTACCCCGCTCAAAATCCGGCGATTCGCTGAGAGTGCTCACCTATAATGTGCATAGTTGCCGGGGAACGGACCGCAAGGTCGATCCCGCGCGCATCGCCAAGGTGATCGCCCATTGTGATCCCGATATCATCGCGCTGCAGGAGGTCGATGTCGGGCGCGCCCGCACCAATGGCATCGATCAGGCCCATGTCATCGCGTCGCAATTGCGCATGGAGGCGCATTTCCACCCCGCGCTGCATCTGGCCGACGAGAAATATGGCGACGCGATCCTGACGGCGCTGCCTTCGCGCCTCATCAGGGCTGGGCCGCTCCCCTCGCTTGGCGAGCCCAGGGGCGCCATATGGGTCTCCGTCGATATCGGCGGCACGGAGCTGCAGGTGATCAACACCCATCTTGGCCTGCGCCGGCGCGAGCGCATGCAGCAGATCATCACCCTTCTGGGGCCGAGCTGGCTCGGAAGTCCGTTGTGCCAGAACGCGCCCTTCGTGCTCCTGGGGGATTTCAACGCCAGACCCTCCTCGGTGGCCTACCGCACGATTGCGCGGCGGGCGAGGGATGTGCAGCTTGACGCGAAATCCCGCCCGCGGGCGACCTTTCCCTCCCGCTATCCCCTCTTCAGGCTCGATCATATCTTCGTCGGCAACGGCGTCGTGGCGCTGGAGGCCGCTGTCTGGTCCGACGGGCTGACGCGCACGGCCTCCGATCATCTGCCGCTCGTCGCAAGCATCCGTGTGCCGGCGCCATCTTCGGAGAAAGCGGAGGCGGTCGGCCGGAAAACCATCCTGGCCTGATGCTATCGCACAAGTTTTAGCCGGTTTTTCCCTGCTCGCCCTATCGTGGAACAATTCCGGCATGCAGGGGTTCGGCTTTGTAGCGCGGGTATGCAGTCGCAACAAAACCGGTCAGCAGTGAGGCGCGAACATGGATCAGACCAGCGAACTGTCCCTGCATACCGGCCGGAAAATGCCGGCGATGGGCGTGGGAACCTGGCAACTGACGGACGATACGGCGGGAACCATCGACGCGGCGATACGCTTCGGCTACCGCATGATCGACACGTCGGGCGACTATGGAACGCAGCCGGGCATCGCGGAAGGTATCCGCCGCTCCGGCGCCGAGCGCTCCGGCTTCTATCTCGTCACCAAGGTCGAGGAAACGGACGACGCCTATCAGGCGGTGGGCCGGAATCTGGAAGAGCTGCAACTGGACTATGCCGATCTCATCCTCATTCATCGCCCGCCGCCTTCGGGCGCGGGCGAGGATCTGTGGCGCGGCCTCCTCCGCGCCAGGCAGGAGGGCCTTGCCAGGGATATCGGCGTCAGCAACTATTCCATCGATCTGATCGAGGAACTCATTCGCGCGACGGGCGAAAAGCCCGTCGTCAATCAGATCGAATGGAGTCCCTTCGGCCATAGTGGTGAAATGCTGCGCTTTTCCCGCGAGAACGGGATCATCATCCAGGCCTATAGTCCGTTGACCCGCTCAAAGCGTCTGGACGACGGCAGGCTGGCCCGGATCGCGGCGAAATACGGCAAGACGCCGGCTCAGACCATGATCCGCTGGAACCTGCAGAACGGAACGGTGCCGTTGCCCAAAGCCAACCGGCAGGATCATCTGAAGGAGAATCTCGGCGTCTTCGATTTTGCGATCGCCGACGAGGACATGAAGGAATTGAACGGCTTGAACGAGCGGTATTCCTCGCTCGGATCGCTTCCCTATGCTTGACCGGTTTCGGACCGGCGACGGCACCCTGTCGATGATTGGATAAGACATTGCCTGAAATCGCGGAATTCACCCATTCGTGGGAAATTTTCGGCAATCACGTCTTTCTCTGGGCACTGGCGGCGCTCGTCTTCGTCATTGCTTTCGCCATCATGGCAAAACTGCGCTCCATCATCGACCGGCGGCTCGCCGGCGCTTCCGGAAGAAATCTCCTGCTGCAGACATTGCTGGCGCTGGCCAGCCACACCCATCGCTTCTTCCTCGCCGCGGTTTCCCTGTGGATCGCGGTGCAGTTCCTGGTTCTGCCATTGAGGGTCGAACGGCTGATTTCGGGGCTGGTGCTGACCGCGACCATGGTCCAGATCGGGCTCTGGGGCGGCGCATTCGTCAGCCTCTGGATCGAGAACCACCTGCTCGGCCCGAGCCAGCCGGATCCCGCGCGATCGAGCGCCGCCCAGATCGTGCGGATCATGGGCTTCTCCGTCGTCTGGTCGGCCGTCGTTCTCGTGATGCTGAGCAATCTCGGCATCGATATCACCGGGCTGGTGGCCGGCCTCGGCATTGGCGGCATCGCCATCGCCTTTGCCCTGCAGAGCCTGCTCAAGGACCTGTTCGCCTCCCTGGCGATCATCCTCGACAAGCCCTTCGTCGTCGGCGATTTCATCATCTTCGACGATTCCATGGGTACCGTCGAGCAGGTCGGGCTGAAAACCACCCGCATCCGGTCGCTGTCCGGCGAGCAGATTTCCGTCGCCAACGACGCGCTTCTCAACACGCGCCTGCGCAATTTCAAGCGGATGAGCGAGCGCCGGGTGGCCTTCGATCTGCACACCCATTACCGGGCATCGATCGCGAAGCTTCAGGAGCTGCCCGCCTATATCCGCAGCGTGATCGAGAAGATGGACAACACCCGTTTCGACCGGTCCCACCTGGCCGAGTTCAACGAGGTCGGCCCGCGCATCGAAACCGTCTATTACGTCCTGAGCCCGGATTACAACACCTATATGGATATCCAGCAGCAGATCCTGACGCTGGTGGCCCAATGGTTCGAAGACAATGATCTGGATTTCGCCTATCCGGCCCAACGTGTCCTGGTCGACCGGGACACGGTCGAGCAATTGCTGGAGGCTTTCGCCACGGCCCGGGCCAAGCAGGGCAAATCCCTGATGCATTAGGCCGGCGCTTCAGGGAACATTCCCCAAAGTCGCAGGTTTTGAAGGAAAACCCGGATCAAGCCCATGCAAAATCCAAGATTGTTCGTCGGCTCGCTCATCATCGCCATAATAGCCATCATCGCCATCGTCGTGGCCGTCCAGATGTCGCGCGACAAACCGGAACAGCAGATGCCGCCCCATGCGCTGGACCAGTCCGGCTGAGCGGAAAGAAGCTGTTGGCCGGATTCACTCGGCTGTTTTCATCGACAGCCCATGGGGTTATGATCCGGCGTCGGCTCCGCAGGTACAGGGTCGAAAATAGCCGACTAATGTTTATTGAAGCGATTTAGATAAACCTAGGACGGGAGACACTTCAAATGGAAAACGCTGGCGTCGGCTGGATCGCAGCAATCATCATCGGCGGCATCGCGGGTTGGCTCGCCGAGATGTTCATGAAGAGCAATATGGGCGTCATCGCCAATATCCTTCTCGGCATCGTCGGAGCCATCATCGCCAATGCCATCCTCGGGCTCTTCGGCGTCACCCTTTCCGGCTGGCTCGGATATCTCGTTGCGGGCTTCATCGGCGCCTGCATCCTGATCGCGCTCGGACGGGCGATCAGGCGATAACAATCGTTTGATCAACACTCCGGCCGATCTTCGAATCAGCCAACATCTGCCATATCCGGTCGGTCGGGGTGTCCATCTTCATCTGCGCGTGATGTTTTCGCTCACGGGCCATCGGTTGGGCGCCGCGCGCGCTGCCCTGTATTTCCTATCTTTTCCCTGATTTTCAGCAAGTTCGAGCGCTCGCTATCGTCTTTGATACGCCGGCGCCCTGTGGATTTGTGAATACCAAAAAATTGGAGTTGCACACGCACCGCACAGGATAATACAACCTGTACGAGTTTTACTTAAATCATACTATCCCAAAAATTGTTTTTAAGGATTCCAGAAAGTGAAGCGTATTAAGCTGTCCGATCCGATCGTCTTGAACGTCAGTCCTTTTTGCAACACGCAGGCACAGCGCCGGCATAGACATTACGAGCTGATCTTTCTGCTTCTGGGCAGCACCGCGATCCTGCCTGCATTCTTCACGGATAATGCACAGGCGGCCTGTGCCGGGGGCGCTATCTGCGTGACGCAGACCACCGACAATGGCGATGTCAACGCTCTGGGAAGTCTCAGTTGGGCGATTGCCCAGGCCAACAAGGGCGGCAACCAGACGATCGCCTTCGATCCCGATGCTTTCGTGGGCAAGGATCCGAAGCTGACCATGACCGGCACGAATGTGCAGACGCCGCGCGTATCCAGCAGCGTAACCATCGATGGCAGCGATGTCCCGAACCTCACCATCGACGGCAGCAATCAGCGCGAGATATTCTTCATTCGTCCCGACAATCCTGATGGGGGCAATCGGATCAATGTCACCATAAGCAACCTCAATCTGGTCAATGGTCGTGCCAAGGGCGGGGATGGAGGTCATGGTTTGGACAGTTCGGGAGCAGAGGCCTCGGGCGGCGGCATGGGGGCCGGAGGCGCTGTTTTTGCCGGCAAGGGTAGCAATGTTGCTATCGAGAATGTCAATTTCACCGGAAACAGAGCGCAAGGCGGCGATGCTGGCACACATGGAATAGCAAACTGTTGCACTCCGACAGGGACTGGTGGCGGCGGCTTGAACGGTGGCAATGGTGAAGCCAATACGGACGGACACGGTGGCGGTGGTGGCGGTTTTGGCGCTGGTGCCAATGGGTCAAACCATCGCGGCGGCGGTCCGAATGGAGGTACACAGGGTGGCAACGGCGGTGATTATTCCGGCGGCGGCGGCGGTAATAACGGGTCGGGTGGTGGCGGCGGCTTCGGCGGCGGCGGTGGTGGTGGCGATGCTCTTTCGGGTGCAACTGGTGGAGATGGCGGTTTCGGCGGTGGAGGCGGTGGAGGTAGCGGCGTTTCCTCTGGTGGCGGAGCTGGCCCAACCACTCAAAGAGGCGGGAATGGCGGGTTTGGTGGCGGCGGAGGCGGAGGCCTTACTCCGACGGGTGGAACCGCGATCGGGGGATATGGCGGTGGAAACGGGGGATCCAATAACGGTGGCGGTGGTGCTGGATTTGGTGGTGCTGTCTTTGTCGAGGATGGCAGTTCCATCACATATAAGGGTGAAGGCACTATGTCCGGCGGCTCGGTGAGTGGCGGTAATGGATCTGGCGGCAACGGCCTCGGTCTCGGCGACGGGTTCTTCCTCAACGGCAAGACCGCAGTGACTTTCGCCGCCGATAAGGGCGAAACCATCACCGTCTATGACGATATCGTCAGCGATGCCTATAACGGCCCCGGCAATGCGAACAATCCGGACCCTGCCGGCGACGGGATTGACGGCGGCGTCGTTCATAACGGCGAGGGTACACTGGTCCTGAGGGGAGACTATAACACCTATGTAGGCGGTACATGGATAAACCACGGCACGGTCAACGTCGCAACCGACAGCCATCTTGGCCATGTGAGCAGCAAGGTCACGATCGGCGACGGCAGCCTGCAGTTAGCGGGAAGCTTCGCTTCGGGTCGCAGGGTCACGCTCACCGACAAGAACAGCATCATCGACACGCAGGCAAACAATAATACACTGAACGGCGTCATCGATGGCGCTGGCGCACTCAACAAGATCGGCACCGGTGGGCTGACGCTGACGGCGGTCAACACCTATACCGGCGATACCAACATCGATGAGGGTGCTCTGAACCTCGTCGGCAACGGCAGCATCGAGCATTCGAACCGGGTCAAGGCCGATCAGGTCTTCGACATATCGGGCATCAGTGGTCCAAGTTCGAAGATCCGCCGCCTCGCCGGCGCCAGCACGGGCCAGGTGTATCTCGGAAACAAGGAACTCATCCTCACCAATGCCGACGACACCTTCGAGGGCGTCATCGATGGCGCGGGCAGTTTCAATGTCGATGGTGGATGGGAGACGCTGACCGGAACCAACACCTATACGGGCGGTACGAAGATCGGCAAGGCCGGGGTTCTTGAGCTCGGCAATGGCGGCAATTCGGGCAGTATCACCGGTAATGTCAAGGACGATGGTACGCTCATCTTCAACCGCTCCGATGCCTATACCTTCAAGGGTGATATCTCCGGCGCCGGCGATGTGCATCAGATCGGCGCTGGCAAGACGGTGCTGACCGGCAAGAACACCCATTCCGGGGTAACGACCGTCGATCGGGGCACTCTGGCTGCCGGCGCGCGAAACACCTTCAGCGCCAATTCCCACCATATCGTCAAGCAGGGCACGGTTCTCGACCTCGCCGGCTACGACCAGACCGTGAAATCGCTCGCCAATGCCGGCCTGGTCAATCTGGACGGCAAGCCGGGTACCGTCCTGACGGTGCGCGAAGCCTATACCGGACAGAACGGCTATATGCATTTCAACACCGTGCTGGAGGGGGACAATTCGCCGACCGACAAGATGCATGTCGGCGGCGGCACGTCGGGCACGACCGATGTCATCATCAGCAATCTCGGTGGGGTGGGAGACCTGACGAAGGAGGGCATCAAGATCATCGATGTCGATGGCGCTTCCAACGGGGACTTCAAGCTGGTCGGCAATTATCAGAACAAATACGGCAAGCAGGGCATCGGCTTCGGCGCCTACAGCTACAGCCTCGACAAGGGCGGCATTTCCACGCCCAATGATGGCGACTGGTATCTGCGCGGCACCTACCAGCCAGGAGTGGCGCTTTATGAGGCCTATCCGCAGCTCCTGCTGGCGATGAACGCCTTGCCGACCCTGCGCCAGCGCGTCGGAAACCGCTACTGGTCGGGCGCCGGCAATCTGATGATCGAGCAGGGCGACGGCCCCGGCATCGCCGATCTGCCGCCGAGCCCGGAGGATACCGGACCGTCCATCCTCGTCGAGCGCCGGGCGGTGTGGGGCAGGATGGAGTCCTCGTATGGCCGTATCCGCCCCGATACCTCGACGAGCAGCGCCGAGTCCGAACTGACGCTCTGGAGAGGGCAGGCCGGGCTGGACGGCCAGTTCTATGAGAATGAAAGCGGTGTCCTGATCGGCTCGCTCACCGGCCATTACACCTCCGGCACGGCCGATGTGTCCTCGCCCTATGGCGACGGCAAGATCGACACCAAGGGTGCCGGCTTTGGCGGGGCGCTGACCTGGTACGGCTATGACGGCTTCTATGTTGACAGCCAGGCGCAGGTGACGTGGTACAAGAGCGACATCACCTCCTCGCTCCTCGACAGCAGCATGGCCTCGGATCTGAAGGGCCTGGGCTATGCGGTCGGCGTGGAAACGGGGCGGCGGTTCGAGCTCAACGAGAGCTGGGCCCTGACGCCGCAGGCGCAACTCGTCTATTCCCGCGTCGATTTCGACGACTTCACCGACCGTGCGCCCTTCCTGGCCAATGTGTCGTTGGAGAAGGGCGACAGCCTGCTCGGCCGCACGGGATTGCAGCTCGACTACCAGCACAGCTGGCAAGCCGGTAATGGCACCACCAGCCGCATCAGCGCCTACGGCGCCGGCAACCTTTATTACGAGTTCCTCGATGGAACGGAGGTAAGCGTCGGCAGCGTCAAAAAGGTCAGCTTCGCCAACGAGAACGACCGCATCTGGGGCGGCATCGGCCTCGGCGGCGCCTACAACTGGTCGGACGACCGCTACTCGCTCTATGGCGAGGCCTTCGCCCGGACCAGCCTTGCCGATTTCGGCGACAGCTATTCCGTCGGCGGTTCGCTCGGCCTGCGCGTCCGGTGGTGATAAGGCCGTAAGGGCCAGCATGGGAAAGGGCGGCGAGGGAGTTCCTTCGCCGCCCTTGGCCTTTGAATGGAGGTGGGGTTAGAGACCTACATCGACCTTCGGTGAAGCGTCGCTGAAACGGTCCGCGGCCGGGTTATCCGCTTCCACGGAACCGCCGGACGGGGCGGACAAAGGGTGGAACGAAGGCTTTGTCAAAAGGTCCGAGGTACCGATGGAGCTGGTCGCCGTGTGGTCGATGCCAAGCTGGGTGGGATCCTGCATATCGGTCGGGATGCCGAAATTCGGATTCTCGGCAAAAGCCGCACCCGCGCTCAAAGCCAAGGCTGCAATGGTAAGAGTGAAAGTCTTCATTATTCATATCCCTGCTTCTCCGACGGAACCATTTCTCGTCGTAACGGCACGAAAAGTGCCATGCCTTTCAGCAGGATAGGAAACAAAAAAGCCCGAATCTGTTGTATTTCTGCATGGCTGGTTAAGGAAATTTTCCTGAATGATGTAGAATAAAAGATATCTTATATCTGATTATATCCATTAATCACGAAAGTATTTTTAATATTCGATTCAACTATTCTGATTGTATTGTGGCCTGGCGGCGATTGTGGCGGCGTTTATTGATATGTTTGCCTGGCGGCTCTTTTCCCCGCTGCAACGATATTCCGGCAGCTCTTCTATTATTGTATTCGCCATGCGCGGGGGATGGCCGGCCGGGAAGCCGGCCAGCCATTTCATTGCCTCAATAGCCGCGTGCGGCGCCCGAAGCAGCCCGGCTGTCGATCGCGCCGTAGTAGCGACCGCCGGTCCCCTCACCATCGGCCTTCTCCATATCGGGGAGGCTCTTGCCGCCGACCAGTATGCCGGCTGCCTCGCCCCATATCGGCCAGTTCTCGTCGATCTCGACATTATGTCCCATGCCGGCGAGCAGGCGGCGCGTGTCGGGCGAGAGCGCATAGGGTTCCATATAGACCTTGTCGGGCAGCCATTGGTGATGGATGCGTGGCGCGTCGATCGCTTCCTGGATGTTCATGCCATGATCGATGACATTGATGATGGCTTCCAGCGTAATGGTGATGATGCGGGCGCCGCCCGGGCTGCCGATCACCATGAACGCCTTGCCGTCCTTCGCCACGATCGTGGGGCTCATGGATGAGAGCGGCGTCTTCTTCGGTGCGATGGCGTTCGCCTCGCCCTGCACGAGGCCATAGAGATTGGGCACCCCCGGCTTGGCGGTGAAATCGTCCATCTCGTTGTTGAGGAGGATGCCGGTTCCGGGCGCCACCACGCCGGCGCCGAACGAGCCGTTGAGCGTATAGGTGACGGCGACGGCATTTCCCTCATCGTCGATGATGGAATAATGCGTCGTCTCCGTGCTTTCGCCGAAGCCCTTCGGCATCAGATCCCGCGACACGCCGGCCTCGAACGGGCTGATTTCGGTCCGGATTTTTGCGGCATAGCCCTTGTCGAGCAGCTTCGCGACCGGGTTTTCGACGAAATCCGGGTCGCCCAGCGCCGTGTTGCGGTCGACATAGGCGTGGCGCATCGCCTCTACCATCAGATGCACCGTATCGGCCGAGCCATAGCCAAGAAAGGAGATCGGATAGCCTTCGAGGATATTGAGGATTTCGCAGATGATCACGCCGCCCGAGCTCGGCGGCGGTGAGGAAAAGATGTCATAGCCGCGGTAATTGCATTTGATCGGCTCGAGTTCCCGCACCTTGTATTGCTCGAAATCCTCCTTCGCGAGGATGCCCTTCTTCTCCTGGCTCGCCTTGACGATTGCTTCTGCGATCGGCCCCTTGTAGAAGGCGTCCGGCCCCTGGTCGGAGATCATGGAGAGCGATGCGGCAAGATCCGCCTGCACCAGCTTTTCACCGGCCGCATAGGGCTTGCCGTCCGGTTTGAGGAAGATGGACTTGGCTGCGGGATCACCCGCCAGCGTATCGGCATTCTCGGCAAAGGCGGCGGCATCGCCCTGCTCCAGCACGAAACCGTCTCTGGCAAGCGTGATCGCCGGCTCCATCAGCTCCTGCCGTGTTTTCGTGCCGTAGCGGGTCCGGGCGGTCTCAAGGCCCATCACCGAGCCCGGTACGCCGACGGCGAGATAGCCATCTGTGCTCAAGCCCTTTACCGGGTTGCCCTTGTCGTCGAGATACATCGTCCTGGTGGAGGCGAGCGGCGCGCGCTCGCGGAAATCGAGGAAGGTCGTCTTGCCGTCTTTCAGGCGGATGGTCATGAAGCCTCCGCCGCCGATATTGCCGGCTCGGGGATAGACGACCGCCAGCGCATAACCGACGGCAACGGCAGCATCCACGGCATTGCCGCCGTTCTTCAGGACTTCGACGCCGATATCCGATGCCAGATGCTGCGCCGTAACCACCATTCCGTGCTGGCCTTCTACCGGTTCGGGCGAAGCGGCGAACACCTGCCCCAGAGGCGCTAGGCTGAGGGTAAACGCCAAAAGGACTGCGGCGCCCTTCTTAGGGAGATCATGCATGGTCATTCCTCCGTGGATTTGGTACGCGGCAGGTTCGGAGCTTGCGTATGCCGCGTCAAGTCCAGGAAAGTGGAAGCTGCTTTCCCAAGGGGGTGTATAATCACGAGAAGGGTAGGAATTTCCGTTTGACTATGGCATTCGCCGCGCGAAACGCCTAAATAGCGTCCGAGCCGATTTTTCACTCGGACTAACCGTTTTTGCTCGGAAACGAGAAGCCATGATCCATGGCCATAGGAATGTTGTCATCGGGATGACTGGTTTATGAAGCCTGATTATTACGAAACGCTCGGCGTCAACAAGGGCGCGGATGAAAAGACCCTGAAGAGCGCCTTCCGCAAGCTTGCCATGCAGTATCATCCGGACCGCAACCCCGGAGATCACGAGGCGGAACGCAGGTTCAAGGAGATCGGTGAAGCCTACGAGACGCTGAAGGACCCGCAGAAACGGGCCGCCTATGACCGTTTCGGCCATGCCGCTTTCGAGAATGGCGGCGGCTTTGGCGCCCATGGTTTCGGTGCGGCCGGCGGCTTCGCCGATATTTTCGAGGATATTTTCGGCGAGATGATGGGCGGCGCCCGCCAGCGCCGCGCCAATGGCCGCGAGCGCGGCGCCGATCTGCGCTACAATATGGAGATCACGCTGGAGGAGGCCTATACGGGCAAGACGGCGCAGATCCGCGTGCCGACCTCCGTCGCCTGCGAGGAATGTTCGGGCAGCGGCGCCAGGCCCGGCACCCAGCCCGTCACCTGCACGATGTGCGGCGGCGCGGGCCGTGTGCGCGCGGCGCAGGGCTTCTTCTCCATCGAGCGGACATGCCCGTCCTGCAACGGCCGCGGCCAGATCATCAAGGATCCTTGCGGCAAATGTGCGGGCCAGGGCCGCGTCACGCAGGAGCGTTCGCTTTCCGTCAATATCCCGGCCGGCATCGAGGACGGCACCCGCATCCGCCTGTCCGGCGAGGGCGAAGCGGGGCTTCGCGGCGGCCCGTCGGGCGATCTCTACATCTTCCTTTCCATCAAGCCGCATGAGTTCTTCCAGCGCGACGGCGCCGATCTCTATTGCAAGGTGCCGATCTCCATGACCACGGCGGCACTGGGCGGCCAGTTCGAGGTGTCGACGCTCGACGGCACGCAGACCCGGGTCAAGATCCCCGAAGGCACGCAGAACGGCAAGCAGTTCCGCCTGAAGGGCAAGGGAATGCCGGTCCTGCGCCAGCCCGCCATGGGCGATCTCTATATCCAGATCGCCATCGAGACGCCGCAGAACCTGACCCGGCGGCAGCGCGAGCTGCTGGAGGAATTCGAGAAGATTTCCTCCAAGGAGAACAGTCCGCAATCGACCGGTTTCTTCTCCAGGATGAAGGAATTCTTCGAGGGCATCGGCGAATAGCCGTGTATAATTCGTTAGGTTTCTGGCCCTAAACTCGCCATGACGCCTTGCTTCTGTCATGCAATGCGTCATAAATCTGCCCGATAACGACCTTTGGGAGCAGTACGCCATGGCAGGACCACTCGGCAAGAAGCTGGCGGAGAAGTTCGACGAGGAGATTCGGTTCTTCAAGGGCTGGATCGATGGTCCGAAGGCTGTCGGCGCCATCCTGCCGACGAGCTCCATCACCGCGCGGCGCATGGCGAGCGTCATCGACATCCACTCCGGCCTGCCGGTGCTGGAATTGGGGCCTGGAACCGGCGTCATCACCAAGGCGATCCTGCAGCGCGGCGTGAAGCCGGCCGATCTCTATTCGGTCGAATATTCGGAGGATTTCGTCCGCCACCTGCGCGAGGATTTCCCCGAGGTCAACATCATCCACGGCGATGCCTTCGATCTCGACAAGACGCTCGGCAAGCACAAGGATCTCGTCTTCGACAGCGTCATCTCCGCCGTGCCGCTCCTCAGCTTCCCGGTCGAAAAACGGGTGGCGATTTTGGAAGATCTCCTCAACAGGATTCCCGAGGGTCGCCCGGTGATGCAGATCACCTATGGCCCGCTTTCTCCGGTGCCGGCCGGGCGCGGCAACTATGTCGTCCAGCATTATGATTTCGTCATACGCAATGTTCCCCCGGCACGGCTATGGGTCTATAAGCGCGGACGCACCTGATCTCTCTCCCGCACAGGACAAGCATGGCTCCCAGAATTCTCGTTTTTGCCGGCTCGATCCGCTCGGGGGCCTATAGCGCCAGGACGGCGGACGCCGCCGTCAAGGAGCTGGCGCTGCAGGGCGCCGAGGTCACGCGCATCTCGCTTGCCGATTATCCCCTGCCGATCATGGATGAGGACCTGGAGAAGGAAAAGGGCGTCCCGGAAAACGCCATGCGGCTCGGCCGCCTGTTTGCCGCCCATGACGGGCTGATGATCTGCTCGCCCGAATATAATTCCTCCATCCCGCCGCTTCTGAAGAACACCATCGACTGGGTCAGCCGCATCTCGCGCGACGGCGAGCATGCGCTGCGTCCCTATGCCGGCAAGATCGTCGGCCTCTGCTCCTCCTCGGACGGCAACTACGCCGGCATCCGCGGCCTCTATCACCTGCGCTCGGTGCTGATGAATGTCGGTACCCAGATCATCACCGAGCAATGCTCCGTTGCGCGCGCATCTGAGGCCTTCAACGAGGATGGCTCCTTGAGGGATGAACGCACCGCCAGGATGATGACGAGGGTCTGCCACTCGTTAATCGAGCATGTGCAGATGGCGGCGTTTAGGCGTTGATAACAGGCTATTACATCACCCACCCCCAGATCATCATGGATCCAGCCGTTCCCGTTCCGCAATGGGGATTGTCCGAGACGGGAAGAGCGCGGATCGAGGCCATATCGTCCCGGCCATGGGTGCTCTCGCTCACGCGGATATTCTCCAGTGACGAGAAAAAGGCGATCGAGACGGCCGAAATATTGGCCTGTAATACCGGCTGTCCGATCGAAGTCTGGCCCGATATGGGCGAGAACGATCGCTCATCTACCGGATTTCTGCCGCCGTCTGAATTCGAGAAGGCGGCCGATCGCTTCTTCGCCGAGCCGGAAAGGAGCTTCAAGGGCTGGGAGCGGGCGGCGGATGCGCAGGCTCGCATCGTTCGGGCCGTCAGTGCTGCACTGGAACGCTGCTCCGGAGAAGGGCCGGTGGCCTTTGTGGGGCATGGCGGCGTCGGCACGCTCCTGAAGTGCCATTTCGGTGGCTATCCCGTTTCGCGCGTTCATGATCAGCCCACTGGCGGCGGAAATATCTTCGCCTTCAGGCTTTCCGATCGCGCGCTCTTATGCGATTGGGAACCGGTGGAAACATTCAGCGGTGATTTTCATGGATGAGAATGCGGTGCGCGACCGGCTGATCGTCGGCCTTGATGTTCCGACGGTGAAGGAAGCCGAGGCCGTTGTGACGGCTTTGGGCGATACGGTGTCCTTCTACAAGATCGGCTATCAGCTCGCCTTCGCCGGCGGACTGGATTTCGCCGGCGAGCTCGTCGGCTCGGGCAGGCAGGTCTTTCTCGACATGAAGCTGCTCGATATCGACAACACGGTTGCCAAGGGCGTCGAAAACATCGCCAGGATGGGCGTCACCATGCTGACGCTGCATGCCTACCCCAAGGCGATGCGGGCCGCGGTGGAGGCGGCAAAGGGCTCCGGTCTCTGCCTTCTGGCGGTCACCGTGCTCACCTCCATGGATGACGCCGATCTGGCCGAGGCCGGCTATAATCTGGATCCGCAGACGCTGGTGCTGAGACGCGCCGGGCAGGCGCGCGAAGCCGGCATGGGCGGCATCGTCTGTGCGGCGCCGGAAGCCGCCGCCGTTCGCCGCATCATCGGCCCCGATATGGCGCTGGTCACTCCGGGTATCCGCCCCGCCGGTGCCGAGAAGGATGACCAGAAGCGCGTCATGACGCCGGGCGAGGCGCTGAGGGCTGGTTCAAGCCATCTCGTCGTCGGCCGTCCCATCATTGCAGCCGCCGACAGGCAGGCCGCCGCCCGTGCAATTCTGGCGGAGATGGCCGCGGCTGTCGCCCAGCCGGCAGATTAAGCTGAAGGAGGAGGAATAATGACGAAAGCCTATTGGATCGCGCGCGTCGATGTCAGGGATCCTGAACGTTACAAGGATTATGTTTCGACCGCCAAGCCCGCTTTCGAGCGCTATGGCGCCAAGTTCCTGGCGCGCGGCGGCACGGCCCATGCCGTCGAGGCTCCTGGCCGCGCCCGCAATGTCATCATCGAATTTCCGACCATGCAGGCCGCCCTCGACTGCTATAATTCGCCGGAATATCAGGCTGCGAAAGCGATCCGGCAAACCGTCGCCGATGGCGAGATCGTCATTGTGGAGGGATATGAGGGGTAGAGGGGCTCATGTTCTCATGGAATCGCTCGGATTCCTTTGAACCGTTGTTGTGGTGGAAAGATCGAGGCATGGATCCCAGTGACAAGCACTGGGATGACGGGTGAAGATACTTTCCCTCCACCGACGGCCGTTCTTGCCAAGCGGGGGCGCTGAAGATCTTTCGTCGACGGCTAACCTGCCGTCATCCCAGTGCTTGTCACTGGGATCCATGCCTCTACGGTGCAGTTTCCGCATCGCTTCTACCAGAATGAACCCGTTCTACAGCCCCTGCGATGCAGCGAGATACTGGCCGGTGGGCGGGTGCAGCTCGCCGGATTTTGCCTGCAGGACGGATTGTGAGGATGCCGGCTTTCCGGCCTTCTCATTGCGGGTCGTCAATTGGCACGCACTTCCCAGCAATTTCCATGAGCTGTTGTTGAGGACCTTCTCGCAGCGCGCCAGTTGCGGTCCTGTGGAGAGCTTGAGGCAGACCTGCTCGCCTTCATTGTAACGCACGCCATTGCCGAGGCATTGGCAGTCCGCCAGGGCGGGCTGCGCAAGCAAAGCACCGGCGATAGCCAAACTCGCGCACATCCTCATGGTTCATTCTATCACGCAGCGCCAATCCGCGCCACGCGGAATGAACCCTCAGAGCCTGACCGGCCGGTCGAAAATGCCCTGCACGGGGATATCCAGGAGCAATGCTCGCCCGGCAAGAGGATCGGCCTCGCGCTCACTCTCGCTCATGCCTTGATGGGCCGTGGTGACGAGCAGCCGGTCGGCATCGGGGCCGACGAAGGCCGGGCAGGATGGTTGACGGGCCGGCACCGGCACCGAGCGGACCAGCCGCCCTTCCGGCGAATAGGCGTGCACTGCGCCCGCACCCCAGCAGGCGTTCCAGAGGACGCCGTTCGCATCCACCACGGAGCCGTCCAGCCCACCTTCCTCCACACGATGGTGGAAGACGCTTTTCTCGCTGACCGGCAGCCCGGTTTCCGGGTCCGTGTCGACGCGCCAGAGGATGTTCTTGTCGGTATCGGCGAAATAGGCGATCCGCCCGTCGGGCGAGAACGAGATCGAATTGGTGATGGTGATGCCGGAGAAGAGCTGGCGCACCTCGCCCTCGCGATACCACCAGATCGAGCCGGCGCCGGCCTCTGCCTTTTTGCCCATGGTTCCCATCCAGAAGGCACCGGAGGGATGGACGCGCGCATCATTCGAGCGGGTAGCCGGATTGTCGGCCTCGATCGCCTTGTGCGGCGTCAGCGCGCCGCTTGCGCGGTCGCGGATATAGAGTCCCTTCTCGGTCCAAAGCAGCTGGCTTTGCGCATCGATGACGGCGAGCGCACTCGCCATAAGCCCGAGCTCCTGTACCCGGGTCTTCCCATCGGGCCACTTCTTCTCGATAAGCCTGCCCGCCAGGATATCGAACCACCAGACCGTATCGGTCAGCGGGTCATAGCCCGGCCCTTCGCCGAGTTCGCAGACGATATCGGAAAATGTGGATGCAGTCGTCATGCGTATCTTTCTCCAAAGAAAACCGCATCATAGGCCTGGATCGTGAGACGGGCACGCTCCGCCACATCCGCCGCCTTCATTCCCGGCTTGTAGATGCTGGATCCCAGGCCGAAGGCGCGAATGCCCACCTCGGCATATACCGTGAAATCGCCCTCGGCAACGCCGCCCACCGCACCGATCACCGTGCCCTTCGGCAGGACGGCGCTGACGGCCTTGATGCCCTGGGGTCCAAGCACATTGGCGGGGAAGAACTTCAGCCCCGAGGCGCCCGCCTTCAGCGCGGCCAGCGCCTCGGTCGGCGAGAAGACGCCGGGCATCGTCACCATGCCTGCGGTGGAAGCGGCGCGGATTACGTCGGCATCCACATTGGGGCTCACCATCAGCCGCCCGCCCGCATCGTTGAGCTGCGCGACGCCGGCAGTATCGAGCACCGTGCCCGCTCCGACCAGTACACCGGCCGGCAACGCCTTTGCCACCATTTCGATGGAGCGGAACGGCTCCGGCGAATTGAGCGGTATCTCGATCGCCTCGAACCCGGCGTCCGCCAGCGCATGGCAGATATCCACCGCCTCTTCCGGTCTGATCCCGCGCAGGATGGCGATCAGGTCGCGCTTCAGCTTCGGCCAGGCGACGGAGGGGGCGTGGATCATGCCGTTTCCTTTCGGGAGGAGAACCATAGTCCGGCAGCGGCGGCATGCAGGCCTTTCCTGACCGCATCCTCGGCGTCCACCGTTTCGCAGTCGAAGCCTGCCGCGCCAAGCGCCTTGCGGTAGAGCCGTTCCATGCGGCCGGACGCGACCAGCTGCACCGTCCGGATATCGGCGGGCGCCTTGGCGCGCGCATCGGCGGCTTCCGATCCGATCACCATGCCCGAAAGCTTGGCCGCGGCTTCCGCCTCGCTCTGCCCGTTGAGCAGCATCGCCGCGCGGAGCTCGAAAAGCGTGCCGAGCAGGCTGAAACCGGGCGCGAGCGCCTGGGCCAACCCGGCGGCGAAGCCCGGATGGTCGGCATCGACGCTTTCCGCCGCCTGGCCGATCGAATGGCGCAGGATCGATTGGCTGCAGATCAGCGCATAGAGCTCGCCGGTCAGATAGGTGGAGAAACGCGAGACTTTCCCGCCGTCGAGATAAACCCATTTGGAATGGGTGCCGGGCATGGCGACAAGGCCGGAGAAGCCCGGCCTGCCATGGACGAGGCCGAGGAGCTGGGTTTCCTCGCCGCGCATCACATTGGGCTGTGCGCCTTGTTGCGCCAGCCCCGGCACGATGCGGATGTCGCGCTTGGTATCGATGATGCGCGCCGAAGCCGCAAGGATGGTCTCAGGGTCGGCGGGGATGTCCACATAGGATGCCTCGACCCAGCCCTGCCGCGATCCCGCCATGCCGCAGACGACGACCGGCAGGTTGGCCGGCGCGCCGAGCGCTGAGAGATGGCCTTCGAGAACCTGAGAGAAGCCGTTTGCGCGCGAGGCATCGAGTCCGTCGTCGCTGCGCCTTTCGGCGAGCACGCGGCCTTCCCTGTCCATGAGCCAGAGCCGGAACCGGCTCGTGCCCCAGTCTGCCCCCGCAAAAGCGGGCTTCCCGTCTCTGCTCACAAACAGCCTCCGTCGACGATCAGCGTCTGCGCGGTCAGCATGCGGGCGGCGTCGGAAGCAAGGAACAGGCAAGGCCCGACCATATCGTCCGGCAGCACCTCCTCTTTCAGGCACTGTTTGCCGAGATGTGCCTTCAAGTTGTCCTCCGTAACCCAGAGCGTCTTCTGGCGCTCCGTCATCACCCAGCCGGGTGCAATCGCGTTGACGCGGATTTTATCGGGCCCGAGCGCTCCGGCAAGCCCCTTGGTGAGGCCGATGACACCGGCCTTCGCCGCGGTATAGACAGGCAGATCGCCCTGGTTGATCATGAAGGAGATGGAGGTGAAATTGACGATGGCACCGCCGCCGGCCTTCTTCATGCCCGGCAGCACCGCCTGCACCGCAAAGAACTGCGGCCGCAGATTGATCGACTGGTTGAGGTTCCAATAGTCCTCGGTCACGTCTTCGACGGCGTGCCGGTCATCCCACGCGGCATTGTTGACGAGAACGGTGACCGGGCCATGCGCCGCCTCGGCTTCGGCAGCCGCCTTGCGCAGCGCGTCGATGTCGCGCAGATCCGCATCGAGATAGAGCGGACGGCTGCCATATTTCTTTTCCAGCGTCTCGACCAGCGCCGTCGATGGTTCCCTGGCGATGTCGATGAAGGCGACCCTGGCGCCTTGCGCGACAAAGCCCTCTGTCAGCGAGGCACCGATGCCGGAGCCGCCACCGGTGATCAGGACGGAACGGTCCTTCAGGTCGGGAAATACGGTCGATGGCAGCATGAAGGATCCTCCCAATGGGCTTGCACGATTGTTGCGGCTTTTACCAGCCCGAACCGCTTAGCGGAATTCAGCCAAATCGTATAGTATGATAAATAAAATTTCCTGTTATCGGGCCCGAGCATGATCCCGAAGAGTTGCAGATTTTTCGGAAAAGATCATACGGCTGAAACAAAAACCAGGGGCGTGATGCCTCCCTCCGTTTAATTGCATCACGCCCTTACCCGTGCGAGTTTGTGCGCCATTTCGATCATCACGAATCGCGAAAGCATCGAGGACAATCATGGCAATGAAAATCGCGGTCCAGATGGACCATATCCGCTCCATCCGGATCGCAGGCGATACCACCTTCGCGCTCTGCCTGGAGGCGGCAAAGCGCGGCCACACGCTTTATCATTATACGCCCGACCACCTTTCCATGCGCGACGGCATTGTTTCGGCCGTGATCGAACCGCTCGAGGTGCGCGATATCGAAGGCGATCATTTCACGCTCGGCAAGCCGGAACGCCGTGACCTCTCCGAGATGGATGTGGTGCTGCTGCGCCAGGACCCGCCCTTCGACATGAACTACATCACCACGACGCATCTTCTGGAGCGCATCCACCCCAAGACGCTTGTCGTCAACGATCCCATGTGGGTGCGCAACAGCCCGGAAAAGATCTTCGTCACCGAATTCCCCGATCTGATGCCGGAGACCCTCATCACCAAGGATCCGCAGGAGGTGGCGGATTTCCGCCGTGAGTTTGGCGATATCATCGTCAAGCCGCTTTACGGCAATGGCGGCGCCGGCGTGTTCCATCTGGCAAATGCCGACCGCAATCTCGCCTCGCTCCTCGAGATGTTCGCGCAGATGTATCGCGAACCGTTTATCGCCCAGCGTTATCTGAAGGATGTGCGCGCCGGCGACAAGCGCATCATCCTGATCGACGGCGAGCCTGTCGGCGCGATCAATCGCGTTCCCTCCGAAACGGACGCGCGCTCCAACATGCATGTCGGCGGCAGGGCCGAAGCATCGCAATTGACCGAGCGCGAATACGAAATCTGCGCCCGCATCGGCCCCTCATTGCGCGAGCGCGGCTTCATTCTCGTCGGCATCGACGTGATCGGCGATTACATGACCGAAATCAACGTGACCTCGCCCACCGGCATCCGCGAGATCAAGCGCTTCGGCGGCCCCGATGTGGCGGCGCTGTTCTGGGATTGCGTCGAAGCCAAGCGCCGGAAGGTCGTGTAAAACCGGCCGGATCGTTTCACGGTTGTGCTTCTCTGGAGCGGCTTTCACCTGACGGAGGCCGCTCTTATTTTTGAATATAATAATATTAGCAAGTTCTACTTGTAATATATCTTATATGATCCCTTTTCGTTCTCTCCAATACAACTCGATACATTCGATAAATATCAGTAAAGTTGTTTTTGTTCCGCAAATGTTCTTGATATGCCCGCCGATTTATGCTTGTTTGCAGGGATCGGGTGTGAGGCTCTCCGTGACGGGGCAGCGGAAGAGTGGGCTTGGGGGTAATTGCATGGTATCGCGGGTCAGCACCGTCGCATTTCAGGGGATCGAGGCGGTTCGCGTCGATGTGCAGGTGATGATCGCGCCGGGCAAGATGGGCATGTCGATCGTCGGCCTGCCCGACAAGGCAGTGGCCGAAAGCCGCGAGCGGGTGCAGGCGGCACTGCATGCCTCGGGGCTTTCGATGCCGCCAAGAAGGTGACGGTCAATCTCGCCCCCGCCGACCTGCCCAAGGAGGGCTCCCATTACGATCTGCCGATCGCCGTCGGCCTGATGGCGGCGCTCGGTGCCCTGCCGGGTGATGCCCTGCAATCCTATGTGGTCCTGGGCGAGCTCTCGCTCGACGGCACCATCAGCGCCGTCGCTGGCGTGCTGCCCGCCGCAATCGGCGCCAACCGCCAGGACAAGGGGCTGATCTGTCCGCACGCCTGCGGCCCGGAGGCGGCCTGGGCCGGCAGCGAGATCGATATTCTGGCGCCGCGCAGCCTGATCGCCCTCGCCAACCATTTCCGCGGCACGCAGGTCCTGTCACGTCCCGAGCCGGCAATGCGCCTGAGAGCGGACGACCTGCCTGACCTCGCCGATATCAAGGGGCAGGAGACGGCGAAGCGCGCGCTTGAAGTGGCGGCGGCGGGCAATCACAATCTGCTCCTGGTTGGCCCGCCGGGCTCGGGCAAGTCGATGCTGGCGCAGCGCCTGCCCTCCATCCTGCCGCCGCTTTCGCCGCGCGAGCTTCTGGATGTTTCGATGATCGCCTCCATTGCCGGGGAACTCGCCGGCGGCAAGCTCTCCGATCGCAGGCCCTTCCGCGCGCCGCATCACTCCGCCTCGATGGCGGCGATGGTCGGCGGCGGTATCAGGGCGAAGCCGGGCGAGGTGTCGCTTGCCCATAATGGCGTGCTCTTCCTCGACGAATTTCCGGAATTCACGCCGCAGGTGCTCGATTCCCTGCGCCAGCCGCTGGAAACCGGAGAATGCATGATCGCCCGCGCCAATCACCGCGTCAGCTATCCCGCGCAGATCCAGCTCGTCGCGGCTATGAACCCGTGCCGCTGCGGCATGGCGGGAGAGCCGGGCCACCGCTGCGCACGCGGGCCGCGCTGCCAGGCGGATTACCAGGCCAGGATTTCGGGTCCGCTGCTCGACCGTATCGATCTGCGCATCGAGGTGCCCGCCGTCTCGGCCGCCGATTTGATCCGCCCGTCGCAGACCGAGAGCAGCAAGACAGTGGCGGAGCGGGTGGCGCGGGCACGATCGATCCAGAAACGCCGCTATGAGACGTTGGGCCTTTCCCATGTCACGACCAATGCGCGGTGCTCCGCTGCGCTGATCGAGGAGATCGCGGCGCCCGATGCCGGCGGCGCGGCGCTGCTGCGCGACGCCAGCGAGCAGATGAAATTCTCCGCCCGCGCCTATCACCGCATCCTGAAGGTGGCGCGCACGCTCGCCGATCTCGACGGAGCCGAGGAGGTCGGGCGGCTGCATCTCGCTGAGGCGATTTCCTATCGCATGAGCGGGGAGAGGATCATGTCAGCGGCATAAAGGGGGGGAGGGCAGTAGGGTGGTATGCGCGTTTCCTTGTTCCCGGCAGGAGTTCCGCCGGAAGGAAGGGCGGCAGTGCAACGAAACATATTGCCCTACTGCCTTATTCCCCTGTTCCCGTAATTACTGAACCGAACCGACCAGCAGGTTGCTCGGGGCCTCGATGCTGACCCAGCGGCCGGTATAGTTCACCGCCTGGCGCTTGAGATAAGTATAGTTGGTCTGCTGCCAGTTCTTCACCTCGTCGGTCAGATTGTCGAGGATGAAGTCGCCACGGTCGGTGCGCACGGTCAGCACCGCATGGCCTTCGCCGTCGCGCTTGCGCACCACCGTGATCAGCAGGTCGGCGAGCGAAATGCCGGATTGGTTGAGCTCGCGGCGCTTCTGCAGCACATAATCCTCGCAGTCGCCGAAGAGCTTGGGATAATCCCAATATTCTTCCTTGCCGTAGATTTCCTTGTCGGTCAGCGGCTGGATGCGCTCATTGACGGAGGCGTTGACGGCGACGAGATGCTGCCACGTCTCATGCGTCAGCTTCAGCGGCGCGGTGTCCCTGTTGTGGATACGGCATTCCTCAGGCAGGCGCTTGCAGAATTCGTAATGGCCGATCGGCTGCGAACTCAGGCCGCCGATGCGCATGAAATCATCGGATGCCGCCGATGCGCCGGAAGAGCCGGAAACAAGTGTGCTGAGAAAGATCGCAGCCCCAACCGCCCCGCAAGACAATACGCCCCTGAACATACGCAACACTCCGCCGCACCTCTTATCGTTAACAAAACGTTAAAGGCTGAAACGGAGGAGAGTCAATTCATAATGCCGTCACCGAACTGCTCAATTCGGCTTATGGTTACCACGCGAGATTGGACCAGAACTGCAACCTAAGAGCAAGTGTGAAACGACCATCCGGCGGGCCGGCAAAGCGGCCTTCGTCCCTCGGGGGAGGCGTGGGAAGGAAATGCATGCATCACGCATAAGTAGAAGATCCGACGGGCGCCGGCGATGCGGATTTCAGCGCTTGCGTGCGTGCTTTTTTGACGAAACGCGCTCTTTGGATATCGATTTGTCGTTTGTGCGGATGAAATCGACGATGCGCGGCGCAATCTCGTTGCGGAAGCGCGAGCCGTTGAACACGCCGTAATGGCCGACTTTGGGTTGCAGATAATGCATCCGCTTTTCCGCGGGGATGTTGATGCAGAGCCTCTGTGCCGCTTCCGTCTGACCCACACCGGAGATGTCGTCATTCTCGCCCTCGACCGTCAGCAGCGCGACATTGCGGATCGCAGAAAGATCGACAGTGTTGCCCCTATGCTTCATCCTGCCCTGCGGCAGGTCATGCCGGATGAACACCGTCTCGACGGTCTGCAGGTAGAATTCCGCCGTCATGTCCATCACCGCCAGATATTCGTCGTAGAACTCGCGGTGCTTCTCGGCGGAATCCCCGTCCTCCTTCACCAGGTGGAAGAAGAAATCCTTGTGCGCGGCGATGTGCCGGTCGAGATTCATGCTCATGAAACCCGACAATTGCAGGAAGCCGGGATAGACCGGCCGCATCACGCCCGGATGCGGCCATGGCACCGGCATGATTACATTGTCGCGGAACCAGCCGATATCCTTTTCCTCCGCCAATTTGTTGACGGCGGTCGGATTGATCCGGGTGTCGATCGGCCCGCCCATCAGTGTCATCGAGGCGGGCGCGAAGCGGTCGCCGCGCTTTTCCATCATCGCCACGGCCGCCAGCACCGGAACCGACGGTTGGCAGACGGCGATCACATGGGTGTTCTCGCCGATGGCATGGAACATCTCGATCACATAATCGATGTAATCGTCGAGATCGAACCGGCCGTCGCTCATCGGCACCATGCGGGCGTCGATCCAGTCGGTGATGTAGATCTCCGCATGCGGCAGCAGGGTCTCCACCGTGCCGCGCAGCAGCGTCGCATAATGGCCGGAAAGAGGGGCAACCAGCAAAATCTTCGGGTCGGCCGCGCGGCTTTTGGGCAAATCGCATTTGAAATGCAGAAGGTTGCAGAATGGCCTTCGCCAGACGATCTCCTCCGTTACCGCAACATTTTTGTCATCCACCACCGTTTCCGGAAGATTGAACGCCGGCTTGTCGTAGCGCCGCGTGGTGCGCTCGAAAAGCTCCATCAGCGCTGCGATCGAGCGGCCATAGGAGCTCTGCGACATCGGGTTGAGCGGATTTTCGAAGAACAGCCTCGTGGCGTCTGCAAGGGCCCGGTAAGGCTGAAGCGCCGCATGATTGAGTTCGTAAAGCTGATAATACATTTTCCAAACCTCAGCGAAGCGCGTAAAAAAGAGATAGCGGAAAACCTATATACTGAAACAGCATTCCTCTATTCTGAACATAGTGCAATCCGAGGATATTGCAATGCACACATTGTTGAGCGGCTTTGCTGCCCCGCAGCAAACGAGATCGCCACAATCCCGCCAACCTCCTGATGCTTGCCTTTGCAGGTAACGGACGGATCAGCCATTGCTTCGCCCGCCAGCCCCAGCCGTGTCCCGGCGCTCCGTTCCGAAGGCCAAGAAATGACAGGCGCTGTAACGCGCAAGGCCACTCCCGATGACATAGAGGCGCTTTTGCGCATAGAGGAGCGTTGTTTCGATGCCGACCGTATCTCGCGGCGCTCCTTCCGCGCGCTGATCGCCCGACCGACGGCCGAGACCATCATCGCCGAGGAGGGCGGCACCATCGTCGGCTACGCCATGATCCTCTTCCGCAAGGGCACGGCGCTGGCGCGGCTTTATTCGATCGCCGTCGATCCCGATGCGAAATCGCGTGGCATCGGATCGCTCCTGCTCGATGCCGCCGAGCAGGCGGCCTTCGATCATGACCGGCTGCTCCTGCGCCTCGAAGTGCGGGAGGACAATCAGCGGGCGATCGCGCTTTACAAGCGTCATGGCTACCGCCCGATCGGCCGCTGCCTCGATTATTATGCGGATCATTCCGATGCACTGCGCTTCGAGAAGACCCTGCGCGGCGGCGTGCCGCTTTCCACCAGCGTTCCCTATTACGAGCAGACGACGGATTTCACCTGCGGCTCGGCTTGCCTGATGATGGCGCTCGCCAGCCATATGCCTGAGGTTCGGCTCGATCCGGTGCTCGAAATCCGCCTGTGGCGCGAGGCGACGACGGTGTTCATGCAATCGGGGCTTGGCGGCTGCGAGCCCTTCGGCCTCGCTGTCGCGGCCCATGAGCATGGCCTGAAACCCTCCATCATGGTCTCGACGGACGAATTGCTGTTCCTGCAATCGGTGCGCGATCCGGAAAAGCGGATGGTGATGCAGCTCGCCCAGACGGATTTCCGCCGCCGGGCAAAAACCCATGGCATCAAGGTGCGCCATCGCGGCTTCACCATGGGTGATATCCTGTCCGCCCTGCGGCGGGGCGCATCCGCTATCGTCCTCGTCAGCGGCTATCACATGTTCGGCAAGAAGGTGCCGCACTGGGTGCTCGCCCATGGCGAGGATGGGCGCCACATCATGATTCATGATCCCTGGGTGGAGGACGATGTCGGCGAGACGGTCGCCGATGCCGCCAACGTTCCCATTCCATATGCTATTTTCGATCGCATGGCGCGGTTCGGCGCAAGCGGCCTGCGCGCGGCGGTGTTTCTCGAGCATGACCCCGAAAAGTTGCAGACTTTTCGGACAAAAGAAAAAAGGGCCGATTGATGCCTATCTGTGTCATTCTGGTCGGGCGGCTGTCCGATATCGACAATGGCGCGACCCCTCACAAGGTCATGACCAACCGCGATTATCTCTCCCATCCCGCCCTGTTCAGCGGCCAGCGCCCGCGCATCATCAATCTGTCGCGCTCCTATGCCTATCAGAGCCGCGGCTATTATGCCTCGCTTCTGGCCGAGGCGCGGGGCCATCGCGTCATTCCGTCGGTCGAGACCATGATCGACCTTTCGGAGCGACGGCTTTATGAAAACGCCATTCCCGAACTGGAGGATGTGCTGAACAAGGCGCTGGGAGGCCATCCGGAAGATGCGCCGACCACCATCCGCGTCTATTTCGGCTATACGTCCGGCCATCATCTGGAACGCTTCGCGCGTCTCCTGTTCGACTGGTTCCGCGCACCCGCCCTGGAGGTATCGGTGAAGCCCGGCGAATGGGCGCGGATCCAGAAGATCGCATTCGCCAATCTCGCCAAGCTGGATGAAGAGGAAAAAGCGCATTTCAACCATGCGCTCGATCGCTATACAAGGCGCGAATGGCGCGCCGCCAAGCAGAAGACGCCGGCGCGTTACTCCTTCGCCACCCTATGTGATCCGCATGAGACGATGCCGCCGTCCACGGTTTCATCGCTCAAGCACTGGGCGCGCATCGCCAGCCGTCTCGGCGTCGATGTCGAGCCGATCGGCAGAAAGGACCTGCCGCGCCTTGCCAATTACGATGCGCTGTTCATCCGTGAAACGACCTCGATCTCCAATCACACCTATCGCTTTGCCCGCCGCGCCCAGCAGGAGGGGATGCCCGTCATCGATGATCCGGTCTCGATGATCCGCTGCACCAACAAGGTCTATCTGAACGAACTGATGCAGGGGAATGGCGTTCCCGTGCCGCCGACGGTGATGATCGCCGGTGCCGAGGACCTGACGCGCGCCGCCGATCTGCTCGGCTTCCCCATGGTCATCAAGATACCGGATTCCTCCTTCTCGCGTGGCGTCAAGAAGGTCGCCTCCTGCGAGGAATTGAAGGCGCTCGCCACCGAATGGCTTGCCGACAGCGATCTCCTGATCGCGCAGAAATACATGCCCACCAAATTCGACTGGCGCGTCGGCGTGCTCGGCGGCAAGCCGCTTTTCGCCTGTCAGTATCTGATGGCCAAGCACCATTGGCAGATCGTCAATCACGATACCGGCGGCAAGCCGCTGGAAGGCGGCTTCCGTTCCTTCACGCTGGCCGATGCGCCGCCGCTCGTCGTCGAGACGGGGCTTCGGGCAGCACGCTGCATCGGCAACGGCCTCTATGGCGTCGATCTCAAGGAAACCGAGGACGGCGTCGTCGTCATCGAGGTGAACGACAACCCCAATATCGAACATGGCATCGAGGATGCGGCGGAGAAGGACGAGGTCTGGCTGAACCTGACCCGCTGGTTCATCGAGCGGTTGGAGCGCGCGCGATAGCGCGCTATTTCAACCGGTCGAAGCAGACCTTCGCATGGCCGGCGCTGATGAAGCCGAGGCGCTGCGCGGCCCCCTTGGAAAGATCGAGAATGCGCCCCTTGATGAAGGGGCCGCGATCATTGATGCGCACGACGAGCGATCGACCGTTTTTCTGATTGGTCACCCGCACCTTGCTGCCGAGCGGCAATGTGCGGTGCGCTGCCGTCATCGCGGCGGGATTCATCCGTTCGCCCGAGGCCGTGCGCGAGGTAAGCGCATACCAGGAAGCCCGCCCGCATTGCGCCGAAGCCTCGATGGCGGTTGCAGAAAGAATGCCGGCCGCCATCGCGGCCAGCAAAGCCATGCGTATTTTGAAGCTCATACCGTCTTCGCTTGCTGTTTCGAAGCGCTTCCGGAAGTTGGACCCCGTTGGAAGCAAAGATTTGCTGCAGTGGAAATGTGGCGAGAAATGGTTTCACGCAGCGTTACATTATGATTCAACAATGTGATTGCGCAGGAAAATTATCCCATATCGAGGAGTTGTTAAAATGCTTCTGAAAACATGTTCATATATACTACTTCATGGATACATGAGGTAAGGGATTGCTTTCTTGAGATGCGTGATGTCGTGAGCCAATCATCGAGAAACCGGAAGGCGGCGATACTTGGATTCCAAATAGTTTTGGCTCTGAGGCAACTCTCCCGCGTTACGGCCACGGAATGTTTATTTGAACGGCAAGTTCTTCTCTGAAATTCTCGAAAAGGCCGAAAACCGGCATTTTTTGCGCGCATTTGCCGAATTTCCATCTATACAGCATGGGGCGAGGCGCCACGAAGGGAGCATGAACCCGGAATGAAGCCGGATATCGGCAGGGGTGAGATGGAGAAGAAAGCAGCCGAGCGCCGGGTGCCGGGCACGCTGCGCTGGGCCTATCTTGCCCTGGGTTTCCTCATGCTGCTGCTCGGCATTATCGGGGCATTTCTGCCTGTCATGCCGACGACGGTCTTCATCATCCTTGCGGCATGGTTCTTCGGCCGGTCGTCGCCGAGGCTGGAGGCCTGGCTGCTGGACCATCCCACCTTCGGCCCGGTGCTGCGCAACTGGCGCGACAAGGGCGCGATTCCTCCGAAGGCCAAGCTGGCGGCTTCAGGAGGCATGGTCGCCGGCTATGCCCTGTTCTGGTGGGGTGCCCGTCCGGGCTGGCCGCTTGCGATCGGCGTTGCGCTGTTCATGCTGGCCTGCGCCGCTTTCGTCCTGTCGCGGCCTGATTGAAGCCGGTACGCATCAGCCGAGATCGCGCAGATAGCTGTACTCGGCCATCGCCGTTTCTCGTGTCGTCGGGTCAATATCGGCAAAGCGCAGCTCTTCCTCAGTATGATCCATTTCCACGAGCAGGCCGCCATCGGGTGCTGCAAGGCGTGACAGGCCGGCGAAGGTGAAGTTCTCGTCCTTTCCCGCGTGGTTCACATAGGCCACGAACAGCTGGTTCTCGAAGGCCCGCACCTGGATCATCTTCTCAGCGATGAAAGTGCCGGACGGCCCGGCCGGCAGGGCGGTCGGCACGACCACCATATCCGCGCCGGCAAGTGCCAGCCGGCGGACATTCTCGGGGAATTCCGCGTCATAGCAGATCAGCATGCCGATCTTCAGCCCGCCATGCCGGAAGAGGCAGGTGGCGGGCGGGGCAGGCCGGAACAGCGCGCGCTCATAATCGCCGAAGAGATGCGATTTGCGGTAGATCGCGCGTCCGCCCCCGCCGTCCACATGCGCCGCGCTGTTGAAGATGGTTTCGCCGTCCCGTTCCGCGAAGCCGGCGACGATGGCTATGCCATGCGCCGCAGCGATGGCTTCGAGTTGCGCGATCTGCGCGCCATCGGCCGGTTCGGCGAGCGTGCGGATCACATCGCCCGCGCCATAGCCCGTCAGCGCCAGTTCCGGGGTGACAAGCAGGCTCGCGCCGCCCTCCGCCGCCTTCTCGGCAGCGTCGGCGATGCTCTTCAGATTGGCCGCGACGTCCCCGCTTGCTGCCTGCATCTGGAAAAGCGCGATGCGCATCATTTGCCCTCGGAGGAAAGCGCGCCGAGCAGCTTCGGCAGGTCGCCGAACCAGGCGACGAGACCGAAGATCGCGGCGGAAACGGCGACGAACAGCACCGTCACCGACGCCATGGTCGGGGTGTAGCCGTAGCGCAGCGCGTTGAAGATCTTGATCGGCAGGGTTTCGAGCGTGAAGCCGACCGTCATATAGGCAACGATATATTCGTTGAGCGAAAGCACGAAGGCGAAGGCATAGCCCGAGACGATATAGGGAAGGATCAGCGGCACGATGACGGTGAGGAATACCGTCCGGTCGTCGGCGCCCATGGTCGAGGCCGCCTCCACAAGCGAACGGTCGATGGAGGAAAAGCCGAGCGAAAGCGTGACCAGCGGCAGCGTGACGAAGAAGATCGCATGGCTGATAACCGCCGTCCATGGCTGGCCGTAGAAGCCTGTCGTTGCCCAGAAGGTGAGAAGCCCCAGCGCGGTGATGACCGGCGGCAGGGTGAAGGGGGCGATGCCGAGCACCTGGAAGATATTGGTCCACGGCGCGATCCGCCGCCAGGAAAACCAGGCGAGCGGCAGCGCGATGGCGACAGCAAGCGCGGCGGAAAGTGCGGCCAGCGTCACTGAGGCCAACAGCGCGCCCCGCCATTCCGGATTGGTGAAGATCTCGCCATACCACGAGAACGAGAAGCCCTTGGGCGGAAAGGTCAGGCTCTGGCGCTCATTGACCGAAACACCGGCGACGACCACCAGCGGCGCGGCGAGGAAAATGCCGATCAGTGTGAAATAGAGCCGCTGCAGGAACCGGTTCATGCCGCTTCTCCCTTGCGCCCGAGAAAGAGCGTCAGCGTGACCAGCGCCAGCGTCACGAGGACGAGGAACACCGCCATCGCCGCCGCGAACGGCATGTTCGACTGGTAGATCGCCTGATCGGTGATCAGCACCGACAGCGTCCAGTGCTGCGGGCGCCCGAGGATTTGCGGCAGGAGATAGGAGCCGAGCGCGAAGATGAAGACCATGATCAGCGTCGCGACGATGGTGTTGCGCAAGGCCGGCACGACGACGTTGAAGAAGGCGCGCAGCGGCGAGGAGCCGAGCGTGCGCGCCGCTTCCGTCAAGGTCGGGTCGAGCCGCACCAGGGCGGGAAAAAGCACCAGCACCGTATAGGGGAAGGCCTGGTAGACCATTCCGGTCAGAACAGCGCCGAAGCCTGGATAGAGCGCCTTTGGGCTGTCCATCAGGCCGATCGCCACCAGCAGATTGGTGATGCCGGCCGTGCGCGAGAAGAGCGTCGACCAGGCAAAGCCGATGATCACCTCCGAAAGCGACAGCACCGAAAGCAGCCCCACCAGCCAGAGCACCTGCGCGCGCCGGTTCATCCGGGCGAGCAGATAGGTGAAGGGCAGGGCGAGCACCACGCAGCATATGGCGACCGCGATGGCCAGCATGAGAGAGAAGCCCAGCACATTGCCGAAAAAGGCGCTCAGAAAGCGCTCGTAATTGCTCCAGACGAAAGCCGGCGTATAGAAGCCCCCCTGCTGGCGCTGGAAGAAGCTGACGGCGATCATCGTTCCGAAGGGCACGACGAAGAAGACCGTCAGCATCGCCGCGGGAAAGAAGAGCGGCCCATAATCGGCCAATGTCCGGGGCGGCTCGCGTCTCATTGTTTGAGCACCACGCAGGCTTCGGCCGGCAAAACGACGCCGATCTTCTGGCCGACGGCAACGTCGGGTCGCGCCCGCGGCGTGGAGACCGCGACGACGGTCTGCCCGGATACATCGATAAAGGTTTCGATCGTCCCGCCGAGATCGCGAATGAAGGTGATGGTCCCATCGATCGCATCGCCACCGGGCGCGGTCAGGTGCACGTCCTCCGGCCGGATCGAGACGGATGCCTTGGCAAGGCCGGCGGGAAGCGCAAGCCCCGCCACCGGCTTCCCCCGAAAGGCAGCGCGGCCGGCGCTGTCGGCGGAAATCTCGAGAAGATTGGTGGAGCCGATGAAATCGGCGACAAAGGTATCGGCCGGATTACGGTAGATCTCGACGGGAGAAGCCGCCTGGCGGATCTCGCCGCCATTCATCACCACCACCGTATCGGCCATGGTCATCGCCTCGCGCTGATCATGGGTGACGACGATGGTGGTAATCCCGAGCGACTGCTGCAATTGGCGCAATTCCACCTGCATCGCCTCGCGCAGCTTGGCGTCGAGCGCCGACAGCGGCTCGTCCAGCAGGAAAAGCCTGGGCGAAAGCGCCAGCGCGCGGGCGATGGCCACACGCTGGCGCTGGCCGCCGGAAAGTTTCGAGATCGGGCGGTCGCCATAACCCGGCAGGTGGATCATCTGCAGGAGCTCGTCGACCCGCCGTTTCTGCTCTTCCTTCGCAACGCCGCGAATGCGCAGGGGATAGGCAATGTTCTCACCGACATTGAGATGCGGGAACAAGGCCAGCGACTGGAACACCATGCCAAGATTGCGCTTGTGGGTGGGAACGGGCGTAATATCAGCCCCGTCGAGCAGGATGGCGCCTTCGCTGGGCTCGTCCAGCCCCGCAATCATGCGCAGGAGCGTCGTCTTCCCGCATCCGGATGGCCCGAGCATGCAGACGAAGGTGCCGTGCGGCACGCTGAGCCCGACATGGTTGACGGCGGTGAAATCCCCGAACCGCTTGGATATGTCTTTCAGAACCAGCCCGGACATCCGTCTCTCTACTTTTTGCAACTGTCGTTTTCGCCCTCATGGTGAGAAGCAAAGCCAAGCGGAGCCTCGAACCACAAGGGCGAAAAATGGATATGATCAGGCCTTATCCCACAATCAGTTCCGTCCATTTCTGGTTCAGCCAGTCCGATTTGGTCTGGTAGAGATCATAGCGCGGGATGATCGGCTCGATGTCGGAAGAGACGGCTGCGAACTCCTTCTCCGTCAGGTCGAGCAGGTCGCGTTTCACGGTCGGCGCCGTGCCCACCTTGCGCGACAGCGTCGCCTGGATCGCCGGCTGGCACATATAGTTGATGAAGATATGCGCCTCCTCGCCTTTCTTGGAAGCGCGCGACAAGGCCCAGCAGCCAGAATCCTGGATGCCGCCCTCCTTCGGGAAGGTCGATCGCACCGGGTTTCCGTCGGCGGCGGCAAGCCCCGTCACGTCGTGATAATATTGCCCCATCGGGATTTCACCTGACTTCAGCGCCTGCTCGAACTGTGCCTCGTCGCGATACCAGAGCCGCACATTCGGCTTCACCTCGGCGAGCTTGTCAAACGCCTTGAGCAGGCCTTCCTCGGTGCTCAGCGCATCCGTGCCGCCGAAGAAGGTCTTGGCCGTCACTTCCAGCAGGAACGAGTTGGAGACGAGGGCGAGGAGGCCAAGCTTGTCCTCATTCGCCTTGTCCCAGAAGGCGGCCCAGGAATCCGGCGCTTCCTTATAGACATCCGTATTGGTGACAAGCGTGATGTACCAGGCCACCGCGCCGATGCCGGCGATGCGACCATCCGGATATTTGTTGACGAAACGGTCGAGAAGGTTCGACGCGTTGGGCATCTTGGCCGTATCGAGCGGCGTCCAGAGCTCCGTCGCCTGCCCCTTGAGCATGGCGACCTGCGACATCATCGAGACATCCGCCGGCGCCTGCCCGGCACGCGCCGCCTGTTCGAGCTGCACCAGCCATGCCTCGCCCGTGGGTTCGGCGACGGATTCGATGGCGATGCCCGTCGCCTTGGTGAAATCGGGAAAGATGTTCTTGTCGAAGGAATCCTTGAAGTAGCCACCATAGACGCCGACTTTCAGCGATTTCTCCTGTGCTCGCAGTACCGCAGGCATGGCAAGCATGGCGGCACCCGCGACGCCGGCACCAAGAACGGTGCGCCGGCTCACCTTGTTTCGATTCTCGTTCATTTCTCTTCTCCTTTGTCCCGGCCTTGAGGCCGGCTGTTCCCATCTGTTTGTTATTATATCAGTGAAGCCTCAGTCGCGCTCGCCTGTGACGAAGGGGCTGAACACCATCAGGCTCAGGATTTCGAACAGTACCTGTGCGCCCGCATGGGCCGTGTTCGCCGTCGCATCATATTGCGGCGCCACCTCGACGACGTCGCCGCCAACCAGATTGATGCCCTTGAGGCCGCGGATCAGTTCCAGCACCTCGCGGGTGGTGAGCCCGCCCACCTCCGGCGTGCCCGTGCCCGGGGCAAAGCTCGGGTCGAGGCTGTCGATATCGAAGGAGAGATAAGTCGGTCCGTCGCCGACGATCGCCCGCGCCTTCTCGATGATCGCGGGAATGCCAAGCCCCGTCACCTCTTCGGCATGGATAACGGTCATCCCCGCCTCATAGGAGAATTCCCAGAGATATTCGGCCGAGCCGCGAATGCCGATCTGGATGGTACGCATCGGATCGAGCACGCCGTCGAGCACAGCATTGCGGAACGGGCCGCCATGATGGAACTTGGTCTGGTCGAAGGCGCCGCCCGTGTCGCAATGCGCGTCGATATGGATCATGCCGACGGGTCGCTCCCTGCCGACAGCCTTCAGGATCGGATGGGTGATGGAATGATCGCCGCCGACCGAGAGCGGCACCACGCCGGCGGCCACGATCTGGCCGATCCGCTTTTCGATGTCCGCGTGGCTCTGCTCCAGCCGGTAGCGGCTGGCGAAGGGCACATCGCCGATATCGGCCACCCGCAGGTCGAAAACCGGTGCCGTGCCGAGCACGTGATTATAGGGGCCGATGCGCTCGATGGCGCGCAATGCGCGAGGGCCGAAGCGCGAGCCGGGGCGGTTGGTAACGCCCAGATCCATCGGCACGCCCGTGATCGCCACCTGCAGATTGCCGAAATCGGGCTCATTGGCGTCAACCGGCATATAAGGCGCGGAAAGTAAGGTCGGCACGCCGGCATAGGGCGCAAGCCGCGTTCCGCTTTTCGAGAATATCTTGTCGGCGACCTTGCGGAATTCCGGGTCGAAAAGTTCGCCGCCATGGCTCTCGCCAAATTTCGCGCGCAGGGCTTCGAGCTTCTTTGCATCCCAATTCATGATCGGCCGTCCTGTTCACTATGGTTCGACACGGGCGGAAATCAGGGAAAGCAAAATCATCACGCAGCATGGGCGCGCGAGCGGATATTCATTCTGTTCCCCTGGGCTTTCAGCCTCATCTTTGGTCCCATTATCGATACAAATGGCTTTGAAATGCAATTGATATTGTTATAGGATTTTATGTGAAATTTTCTCACATCGTTCCGGACACGCCTTTCTCATGACAAGCCGCCTTCCCCCGCTCAATCCGCTGAGGGCCTTCGAGGCGGCGGCGCGCCACGGCTCGGTTTCGCTCGCCGCGCAGGAACTGAACGTCACCCATGGCGCGATCAGCCATCAGATCAAGGCGCTGGAGGCGACGCTCGACGTGAAACTGTTCGAGCGCGGCGCGCAGCGCCTGAAGCTGACCGCGCAGGGCGCGCTGCTTCTGCCCGCTGTCTCCAATGCCTTTGCCGAAATCGCGGCGGCGACCGCTATGGTGAAGCGTCCCTCGACCAGCGGAGAACTGAGCGTTACCTGCGTGCCGGCGCTCCTCTCTTTATGGCTCATCCCGCGATTGAATCAGTTCACAGAGCAATATCCCGATATCCGCTTGACGCTGACCGCATCCAACGATGCGGATCATCTGCGCTCGCCCGATGTCGATATCTGCATCCTCTATGGCGACGGCAACTGGGCCGATTGCTGGACGCGGCTGTGGAGCCATCTCCGGCTCTTTCCGGTCGTCAGTCCGACCTTGCTCAACAGCCGGCCGCTGCGCACCCTGCGCGATCTGCGCGACCATGCGATGCTGCATGGCGATGATGGGCGCGAGTGGAACACCTGGCTTGCGGCGGCCGATGCCACCGGGCTTCCGCGCGGGCCGCAGCATTTCATGAGCGATGCCCGCCTTTCGACCGAGGCCGCACTGCATGGCCAGGGCGTTGCGCTAGGCGATACCATCACCGCAAGCGACCTGATCGCCAGGGGTGAGCTGATCGTGCCCTTTGATCTTACGGTTCCGGCAAACGATGCCTTCTACGTCGCCTGCCGCAGCGAGGTCCGCGCGGCACCGATCGTCAGGGTGTTCATCGACTGGCTTTTCGCGTCCCTCGGCGCCGACAGCATCGCCGAACCGCAGACGGCGGCGCGCCGCATCATCCGCCGCCGCAACGGCAAGATTGCGGGCGAGCCTGTCGTCAAAGGCAGCGCCCGCGGCCTCGTCTCCAAACAGGCGCCTGCCCGCCAGGCAAAACGCCGCATCAAACCCTGATCTTTCCCTGATATTCGCAAGGATTTCCCGGACATGCCTGCTCCGCTTTTCAATCCGCTGGTGGCGAACCTTTCCGCGCCGCCCATTCCTCTGGTGCAGGCTTGGGCCAATGAATATTCGGGCGCGCATGGGCGGCTGATCGATCTTTCGCAGGCGGTCCCCGGCTACCCGCCGCATCGCGACATGCTGCGATGGCTGGGGGAGGCTGCGTCTTCCACGGCCTATGCGGGCTATGGGCCGATCGAGGGCGAAACGGTGCTGCGGCAGGCCTATGCCGGGCATGTCGCGGGCCTCTATGGCGCATCGGTCGAGGCGGCCAATGTGCACATCACCGCCGGCTGCAACCAGGCCTTCATCGCCGCCATCATGGCGGTGGCCCGAGCGGGCGATACGGTGCTGATGACCAATCCCTTCTATTTCAACCATGAATCGACGCTGGCGATGCTGGGCATCAAGAGCCGCACCGTCGAATGCAGTGCGGCAAAGAGCTTCGTGCCCGACGTGCAGGCGATCGCCGGCGCGCTTACCCCCGACGTGCGGGCGCTGGCGCTGGTGACGCCGAACAATCCGACCGGCGCCATCTATCTGCCCGAAATGCTCCGCGCCGTCTATGATCTCTGCCGCGCCAATGGCACCTGGCTGATCCTCGACGAGACCTATCGGGACTTCCTTCCTTCGGCGAATGAGCCGCCGCATGGGTTGTTCGGCCTGCCGGGCTGGCAGGATACGCTGATCCAGCTCTACAGTTTCTCCAAATCCTTCTGCATTCCAGGTCACCGGCTGGGCGCCATCCTTGCCGGCTCCGCCGTGGTGGAGAATGTGGCGAAGGTCATGGACAACCTCCAGATTTGCGCGCCGCGCGCCCCGCAGGCCGCCGTCGCCTGCGCCATCGAACCGCTCACCTCATGGCGGGAGGCCAACCGGGCGGAAATCGCCGCCCGCGCCAACGCGCTTCACGACGTGATGCGCCGTCTTCCCGATTGGCGGCTGGAGGCGATCGGCGCCTATTTCGCCTTCATTCGTCATCCCTTCGAGGGCGTGTCTTCCCTGGACGTGGCTGGAAGGCTCGCAAGGGAAGCCGGTGTGCTGGCCCTGCCGGGCGTCTTTTTTGGCGAAGGCCAGGAGCGCTTCCTGCGCTTTGCCTTCGCCAATGCCGATGCCGCGACAATCCGGCTGCTCGAGGGAAGGCTGGCGCAGCTCTCCTCCTGATCATGGACAAAAGGCATATGGCCATTATCGGGAATTCTCTTCTATAGTTCTGGCTAAAGGGGCACGTCCGGCGCATTTACAGGGGAACCGCATGTATGAATATGCCATCGCGTGGGATTGGCTGAGTTTCGCCGCCCGCTGGCTGCACGTCGTCACCGCCATCGCATGGATCGGCTCCTCCTTCTATTTCGTCGCGCTCGACCTTGGGCTGACGAAGCGCCCGAGCCTGCCCGAAGGCGTGCAGGGCGAGGAATGGCAGGTGCATGGTGGCGGCTTTTACCATATCCAGAAATATATGGTCGCGCCGGCCCACATGCCGGAGCATCTCACCTGGTTCAAATGGGAATCCTACGCGACCTGGGCTTCAGGCTTCGCGCTCCTCTGCATCGTCTATTATGCCGGCGCCGATCTCTATCTGGTCGATCCGCAGGTGCTCGACGTCTCGGCACCGGTGGCGATCGCCATCTCGCTCGCCTCGCTCGTCTTCGGCTGGATCGTCTATGATCTGATTTGTAAGTCGCCGCTTGGCCGCAACGACACGCAGTTGATGGTGCTGCTCTATTTCGTGCTGGTCGCCATGGCCTGGGGCTATACCCATCTCTTCACCGGCCGCGCCGCCTTCCTGCATCTCGGTGCCTTCACGGCGACGATCATGTCGGCCAATGTCTTCAGGATCATCATTCCCAATCAGAAGAAGGTCGTGGCCGATCTGATTGCCGGCCGCACGCCCGATCCCGCACTCGGCAAGCAGGCCAAGCAGCGCTCGACCCACAACAACTATCTGACGCTGCCGGTCGTCTTCCTGATGCTCTCCAACCATTATCCGCTGGCTTTCGCCACGCGCTACAGCTGGATCATCGCATCGCTGGTCTTCCTGATGGGCGTCACCATCCGCCATTGGTTCAATACCCGGCATGCCCGCAAGGGCGAGCCGACCTGGACCTGGCTCGTCACGGTCATCCTGTTCATCCTCATCATGTGGCTCTCCACCGAGCCGAAAGTGCTTCAGCAGGGCGTGGGAGAAGCGAAAGCATCCGCGCTGCAGCAATCCTTCCTGGCATCCGACCGGTTTCCCGAGGTGCGCGACACCGTTCTCGGCCGCTGCTCCATGTGCCATGCGCGCGAACCCTCCTGGGAGGGCGTCATCGCGCCGCCAAAGGGCGTCATGCTGGAAACGGATGTGGAAATCGCCGCCCATGCCCGCCAGATCTATTTGCAGGCCGGACGTTCCCATGCCATGCCCCCTGCCAATGTAACCGGCGTCACCGAGGCTGAGCGCAGCCTCCTCGCCGCCTGGTATGAGACGGCCGTGCAGGCAGGGACCAAGAAATGACCGAATTGCTGATCCGCGGGCGCGTCCTCACCTTCGTCGACGAGCCGCGCGATATTGCCGACACCGCGTCCTACCGCTATTTCGGGGATGGTGCCCTGCTGGTTGCGGATGGCCGCATCACGGCCATGGGCGACTATGCGGATGTGGCGCGGATTGCCGGTGCCGATACACCCGTCGCGGACCATCGCCCGCATCTCGTTCTCCCCGGCCTCATCGACGCCCATATCCATTTTCCGCAGATGCAGGCGGTTGCCTCCTATGCCGCCCAGCTCCTCGAATGGCTCAACACCTATACTTTCGTCGAGGAGCAGAAATTCGCCGACGAGCAGCATGCGGAGTTCGTTGCCGAGCGTTTCATGGACGAGCTCCTGCGTCACGGCACGACGACGGTCGCCGCCTATTGCTCGGTGCATGCCTCAAGCGTCGACGCCTTCTTCCGTGCCGCAGAGCACCGCAATATGTGCGTCATCGGCGGCAAGGTGATGATGGACCGCAACGCCCCGCCGGCCCTCTGCGACACGCCGCAATCGGGCTATGACGATACCAAGGTGCTGATCGCCCGCTGGCAGGGCAAGAGCCGGCTCCATTATGCCATCACGCCACGTTTCGCCATCACCTCGACGCCGGAGCAGATGGAGATGAGCGCCGCCCTCGTGCGCGAGCATCCCGATTGTTATGTCCAGACGCATCTCTCGGAGAACCGGGAGGAAATCGCGCTCACCCGTTCGCTCTACCCCGAAGCGCCGGATTATACCGGTATCTACGAGCATTACGGCCTCCTCGGGCGCAAGACCCTGCTCGGCCATTGCATTCATCTCTCCGAGCGCGAGATCAAGGTCATGGCCGAAACCGGCTCGGTCGCCGTCTTCTGCCCGACATCCAACCTCTTCCTGGGCAGCGGATTGTTCGATCGGGAGAAGCTGCAGGCCGAGGGCGTCCGCATCGCCGTTGCCACCGATATCGGCGGCGGCACCAGCTTCTCCATGCTGAAGACGATGGATGAGGCTTACAAAATCCTGCAGCTGCGCGGCCAACGCCTCACGCCGCTCCATTCCTTCTACATGATAACGCTCGGCAACGCGCGCGCCCTGTCGCTGGAAGGCCGGATCGGCACGCTGGAACCGGGAACCGAGGCGGACGTTACAATCCTCGATAGCCGCGCCACGCCGGCCATGCGCATGCGCATGGAGACCGCGAGCACGCTCGCCGAGGAGCTTTTCCTCCTCCAGACTTTTGGAGACGACCGCGCCGTGGCGGAGGTTTATGTCGCCGGCAAGGCGATGAAAAAGACGCTTTGACGAAGGCTCCGGCATAAAAAAAGAGCGAAGCGCTAAAACCCGCAAATTATTGGGAAAAAGTTCGGGAATTCCGAAGCTCGGTCGCATTGATACAGTTCTGTAACATTGCTGTCATATCACTGTAATATAGATTCCGTAGAGGGCTAGCGACGTCGGAGGCGTCACTTAACATTCCAACAGGAGCTGCTCCTATGAAAAAGATGATTTACACGACCGCTGCGCTGGCGATTGCCGCCGCCGTGTCGGTGTCCGCCGCTGAGGCTCGCGACCAGATTCAGGTGGCAGGTTCCTCGACCGTTCTGCCATACGCCAAGATCGTTGCCGAGACCTTCGGCGAAACCTATCCGGATTTCAAGACGCCCGTCGTCGAGTCCGGCGGTTCGGGCGCCGGCATCAAGGAATTCTGCAAGGGCGTTGGTGAAAACACCATCGATATCGCCAATGCCTCGCGCTCCATGAAGGACAGCGAGCTGAAGTCCTGCATCGACGCCGGCGTCAAGGACGTCGAGGAAGTCCGCATCGGCTATGATGGCATCGTCTTCGCCACCGATATCAAGGGCCCGGACTGGAAGCTGACGCCGAAGGATGTCTATTCCGCTCTCGCCGCCAAGGTCGTCGTTGACGGCAAGCTGGTCGATAATCCCAACACCAAGTGGAACCAGGTCAACCCGAACCTGCCGGATTGGGACATCGCCGCCTATATCCCGGGCGAAAAGCACGGCACCCGTGAAGTCTTCGAGGAAAAGCTTCTCGCCGCAGGCTGCAAGGAAACCGGCGCGCTCGAAGCCCTGGAAAAGGACGGCATGGACAAGAAGGCCGCCGAGAAGGCCTGCGTCCAGGTCCGCAAGGACGGCAAGGCTGTCGATATCGACGGCGACTACAGCGAAACGCTCGCCCGCATCGCCGCCAACAAGACCGGCGTCGGCGTGTTCGGCCTCTCCTTCTACGAAAACAATGCCGACAAGCTGAAGGTCGCCACCGTCAATGACGTCGTTCCTTCGGTCGAGACCATCTCGACCGGCGAGTACCCGGTTTCCCGCCCGCTGTTCTTCTATGTGAAGAAGGCGCATCTCGGCGTCATCCCGGGTCTGAAGGAATATGTCGAGTTCTTCCTTTCCGACCAGATGATCGGCCCTGACGGCCCGCTCGCCGAATACGGCCTCGTCCCGGCTCCGGATGCCGAGCGTGAAGCCCAGCGTGCTGCCTTCGCCGAAGGCAAGACCATGCAGGCCAAGTAAAGGTCAGCCGCACAATTGGACACAGGCGGGCTCCCGCCTGTGTCCAGCCAATTGAGATCGTGGCCCCTGGGGAAGTCTGATGTCCGTATCGCTGGTCCTGCTTATCGTCTTCGGAATAGGTATCGTTGGCTTCTTCATCGGTCGCCAGCGCGCGCGCGCCAGGGAGACCGGCGGAGTGAAGGTTCACTCCCGCGCCCATTACCATGGCTGGTGGGTGTTTCTCGTTTCGGTCCTGCCCGCCGTGCTCTTCATCGTCCTGTGGACCGCAGGATCCTCGATCTATCTCGAGCAGTCCGCGAAAGACAGCCTCCCCGCGCAGACGGCTGATAGCGCCGTCGCCAGCCGCAACCTTGCGCTCAGCATCGTCAAGAGCGTTGCCAACGGGCTTGATCGCCTGGATCCGGCGGAAAAGCAGAACCTGCCGCAATCCTACGCGGATGTGCGTTCCCTGCTCGGCTCGAAGGGGGTCGCGCTTGCCTCCGAGGGGCAGGACTATATGGTCCCGATCGCCGAGCGCTGGCACAATCAGGCCGCCACGTCGCACATCATCGGTGCCGGTATTGCCATCGCCCTTGCCATTGCCGGGCTGATCTTCGGCCTGTCGGGCATCCACCCGCGGGCCCGCGCCCGCAACAATGTCGAGCGTATCGTCCTCTGGGGCCTCATCGCCGCTTCGACCATCGCCATTCTGACCACGGTCGGCATCATCTTCTCGATGCTGTTCCAGACGATCAATTTCTTCAGCGCCGTCTCCCCGTGGAACTTCTTCTTCGGCACGGTCTGGGATCCACGCTTCGCCGATGCGGGTTCGGGCGGTTCCCAGGGACAGTTCGGCCTCATCCCGCTTCTGGCCGGCACGCTCTATATCGCCTTCGTCGCCATGCTCTTCGCCGTGCCCGTCGGCTTGTTCGCCGCCATCTACATGGCCGAATATGCTTCCCCGAAGGTTCGCGCCACGGTCAAGCCGCTGCTTGAGGTGCTGGCCGGCATCCCCACCATCGTCTACGGCTTCTTCGCGCTGGTCACGGTGGGTCCTTTCCTGCGCGATCTCAGCGCCGCGATCTCCGGCGGCCCCGGCTTCATCCAGGCTCAGAGCGTTTTGACGGCGGGTCTCGTCATGGGCATCATGCTCATCCCCTTCGTCTCCTCGCTGTCCGACGACATCATCACCGCCGTTCCGCGCGCCATGCGCGATGGCTCGCTCGGCCTGGGCGCCACCCGGTCGGAGACCATCAAGCGCGTCATCCTCCCTGCCGCGCTTCCCGGCATCGTCGGCGCGCTGCTGCTGACCGCGTCGCGCGCCATCGGTGAGACGATGATCGTCGTGCTCGCCGCCGGCGTGGCGGCCCGGCTGACCATCAATCCCTTTGAGGCGATGACCACCATCACCGTCAAGATCGTCAATCAGCTGACCGGCGATCTCGAGTTCAACTCGCCGCAGACGCTGGTCGCCTTCGCGCTCGGCATCACCCTTTTCTTCCTCACGCTCGCGATGAACATCTTCGCCCTCTATATCGTGCGCAAGTACCGGGAGCAGTACGAATGACTGACGCAACGTTGAATTCGAGTGTTGCGGCGGTCGGCCGCCCGGCACGCCGCGATATCGGCATCAAGCGCCGCTACGCCGCCGAACGCCGCTTCCGCTTCTACGGCATCGCCGCCATTGCCATCGGCGTCTTCTTCCTGTTCGCGCTGCTGTTCTCGGTTATCTCCAACGGCTATACCGCCTTCTGGCAGACGACCATCGAGCTGCCGGTGAAGCTGGACGAGAAGGTGATCGACCCGAGCAACCAGCGCTCGACCAATCCCAACGTGCTCCTGACCGCCAACTACCCGCGTCTCGTCCGCGATGCCCTGGCTGAAAAGCTCGGCATTTCCACCACGGACCGTCCGGCGACGCGCGAAGTCGGCAAGATGGTTTCCGATGGGGTGCGCAATCAGCTTCGCGAGATGGTTGTCGCCAATCCCTCGCTGATCGGCACCACACAGACCATACCCGTGCTCGCCAGCGCCGATATCGATTCCGCCTTCAAGGGCCAGATCGATCTCGATGTGGATCAGGCGAACCGCAAGGTTTCGGACCGGCAGATCGCCTGGATGAAGCAACTCGCCGATGAAGGCGTGATGAAGCAGGAATTCAACACCGGCCTCTTCACCTATGGTGCGTCGAGCCGTCCGGAAACCTCCGGTCTCGGCGTGGCGCTGATCGGCTCGCTCTATATGATGCTGATCGTGCTGGTGCTGTCTCTGCCGATCGGCGTTGCCGCCTCGATCTATCTTGAGGAATATGCCCGCAAGAGCCGCCTCACCGATATCATCGAGGTCAATATCAACAATCTGGCGGCCGTTCCCTCCATCGTCTTCGGCCTGCTCGGACTGGCGGTGTTCATCAATCTCGTCGGCCTGCCGCGCTCGGCCTCGCTGGTCGGCGGCCTGGTGCTGACGCTGATGACCCTGCCGACGATCATCATCGCCACCCGCGCTGCGTTGCGCGCCGTGCCGCCGTCAATCCGTTCCGCCGCGCTGGGCCTTGGCGCCTCCAAAACGCAGATGGTCTTCCATCACGTGCTGCCGCTTGCGGCTCCCGGCATCCTGACCGGAACGATCATCGGCCTTGCCCAGGCGCTGGGCGAAACCGCGCCGCTCCTCTTGATCGGCATGGTCGCCTTCGTCGCCGATTATCCGACAACGCCGCTCGACCCGGCCACGGCCCTGCCGGTGCAGATCTATATGTGGGCCAATGAAGCAGAACGCGCCTTTGTCGAACGTACGTCAGGCGCTATCATCGTGCTGCTTCTGTTTCTGGCCGTTATGAACATTGCAGCCATCATTCTGCGTCGCCGCTTCGAGCGTCGCTGGTAAAACGGGAGACAGACAAGATGAATCTGATGACCGAAAGATCTCTCGAAAAAGCGGTAGGAGATAAGATGAACGCCGTTGCCGATACCACCAAGATGAAAGGCGATAAGGTCTCTGTCTTCTACGGCGCGAAGCAGGCTCTCTTCGATGTCGATCTCGACATTCCCGAAAAGATGGTGACGGCGCTGATCGGCCCCTCCGGCTGCGGCAAATCCACCTTCCTGCGTTCGTTGAACCGCATGAACGACACCATCGAGGGCTGCCGCGTCACCGGCAATATCACCCTCGACGGCGAGGATATCTATGATCCCAAGATCGACGTCGTGGAACTGCGCGCCCGCGTCGGTATGGTTTTCCAGAAGCCCAATCCGTTCCCGAAATCGATCTATGAGAACGTCGCCTACGGCCCGCGCATTCACGGCCTTGCCAAGAGCCGGCACGAGCTCGACGAGATCGTCGAGAGCAGCCTGCGCCGCGCCAGCCTGTTCGAGGAGGTGAAGGACCGCCTGCATGATGCCGGCACCGGCCTTTCCGGCGGCCAGCAGCAGCGTCTCTGCATCGCCCGCGCCATCGCGGTCAGCCCCGAGGTGATCCTCATGGACGAGCCCTGCTCGGCGCTCGACCCGATCGCCACCGCCAAGGTGGAGGAGCTGATCGACGAGCTCAGGCAGAACTACACCATCGTCATCGTCACCCATTCGATGCAGCAGGCCGCGCGCGTCTCGCAGAGAACCGCGATGTTCCACCTGGGCAATCTGGTCGAGGTGGGCGAAACCGAGATGATGTTCACCACCCCCAAGGAAAAACGGACCCAGGACTACATCACCGGACGCTTTGGCTAGGCATGATCCCGAAAAGTTGCAGATTTTTCGGATGAGATCATGTGGCTGACTTCCGGATTTTCCGGTTCAAGACACGAGGATGAACGAAATGCAGTCCCAACATACCGTCCGTTCCTATGATGAGGAATTGAAGTTCCTGGCCCACAAGATCGCCGAGATGGGCGGCCATGCCGAGCGCATGGTCGAGCAGTCGGTGACGGCCGTCGTCAATTCCGACAAGTCGCTGGCCCAGCGGGTCGTTTCCGACGACCTCATCCTCGATGCCTGCGAGCGCGAGATCGATGACCGGGCGATCGCCATCATCGCCAAGCGCCAGCCCATGGCGGTCGATCTGCGCGAGATCATCGGCTCCATCCGCATCTCCGCCGATCTCGAGCGTGTCGGCGATCTCGGCAAGAACATCGCCAAGCGCGTCGCCGCCATTTCCGAGACGCGCCAGTCCTTGAATGTCTATCGCGGGCTGCAGACGCTGGCCGAGTTGGCCCTTACCCAGCTGAAGGACGTGCTTGATGCGTTCGCCACCCGCTCGGTGGAGCAGATCAACGTCGTGCGCGACCGCGACGACGAGATCGATGCGATGTATACCTCGCTCTTCCGCGAGCTCCTCACCTATATGATGGAAGATCCGCGCAACATCTCCGCCTGCACCCATCTTCTCTTCTGCGCCAAGAATATCGAGCGCATCGGCGACCATGCCACCAATATCGCCGAGACGGTCTATTACATCGTGACCGGCCAGCAGATGCCGCCGGAACGGCCGAAGGAAGATTTGAGTCACGGCATCGTCGTCGACGAAGCCAGGCAGGCCTGAAAACGTCAATTGACGAGGAGTTGACGAATGGCACACGCACCCAAAGTTGCGGTTGTCGAGGATGAGGAGGCGCTCAGCGTCCTCCTGCGCTACAATCTCGAGGCGGAGGGCTATCTGGTCGATACCATCCTGCGCGGTGACGAGGCGGAAATCGCGCTGCGCGAGAATGTGCCGGATCTTCTGATCCTCGACTGGATGCTGCCCGGCGTTTCCGGCATCGAGCTCTGCCGCCGCCTGCGCCAGCGGGTGGAGACGGAACGCCTGCCGATCATCATGCTGACCGCGCGGGGCGAAGAGAGCGAGCGCGTTCGCGGCCTGGGCGTCGGCGCCGACGATTATGTCGTCAAGCCGTTCTCGACGCCGGAGCTTCTCGCCCGCGTCAAGGCGATGCTGCGCCGCGCCAAGCCGAGCCTCCTTTCGCATGTCCTGAAAGTCGGCGATCTCGTGCTCGACCGTGAGCAGCACCGCGTCTATCGCAAGGATCGCGAGATCCGCCTCGGACCGACCGAATTCCGGCTTCTGGAATATTTCATGATGTCGCCCGGCCGCGTCTTCTCGCGCAGCCAGCTTCTCGACGGCGTCTGGGGGCCCGATATCTATGTCGACGATCGCACGGTGGATGTGCATGTCGGGCGTCTGCGCAAGGCGATCAATACCGGCCGGGTCACCGATCCGATCCGCACCGTGCGCGGTGCCGGCTATTCGTTCGGCTAAAACAAATCCCCAGAAAGAGACGATTTTCCCGGGAAAGCGGTGAACCGCTTTCCCAAAAAAGTTGTGGCGCCAAAAAGGCAAGCTCAGGAACAGCAACGGGCACTTTTCCGCATTCTCACGTCTTAACAAATAGTTAAGCCGTATCTGCCCGCTGCTTTTCGGCCTGCCGATTTGCTCGTTCGCCATTCTTTGGCCCAAAACATCCGCCTTCATGGCCGCAGTCTGTTGAGGGGTCCAAGCATGAGACTGAGCTTTTGACCAGCGCGGGAAGCTGGAAAATCCTGGTGGTTGCCGGTGCAATCGTGGCGCCTGTCCTGGTGGCTGGATGCACGACGTCCAAGGGCGGCGCAAGCCATCTGGCCGAAGGCGTGATCAGCAGGTCGGGTTCGGCGAAAACCTATGCCTATACGGCCAGGGACAAGGAGTGCCTCAAGCGGGCGATGTTCTTCGAATCCAACCGCTCCAGCAAGGATGGCCTGGTGGCCGTCGGAACGGTGGTGATGAACCGCCTCGCTTCGGATCAATATCCCGATACGATCTGCGGCGTCGTCGGCCAGAAGAACCAGTTTGCGCCGGGTGTGCTGACCCGCAGGATGAATTCCTCGGCCTTGCCGGATGTGGAAGCGGCGGCCGATGCGGTGCTGAGCGGCAAGCGTCATCCCAAGCTCCGCAATGCCATGTTCTTCCACACCGCCGGGCTCAAATTCCCCTATCGCAACATGCATTATGTGCTGGTCGCCGGCGGCAATGCCTTTTACGAGAAGCGCCGCCGCGACGGCACCCTCGAATCGCCGGTGCCGGATGCGCCGCGGCTCATCGCCCAGGCTGATATCATGCAGGCGCCGGCCATGCCCGATATGGCCCGGCCGCAGGCCGTCCCTGTGCCGACACCGTCTCCGGTGGACCAGGTGCAGGTCGCAAGCATCATGCGGGACCAGGGTTTCGGCCCGCGCGCCAAGGGTGACCGCGTCGGCGCTCATGCACAGGCGGCTTCCTACCAGCCCACGCCATCACAGATGGAGGCGCATGTGACGACCGTCTCGTCACAAACCGCACTCGGTTATACCGAGCAGAAATCGATCGATGCGATCGGCGCGCTGCTTCTGTCGCAGGATCGCCCGGAGCCCGCCTTCCAGTAGCGATCGGCCGCTTTACCTTCAGCGATGACGCACCCGCACAGGAACCGGCTGGTAGACGACCAGCGGTGGGCCGTAGAACGGCTCGTCGAAGGCCGCCCGGCGCGCCGCCCGCCGGTCCAGTTCGAGCTGCAGGAGGCAATTGGCGAAGGCATCGGTCTGTGGGCGGAAACCATAGGAGCGGCAGGTCTGGCCGTCCGCGGCACGCCGCTCTTCCGGCGTCATGGTCTGGCAACCGGCGATCGCGACAATGATCACAAGACCACAGAGCGCAGATTTCTTCATCGGGTTGCCTTTCATTCCATGGTCTGATCCGGGGTCGTTATATAGCAGATCGGCCATCCCTCGCGAAAGCCGGTGGCCAGCCCAGTCATGAGACGATATGAATGTGATTTCCGTCCATTTTGAGAATCGGGTGCGCCATGACCACACATTCCCGCGATGTTTCCGCAACCATCGATCCCGTCAAGCTCGACCGGCTGGCGGAAGTGGCCGTCAGGATCGGCCTGCAGCTCCAGCCGGGGCAGGATCTCGTGATGACGGCGCCGATCGCCGCTCTTCCGCTGGTGCGTCGCATCGCGGAACATGCCTATAAGGCCGGCGCCGGGCTGGTGACGCCCTTCTTCGCCGATGAGGAGGTGACGCTGGCGCGCTACCGCAATGCGCCGGATGCCAGTTTCGACCGCGCCTCCGGCTGGCTCTATGAGGGCATGGCCAAGGCTTTCGCGGGCGGCGCGGCGCGCCTTGCCATCGCCGGTGACAATCCGCTGCTGCTCTCCTCGCAGGATCCGGAAAAGGTGGCTCGCGCCAACAAGGCCAATTCCATCGCCTATCAGCCGGCGCTGGAGAAGATCGCCAATTTCGACATCAACTGGAATATCGTCTCCTATCCCAATCCGTCCTGGGCCAGGCAGGTCTTCCCCGATGATCCGGAGGACGTGGCGACGGCCAGGCTCGCCGATGCCATCTTCGCCGCCTCCCGCGTCGATAATGACGATCCGGTCGGCGCCTGGAAAGCGCATAATGCGGCGCTGCGCCGCCGTACCGAATGGCTCAATGCCTATGCCTTCCACGCGCTGCATTTCACCGGTCCGGGCACCGATCTGACGGTGGGGCTCGCCGACGGGCATGAATGGCATGGCGGCGCCTCGACCGCCAAGAACGGCGTCACCTGCAATCCGAACATCCCCACTGAAGAGGTGTTCACCACACCGCATGCGCGGCGGGTGGAGGGCCATGTCACCAGCACCAAGCCGCTGTCGCATCAGGGCACGCTGATCGAGAACATCGCCGTGCGTTTCGAGGAAGGGCGCATTGTCGAGGCAAAAGCGAGCCGGGGCGAGGAAGTGTTGAACAAGGTGCTCGATACGGACGAAGGCGCAAGGCGGCTTGGCGAGGTGGCGCTCGTGCCCCATTCCTCGCCGATCTCGAAAAGCGGCCTTCTCTTCTACAACACCCTCTTCGACGAGAATGCCGCCAGCCACATCGCGCTCGGCCAGTGCTATTCCAAATGCTTCCTCGACGGCGCCTCGCTGTCGCAGGAGGAGATCGCCATCCGCGGCGGCAACAAGAGCTTCATCCACATCGACTGGATGATCGGCTCCGACAAGATCAATGTCGACGGCATCGGCAAGGACGGCAGCCGCGTTCCGGTGATGCGCGGCGGCGAATGGGCGGCGTAGGCTGCTCGTTTCGGTTTTCTGGATCGCGTCTCCGCTTATAGGCATGTCGGCCCTCCCTTACCGTGGATCCTCGTGTCAAGCCCGAGGATGACGACTGTAGAAGGCAAGGTGCATGACAGGTGCAGAGGCTGACATTTTTGGCAAATTGGCAGGCGCAGCGCCGGAATATCGCTCCGTTCCCTCATCTCCCCTCGTCATCCTCGGGCTTGACCCGAGGATCCGGGATCGGAAAAGATCGACGGCAAAACCTCGCACCACGCTCTATTCCGCGGCAGGAGAAGGGTGAGGTGCTAATTGCCCCTCACCCGAAGACGATCGTCTTGTGGCCGTTGAGCATCACCCGGCTTTCGAGATGCTGCTTGACGGCGCGGGCGAGCACGCGGGCCTCGATGTCGCGGCCGGTGGCCACGAAATCCTCCGCGCTCATCGCATGGGTGACGCGCTCGGTCTCCTGCTCGATGATCGGGCCCTCGTCGAGATCGGGCGTGACGTAATGCGCGGTGGCGCCGATCAGCTTGACCCCGCGCTCATGCGCCTGGTGATAGGGCTTGGCCCCCTTGAACGACGGCAGGAAGGAATGGTGGATGTTGATCACCTTGCCGTAAAGCCGCTTCGACAGGTTGTCGGACAAGACCTGCATGTAGCGGGCGAGGATGACGAGGTCGGCGCCGGTCTCCTTGACCAGCGCGATCAGCTTCTCCTCCTGCTCGGCCTTGTTGTCTTTGGTCACCTTCCAATAGTGATAGGGGATGCCTTCGAGCTCGGCGGTGCGGCGTGAATCCTCATGGTTGGAGACGATCGCCACCACCTCGGCATCGAGCCAGCCGACGCGGATCTGGTAGAGCAGATGCAGCATGGCATGGTCGAATTTGGAGACCATGATGATGATCCTTGGCCGCCGCGCCTGATCGACGATCGCCGTCTTCATGGCGAAGCGCTCGACCGCCGGCTTGATGCCGCGCTCGATGTCGTCCTTGGCGATGCCTTCGGCCACGGTGAAGGCGATGCGCATGAAGAAGCGGTTGGTCTGGCGATCCCAGAACTGGTTGCTCTCGGCGATGTTCGCCCCGATCCCGGCCAGCTCCGTCGTCACCGCAGCCACGATCCCGGGCTGATCCTCGCAGGAAAGGGTCAGGATATAGGCGCTGGCATGCTGCAGGGCGGTTTCGGTTCCCCCGGCTGGTGTCACGGAAAGGTTCATCGTTTCATGCTCCGGCAAGATCATTGAGAAAGCGGTCGAGTTCGTCACGGGGAATCCGGACAATATGGCCCGGCCCGGGATAGACACCATTTTCGACATCGGCAACGAATTCCTGGAAAGCGGCGACACGCTCCCGCTGCAGGCGGTCATATTCGGCGGCAAAATTGCGATAGACCTTGGCGTGACGCGGATAATGGCCGCGATTGGACCCGAGCACGTCCTCGGCAAACAGATATTGCGCGTCGCAGCGGGCACCCGCTCCCATCGAGATCATGAAGAGTGAGGTCCGCTCGGAAATCGCGGCTGCCACCTCCGGCGGCACGACTTCGATCTCGGCGGCAAAGGCTCCGGCTTCTTCGAGCGCCCGCACCTGTTTCCAGATGCGAAATGCGCTTTCAGCCGTCTTGCCGACGGCCTTGAAGCCGCCCGTCCATGTCGCCTTGGAAGGGATCAGCCCGACATGGCCGCAGACGGGAACCCCCTCCGCCCTGAGCGCGCGGACGGTGTCGAGCCCCGCCGCGCAATAGACGGCATCCGCCCCGGCGCGGATCATCCGGAAGGCCTCGGCAAGGCATTCGTCCTTCGTCACATAGACGCTCTTGTCGCCGCCCGGCACGGTGAAAGAGGTGGGCGCGGCATCGCGGAACTGCGGATCGGTCATCAGCTCCGGTGGCACCGAAAGCATCTCCACGCCGGCCTTGTGGGCGGCTTCCGCCTCCTCCAGCGTGGTCACCCGCAGCATGGTGAGCTGTTTCCTGCCTTTCAGCGCCAGAACATCGGCGACAGTCGGTCTTTTCGGCGACATGTCCGTCCTCTCCTTCAAATGGATTATGCCGCAAGCAGCGCCTTGAGCTTCGTTGCCGGCGAGGCCAGGTGATGCGCGTCCGGTCTTGCGCCTTTGGCGATCAGCATTTCGGCAAGCCGGATATCCCGGGCGACGGCCGTTCCCGTGCCGATGCCGCTTGCCGCCACCAGCCTGCCGTCCTCGGCGAGATGGAACAGGATGAATGCACCCTCGCCGATATCGCGACGCACCACATGCCTGCCTTCATCGCAGAGCCCGCATATCTGCAGCCCGAGATCGTACTGATCGGACCAGAACCACGGTACGGCACCATGCGGCTCGGCAAGACCCAGCATGTTCTTCGCGGCGAGCGTCCCCTGTTCCTGCGCGTTGCGCCAGGCTTCGAGCCGCACCCGCCGGCCGCCATAGAGGGCGAGGGGAAACGAGCAGCAATCGCCGGCGGCGAAGATATCAGGATCGCTCGTCCTGAGACATTCGTCGACGGCAATACCGTTGTCTATTGCAAGTCCAGCTGTCTGCGCCAGATCGGTCACGGGCATTGCCCCGATGCCGATGATCGCGAGATCTGCTTCCACGCACCTGCCGCTCGCCAGGCGGATAGTGACGCAAGCGCGATCGTCCGTCATATCGGCGATCCCGTCGCCGGTGACGAGCTCGACGCCTTCGGCCCTATGGCGGGCGTCGATTACCCTGGCGATCTCCTCCGGCACGCCGCGCATCAGGATGCGCGGCTGCACCTCGATCAGAATGACTTCCGCGCCGAGCCGGCGTGCGGAAGCCGCAAGCTCCAGCCCGATGAAGCCGCCGCCGATGATGGTGATGCGGCGGCCGGGACTGACGTGGTGGCGGATCGCCAGCGCGTCGTCGAAAGTGCGCAGGTAAGCCATGCGAGGCCCATGGGCGAAGGGCAGGCGGCGCGGCACCGCACCGGTCGCCAGCAGCAGGCGTTCATAGGGAAGGCCGGAGCCGCTGCCGAGTTGTACCTTGCGCGCATCGCGGTCGATGGCAGTCGCGGCCGTCTCCGCGATGAAATCGATGCGGTGTGCGGCAAGCCGCGCATGGTCGGCGATGGTCTTTGCCTGCGGGTCGTCCGCCAGCATCGCCTCCTTGGAGAGGGGTGGCCGCTCATAGGGCAGGTGACGCTCCGCGCCGACCAGCGTCACCGGCCCGTCATAACCCTCTTCGCGCAGCGCTACCGCAGCCCGCACGCCGCATTTGCCAGCGCCGATGATGACCATTCCCGCATCCATGGCCGTCACTCGATTCCGATGAAGACTTTTCCGGCTTCGATTTTCACCGGATAGGTCCTCAGATTGACGCAGACCGGGGCGCCCCTGGCTTCGCCCGTCTTGTAGTTGAAGCGGCCATTGTGCTTCGGGCATTCGATGATCTCGTCCATGACGAGGCCATCCGCCAGATGCACATGCTCATGGGTGCAGAGGCCGTCGGTGGCGAAATATTCGTCTCCGGGACTGCGATAGATGGCGAAGGTGCGTCCGTCATGGTCGAAGCGGATCACGTCTTCCTCGTCGATATCGTCCGCCGCGCAGGCTTCGATCCAGTTGCTCATTTCTTTCCTCCCATGCTTCTGGAAAACGATGCCGATCGGGCTATTCCGCTGCCTGAGCAATGGCATCGCTGTGAAATTCCTCCCGGTATGGCCTGGCGGTCGGCGGCAATTCGCGCTTGAGGAAATAATCCTCGTTGCGCAGCTGCCGGATGAAGGCGGGGATCATCTCGCGATAACCGTCGAAAATCGATGTGTTCGGGGCCGGCAGGTCGTGCCTGATCGCCTCATGCAGCTTCGGCAGCGCGTGATAGGGCACCATGGGGAACATGTGGTGCTCCACATGGTAGTTCATGTTCCAGTAGATGAAGCGGCTGACCGGGTTCATATAGACGGTGCGGCTGTTGAGCCGGTGGTCGGTGACATTGTCGGCCAACCCGCCATGCTGCAGAAGCCCTGTGAGCACGTGGTGCCACGCGCCGTAGAGCCGGGGCAGGCCGATCAGCATCAGGGGCAGGATCGATCCCATGGCGGCGGCAAGCGCGATGGTCGCCGCATGGATCGCCACCCAGATGCGTGCGATCCGCACCACCTTGTGCTGCTCCTGTTCGGGGATGAAGGTCTTTTCCTCCGCACTGATATTGCCGCAGGCATTGCGCAGCATGTCGCCGATGGCATGCCAGGCATCCAGCAGACCAAAGAAATTGAGGACGAGGCGCAGAAGATCCGGCGGCCGCATCACGGCGATCTCAGGATCGCGGCCGACGATGATGGTATCGGTATGGTGCCGCGCGTGGCTCCAGCGCCAGGTCACGGGATTGCGCATCATCATGAAGGAGGCGATCTGGTAGACCGCGTCGTTCATCCAGCGCGTCTTGAACGCCGTGCCATGCCCGCATTCGTGCCAGCGCGAATCCGCCGCCGAGCCGTAGAGCACGCCATAGGCGAGAAAGAGGGGGACGCACCACCAGGTGCCCCACAACGCAATGCCGAGGCCGGCGAAAAGGATCATGCAGCCGAGCCAGATGATCGTGTCGCGGATCGCCGGTCCGTCGCTGCGCTTCATCAGCTCCTTCATCTGCTTGCGCGGGACATCGGTGTGATACCATTCGGCGGCGGCAAGCCCGTTTGCGATGGCGGCCTGCGCGTCCCGCCCGATCAGGCTGTAGTCGCGGATCGTCGGTATGGCATTCATGAGAGCCTCCTCTCTCGTCATTTTCAGCCGGCATGAAGATTAGCTTCGGCGATTGACGGTCTCAACGAAGCCATGATATTTTCTATCAAAATACATCATTTCGGTCTTTCAGTGCTGATGCATTCTTCTCATGGGAGACATTGATGGCCAAGCGCCCGACCATCGCCGATCTGGCCGCAGAGGCCAGCGTCAGCGTCGCCACCGTCGACCGGGTTCTCAATGGCCGGCTGCCGGTGCGCGAGGAGACGGCGCATCGCGTCTATGAGGCGGCCAACGCCATCGGCTATCACGCGGCAGGACTGATCCGGCACAGGCTGCAGCAGGACCTGCCCCATTATCATCTGGGCTTCATCCTGCAGCGGCCAGACCAGCCCTTCTATCAGGCCTTTGCGCGCGAACTGAAAAACGCGGTCGAGAACGCCCAGCGCTTTCGCGGCACCGCCCATATCGATCACTTCGTCACGCGGACGCCGACGGAAGTCGCCGCCAAGCTGGAGGAGGTGGCGGCGCGTTGCCGGGCCGTCGCCATGGTTTCCGTCGATCATCCCACCATCACCGCGGCGGTTGCCGATCTCAAGGAGAAGGGCATCCCGGTCTTCTCGCTTCTCTCCGATTTCGCCTCCGGCGTGCGCGAAAGTTATATCGGGCTCGATAACCGCAAGGTCGGACGCACCGCCGCCTGGATGATCGCCAAAGCGGCAAAAAAGCCGGGAAAGGTGGCGATTTTCGTCGGCAGCCACCGGTTTCATGGCCATGAGCTGCGCGAGATCGGCTTCCGCACCTTCTTCCGCGAGCACGCGCCGGAATTCGAGGTCATCGATACGCTGGTCAATCTCGACGATCACCATATTGCGCAGGAGGCGAGCTTCGATCTCCTGCAGCGCTATCCCGATCTCGCCGGGCTCTACCTCGCCGGCGGCGGTATGGAGGGCGCAATTGCGGCGCTGCGCGAGGAGGGGCTCGCCCGAGCAAGCCGGCTCGTCACCGTCTGCAACGAGATCACGCCTGATAGTCGCGCCGCCCTTGCCGAAGGCCTCATCACGCTGGTGATTGCAACGCCGCTGGAGCGGCTTTCGCGCGAGCTGGTCGCCCAGATGGGACATGCGATCGAGACCGGCGGAGCCGATACGCCGGGGCAGATCTTCCTCCCCTTCGACATGCATATTTCCGAGACGATCTGACCCTTCCGCATGATGAAAACCCATCAGCAGGAATCCTCATTCCATCAGCCCTGATAGGTTCTGGAGGCCCAGTCCAGCATCTCGATTGACTTTGCAGTCGACCGCGGCACTGGATTGAAGCCATCTGCATCGGCCGCCCCGGGCGGTTGACCGGCTTTGGGAGGATGAAAGATGACCGATCACAGCGCTTCGCCGCGTTTTGCCTTGAACCATATGACGGTGCCCGGATTGGATATGGCCGGGCTCTTTGCGCTTGCCCGCCGGCTCGGCATGACCGAGGTGGAAATCCGCAACGATCTCTCGGAAGATGGAAAAAGCGATATCCGCACCGTGCCAGCCGGAGAAGCGCGCCGCCTCGCCGATGAGGCCGGCGTCACCATCATCTCGATCAACGCCCTGCAGCGCTTCAACGAGTGGACGCCGGCGCGTGCGGCCGAGGCGGTCGAGCTTGCCGATTATGCCAGGGCGAGCGGCTCAAAAGCGCTGGTGCTCGTTCCTGTCAACGACGGCACCGGCCAGGCGGATGGCGAGCGGCAGCGCAACCTGCGCGAGGCGTTGACGGCGTTGAAGCCGATCCTGGCGGAACGCGGGCTCATGGGGCTGGTCGAGCCGCTGGGTTTCGAGATCTGCTCTCTGCGCTCCAAGCGCGAGGCGGCTGAAGCCATTGCCGCTGTCGCGGGCGAGGGCGTTTTCCGGCTGGTGCACGACACCTTCCACCATACGCTGGCGGGCGAAGACGCTTTCTTTCCGGAGCTGACCGGGCTCGTCCATATCTCAGGCGTGGCCGACCCGGCGCTGACCTATGCCGAGATGCGCGACGCCCATCGCGTTCTGGTCGATGAACGGGACCGGCTCGACAACACCGCTCAGATCCGCACGCTGCTTGCCGGCGGCTATGGCGGTCCCCTTTCCTTCGAGCCCTTTGCGCGAGAAGTGCACGATTTGAAGGAGCCCGAGCGTGAAATCGCCGCCAGCATGGCGTTCATCCGCCGGAGCTTCGCAAAAGCCGCCGCCTGAACCGATCCGAAACAAACCGACATGCCGCCGCATCCCGGACACAACACCGGCTCCGGCGGCATTTTTGTTGGACGGGGTTCCAATTGCGGAATTGACGGCGCGAAAATAAAATGGAATAAATGTTTCACTAAATCGAAAAACGGTCCATTCATTCCGTTTTGCTGATGGGCGACCGCCGAACGGATGGGAAGCATCGGGAGTGCTTCACTGACAGTGGAGGGGCCAAGAATTCCCCTGGGAGGGGGAGTTTCCGGATAAAGGGGTGCAGCCGGGCACCAAAAGTGGAGGAGAAGCGAAATGAAGAAATTTCTTTTGGCTGCGGCCATTTCGGCGCTGATGACGGGTTCGGCGCTCGCCGAGAATATCGGCGTGTCGATGGCGCTGTTCGACGATAACTTCCTGACCGTGCTGCGCAACGGCATGCAGGATTATGCCAAGACCAAGGACAACGTTAATCTCCAGGTCGAAGACGCGCAGAACGACGTTTCCAAGCAACTGAGCCAGATCCAGAATTTCATCGCGCAAGGGGTTGATGCGATTGTCGTTAACCCTGTCGATACCGATGCGACGCCGAAAATGACCAAGCTTGCCGTCGCTGCCGGCATCCCGCTCGTCTATGTCAACCGCATGCCGGCCGACAAGGAACTGCCGGAGAAGGTCTCCTTCGTCGGTTCCAACGAGGTCGATTCCGGAACGCTGGAGATGAAGGAAGTCTGCCGCCTCATGGGTGGAAAGGGCGACATCGTCGTGTTGATGGGCGAGCTCTCCAACCAGGCGGCGCGTCAGCGTACGCAGGATGTCGAGGATGTGATTGCCACCGACGAGTGCAAGGGCATCAAGATCCTGGATAAGCAGACCGGCAATTGGCAGCGCACGCTCGGCACCGATCTCGTGACGAACTGGATCAGCGCCGGGTTGAAGCCCGATGCCATCGTTTCCAACAATGATGAGATGGCGATCGGCGCGATCCAGGCCCTGAAGGCGGCGGGTATTTCGACCAAGGATGTCATCGTCGCCGGCGTTGATGCCACGCAGGATGCGCTGGCGGCAATGAAGGCGGGCGACCTGCGTGTCACCGTTTTCCAGAACGCCGCGGCCCAGGGCTCCGGCGCCATCGATACGGCGTTGAAGCTCGCCAAGGGCGAAAAAGTCGAATCCATGGTCTGGGTGCCCTTCGAGCTCGTGACGCCCGAAAACATGGATCAGTACATGGCGAAGAACTGACCTCGTCCGAGGTGTGGCAGGCATACATGAGCGCTCTCATCTGCCTGCCGGCATAGCCGGGATCGAGCCGCGGGTCTCGGTTATCCCGCAAGGGATAAGAAGAGAACGGAGGCGCTCATGCCTCTCCCCGCCCTTGATCCTGGTCGTCAAACGGCCGGGCTGGGCCGGGGAGAGGGTAAGCGAACAGTCGCGCCTCAAACAGTCGGTCCAGAAAAGGGAGGAAGCGGAATGATAAGTCCTGTGGCCATGCGCGCCGTGCGCGATTCAGGCGCGATTCCCAATTCGGAATTCCTCTTGGAAGTCGAGGGCGTGCGCAAGGCCTTCCCCGGCGTTGTCGCGCTGGACGACGTCTCTTTCCGGCTCAGGCGCGGCAGCGTGCATGCGCTGATGGGCGAAAACGGCGCCGGCAAATCGACGCTGATGAAGATCATCGCCGGCATCTATACGCCCGACAGCGGCTCCTTCAAATTGCGCGGCAACGAGATCGAGCTCAATTCGCCGCTCGACGCGCTCGAAAACGGCATCGCCATGATCCATCAGGAATTGAACCTGATGCCTTATATGACGGTGGCGGAGAACATCTGGATCAGGCGCGAGCCGAAGACCGCCCTGGGCTTCGTCGACCACCGCGCGTTGCGCGAGAAGACGGCCGAGCTGTTCGAGCGGCTCAATATCCGCATCGATCCCGAGATCAATGTCGGCGAATTGTCGGTCGCAAACCGCCAGATGGTCGAGATCGCCAAGGCAGTTTCCTATGAATCCGACGTGCTCATCATGGACGAGCCGACCTCGGCGCTGACCGACCGCGAGGTCGAGCACCTGTTCCAGATCATCCGGGCGCTGAAGGCCGAGGGGAAGGGCATCGTCTACATCACGCACAAGATGAACGAGCTGTTCGAGATCGCCGACGAGGTCTCGGTGTTCCGCGACGGCCATTATATCGGCACGCACAGGGCTGCAGAGGTGACCCGCGACGACATCATCCGCATGATGGTCGGCCGCGAGATCACCCAGATGTTTCCCAAGGAGGAGGTGCCGATCGGCGATGTCGTCCTGTCGGTGAAAAACCTCACGCTGAAAGGCGTCTTCCACGATATCTCCTTCGATGTGCGCGCCGGCGAGATCCTGGGCATTGCCGGGCTCGTCGGATCGGGCCGCTCCAATGTCGCCGAAGCGCTGTTCGGCGTCACGCCGGCCACATCGGGCGAGATTTCGATCAATGGACGGACTGTCGATATCAAGACACCGGCGGTGGCCATGCGCTACGGCATGGCGTTCCTCACCGAGGATCGCAAGGATACCGGCTGTTTCCTCGTCCTCGACATTCTCGAGAACATGCAGATGGCAGTGCTGCGCGACCGCTATGTCAAGCGCGGCTTCGTGTCGGAAGCCGAGATCACGCGCGAGTGCGAACGCATGCGCGAGGCGCTGCGCATCAAGACGCCCGATCTCAACGAGCGGATCGAAAACCTCTCCGGCGGCAACCAGCAGAAGGTGCTGATCGGCCGCTGGCTGCTGACGCGGCCGCGCATCCTCATTCTCGATGAGCCGACGCGCGGCATCGATGTCGGGGCCAAGGCGGAGATACACCGGCTGATCACCAGGCTCGCCGGCGAGGGCGTCGCCGTCATCATGATCTCGTCGGAAATGCCTGAAGTGCTCGGCATGAGCGACCGCATCATGGTGATGCATGAAGGGCGCGTGACCGGTTTCCTCGATCGCGCCGAAGCCAGCCAGGTCAAGATCATGGAACTGGCCGCGCAATGATCTCATCACGCTATAGAACCGGGAGGGAGCAATGGCGATGGAACAGGTAACGCAAACCGCGCAGCAGCTGGAAAAGCCGCGGCAACGGCGCAAGATGCCGTCGGAGGCGAATATCTTTCTGGTGCTGATCGGCATCGCGCTGATCTTCGAGCTTCTGGGCTGGCTCCTCGTCGGCCAGAGCTTCCTTTTCAACAGGCAGCGCCTGGTGGTGATGATCCTTCAGGTCTCCGTCATCGGCATCATCTCCGTCGGCGTGACGCAGGTCATCATAACAGGCGGCATCGATCTCTCGTCCGGCTCCGTGGTGGGGTTGACCGCGATGGTCGCCGCCAGCCTTGCCCAGACATCCGATTACGCCCGGGCGGTCTATCCCGCGCTGACCGACATGCCGGTTCTTGTACCCGTGCTGGCGGGGCTCGCCGCCGGCGCGGTGGCCGGCCTCATCAACGGTAGCCTCATCGCCTATACGGGCATCCCGCCCTTCATCGCCACGCTGGGCATGATGGTCGCCGCCCGCGGCATGGCCAAATGGTATACGCGCGGTCAGCCGGTCTCGATGCTCAGCGACAATTATGCCGCCATCGGCTCCGGTATATGGCCGGTGGTGATCTTCCTCGTGGTGGCGCTCATCTTCCATATCGCGCTGCGCTACACGCGCTACGGCAAGTTCACCTATGCCATCGGCGCCAATATGCAGGCCGCGCGCGTTTCGGGCATCGATGTCGGCCGGCATCTGATCAAGGTCTATGCCATTGCCGGCCTGCTCTCGGGCCTTGCCGGCGTGGTGCTCTCGGCTCGCGCCATCTCCGGCCAGGCGGGCATGGGCGTCGCCTATGAGCTCGACGCCATCGCCGCCGCCGTCATCGGTGGCACCTCGCTGTCGGGCGGCGTTGGCCGCATCACCGGCACCGTCATCGGCACCATCATCCTTGGCGTCATGACATCGGGCTTCACCTTCCTGCGCATCGATGCCTATTATCAGGAGATCGTCAAAGGCATCATCATTGTCGCGGCCGTCGTCGCCGACCAGTATCGCCAGCGCAAACGGCGAAAAGCATAGCCGAAAAATTGCAAAAACCGCATGAAAAAACCCGAAAAACGGATGTGTTTTTCGGGTTTTTTCTCGGAAAAGTTTCAGAATTCTTCCATCAGAATCCGTCCGCCGTCCTGCCGTGGCCGGTCCGGTTATGCCCGGATGCCGAGCGCAGGATAAGACCCGCTTCCTTTGCCGCATGGACGAAGGCCCGGCGCGCCTTGGTGACCGATTTCAGGCCGTCCAGCGCGTCGAGGCAGGTCTGCAGCGCTTGCCGGTAGGTACGGCCATGGTTGCGCGGCCAGTAGGTCTTGAGGCATTCGACGGCCTCCCAGGTGCTGGCCACGACGCGGCTGCGTGCCTCGCCGATGCGAATGACCACGGGAACGGGGAAACGTTTGTCGTCCATCGCTTTCTCCATTTTGAAAACGTTGCGGAAGGCGGGTAAGCCCGATGTGACCCCAAGCCAAATCCAACTATGAACGCATGAACCAATCTCTCGTTCCCTTGAGATATGGCGAAAATTCCGGCTTTAAAGACCGGGGCTGAAACTTTTTGTCCGTGCCACGAAATGGCCGCTCCCGTGCCCGAACGGCGCGCTTCTGTTGTGAAAAAAATCCAATAATCACAATATATTGCTGCAATGCAGTATTTTCGAAGTTCTTGCGGTTGTCTCGTTCAGACGTCCGAACTACCTTTAGGCCCATGTCCGTAAAAGAGCATGACCCGATGGCCAGTCCTCCCATGACCGCACCATCCGAAGTCCCTGCCTTTGGTTTGCCCGACGGCAGCCCCGGTTCCCTCGATGGCTGGGCGATTTTCCTCGATATCGACGGAACATTGCTCGATATCGCCGAAACGCCGGAGGCCGTGCGGGTTCCCGAAGACCTTATCCGCGATCTTTCCGCTCTCTCGCACAAGCTCGACGGTGCGCTGGCGCTGGTCACCGGCCGTTCGATAGAATTCGTCGATGAGATCTTTCACGGCGCGCGCTTTCCCGTCGCCGGTCTGCATGGCGCGGAATACCGTGATGCCATGGGCAATGTAAACCACATCGAGCTCACCCAGGATTTCCTGCGGGCGAAGGAGGTGCTCAAGGAGCGGGCGCTTGACTGGCCTGAGGTTCTCGTCGAGGACAAGCGTGCGGCGATCGCCGTGCATTACCGCCAGGCGCCGCAATTCGAGCCGGACATGCAGGCGCTCATGCGGGAGATCGCTGCGATTGCCGGCCCGCGCTGGACCCTGCAGCAGGGCAAGATGGTCACCGAATTGCGGCCCGCCACCCATGACAAGGGCTATGCGCTAAAAGCCTTCATGGCCGACCCGCCCTTTTCGGCGCGGCACCCGCTCGCCTTTGGCGATGACGTAACCGACGAAGCGATGTTCAGGGCGGCCAATGCCGCTGACGGTCTGTCAGTGAGGATCGGCGGCTCGCCGGACGGAACCTCTGCGGCAAGACTTTACATGGAATCCCCCGCTATCTTGCGATCCTGGCTATCGGAAATTGCACAATGAATAATCCAAATCCCTTTGCGAACGCTTCTTCCCTCGATCTGAAACAGCTCCCCTCGCTCGATATGGGCGTCATAGGCAATTCCGCCGCCGCCGCCCTGATCGACCGCTACGGCAAGCTCGTCTGGATGTGCATGCCGCGTCTCGACGGCGACCCGATCTTCTGCAGCCTTCTCGGCCAAGGCAATCCGGAGCAGGAGGGCGGCGACTGGGCGATCGAGATCGACAATCTCGTCTCCAGCCAGCAGAGCTATATGCGCAACACCGCAGTGCTCGAAACGGTGCTGACCGACGAGAAGGGCAACAGCCTGCGCATCCGCGATTTCGCGCCTCGCTTCAAGCATCACGACCGCATTTTCCGGCCGATGGCCGTCATCAGGCTGGTCGAGCCCATTGTCGGCACGCCACGCATGACGATGCGATTGCGCCCGCGCTATAATTATGGCGCCGCCGTTCCCGAGACGACGCGCGGCTCCAACCACCTGCGTTTCCTGACCGGCCCGCAGGTGGTTCGTCTCACCACGGATGCGCCGATCGGCTTTGTCCAGGAAGAGACCCCCTTCATCGTCGATCGCCCCTATGCCTTTGTTCTCGGCCCCGATGAGACATTGCAGGAATCGCCAATGCGCGTGGCGAAGGATTTCCTCGACGAGACCTGCAATTACTGGATCGAGTGGGTGCGCTATCTCTCCCTGCCGGTGGACTGGCAGGATGTCGTCATCCGCGCGGCCATTACGCTGAAGCTCTGCGCCAACGAGGAGACGGGCGGCATCGTCGCCGCGCTCACCACCTCCATTCCCGAATATGGCGCAAGCGGCCGCACATGGGACTACCGCTTCTGCTGGCTGAGGGATTCCTACTTCACGGTCAAGGCGTTGAACCGGCTCGGCGCGACCAAGACCATGGAAGATTACCTGCGCTATGTCTCCAACATTGCCGCCGGCTCTCCCGATGGTTATCTCCAGCCGCTGTTCGGACTCGGCCTCGAGCGCCGGTTCGACGAGGAACTGATGGCGAGCCTCCCCGGCTATCGCAATCTCGGCCCGGTGCGCAGCGGCAATGCCGCCTATATGCAGGTGCAGAACGATGGCTACGGCTCGGTCATCCTCGCCATCGCGCAGTGCTTCTTCGATGAACGGCTGCCGACCATGGGTGACGAGGCGCTGTTCCGCAGCCTCGAGCCGCTTGGCGAACAGGCGGCTGTGCGCTGGAATCAGCCGGATGCCGGCCTATGGGAGTTCCGCACCCGCAATGGCGTCCACACCCATTCCAGCGTCATGTGCTGGGCCGCCTGCGACCGGCTGGCGCGCATCGCCGCCAAGCTCGGCATCGAGGACCGCGCCGCCCACTGGCGCCAGGTCGCCCAGGCGATCCGCGAGGAAACACTCGCCCGCGCCTGGAATGCCGAGAAGGGCTTTTTCGCCTCCGCCTTCGGTGGCGAGGATCTCGATGCCTGCCTGCTCCTTATGCCGGAAGTCGGCATAGTGCCGCCATCCGATCCGCGTTTCCTGGCAACGCTCGACGCGGTTGAAAAACATCTGCGTTTCGGCAATCATCTCTATAGATACCGCACGCCGGATGATTTCGGCGAGCCGGAGACGGCTTTTACGGCCTGCACATTCTGGCTGATCGAAGCCCTGGCCCGCGTCGGGCGCACGGAAGACGCCCGCGCCGTTTTCGAGGAAGTGCTGGCGCACCGCAACCATCTGGGTCTGCTTTCCGAAGGATTGCACGTCGATACCGGAGAATTGTGGGGCAATTTTCCGCAGACCTACTCCATGGTCGGCCTCATCAACGCCGCCATGCACCTTTCGCGTTCATGGGAGGAGGTATTGTGAGGGAGGAGTCATCATGAGCCGACTTGTTGTCATCTCCAACCGGGTCCCGCTCCCGGATAAAAGCGGCACCGCCCCCGCAGGCGGTCTTGCCGTCGCGCTTCAGGCAGCACTCGAGGAGCGCGGCGGCGTATGGATGGGCTGGTCCGGGAAAACGACATCCTCCCGCGAGAAGGCCGGCATCAACATTCAGGAGCACGGCAAGATCACCTATGCCCTGGTCGATTTGAGCCGCAAGGATGTCGACGAATATTATGCGGGCTTCGCCAACCGCGTTCTCTGGCCGCTCTGCCACTACCGTCTGGACCTGACCGAATATGCGCGCAAGGACATGGCGGGCTATTTCCGGGTCAACCGCCTCTTCGCCCATCATCTCGCGCCCCTTGTTGAGCCCGACGACATGATCTGGGTGCATGATTATCACCTGATCCCGCTCGCCTCGGAACTGCGCCAGATGGGCCTGAAGAACCGTATCGGCTTCTTCCTGCATATCCCCTGGCCGCCGGCGGACGTGCTGTTCACGCTTCCCGTCCATGAGACGATCATGCGCGGGCTCGCCTCCTACGACGTGGTCGGCTTCCAGACCAGCCACGATGTCGAGAATTTTGCCGGATGCCTCCGGCGCGAGGGTATCGGCCGGGAAATCGGCAACGGCCTTTTCGAGGCTTATGGCCATGTCTTCCGGGCCGAAGTGTTTCCGATCGCCATCGATACGGCAGCCTTTGCCCATGTCGCGCAGAATGCACAGCGCCATGCCATGGTGCAGCGCATGCAGAAAAGCCTCGGCGAGCGCGACCTGATCATCGGTGTCGACCGGCTCGATTATTCCAAGGGCATCACCAACCGCATCGAGGCCTTCGAGCATTTCATCACCAACAATCCCGGCAGCCAGGGCAAGGTGACCTTCCTGCAGATCACGCCGAAATCCCGTTCCGAAGTGCCGGAATATGAGGAGATGCAGCGTACGGTGGCCGAACTTGCCGGCCGGGTGAACGGCGCGGTCAGCGCGGTTGACTGGGTGCCGATTCGCTATGTCAACCGCTCCATCGGCCGCAATGTGCTCGCCGGTCTCTACCGCATGGCGCGGGTCGGGCTGGTGACGCCGCTGCGCGACGGCATGAACCTCGTCGCCAAGGAATATGTCGCCGCCCAGCGTGCCGAGGATCCAGGCGTTCTCATCCTGTCGCGCTTTGCCGGCGCCGCGCGTGAGCTCGACGGCGCATTGCTGGTCAACCCCTATGATATCGAGGCGGTGTCGAACGCCATCGCCCGCGCGCTTTCCATGCCGCTCGAGGCGCGCCGCGAGCGCTGGAACCAGATGATGCCGCATCTCCTGGAGCACGATGTCTCCCGCTGGTGCGAGGATTTCCTGAAAGTCCTCGCCGCCGAACCGGGCGGTACGACGGGTGCCGACCAGGCCGCCTGAGCCTCTGTCCCGCACGGATTCGGAAAGGCCCGCTTGTTTGCGGGCCTTTTCTCCTTTAGGCGGTTGGTTCCATGAAGATTCTTGCTGTCGATACCGCCGCCAATCTCTGTGCCGCCGCCATCTATGATGCGGATGAGGCGCGTGTGCTCGCCGCCGTCAGCGAAAATATCGGCAAGGGCCATGCCGAAGTGCTGATGGGCTATATCGAGCGCGCGCTGGATGAGGCCGGGACGAGTTTTGCCGAAATCGGCCGGATCGCCGTCAATGTCGGGCCGGGGTCTTTCACCGGGGTGCGTATCGGCGTTTCGGCGGCGCGCGGCTTCGCGCTGGCGCTCGGATGCCCCGCCATCGGCGTCACAGCCTTCGAGGCGCTGGCGGTGGAAGCGCGTGATGCCAACCCGGGAAAGCCGGTTCTGGTGGCGATCGACGCACATCGCGGTGAAATCTATGCGCAGCTTTTCGGGGCAGACGGCAAGCCTGCAGGCGAGCCGTTGGCAGGACAGCCGGACGATGTGCTGGCGCTTCTCTCGCAAGCTTCTCAAGGCTTGGTGATCACCGGTTCGGCGGCGCCGATCATCAACGAAACGCTTGGTCAAAAACCGTTTCCCGTTGTGAGCCAGGCCGCCACCGGCAGCATCGAAACGATCGCGCGGATCGCCGCCGGCCGGGCGCCGGGAGAAGCGCCGAAGCCGCTCTATCTGCGCGGGGCCGACGCCAAGCCGCAGACGGGCTTCGCCCTGCCACGGAAGAGTGCGTCATGATCAGCCTCTCATTCGGTCCGTTCGCGCGCAGAAACTTCGCCATCGAGCCGCTTGCAGCGACCGATTGCCCGCATCTCTCCCGCATCCATGTCGAGACCTTCCGGCATCCCTGGAGCGAGGAGGATTTCCACGCCCTTATAGGGCAGGATACCGTCTTCGGCTTCATCGCGCGCGAGGAGGGCAGGCCGGGCAGCGCGGCGGGCTTCGTGCTGGCGCGTCTTGTTGTCGACGAGGCGGAGATATTGACCATCGCGGTTTCGCCGACCGTGCAGCAAAAGGGCGTGGGGCGCGCGCTGATGGATGCGGTTCTGCGTCATCTCCATCATGAGCGGGCGCGCAGCCTGTTTCTGGAAGTCGATCAGGCCAATGTCGCCGCGCAGGCGCTCTATCGCCGCCTCGGCTTTGCCAAGGTGGGCGACCGCCCGGCCTATTACGAGACCGAAGGGGGCCGGTCGGCGGCGCTGATCCTGCGCCGCGATTTGGGGCGATGATGGGCGGTCTGCGCTTGGGCCTCGTGCTGATCGGTTTTGCCGCCCTCGTCATGGCGACGATGCCGCTCCAGTATCTTTTCCTCAAAACCGGAATGGCGCTGCGGGACCGCCTGCCGCGCTTCTTCCACCGTGTTCTGGCGCGGCTCCTTGGCTTTCGCATAAAAACCTATGGCGAGATGGCAAGGGACAGGCCCCTGCTCCTCATCTCGAACCATATATCGTGGAGCGATATCACTGTCCTTTCCACGGTGGGGGACGTCTCCTTCATCGCCAAGACGCAGGTGCGAGACTGGCCGCTCTTCGGCACATTCGCGATCCTGCAGCGTTCCGTCTTCGTCGAGCGAGAACGGCGCGGCAAGACGGGCGAGCAGGCGTCGGAGATCGCCACGCGTCTTGCGGCGGGCGATGTCATGGTGCTCTTCGCGGAAGGGACCACATCGGATGGAAATCGTATCCTGCCGTTCAAGACCTCGCTCTTCGGTGCGGCCAGTGCCGCGATCCGCGAGGCCGGCGTGGAGGCGGTGACGGTGCAGCCGGTGGCGATCGCCTATACCAGGCTTCACGGCATGCCGATGGGCCGCTATCATCGCCCCATCGCCTCCTGGCCCGGCGATGTCGAATTGCTGCCGCATCTCAAGACTATTCTTCGGGAAGGCGCGATCGATGTAGAGGTCCGCTTCGGCGAGCCGGTCGCCGTTACGGCGGGCACGGACCGCAAGGCGCTTGCCCGCACCATGGAAGGGCGTGTGCGCGCCATGCTGCAGACTTCGCTGATGGGGCGGGAGATGCAGAGCGAGGAGTAGCCTACTCCATGCAACCTATTCTCAATCGCGCGGAAAAGCGTTAAAAGCCCCCCGATGAAGGACAAAAACACCCTCCCGATCCACGAAGCCGCCGCTGCGGCGCCCGTGTCCAATGCCCGCAAGGTCTTCGTCAAGACCTATGGCTGCCAGATGAACGTCTATGACAGCCAGCGCATGGCCGACAGCCTGGCCGAGCAGGGCTATGTCTCCACGCAGACGCCTGAAGAGGCCGATCTGGTGCTGCTCAATACCTGCCATATCCGGGAGAAGGCGTCGGAGAAGCTTTATTCGGCGCTTGGCCGCCTGCGCAAGATGAAGGACGAACGGGCCGCGGACGGTAAGGAAATGCTGATCGGCGTCGCCGGCTGCGTCGCACAGGCCGAGGGCGAGGAGATCATCCGGCGTGCGCCTTCGGTCGATCTCGTCATCGGCCCTCAGACCTATCACCGCCTGCCGCAGGCACTGACCCGTGTCGGCCGCGGCGAGAAGGTGGTCGAGACCGAATATGCCATCGAGGACAAGTTCGAGCATCTGCCCGCGCCGAAGAAGGAGCGGGTAGCGAGCCGCGGTGTCTCGGCCTTCCTGACGGTGCAGGAGGGCTGCGACAAGTTCTGCACCTTTTGCGTCGTGCCCTATACGCGCGGCTCTGAGATTTCCCGCCCCGTCTCGCAGATCGTTGCCGAGGCCGAGAAGCTCGCCGCCGCAGGCGTCCGCGAGTTCACGCTTCTCGGCCAGAACGTCAATGCCTGGCATGGCGAGGGCGAGGATGGCCGCGAATGGGGCTTGGGCGAACTCCTGTTCCGCCTGGCGGAAATTCCGGGGATCGCCCGGCTGCGCTACACCACCAGCCATCCGCGCGACATGGATGATGCGCTGATATCAGCCCATCGTGATCTGGACCAGCTGATGCCCTATCTGCACCTGCCGGTGCAGGCGGGCTCCGATCGCATCCTGAAGGCCATGAACCGCAGGCATACGGCCGCCGATTATCTCAGGCTCGTCGAGCGCATCCGCGCCGCGCGCCCCGACATTGCCCTCTCTGGTGATTTCATCGTCGGCTTCCCCGGCGAGACGGAGGAAGATTTCGAGGCGACGATGCGGCTGGTGCGCGACGTCACCTATGCCCAGGCCTATTCCTTCAAATATTCACCGCGCCCCGGCACGCCGGGCGCCGATCTCCCCGATCATGTCGACGAGGCGGTGAAGGACTATCGGCTGCAGCGGCTGCAGGCGCTCCTGACCGAGCAGCAGCAGGCCTTCCAGACCAGCATGATCGGCAGGACGATGGATGTGCTGCTTGAGAAGCCCGGTCGCCTGCCCGGCCAGATGGTCGGTCGCTCGCCGTGGCTGCTGCCCGTAATTGTTGGTGAAAACCCCGAAGAAATCGGCGACATTATCGATGTACGAATCATCGCCACCGGAACCAACAGCCTTGTGGCCGAGGCGATGACGGGTGAAAGCGCCCCCATGGCGCTGGATAGTGTCGATGCGTGATACTCAATCATGAGGAGAGCCGGTTGAACGCCACCGAAAAGCTGAAATCAGCCCCCGCCGGGGCCTCGGACATGGCGCATATCGTACTGACATTCGACAACAACCGGCTGGCCAGCGCGCTCTTCGGCCAGTTTGACGAAAACCTCGCCCGCATCGAGCAGAAGCTCGGCGTCGATGTGCGATCCAAGGGCAACCAGCTCTCGATCCGCGGCGAGCCGGGCGCGACCGAGCAGGCGCGCCGCACGCTGGACCAGCTCTACAGCCTCGTCCAGAAGGGGCACGAGCTGACGGTATCGGATGTCGACGGGGCGATCCGCATGGCGATCGCCGCCGATGATCAGCTGACGCTGCCCACGATGGAAAACAAGAGCAGGCAGGCCGCCGCCCAGATATCGACGCGCAAGAAGACGATCTTCGCCCGCACGCCGACGCAGGACGCCTATATGCGCGCGCTCGACCGTTCGGAGCTGGTCTTCGGCGTCGGCCCTGCCGGCACCGGCAAGACCTATCTGGCCGTCGCCCATGCCGCCATGCTCCTGGAGCGCGGCCTCGTGGAGCGCATCATCCTGTCGCGCCCCGCCGTGGAGGCGGGCGAGCGGCTCGGCTTCCTGCCAGGCGACATGAAGGAGAAGGTCGATCCCTATCTGCGCCCGCTCTATGATGCGCTCTACGACATGATGCCGGCCGACAAGGTCGAGCGGGCGCTGACGGCGGGCGTCATCGAGATCGCGCCGCTCGCCTTCATGCGCGGCCGCACGCTGGCCCATGCCGCCGTCATCCTCGATGAGGCGCAGAACACGACATCCATGCAGATGAAGATGTTCCTGACCCGCCTCGGCGAGAACGCGCGCATGATCGTAACAGGCGATCCGAGCCAGATCGATCTGCCGCCGGGCCAGAAATCCGGTCTCGTCGATGCGCTGCGCATCCTCGACGGCGTGCCGGGCATTGTCACCGTGCGCTTCAGCGAGGCCGATGTCGTGCGCCATCCCCTGGTCGCGGCGATCGTCACCGCCTATGACCGGGATGCGAAAGGACATGCGAAGACGTGACCGGGCGCCGTCTTTCGCGGGACAGGATAGTTTGATCGATATCGATATACTGATCGAGGCGGAAGGCTGGCCGGACGAGGCGGCGCTGCGCCGCCTTGCCGAGCGCGCCGTTGCCGCTGCCTGGCAGGCGCTCGGATATGACGAGGTGGAGACCGAGCTCAGCATCGTGTTCACCGATGATGCCTCGATCCGTGAGCTCAATGCCGAGTGGCGGGGCAAGGACAAGCCGACCAATGTGCTTTCCTTTCCCGCCTTCCCGGTAAAGGCGGGCGATTGTCCGGGGCCGATGCTGGGCGATATCGTCATCGCCCGCGAAACGGTGGAGCGTGAGGCGGCACTGGAAATGAAGCCGTTCGATCACCATCTCACACATCTGGTGGTGCACGGCCTCCTGCATCTTCTCGGCTATGATCACGAAGATGAAGAGGAAGCGGAGGAGATGGAGGGCTGGGAGCGCCGGATTCTCGAAGCGCTTGCCATCCCCGATCCTTATGCTGTATCGCAGAAAGACGATGAAACCGATTGACCATGCCTGACCTGACAGACCAACCTCCCCCTGCTGCCGAAGCCGCGCAGGCAAACGACGCCGAAGGGCAGAGTAGGCAGCGGCCATCCCAGGCCGAAAAGCGCTCGCTCCTTTCAGGCATTTTCCCCTTCCTTCGTTCCCGGCAGGGCCATTCCCTTCGCAAGGATCTGGCCGAAGCCCTTTCCGACAAGGCCGGCACCGACGCGGCGTTCTCGCCCGAGGAACGCGCGATGCTCAACAACATCCTGCGGTTGCGGGAGATCCGCGTCGAGGATGTGATGATCCCGCGCTCCGATATCGAGGCGGTCGAGATCGCCACGACGCTCGGCGAGGTGCTGGAATTGTTCGAGCAGTCCGGCCATTCGCGCATGCCGGTCTATTGCGATTCGCTCGATGATCCGCGCGGCATGATCCATATCCGCGACGTGCTCGGCCATATCACCCGACTGGCCCGCCAGAGGAACGGCCGCCGCCCCGCCGCCCAGCGCAAAAATGGCACCGCTGCGCCCAAGCCTGCGCTCAAGACGGCGAAGCTGGATCTCAGCCGCGTCGATCTCGACAAGACGATCGGCGAGCTGAACCTGATGCGCAAGGTGCTGTTCGTGCCGCCTTCCATGCAGGCGAGCAGTCTGATGGCGCGGATGCAGGCAAGCCGCATCCAGATGGCGCTGGTCATCGATGAATATGGCGGCACCGACGGGCTGGTCTCGCTTGAGGATATCGTCGAAATGGTGGTCGGCGATATCGAGGACGAGCATGACGACGAGGAAGTCATGATCTCGGAGGAGGCGGACGGCGTTTTCATCGTCGATGCCCGCGCCGATCTCGACGAGCTTGCCGAGAGGATCGGCCCGAAATTCGTCGTCGGTGAGCACGGTGAGGATGTCGATACGGTCGGCGGCCTGATCTTTTCGGTGCTCGGCCGCATTCCCATCCGCGGCGAGGTGGTCCAGGCGGTGCCGGATTTCGAGTTCCATGTGCTGGAAGCCGATCCCCGCCGCATCCGCAAGGTGCGCATCGTGCCGCTGCGCACGGCCGAACGCCGCCGTCGCCCGCTCCGTCCGGTCAAGACGGAGCCGGACGCCGAAAGTACCGCGGCCGAAGGTGAGGGCTAGCGAATCCGTTCCGCCGATGATTGGCAGAAGACCGCAGCGCTGTTAGGGTCGATCAATGGAATCCGTTGTCGCCCTCTTCATCCTTGAGCGGAAGATGGTCGGCAGACCAGAGGGCGATGAATGACAGGGGCGGATATTCCCATCCTTCGGAAGGATCAGGCGAGACCCTCCACGCAATTGATCGGCAGGCTTTCCGGCAGGATCATATTGCTGAGCGGATGGCGCCGGGCGCTTGCGGCTTTCCTCGCCGGCGCCTTGGCGACGCTTGCCCAGCCGCCCTATGATTTCTTTGCCGTCTGCCTCATCTCCTTCCCGGTCCTGGTCTGGCTGATCGATGGTGCCGTCGATGCCGCCGATGGCATATGGCTGCGCCGCGCTTTGCCGGCCGCCGTCGTCGGCTGGTGGTTCGGCTTCGGCTATTTCGTGGCCGGCCTCTGGTGGATCGGCGCCGCACTCCTCATCGATGCGCAGAATTTCGCCTGGGCGCTGCCGCTTGCCGTGCTCGGCCTGCCGGCTTTCCTCGCCTTCTTCTATGCGCTGGCCACGCTGATCGCCCGTCTCTTCTGGTCGGACGGGCTGGGCCGCATTTTCGCGCTCGCCCTGGGCTTCGGCATTGCCGAATGGCTGCGCGCCTTCGTGCTGACCGGCTTTCCCTGGAATGCCATCGGCTATGCGGCCATGCCCGTGCCGCTTCTGATGCAGTCGGACGCCGTGGTCGGGCTCTATGGCATGAATGCGCTTGCCGTTTTCGTCTTCGCCTCGCCCGCGCTTCTGGCGGATAAGCGACATCGCCGGGCAGGTCTCGTGCTGGCGCTGGCGCTTGTCGCCGCCCATGTCGGCTTCGGCTTCTACCGGCTGCACAATGCGCCGACCATTGCCGAAGAGGCCGCCGGCGATGGCGTGCGCGTCCGCATCGTCCAACCGTCGATAGCCCAGACCGCGAAATGGGATAATGCCTCCCGTCGCACCATCTTTGACAAGCATATCGCGCTGACGGAGGCGCCGCCGAAACCGGGCGAGCCGAAGCCCTCCGTCATCGTCTGGCCGGAAACTTCCATCCCCTATATCCTGACGCGGACGCCGGAGGCGCTGGCGCGCATCGGCGATACCCTGTCGGATGGTCAGGTGCTCCTGGCCGGCGTTGTGCGCGAGGAGCAGCAGCCGGGCGCTGCCGAGCCGCTCTATTACAATTCCATCTACGCCATCAACGACCGGGGCGAGATCACCGACGCGGTGGACAAGGTGCATCTCGTGCCCTTCGGCGAATATCTGCCACTTGAGAAATGGCTGCGGGGATTGGGCCTTCAGGAAGTGGTGGAAATGCCCGGCGGCTTCACCATGGCCACACGCCGCCATTCGCTGCAGGTGACTGACACTTTGTCCTTCCTGCCGCTCATCTGCTATGAGGCGATCTTCCCTTCCGAGCTCGCCTATAGCGGAAAAAAGGCCTCGGCGATCCTCAACGTCACCAACGATGCCTGGTATGGCGATACGCCCGGCCCATACCAGCATTTCCGCCAGGCGCAGCTTCGTGCGGTGGAGCAGGGACTGCCTCTGATCCGCGCCGCCAATAACGGCTTGTCGGCAGTCGTTGATCCCTATGGTCGAATCACCGATGGCCTCGCGCTCGATGCGGTGGGCGTCATCGATGCTTCCCTACCGTCAGGAGTTGACCCGTTTTGGGGCACCCCTCCGGGCTCGACACAAACATGGGGAATTTTAATAGTCCTGCTGGCCATTTCATGGGGTTTTGCGGTGGTATCCCAAAGGCCTCTCGATTGACATCGCATATTTGATACTATGTTATGCGGCCGCGACAAATGTTCCAAAAATCATTTGTCCGACTACCTCCCAGACAGTAATATTTTGATCTGTTCGCCGTAGGACAGATGATGCCGAAGGCTCGCATCGGCGAGGAGCAACCATTGATGATTGAGAACAAGAAGAAACCAAATCCCATCGATGTTCATGTCGGAAGCCGCATTCGCTTGCGCCGGAACATGCTGGGCCTCAGTCAGGAAAAACTGGGAGAAAGCCTCGGGATCACCTTCCAGCAGATCCAGAAATATGAGAAGGGCACCAACCGCGTCGGTGCCAGCCGCCTCCAGGCCATTTCGGCGATCCTCAACGTCCCCGTATCGTTCTTCTTCGAGGACGCACCGGGCAGCACTACCCCCGGCACCGGCAGCTTTGGCGAGGACAGCGAAGCAACCTATGTGGTCGATTTCCTCAACTCCAATGAAGGTGTGCAGCTGACCCGTTCCTTCACCAAGATCTCCGACCCCAAGGTCAGGCGCAAGATCATCGATCTGGTGAAATCGCTGGCCGACGATAACGAGTAAGATTACCGCCTCGTGCGGGACAAATTTCCTCTGTCCGGCGGCCCTGCGAAACGAATCTCCATTGACGGTTCCTGCCTATATTGGCAAACACATGATGGCCGCTCCGGCCATCGTTCTGTCTGCGGAATAGTCTTCGCAGGACTTTCAAGAGGGGTTTCCCGTGCTACGCAGTTCCTATCTCTTTACCAGCGAATCCGTATCCGAAGGTCATCCGGACAAGGTTTGCGATCGCATTTCCGATGAAATCGTGGACATGATCTACAAGGAGGCGCGTAAAGTCGGCGTCGATCCCTGGACTGTCCGCATCGCCTGCGAAACGCTCGCCACCACCAACCGCGTCGTCATCGCCGGTGAGGTGCGCGTGCCCGACACGCTTTTGAAGAAGGACAAGGACGGCAATATCCTGAAGGATGCCAGGGGCAATCCGATCATTAATCCTTCCCGCTTCCGCTCCGTCGCCCGCCGCGCCATCCGCGACATCGGTTACGAGCAGGAAGGCTTCCACTGGAAAACGGCCAAGATCGACGTGCTCCTGCATTCGCAGTCGGCCGATATCGCGCAAGGCGTCGACAATGCAGCCGACCGGCAGGGCGAGGAAGGCGCGGGCGACCAGGGCATCATGTTCGGCTATGCCTGTCGCGAGACGCCGGATCTCATGCCGGCGCCGATCTATTATTCCCACAAGATCCTGGAGCTTCTCGCCGCCGCCCGCCACAAGGGCGAGGGCGACGCCGGCAAGCTCGGTCCCGATGCCAAGAGCCAGGTGACCGTGCGCTATGTCGACGGCAAGGCCGCCGAGGTGACGCAGATCGTGCTCTCGACCCAGCACCTCGATCCCAACTGGGATTCGAAGAAGGTGCGCGAGGTGGTCGAGCCCTATATCCGCGAGGCGTTCGGCGATCTTCCGATTGCGGCCAACTGCAACTGGTACATAAACCCGACCGGCAAGTTCGTCATCGGCGGGCCGGATGGCGATGCCGGTCTGACCGGGCGCAAGATCATCGTGGATACCTATGGTGGCGCGGCCCCGCATGGCGGCGGTGCTTTCTCAGGCAAGGATACCACCAAGGTCGACCGTTCGGCCGCCTATGCCGCGCGCTATCTGGCCAAGAATGTGGTTGCCGCCGGCCTGGCCGATCGCTGCACCATCCAGCTCTCCTACGCCATCGGCGTTGCCCAGCCGCTGTCGATCTATGTCGATCTGCACGGCACGGGCCGGGTGCCGGAAGCGACGGTGGAAGGCGCCATCCGCGAGGTCATGGATCTTTCGCCGTCGGGCATTCGCAAGCATCTCGACCTGAACCGGCCGATCTATGCCCGCACCTCGTCCTACGGCCATTTCGGCCGCAAGCCGGGACGCGACGGTTCCTTCTCCTGGGAGAAGACTGACCTGGTCAAGGCGCTCAGGGCTGCCGTTGCCATAGCGGCCTGATGCTCATGACGGATGAACCCCGCCGCCAGCGCGCGACCGAAGGCTTCTTCGGTCGCCGTCACGGCAAGCCTTTGCGGCCGTCGCAGCGCGCCAATCGCGAAGATCTGCTGCCGCGGCTGCGGCTTGATCCGGCGTTGCCGGCGCCGGCCGATCCGCGCTCGCTTTTCCCCATTCCGGTCAAAGGCGTGCGGCTTGAGATCGGCTTCGGCGGCGGGGAGCATCTGCTTCACGAGGCCCGGCGTTTTCCCGATATCGGTTTCATCGGCATCGAGCCCTTCGTCAACGGCATGGCCAAGCTGCTCTCTGCGGTGAAGCAGGAGCCGCTCGCCAATCTGCGCGTTTATGATGAGGATGCGACGCAGGTGCTCGACTGGCTGCCGTCTGCCTCGCTCGACGGCATCGATCTTTTCTATCCCGACCCCTGGCCGAAGAAGCGCCACTGGAAGCGGCGGTTTGTCAGCGACAAGAACCTTGATCGCTTCGCCCGTGTGCTGAAGCCGGGCGGCCGCTTCCGCTTCGCCTCGGATATCGAGTCCTATGTCAACTGGACGCTCCTGCACTGTCGCAGGCATGAGGCTTTCGAATGGCAGGCGGCCTCGTCAGCCGATTGGCATATGCCCTATGAGGGCTGGCCCGGCACGCGCTACGAGGCGAAGGCGATCCGTGAGGGTCGCCGCCCGGCCTATCTGACGTTCATTCGCCTTTGAAGCATTTTGCAGTCAGGTGGAATCACCTGACCTCAGCACAAATGCGGCAAAACAAACGGATAGAGCGGCAGCGCGAGCGAATGCGAGCGCATCCAGCTCTAACGCAGGCGGATCTTGCGGAATTCCACGGGATCAATGCCCAGGATTTCCAGATCGCGGGCGTTCGGTTGACGCCCTTCGCGGGTGGCGGAAGCAACGGCGATGGAGCTGCCGAAAATGGTGAGGAATTGCCCGATCCGGGCAGGCATTTGCCTGTAGGCCATGACTTCAAATCCTTGTTGCCAATGCATATATTGCGTTGCAACATAAATAACCCTTTGCGGGTGGGATTTGCAGGGCCAGTTGAGGCAGGGCTGCTATGCGCGGAGCGCAAGGACGATGCACCGGTTTTCGACCCGTAATTGATAAAATTTTAATGAATTTCGGCGGCGTGCCTTCCAAAGGCGTGTTCTTCCCGTCCCGCCCTTGAAAATCTCTGCCCTATCGGGTATATAAAGATCAAATTCTTGGTCGTTTAGAACAAGAGTGGGTCCGACCGGTCCCGCTCTTTTTTGTTACCTGACGACCGCTTATGCCAAAAAAGGGAATGAGTCCGGGTGACGGAAAAAGCTGCAAAGCTTCATGAAAACGAGCTCCACGAGAATGGAGCGCCTGCCGATAACGAGCGGATCATCCGCGAAACCGGCATCGACGCGCGCGTCGCGGCAATTGTCGAACCGGTGCTGGAGGCGCTGGGCTTTCGGCTGGTGCGGGTCCGGCTTTCCGGTCTTAACGGCCTGACGCTGCAGATCATGGCCGAGCGTTTCGACGGCACGATGACGGTGGAGGATTGCGAGCTCGTCAGCCGCACGGTCTCGCCGGTCCTTGATGTCGAGGATCCGATCGACCGCAAATATCACCTGGAAGTTTCTTCCCCCGGCATCGACCGGCCGCTGGTCCGCAAGTCCGATTTCGCCGACTGGCAGGGCCACATCGCCAAGGTCGAGACCTCGCTCATCCATAATGGCCGCAAGAAGTTCCGCGGACGCATCACGGCGGTCGACGGCGAAAGCGTGACAATCGAGAGCGATCAGGCGAGCTATGGCGGCGATCCGGTCGTGCAAATCCCGTTCGATCTGGTTGCCGATGCGCGGCTCATCCTGACCGACGATCTGATCCGCGACGCGCTTCGCAAGGACAAGGCGCTGCGCGAGGGCCGCATCCCAGATGACGGCGCTGGGTCGCTGGAAGAACCGGCAAAAGACGAAAACGGCGCGGGCGAAAGCGACGCAAGCAGGAATTGATCTTAACGATCTCAGGCGCCCGGCGATGAGGAAAATCGCGAGCGCGACACCAATGAGCAAGGCCAGTGTGAAGCGGTTTTCCGTCCGGACTTGCGATAAAAGGAGAGAACAATGGCAGTCAGTGCAAACAGGCTAGAGCTTCTGCAGATCGCCGATGCGGTCGCGCGCGAGAAGTCGATCGACCGCGAAATCGTCATCGCGGCGATGGCCGATGCCATCCAGAAGGCGGCGCGCTCACGCTACGGCCAGGAGACCAATATCCGTGCCGATATCAACGCGAAGACCGGCGAGATCAAGCTGCAGCGCCTTCTTGAGGTTGTCGACACCGTCGAGGACTACGCCACGCAGGTGTCGCTTGATGTGGCCCGCGAGCGCAATCCCGATGCACAGATCGGTGATTTCATCGCCGACCAGCTGCCGCCGATGGATTTCGGCCGCATCGCCGCCCAGTCGGCCAAGCAGGTCATCGTGCAGAAGGTGCGCGAGGCCGAGCGCGACCGGCAGTATGACGAATACAAGGACCGCGTCGGCGAGATCATCAACGGCACGGTCAAGCGCGTTGAATATGGCAATGTCATCGTCGATCTCGGCCGTGGCGAGGCGATCGTCCGCCGTGACGAGCTGATCCCGCGCGAGACCTTCCGCTATGGCGACCGTATCCGCGCCTATGTCTATGACGTGCGCCGCGAGCAGCGCGGACCGCAGATTTTCCTGTCGCGCACCCATCCGCAGTTCATGGCGAAGCTCTTCACCATGGAAGTGCCGGAAATCTATGACGGCATCATCGAGATCAAGTCGGTGGCTCGCGATCCGGGCTCGCGCGCCAAGATCGCGGTCGTCTCGCGCGATGCCTCCATCGATCCCGTCGGCGCCTGCGTCGGCATGCGCGGCTCGCGTGTCCAGGCGGTGGTCGCCGAACTGCAGGGCGAGAAGATCGACATCATCCCCTGGTCGCCGGATGCGGCTTCCTTCATCGTCAACGCCCTCCAGCCCGCTGAGGTGGCCAAGGTCGTGCTCGATGAGGATGCCGAACGTATTGAAGTTGTCGTCCCGGATGACCAACTATCTCTTGCGATCGGCCGTCGTGGACAGAACGTCCGCTTGGCATCGCAGCTCACCGGCTGGGACATCGACATTCTGACGGAGCAGGAAGAATCCGAACGCCGCCAGAAGGAATTCGTCGAGCGCTCGAACCTCTTCATGGATGCGCTCAACGTCGATGAGATGGTCGGCCAGGTGCTGGCCTCGGAAGGCTTTGCCTCGGTCGAGGAGATCGCCTTCGTCGATTCCGATGAGATTGCATCGATCGATGGTTTCGACGAAGATACGGCAAGCGAAATCCAGGAACGCGCCAGGGAATATCTCGACCGCATCGAGGCCGAGCGCGATCAGCGCCGCAAGGAGCTCGGTGTTTCGGATGAGCTGCGCGAACTGCCGGGGATCACCACAGCGATGCTGGTGGCTCTTGGCGAGGATGGCGTGAAGACCGTCGAGGATTTCGCGGGCTATGCCGTCGATGATCTGGTCGGCTGGCGCGAGCGCAAGGAAGGCGAAACGGTCAACCATCCCGGCGTGCTGACGCCGTTCGAGGTCTCGCGCGCCGATGCCGAGCAGATGGTCCTCGCCGCCCGCCTGCAGTGCGGCTGGATATCGGAAGAGGATCTGGTGAAGGACGAAGAGGAAGCCGCCGAGGAGATGGCGGGTGAGACGGCGGCCGAATAAGGCCGCCTGGCGTTCCGGATCGACCGGGACGCGGACGAAGAAGTGAGTGCGGGCGCGGGTTGCACCGGGAGTTGGAGTGTCGCGTGGGGCCGGAGATGAACGACAGGACCTGTATCGTCACGCGCGAAAGCGGTCCCGCCGAGAACATGATCCGGTTCGTGGCCGGGCCGGACGGCTCCGTCGTCCCCGACCTGAAGCGCAACCTCCCCGGCCGCGGCTGCTGGGTCACGGCGGAGCGGCGCTATGTGGATGAAGCGGTCCGCCGCAAGCTGTTCCCCCGCGCTCTGAAGGAGAGCGTGACGGCGCCTGATGAACTGGGCGCGCTAGTGGACCGGCTTCTGGTGAAATCCGCGCTCGGCAGCCTGTCGCTGGCGCGCAAGGCGGGCGCCGTGGTGACGGGTTCGGCCAAGGTCGATGCGGCCATACGCAGCGGCAAGGCGGTCATGGTGCTGCATGCGCTGGAGGCCGCCGCCGATGGCGTCAGAAAGATCGATCAGGCCCGTCGCGCGCTTGTTTATGCCGGCGGACCTGATATCCCCGCCCTGTCTCTTTTTACGGGAGACGAAATGGATTTGGCATTCGGGGGCGGAAATGTGATACATGCTGCCGTACTCGAAGGAATGGCGGCGACCGGGTTCGTCACGCGGGCGCGCCTGCTGCATCATTTTCGCGGCGGAAGCGCAACGAATTCGGATAGATATGCGGCTGATGCCGCGAAGGAAACGGAAACGGAATGAGCGATAGCAAATCGACCGACGACAAGACGCTGAGCGTCAATACGAAAAAGACGTTGACCCTGAAGCGGCCCGGCGTCGAGCAGAGCACCGTGCGGCAGAATTTCAGCCACGGGCGCACGAAGTCCGTTGTCGTTGAAACGAAGAAGCGCAAGTTTTCCCGGCCCGACGAGAAGCCGGAGGTGCAGGCTCCTGCCGCGCCGGCTGCTCAGCCGGTGACGAAGCCGCATGTCGCGCCGCACGCTGCGCCGCGCACCGAGACGCCGCCACCGCCGCGTCCCACCCCTGCGGACCGCTCCGGCATGGTGCTGAACACGCTTTCGCGCTCCGAAATCGAGGCGCGCCGCCGCGCGCTCGAGGGCGCCAAGGTGCGCGATGCCGAAGAGCGTGCGCGCGCCGCCGAGGAAGCGAAGCGCCGTGCCGAGGAAGAAGAGCGTCGTGCCAGGGAGCGCGAGGAATCCGCCCGCCGTCAGGCCGAGGAGGAAGCACGTCTCAAGGCCGAGGCCGAAGCGCGCAAGCGCGCCGAGGAAGAAGCCCGCAAGCGTGCGCCGGAGCAGGCGCCCGCACCGGAACCCGCTGCCGCCAAGCCTGCAGCGCCGCTGCGCAAGGCGCCTCTCGTCGCCGATGAGGAGGAGGAGCGTCGCGGTCCCGCCGGTGCGCGCCGTGGTGCCCCCGCCAAGCCGGAAGTTCGCACGCCCAAGGTCACCAAGACCGACGATGATCGCCGCCGCGGCAAGCTCACCCTGACCAGCGCGCTCGACGACGAGGGCGCCCGCGGGCGTTCCCTGTCGGCCATGCGCCGCCGTCAGGAAAAAGCCAAGCGCGCCATGCATCAGGAGAACCGTGAGAAGATCTCGCGCGAGGTGACGATCCCCGAGACGATCACCATCCAGGAGCTGGCGCAGCGCATGACAGAGCGCTCGGTTGACGTCATCAAGTACCTGATGAAGCAGGGCCAGATGATGAAGCCCGGCGACGTGATCGATGCGGATATGGCGCAGCTGATCGCCGAGGAATTCGGCCACACCGTCCGCCGCGTTGCCGAATCCGACGTCGAGGAAGGTATCTTCAATGTCGAGGACAAGGCCGAAGCGATGAAGCCGCGTCCGCCCGTGGTCACCATCATGGGCCACGTCGATCACGGCAAGACCTCGCTGCTCGATGCCATCCGCCATGCCAATGTCGTCTCCGGCGAGGCCGGCGGCATCACCCAGCACATCGGCGCCTATCAGGTCGAGCAGAACGGCCAGAAGATCACCTTCATCGATACGCCGGGCCACGCCGCCTTCACCGCGATGCGTGCCCGCGGCGCGCAGGCGACCGACATCGCCGTTCTGGTGGTGGCGGCTGACGACAGCGTCATGCCGCAGACGATCGAATCGATCAATCATGCCAAGGCGGCGGGCGTACCGATCATCGTTGCCATCAACAAGATCGACAAGCCGGATGCCGATCCGCAGAAGGTTCGTACCGGACTTCTGCAGCATGAGGTTTTCGTCGAAACGATGGGCGGTGAAACGCTCGATGTGGAAGTCTCCGCCAAGACCGGAGCCGGTCTCGACAAGCTTCTTGAAGCAATCCTGCTTCAGGCCGAAATCCTTGACCTGAAGGCTGATCCGGAGCGTACCGCGGAGGGTGTCGTCATCGAGGCGAAGCTCGACCGTGGCCGTGGTTCGGTCGCCACCGTTCTCGTCCAGAAAGGTACGCTGCATCCCGGCGACATCATCGTTGCCGGCAGCGAGTGGGGTCGCGTGCGCGCCCTCATCAACGACCGGGGCGAGAACGTCAAGGAAGCCGGTCCGGCAACGCCGGTCGAGGTTCTGGGCCTGCAGGGGCCGCCGCAGGCGGGTGACCGCTTCGCCGTGGTCGAAAACGAGGCCCGTGCCCGCGAAATCTCGGAATATCGCCAGCGCCTGGCCCGCGAGAAGGCCGTCGCAAGGCAGGCCGGTTCGCGCGGCTCGCTCGAGCAGATGATGAACCAGCTGCAGGTGAGCGGCGTGAAGGAATTCCCGCTGGTCATCAAGGGCGATGTGCAGGGTTCGATCGAGGCCATCGCCGGCGCGCTGGAGAAGCTCGGCACCGACGAGGTGCGGGCACGCATCGTGCATTCGGGCGCGGGCGGCATCACCGAGAGCGACGTGTCGCTGGCGGAAGCCTCCCATGCGGCGATCATCGGCTTCAACGTCCGCGCCAACAAGCAGGCGCGCGACGCGGCCGAGCAGCAGGGCACCGAAATCCGCTATTACAACATCATCTACGATCTGGTGGACGATGTGAAAGCGGCCATGTCGGGCCTGCTCTCGCCGGAGCGCCGCGAGACCTTCCTCGGCAATGCGGAGATCCTCGAGGTCTTCAACATCACCAAGGTCGGCAAGGTCGCGGGCTGCCGCGTCACCGAAGGCAAGGTCGAGCGTGGTGCGGGCGTCCGCCTCATCCGCGACAACGTCGTCATCCACGAGGGCAAGCTCAAGACGCTCAAGCGCTTCAAGGACGAAGTTGCCGAAGTGCCGGCCGGCCAGGAGTGCGGCATGGCCTTCGAGAATTACGAGGATATCCGCGCTGGCGATATCATCGAGGCCTTCCGCGTCGAGCACGTCACCCGTACGCTCTGACACTGACCGCCTTCAGTTGTTGCTGAAACCCGGGCCGATACGGTCCGGCTCGGCAGCGGTTGGCAACGATAGACAGACGTATCCGCCGGTCTGATCCCGGCGGATACGGTTTTCGGGATTTTTTTGCTATGTCTCGTTCTTCCTCTTCCGGCCTCTCGCAGCGCCAGCTCCGCGTCGGCGAGCAGGTCCGCCATGCCCTGAGCAATGTTCTTCAGCGTGGTGAGGTCAGCGATCCTGTTCTGGAGAACAGCGTTCTCTCGGTTTCCGAGGTGCGCATGTCGCCGGACTTGAAGATCGCCACCTGCTTTGTCACGCCGATCGGCGCGACCGACAGCAATGCCGTCATCAAGGCACTGAGCGCGCATGCGAAATTCATTCGCGGCCGTGTCGCGCCGGAATTGCGGCAGATGAAATATATGCCGGAGTTCCATTTCCGGCTCGACACCAGTTTCGATAATTTCTCCAAGATCGATGCGCTGCTGCGCTCGCCGGAAGTCGCCCGCGACCTGCCCAACCCCAGGGACGACGATGATGACGGTGATGCCGACGGCGATGGCGGAGACGGCGGGAGCGATTGAGAATGGCAAGACGCGGCAAGAAGAAGGGCCGGCCGATTTCCGGCTGGGTGGTGTTTGACAAGCCGAAGGGCATGGGCTCCACCGAGGCTGTTTCCAAGATCAAATGGCTGTTCAATGCCGAGAAGGCGGGGCATGCGGGCACGCTCGATCCGCTTGCTTCCGGCATGCTACCGATTGCGCTGGGCGAGGCGACGAAGACCGTGCCCTATGTCATGGATGGCGCCAAGGTCTACCGCTTCACGGTCGCCTGGGGCGAGGAACGGTCCACGGACGATCTGGAAGGCGGCGTGACGCAGACCTCCGCCAAGCGCCCCGCGAGAGGCGATATCCTGGCATTGCTGCCCCGCTACACCGGCATCATCCAGCAGGTTCCGCCGCAATTCTCCGCCATCAAGATCGCCGGCGAGCGCGCCTATGATCTCGCGCGTGAGGGTGAAAGCGTCGATATCCCGGCCCGCGAGGTCGAGATCGGCCGGCTTGACCTGGTTGAGATGCCTGACGATACCCATGCCGTCTTCGAGGTCGAGTGCGGCAAGGGCACCTATGTGCGCTCGCTCGCCCGCGATATGGGCCGCGATCTCGGCTGCTACGGCCATATCGCCGATTTGCGCCGGGTCGAAGTGGCGCCCTTCACCCCGGAGGATCTCGTGACCCTGGAAGAGCTGGAGGCCGCTTGGCCGCCGCTTCCGCCGAAGGACGCCGCGGGAGATGGCGACGAGATCGCTGCACCTGCTCCTCGCGATTTCAGCGCGCTCGATGCGCTGTTGATCGATACGGGTGCGGCGCTCGACTGCATGCCGCAGGTCGCCCTTTCCGACGATCAGGCCCACCGCATCCGCATGGGCAATCCCGTCATCTTGCGCGGGCGCGACGCGCCGGTCGAGGCTGATGAAGCCTGTGTCACGGTGCGTGGACGGCTGCTTGCCATCGGCTATGTCGAGCAGGGCCAGTTCAAGCCGAAACGCGTTTTCACGGCCGGATAAGGGAATAGGGGAGCAAGGGAATAGGTTATGAGCAAACATATTCCCTTGCTCCCCTGCTCCCTTTCGGCATGGCGGCCGGCCCAATGGGCCTATCGTTAGAAATAACTGGTGTTGTCGTGCATTTTGCACTATATGCGCCGCATCGATGGGGTTTTTGCTCCTCGTATTGAACCGGCCCCCGCTGGACGACATCCCGGCCGTGGGCGACTTTTTCTCCTCTCTTAAGAAAGGACTTGCGATGTCGATTACTGCTGAACGCAAACAGGCTCTCATCCAGGAATATGCCACGAAGGCAGGCGACACCGGCTCTCCGGAAGTCCAGGTTGCCGTTCTTTCCGAGCGTATTGCCAACCTGACCGAGCACTTCAAGGACCACAAGAAGGACAACCATTCCCGTCGTGGCCTCCTGAAGCTCGTCTCGCAGCGCCGCCGTCTCCTTGACTATCTCAAGGGCGTGGACGAAGGCCGCTACCAGACGCTGATCGGCAAGCTGGGCCTGCGCCGCTAAGCAATTTTTTCGGCGGGCGTCCTTGACGCCCGCCGATTGACTATCCGGGTTTGATATCCCGGATGTGAAGAATGGAGCGGTTCACATTCCGTTGAAGCCGGAACCGCTCTTAAAAAGGCCTCCGTTCCATGGGATGAAGGCCTGCCATGGACCTGTCATGGGGCAGGATTGCAAAAAGCTTGGCCCGTATGGCCGCACCTGCCCAAGCTTTCTGCTGTCTTGCCCATGGCCTGTCCGCTAACGAAGCAGGGAAGGTGAGGCGCATGGATGCGCGGCTTTCCCCAATGCCAGGGACTAGATATGTTCAATACCCATAAAGTCGAAATCGAATGGGGCGGCCGTCCGCTCATTCTCGAAACCGGCAAGATCGCCCGTCAGGCCGACGGCGCCGTGCTTGCCACCTATGGCGAAACCGTCGTTCTCGCCACCGTCGTCTCCGCCAAGGAGCCGAAGCCGGGCCAGGATTTCTTCCCGCTCACCGTCAATTACCAGGAAAAGACCTATGCGGCCGGCCGCATTCCCGGTGGCTATTTCAAGCGCGAGGGCCGTCCGAGCGAGAATGAGACGCTGGTCTCCCGCCTGATCGACCGTCCGATCCGCCCGCTCTTCGCCGATGGCTACAAGAACGACACGCAGGTCATCGTCACGGTCATGCAGCATGACCTCGAAAACAATCCCGACGTCCTGTCGATGGTCGCCGCCTCCGCGGCGCTGACGCTTTCCGGTGTCCCCTTCATGGGCCCGATCGGTGGCGCCCGCGTCGGCTACATCAACGGCCAGTATGTGCTCAACCCGCATATCGACGAAATGCCCGAGTCCAAGCTCGATCTCGTCGTCGCCGGCACTTCGGAAGCCGTGCTGATGGTGGAATCGGAAGCGCAGGAGCTTCCTGAGGATGTGATGCTCGGCGCCGTCATGTTCGGCCAGCAGGCATTCCAGCCGGTGATCGATGCGATTATCCAGCTCGCCGAAGTGGCCGCCAAGGAGCCGCGCGACTTCCAGCCGGAAGACCTCTCGGCCATCGAAGCCGAAATGCTCGCCTTCATCGAGGGCGATCTGCGCGAGGCCTACAAGATCACCGACAAGCAGGCCCGCTATGCCGCCGTTGATGCCGCCAAGGCCAAGGTCAAGGCGCATTTCCTGCCCGAGGGCGCGGAAGACACCAAATACACTGCCGAGCAGATCGCGACCGTGTTCAAGTCGCTGCAGGCCAAGATCGTGCGTTGGAACATCCTCGACACCGGCACCCGCATCGATGGCCGCGACCTGAAGACCGTCCGTCCGATCGAGGCTGAGGTCGGCATCCTGCCGCGCACCCACGGCTCCGCCCTGTTCACCCGCGGCGAGACGCAGGCGATCGTCGTCGCCACGCTCGGCACCGGCGAGGACGAGCAGTTCGTCGATGCGCTGACCGGCATGTACAAGGAAACCTTCCTTCTGCATTACAACTTCCCGCCCTTCTCCGTCGGCGAGACGGGCCGCATGGGCTCGCCCGGCCGCCGCGAGATCGGCCATGGCAAGCTCGCCTGGCGCGCCATTCATCCGATGCTGCCCGCCAAGGAGCAGTTCCCCTATACGATCCGCGCCGTCTCGGAGATCACCGAGTCGAACGGCTCGTCCTCGATGGCGACCGTCTGCGGCACCTCGCTGGCCCTCATGGATGCGGGCGTGCCGCTGGCCCGTCCCGTGGCCGGCATCGCCATGGGCCTCATCAAGGAAGAGGAACGCTTCGCCGTTCTCTCCGACATTCTCGGTGACGAGGATCATCTGGGCGACATGGACTTCAAGGTCGCCGGCACGGAAAACGGCATCACCTCGCTGCAGATGGACATCAAGATCGCCGGTATCACCGAAGAGATCATGCAGGTCGCGCTGGAGCAGGCCAAGGGCGGCCGCAGCCACATCCTCGGCGAGATGTCGAAGGCGCTCTCCGGCGCCCGCGCTGAGCTCGGCGAGTTCGCCCCGCGCATCGAGGTGATGAATATCCCGACCGACAAGATCCGCGACGTGATCGGCTCCGGCGGCAAGGTTATCCGCGAGATCGTCGAGAAGACCGGCGCCAAGATAAACATCGAGGATGACGGCACGGTCAAGATCGCCTCGTCCAACGCCAAGGAGATCGAGGCGGCGCGCAAGTGGATCCATTCCATCGTCGCCGAGCCGGAAGTGGGCGAAATCTACGAAGGCACGGTCGTCAAAACCGCCGATTTCGGCGCTTTCGTCAATTTCTTCGGTCCTCGCGACGGTCTGGTCCATATCTCGCAGCTCGCACCGGAGCGCGTGCAGAAGACCACCGATGTCGTCAAGGAAGGCCAGAAGGTCTGGGTCAAGCTGATGGGTTTCGACGAGCGCGGCAAGGTCCGCCTGTCGATGAAGGTCGTCGACCAGGAGACCGGCAAGGAAATCGTCCAGGAAAAGAAGAAGTCCGAAGAAGCGGAAGCCGACGCGGATTGATCCTCACCTTTATCGGTTCTGGAAAGCGCGCCTCCGGGCGCGCTTTTTGTTATGAGCATTTTACAGCTATTTTGGACCGTTGTTGTGATGGAGAAGTTCAGGCATGGATTCCTGTGACAAGCACAGGAATGACGAGATGAAGGTGCTTTTTCTTTACCGAAAGTCGGTGGCGAGGCGAAAACGTCGAAGATTGGCCACGCCAACTAACCTACCGTCATTCCTGTGCCTGTCACAGGAATCCATGCCTCAGCGGTACTCGATCCAGCAACGGTAAACCGTTTTGGATAACCGCATGACCTCGCTCGCACAACAAACCCTCTTCCTGCCCTTCGAGAACGGCATATTGCCGCCACCGGACGATGGCGCGCGTGTCCTCGCCTTCGGCATAGAGGCGGATACGGCGCTGGACGATGCCTGGAAGAAAGCGCTCACGATCATCCAGCCCCTCCGCCCGGATTATCTGAAGCTGGAGCGGGCCGGATTTCATGCCGTGCCGAGGCTTGAAACAGCAGAAACGTCGGCCCAAGGCACCCCCCTCTGGCCTGCCGGCCATCTCCCCCTCAAGGGGGGAGATTACGCCTTCAGAGACGTTCGGCACCAATCGCAAACGTTGCGGGACGAAGACGGAGAGCTATGTCAGCCAATCTCCCCCCTTGAGGGGGAGATGCCCGGCAGGGCAGAGGGGGGTGTTCCGCCGCTCCATCGAGCTATAGACCGCTTCGACGCCGGCCTTATGCTCTTGGGCAAGCACCGTGGGCGCAATGAGCAATGGTTCGCCGATCTGCTTGCCAGTGTCGCGCCGGGAGGCTGGATCGTCGTCTGCGGCGATAAGAAGCTTGGCATAGACAGCTTCCGAAAATGGGCAGAGAAGGTCGTGCCTGCGGAAGACCGACTTTCCAAGAACCATGCCGTCGCATTCTGGATGAAGCGGCCAGCCGACTTACCCGATGATGTGATTGAGATGCTCCGTCCAGCCGCAAAACGCGTCGATGGACGGTTCCACACCGCGCCGGGCATGTTCTCCCATGGCGAGATCGACAAGGGGTCGGCGCTGCTCGCCCACCATCTGGAAGGCCGCCTGCGCGGCGCCGTGGCCGATTTCGGCGCGGGCTGGGGCTATCTCTCGGCTGAATGCCTGAAATATCCCGAAAAGATCGAGAGAATTGATCTCTACGAGGCGGATTTCGAGGCGCTGGAGGCCGCGCGCGGCAATCTTGCCAGCCTGGCGGGCAATGTCCCGCTTTCCTTCCATTGGCAGGATCTGGTGTCGGAACCGGTGGCGGGTATCTACGATACGATCGTCATGAACCCGCCGTTCCATGAAGGGCGCGCGGCGGATGTCTCGCTCGGCCAGGCATTCATAGCCGTTGCCGCCCGCCGGCTGAAACCCGGCGGCAGGCTGCTTCTCGTCGCCAATCGCCAATTGCCTTACGAGGCGACGCTGAAGCCGCTCTTCCGCTCGGTCGAGACATTGGAAGAGGGGCAGGGCTTCAAGGTGATTGAAGCAAAAAGGTAGGCGCTTAGCTCTTCGGCTTGTCCCTGAGCATGTTCCAGGAATTCTGCTGGGCGAGCATGGCGCGCAGATATTTTATATTGGCTTCCGCCTGCTGCGGCGAGAGCTCGCGGCGGGCGATCGCCTCCGCCTCCTGGAAACGGCCCTGCAGGCCGACCACCAGCGCCAGATTCTGCCGCACGCGGCTGTCTGCGCCCGGCGCCGCGGCGGCATTGCGCATCTGGGTTTCGGCAGTCTTCAGATCGCCGGCGAGCATATAGGACATGCCTAGATTCGACAGGATCGATGGCTCATTGGGCTGGATCTCGAGTGCGCGGCGGTAGAGCGCGCGCGCCTCTTCCGTATCGCCCATCTGGTCGAGAATGGCTCCCTCGGCGGAGAGGAGCCGCCAGTCGGGATAGGCCGGCGTCTGTGCCCGGCGCACGGCGTCGAGCGCCGCCTCGAACTCGCCGGCGCTGGCGAGCGACTTGCCATAGGCCGCGAGCACCTGGCGGTCCTGCGGGTAAGCGATGGCGAGCGCCCGCATCACGGCGAGCGCCTGGTCGTTGCGCCCGGCCATTCCCAGCACTTGGGCATAGGCGAGCGCCAGTGGCTTGTCCTTGGGGTTCTTCTGATATTGCAGGCCATAGCTTCGCACGGCCTGCGTCAGTTCCAGGCTGTTCATCTGTTCGATAGGCCGGGCAGGGGAGCGGGCGATCGATCCGGTGGTCGTGCGGTCCGTCGTGGCGCAACCCGAAACACCCGCCGCCAGGATCATCACCGCCACCGACGATATGAAGCGGCCTTTGCCGCCAATGCCCCGCAAGAATGCCATGTCCCGCTCCAGAAAGCCGGCGCCGATCCCCTGATCGAAGCCGCTGCCCCACATGATTTCACCTGAAAGAAATATTCCGTTAACCCTAACGGACGGTTAAGAATTACATGCTTGAAACATATCCATTCGCAAATCCGGAGTAGGTTCGCCGCATGCCCGTCGACATTATCGCCCGCAAGACATCTGAAAGCCGGCCGGTCTGGCTGGTGACAAGTGAGGATTTCGGCAAGCTGCCGCTGCCGGAAGGTGCCGCCGCCTGGGCGCGGGCAAACGGCTTCACCGGACAGCCGGGGCGTATCCTTGCCGTGCCCGATGGCGCGGGTGGCATAGCGGGCGCGCTGTTCGGCATGGAAAGGGCTGATAGAGACGGGCAGTCCCGGCTTCTCGCCGGCAAGCTGGCGCGAGGCCTGCCGGAAGGCACCTGGCATATCGAGGGCGAGGTGGCGGATGCCGGGCTTCTGGCATTGGCTTTCCTGATGGGCGGCTACAGCTTCGACCGCTATCGCAACAAGGCGGAGGATGGCCGGAAGGTTCTCGTCCTGCCCGAAGGCGCCGAGGAAGCCGAGACGAGGCGGATCTTCACCGGCGTGGCGCTCGCCCGCGATCTCATCAACACGCCCGCCAACGATATGGGACCGGACGCCCTGGAGGCTGAGGCGCGCCGGTTGGCAAAAGCGCATAAGGCCGAGATTTCCGTGACGAAGGGGCCGGAGCTCCTGCAGCATAATTTCCCGATGATCCACGCCGTCGGCCGCGCCGGCGCGGAGGCGCCGCGTCTCATCGACATCGCCTGGGGAAGCGAAAATCATCCCAAGGTCACGCTGGTCGGCAAGGGCGTGTGTTTCGATACGGGCGGCCTCGACATCAAACCGGCAAGCGGCATGCTCTTGATGAAGAAGGATATGGGCGGCGCGGCCAATGTGCTGGGCTTGGCTCATATGATCATGGATGCACGCCTGCCCGTCCGGTTGCGAGTCCTTATTCCCGCCGTCGAGAATGCCATTTCCGGCAATGCCATCCGCCCCGGCGATATTCTCAAAAGCCGCAAGGGAATCACCGTGGAAATCGGCAATACCGATGCCGAAGGCCGGCTGGTGCTGGCCGATGCGCTGGCGCTCGCCGACGAGGAGGAACCGGAACTCCTGATCGATATGGCAACGCTGACGGGAGCTGCGCGCGTGGCGCTGGGGCCCGATCTGCCGCCCTTCTATACCGATGATGACGGTTTCGCCGGAGAGGTGGCGGATGCCGCCGGTGCCGTCGCCGACCCGCTCTGGCGCATGCCGCTCTGGGGACCTTACGAGAAGAAGCTCTCCTCGCGTGTCGCCGACGTCAACAATGTCACGAGCGACGGCTTCGCCGGCTCGGTGACGGCGGCGCTCTTCCTCAAGCGCTTCGTCGAAAAGGCGCGCATCTGGAGCCATTTCGATATTTTCGGCTGGACGCCGGTGGAAAAGCCCACCGCGCCCGTCGGCGGCGAGGCGCAGGCGATACGCGCCCTTTACCACCTCATGAAACAGCGCTTCCCCGTCAACGCATGATCCCGAAAAGTTGCGGACTTTTCGGATCCCGCTTGCGCAAACGGGGCAAAGCCGGTTGAATGATACGGAACCGAAACGATATGGGTCCGTATGCCCGTCGAACTCAAGCCCTTGCAGGCTCTGACGCTTTTGAAGAATGTCGCTCTCGCCGAGGTGCGCGACGAGATGCACGACCTGACTTGGCGGCAGATGGCGATCCTGCTGACGATCTATCTGGAGCCGCCGCCGCACACGGTGCGAGGGCTGGCGGCGAAGCTCGGCGTCACCAAGCCGGTCATCACCCGCGCGCTGGATACGATGGGGGCGATGGAGCTCGTATCGCGCCATCGTGACGAAAAAGATCGGCGGAATGTGCTAATAAAGAGAACGGTAAACGGTGCGCTCTATGTTGAGCGGCTGGGCGATCTGGTGATCGCCAAATCCAGGGAACTGCCATTATGACCATGCCGGAGCAATTTGCTCTCGATCGCCGCCTCCACGCCTTCCGCCCCGATCTCGCCGATGCGAGCTTGCGCGGCAGGGTGGAAGCAGCACGTTTTGTCGAGGGTAAGCCGATGCGGGTCGTGTTGCCGGTGGTCGATCTGCGCGCCGAGCCGCGCCCCGATAGCGGACCGCAGACGCAGCTCCTCATCGGCGACGAGGTGCGGGTTTTCGAGGAGGCGGACGGCTGGTGCTGGGTGCAGGCAGCGCGCGACGGCTATGTTGGTTATGTCAGCGATTTCTCGATTGAGAACCCGCACGGCGAGCCGACTCATACGGTCTGCGTTCCCCGCACCTTCGTCTATCCGGGACCTGACCTGCGCTTCCCCAATACACGCGCGCTTTCTCTGGGCTCGCGCATCGCCATCTCAGGCAAGGCGGAAACGCGTGGCACCCATTATTTGACGCTTGAAAGCGGCGAAGCTGTTATCGCCCGTCATGTGCAGCCGGTCGGCGAGCACTCCGATGATTACGTCACGGTGGCGGAGACGTTGCTCCATACGCCCTATCTCTGGGGCGGAACATCCGGCTTCGGCATCGATTGCTCGGGCCTGGTACAACTGTCCATGCTGATGACGGGAAAAAACGTTCTGCGCGACACGGACATGCAGGCGGCCACCATCGGTACAGTCGTTGAGCCCGATGCCGATTACGGCAATCTCAGGCGTGGCGATCTCGTCTTCTGGAAGGGCCATGTCGCGATCATGGCGGATGAGCGGACGCTCATCCATGCCAGCGGCCACACGATGAGCGTCACCTTCGAGCCGCTGCACGATGCGATCGAGCGCATCGCTTATCTCTATAATTATCCGACGGTGATCAGGAGGCCGGATTAAGGCAGTAAGGCAATATGTTAAAATTGCCTTTGCCCGTCCATCACCGGCACATATCCTCCTACTGCCCTACTGCCCTACTGCCCTACTGCCCTACTGCCCTACTGCCCTACTGCCCTACTGCCCTACTGCCCTACTGCCCTACTGCCCTAAACTTTCTCCGGCAGTACCCGGTCCGGCGGCCGATGTCCGTCGACGAAGGCGCGGATGTTGATGATCACCCGGTCGCCCATGTCGGTCCGCCCCTCGATGGTGGCGGAGCCCATATGCGGCAGGATCACCACCTTGCCTTCCGCGGCAAGTTTCACAAGGCGCGGATTGACGGCAGGCTCATGTTCGAAGACGTCGAGCCCGGCGCCGGCAAGTTTCCCCTGCTCGATCTGCTCCGTCAGCGCGTTTTCATCGATGATCTGGCCGCGCGCGGTGTTGACGAGATAGGCCGTCGGCTGCATCAGCGCGATGCGGCGGGCCGATAGCAGATGGAAGGTGGCCGGCGTCGACGGGCAGTTGACGGAAATGATGTCCATGCGCGCCAGCATCTGGTCGAGGCTCTCCCAATAGGTGGCCTCCAGCTCCTCCTCGATCTTGGGGCTGACGCGATGGCGGTTATGATAGTGGATCGACAGGCCAAAGGCCTTGGCGCGGCGGGCGACTGCGGTGCCGATGCGGCCCATGCCGACGATGCCGAGCCGCTTGCCCCAGATGCGGCGGCCCAGCATCCAGGTCGGGGACCAGCCCGGCCATTTGCCGGATTCGCTCAGCACATTCGCCCCTTCCACGAGACGGCGCGGCGCTGCCAGGATCAGCGCCATGGTCATGTCGGCGGTGTCCTCCGTCAGCACATTCGGCGTGTTGGTAACGGTAATGCCGCGTTTGGCGGCGGCGGTAACGTCGATATTGTCGACGCCATTGCCGAAATTGGCGATCAGCTTCATGTTGGGGCCGGCCTGCTCGATCACCGCCGCATCGATCACATCGTTGATGGTGGGGACGAGAACGTCGGCCTCCTTCATTGCCGCCACGATCTCCGGCTGGGTCATGCGGCGGTCGTCGATATTGAGGCGGGCGTCGAAGAGCTCGCGCATGCGCGTTTCAACCGCATCGGGAAGTTTTCGCGTGATGACGACCAAAGGCTTCTTCCTGCTCGACATTTCCACCTCTTCCTGACGGTCGTCCACCCTTTTTTGCAGCCCGCGTTGAGACCTCTTTAACCAAGAAGGTGCAGACTGCAAACTTATCCAGACCTGTTGTCTGTCTACCAAGGCAGCGCGCCAAAGACAAAGAAAAACACGGGGCTGGCACCGTATCCCAGAGACGCGACGGCAGAACCGGCGAGGGCGAGTTTGTACAAGGGTTTTCGACTTCGTTTCCCCATTCTCCTGATGGGATGTGTTTCACTTTTCCTCATGGGGGCACCGCTCGGCATTCCGCATCAGCACCACGCCGCCGCTGCTCCGGCGGGCACCGTCGTTGGACCTAGCGGGCTGCCTCTGCCGCGTTTCGTCAGCCTGAAGCCGAGCCGCGTCAACCTGCGCGTCGGGCCGGGGCGGCAATATGCCGTCTCATGGCTCTTCCAGAAATCCGGGCTGCCGGTCGAGATCGTTCAGGAATATGACAATTGGCGCCGTATCCGCGATGCCGATGGCACCGAGGGCTGGGTCTACCAGTCGCTTCTTTCGGGCAAGCGCACGGCCATCGTCGCGCCGTGGAAGAAGGACGATCCGAAGGCGATGCTGGAGCTTTATGACGGTCCGAGCGAGACCTCGGCCATCGTCGCCCATGTCGAGCCCGGTGTGATCGGCACCCTGGACGAGTGCAACGGCGATTGGTGCCGTCTTCGTGTCGACAAGGTCAGGGGCTGGATGAAGCAGCCGGAGCTATGGGGCGCCTATCCCGGCGAGAAGTTCGACTGAGCGGCATCTGCTGAAGGAAAACGAGCAAAACAAAAGCGGCCCAAAAGGCCGCTTCTTCATTTTATCGGAGCAGGCTGCTGTTACTGATCCTTGCGCCGCAGCCGCACGATGATGTCGACATTGACGATCTCCATGCCCTCCGGCGGCTCCGGCAGATTGCCGACGACAGGCTGCCCCTTCGGACCATTGGGAATGTCGATGACGGTATTTTCGCCCTCGACGAAGAAATGCTGGTGATCGGACGTGTTGGTGTCGAAATAGGTCTTCGCGCCCTCGATGGCGAGAATACGCAGCATTCCGGCCTCGGTGAACTGGTGCAGCGTGTTATAGACGGTGGCGAGCGAAACCGGTACGTCCGCGACCACCGCCTCCTCGTGCAGTTCCTCGGCGGAAAGGTGACGGTCGCCCTGAGCGAAGATCAGGCTTGCCAGCGCGATGCGCTGCCGTGTCGGGCGCAGCCCGGCAAGGCGCAGACGATCCTCGATACTGGCGACATGCGAAGGATGTATGTGCACGGTCATTCCGTCGGCTTGATGTCAAATTTGCCCAAAAACATCACGGACAGTTGCCCATGACGCACCTCCATTGATATATGCCGTCGCAAGACGACGATCAATAGGTGTTTCCTATGCCATAAATGCCGGGAAAAAGCCATTGGCGCGGTTTTACTGTTGGAAACACTCCGTGTTAGGGATGTGTGAGACATCCGGGGCGTCGATGAGCGGCCTGGACATATCGATGGGAGACATGATGGCAGAGCAGAAATCGAGCTACGGGTTTGAGGAACTCCTTTCCTGCGCGCGCGGCGAAATGTTCGGCCCCGGCAATGCACAGCTGCCGGCGCCGCCGATGCTGATGTTCGACCGGATCACCGATATTTCGGAAACCGGCGGCGAGCACGGCAAGGGCTATGTGCGCGCGGAGTTCGACATAAAACCCGACCTGTGGTTCTTCCCCTGCCACTTCATCGGCGATCCCGTCATGCCGGGTTGCCTCGGCCTCGATGCCATGTGGCAGCTGACGGGCTTCTTCCTCGGCTGGCTCGGCGAGCCCGGCAAGGGCCGCGCCATATCGACCGGCGAGGTGAAATTCTCCGGCATGGTCACGCCCAAGACCAGGCTTGTCGAATATGGCATTGATTTCAAGCGCGTGATGCGCGGGCGGCTGGTGCTCGGCATTGCCGATGGCTGGCTGAAGGCCGATGGCGAGATCCTTTACCGGGCCAGCGATCTGCGCGTCGGCCTCTTCAAGGAAGCCGCGGCTTGAGCGACGGCCCCGGTCAAGGGCCGGCAGACCGATAATCCCTGAGCATGGCACTTCCCGAACGGGAATTTTTCGAAGCCATGCTCAAAACGTATGAAAGAGGCACCTATCTTCCGTATTCAGGGCCAGGATCCTGGAAAAGACAGGCGCAAAGGAGAGTGTGATGCGGCGTGTGGTCGTCACCGGAATGGGGATCGTATCCTCGATTGGAAACAACACGCAGGAGGTGCTCGCCTCGCTGCATGATGCCAAATCCGGCATTTCCCGGGCGGAGGACTACGCCGAGCTCGGCTTCCGCTGCCAGGTGCACGGCGCGCCGCAATTGAGCGCCGAGGCGCTCGAAGCGCTTGTCGACCGGCGCGCCATGCGTTTCCACGGGCGCGGCACGGCCTGGAACCACGTCGCCATGGATCAGGCGATCCTCGACGCAGGACTTGAGGCGGACGAAATTTCCAACGAGCGCACCGGCATCATCATGGGCTCCGGCGGCCCCTCGACGCGCGCGATCGTCGAGGCCGCGGATATCACCCGCGAGAAGGGCCCGAAGCGGATCGGCCCGTTCGCCGTGCCGAAGGCGATGTGCTCCACCGCATCCGCGACGCTCGCCACCTTCTTCAAGATCAAGGGCATCAACTATTCCATCTCGTCGGCCTGCGCGACGTCCAATCATTGCATCGGCAATGCCTATGAGATGATCCAGTACGGCAAGCAGGACCGCATGTTCGCGGGCGGATGCGAGGATCTGGACTGGACCCTTTCGGTCCTCTTCGATGCCATGGGCGCGATGTCGACGAAATATAACGACCGCCCGTCAACCGCCTCCCGCGCCTATGACAAGAACCGCGACGGCTTCGTCATTGCCGGCGGCGCCGGTGTCCTGGTCCTGGAGGAACTGGAAACCGCCAAGGCGCGCGGCGCCAAGATCTATGGCGAGATCGTCGGTTATGGCGCGACTTCGGACGGCTACGACATGGTGGCGCCCTCCGGCGAGGGCGCGGAGCGCTGCATGAAGATGGCGCTTTCCACCGTCAAGGAAAAGATCGACTACATCAACCCGCACGCCACCTCGACGCCGGCCGGCGATGCGCCGGAGATCGAGGCGATCCGCCGTGTTTTCGGCGCCGGCGATGATTGCCCGCCGATCTCGGCGACGAAATCGCTGACCGGCCATTCGCTCGGTGCGACCGGCGTGCAGGAGGCGATCTATTCGCTCCTGATGATGCAGAACGATTTCGTCTGCGAGAGCGCGCATATCGAAGAACTGGATCCTGCCTTTGCCGACATGCCGATCGTCCGCAAGCGCATCGACAATGCTCGTCTGAATACAGTCCTGTCCAATTCCTTCGGGTTTGGGGGAACGAATGCCACGCTGGTGTTCCAGCGGTACTAGCATGATCCCGAAAAGTTGCAGACTTTTTGGTCAAGATCATGCGGCGAAACAACGGCTGGGCTGACGGAGAGGGAATATCATGGAAGGTTTGATGAAGGGGAAACGCGGCCTCATCATGGGCGTCGCGAACAATCATTCGATTGCCTGGGGCATTGCCAGGCAGCTCGCGGCGCAGGGGGCGGAACTCGCTTTCACCTATCAGGGCGATGCGCTGGGCAGGCGGGTGAAGCCGCTGGCCGAGCAGCTTGGCTCCGATTTCGTGCTGCCCTGCGATGTGGAAGACATCGCGACCGTGGATGCCGTCTTCGCCGAAATCGAAAAGCGGTGGGGCAGGCTCGATTTCCTCGTTCATGCCATCGGCTTTTCCGACAAGAGCGAGTTGAAGGGCCGCTACGCGGACGTCACCACGCGTGAAAACTACAGCCGCACCATGGTGATCTCAGCCTTCTCCTTCACGGAAGTGGCCCAGCGCGCCGAAAAACTGATGAAGGATGGCGGCTCGATCCTGACGCTGACTTATGGCGGCTCGACGCGCACCATCCCCAACTACAACGTGATGGGCGTGGCCAAGGCGGCGCTCGAAGCCATGGTGCGTTATCTCGCCGCCGATTACGGGCCTGAGGGCATCCGCGTCAATGCGATCTCCGCGGGTCCGGTGCGCACGCTCGCCGGCGCCGGCATCGGCGATGCCCGCGCCATCTTCAGCTATCAGCGCCGCAACGCGCCGCTGCGCCGCACCGTCGATATCGATGAGATCGGCAAGTCCGCCCTCTATCTCCTCTCCGATCTTTCAAGCGGCGTGACCGGTGAAATCCATTTCGTCGATTCCGGCTACAACATCGTTTCGATGCCGACGTTGGACGAACTGAAAAAGACCGACGAGAACGGCGAATGATATCGGACCGTTGATGGAGGGGCGCTCGCTCCTCCGTCGCGTCACTGGCCGAAGAAGCCGCCCTGCGCGCTGATCTGGATGAAGGCCGGGCCGAGGATCACCATGAAGAGCACCGGCAGGAAAAACACCACCATCGGCACGGTCAGCTTCGGCGGCAGCGCCGCCGCCTTCTTCTCCGCCTCCGTCAGTCGCATGTCGCGGCTCTCCTGAGAAAGCGTCCTGAGCGCCTGCGCAACCGGCGTGCCGTAGCGCTCGGCCTGGATCAGCGCCTGCGTCACCGACTTGACCGATTCCATGCCCGTGCGGTTTGCGAGATTTTCATAGGCCTGCCGACGTTCCGGCAGGAATGACAGTTCCGCATTGGTCAGCACGAATTCTTCCGCCAGTTCCACGGACTGGGCGCCGATCTCCTCGGCCACCTTGCGGAAGGCGGCCTCCGTCGACATGCCCGATTCCACGCAGATCAGCATCAGGTCGAGCGCATCAGGCCAGGCAAGCTGGATCGATTGCTTGCGCTTGGCGGCCCGGTTGGAGACGTAGAGATTGGGCGCGTAGAACCCCGCATAGGCCCCGAAGATGCAGACCATGACGCGCACGAACAGCGGCTGCTCGGCCAGCACGCCGAGCCCGAAAATATAGAACGCCGTCAGCGTCAGGCCGACGAAGGGCAGGACGAAGCGCATGAAAAGGAAGACGTTGAGCGGGTTCTGCCCGCGAAAGCCGGCATTGCGCAGGGCGGCAACGGTCTTTTCGTCGGCCAGCGCCCGTTTGAGGTCGAGCTTCTCGACGAAATCGCGGATGCCCGGCTTCTGCGTGTGGCGCAGGCCGCGCCGTTTGTCACCCTCCGCCGCCAGCCGCGCCCGTTCGCGGGTGCGGATGGCATCCCGCTCCAGCGCCACTGCTTTCATGCGCGATTTCAGGTCGTTGGCGCCAAGAAGCGGCATCAGCAGGGTGAGGAGCGTCGCGAAGACGGCCACGCCGACGAGCGTTGCGATCAGGAACTGCGGATCGGTCAGCTTTTGCACGATGAGTGAAGCCATGGCAGCGCCTACATGTTGAAATTGATCATTTTCTTCATGATCAGGATGCCGATGGTCATCAGCACGGCGGAAATGCCGAGAAGCAGATGGCCCGTCTGGCTGGTGAAGAGAAGCAGGATATATTGCGGGCTTGTGAGATAAATGAGCAGCGTGACGATGAAGGGCAGCGCGCCGATGATGGCTGCGGAAGCCTTGGCCTCCATCGAAAGCGCGTTCACCTTCGCCTTCATCTTCTTGCGGTCGCGCAGTACGCGCGAAAGATTGCCCAGCGCTTCGGAGAGATTGCCGCCGGCCTGCGCCTGGATCTGGATGACGATGGCGAAGAAATTGGCCTCCGGGCAGGGCATCGATTCCGGCATTTTTGCCGTCGCTTCGGGAATGGAGAGGCCCATCTGTTGCGATTCGACGATGCGGCGGAATTCGCTTCGCACCGGTTCGCCCGCTTCGCTGGCGATCAGCCTCAAGCCATCGTTGAGCGGCAGGCCGGAACGTACCGAGCGGATGATCACATCAAGCGCATTGGGAAATTCGTTGAGGAAGGCCTTGATGCGGCGGTTGCGCATATGGCCGACGAACCAGCGCGGCAATCCGACGCTGCCAGCAAGGAAGACGCCCGGCGCAAGCAGCACCGGCACGCCGAGAACGATGGCGATCAGCGTGATCACCACCGCCGCCGCCACCGAATAGATGTAGAACTGCCGTACCGTGATGTTCAGACCGGCCTGGGCCAGGAACATGCGCAAGGGTGGTGATTTCTGGTTTTTTTCCCGCAGTTTCTGCCGGTGTTCGAGGTCTTTCAGATTGTCCTGCAGCGATTTGCGCCGCTTCTGTATCTCCGCGGCGCGGTCGCGGTCGGCCTTCTTGCTGGAGATGCTGGTCGCCGATTGCTTGACGGTATTGAGCCGGCGTTCCTGGTTTTTCCCTTCGGCGATCCTGTCGTAGAGCAGCACATAGACGAGCGCGGCCGCCGCGACCGCGGCAAGCAGCGCGAACGCAAGCGTGGAGCCCAGGGATCCGAACATCGTCAGCGCCCTCCATCCGTCATGACTGGACCCGCTTCTCCATCGCATCGAGGGCGGCGGCGAGCCGCTGCTCCTCATTGTAATAGCGGGCGCGCTCCCAGAAGGCGGGCCGGCCTATACCGGTCGAGACGTGCTCGCCGATGATGCGGCCCTGCGCGTCTTCGCCCTTGATGTCGTAGGTGAGCAGATCCTGCGTGATGATGACGTCGCCCTCCATGCCCACCACCTCGGTGATGTGGGTGATGCGGCGCGAGCCGTCGCGCAGGCGCGCCGCCTGGATGATGATGTCGACGGAGCCGACGATGATCTCGCGCACCGTCTTCGGCGGCAGGGTAAAGCCGCCCATGGCGATCATCGCCTCCATGCGGTTCAGGCATTCGCGCGGACTATTGGCGTGGATGGTGCCCATCGAGCCGTCATGGCCGGTGTTCATCGCCTGTAGCAGGTCGAACACCTCCGGTCCGCGCACTTCGCCGACGATGATGCGTTCGGGGCGCATGCGCAGGCAGTTCTTGACGAGGTCGCGCATGGTCACCTCGCCCTCTCCTTCGAGATTGGGCGGGCGGGTTTCGAGGCGCACCACATGCGGCTGCTGCAATTGCAGTTCCGCCGAATCCTCACAGGTGATGATGCGTTCGTCCGTATCGATATAGCGGGTCAGGCAGTTCAAAAGCGTGGTCTTGCCCGAGCCGGTGCCGCCGGAGATGATCACATTGCAGCGCACGCGGCCGATGATCTGCAGGATCTCGGCACCATGCGGCGAGATCGCCCCGAAACGGACCAATTGATCCAGCGTCAGCTTGTCCCTTTTGAACTTGCGGATGGTCAGCACCGCGCCGTCGATGGCGAGCGGCGGGGCGATGACGTTGACGCGCGATCCATCAGGCAGGCGGGCGTCGCAGATCGGGCTCGATTCGTCGACGCGCCGGCCCACCTGGCTGACGATGCGCTGGCAGATGTTGAGAAGCTGCTGGTTGTCGCGGAAGCGAATGCCGGTTTCCTGCACCCGGCCATCCACTTCGATATAGGTCTTGCGCGCGCCATTGACCATGATATCGGCGATGTCGTCGCGCGCCAGCAGCGGCTCCAGCGGCCCGTAGCCCAGCACGTCATTGCAGATGTCGTCGAGCAGTTCCTCCTGCTCGGAGATCGACATGGCGAAATTCTTGATGGCGATGATGTCGTTGACGATATCGCGGATTTCCTCGCGCGCCGCATCGGCCTCCATCTTGGAAAGCTGCGAGAGATCGATCGTGTCGATCAGCGCCGCGAATACCTGGCTTTTGGTCGTATAATAGCCGTCGCTCTTCTCGCGCATCGGCGCGGCGGAAGGCTGCGCATGAACGGTGGATCGCGTGTGCGGCGCCGGGGCACCGGGCTCGATCACCGCCGCGGCATGCGCTGCGGTCGGTGCCAGGCTCGGCGCGGGGACTGCCGCCGGCACCGGTGCAGGCGTGCCGAGCGGGCGAAAATTCGCCTCCACGCGCTTGCCGCCGTCACTGCCTCTCTTGCCGAACATCGTCTATCCCGCCATTCCGTTGGTCATTTCCCGCGCAGCCTGCCGAGAAGGTTCGTCAGCCCGCTCTTCTTCTTGGCTTTAACCTCGACGCGCCCGGTAAGGATATGGGCGATCTCGTTGATGCTCTGGACGGTCGCATTCGATGGATCGGTTTCGCCCAGCATGCGGCCATTATTGGCGGCGTTGCCGAAAAGCTGCGGCTCGAAGCCGATCAGCGCGATCGGCTCCACGCCCAACGGCTCCACAAAATCCGCAGGCGAAATCTCCGGCCGCTTCGGTATGCCGATCTGGTTAAGGATGAGGCGTGGCGGCGCATCGTTGGGCCGCAAAGCTTTAAGCGTGTCGATCAGGTTCTTGGCATTGCGCAAGTTGGCGAGTTCGGGCGCGGCCACGATCACCACTTCGTCGGCGCGCGCCAGCGTCGTGCGGGTCCAGCCGTTCCAGCCATGCGGCACATCGAGGATCACATGCGGGGCGGAGCGCTGGGCGACATCGATCAGATTGGCGAAGGCGTCTTCGTTGAAGTCGAACGTCCGGTCGAGCATGGAAGGCGCGGCGAGCAGCGACAGATGGTCGGCGCATTGCGCCAGCAGGCGGTCGAGATAGACCTCGTCGATCCGCTCCGGCGAGAATACGGCATCGGCAATCCCTTGCGCCGGGTCCTGGTCGAAATTGATGTTGGCCGTGCCGTAGGGCAGATCCATATCGGCGATGACCACATCGTTCTCGAACTGGGTCGAGATCGTCCAGGCGACATTGTGGGCGATGGTCGAGGCGCCGACGCCGCCCTTGGCGCCGATGAAGGCGAGCGAGCGGCCGAGCGGCTCGGCTTCCGGCGCGACAAAGATCGAAGAGATGATGGCGATGATGTCGGCGAGCGAGACAGGCGCCACGATATATTCCGAAATGCCGCGGCGGATCAGCTCGCGATAGAGCCAGACATCGTTGGAATGGCCGATCACCATCACCTTCGAGCCGGGGTCGCATACTTCCGAAAGCTTCGCCAGTTGGTCGAGCAGCGCGCGCGGTGCGGCCGAGGATTCGATGATCATCAGATTGGGCGTCGGCGCGCTCTGGTAGAACTCGATCGCCGTCTCGATGCCGCCCATATGGACCTTCAGATGGGTCTTGGCCATGCGGCGGTCCTCGCCCGCCCGTTCGATCGGCTTGGCGACGCCATCCGTCTCGCAGAACGCCTGGATGGAGATGCGCGGGATCGGCCGCAATGCCTGCAGGACCTCCGTGCTTTCCTGCCGCAGGGAAGGTTCCGTTCTCTCGTCGTGATCATAGGCCAGGCTGTTCATCACTCGCTCCGCTCCGATCAATATTCGGCTTGCTCGCTGCGTGGCTCCTGCCAGACTTCGCTCACGCTCTGTGAATGGTCCTGATAATCGCCGATGACATTGCCGCGCCGTGTCGCGTCGATCTCGCCCGGCGCGCGGGGACCGAGCAGATCGGCCGGATTGGCGATCTGGGCGGCCAGATTGTTCTGGCTGGCACAGCCGAAATTGGCGTAGTGCTTGTTTTCCACGGTGTTGAGCAGATCGTCCGGCCACCGGCCGCAAGGGTCGGTCGCCGCCGTCATCGCGTAATAGCTGATGCGGATGGGTGCTGCGTCGGGCGATTGCACCGCATAGCTTTCCGTCGCGATATTGCCCGGCCGCACGCCGCCCTTGCGCAGCATGTCCGCGATCTCGGTCGAGAGCCTGTAGGCGGCCGCCTCGTTGGGCGCGCCCGACGGCAGCATGATATAGACCATGCCGGAGCCATTGGCGCGATAATTGACCAGCGCATTCTGCACGATGCTGCGCTGGCCGGGGGTGAGATGCCGGTTGCCATGCGCCACGGGAATGTCCACCACCTGCTCGCGCTCGGCGATGGTGATGGGATGGTTGGTGCGGTAATCATCCGGCAGCGAGCTGACCGTCATGTTCTGGCGGTTGGCGCAGCCGGAAATCGCAAGGGCCGCCACAAGGGCCAGGGCGGGCCTGCTGCGAAAGGATTGTTTGAGCCTGAGCATCACCGCATTCCCCTTATTTATAGATATAGCCGATGACGCCGTGATAGCGCCCGGGCGGCAGCTGGGCCTGGGCCGTGCCGTAGACGCGGTTGACCCGGCCGAGGATGTAACCGGCGGGATCGCTGGCCGGCGCCAGATTGTCGTCGGGCCGTGCCAGCTCGTTGCGCGCCACGGGGCGCACCAGATAGGGCGTGATCAGGATGACGAGTTCGGTTTCATTGCGCACGAAATCGCGGCTGCGGAAAAGCGTGCCGAGCACGGGGATCTTCGACAATCCGGGATAGCCGGAGATCGCCTGGCGGTTTTCGTCGCGGATGAGGCCAGCAATCATCATCGAGCCGCCTGAGGGCAGTTCCACGGTCGTGTCGGCCACACGCTTGCGCAGCGACAGGATGTTGCCGGCGGGGCTCGACACGCCACCGCTCATGGCGATGGAGGATTCCAGCACCGGCTCGGAGACGGCGGTGCGCACCTTCAGGCTGATGCGGCCCGGCGAAAGCACCACCGGCATGAATTCAAGGCCGATGCCGTATTCGATCTTCTCATGCGTGATGACGGGTCTTTCCTTGCCGGTGACCTCGTTCACCTCGACTTCCTGGCCGCTGATGATGTTGTATTCGCCGCCGACCTTGAATGTCGCCTTCTCGCCGGAAATGGCGGTCAGCGTCGGCTCGGCGAGCGTCTTCATCACGCCGGCCAGCTCCATGGCGTTGAGATAGGCCGAGAGCGTGCCGCTGCCGAATTCGCCGGAGATGGCGGCGCCGGAATTGGTGATCGCCTTGCCGACGAAGCCGGCGACATTCTCCGAGATGCCGGCATAGCTGATGCCGTTGGCGTTGCCCGAGCCGATCATGTTGACGCCGAGCTGCTTCATGACCGAGCGATTGACCTCCGCCACCGTCACCTTCAGCGTCACCTGGTCCTCGCCGGTGATCTTGATCAGGTTGACGATCTTGCTGGTACGGCGATCCCGATCCGGATTGTTGATGTCGACGCCGCCGCCATCGGTGGGTGCCGAGGCGGTGGTCGTATATTGCCCTGTTGTCGCCTCACCGCCCGATACGAAGAGCCCCGCCAGCTTGGCGGCCCTGGCCGAATCCTGCGGCGTCTGCACGGTTCCCGTCAGCACCACATTGTCGTTGATGAGTTCGACGGTGATGTCGGAATCCGGAATATATTTCTTCAGATAATGGTTGAGGCCGGTGACATCGCGCTCGATCTCCAGGTCGAGACTGGCGATCTGCTCGCCATTCGGCCCGAAGACGAAGATGTTGGTCTGCCCCACCTGCTTTCCGAAGAGATAGATGCGCCGCGACGTGCGCGTCACCGCATCCGCCACCTCCGGATTGGCGACGAGGATGTCATAGGCGTCCTGCGGCAGGTCGATGACGATCGATTTGTTCAGGCCCAGCTTCACCCGCTTGGCGCCACCGTTCTGGCCGGTAAGCCGCACGACGTTGCTTTCGGCATGGGCCTGCGGGGTCAGCGGGCCGGTGAGTGCGAGGAGAGAGATGGAGAGGGTGAGGGCGATTCGTCTTTTGAGCGAACCGCTTGCTGCAATACCCCCCTCTGCCCTGCCGGGCATCTCCCCCTCAAGGGGGGAGATTGGCTGACACGATTTTCGCCTCTCATTCTTCAACATCTGCGATTGGTGCCGGACGTCGATGAAGGCATAATCTCCCCCCTTGAGGGGGAGATGCCCGGCAGGGCAGAGGGGGGTGCTGAACCGCCAGCGTTTCATCATGAAACGTTCCAAAAGCGGGTTGCTTCTCATGATCATTTCGCTCCCACTTCCGTCACGGTTCCCGATTTTATGAGTTTTACCGTCCCGCGCCGTCCCGGAGCCGATACCAGGTAGTCAGCTTCTTTTTCCGCCGGCTCCTGCGCGTCATGTGTCGAGCGGAGCGAAAGGCTCAACCGGTCCGCCATTTGTTGCGCGACCGTAATGATCTCCGCCTGCTGCGGCGTCACTTCCAGCGTCGCGGTCTGGCCGACGATGACCTTGTTGCCCTTTTCGTCTTCCTGGATGGCCTGATCGATGGCCAGCACGCGGATGTTCTCCAGGATGGTTTCGGTGAGGAAGGCCGGCCCCGACGAATTGCTGTTGTCCTGCCGCCGCCGCGTCATGATCACGTCGACGAAATCATTGGGAAGGATAAAGCCGCCTGCCGAAGTATCGGCGGAGATCTGCGTCGCCACGGCACGCATGCCGGGCGGCAGCATCGCCGACATGAAGCTCTGTCCGGGGCCGATCAGCTTGGCCTTGCGGATCGGCTCGCCCGCCATGAATTGCAGCCGGACGGTCGACCCCTTGAGCTCGTCCATCGCCTGCGGTTCGGCATTGCGCGTGATATAGCCGTCGCTGATCGCCGCGACCGGCCAGGGCTGCCAGCGCATCTGATCGCGCATCTCCGTGCCGACGCCGAGATTTTCGGTTGCGACGAGAACGTCCTGCAATTCGATCTGCGGTGCTGGGACGGCGGCCTCGACGACGGGCGGCGGTGTCGCCGACATGGTCATCGCCACATAGCCTGCGCCTGCGGCAGCAATGACCGCTACGGCCAGAACGACCAGGCGTGCTGATTTCATTTTTCCCACCCTGCACAACTGCGCCCCAATACGCGAGCCTCACCATGCAGCGGGAATCGTGTAATTATGGTTAACGCAATCTTATTGCCGGGTGGAAAAATTTAACGTCCGGATTCAGAGGGACGACAGCCGGTCGAGAACCCAGACGCCGAGCGCGGATTGCGGAAAGGTGAGAAGGCCGGCCGCACCCAGCGCGATGCCGTAGGGGATGCCGATATCCTGCTGCGCCAGCCGGCGCATGAACTCGAAACGCCCCGCAAAAATGGCAATGGGCGATCCGCGATAGGCGAGGACCCAGAGCGTCAGCATGCCTCCCAGTACGGAGGCGAAGGCGAGATAGGAGACCAGCTGGACATCCCAGCCGAACCAGACCGCGATCGCAGCCATCAGCTTGGCGTCGCCTCCGCCCATGGCGCGAATGGCGAAGAGGCCGAAGGTAGCCGTGAGGACGGTAAGTCCGGCTACGAAATGCAAGGCGTAGACGTCCCATCCCATGCCGGTCAGCGGCGCGAGAATAGTGAAGGCGCCGACCAGGATCAGCGAAACCCGGTTCTGGATGGTCATCGACAGGAGGTCGCTAACCATGGCGAAGGCCATCGCGAACGGAAAAATGACAAGAATGGCCGCTTCGATCATTGCTTAGCTCCCCAAGCTCACATGTAGGTGTGAACGTTCTTGCTTATGATCCGGCGCTCGAAATAAGGGTCGCTACGGCATCGAAGCCAATACTTCCCGCAAGCTGAAGTAGACCAGTTATAATGGCAATTGAGACAAGCGCGCTGATCAGGCCATACTCAACTGCGCTGGAGGCCGATTGATCCTGAGAAAAGCGTTTAAACCCCGTCATCGGAGTAATCCTACATATCCAAACGCGAACGGATTGACCGCCCGGTTTCAAGAACCGGGCGGTCAACTATACTATTAGGATCCTGCCGCTGCGTCTGGCTTAGCGTCCTTGACTGCATTGCCAATGGCCGTGAACTTGTCCCTGATGGCGCCGCCGGCCATCGATGCACCCGCAATGATAGTGACAGAGATAAGGGCGGCGATCAGGCCGTATTCAATGGCGGTCGCGCCGGATTCATCCTTGGCGAAACGAACGAAAAGGTTCTTCATGGTTTTGGCTCCTGAAAACTCTGTTGTTACAGCACTCCGTCAACTGTTCTTGTTTTCGTTGATCGGATGGCCGGAACCTAATCGGGTGGGATTGCAATCGGCTTAAAAAATAGGCTTAGGAAAAGGTAAATCCGTGCCTTGCTCTGACTTGGTTAATCCAAGGCAAATATTTTCCGGCTGATTTGAAGTAATGATCGGCAGCAGTCTGTCGCCGCTAATTTAGCGGTTTTGAATGTTTGCCGATTTCATATTTCGGTGCTTCACCAGGTGACGCGCATTTCAAATGCCGTTTCGCGGGGCATGAAGCTTAATCCTTCCTTCACCAATCTCCTTCATTTTCGGGAAGGAACCATCGGGGCGGGAGAAGCTGCGTGTCATATAAAGGCCGGATTGATTTTCGGGGCGCGATAGGCGGAGCCTCGCTCTTTCTCATTGCTCTGGTGGCCGCCGCGGGCAGCGCCTCCGCCGAGGAGGGCATCAAGCTGGTGACCAACCAGGCCCGTGTGCTGCGTCTGGCGCGCCCGGCGGATACCGTCGTTATCGGCAATCCGGCGATCGCCGATGCAGTCGTGCAGGATGCACGAACCGTGGTGCTGACCGGCAAGGGCTTCGGCGTCACCAATATCGTCATCATGGATACGGACGGCAACGCTGTCGTCGACGACCAGGTGGTTGTCAGCCGCGATGATACCAAGACCACGCGCGTCTACCGCCGCGCCGATGTGCAGATGCTCTCCTGCACGCCGTTCTGCGAGAAAGCCTATCAGGGCGAAGGCGCCGTAAACTAGCGCATCGGCTGTTCCGATGGATCGCCCGGCTTGCGCCAGCTCCGCCATGGCTAACAAAACATGAAGATTTTCTCTCGAATTTGCTCTCCCGCCCAAACCGGAAAGCAAGATGTCCGTGCCTATGATCAGGCCATAATAATGCAAGTGGGGCATAGAGGGGCATGTGGGGCACAGCGGTCCAGGCTGATAACAGGCAATCCACGCGGTTGAAAAAGCGCGCGCGTCTTGCCGTTCTGTTGCGCGGCTTCCGGCGTGATCGTAGCGGCACCACGGCGGTGGAGTTCGCCGTGCTGATCTTTCCCTTCCTGATCCTCATCTTCTCCGTCATCGAGGTGTGCGTCAGCTTCATGGGGCAGCAGCTGCTCTCCGATGCCACCGACAGCATCGCCCGTCAGTTGCGCACCGGCCAATTGAGGGCGGCGGATGTGATGGATGGCAAGCTGCATGATCTCCTCTGCGAGCGCATCGAGATCTTCGTTCCGGCCGGTTGCCCGGAGCTCTCCGCCAATCTGAAGACCTATACGACCTATGCCAGCGTGCCGAAGAGCGGCATCGTCGATGCCACGGGCCATCTGAGCCTCGGCAATGCGGTCGATCCCGGCGGTACGGCGTCGATCAACCAGCTCAACGTGCTTTATCGCTGGCCGCTTCTCACCGACATCATGCGCCGGCAAATGGCAAGCAGCGGCGGTGACGGCAAGCTGCCGCTGTTCGCCACCAATACCTGGCAGAACGAGCCCTATTGAGGGATACGGAAGGGCAGGGGGGATGAAAATGTCTGAGCATCGGGGTTGGTTTCGGCGGCTTGCCAATATGCTTAGCCGCTTCAGGAGCGATCGATCCGCCGCCGCGGCGGTGGAATTCGTCCTCGTCGTCCCCCTCATCGTCCTTGCCTATCTCGGCGCCATAGACCTGACCGAGGGCATCGAGACCGATAAGAATGTCAGCCGCGCGGCCGGCATCATGGCCGATATCGTGGCACAGCAGTCGATCGTATCGCGCGCCCAGCTCGACGATATCGTCGAGATCGGCGAGGCGACGATCTTTCCCTATGATCGCGCCAAGCCGGGCATCAGGATAACCGCCATTCAGGTCGCCACCAGCACGTCGGCCAATCCGCCGGCCACCGTCGTCTGGTCCTATTCCAACGGCGCGTTGTCCGCGGATGCCAGGAACACCACCATCGACATCCCGTCTTCGCTGCGCACCAGCGGCACGTTTCTTATCAAGGTCGAAATGGCTTTGACCTATGTGCCGATTACCACCTGGGGCATGCGCGACCTTGTCTCGGTCAATGGCGGCCTTCCGCTGGCCGAGACTTATTATCTCAGCCCGCGCATATCGAGCACGATCCCCTGCCCGAGCTGCTGAACGTGTTTCAGAGTTCCTTGCTCTGGCCGGTGATCGCCGAGAGCATCTTCAGCGGCAGGCGGTAATCATGGGGGCCTACGGCGACGAAGCCGCCGCCATGCACCCGGTCGATGAGGTCATAGGTCTCGGGATCGCTGGTCGAAAGCGAGACCAGGAAGCGGCGCAGGATCAGCTTGGCCTCCGGCGCGAGATTGCCCCGCACCGCATGCGGCCCATAGCGTAAAAGCGAGGATTCCCAGGCAATGCGGTAGCCATCCTGGCCAATTCCTTCCGCGGAGAGCCGCGCCAGCGTTCCGCCTGATGGCTGTTTTTCATCCCCGTTCGCCGGCACCCAGCCGAAAAACCCGTCGATCTTGCCTGCGGCGAACAGGTTCTCGGCCTTTTCGAACGATCCCGCATTGATGAAATTGTCCTGGGTGCCATCGGTCTTCTTGCCTGAAAGCATATAGGTCGAGACCGGCACGAGCGCCGCCGCCTTGGCCGCATCGGAAGGCAGGGCGATCTCAGCGCTTTTCAGGTTCTTGTCGTCGATACCCGGCCGCACCAGCAGGATGGAGCGGATGCCGAGGGAGCCGTCTGTGCCGATCGGCGCGACAAGCGGCTCCACGCATTCGCAGGCGAGATAGGCGGCGGCATAGGCGGCCGAGGTCTCCATCGCATAATCGACGCGCTCAGTCGCCTGTGCGTCGATCAGGGCCGGGATATCCGGCAGGACCACCAGTTCGACCGGCACGCCCAGCGCCGTGGCATAGGCCGATTTCAGCTTGTCGATTTCAGCGGGATTGAGCTCTGCGATGCGCGGCGCCGCGACGCCGATGCGGAAGCGACCCATTTCCTTGCGCCAGTCGGCATGGGCGGGGCCGCTGAGCCCGACAAGGGCAAGCGCGCCGAGAACGATTATCCTGGAAAGAGCACGGGCCGAAAGCATTGTCTAGAAACCCCAATGGTTGCCCACTTGGTCGGTTTGCCCATTTTGTTGGCAATGCTTTGTTCGCCCTGAAACCGATCTTGCCGATCCAAATCTTAAGAAAGCGTTAAAATTTGCCCGGCGGTGTTAACCATGCCCGAATCCGCATCGGGCCCGGTTCCCTGTTTGTCATCGGGCTGGTTTTCTCCTATCTGTAGGCTCAGGCATTGAAAGAAAACTGCATGGCTCGGGTCTTCCTTTTCGTACTTGATTCCTTCGGCATCGGCGGTGCGCCGGATGCCGGACAATTCGGTGATGCGGGCGCCGATACGCTCGGCCATATCGCCGCCGCCTGCGCTTCTGGCGCCGCCGACCGGGAAGGCCTGCGCAAGGGGCCGCTCACGCTTCCCAACATGACCGCGCTCGGCCTCGCAAAGGCCGCGGAGCTGGCCGCAGGCGGAGTTCCCGCCGGCCTCGATGGCGGCGTGGTGCCGCAGGGGCTGTGGGGCGCGGCAGAGGAGGTCTCGCGCGGCAAGGATACGCCGTCCGGCCATTGGGAGATCGCGGGCGTTCCCGTGCCGTTCGACTGGGGCTATTTCCCGCACGATATCCCTGCGTTCCCCGCCGATCTCCTCGAAGAGATCATCCGCCGCGCGGATATTCCGGGAACGCTCGGCAATTGCCATGCCTCGGGCACCGAGATCATCGAGCGCTTCGGCGAGGAGCATATCCGCACCGGCAAGCCGATCTTCTACACATCGACGGATTCGGTCCTGCAGATCGCCGCCCATGAGGAGCATTTTGGCCTTGAGCGGCTTTATGCCCTGTGTGCGATCGCCCGCGAGCTGGTCGATCCGCTTAATATCGGACGCGTCATCGCGCGGCCCTTCACCGGCGAGACCGCATCGACCTTTCAGCGCACCGGCAACCGCCGCGACTATTCCGTGCCGCCGCCTGAGCCGACCGTGCTTGACCGGTTGACCGAAGCCGGGCGCAAGGTCATCGGCGTCGGCAAGATCGGCGATATCTTCGCCCATCGCGGCGTGCCCGATGTGCGCAAGGCCAATGGCAACATGGCGCTCTTCGATGCGACGCTCGAGGCGATGAAGGATGCGCGCGACGGCGATCTGGTCTTTACCAATTTCGTCGATTTCGACATGCTCTACGGCCATCGCCGCGACGTGCCGGGCTATGCCGCCGCGCTCGAGGCCTTCGACCGCCGGCTTCCCGAGGCCTTCGCCCTGATGAAGCCGGGCGACCTCCTGATCCTGACGGCCGATCACGGCTGCGATCCGACCTGGAAGGGGACCGACCACACCCGCGAGCGTGTGCCCGTGCTGGTGCATGGCGCGGGTGCCGGCGCGATCGGCATCCGCCCGACCTTTGCCGATATCGGCGAGAGTGTCGCCGCTCATCTCGGCCTGTCCAGCGGCAGGCATGGCATGAGCTTTCTCACGGGTGCGGTGCAGAATGCCTGAATTGCCGGAGGTGGAGACCGTCCGGCGCGGCCTGCAGCCGGTCATGGAAGGGGCGCGGCTCGTCTCCGTCGAGCAGAACCGCGCCGATCTGCGCTTCCCTTTCCCCGAGCGTTTCGCCGAACGGCTCACGGGCCGGCGCATCGAGGCGCTGGGCCGGCGCGCCAAATATCTGACGATCCATCTCGAAGGCGGCCTCGCCATCATCAGCCATCTCGGCATGTCGGGTTCCTACCGCATCGAGCTGGATGATGGGACGCATGCTCCCGGCGCGTTCCACCACGACCGCTCGAAGAACACGCTGCACGATCATCTGGTCATGAATGTCGAGCGCGAGGGCGGCGGCCGGGCACGCATCATCTATAATGATCCCCGCCGCTTCGGCTTCATGGCTCTGGCCGAGCCCGGCGAGCTCGACAGCCATCCGATGCTGAAGGGATTGGGCGTCGAGCCGACGGGCAACGCATTGAGCGGCGAATTGCTGGCCAGCCTCTTCGCCGGGAAACAGGCGCCGCTCAAGGCGGCTCTCCTCGATCAGCGCCTCATCGCCGGCCTCGGCAATATCTATGTCTGCGAGGCGCTGTGGCGCGCCGGCCTCTCCGCCACGCGCAAGGCCGCGACCATCGCCACGCCGGCAGGCCGCAAAACCGCCAGGGCCGATGCGCTCGCCTTCGCCGTGCGCGACGTCATCGCCGATGCGATCGCCGCCGGCGGCTCGAGCCTGCGCGACCATATCCAGACAGACGGCACGCTCGGCTATTTCCAGCACAGCTTTTCCGTCTATGACCGCGAGGGCGCGCCTTGCCCGCGGCCCGGCTGCGGCGGCACGGTGGAGCGCATCGTGCAGAGCGGGCGCTCCACATTCTTCTGTCCCCGCTGCCAGACATAGTCATCACCGGTATCACGATCACCAGGAGGGAGCTTCCATGGCCTACGAGAACATCATCGTCGAAACCCGCGGCCCGGTCGGCCTGGTGCGGCTCAACCGCCCGCAGGCGCTCAATGCCCTCAACTCCGCCCTGCTCGCCGAGCTGGTCGCAGCCCTTGCCGCCTTCGATGCGGACGGGCGGATCGGCGCCATGGTCATCACCGGTTCGGAAAAGGCCTTCGCCGCCGGCGCCGACATCAAGGAAATGCAGTCGCTCGAATTCGTCGATGTCTATAGGGAGGATTTCCTCGGCGCCTGGGAGAAGGTGACGCGCATCCGCAAGCCGATCATCGCCGCCGTGGCCGGCTATGCGCTGGGCGGCGGCTGCGAGCTGGCGATGATGTGCGATTTCATCATCGCGGCCAAGACCGCCAAATTCGGCCAGCCGGAGATCACGCTCGGCGTGATGCCGGGCATGGGCGGCACGCAGCGCCTCGCCCGCTTCGTCGGCAAGGCCAAGGCGATGGACCTCTGCCTGACCGGACGGATGATGGATGCCGAGGAGGCGGAACGCTCCGGGCTGGTGGCGCGCGTGGTGCCGGGCCAGGATCTCCTGGAAGAGGCGATGCAGGCCGCCGAGAAGATCGCCTCTTTCTCCCAGCCCGTCGTCATGATGACCAAGGAAACGGTCAACCGCGCCTATGAGACGACGCTTTCGGAGGGCCTGCGTTTCGAACGGCGGCTCTTCCAGTCCATGTTCGCGCTCGAGGACCAGAAGGAGGGCATGGCGGCCTTCACCGGCAAGCGGACGCCGTCCTTCAAGAACCGGTGAGAACCGGCACATGCCGGCGCCTGCGATGCCGCCGCGAGAATCCTTGAGGAATCGATTGACGCGAAGGGAAAGCTGATCTATAAGCCCGCCACGGTTTGGCGGCCCCTTCGGCTGCCCTGATAGTTTTGTGCCCGGCGATACCGGCCGGATAGCTGACAGAAAAAGAGAGGCATTCATGGCCAACACTCCTTCGGCCAAGAAAGCGGTGCGCAAGATCGACGCCCGCACTGAGGTCAACAAAGCGCGCCGTTCGCGCGTCCGCACCTTCCTGCGCAAGTTCGAGGACGCGGTGGCCAGCGGTGACAAGGCGGCGGCTCAGGCCGCGTTCAAGGTGGCCGAGCCCGAGATGATGCGCGCCGCCAGCAAGGGCGTCGTTCACAAGAACACGGCTTCCCGCAAGATCTCGCGCCTCGCCAAGCGCCTCAAGGCTCTCAACGCCTGACCATTTTTTCGGCACAATTTTATAGGAACCCGGCTTATCATTAGCCGGGTTTTTTGTTTTCCGTGCAATGGGTTGGCCCTGTTCCGGCTTGGGACGGGCAGTTGTCCGCATCCACATGCGGGTAACAATTGTGTAAAAAAGCATTTGTATCCTGAAATGGCCATATTGAAATTCTTGTAATGTTTTCAGTAATTTGCACATCTTTATCAACAGATATCCACAGGGCGGCGAGGAATCCGCGAAGCCGGAAAATGTCAAGCGATTTTTTAAATTTTTTTTCCAACCGATGGCTGCTGCCAAGAGGGCAAAACAGGCCACCGAAAAACGTATTGAATCCGAAGACCTTATCTCATTTACCCTTTTTATCCGCCAAATGGAGCACACTTCCGACCGCAGCAAACGCTTAAAAAACGGTTACCTTCGCACTTGCCCTCTGCACCCAGGGTTTTGTAATGTCCTCTCATCAAGAGGGATGGGCCACGGGGTCCAGGGTCAAGCAACAATCAGCCGTTCCGTTCGAACGCAGGCCATGTCTGCGCGCAGGATTCTGTTGTCGAAATACGGCGGTATGAGGCGGGGTGTGCTGTAGTGCGTTTTCAGTCATTTACCGGTTGTTTACCGGAACGAACTTTTGCGCGGCAAATGAAAATTGAGTGGTTGTTGAGCGGCGGCGTACAGGCAATCAGCATGGAGTGAAAGGAGACTGAGTCGTTGGGCCAGCCGATCGGCTGGATGATGCGGGGTCCGAAGACCCATGGAATGAGAACGCGCTGAAATGGCGTGCCGGAAATGAAATGACAGGCGAGGCGAGAATGATATTGAGCAGCAAGGCGAACAAAGAGATGCGCAACGAGGCGTACAACACCGCCCTTCCGGCAATACCGACTTCAGCTTGCGAGAGGGATGCAATGGATCCGAGCGTCAGTTCCGGCGAAGCGGCGTTTGAGCGGTTGACCAGCAAGTTGAAGGCGCGCGTCGGCAGCGAAATCTATTCCAGCTGGTTCGGTCGCCTGAAGCTCGACGAGATTTCGAAGAGCGTCGTCCGTCTCTCCGTCCCGACGGCCTTCCTGCGTTCGTGGATCAACAATCATTATGCCGATCTGCTGACGCAGCTCTGGCAGGAAGAAAACGACCAGATACTGAGGGTCGAGGTCGTGGTGCGCAGCGTCAGCCGTGCTGCCCGGGTGCCGCTTGTGACGGCATCGAGCGAGACCACCGAAACCCGCGTGCCGGTGCGCGAGAAGATCGCCTTCCCCGTCGGCCAGACCAATAATGAAAAGCGCATCCCGCAGGCGATCGCCGAGGCCGCCAGCCAGGGCGCCGTGTTCGGCTCGCCGCTCGATCCGCGCTATACCTTCGAAAGCTTCGTCGACGGCGCGTCCAACCGCGTCGTTCTCGCCGCCGCCCGCACCATCGCTGAGGCGGGTTCCAGCGCGGTGCGCTTCAATCCGCTGTTCATCCACGCCTCCGTCGGCCTCGGCAAGACCCATCTCCTCCAGGCGATCGCCGCTGCTGCGCTGAAGCGCCATGAAAAGGCGCGCGTCGTTTATCTCACGGCTGAATATTTCATGTGGCGCTTCGCCACTGCCATCCGCGACAACAACGCGCTCTCCTTCAAGGAGCAATTGCGCGATATCGACCTGCTCATCATCGATGACATGCAGTTTCTGCAGGGCAAGTCGATCCAGCACGAATTCTGCCATCTCCTCAACACGCTGCTCGACAGCGCCAAGCAGGTCGTCGTTGCCGCCGACCGCGCGCCGTCGGAGCTGGAATCGCTCGATGTGCGGGTGCGCTCGCGGCTCCAGGGCGGTGTTGCGCTGGAGATCGCTGCGCCGGATTACGAGATGCGCCTGGAAATCCTCAAGCGCCGGCTGATCGCCGCGCAGGCCGAGGACCACAGCCTCGACATCCCCGAAGAGATCCTCGCCCATGTGGCGCAGACCGTCACCGGCTCGGGCCGCGAGCTGGAAGGCGCTTTCAACCAGCTGCTCTTCCGCCAGTCCTTCGAGCCAAATCTTTCCATCGATCGCGTCGATGAGTTGCTCGGCCATCTCACCCGCGCCGGCGAGCCGAAGCGCATCCGCATCGAGGAGATCCAGCGCATCGTCGCGCGGCACTACAATGTGTCCAAGCAGGATCTTCTCTCCAACCGCCGCACGCGCACCATCGTCAAGCCGCGCCAGGTGGCGATGTATCTCGCCAAGATGCTGACGCCCCGCTCCCTACCGGAGATCGGCCGCCGTTTCGGCGGGCGCGATCACACCACGGTCCTGCATGCGGTGCGCAAGATTGAGGATCTGGTCGGCGCCGACCAGAAGCTGGCGCAGGAGCTGGAACTCCTGAAGCGGCTCATCAACGATCAGGCGGCTTGACCGCGCCTCGCGCCAAAGCAGCACTTATCAACAGAAAGCGGGTCCGAGCAGGGTGAGCAGCCTTTCACGGACTTGCTTTTCAGCCACGATATCTGCCACTTTACATCCCCTTGGGGCGGGTTCCGCCCCGTTCCGGCCAGGCGGCGCCGAGGCGTCCGTTCTGCCCGGGTAGAAGTCAGCGAGTCCGGTCTATCATGCGTGTCACCCTTGAACGTTCCAATCTCCTGAAATCGCTCAATCACGTTCACCGCGTCGTCGAACGGCGCAACACCATACCCATTCTGTCGAACGTGCTGCTGCAGGCCGAAGGCGCCAGCCTCGAATTGAAGGCGACCGATCTCGACCTGGAGATTACCGAGGCGACGGCGGCGATGGTCGAGCAGGCCGGGGCGACCACCGTGCCCGCTCATCTGCTCTATGATATCGTGCGCAAATTGCCCGATGGCGCCGAGGTGCAGCTTGCCACCAATCCGGACGGCAATTCGCTCGCCGTCCTCTCCGGCCGCTCGAATTTCCGGCTGCAGTGCCTGCCGCAATCGGATTTCCCGGAGCTGACCGCCGGCGCCTTCACCCACACCTTCCGGCTGGAATCCACCGCGCTGAAGCGGCTGATCGACCGCACGCAATTCGCCATTTCCACCGAAGAGACCCGTTATTATCTCAACGGCATCTATCTTCATGCCATCGAGAGCAACGGCGCGCTGAAGCTGCGCGCCGTCGCCACCGACGGCCATCGCCTGGCGCGGGCCGAGCTCGATGCGCCCGCCGGCTGCGAGGGCATGCCGGGGATCATCATCCCGCGCAAGACGGTCGCCGAATTGCAGAAGCTGGTCGATGATCCCGATGTCGCGGTCGCGGTCGAGCTCTCCGATGCCAAGATCCGCTTCACCATCGGCTCGGTGGTGCTCACCTCGAAGCTGATCGACGGCACCTTCCCGGATTACCAGCGCGTCATCCCCTCGGGCAATGACAAGAAGCTCACCATCGACCGGCAGAGCTTCGCCTCCGCCGTCGATCGCGTCTCGACCATTTCGAGCGAGCGCGGACGGGCGGTGAAGCTCGCCATCGCCGACGGCCAGCTGACGCTCACCGTCAACAATCCGGATTCCGGCAGCGCCACCGACGAGCTGCCGGCCGAATATGACGCCGATCCGATCGAGATCGGCTTCAATTCGAAATATCTCCTCGATATCACCGGCCAGCTCTCCGGCAGCGACGCCATCTTCATGCTGGCCGATGCCGGATCGCCCACCCTGGTGCGCGATACGGGCGACGAGAACGCGCTTTACGTGCTGATGCCGATGCGCGTTTAAAGCCGTTTGCTTTTGATGGATGTGCAAAACACCCCCCTCTGGCCTGCCGGCCATCTCCCCCTCAAGGGGGGAGATTGGCTGACACGCTCTTTCGGTCCCTCTCTGCAATGTTTGCGATTGGTGCTGAGCGTCTATGAAGACGTAATCTCCCCCCTTGAGGGGGAGATGCCCGGCAGGGCAGAGGGGGGTACTGTCCCGCTGGCAGTAAAGTGACTGGCAACATCCAGAGCGAGGGAAGGCGACCGGATCGGGTTGCGGTCCGGCGCTTGCGCCTTGCCCATTTCCGCAATTATCCCGGCCTTTCCCTCACGCTTTCGCCCGCCCATGTCGTCCTGACCGGCGAGAACGGGTCGGGCAAGACCAATCTTCTGGAAGCGGTCTCCTTCCTTTCGCCCGGCCGCGGCCTGCGCCGCGCCACCTATCCTGATGTGACGCAGAACGGCGCACCGGATGGCTTCGCCATCCATGCGACGCTGGAAAGCGCCGGCTATGGCGAGGTCGAGATCGGCACGGGCCTCGCCGGCAATGCCATTGGCGACACCGCCCGCAAGGTCCGCATCAACGGCGCGCAGGCGACGTCGAGCGATGCGCTGCTGGAATATTCCCGCATCGTCTGGCTGGTGCCGGCCATGGATGGCCTCTTCACCGGGACGGCCGGGGACAGGCGCCGCTTCCTCGACCGCATGGTGCTGGCCATCGATACCTCGCACGGCAAGCGCGTGCTCGATTATGAAAAGGCGATGCGCAGCCGCAACCGGCTTCTGGCCGAGGATCGCAATGACGCCCGCTGGCTCGATGCGATCGAGGCGCAGATGGCGGAACTGGGCACGGCAATCGCCGCCGCCCGCGCTGAAATGATGCGGCTCATCACCGCCATGATCGAGCGCCTGCCGCAGGAAGGGCCGTTCCCCAAATCCGAATGTTTTCTGGAAGGCGCGCTGGAGAGCCGCATCGGGATCGAGGCTGCAGTCGATCTGGAGGAGGACTTCCGACGCACCCTGCACGACGCGCGGCCGCGCGACCGCGCGGCGGGGCGCACGCTGGACGGGCCGCACAGGACCGACCTCGTCGTCCATCACCGGCCAAAGGCGATGCCGGCCGCGCTCTGCTCGACGGGTGAGCAGAAGGCGCTCCTGATCGGGCTCATCCTCGCCCATGCGAGGCTCACCGGTGAATTGTCGGGCATGGCGCCGATCCTGCTTCTCGACGAGATCGCTGCTCATCTGGACGAGGGGCGCCGCGCCGCGCTTTTCGGCATCATCGATGATCTCGGCGGCCAGTCCTTCATGACCGGCACCGACCGCGCGCTGTTTGATGCGCTCGGTGATCGTGCGCAGTTCTTCTCCGTTTCCGGCGGCACGCTCAGCGCGGAGTAGCTGTCCGCAAGAATCCGGCTGACAAGTATCCGGGCCGGTTCTATTGTCCGGCCCAGGGAGCGATTTCATGAGCCATCATGACGAAACCATTCTGTCCGGCCCCGAGCTGGAACGTTACGCACGCCATATCGTGCTGCCTGAGATCGGCGGACCTGGGCAGCAGAAGCTGAAGCGCGCCCGCGTGCTGGTCGTCGGCGCCGGCGGCCTGGGCGCGCCGGTGCTGCAATATCTGGCAGCGGCGGGTGTGGGAACGCTCGGCATCATCGATGACGACCACGTCTCCCTTTCCAATTTGCAGCGGCAGGTGATCCACGATACCGAAAGCGTCGGCGAGGCGAAGACGCAAAGCGCCGCCCGCGGTCTGGCGCGCATCAATCCGCATGTGAAGGTCGAGCGTCATGCGATGCGGCTCGATGCGGGGAATGCCGAGGCACTGATCGCCGGCTATGACGTCGTCGTCGATGGTTCCGACAATTTCGAGACGCGCTATACCGTCGCCGATGCGGCAGCGGCGGCCGGGCGACCCTTGGTGACGGCGGCGATCGGGCGTTTTGACGGGGCGGTGACGGTGCTGAAGCCCTTCGAGATGGACGAGAAGGGCAGGCCGAACCCCTCCTATCGCGATCTCTTCCCCAGCCCGCCGCCACCAGGCATGGTCCCGTCCTGCGCCGAGGCCGGCGTGCTCGGCGTGCTTCCGGGCGTGCTGGGCACCCTGCAGGCGATGGAAGTCATCAAGCTCATCACCGGCATCGGCAAGCCCCTCGTCGGCCGGCTCCTGCTCTATGACGCGCTTGCCGCGCGTTTCGAGACGATCCGCTATAGCACGCGGCCCAGGGGATAACCGGCCATGGCGCTGACCCTGACCGACGAAGAGCGGGCGATCGCCTCCGGCGCCACAGGAGAGGGGGCGGCAATGGCGATGCGCATCGTCGCCGAGACCGCCCGGCTGATGGGCGCGCCGCGGCTTCTGCCGATCGCCTCGGCCCATATCGACGGCGCGCTCTATCATGGCGACAGCGGTACGCTCTTTGCCGAAAGGCTGGTCGAGGGCGGTGCGCGGGTGAAGGTGCGCTCGACGCTCAATGTCGGCTCCATCGATCTGACCGGCTGTTCGAAGAACCGCCTGGGCGATCATGAGCGCGGCATGGCGCGGCGCATGATGGAGGCCTATCGCAAGCTCGGCTGCGAGCCGAGCTGGACCTGCGCGCCATACCAGGCGGGGCATCGCCCGGCGATGGGGAGCGACGTCGCCTGGGGCGAATCCAATGCGGTGGTTTTCTGCAATTCGGTTTTGGGCGGGCGTACCAACCGGTACGGTGATTTCCTCGATATTGCCTGTGCAATTGCTGGAAAAGCACCCGATTTTGGCCTGCACCGCACGCAAAATCGACGGGCGCGGATCGTTTTCGATATCTCCGCCATTGATTCTGCCTTCCTCGCCTCCGAAGTAGCCTGGCCCATTCTCGGCAATCTTTATGGCCGTTTGCTCGGCGATGCGGTGGGCGTGGTCGCCGGCGCGGCGGTCCATCCGGACGAGGATGCGCTGAAGGCTTTCGGCGCTGCCGCGGCCTCATCCGGCGCGGTCGGCCTCTTCCATGTCGCGGGCGTGACGCCGGAAGCGCCCGATCTGGCCGCTGCGCTCTACCATCAGGAGCCGGAAGAGATCATCCATGTCACGCCTGAAATGCTCGCGGAGACGCGCCGCAGGCTCTCGACGGTAGAGGATGTCACCGCCATCGATGCCGTCGCCATCGGCAGCCCGCATCTCTCGCTCGCCGAGTTCGACCGGCTGGAAGCGCTGATTGCCGGCCGCCATCTCCGCGTTCCGCTTTATGCCTGCACCGGCCGCCATGCGCTGAACCTTCTGGAAGAGGCGGGGCGGCGGCAAAAGCTTGAGGATTGCGGCGTCATCATCGTCGCCGATACCTGTGTCGTGGTCACGCCGATCCTGCCGGAGAAGCCCGGCGCGGTGCTGATGACCAATTCAGGCAAATTCGCCCATTACGCACCCGGCAATACCGGATACGGCGTCCTCTACGGTTCGCTTGCCGAATGCGTGGAAAGCGCCGTCGCCGGGCATCCGGTTTTCCTGCAGGCAGCGGCATGACGACGGCGGAGACGGTGCTTCAGGCGGATGTTCTGGTGCCGGGCGGCGTGGCGCGCGCCGAGGCGCTGGTGCTGACGGCGCCGATCAGCTTCTGGGGCGGGGTCAATCCGCAGACCGGGCTGATCGCCGATGTTCGCCACCCCCAGCACGGCGTTTCGATCAGCGGGCGGGTTCTTTGCCTGCCAGGCACCATCGGCTCCTCATCGGCCGCCGCCGTGCTCCTCGAGCTGGTCTATGCCGGGCTTGCGCCTGCCGCAATCATCCTGAACGAGCCCGACGCCATCCTGCTGCTCGGGCTGATCGTCGCGCGCGAAATGGGCCATGCGGTCCCGCCCGCGCTGCAACTGGACAAAGAGGAGTTCCCTCGCTTCGCAAGCCGGGTGCTTTCCATCAATGCGGAAGGAGGTATCCTGATTGAAGCGCTTTAGGCTGTTTTCACCCCCCTCTGGCCGGCAGGCCAGAGGGGGGTGAAGATGCAGGGCAACAGCGCTGAATTGGGCGCAATGTCCCTCAATACTGGGCGTTGCGGTCCACCAGATTGGTCAGCGGTTCGCCGCGTTCATAGGCCTCGATCTGCTGCACGATCAGCGGCACGAGCGCGCCGGGCGCGGAACTTGCGGCTGCATGCGGCGTCACCGTGACCTTCGGATGCGTCCAGAGCGGGCTGTCGGCCGGCAGCGGCTCCTTCTCGAAAACGTCGAGTGTAACAGCTGAAAGCAGTCCCCGGTCGAGCGCGGCCAGAATGTCGGCCTCGTTCTGCAGCCCGCCGCGTCCGGCATTGATCAGGACGGGCGCGCCGAGCGGCCCTTCCTGCTTCAGCCGGGCAAAGATCGACATGGAGAGTATGCCCTTCGTCTCCGGCGTCAGCGGCAGGAGGCAGACGACGATATCGGCGCCGGCGAGGAAATCGCCCAATCCTTCCTTCCCATGGAAAGTCCCGACACCTTCCATCTCATGCGGCCGCCGGCTCCAGCCGGTGACCTTGAAACCGAGCGCCAGCAGCTTTGCCGCCGCGTCGCGGCCGAGCACGCCGAGACCAAGAATGCCGACCGTCACCTCATTGGCCGCCGGCTGCCGGCGATCCTCATGCCAGACGCGGGCCTGCTGCTGCCGGCGGTAGCGCGGCCCCAGCCGATGGTGGTCGAGCACCTGCCAGACCACATATTCGCTCATCCGCATCGACAGGTCGTCCGAGACGATGCGGACGATCGGCACGTCGGGGATTTGCGGATCATGGAAGATATGGTCGACGCCGGCGCCGAGCGAGAAGATCGCCTTGAGATTGGGCAGATTGGCGAGCGAGCCAGGCTTCTGCTTCCACACCAGCGCATAATGGATCGTTTCGTCCCCGGTATGATCCGGTGCGAGCACCACTGGTCGGTCGGGTGCAGCCTTGGCGAATTCCGCGCGCCAGACTTCCGGGTCCCAATCCGTCACCGAAAGGAGGATCCGCCCCTTGCCGCTGTCCTTGCCCATATCAGTCATTGCGATACCACTCCCCCCTCGGCGGCCTCCATGCGGAAGGCGGCCGCCATCAATGCTTTCGTATATTCCTCTTTAGGCCGGGCGAAGATCTCAGCCGCCGGGCCATATTCCACCGCCTTGCCGTTGCGCATGACGAGAACGTCATTGGCGAGCGCCCGCACCACCTTCAGATCATGGCTGATGAAGAGATAGGCGAGGTCGTGTTTTTTCTGCAGCGCGCGCAGGAGGTCCACCACCTGCGCCTGCACGCTCATGTCGAGCGCCGATGTCGGCTCGTCCAGCATGACGAAGCGCGGATTGAGCACCATCGCCCGCGCGATCGCGATGCGCTGGCGCTGCCCGCCGGAAAATTCGTGCGGATAGCGGAAGCGGGTCTCGGGATCGAGATTGACCTCCTTCAGCGCCGCCACCACGCGCGCGTCGCGCTCATCCGCCGAAAGGCCGGGTTCATGGATCTGCAGCCCTTCCGCAATGATCTCGGCGATCGACATGCGCGGGCTGAGCGAGCCGAACGGATCCTGGAAGACGATCTGCAATTCGCGCCGGAACGGCCGCATCTGCTTGAAGCTCAAGCCTTCGATCTCGCGTCCGGTGAAGCGGATATCGCCCTGTGAGGAGATCATGCGCGCCAGCGCCAGCCCCAGCGTCGTCTTGCCGGAGCCGGATTCACCGACGACGCCGAGCGTCTGGCCGGCGCGGATTGTCACATCGATCCCGTCCACCGCCTTCACATGATCGACCGTGCGGCGCAGGAACCCCTTTTTGATCGGGAACCAGACCTTCACATCCCGGCCTTCCATGACGGAAGGCGCGGCCGGATTGGCCGCCGGCGGCTCGCCCTTCGGCTCGGCGGCAAGAAGATGCCTGGTATATTCATGTTGCGGATTTTCGAAGATCTCCTTGGTCGGCCCTGCCTCGACGATCTTCCCCTTGGTCATCACGCAGACCCGGTCGGCGATCTTGCGGACAATGCCGAGATCATGGGTGATGAACAGCATCGACATGTTCTGCGCGGCCTTCAGTTCGGCGAGGAGCTTCAGGATCTGCGCCTGCACGGTCACGTCGAGCGCGGTGGTCGGCTCGTCGGCAATCAGCAGCGCCGGCTTGTTGGCAAGCGCCATGGCGATCATCACGCGCTGGCGCTGTCCGCCCGAGAGCTGGTGCGGATAGGCGTTGAGCCGCTTTTCCGGCTCGCGGATGCCCACTTCGTTCAATAGTTCCAGCGTGCGCGTCCGCGCCGCCCTGTCGCTCATCCCCTGATGCACTTTCAGGATTTCGCCGACCTGCCGCTCGATCGTGTGCAGCGGATTGAGCGAGGTCATCGGCTCCTGGAAGATCATCGCGATATCGTTGCCGCGCACCCGCCGCAGATCGCTTTCGTCCTTGTCCAGGAGATCGCTGCCGTTGAACAGGATCTCGCCGGAAGGATGGCTCGCCGAGGGGTAGGGCAGGAGCTTGAGGATCGAAAGGGCCGAAACCGATTTGCCGGAGCCGGATTCGCCCACCAGCGCCACCGTCTCGCCCTTGGCAATGTCGAAGGAGATGCGATCGACCGCAAGCGTCTCGCTCCCCCCTTGCGTGAAGGCGACGGAGAGATCGCGGACGGAAAGGAGAGGGTTACCGCTCATTTGAACGCCTTTCGCGGGTCGAAGGCATCGCGCGTCGCTTCGCCGATGAAGATCAGGAGCGACAGCATCAGCGAAATGACGATGAAGCCGGTGAGGCCGAGCCACGGCGCTTGCAGATTGTTCTTGCCCTGCGCGAGCAGTTCACCGAGCGAGGGCGAGCCGGGCGGCAGGCCGAAGCCGAGGAAATCGAGCGAGGTGAGCGTCGTGATCGAGCCGTTGAGGATGAACGGCAGGAAGGTCAGCGTCGCCACCATGGCGTTGGGCAGGAGGTGGCGCCACATGATCGTACCATTGGGCACGCCGAGCGCTCGCGCCGCATTCACATATTCGAAATTGCGCGCGCGCAGGAATTCCGCCCGCACCACGCCGACAAAGGCCACCCAGGAGAAGAGCAGCATGATGCCGAGCAGGATCCAGAAGCCCGGCGGCAGCACGGCCGCGATGATGAGCAGGAGATAGAGCACCGGGATCGCCGACCAGATCTCGATGAAGCGCTGGAAGAGGAGGTCGACCCAGCCGCCGAAATAGCCCTGCACTGCGCCCGCCGTCACGCCGATCAGCGCCGAGGCCGCCGTCAGGATCAGGCCGAACAGGACGGAGATGCGGAAGCCATAGAGCGCGCGGGCGAAGACGTCGCGCGCCTGATCGTCGGTGCCGAGCAGGTTCCAGTTGCCGAAGATGCAGTTCTCGTCATTCACTCCCTGCGGATAGCGCTGGCAGCGCTCCTCCTTGCTGTAGAGCCAGAAGGGCTTGGAGGGGGCGGCCTCGGGGATTTCGTTGTTGACCGTGCGATAGGAATAGCGGATCGGCGGCCAGATCATCCAGCCATGGGCCTTGATCTCGTCCGATATCACGGGATCGCGATAATCGGTGACGGCGTAGAACCCGCCGAATTTCTCCTCGGGGTAATCGACCAGCACCGGCATCAGGAGCTCGCCCTTGTAGGAGACGAGGATCGGCTTGTCGTTGGCGATGAACTCGGCGAAGAGCGAGGCGAGAAACAAGAAGAGGAACAGCCACAGCGACCACCAGCCGCGCCGGTTGGCCTTGAAATTCTGCCAGCGCCGCTGGTTGAGCGGCGAGAGCCACGGGCGGCGCGCCGGCCGGGTTGGCGTTTGTGCTTCGGCTTTTGCTGCGACCTGCGCCATCACACGTCCCTCCGCTCGAAATCGATGCGCGGGTCGATCCATGTGTAGATCAGGTCGGAGAGAAGCCCCACGAACAGGCCGAGAAGCGAGAAGATGTAGAGATTGGCGAAAACCACGGGATAGTCGCGATTGAGCACCGACTGGTAGCTGAGGAGCCCCAGCCCGTCGAGCGAGAAGATGGTCTCGATCAGCAGCGAGCCGGTGAAGAAGGCTGAGATGAAGGCACCGGGGAAGCCGGCGACGACGATGAGCATGGCGTTGCGGAACACGTGGCGATAAAGCACCTGCCGTTCGGTCAGCCCCTTGGCCCGCGCCGTGATCACATATTGCTTGCGGATTTCTTCCAGGAACGAGTTCTTGGTGAGCAGCGTCGTCGTGGCGAAGGCGGAAAGCACCAGCGCCGCGACCGGCAGCGTGATGTGCCAGAGATAGTCGACGATCTTGCCCCAGAGCGAAAGCTGGTCGAAATTGGGCGAGGTCAGGCCGCGCAAGGGAAACCAGTCGAAGAAGGAGCCGCCGGCAAAGAGCACGATCAGCAGGATGGCGAAGAGGAAGCTCGGGATGGCATAGCCGACGATGATGACGGCGCTGGTCCAGACGTCGAAATGCGAGCCGTCCTTGATCGCCTTGCGGATGCCGAGCGGGATCGAGATCGCATAGGAGAGAAGCGTCAGCCACAGGCCGAGCGAGATCGAAACCGGCATCTTTTCGCGGATCAGGTCGAGCACGCCGATATCGCGGAAATAGGAACGGCCGAAATCGAAGCGCAGATAATTCCACAGCATCTGGCCGAAGCGCTCCAGCGGCGGCTTGTCGAAGCCGAACTGCTTTTCCAGGCTGGCGATGAATTGCGGGTCAAGCCCCTGCGCGCCGCGATATCTGGAATTGGCGGCGCCACTGTCGAAATTGTTTCCCTGGCCGAGATCCCCGCCACCGCCGGAAAGGCGGTCCATCGCGTCGCCGCCCTGGCCGGAGAGCTGTGCGATGACCCGCTCGACCGGGCCGCCCGGGGCAAACTGAACCACAACGAAGGAGATAGCCATGATGCCGAACATCGTCGGGATCATCAGGAGCAGTCGGCGCAGGATATAGGCGCCCATCAGCGGTTCATTCCCGAATTATTGCCGTTTCGTTCAAGCTTTGCCAATCGCTCGTGCCTTTTCTTCATCCACCCACCAGAGGATCTCAACCGGAAAACCGTAATCCGGCTTCGGCTCCTTGAAGCCGAACCTGTTCCAGTAGGCGACCCGGTGATTCGCCGAGGTCCAATTTGGAATCCAGTCGCGCCTGAGACGCAAGAGGCGATCCATTGCCCGCAAGATCGGCACCAGCTCGTCACGCGAAGTGACCTTGCCGACCTCGTCGATCAGTTCGTCGATCACCGGTTCGGCGGTTCCCGGATAGTTGCGGGTGCCGGGGATACCGGCCGATTTGGAAGAAAACATGGTGCCGAGCGATTCCTGCGTCGGCGTCGCCGACATGGAAACAGCCATGCCCATCATGTCGAAATCGAAATTCAGGATACGAGCCTGATACTGGACGGGATCGACGAGCCGCAACGAAGCATTGACGCCGATCGCCTGCAAATTCTGCACGAGGGGCGTGTAGATGCGGGTGAAACCCTCCGAATCGATCAGGAATTCGAGATCGAAAGGTTTGCCGTCCTTGTCGGCAAAGCGCCCGTTCTCCCGCTTGAACCCGGCCGCGGTCATCAGTTCGATCGCGCGGCGGAACAATTTGCGGTCACGGCCCGAGCCGTCGCTGACCGGCATCGTCACCACCTCGCCGAAGACCGCCTCCGGCACGCGGCCGCGATAGCGCTCGAGAATGGCGCGTTCCGCCGGTGAAGGCTCTCCCTTGGCCTCGAATTCGGAACCGCCGAAGCAGGATTGCGAACGCTGATACAATCCGTAGAAGAGGTTCTTGTTGGTCCATTCGAAATCGAAGCAGAGGGCGATCGCCTCGCGCACCCGCGGGTCGCGGAAGCGCTCGCGCCGCTGGTTGACCGCCCAGGCCTGCATGCTTGGCCGTTTTTCGGCCGGAAAGGTGCGCTTCACGACCTTCTTTTCCAGGACAGCCGGGAAATCATACTCCGTCGCCCAGGTTTTTGAGACGCTTTCCCAGCGCCAGTCGACCACGCCCTTCTTGAAAGCCTCGAATGCAGGCTGCCGGTCGCGGTAGAACTCGATGCGGATGCGGTCGAAATGATAAAAGCCGCGATTGACGGGCAGATCCCGCCCCCAATAATCCTCGCGGCGCTCATATTCGATGAACTGCGCCGCGGAGAAATGGCCGACCCTGTATGGTCCCGAGCCCGGCGGCGGCTCCAGCGTGGAAGCGGCGAAATCGTGGGTCTCGTACCAGGCCCTGGAGAGGATCGGCATCCCGGCGGCATCGAGGATGGCCCGGGCGGAGTGCTTGCCTGAAAAGGTGAGGCGCAGCGTATGGGCATCTTCCGCGACGGCCTCCTTGAGTTCGGTCAGCCCGAGCAGCAGTTCCGGATGGCCTTTTTCCTTGAGCGTCTGATAGGTGAAGGCGGCGTCCTCGGCGATAAGCGGGGTGCCGTCGGAAAACCGTGCTTCGGGCCGGAGCTTGAAGACATAGGAGTTGCGGTCGCCGGAGATCGTCACGTTTTCGGCGACGAGGCCGTAGATGGCGTCGGGCTCGTCCAGCGCCGAGGCCATCAGCGAATCGAAACAGAGCTCCATGCGCGGCGGCGCATCGCCCTTGTTGGAGAAGCTGTTCAGCGTGTTGAAAGTGAGCGGGCTCTGGTTGAACACCCAGTTCGGCGGGCCGAAGGTGAAGGTGCCGCCTTTCGGCGCCTCGGGGCTCGCATAATCGAACTGCTTGAAATCGGCCGGATATTTCAGCTCCCCGAAGGCTGAAAGCCCGTGCACGGGCGTATCGCTCGGTATTTCGGCGAAGGCGCGCCCCGGCAGGAAGGCGGCGATTGCCGCGCCGCCGGAGAGCGAGAGGAAGGAGCGCCGGTCGATCATTCGCCGCCCACCTTCAGCGCCTTTTCCTTGGCCGGGTCGATCCACCAGGAGAAGGGGTCGATACCGGAGTAATCCGGCTGCTTCTCGGGAATGCCGAACTTGTTCCAATAGGCGACGTGGATTTCGTCGTCATACCATTGCGGCACCACGTAATAGTTCCACAGCAGCACCCGGTCGAGCGCATGGGTGGCGGCGACGAGCTCGTCGCGGTCCTTGGCATAGACCACCCGGTCGATCAGCTTGTCGACTGCCGGGTTCCTGATGCCGGAATAGTTGCGGCTGCCCTTGAGGTCGGCCGCCGCGGAACTCCACATTTCGCGCTGCTCGTTGCCGGGCGAATTGGTCTGAGCGATGATCGTTGCGATCACGTCATAATCGAAGTCGTTCACCCGCGTCAGATATTGCGCGCTGTCGACAATCCGCACCGTGGCCCGGATGCCGACGCGGCGCAGGTTTGCCACGAAGGGATTGAAGATACGCTCGTCATTCGGGTCGTTGCCGAGGAATTCGATGGTGAAAGGCTTACCTTGCCTGTCGAGAAGCACGCCGTCCTTCAGCGTATATCCCGCCTCCTGGAAAAGCTGCAGCGCATGGCGCAGGTTCTCCCGCGTCGACTGCGGCGTGTCGAAAACCGGCTCCTTGAACGCCTTGGTGAAAACCTCGGGCGGTACCTCGTCGCGTACGGTTTCCAGGATTTCCAGTTCCTTGCCTTTCGGCAGCCCGCTTGAAGCGAGGTCGATACCGTCGAAATAGCTCTCGATCCGCTTGTACTGGTTGAAGAACAAGAGACGGTTCATCGATTCGAAATCGAAGACCCAGTTCAGCGCCTCGCGCACGCGCCGGTCGGCGAATTTTTCGCGCCTCGTGTTCAGGAAATAGGCCTGCATGCGCCCAAACGAATGGAACGGAAAAGCGGCCTTGATCACGTCGCCGCGCTCGACAGCGGGGAAATTATAGTCCTGCATCCAGCGCTGGATGCGGTTTTCCACCCTATAGTCGTAAAGACCGCCTTTCTTGAACGCCTCCCACGTGGCGTTGGCGTCGAGATAATAATCATATTGGACGCGGTCGAAATTGTTGCGCCCGACATTGACCGGCAGATCCTTGCCCCAATAATCATCGACGCGGGCCCAGACGATGGTGCGCCCGGGCACCACTTTTTCAACCTTGTAGGCGCTGGAGCCGAGCGGAATTTCCAGCGTTGGGCGTGAAATGTCACGCTTTTTGCCGTTGGCGTCGGTCCCTTCCCACCAATGTTTCGGCAGGACCGCCAGATCGCCCACGATGGTGGGCAGTTCGCGGTTGCCCTTTTCGGAGAAGGTGAACTTGACCTCTCGTTCACCGGTCTTCTCCGCTTTCACCACGTCGCCGTAATATTTGTTGTAGATAGGGGTCTGTTTCTTCAGCGTTTCGAAGGACCAGATGACGTCTTCCACCGTGATCGGCTTGCCGTCGTGCCAGCGTGCAGCGGGGTTCAGGCGGAATTTCACCCAGGAGAAATCTTCCGGGTATTGGATCGCCTCGGCGATCAGCCCGTAGCTGGTCGAGCCCTGATCGAGCGACTGCGACATCAATGTGTCGTAGAGCATCCCTCCGCCGAAATTGGCGAAGCCCGCGGCGGGCACGCCCTGCACCACATAGGGATTGAGGCTGTCGAACGATCCTTCTGCCACCTGGTGCAGCGCTCCGCCCTTGGGTGCTTCCGGGTTGACATAATCATACTGCTTGAAATCGGAAGCATATTTCGGCTCGCCGACAAGGCTGGTGGCCTGCCGCCACGCCGGCTCTGGATCCTGCGCGGCTCCGCCTGTCGAAAACCCCGCGACCACAGCCAGCGCCATCGCGCCTGCCAACATTGCCTTCATGCCTTTGCCTCCAATGAATGGAACCCTTTGGAAAAGACTATGGCATTTTGCGGAGGAAGAAAGGCATTCTTCCGCGAAAAACGAAAAAAGCCGGGCTGAAAGCCCGGCTTTTCAATGAGATGATCGATATGCTTACTGATTGGTAGCGGGCTGTTCGCCCTGCGCCGGAGCCGGCGTCTCGGCGGGCTTTTCGGCCTCACCAGCCGGCTGCGTCGCTTCACCAGCGGGCTTCTCAGCCTCACCGGCGGGCTTCTCAGCCTCGCCAGCGGGTTGGGCAGCGCCGCCTTCCGCCGGCTTGGCGCCTTCTGCCGGTACCGGCGGCAGCGGAGCCGGATTGTCGGAAAGCGTGCGCAGATAGGCGATGAGATCGGCGCGTTCCTGGTCGTTCTTGTCGCCGGCAAAGCCCATCGCCGTGCCCTTCACATAGGATTTGGGCGAGGTGAGGAAGTGGTTGAGATGCTCGTAATCCCAGACCTTGTTGTCCTTGGCGAAATCCTTCATGCCGGCCGAATAGCTGAAATCGGAAACCGATGCGATCGGACGGTTGACGACGTCCCACAGATGCGGACCAACCTTGTTCGGGCCGCCCTTCTCGCCGCTGTGGCAGGCCTGGCAGCGTTTGAACACCTGCTCGCCCTTCTTCGGATCGGCGGTCTGCAGCAGCGTGGCGATCGGCACGGCCGCCGGCGCGGCCTTTTCCTCGCCTCCGGCAGGCTGCTCCATCGCCTGGATGGCATAGCCTTCCTTTTCGGGCTCGGGACTGGAGAAGATGGCATCGGACAACAGGCTGACCGTCATGACGACAAAAGCCGCCCCAAGAAAGGCTCCGGTATATTTATAGGATTGAGATTCCATCTGCAGTCAGCGCTCCCCCTTTTGAGAGGTCCTCATATTCGGGAAACGCAAGCCCGTAGCCTGGGCCGGTCCCCTCCTTGTCCAAGATGGCGCGGAAACTAGGTCTTTTGCTCCGCACTTGCAACACCTATAAGGGCGCTGCGGCCCGTGACTTTTTGACACTTTTGGAAAACCCCGTTTTATGCTCCAGACCATGAAGACCCTGACCCTTATCCCGTCGCGTCTGGCGTCCACACGCCTGCCCAACAAGCCGCTGGCCGATATTGCCGGCAGGCCGATGATCGTCCATGTGGCGGAACGCGCCGCGGCCGCGCGGCTCGGCCGCACGGTGGTGGCCACCGACAGCGAGGAGATCGCCGGAGCGATTCGCGCCCATGGTTTCGAGGCGGTGATGACCCGTAATGACCACGAATCGGGTTCCGACCGCATTTATGAGGCGCTCCAGGCGCTCGATCCCGATGGCGAGATCGATGCCATCATCAATGTGCAGGGTGATCTGCCGACCATCGAGCCCGAGATCATCGCCAGGGCCCTGCGGCCGCTCGAGGACGGACCCGCCGATATCGCGACCCTTGGCGTCGAGATCACCGAGGAGAGCGAGAAGACAAATCCGAGCGTCGTCAAGATCGTCGGTTCGCCGCTTGTCGGGGACAAGCGGCTGCGCGCGCTTTATTTCACCCGCGCCACCGCGCCCTGGGGCGAGGGGCCGCTCTATCACCATATCGGCCTTTATGCCTACCGCCGGTCGGCGCTGGAGCGATTCGTCCGGCTCGGGCCGTCACCGCTGGAGCGGCGCGAAAAGCTGGAGCAGCTACGCGCGCTCGAGGCCGGCATGCGCATCGATGTCGAGATCGTCAGATCCGTGCCGCTCGGCGTCGATACGCCGGCCGACCTCGAACGGGCGCGCGCGCTCATATCTCAAGGCATTTAAGGAAAGACATCCGACATGGCGGGCAAGACCAACAAGATCTCCTTCCAGGGTGAGCCGGGGGCAAATTCCGATACGGCAAGCCGCAATATGTTCCCCGACATGGAGCCTTTGCCTTGCCCGACCTTCGAGGATGCGTTCAACGCGGTGGAGGCGGGTGCCGCCGATCTGGCGATGATCCCGATCGAGAACACGATCGCCGGCCGTGTCGCCGATATCCACCATCTCCTGCCCGAATCGCGGCTGCATATCGTCGGCGAATATTTCCTGCCCATCCATTTCCAGCTGATGGCGCTGCCGGGCACGAAACTCGACGAGATCAGGTCGGTTCACAGCCATATCCATGCGCTCGGCCAGTGCCGCAAGGTTATCCGCAAGCATGGCTGGAAGCCGATGGTGGCGGGTGATACCGCAGGGGCCGCCCGCATCGTTTCGGAGGCCGGCGACAAAACCATGGCGGCGCTCGCGCCGCGCCTTGCCGCCAGTCTCTACGGTCTCGACATATTGGCCGAAAATGTCGAGGACATGGAGAACAACATCACCCGCTTCGTCGTCCTGTCGAAATCAAAGAAATGGGCGCCGCGTCCCACCGATGGCAGCCGCATCGTCACGACATTCGTCTTCCGGGTGCGCAACGTCCCCGCCGCGCTCTATAAGGCCATGGGCGGCTTCGCCACCAACGGCATCAACATGACAAAGCTCGAGAGCTACCAGATCGGCGGCACCTTCACCGCCACGCAGTTTTATGCCGATATCGAGGGCCACCCGGATGAGCGGCCGGTGAAGCTTGCGCTTGAGGAACTGGAATTCTTCTCCAGGGAGATGCGCATCGTCGGCGTCTATCCCGGCAGCCCTTTCCGCGATACGCAGGACCAGCCGGGGGAATAGCGAACTTCGCCCCCGCTCGCCCAAGGCCGATCAGCTCTCCGCCCAGCTCCGGATCAGATGGGCGGCGATCGCGCCGGGCGGCGGCGTCATCAGCCCTTGCGGATGCGTGCGGTCGAGCATGGCGAGCACTTCGCCACGCTCGAACCAGCGCCCGTCCTCCAGCTCCGAGCGGTCGATGACGAGTTCGTCCGACAGCGCCTCGGCGTGGCAGCCGATCATCAGCGAATAGGGAAAGGGCCAGGGCTGGCTCGCATGATAGGCGACGCGGCCGATCGGCACGCCCGTCTCCTCGCGCGTTTCGCGGCGCACCGCCGCCTCGATGGTCTCGCCGGGTTCGATGAAGCCGGCAAGGCATGAATACATGCCTGGCGCGAAGTGCGGGCTTCTCGCCAGCAGGCAGCGGTCGCCGCGCACCGCCAGCATGATCGCCACCGGATCGGTGCGAGGGAAGTGCTGGGCCTCGCAATGCGGGCAGACGCGCTTGTAGCCGCCGGCGCGCATTTCGGTAAGCGTCCCGCAGCGCCCGCAATAGCGGTGGTTCTCATGCCAGGCGATGAGCGCTGCCGCCTGCGCCAGCGCGCCGAGCTCGTCGGGCGGAAGCAGCCCCTGCATATAGACCGAGCGATAGTCGAGGGCCTTGAAAGGCTCGGGCAACTGTTCCGGATCGGAGGTCGTGACTGTGGCAAGCAGCGGCCTCTGGTCCTGCCTGCCGAGCAGCACCGCCTCATGCAGATGGGGCTCGAACCGGGCGATCTCGCCCGGCTGGAAAAAGGCCTTCGGCCGCGCGCCGTTCTCGAAGGAGAGATGCACGCGCCCTTTGCCGAGAAGCATGATTCGCGCTCCCGGCTCGGCCAGCGCCCGTTCGGTCGCATCGTCGGAACGCTTCTCCGACAGGCGGTCGATGATGTTGCCGGCAAAACCGACAGCCTGGCTCGGCTCGATCTCCGGCAGGTCGAACAGGCGCAATCTCATGGAAGCTCCGGATGATATCAGATGTCTAAAGCGCGTTTGATGGCGAGGGCGAAGTCTTCCGCCGCCTTCGGCTGATATGGCTCGCGCGTGCCATGGCCCCATACCGGGCCGGGCCAGGCGGGATCACCGCTGTTGCGGGCAATCACATGGATATGCAATTGCCGCACGATATTGCCGAGCGCGCCCGTATTGATCTTTTCGCATGCGGTCACGGATTTGAGCGCCTGCGCCGCCATCCCCATCTCGAAGGTGAGCATGGTCTGGTCGAGCGGCGTCAGATCGTAGAGTTCCACCTTGTCCGGCCGCTGCGGCACGAGGATGAGCCAGGGCCAGCGGCAATCATCCATCAGCCGGAGTTCGCAGAGCCCCAGCTTGGCGACCGCGATCGTATCCGCGGCGAGTTTCTCATCAAGCACGAAATCCGTCATCTGGGTGAGATAGCAGTTTTTTCGTGCCTTGGCTTGCTTTTTGCGCACCGATTGACGATATGAAGGCCGGGAGGTTGGTGGTGGACGAGCCACTCGCCAACCGGGTCAGGTCCGGAAGGAAGCAGCCCTAACGAGCCGGGCACGGGTCACCGTGCCAGCCTCCCACCTTCTCCCTTTCGTGGGCATTGTTTGCGGTCGCGCGATGCTCGCCGGGTATTCGCCTTGATGTGACATTGACGGTGCCATATCAGCGGTCCAAACTCTTTCCCCAGGTGAACAGGAATCGGAACGCTCGGCATGGAGACGAAAACGGCAGACGGCGCCTACCGCGTTCTCGCCCGAAAGTACCGTCCGCAGAATTTCGGCGATCTCATCGGCCAGGAGCCGATGGTCCGCACGCTCACCAATGCTTTCCACACCGGCCGCATCGCGCAGGCCTGGATGCTGACCGGCGTTCGCGGCGTCGGCAAGACGACGACGGCGCGCATTCTGGCGCGCGCGCTTAATTACAAGACCGACGCCATCGATCAGCCGACGGTCGATCTTTCGATCCCGGGCGAGCATTGCCAGGCGATCATGGAAGGCCGCCATGTCGATGTGATCGAGATGGACGCGGCTTCCCATACCGGCATCGACGATATCCGCGAGATTATCGAGCAGGTTCGCTACCGTCCGGTTTCGGCGCGCTACAAGGTCTATATCATCGACGAGGTTCACATGCTGTCGAACCAGGCCTTCAACGGCCTGCTGAAGACGCTGGAGGAGCCGCCGCCGCATGTGAAGTTCATCTTCGCCACCACCGAAATCCGCAAGGTCCCGATCACGGTCCTGTCGCGCTGCCAGCGCTTCGACTTGCGGCGTATCGATTCCGGCGTTCTTGCCGCGCATCTCAAGACTATCGCCGAACGGGAGGGAATCGCCATCGACGACGCCTCGCTGGCGATGATCGCCCGCGCGGGCGAGGGCTCGGCGCGTGATTCGCTGTCGATTCTCGATCAGGCGATCGCCCATGGCGGCGGCAAGGTCGAGGCGGAGACGGTGCGCGCCATGCTGGGCCTTGCCGACCGCGCCCGCATCATCGACCTGTTCGAGATGCTGATGCGCGGCGATGTGGCGGGGGCTCTGAAGGAATTTCGCGCGCAATATGATGTCGGCGCCGATCCGGCTGTCGTATTGACCGACCTTGCCGAGTTCAACCATCTGGTGACGCGGCTGCGCTTCACGCCGGAAGTGGCGGACGACATGTCGCTGTCGGAAGATGAGCGCGTGCGCGGCCGTGATTTTGCCGAGAAATTGTCGATCCGTGTCCTGTCGCGTACCTGGCAGATGCTGTTGAAGGGCATCGGCGAGGTCGAGACCGCCTCCCGTCCGGTGCAGGCCGCCGAGATGCTGTTGATCCGTCTGGCCCATGCCGCCGACCTGCCGACGCTTGACGAGGCGCTGAAGGCGCTTGAAAGCGGCGCTGTTCCCGCCGCACGCTCCGGCGCCGATGCCCCGCGGCCGAATGGCGGTGCGGTCATGTCGGGCGGTCGTTCCGCAGATGCGGTGTCCTCGTCCTCCGTCGGGGTGACGTCGGGCAATGGTTCGACGGCGATGCGCATCGTTCAGCCGGAACCGCAGGCGCGGCCCGCGCCCGAACCCCAGCCGCAGCCGGAACCTGCAGCCGAAACGCCACCGCCTGCGGTGCCGCTGAACAGCCTTGCCGATATCGTGGCGCTTGCCGACAAGCACCGCGACATGCAGCTCAAGATCATGATCAAGAATTGCGTGCGCCTCGTCGCTATCGCGCCGGGACGGCTTGAGATCGGCTTGACCGCCGATGCGCCGAAGACGCTTCCAAGCGATATCGCGCAGAAGCTTCTCGCCTGGACCGGCGTGCGCTGGATGGTATCGGTATCGCGTGAGGCTGGCGGCCAGACGATTGCCGAGGCGGAGGCCGCGCGGCGTGATATGCTGGTCACCGACGCCCGCGCCGATCCCGATGTGGCGGCGATCCTCGCCCAGTTCCCGGGCGCCCGGATCACCGACGTTCGCATTTCCACGAGCGAGGCGCAGGAAGATGCCGTCGATCTCGACGCCGAACTGCCGGACGTCTCGCTGACGCCGGATGATGACGATTAAATAAAAGAGAAGCAGGAGTTCGACCCATGCGTGACATGATGGGTATGCTGAGTAAGGCAAAGGAAATGCAGGCCAAGATGCAGGCTATGCAGGAGGAGATCGCCGGTCTCGAAGCGACGGGCACCTCCGGTGGCGGCCTGGTCAGCGTCACCTTGACCGGCAAGGGCGTGATGAGCGCGCTGAAGCTCGATCCTTCGCTCCTGAAGGAGGACGAGGCCGAAATCCTCGAGGATCTGATCGTCGCCGCCCACAATGAGGCGAAGACCAAGATCGAGGCGCTGATGGCCGAGAAGACGCAGGCGCTCACCGCCGGCCTGCCGCTGCCTCCGGGCTTCAAGCTGCCGTTTTAAGGGAGTAGGGGAATAGGGCAGTAGGGCAATATGTTTTTGCTCGTTCCCTATTGCCTTGCTGCCCTACTGCCTTATTGCCCTAGACCATGTCCAAACGAATCGCCGGTCCTGAAATCGAACGTCTGATCCAGCTCCTCGCCCGTGTGCCGGGGCTGGGGCCGCGTTCGGCCAGGCGTGCGGCGCTCCACTTGATCAAGAAGAAGGAGGCGCTGCTGATTCCGCTCGGCAGCGCCATGCAGGATGCCGCCGAGAAGGTGCGCGTCTGCTCGACCTGCGGCAATGTCGATACCAGCGACCCCTGCACCGTCTGCACCGATCCGCGCCGCGATCCGGCGACGCTCATCGTCGTCGAGGACGTGTCGGACCTCTGGGCGCTGGAACGCGCCGGCACCATGAACGTGCGCTATCATGTGCTGGGCGGGCGGCTCTCGCCGCTCGACGGTATCGGGCCTGACGATCTCAACATTCGCGGTCTCGTCGAGCGGGTGGGAGCGGGCGAGGTGAAGGAAGTGATCCTCGCCGTCAACGCCACCGTCGAGGGCCAGACGACCGCCCATTACATCACCGACCAGCTTTCCGGCTTCGATGTGCGGGTGACCAGGCTCGCCCATGGCGTGCCCGTCGGTGGCGAGCTCGATTATCTCGACGAGGGGACCTTGGCGGCCGCCTTGCGGGCGCGCACGGCATTGTAGGGCTGGCGAATTGTATACGAACTTGAAAACTGGCCTGCAATTCCCTTATATTGAGGCCGGAGTGGTCGCCAGGAAGCTGGAACTCCCTGACGACTCATTTCCCTTACGTTGTTTTACGTTGGAACCGGACGGTGATTGACCAGCTTGTCCGGTTCTTTCGTATCTGTAAGGTGATGCTAAATGGGTTTCGCCACATAGTATCCTCCGTATCGGGAGCAAGGGCCACTTGCCTTGGCTGGCGCGGCCATCATCGCCAGTGCGCCGGCGGGTCTCGGCGCTTGCTGCTTCTACTCCCGATTGTATATGCTTACAGATAATTGGATGTGGTGAAGAGACAAATGCATAGGCTTGGGTCGGCTTTAAAACGTTTGAGTGTGGCGGTCCTGTGCCTCCCTTTCCTACTCGCCGGACCTGTCGCCGCAGCACCCTCGAAAGCCGAGACGGAGGCGCAGTTCCGGACGTGGCTCGATCGTGATCTCTGGCCGGAAGCGAAGGCCAAAGGCATTTCCCGCGCGACTTTCGACAAGGCTTTCTCCGGGGTGAAGCTCAACTGGAAGCTGCCCGATCTGGTCCCGCCGGGCACAAAACCAACGACGCCCAAGGAACAGGCCCAGGCGGAATTCGGCTCGCCGGGTAAGTATTTCAACGAAAAGACCATTGGTCATGTCGCTGCCGGCGGAAAGGCGCGCGCCGGGCAATATGCCAGCACGCTTGCGGCAATCGAGAAGCAATATGGCGTGCCGGGCGAAATCGTGCTGGCCATATGGGGCCGGGAATCCGGTTTCGGGGGCGTCAGAATCCCCTATGATGCCTTCGAGGTGCTGGGCACCAAGGCCTTCATGGCGACGCGCAAGGAGATGTTTCGTGAGGAACTTCTGGCCGCGCTGGAGATCGTTCAGAAGAAATATATCGACGCCGGCTCGATGAAGAGTTCGTGGGCAGGCGCTCTCGGTCAACCACAATTCATGCCGACCTCCTATCTCAGGCATGCGGTCGATTTCGATGGCGACGGCAGGCGCGATATCTGGAACTCCGTGCCTGACACGCTCGCCTCGATCGCCAATTATCTGCGCCTGCACGGCTGGCAGCCCGGGCGCGACTGGGGTTTTGAGGTCGATGTGCCGGCAGGACTGACTTGCGCGCTGGAAGGCCCGGACCAGGGTCTGAAGATCGCCGATTGGGCCAAGATGGGCATCACCCGTATCAACGGCAGGCCCTTTCCGGCGAGCGAGCTTGCGGATGAGGGCTATCTCCTCATGCCCGCCGGGCGGCACGGACCGGCCTTTGTCGTCACGCCCAATTTCTATGTCCTGAAAAGCTACAATATGAGCGATCTCTACGCGCTCTTCATTGGCCATGCCGCCGACCGCATCGCCTATGGCGCTGGCGGATTCTCGCGCAAATGGGGCGATGTCGGCGGCATGTACCGCTCCGATATCGCGGCCATGCAGCGGGCGCTGCAGGCAAAGGGCTATGATGTCGGCAAGGCAGACGGGCTCCCCGGCTTCAAGACGCGCCGCTCCATTGGCGACTGGCAGGCCAAACGCGGGCAGGTTGCAACCTGCTTCCCCGAGAAGTCGCTGATCGGCGCGATCAGATGATCTGAACCCTTTTTGGTGCAACCGATGCGCCGCTGCGGAGTTCGGATTGGAACTGCAGGAGAGGGATAAAGAGCGACAATGGCGACGCAATCCGGTTCCAGGAAAGTCATCTATGCCGCGCTGATCGGCAATCTCTTGATCGCGGTGACGAAATTCGTCGCGGCCTTCTTTACCGGCAGCTCCGCGATGATGTCGGAAGGCGTGCACTCCCTCGTCGACACCGGCAATGAGGTGCTGCTTCTCTATGGGTTGCGCAGCGCGGCCCGCCCGCCGGATGCCGCCCATCCGTTCGGTCACGGCCGCGAGCTCTATTTCTGGAGCTTCATCGTCGCCCTGCTGGTCTTCGCGGTCGGCGCCGGCATATCCTTTTTTGAAGGCGTCAGGCATATCCTCCAGCCCGAGCCTATGCGAAACCCGCTCGCCAATTATGTGGTTCTTGGGCTTTCGGCGGTGTTCGAAGGCGTCACTTGGTATATCGCGCTGAAGGAGTTCCGCCGCAAGAAAGGTCCGCTCGGCTATCTCGCGGCTGCCCGGCGCAGCAAGGATCCGAGCGTCTTTACCGTTCTCTTCGAGGATAGCGCGGCCCTGCTCGGGCTGGCGATCGCCTTTATCGGCATTCTGGCTGCGCAACTTCTGGAAATGCCTGTTCTCGACGGCGTCGCCTCGATCGGCATTTCTCTCGTCCTTGCCACCACCGCCGCTTTCCTGGCGCGCGAGAGCAAGGGGCTTCTGATGGGCGAACCGGCACATCCTGAGGTCCACAGGGCGGTTCTTGCCGTCGTGCAGGCTGATCCGGACGTGCAGAAGGCCAATGGCGTCTTCACCGTGCATCTCGGTCCCGAGCAGATCCTGGCCATGATGAGTGTCGAGTTCGAAGACCGGCTGACCGCGCCGGAGATTGAAGCCTGTGTCGAACGCATCGAGACGCGCCTCAAGGCGGAACAGCCCACCATAATCGCACTCTTCATCAAGCCGCAGACGACGGGCACCTGGCGCCGGCAGCAGCAGGCGATCGAGGCGGCTGAGAACAGCCCCCCAACATGACATGCGCCAGGCGGGCTTGCAGCCGTAGCATGTACCGCATTTTGGACTGCAAGTACAGATTGTATTAATACAAATAATGCAACTTATGCGCGATAGTGGAGTGGCCGCCGATAGAGGGCACAATGGCATCGCGTTCCGGTTCCCGAAAAGTCATTTATGCCGCGTTGATCGGCGATTTTCTGGTAGCGTTGACGAAGTTCGGCGCGGCGTTCTTTACCGGCAGTTCCGCCATGCTGTCGGAGGGCGTTCATTCGCTGGTCGATACCGGCAACGATCTTCTCCTGCTCTACGGGCTCCATCGCTCGGGGCGCCTGCCGGACAGCACCTATCCCCTCGGCTATGGCCGGGAGCTTTATTTCTGGAGCTTTGTCGTCGCCCTCCTCGTCTTTGCGCTCGGCGCCGGCGCTTCGTTCTATGAAGGCATCAGGCATATCCTCAACCCGCAGCCGATGCACAATCCGCTGGTCAATTATGTGGTGCTGGGTCTCTCCCTGTTGTTCGAGGCATGGGCATGGCTCGTCGCGCTGCTGGAGTTCCGCCGCAACAAGGGAGGCTATGGCTATTTCACGGCTTTCCGCCGCAGCAAGGACCCGACGGTCTTCACCGTGCTCTTCGTCAACAGCGCCGATATTCTCGGCCTTCTCGCTGCCTTCGTCGGCATCGCCACCGCACATTTGCTCGAGATGCCGGTCCTCGATGGCATCGCCTCGCTCGCCATCGCCCTGGTGCTGGGCGCGACGGCGATTTTCCTGGCGCTCGAATGCAAGGGGCTGCTGATCGGCGAGGCGGCTTTTCCCGAGGTGCAGGCGGAAATCCTGGCCATTGCCGAATCCGACCACGACGTGCAGAAGGTCAATGACGTGCTCACTGTCCATCTTGCTCCCCAGGAGATCCTGACGGCGCTCAGCGTCGAATTCAGGGACCGGCTCACCGCCTCCGGCATCGAGAAATGCGTCGAGCGTATCGAAAGGCGCCTGCGGTCCAGGCGGCCCGATATCACCCTCCTCTTCGTCAAGCCGCAAACGGCATTGGCATGGCTGAAACGGCGGCCCGACTTCGAGACGGCCGTCGACAGCCAGACCGAGCTCTAGCACCTGCCCGGCTGTCACGCCGAGTTGAAGCTGTTGGGTTGAAGCACCGTCCGCGCGTGCTAGAACGGCATCATCGAAATTCGGATGAAAGACGAATCGCCATGGCCTGGTTCTATCTGTTTCTTGCCGGATTGCTGGAAATCGGCTGGGCCATCGGCCTTAAATATACGGATGGCTTCTCCCGCCTCACCCCCACCATTCTCACCGCGGCCAGCATGGTGGCCAGCCTGGTGCTTCTGGGCCTTGCGCTGAAATCCTTGCCCGTAGGCACCGCCTATGCCGTCTGGACCGGCATCGGCACCGTCGGCACGGCATTGCTCGGCATATACCTTTTGGGCGAGCCGGCCACGGCGTTGCGCCTCGTCTGCATCGGCCTGATCGTGAGCGGGATTGTCGGCCTCAAGCTGGTTGCCTGAAGCAGGCCAGGGTCTTTCTGTTTTCTTTTTAACCTTTATGCGATTGAATACTGCTTCCCAGCAAGGGGAAGCAAATGGAAAACCAATCCGCCAGTCATGCCATGACCCCGGAAGTCTTCGCTCACGTCCGGATCATCATCGGCATTGTTCTCGGCTTGTGTATTTCGAGACTGCTGACGGGCCTTGCACGTTTCGTTCAGCATCCGGCCCGACAGATCATCTATCCCGTGCATCTGGCATGGGTCGGCTTCATTTTGCTGGCAGTCGTGCATTTCTGGTGGTTCGAGTTCTATCTGCATTCGATCCAGATCTGGGGCTTTGAGATTTATCTCTTCATCATCTTCTATGCGAGCCTCTATTTCCTGGCCTGCACGCTGCTTTTTCCCGACCACATGGAGGAATATACCGGCTATCGCGATTACTTCATGTCGCGGCGCAAATGGTTCTTCGGTCTTCTGGCGCTGATCTTTCTCATCGATATTGGCGATACGCTGCTGAAGGGCTGGGATCATTTTCATTCCTTCGGCATCGAATATCCGCTGCGGGCTGTTGTTTTCATCGGCGGCAGCCTGATCGCCATGTTCACGAGCAATCCACGCTTCCACACTGTCTTTGTGGCGCTCGCGCTCGCCTACGAGATCATATTCATCCTGCGGCAGTTCGCGACGTTGAGTTAAGGGTTTTCCCGCGGCAGCATCTCGACCAGTGAATGGAAGGCCCTGCTTCGATATCGCTCCTTGTGGGAAAGCAGGAGGAAGCGCCTTTGCGGCGGGCGCAGATTGGCCTTGACCAGCCGTCCCGTGGCGAGATGAGGCGCCGCCGCGAGTTCGGATAGCACGGCCGCATAAGTTCCCGATTGCACCGCCGAAAGCACCGCCTCGTTGGAGGGCAACTCCAGCGCGATCTTCAGCGCGGATGGATCAAGGCCCTGCGCACGGACCGCGTTCTCGAAGGCCGAGCGGGTGCCGGATCCGGGCTCGCGCATGATCCAGTCGGCCTCTGCGATATCACGCAATTCCAGTGCACGGCCGTCAGCCCAGGGGTGGGAGGCGGAAACGATCGCGATCAGATGGTCCCCCGCCACCGGCCGGGCGGAGAGGGCCGGATCGTCCACTTCGCCTTCAACGAAACCGATATCCGCATCGCCTTCCACCGTGGCAAGGGCGACGCTTTGCGTGTTGCCCACCGTCAGGCTGACGGCAACGGCCGGATAGGCGGCATGAAAGCGCGCCAGATATGGCGGCAGCCAGTAGCTCGCGATCGTCTGGCTGGCGTGGATGCGCAAGGAACCCCGCTTCATCCCGCCGAGTTCGGCGAGCGCCAGTTCCGCCGCATGCGCCCGCGCCAGGACGGCTCGCGCCTCCTCCAGGAAAATCCGCCCGGCGTCGGTCACCTCGATGCGCCGGCCGATCCGGTTGAAGAGCATCGTGCCGTAACGGTCTTCGAGCGCCCGGATGGCCGAGCTCACCGCCGATGGCGTCAGCCGCAAGGCTTCCGCGGCGCGGGTCAGATGCTCGCGCTCGGCGACGGCGATAAAGATCCTGAGCTGCTCAAGCGTCATTGGAGACATCCGAATGTTCGATTTTATCAAATGAAATATGCCATATTATGGAATGGATTGAATATGCGATTTTTTAGATAATATTGGAAAATCATTCTGGAGTATGGCAGTGATTGCCGATAATCATCTAAAAATTCGTCATCTCATACCAGGAATTTTTCTGAGTGCCGCCGTGGCCGGATCGGCCATGCTGCTGCAGGCGCTGGAAATCAGGCTCATGGGGCGGGCCTGGCTGGAAGGCCTGGTGCTGGCGATTCTCATTGGCGCAGTGGTCCGCAGCTTCCTTCGTCCTGCCGCGCATTTTGATGCCGGCGTCGGCTTCTCCGCCAAGGCGCTGCTGGAGTTGGCCATCGTTCTGCTCGGTGCGTCGATCAGCACCGGTGCCATCGTCGCCGCCGGTCCGGGGCTGATCGCCGGCATTGCCGGCGTCGTGGCGGTCGCCATCGTCCTGAGCTATTGCATAGGCCGGCTTCTGCATCTGCCGCATCGCATGGCCGTGCTGGTCGCCTGCGGCAATTCGATCTGCGGCAATTCTGCGATCGCCGCCACCGCGCCCGTCATCGGCGCCCATGGCGACGATGTTGCAGCCTCCATCGCCTTCACGGCAGTTCTGGGCGTTGTGGTCGTCCTTTGCCTGCCGCTTCTCGTGCCGCTCCTCGGCCTTTCAGTCGCGCAATACGGCATCCTCGCCGGGCTCACCGTCTATGCCGTGCCGCAGGTCCTGGCAGCCACCGCCCCGGTCGCGCAACTGAGCGTCCAGCTCGGCACGCTGGTGAAGCTGGTGCGCGTCCTGATGCTCGGTCCCGTCATTCTCGCGCTTGCTCTCCTGGGTGAGGGGCGCCGCGGCGCAAGCCCGTCGCTCCGTCATCTCGTTCCCTGGTTCATCATCGGTTTTTTGGCGATGATGGCGCTGCGCTCTTTCGGGCTCATCCCGGAGGTGCTGCATATGCCGATCGAGAAAGCCTCGACCTTCCTGACCGTCATCTCGATGGCCGCCCTTGGCCTGGGTGTCGATGTCCGCACCGTCGCCCGCGCCGGCGGCCGGGTGACGCTCGCCGCCGTGCTGTCGCTGCTTGCGCTTGGAGCGGTAAGCTACGCGCTCATCTTGATGCTTGGCGTGTGAGTACAGCGAGGGTGGGGCCGGAACATGGCTGCGACGAATTGCTGTCGGCGGATTTCGCAAAGGCATCGATCTAAAAAGATCAAAGAAAAACCCGCCGGCTTGTGACCGGCGGGTTTCGATTTTTCAGCCTTGGAGCATGATCCCGAAAAGTTGCAGACTTTTCGGATAAGATCATGCGGCAAGAAACGGAAAAGATCAGTTCTTTTCCTGCTTCTTCAGCGCGGCGCCAAGTATATCGCCCAGCGAAGCGCCGGAGTCGGTCGAGCCGTACTGGGCAACCGCTTCCTTCTCTTCAGCGATTTCCAGCGCCTTGATGGAGACCTGCAGCTTGCGGGTCTTCTTGTCGAAGGCGATGACGCGGGCGTCGACCTTCTGGCCGACCGAGAAGCGCTCTGGGCGCTGCTCGTCGCGGTCGCGCGACAGGTCCGAACGGCGGATGAAGCTATCGATGTCGTGGTCGACAAGACGCACTTCGATGCCGCCATCGGTGATGCCGGTGACTTCGCAGGTGACGACGGCGTTCTTGCGCAGCTCACCCGAGGCAGCCGCTTCGCCGACCTTGTCGCCGGTCAGCTGCTTGATGCCAAGCGAGATACGCTCCTTCTCGACGTCGACGTCGAGAACGACCGCCTTGACCATGTCACCCTTGTTGTATTCCTCGATGACCTGCTCGCCCGGACGATTCCAGTCGAGGTCGGAGAGATGGACCATGCCGTCCACATCGCCGTCGAGGCCGATGAACAGGCCGAACTCGGTCTTGTTCTTGACTTCGCCTTCCACGACGGTGCCCGTCGGGTACTTCTGGGCAAACGTCGTCCACGGATTGTCGAGGGTCTGCTTGAGGCCCAGCGAGATGCGGCGCTTGACCGGATCGACTTCCAGCACCACCACTTCGACTTCCTGCGAAGTCGAGAGGATCTTGCCCGGATGCACGTTCTTCTTCGTCCAGGACATTTCGGAAACGTGGATCAGGCCTTCGATGCCCGGCTCGATCTCCACGAACGCACCGTAATCGGTGATGTTCGTGACGGTGCCGGTGATCTTCTTGCCGACCGGATACTTCGCGCCGATGCCATCCCACGGATCGCTCTCGAGCTGCTTCATGCCGAGCGAGATGCGGTGGGTTTCCTGGTTGATGCGGATGATCTGCACCTTGACCGTCTGGCCGATGTTCAGGATCTCGGACGGATGGTTGACGCGGCGCCATGCCATGTCGGTGACGTGCAGCAGGCCGTCGATGCCGCCGAGGTCGACGAACGCACCGTAATCGGTGATGTTCTTGACGACACCCTCGACCACCTGGCCCTCTTCGAGGTTCTGCACGATTTCCGAACGCTGTTCGGCGCGGCTTTCCTCAAGCACGGTGCGGCGCGAGACGACGATGTTGCCGCGGCGCTTGTCCATCTTGAGGATTTCGAAGGGCTGCGGGTTGTGCATCAGCGGCGTGACGTCGCGGATCGGACGGATATCGACCTGGCTGCGCGGCAGGAAGGCCACGGCGCCGTCGAGATCGACGGTGAAGCCGCCCTTGACCTGGTTGAAGATGACGCCTTCGACGCGCTCGCCGGCGTTGAACTTCTGCTCGAGCTTGACCCAGCTTTCTTCACGGCGCGCTTTTTCGCGCGAGAGAACCGCTTCGCCAAGCGCGTTTTCGATGCGCTCGACATAGACTTCGACTTCGTCGCCCGGCTTCATCGAGCCGTCCTTGCCCTTGGCGCCGAATTCCTTCAGCGGCACACGGCCTTCGACCTTGAGGCCGGCGTCGATGATCGCCATGTCCTTTTCGATGGCGACGATACGGCCCTTGACGACATAGCCTTCTGCGAGGTCATGACTGGCAAAGGACTCGGCGAGGAGGGCTTCGAAATCCTCCCGCGTGGGGTTGGTTTGTGACATATGAACTCCTGAGTACCCGGAATTCTCATCGGGTACGGCGCCGGTGGTTTGTGTTTCGGTTCGCCTTGCATCCAGTCCGCCCTTCATGGGCTGTCCGGCGCGTGGACCGGAGGCAGGCAGGTTCTTGCATATATGGTTCAGGCCTGGCGTTCTGCCAATGCCCCAGGCCCGGCGTTCTGCCAATGCCTCAGGCTTGGCTTTTGACCAATGCCCCAGGCTTGGCTGTTGGCCAATGCCTCAGGCTTGGCGTTTCGCCAATGCCTCATCGACCAGCCGCTTGGCGGCCAGAAATGCCGCTTCTATATCCATTTCGGTCGTATCTAGCAAGTGCGCATCCTCGGCAGGTCTGAGCGGCGAGTCCGAGCGGCCCATGTCGCGCGCATCGCGCTGTTTGATCTCGGCGAGGATCGTCGCGAAATCCGCCGTGCCCCCGCGCGCTTCGATCTCGTCGAACCGGCGTTTGGCACGCACTTCGGCGCTGGCGGTAAGGTATATCTTGATATCGGCGTCGGGACAGACGACGGTGCCGATATCGCGGCCATCCAATACTGCTCCGGGCGGCGTGGTGGCAAATTCGCGCTGCTTTTCGACCAGCGCGCGCCGGACGGCGGGAATGACGGCTATCTGGGAGGCGGCCTCGCCGATGGCATGGGCCGAGAGTATCTGTCGATCGAGCCGCCCGAGATCGACCGCATACGCGGCATGGACGGCATCCGCCTCATCGTCCAGCGGCAATCCCTGCTGCAGCATTGCATGGGCGACGGCGCGATAGGTGAGGCCGGTATCGAGAAGGTTCAGCCGGTAATGATCGGCAAGCCGCCGGGCAAGGGTGCCCTTGCCGGCTCCCGCCGGGCCGTCGATGGCAATCGTAAACGTCTTGTTCAATGCTTTCCTTCCAGCTTGCCGTAACGCTTCACCAGATCCTGCATTTCGGCCTCGCCGGCCATTTCGCCGAGACCGGCCGCTACCCCTTCGCGGTCTGCGACCGGCCGGTTCTGGCTGACCTTCCACTTGCCCTCGATCGAGGCAATCTCGATCTCGACGCCGATAATGCCTTTCAATTGCGCACGGATAAAATCCTCCGGCGCATCATTGATGGCCCAGGGCTCGTCACGATGCCCTTCATGCTGGCTGGTGATGGCGCTTATCTGAGCCAGCAGCCAATCGGCATCGTCGATCACTCGGGCAGGGCCGCGCACCTGGACGATGACATAGTTCCATGTCGGAACGACTTTGCCGGTCTCCCGCTTCGTCTGATACCAGGAGGGTGTCACATAGGAATTCACGCCTTGGAAGACGGCAAGCACCGGCGCGCCATCCTGAATGTCGCGCCACTGCGCATTGGCCTTTGCCAGATGCAGCCTGAGTGTTCCTTTTTCGGACGCATCCGTATCAAGGTGGAAGGGCACCGGATTGGCGATCAGGCCCGAGCCGCCCGCACTTATCAGCAATCCGAGCGGATGCGCCCGGATCAGCTGATGCTGGACCCCGAGATCCTCTTCGCGGAAATGCGGCGGCTGATACATCGCTTAACCCCGTTCGATCCTGGCCCCCAGCCCCGTCATCAAATCCATGAATTCCGGGAAGCTCGTCGCGATCATTGCCGAATCGTCGATCGTCACCGGTTTTTCCGCGGCAAGCCCCATGACGAGAAAGCTCATGGCGATGCGGTGGTCGAGATGGGTCGCGACCGTCCCGCCACCGACACCCTTGCCGCCGGGTGTGCCTCGGACGATGAGCGACGCCTCGCCTTCCGTGCAATCGACGCCATTGGCTTTGAGCCCGTCGGCGACGGCCGAGAGCCGGTCGGATTCCTTGACGCGCAGTTCTTCAAGCCCGTCCATGATCGTCTCGCCTTCCGCAAAAGCGGCGGCGACGGCCAGCACCGGATATTCGTCGATCATCGAGGGTGCCCGCTCCGGCGGCACGCTCACGCCCTTGAGTTCGGAGGCGCGAACCCTGAGATCGGCGACGTCCTCGCCGCCGGCAAGCCGGGCGTTGAGGATGTCGATATTGGCGCCCATTTCCTGCAGCGTCAGGACCAGCCCGGTGCGCGTCGGATTCATCAGCACATTGTGGATCGTCACGTCCGATCCCGGCACGAGGAGTGCCGCTACCAGCGGGAAGGCAGTGGAGGAGGGGTCGCCCGGCACGTCGATCACCTGGCCCTTGAGTTCGCCCTGGCCGACGATGCGGATATGGCGCACGCCTTCCCTGTCGGTCTCCACTGTCAGGTCTGCGCCGAAGCCCTGGAGCATCTTTTCCGTATGGTCGCGGGTCATGACAGGCTCGATGACGGTGGTGACGCCGGGGGTGTTCAGGCCTGCCAGCAGCACCGCCGATTTCACCTGTGCGGAGGCCATCGGCACCCGGTATGTGATCGGCGCCGCCACCTTCGGCCCATGCAGCGTCAGCGGCAGGCGGTCGCCTTCGGCGGCTTTCACCTGCACGCCCATCTCGCGCAGCGGATTGAGCACGCGGCCCATGGGGCGTTTCGAGAGCGAGGCATCGCCGATGAAGGTGGTCTCCATGTCATAGGTGCCGACCAGCCCCATGGTGAGGCGCGCCCCAGTTCCGGCATTGCCGAAATCGAGCGGTGCTTCCGGCGCCAGCAGGCAGCCATTGCCTGTGCCCTGGATGATCCAGGTATCGCCGTCCTTCTTTATCCTGGCGCCCATGGCCTGCATGGCGCGGCCGGTATTGATCACGTCCTCGCCTTCCAGAAGCCCGGTGATCCGGGTCTCGCCCGAGGCAAGCCCGCCGAACATGAAGGAGCGATGTGAGATCGATTTATCGCCGGGAATGCGGATATCGCCGGCAAGATCGCGCGAGCGATGGGCGGTTGCAGGTCTGGGGGAAGCGGTATGGGACATGGGTCTTCGTTCGTGCCGCGTTTCGGGCGGTGGAGCCGCCCCTGTTTTCAGGAATGCGCGGGTTCCCTAGCATAGCTCTGCCTGCGGGTCATCCGGCAATGTGGCAGTGCTTCGGGAGAAGAAAGCCATCTTCCCTGGCCGACGGTGCGATTCGCATGTCGTTAAGCTTTGACAAAGGCGGCAAATTGCGCTTAAGGACCGAAAACACCGTAAGAAGGCCTATCCTTTTCACCTCACGCGTGTTGGATAGGATGGGCTGCAGCAGTCATTAACGAGGCTCCCCGTGGCAAAACCCGAACTTGGCACAAAGCGTGTCTGCCCTGAAACGGGCCGAAAATTCTACGATCTGAACCGCGATCCGATCGTCTCGCCCTATACGGGCCTGTCCTATCCCCGCTCCTATTTCGAATCGGGCGCGGAATCCCGCGTCGCCGAAGATGAAGTCGAAGAGGAAGAGGTCGATGCCGTCCTCGAGAAGCCTGACTTCGTCTCGCTCGAAGAGGCCGATGAGGAAACCAAGGGCGGCGACGATCTGCCCGATCTCGGCGACGACGATGTCGATATCGACGACGGCGAGGACGATCCGTTCCTCGAAGAGGAAGAAGATGAAGACGATGACGACGTCTCCGGCATTCTCGGCGGCGGCGTCGGTTCCGACGACGAGGAGAGCTGATCCGCTCCTGCCTTTCCCCTTTGCGGCGTGGGCTTCCGATCGGGAAATGCCCGCGCCGCAAAAATAAATCGCATCTTGGCCCAAGAGATGCGATTTAGCTCTTGATCTTCACGGCGGCGCCATTTAATAAGCCGCCTCGTCAGGGCGGCGGCCTTGACAACCCTTTGACCGGACGCGGTTGCAGCCGCTGGATAATGTCCGGCAATGATGGGGCCATAGCTCAGCTGGGAGAGCGCCTGCATGGCATGCAGGAGGTCAGCGGTTCGATCCCGCTTGGCTCCACCAATCAAATCTCAAGTCGGAAAACGGTTGTTCTTTCTTTTTTTTGAGAGATTGTACCTTTTTTCTGTGATTTACATTGAGTGACAGCTTGTTAACCTTTTGTTAACCATATTAGCGTTAGCTTCGTCTTTGTTCCGTTGAGGGATGGGGTTCTGGGGCAGACGCTATGCAACGATTCAGGTTCGATCACAGGACCATACTTCTCGAAGCGATCGTGGAATTGCTCAATCGCGGCGTGGGGCCGGACGAGATCGATATCTATCTGAGCCGTATCGGACCGGTAGACCTCGACCTCTTCCAGCAATGCCTGGCCGATGTTCTGGGGCGCATTGCCGATGCGGCGGATTATTCCGAAACGCGGATAGCCGCATAAGAATAAATTAAAGAATTGGCTGTCATATGCTTGAAACAGATGATTGCTAGACATATATGAGGTTCAGAAATTCGTCTCCGCCTTTGATCACGGATGTACTGGCACTGGTGTTGAGATGGATGAGGAAAGGTCGGGTTCGTCCCGGCCTTTTTTATTGTGCATTCTCCCGCTCTCCTTTTGTTGATCGTGCTGGCGCAGCGGGCCCCTGATATTGGGATTGACGGGTGAAGGGCGCGGATTGAAAGTGAGTGATGCCGCTGGGTCGAATGAATTCCGGGCGTCCCTTTGATTCTGAACCTCGCATCCGGCCCGATATCGAGCTATTGCGGGTTCCAGAATCGGGATGCTGGCGCGGCGCGTGAATGACAGGGGCCGGGCGGACGGCGTTCCAGACCGTGAAGAGGTGCATATTGGATCGTCGGCTTGTCCTTTGGCTCGGAGCGCTTGCGCTGGCGATTGCCGCCTTTGCCTATTATTTTCTAACGAGCAATGCCGGCCTCGAGCCGCCGCCCGCACCCCCGCAGGGCAACATCACAACCAGGGAGCCGCCTGCCACGCCGTCGCCAGCGGCGCCTGTCGATGATGCCGCAGCGCTGCAGAAGGCCGGCTGCCGGCAAAGCCTTGAGGATATCGGCCGTTACAGGCAAGGAACGGTGCCCGACAACATCCGCCCTCGCGACATCCTGAGCGCCGAGGTGCGATACTGCGTCGAGGCCGGTATCCTCACTCGGCAAGAAACCGCCGGTGTCGATCTTTCGGATTGAGCTCCCCACGTCAGGAGAAAAGGAAGACACATGATTCGTCATATCGTCCTCATCCGCTTCCGCGAGGAGCTGGATAGCGTCGAGATCGACAGGCTCCTGAAGAGTGTTCACGCACTTCAGGATCGCATTCCCGGCATTCTCGCCATATCGAGCGGCGTCGACAGCAGCCCTGAAGGCCTGGACAAGGGTTTTGCCCATGGCTTCGTCGTCGATTTCACGGATGCGGCGGCGCGCGATGCCTATCTGCCTCATCCCGCCCATATGGAGGTTGGCCAAAATCTCGTTGCCGCAGCAAAAGGTGGCGTGGACGGGATTCTTGTCTTTGATCTCGAAATGTAAATCGAAGTAAAGATCGGTATCTATTATTCTATTGTAAACGTTACAGACCAAATCTCCTTGCGGATAAAAGATCATCATTTATCGTTTGATGAAAGTATCTTTCGCAGGGGTTTGACATGAGTTTGCGTGGCGGTATTTTTTCAGCTGTTCTTTTTTCGGCTGCTCTGTTCTCGTCTTCCGCCTTGGCGGAGATCGGCTACACCACCGGGTCGGTCAATGTGCGCACTGGTCCGAGCACCGCCTATGCCCGTATTGCGACGCTGCCTGCCGGCGCCGAGGTCGATGTCGGCGCATGCAGCGGCAGCTGGTGCCGCATCAGCACCGGCGGCATCGGGGGCTGGGTTTCCGCCAACTATCTCGATATCGGATCCGCGCCTAGCTATGGCAGCAGCAGCGTCGTGATCCTTGGTCCCGGTCCGGTGTGGGGTCCGCCGCCCTTCTGGCGTCATCGTCACCACTGGGGTCCTGGCCCGTTCTGGGGCGGCCCGCGCTGGCGTGGCCCGAGCTTCGGCGGCCCTGGCCCCGTCCTCCCGCCGCGGCCCGTTTGGGGCGGCCCGCACTTCGGCCCCGGGCCGGCTTTCCCCCACGGCCGCCCCTGGGGCATCGGCCGATAGGAAAATCCGCAGATCCAGGAAAAGCGATCCCGCCGGAAACGGTGGGATTTTTTCGTTGGCTCTTTGTTGCCATTGGCAGTGTTCGGCAGGGCCGATAATTAATGGTTCATTGACATAAACGTTCAGATTTTAGACGAGTGTTTTGCCGTTCTCCGATAGCTGTGCTATTGGCTATCTGGTCCTTTGGGGGAGGGGCTCCGTACCGCAGAGCGCGGAATTTTTAAGGTGAGCCGGATTTTTCGTCCTGAGTACTTTTTGATGCGTGGACCATTTCGAAGAATCGGCGCCGCCGTGCTGCTTCTTGCTGCACAATTTTCTCCCGTCGCGCTCTCCCCTGCTGCCGCCTTTGAGATTTTCGGGATCAGGCTGTGGGGCGAGGAGAAAAAGGACGATGCGGATGCGGTGATCGCCGATCCCAAGCACTACAAGGTCAACGTCGTCATCACCGGCAGCACCAGAAACCATGACGGCAGCGAAAGCGACGTCAAGGAAACGGTCGAGGGCGCCTCGAACCTCGTCGCCGATGAGGACAAGCCCGCCTCCGGCGCAGCCGGGCTGCTTGCCAAGGCGCGCGGCGATTACCGGCGCATCCTTGCGGCCCTTTATGGTGACGGCCGCTATGGCGGGACGATCAGCATCAAGGTCAATGGCCGCGAGGCGTCTGACATTCCTCCCGATGCTGACATCCCGGATAATGCCTCGGTGCAGATATCAGTTGATCCCGGCCCGCAGTTCCTCTTCGCGCATACCAGCATCGAGCGGCTGGCGCCGCCGCCGGTCGACCGCAAGGATGTGGTTGCGCTGCCGCAGGATGAAGGGTTCAAGCCCGGCGAGGTGGCGCGTTCGGCAGCCATCCTGAAAGCCGAGCTCCTGGCCGTTGATGGCTGGCGCCAGCAGGGCTTCGCCAAGGCGAAGACGACGGAGCGGGATGTCACCGCCGATCATAGCAACGATACGGTCGATGTCGATATCAAGGTGGATCCCGGCCGCCGCGCCTATTACGGCCCGCTCATGGTCAGGGGCACCGAGCGCATGGATCCGGAATTCGTCGCGAGGCAGACGGGCCTGAAGCCCGGCCAGGAATACGACCCCGACGATATCGAGCGCGCCAAGAAGCGGCTGAGCCGGCTGGAGGTCTTCCGCGCCGCCACGATCACCGAGGCCGACGCGATCGAGCCGGACGGCACCCTTCCCATGACCCTGACGGTGCAGGAACGCCCGCTGCGCCGCTTCGGTGTCGGCGGCAGCTATTCAACACTCGATGGCGCGGGTGTCGAGGCCTACTGGCTGCACCGCAATCTCTTCGGCAAGGCAGAGCGCCTGCGCTTCGACGCCAAGGTCAGTGGCATCGGATCGACGGACGACAATTCGTTCGACCCCGCCAATTACAGCTATCTCGCGGGCGTCACCTTCACCAAGCCCGGTGTCTTCACCCCCGATACCGATTTCGTCACCTCGCTCGTCGCCGAACGCGAGGTGCTCGATGCCTATACCAGGACGGCGGTGACGGGCAAGGCCGGCTTCACTCACATCTTCAACGATGAGCTGACCGGGCGCATCTTCGCCAATGCGTCGCGTGCGCGTTTCGATGATGATTTTTTCGGCAAGCGCGATTTCCTCACCATCGGCCTGCTCGGCGGCCTGACCTATGACAGCCGCAACAATCCCGCCGATGCCACGACAGGCTATTTTCTCGAAGGGGTGGTCGAGCCCTTCTATGAGCTGGAATACGGCAATTTCGCCACCAGGCTCACCGCCGAGGGCCGCACCTATTACGGCTTCGGCGAGGACGATCGTGTCGTGCTGGCGGGACGGCTGAAGCTCGGTGCGCTGGCCGGAGCCTCGATTGCGGAACTGCCGCCCGACAAACTGTTCTTCGCCGGCGGCGGCGGTTCGGTGCGCGGCTATGGATACCGCAATATCGGCGTCGTCACCTCGACCGGCGATGTCATCGGCGGTCGTTCGCTGGTCGAGACTTCGGGTGAGGTTCGCGTCCGGGTGACGCAATCCATCGGTGTCGTCGGCTTTGTCGATGCCGGTTTTGTGGGAGAGGACACTTTCCCCGATTTTTCGCAGGAGATGCGCGTCGGCGTCGGTGGCGGCCTGCGCTATCAGACCGGCCTCGGCCCGATCCGTTTCGATGTCGCCGTTCCGATGAACCGTCGCTCCGGCGACCCGAGTGTGGCATTCTATGTTGGCATAGGACAGGCGTTTTGACCCGGTTGCTCGCTATCATAGCCTTCTTGCTGTTCGCGTTTCCCGCCTTTGCGCAGGACAATGCGGAAGAGGAGAAGTCGTATTTCCTCTCCTTTGTGGAAGACAAGCTCTCCGCGCCCAATCGCCAGATCCACATTTCCAATATTCAGGGCGTCCTGTCGTCGGAGGCCTCGATCGGCTTGATCACCATTGCCGACCGCCAGGGCATCTGGCTGCGCATCACCAATGCCCGCATCGTCTGGAGCCGCACCGCCCTGCTGACGGGGCGGCTCAGCATCCAGACGCTTGCCGCCGACCGGATTGACGTGATCCGCAGGCCGCTGCCTGATGACAGTCTGCCCAATCCGGAATCGAGCAGCTTCAGCCTGCCGGAACTGCCGCTCGCCGTCATCCTCGATCAGCTCGACATCGCTCATCTGACATTCGGCCAGGATGTCTTCGGCCTCGCGTCGGAAGTTTCCGCCACCGGCCGGCTGCGGCTGGAGGACGGCTCGCTTGAATCCGCCTTCCAGATCCAGCGGCTCGACGGGCCGGGCGGCCAGCTCCAGCTCACCGCCGCCTATGCGAACCAGACGCGCAATCTCAATCTCGACCTGAAGCTTTCCGAACCGGCCAACGGCATTGTCGCCAATCTCCTGAAGATCGAGGGACGCCCGCCCGTCGATCTGACGGCGGCCGGCTCCGGCCCGCTCGATGATTTCGATCTCGATCTCACGCTGGATGCCGCCGGCAGTCGCGTGCTGACCGGCCTGGTCAGCCTCGACCGGAAGAATGACGGCCTGGGCTTCCAGAGCGATTTCCGCGGCCCCATCGCGGTTCTGGTGCCACCGGTCTTCCGGGATTTCTTCGGCGCCCAGACGACGCTCGCCGCCAACGGCCTCGTGAAAGATGCCGGCGGTGTCCGGGTGGATAATATCGATCTGACGAGCGCGGCGCTGAACCTTGCCGCGTCCGCCGAAACGGGTTCCGACGGCTTCCTCAAGCGCCTGCGCATTGATGCGCGGGTTGCCGATCCCTCGGGCAAGAGCGTGGTGCTGCCGGTCTCCGGCGGTCGCACGACGGTGCAGAACGCAAACCTGCAGGTCGCGTTCGGTGATCGCCCGACCAATGACTGGACCGGCTCGCTCGATATCGCAGACCTCAACACCGGCAATTTCGCTTCCAGGGCGGTCGCGCTGAAAATGGGTGGTGTCGCTGAAAATCTCGACCTGCCGACGGCGCGCCATATCACCTTCAATGTCAATGGCGACATATCGGGCATCACCTCGCCGCGCGAAGATATCGCCGAGGCGCTGGGCGACCGTATAGCGCTCGCCATCGACGGTTCGTGGCGCGCCGGTGCGCCGGTGCATCTCGAAAAGGCGGAAATCTCAGGAAACGGGCTGACCGCCGGCCTGAAAGGCGATATCGCCGATTACGCTTTCACCGGCGATATCGGGGTCAAGGCGGAGAGCATCGCACCCTTCTCCTCGCTCGCCGGCCGTGATCTCGCCGGCCGCCTCGATTTGAAGGCCAACGGTACCGTCCATCCGCTCTCCGGCGCCTTCGATCTTTCGCTCGACGGCAACGCGACCGGCATGCGGACCGGCACCGATATGGTCGATCGCATCATCGCCGGCGAAACGCGCATCAGCGGCGGCCTCGCCCGCAGCGAGGCCGGGCTCACCGCCCGCAATTTCCGCATCGGCAACCCCCAGAGCGAAATCACCGCCAACGGCACCTTCTCCTCGAAATCGGCGGATTTCGATTTCGGCGTCAACCTCGCCGATCTGGCGCTGCTCTCCGAAAAGGCCTCGGGCCGGCTGACGGTGAACGGCAGCGCCAAGGGCGAGAACAATCTGATCGCGCTGGCGCTCAAGGCCAACGTGCCGCAGGGGACGCTGGTCGGACGCAGGCTCTCCGACGGCGCCGTCAATTTCAACGGAACACTCGACAAGGGCAATCTGAACGGTCGACTGCAGGGGCTCGCTTTCTTGAATGGCGAGCGCGTCGACCTCTCGACCATGCTCGCCGTCGTCGGCGACGAGAAGCGCCTGAGCGATCTTTCCTTCACCGCCGGCGGCACCCGCATTTCCGGCGGCGTGACGCAGACGGCCGCGGGCCTTTATGAGGGCAGGCTGACGCTCGATGCGACCGATATCTCCACCGCCGCCGCCCTGCTTCTCTTGGAGGCATCCGGCACGGCGAAGGCCGATATCAGCCTGGGTCGTGACGGCGGACGCCAGAATGCCGATATCAAGGCCACGATCCGCAATCTGAAGGCCAATGAAACCAGCGTCGGCGCGGCGGATATCGCGGCAAGTCTGCGCGACATCTTCAATGTTCCCTCGGCGAACGGTACGGTCACCGGCAGCAATATCGCGGTCGCCGGGCAGATGCTGGAAAGCCTCGACGCCAGGGCGACCCAGACCGGCTCGAAAACGGATTTCACCGCCAATTCGAAGCTGAAGAACGGGACAACCGCAGCGGTGCAGGGCTCGCTGGAGCCGCAAAACGGCGGCTATCTCCTCTCGCTCGGCTCGGTCGATCTGCGGCAGGGTGAGCTTGCCGCCCATCTCATCCAGCCGGCAACGATCGATGTGCGCGGCTCCAACATTTCCTTCGGCGATATCCTTCTCGATGTCGGCAGCGGCCGGGTCAATCTGCGCGGCGAGATCGCCGAGGCGCTCAACCTTTCGGTCGCCATAAGGGATCTGCCGCTGGCGATCGCCAACACCGTGCGCCCGGATCTGGGGCTTGGCGGCACCGTCAACGGCACCGCCAACATCACCGGCACGCGCGACAAGCCCGATGTGGCCTTCGATCTCAACGCACACTCGGTCACGGCGGCGCAATTGCGGCAGGCGGGCATCGATGCGCTTGAGCTGCAGGCCAAGGGCACCTCGACCGCGGACCGGCTGAATGTCGATGGCCGGGTGACCGGCTCCAACGGCCTCGATGCGCGGGTCTCGGGCGGCGTGCCGCTCGGGCAGCGGGGCGATCTGGCGCTCGATGTCGATCTGGCGCGCCTGCCGCTCGCCGCTCTCAACGGCGTCGCCAAGGGCCAGGATCTTGCGGGGACGGTTTCCGGCACCGCCCATGTCACCGGCCCATTGCGCAATCCGGCGGCGGAATTCGATGTCAATGGCACCGGCCTTGCCGCCAAGCCGCTGCGCGACAATGGTCTCGCCCCCCTCACGCTGCACGCTGCGGGACGCTACGCCGACAGGGCCGTCAACCTCTCCGCCGTCAAGATCGACGGCCCGCAGGGCCTGACCCTTTCGGGCAACGGCCATGTGCCGCTCTCCGGCTCCGGGCTTGGGCTGGACGTGACCGGCAGCGTCCCGCTTGCGCTCGCCAACCGTTTCCTCGCCGATCGCGGCGGCCAGGCGTCGGGAACCCTTTCGCTGACCGCCAATGTCTCAGGCAGTTTCGAAAATCCGGCGCTGCGCGGCATGTTCTCGACCAATGGCGCACGGCTGATCGATCCGGAAACCAATGTGCAATTGCAGAACATCAATGTCATGGGCAGCCTGGACGGGCAGACGGTGACGATCCGCTCGGCTACCGCCGGGCTTTCCAGCGGCGGTTCGATCAGCGCCAACGGCACGATCTCCACCAATGCCGCCGCCAATTTCCCTGCCGATATCCGCATTACGTTCAATCGCGCCCGCTATGCCGATGGCAAGCTCATCGTCGCCACCGTCAATGGCGGTCTTGCCATCACCGGTCCGCTGCTGCGTGATCCGCTGATATCGGGCCGCATCGATGTCGAACGGGCGGAGATTTCCGTGCCCGAAAGCCTGGGCGGCGGCGCGGCCGATATCGACGTCAGGCACATCCACACGCCGCCCGCCGTGGAGCGCACGCTTGAGCGCGCCAAGGTGGAGACCCGCCGTGTTCCCACGCCCACCGCGCGGCCGAGCATCGTGCGGCTGGATATCGAGGTCAATGCGCCGAACCGCATCTTCGTGCGCGGCCGCGGCCTCGATACGGAGCTCGGCGGTCAGGTCCGCCTGACTGGTCCGGTCACCAATATCCGCCCTGTCGGCGCCTTCGATCTGCGTCGCGGCCGGCTCAGCATCCTTGGCCAGCGCATCACCTTCGATGAAGGCCAGGTGACGCTTGTCGGCGATCTCAACCCGCAGCTCAATTTCGTCGCGCGGGCCGAAAGAAGCGACATTGTCGTCCTCATCACCGTGAAAGGCACGGTGGACGACCTCGATATTGTCTTCTCCTCGCAGCCGGAATTGCCGCAGGACGAGGTGCTGGCGCGGCTGATCTTCGATCGCTCGATCAGCGAATTGTCAGCCTTCCAGATCGCCCAGCTCGCCGCCGCCGCGGCAGAACTCGCGGGAGGCAAGAACACCTCGCTCCTCGGCAGCCTGCGCGCCGGTACCGGCCTCGACGATCTCGATATCGTGACCGATTCGAAGGGCAATGCCGGCGTGCGCGCCGGGCGCTATATCCGCGACAATGTCTATCTCGGCGTGGAAGCGGGATCCGGCGGCAACACCAAGGCCACCATCAATCTCGACATCACGAAGAACCTGAAAGCCAAGGGCGCGCTCGGCACCAGCGATTCAAGCGTGGGCCTCTTCTACGAGAAGGATTATTGATGCCGGCGTGCCGGCATGTCCTCGTCCCTGCGTCAGAACGGGGAGAGGAGGACGGCAGGCGAAGGCAAATCAGGCGATCGTAAAGGATCCGCTCAGCGCTTGCGGACGAACTCGGTGCGCAGCACGAGGCCTTTGATGGCGTCGTGGCGGCAGTCGATCTCTTCCGGGTTGTCCGTCAGCCGGATCGTCTTTATGACCGTGCCCTGTTTCAATGTCTGATTGGCGCCCTTGACCTTCAAATCCTTGATAAGGGTGACCGAATCGCCGTCCTTGAGGATGTTTCCGGAAGCATCGCGGACCTCCAGCGGCGCTTGTTCGGCGGCAGCCAGTTCCGAAGCCGGGCGCCATTCCCCCGTCACTTCGTCATAGACGTAGTCGTCGTCATTGCCTGCCATGGCCGTCTCTCCTGAGGATTTATCAATTGGGCGTCTACAGCAGCCGGCCTGCCCGCGCAAGTTCGAGACATCCACGATAACGTGCGTCATTTAACCCTTCATCAACCATGAATGCGGCAATGTCGCCCCAATGTTTCAGCTTGGGGTTGGAAAAGCCGATGTCGAATCAATCACACGTGAACCGCCGCGGGTTCATCCTGGGCGCGGGCGCAGCGGCGCTCACCGGCGCGGCCGGCTGCTCGCAGACCATGGATATGTCGGCGCTGCAGATGAACATCGATCCCATGCCGACAGGGGCGATTCGCCCGCAGATCAGCGTCGACAAGGCGGTCACCACGCCGGACGTGATGTATGCCGCGGTGCAGGAAGGACCGTATTCGCTGCCGGCCATCCCCTATGAGAAGGTGCCCAAGCAGTTCCGCCGCCAGATCGTTCCCGACCCGACGGGCGAGGCGCCCGGCACCATCGTCGTCAGCCTCAAGGACCGCTTCCTCTATCTGGTGCAGCCGGGCGGCGATGCCATTCGCTATGGCGTCGGCATCGGCAAGGATGGCTTCCGCTGGTCGGGGCGCGCCAATATCCAGTACAAGAAGGCGTGGCCGCGCTGGACGCCTCCGCCGGAAATGATCCAGCGAAAGCCCGAACTGGTGAAGTATCAGAATGGCATGGAAGGCGGGCCGCAGAACCCGCTGGGTGCACGCGCGCTCTACATCTTCAAGGATGGCGCCGATACCGGTTATCGCATCCATGGCTCGCCCGAATGGTGGTCGATCGGCCAGGCGATGTCGTCGGGCTGTGTCCGCCTCATCAATCAGGATATCATCGATCTCTATAATCGCGTTCCCGGAAAAGCGCCTGTAGTGGTGGGATGATGTTGCCCTGAAAGAGCGAGGCCCGGATGGGTGATTGCGGGGGCAAGGGATCCGGGCCTCGTGCGACCCGAAGGTCAGCTACTACAAACGCGCCGGGCGCCTGTATTGTTCCGTTCAGGGGACGAGATAATGCTGCGACCATTCCTGCTCGGGGATGGCGCTGCCGATCGCATATTGGAACGACAGAACCTTCAGATGGTCGGGCGAGGTCTTGCAGCTGAAGGAAAGGTGGAACCATTTGCCGCCGCTGCGGAACGCCGCGCCTGACGTGCGAATGGAGTTGGCTCCGACGGCGGGCTCCGCAAATGCATAGGCCAGCACCTTGTCCGGGGAGAAGCGGGATGGATCGGCCCGGATGCGCTCCATGGCCTCCACATCGCATCTCTGCTCGAGGCGGGTTGCCGGATCGAGCTTCATCAGTTGCTTGACGACCGAACCGCTCATCGCCATCCCCGGCAGGATCGTTGACGCCAGGATGAATGGTAGGATGAGCAATGCCTTCATTTCGGTCTTGCCTCTGATGGCTTTGGACGGGACCGCCGCTCTATCGGCGACGATTGGGACCAGATTAAGAAATCGGGCAGAAATTGCCGGCAAATTTCCGGGTGCTCAGGCGGCGAAGGGGCGCTGCATGCCCTCCGCATAGGTGCGGTTCCGCCCGGCCTCCTTGGCCGCATAGAGAATGTCGTCGGCGCGCTTCACGGCAGTCCACAGATCCTCGTTCTTGCGGTAGCGCGTGATGCCGAAACTGCAGGTGATGATCTGGCCTGCGGGGATGTGATCGAAATGCCGGTCCTGCACCGCCTTTCGGATGCGCTCGGCAAAACTGTAGGCGTTCTGTATCGTCATGCCCGCCAGCACGATGACGAATTCCTCGCCGCCGATGCGGGCGACGAGATCGGTGGGGCGGACGGAGCTCATCAGGATCTCGGCGAAATCCACCAGCACCGCATCACCGACCGCATGGCCATAGGTGTCGTTGATGCTTTTGAAGTAATCGAGGTCGCAGACGATGACGCTCACCGGCGACATGCTGCTTCTCGCCAGGAGCCGCGAGATCTCGCTGTCGAGCCCCCTGCGGTTCAGCGTACCTGTGAGAGGGTCCGTGTCGCGCTCGCGGCGCAGCCCCATGATGATATCGGCGCCCGAGACGGTGAGCAGCCCGAGACCGCAGGTGGCGCCCAGAAGCGCCACGGTCACCTTGCTCCAGTTCCAGAAACTGGTCGCGCCGAAATCCCTGATGATTTCCGCGCGCGGCAGATGCTCGATTGCCGTCACGGACCCGACGGTCAGAAGCGTGCGCAGGAAGAAATGCAGGGCAAGCGCCACGATGAGCCAGAAGAGGATGCGGTCGGGGACCGTTCCCCGCCGCAGGAAATCGGTCCGGGCCGCCACGTAGAGGAATATCGCACCCATCCCGAAATTGAGAACATAGATGCGGACGATCAGGTTCCTGTCGATGAAGAGGAAATAGGCGGTCGGCAGCAGAATGGCGAGGAAGGCGATCGGGTAGGATATCGTCGGCAGGGTGCGGCCGGAGCGCGCCAGAATGCTCCTGGCCAGAAGCAGGCATGCGCCGATATAGAGCGAACCAGAGACTATCGCGTTGGAGCTCACGCCGGGCGGCAGATGGGCGATCTGCGAGAACATCGCCATGCTGAAGACGAGGAAGCCCGCGCCATACCCCAGCAGATAATCGCACTTGTGGTCCGGCACCGCGACCCGGCATGCGCCCCAGATGCCGCAGAACGTCAGTGCGAAGAGTGCCAGTAATGCCGATGGAACGAAGGTCATGGAACCATATACGCGACAAAACCAGTGGCAGCGGCACCGGGAGCCGCCGGGACTATGTCCAAAACCGATGGTGTGAATACCCTATGCCCGATAACCCCAGAACCGCGCCGCATCAGGCGCAGAAGAGAATGATGCACATGATTGCCGATACCATATATCGCCCTTCTCAGCATCAAACGCGCGACAATTGCCCTCCCGATACGCCCAATGCTGGTGAGATTAGCACATTTGTCGGGATCGCGCGTCAAATGACAAAGGCATCGGCAGGAAATCAGCAGCGATTTCCGCGAGAGTTGATGTAGGAACCCGATGGACGCAAATTCAATAGTCGGGCCTTCCCCGTGCGTCTATGCGACGCATGGCGTGAAAAGGCCGGGAGAGTTTCCCGGCCTCTTTCATCAGGATCTCAGCCGCGTCGCTATTCCGCCGCGATCTTGAAAACCGGCTTGGAATGCCCCTCCGCAGGCAGGGCGGAGGCGACATGTCCCGCGACCATTTCCGCCGTCGCCGCCGAGAGCGTCCAGCCGAGATGGCCATGGCCGGTATTGTAGAAGACACGGGAGTGCTTGCCCGGTCCCATGTGCGGCATCATATCCGGCATCATCGGCCGCAATCCGGCCCAAGGAACGGTGCTCGACGTATTCATGCCGGGGAAGAGATCGACGCTCCAGTCGATCAGCGGCTTGATCCGGTCGTAGCGGATGTCGCGGTTCTCGCCGTTGAACTCCGCAGTGCCGGCGACGCGCAGGCGGTCGGCGCCTAGGCGGCTGGTCACGATCTTGGCATCGTCGTCGAGCAGGCTCACCCAGGGCGCGGCCTCCTGGCTCTGCCGGTCGTTGAGGTTGATGGTGATCGAATAGCCCTTCACGGGATAGATGTTCACCCGGTCGCCGAGCTGCGCCGCGAATTTGCGGCTTGCGACGCCTGCGCACACGACGACGCCGTCGAAGCGCCCCTTGTCGGTCTTCGCATCTTCGCCCTCGGGCGTCACCTCGCCCCATTCGACGGTCACGCCGTCATCGGCATGCGTCAGCTGATGGACATCGGCATTGTTGATGATGGTGACGCCCCGCTTGAGGCAGGCATCCGCCAGGCCGCGGGTGAATTTGTGAATGTCGCCGGTGGAATCGGAAGGCGTGAAGAAGCCGCCATAAAGCGGTCCGGTCAGCGCCGGCTCGATGTTGCGGATATCCGCCGCCGAGACGGGGTTGCGTTCCAGCCCGCCCGCCGCCAGCAGTTTGTTGACGCGTGCCGCATGGTCGTAGCCCGCCCTGGTGCGGTAGATGTGCAGGATGCCGCGGCGCTCCAGGTCGAAATCGATCTTTTCCTCCTCGGCGATGGCGAAGAGATATTTGCGCGCTTCGATGGCGAGCTTCGTGGTGGCGATGGTGTTCTTCTCGTAGTTGGGGATGTTCATCACGAACTCCGCCATCCACGAATATTTGTGCCAGGAGGGCATCGGGTTCATCAGCAGCGGCGCATCCTTGCGGAACATCCACTTGATGCCCTTGAGCACGGTCGCCCAGCTGTTCCACACCTCGGCATTGGAGGCCGACAGCTGGCCGCCATTGGCGAATGAGGTTTCCATCGCCGCATAGCGGTTGCGGTCGAAGACGGTGACCTCATAACCCTGACGGGAGAGAGCATATGCGGTGGTAATGCCGGTGATTCCGGCTCCGATAACGGCAATGCGGGTCATTTTTTCAGTTCCTTGCGACACCGGGTTTCTGCCTTGCCGCCCCAAGGGCGGCGACGAAACCCCATCTGTCACGGAACCTGAGAGCTTGGCCCGGGGCGGATGGCCAGGTGTTCGTCACCTATGTCCCAACCGCCAATTCCCGTCAGCGCTTCTGGGGGCGCATGACCGGACTGGGCTTTTCTCCTTCGGTGGGCGCCGCATCGGTCAGGATGCGGGAGCCACTCTCCAGATGTTCAAAACCTTCTGGTCCTTTTGCCTGAGAGTTTCCGGGGCGGTTGCTCCGTCGGCGCCGGATTTTACCGGTCTCTCCCAGATGGTCTTAACGAACGGAATAAATATATCGCAGTTGCGAAGGCCATACAACTCCTTCACCGCGAGAGCGACAATTCCGTTGTTGATTGCGACATCGCCTCCGCGGATGGTGGAGCGGCCTTGATTTCCCCGCCGCAACGGTGTTTTGGTGCGCCTGTCCGATCGATGCCGGACGGCCCCGCGAATGGAGAAGAATGATGAAGCCGGTTTTTCTGCAGCTGCAGTGCGCCCCAGGCAAGACCTACGAGGTCGCCGATGCCCTGTTCGAGCGCGAGATCGTCTCCGAGCTTTATTCCACGAGCGGGGAATTCGATCTCCTGATGAAGATTTATATCGAAGAGGACCAGGATATCGGCAAGTTCATCAACCAGAATATCCTCGATATCCCCGGCATCGTCCGCTCTTTGACCACGCTCACCTTCACCGCATTCTGAATTGCTTGCGCTAATCCTCTTTAAGGATTGGTTTACCACAATCGGCTCATATTCGAACGATTGCGGAACCTCCGCCGCGGGCATGCATTGTCTGTCCGACCGGGTCTGCGGGATATCGCCGACGCTGTGAAGAGGATGGGAGCGGCGGAAACTGCTCCACTGGCAAGGTAGGCATCATGGACGATCTCGAGCACAAGCGGGTTCTCGTCGTCGAGGACGAGGTGTTTGTCGCGCTCGATATGGCGGCGACCATCGAAGAGGCGAACGGCATCGTGATCGGTCCCGTTGCCACCGTCCGACAGGCGCTGGACCTTCTCGAGCATGATCAAGTCGATGCAGCCATTCTCGATGTGAACCTGCCCGATGGCGATATCGAGCCGATCGTCGACACGCTTTCCGATCAGCGCACTTTCATGGTCATCTATACCGGCGGCGGCATGCCGGAAAAGCTCGCCAGCCGCTATCCCGATCTGCCGGTCTTCCACAAGCCGACGCCCCCCTCGGTGCTGACCCACACGCTCGCCTCCGCGCTGATGCATGCCGGGTGATCAATCCGGCTCTTGCAACTTCGCCGTCGATATGCGCTTCTCCTCATCGTCTGGTGTCCGTCGTGAGGCGGAAGAATCGGAAATCCGGTGAAAGACCGGAACGTGCCCAACGCTGTGAATGGTGATGGCCGCGCATGATGCCACTGGGGTTCTCCCCGGGAAGGCGCGTGGACCAGGTGATCCTCAGTCAGAAGACCGGCCAGACAGGATGGCTCGTGCCGCGCGGACGGCGGCGGGAGCGCTGATGTCCGGTCCCTGTGCGGGGCCGGCGAAGCCATTGTTGGGGATCGAACAATGCTTGATAGACCAGATATGGAAACCTTCGGCAAAGCCGCGGCCTTCACGGATGAGGAGCGCGCGGCAATCTACAAGGCGATCTATACCCGCCGCGACGTGCGCGACGAGTTCCTGCCCATGCCCATCCCGGACGATGTGTTGATGCGGCTGCTCGATGCGGCCCATCACGCGCCTTCCGTCGGTTTCATGCAGCCGTGGAATTTCATCGTCATCCGCGATGAGGCACGCCGCGCCCATATTCATTCGCTTTTCGCGAAAGCCAATGAGGAGGCGGCGGCGATGTTTCCGCCCGACCGGCAGGCGCTCTACCGCTCGCTCAAGCTGGAGGGCATTCGCAAGGCGCCGGTCAATCTCTGCATCACCTGCGACCGCACGCGCGGCGGCAAGGTGGTGCTGGGGCGCACCCACAATCCGCAGATGGATCTCTACAGCACCGTCTGCGCCGTGCAGAACCTCTGGCTCGCCGCCCGCGCCGAAGGCATTGGGGTGGGCTGGGTCAGCATCCTGCATGACGATGCCCTGCGCCAGGCGCTTTCCATCCCTGATCATGTCGAGATCATCGCCTATCTCTGCCTCGGCTATGTCGACCAGCTCTATATCAAGCCCGAACTGGAGGTGAAGGGATGGCGCCGCCGCCTGGCACTCGAGGAGCTGATCTTCGAGGAGGAATGGCAACCAAAATGAAACAAATCCGCCTGTAGGTTCGGCTCGTCACAACGGGACAACAGGGCGGATGGACGCGCAAAGACGAAAAAACCACGCGGATTTCGCCTCGATTCTTGCCGGAATCGAGCGCCAATCCGCCGAATTTTCCGAGAATCCGCGCCCGTTTTCCTTCGATTTTCTCGATGGCTTGCTCCATCTCGGCGCTGCCCGTGGATTGGATCGCCGGTCCGATTTCATTTATTTCGAGCCGGAAATCGAAGCGGAAATACCGCTCCCGAGCACCGATCCGGAAGAGATCGCGCGCGAATTGCGGCTGTCGTCAGGCGTGTCCGCCGCCGAACTCGCGCAGATCCGCCGTCGCTTTGCCGCGCGAAACCACCCCGACCGGGTGGCGCCGCATCTGCGCGAGCGGGCTTCCGACCGCATGAAGATCGCCAATGCGCTGATCGACAGGGCACTCGCGGACGCGGGATCACGCGAAATTTAGTTTCGTCCCGATCCTGTTCTTTTGCTTTATATTGCTTCTATGCTAGAGCATGGCCCCGAAAGTGCTGCCCTATGGGGCAATTTGCGCTTTGCGCAGCCTGACCTACATGAATAAGACCGTCCGTTAGGACCAGAAACCGAGATTATTCCGGCAAGGATTGCACGAAATGCCCGCTTATCGTTCACGTACCACCACCCACGGCCGCAATATGGCCGGTGCGCGCGGCCTCTGGCGCGCCACAGGCATGAAGGATGCGGATTTCGGCAAGCCGATTATCGCGGTGGTCAATTCCTTCACCCAGTTCGTGCCGGGTCATGTGCATCTGAAGGATCTGGGCCAGCTCGTCGCCCGCGAGATCGAGAGCGCCGGTGGCGTCGCCAAGGAGTTCAACACCATCGCGGTCGATGACGGCATCGCCATGGGCCATGACGGCATGCTCTATTCGCTGCCCTCGCGCGAGATCATCGCCGACTCGGTCGAATATATGGTCAATGCCCATTGCGCCGACGCCATGGTCTGCATTTCCAATTGCGACAAGATCACGCCGGGCATGCTGATGGCGGCGCTGCGGCTCAACATCCCTGTCGTCTTCGTCTCCGGTGGTCCCATGGAGGCCGGCAAGGTCGTCTGGGAAGACCAGGAGAAGAAGCTCGATCTGGTCGATGCCATGGTCGCCGCGGCGGATGACCGTGTCTCGGATGCGGAGGTTCAGGTCATCGAGCGCTCGGCCTGCCCGACCTGTGGCTCCTGCTCCGGCATGTTCACCGCCAATTCCATGAACTGCCTGACCGAGGCGCTGGGCCTGTCGCTGCCGGGCAACGGCTCGACGCTTGCCACCCATGCCGACCGCAAGCGGCTCTTCGTGGAAGCCGGCCACTTGATCGTCGATCTCGCCCGCCGCTATTACGAGCAGGACGATGAGAGCGTGCTGCCGCGCTCCATCGCCAGCTTCGCCGCCTTCGAGAATGCCATGACGCTCGATATTGCCATGGGCGGCTCGACCAACACGGTGCTGCATCTTCTCGCCGCCGCCCATGAGGGCGAGGTCGATTTCACCATGTCGGATATCGACCGCCTGTCGCGCCGCGTGCCCGTGCTCTGCAAGGTCGCGCCAGCCGTGGCCAATATTCATATGGAGGACGTGCATAACGCCGGCGGCATCATGGGTATTCTGGGCGAGCTCGACCGTGCCGGACTTCTGAACACGTCGGTCGGTTCCGTTCATGCCGAAACGCTGGGCGATGCGCTCGATCGCTGGGATGTGAAGCGCACCGAGAACAAGCTGGTGCATGATTTCTACCGCGCCGCCCCCGGTGGCGTGCCCACACAGGTCGCCTTCAGCCAGGACCGCCGCTTCGACAGCGTCGATCTCGACCGCGAGAAGGGCGTCATCCGCGATGTCGCGCACGCCTATTCCAGGGATGGCGGCCTTGCCGTGCTCTATGGCAATCTGGCCGAGGACGGCTGTATCGTGAAGACGGCCGGCGTCGATGAATCGATCCTGAAATTCTCCGGCCCTGCCCGCATCTTCGAAAGCCAGGATTCGGCGGTGCTCGGTATTTTGAACGGCAAGATCGTGCCGGGCGATATCGTGCTCATCCGCTATGAGGGCCCGCGCGGCGGCCCCGGCATGCAGGAGATGCTTTATCCCACGAGCTATTTGAAGTCGAAGGGGCTCGGCAAGGCCTGTGCGCTCATCACCGATGGCCGCTTCTCCGGCGGCTCCTCCGGCCTCTCCATCGGCCACGTCTCCCCGGAAGCGGCGGAAGGCGGCACGATCGGCCTGGTCGAGGAGGGCGATATCATCGAGATCGATATCCCCAACCGCAAGATCCATCTGGCGGTGGATGATGCCGAACTCGCCCGCCGCCGCGAGGCAATGGAGGCCAAGGGCGCCGGCGCCTGGAAGCCTGCCGAGCAGCGCAAGCGCAAGGTGACGACCGCCCTGCGTGCTTATGCGGCAATGGCGACGAGCGCGGCCAAGGGGGCCGTGCGGCAGGTGCCTTGAGCGGGGGCGCTCCAGCCACCCCCCTCTGGCCTGCCGGCCCTCAATTTTAGGAGCGAACCGCCTTCGCCACCTCAGGCATCAGCTCATCCCGGATCGACTCCGGCGTGAACGGGCCGACATGCTTGTAGAGGATCTTCCCGTCGCGCCCGACGAGAAATGTCTCGGGCACGCCATAGACGCCCCATTCGATCGCCACGCGGCCGGTGTCGTCGGCGCCGACGGCGGAGAAGGGATTGCCGAGATCGCCAAGGAAGCGCCGCGCATTCTCCGGGCTGTCCTTGTAGTTGATGCCGACGAGGCGGACGCGTTCGTCCCTGGCCAATTGCATCAGCAGCGGATGCTCGACACGGCAGGGCACGCACCAGGACGCCCAGACATTGACGAGCGTCACCTGCCCGGCAAAGGCCGCCGGATCGAGGCCTGACATCGGCTTGCCGTTGTTCATAAGACCTTCCAGCGGCGGCAGCGTGATGGCCGGCGCCGGCTTGCCGATCAGCGCGGAAGGGATGACGCTCTCGTCACGCCCCGAAAGGAGCTGGATCGTGAAGATCGCCGCCAGCGCCAGAAAGATCGCCAGCGGCAGCAGCGCCAGCAGCAATCGCCGGCGCGGGCTCAGGGCAGGCGTCGCTTCGCTGTTGCTCATGGCCTCTGCGCCTTTTGCGAGCGCCGGCGAATGCCCTGCGCCTCGAGGCGCTGCAGCTCCGTCCGCTGTATCCGCTGGTCGATCAGAAGCCATGCGATGACGCCGCCAAGCACGAGCACGGAAGCGCCATAGGAAAGGAGAACGAAGGCGAGATGGCTCATGCCGTCTGCTCCTCGCCGCGTGCGATTTCGCCCTGGTCCGCCTTGCGCGCCGCCATGCGCCGCATCGCGATGACGCGCCGGCGCCAGATCTCGTTGCGCATCGCCATCATGTGCAGCGTGAAGAACAGGAGCGTGAAGCCGACCGCCATCACCAGCAGCGGATAGAGCATCGAAGGGTCGATGGTCGAGCCGCCGGCGCGGAACACCGATGCCGGCTGATGCAGCGTGTTCCACCAGTCGACCGAGAATTTGATGATCGGGATGTTGATGAAGCCGACCAGCGTCAGCACCGCCGCCGCCCGTGCCGATTTCGCCGGGTCATCCAGCGCGCGCGAAAGCGCGATGATGCCCAGATACATCAAAAACAGCACGAAGACGGAGGTGAGCCGCGCATCCCACACCCACCAGGTGCCCCACATCGGCTTGCCCCAGAGCGAGCCGGTGATAAGCGCCAGCGCCGTGAACGCCGCGCCGATCGGCGCTGCCGCCTTGGCCGAGACATCGGCGAGCGGATGCCGCCACACCAGCGTGCCGAGCGCGGACGCCGCCATCAGCGTGTAGCACATCATCGAGAGCCAGGCGAAGGGCACATGGATGAACATGATCTTGACGGTCATGCCCTGCTGGTAATCGTCGGGAGCGTTCAGCGACATGTAAAGGCCGATCGCCAGCACCAGCGCCGATACTCCGGCCAGCCATGGCAGAAGCGTTCCCGCCAGCGACAGGAAACGCGTCGGGTTGGCGAGATCGAGCAGTCTGTTTGGCTGTGCGGCGGTATCGGTCATGGTGTTTACATAGCGTTACCGGTCAAATCCGGCAATTGACTTGGAGCAAATCCCGAAAAGTTGCAGGCTTTGCATGCATCAATCGGTCGAGAATTTGAGCGCCGCCGCCGCGGCAAGCGGGCCGATCACCGCAAAAAACAGGGTGATTGCGGCAAGGATGAGAAAAGGCGCCAGGAAAGGCGCGCTTTCCGTCAGCGCGCCATAGGCGGCCGAAACGCCGAAGATCAGCACCGGGATCGTCAGCGGCAATACGATTACCGAGACGAGCAGCCCGCCGCGCGGCAACGAGACCGCCAGCGCCGCGCCCACCGCGCCGATGAGGGTGATGGCCGGCGTGCCGACGAGAAGGGTAAGCGCGGTCGCGCCGATGGCCGCCGGCGTCATGTTCATGAAAAGGCCGAGCAATGGTGCCGCAATCACCAGCGGTAGCACGGTGGCGGTCCAGTGCGCCAGGCATTTGACGAGCACGGTCAGGCTAAGCATGTGCCGGTCGGCGGCCATGATCAGCAGATCAAGCGAGCCATCGTCGCGGTCGGCCTGAAACAGCCGGTCGAGCCCGAGGAGTGCGGCGAGCAGCGCCCCGATCCACAGCATGGCCGGGCCGATGCGCGAGAGCAGCGCCAGATCCGGCCCGACGCCGAACGGCACCACGGTGATGACGGCGAGGAAGAACAATATGCCCACCAGCGCCCCGCCGCCCGCGCGCAATGCAAGGCGGAAATCGCGGATGAAGAGGGCGGTCATTGGGGGCCTCTTCGACTGTGGCGCACCGTTACACCCCCCTCTGCCCTGCCGGGCATCTCCCCCACAAGGGGGGAGATTACACTTTCATGGGCATCCAGTGCCAATCGCAAATGTTGCAAAATAAGGGCCGATAGTCGCGCCAGCCAATCTCCCCCCCTGTGGGGGAGATGCCCGGCAGGGCAGAGGGGGGTGTTGCACGAATAGAGGGATGAGAATCGTTTGCTCATCCCCGCCTCCCCATTGCCAGCTCCTGCGCCCCCTCCAGCCCCAAGGGCAGATGCGTTGCCGCGACGATGATCCCGCCTTCGCCTAAATGCCCGCGCATGAGCCCGGCGAACCGGCCTTCCGAAACCTTGTCGAGCCCCGCCGTCGGCTCGTCGAGCAGCCAGACGGGGCGATGGCTGATGAGTAGTTTAGCGATCGCTATTCTTCTTTTCTGGCCGGTCGAGAGATAGCCGAAGGGCAGGTGATCGATCCCCTCGAGGCCGACGGTCTCCAGCGCCTCGTCGATATCCTGGCGCGGCTCTCCGTTGAAGGCCTGCCAGAAGGCGAGGTTCTCGCGCACGCTCAAGGCACCCTTCATGGCGTTGTTGTGGCCGAGATAGTGGCAGGCGGACTGCAGATCGGGGAAGGAATCCGAACCCTCCAGCCCGACATTCCCGGAAGCGGGCGCCAGCAGCCCGGCGATGATTCGCAGGAGCGTCGATTTTCCGGCGCCGTTCGGCCCGGTAACCAGAAGTGCGCCGCCTGCGGCGATCACGAAATCGAGATCTGAAAAAAGTACCTCCCCGCCGCGTTCTCCGCTCAGTTTCTCGCCTACCAGCCGCATTTTCCCTCCGGATGTGCTCACGCTGCGGGTCGGCGCAACAATTCGCCGCAATCGGTAATTTTGCGCAATAACAGTCTGGAACAGTTTTAGGAAACTCTTTATACAGCAGCTACCACGCCAGCGGTCGGTGTGGAAACCATTTTTGGCCGATCTCAGATGCCGGCTTCTTGAGCAGGCAACGGGACGGACAGCGGAAATGACTGCACCCGCACCTTGAGCCGCGTCCTTGAAACGCTGGCATTAGGCGTTCGTCCTGGTTTTCCGGCCAGCAGCATAAGGACGAACGTTCGTGTCTCAAATCGACAGTTTCAAATGCCGTAGGACCCTCACCGTAGGGGACAAGGAATATGTCTATTACAGCCTGACAGAGGCCGAGAAAAACGGCTTGGAAGGCATTTCCCGGCTTCCATTTTCGATGAAGGTTCTGCTCGAGAACCTGCTCCGCTTCGAGGACGACCGCTCCGTCAAGAAGTCGGACATCGAGAACATCGCCAAATGGCTTTCCGACCGCGGCAAGGCCGGAGCCGAAATCGCCTATCGTCCCGCGCGCGTGCTCATGCAGGATTTCACCGGCGTTCCCGCCGTCGTCGATCTCGCCGCCATGCGCGATGCCATGGTGTCGCTGGGCGGCGACCCGGAGAAGATCAACCCGCTCGTTCCCGTCGATCTCGTCATCGACCATTCGGTCATCGTCGATGAGTTCGGCAATCCGCAGGCCTTCAAGCGCAATGTCGATCTCGAATACCAGCGCAATGGCGAGCGTTACCGCTTCCTGAAATGGGGCCAGCAGGCGTTCCGCAATTTCCGCGTCGTGCCTCCCGGCACCGGCATCTGCCATCAGGTGAACCTTGAATATCTCGCCCAAGCCGTCTGGACCAAGGAAGAGGACGGCGTCACCGTCGCCTATCCCGACACCTGCGTCGGCACCGATTCCCACACCACCATGGTCAATGGCCTTGGCGTCCTGGGCTGGGGCGTCGGCGGCATCGAGGCTGAGGCCGCCATGCTCGGCCAGCCGGTCTCCATGCTTCTGCCCGAGGTTATCGGCTTCCGCCTCACCGGCAAGCTGAAGGAAGGCGTCACCGCCACCGATCTGGTGCTCACCGTCACGCAGATGCTGCGCAAGAAGGGCGTCGTCGGCAAGTTCGTCGAGTTCTTCGGCCCTGGCCTCGGCAACATGACGCTCGCCGACCGCGCCACCATCGGCAACATGGCGCCGGAATATGGCGCCACCTGCGGTTTCTTCCCGATCGACCAGGAAACGCTGAATTACCTCAACATGTCCGGCCGTGACGAAGAGCGCATCAAGCTCGTCGAGGCCTATGCGCGTGCGCAGTGCATGTGGCGTGACGACAATTCCTTCGACCCGGTCTTCACCGACGTCCTGGAGCTCGATCTCGGCGATGTCGTGCCCTCCATGGCCGGCCCGAAGCGTCCCGAAGGCCGCATCCCGCTGGAAGACATCGGTTCCGGCTTCGCCAAGTCGCTGGAGGCGGAATACAAGAAGACCACCGGCCAGACGACGCGTTATCCCGTCGAAGGCGAGGATTTCGATCTCGGCCATGGTGATGTCGTCATCGCCGCCATCACCTCCTGCACCAACACCTCGAACCCGAGCGTGCTGATCGCGGCCGGGCTTCTCGCCCGCAACGCCGTTGCCAAGGGGCTGAAGGTGAAGCCCTGGGTCAAGACCTCGCTGGCGCCGGGCTCGCAGGTTGTCGCCGCTTACCTCGAAAGCGCCGGCTTGCAGAAGGACCTCGATGCGCTCGGCTTCAACCTGGTCGGTTTCGGCTGCACCACCTGCATCGGCAATTCCGGCCCGCTGCCGGGACCGATCTCCAAGACCATCAACGACAAGGGCCTGATCGCGGCCGCCGTTCTCTCCGGCAACCGCAATTTCGAGGGCCGTGTCTCGCCGGATGTGCAGGCGAACTACCTCGCCTCGCCGCCGCTGGTCGTCGCCCATGCGCTTGCCGGAACGGTGACCAAGGATCTGACCAAGGAGCCGCTCGGCGAGGACAAGGACGGCAACCCGGTGTTCTTAAAGGATATCTGGCCGTCCTCGCAGGAGGTTCAGGAGTTCATCGCCAAGAACGTCACCCGCAAGCTCTTCGCGGAAAAATATGCCGACGTCTTCAAGGGCGATGAGAACTGGCGGGCGGTGCAGGTTCCCGCGGGCCAGACCTACACCTGGGACGACCAGTCGACCTATGTGCAGAACCCGCCCTATTTCACCGGCATGGGCAAGGTTCCGGGCAAGATCGAGGATATCAAGGGCGCGCGCGTCCTCGGTCTCTTCGGCGACAAGATCACCACCGACCACATCTCGCCGGCGGGTTCCATCAAGGCGGCTTCGCCCGCCGGTTCCTACCTCATGGAGCGTGGCGTCGGCGTTGCCGATTTCAACCAGTACGGCACGCGGCGCGGCAATCACGAGGTGATGATGCGCGGCACCTTCGCCAATATCCGTATCCGCAACTGGATGCTGGGCGAGAACGGCCGGGAAGGCGGTTACACGATCCACTATCCCTCCAAGGAAGAGATGTCGATCTACGACGCCGCCATGAAATACCGCGCCGAAGGCGTGCCGCTGGTGATCTTCGCCGGCATCGAATATGGCAACGGCTCGTCGCGTGACTGGGCCGCCAAGGGCACCAACCTGCTTGGCGTGCGCGCGGTTATCGCCCAGTCCTTCGAGCGCATCCACCGCTCGAATCTGGTCGGTATGGGTGTGATCCCCTTCGTGCTCGATGAGGGTATCAGCTGGCAATCGCTGGGCCTCAAGGGTGACGAGATGGTCGAGATCGACGGCCTCAACGACATCAAGCCGCGCCAGAAGACGGTGGCCCGGGTCACCTACGGCGACGGTACGGTGAAGGAGGTGCCGATCTGGTGCCGCATCGATACGCTCGACGAGCTCGACTACATGAAGAACGGCGGCATCCTGCAATACGTCCTGCGCGATCTCGCCGCCTGATCGGCCGCTGTCGCCAAATGAAAACGAGCCGCCGGAGCGATCCGGCGGCTTTTTCATGTCGGCCCTTCCGTCATCCTCGGGTCTGTCACGAGAACCTACCGACGGAACATCCATCAGGGCGGTGATCACTTTCCTGCTTCTTGTGGCAGATCCTCGGGACAAGCCCGAGAATGACGGAAAATAGGGATGCTGCCTTGGGTCCGGTTTTGACCGGCTCCAAAGGTAACCGCAACGTGACTTCCTATTGATCCGGCTGTTTTCTAGAAGTAGATGACAACGACAATAATTGCCGGGAGCGCCTGATACGGCACCCTATGATGATGATCGCCGGAAGAGCAGGACGGTTGGAACCGATCGCAAGCCGATGCCCGTGGGCCCTCTATATGCGAGGCTGGAACTTTTCGCTGTTTGCCGGTGCCCTTGCCCTGTCGACGCAGTTTGTTCCGGCCGAGGCGCATGATCTCGACCCGACCGGCGTGAAGCGTGCCCCGATCACTTCGAGCGGCGTCGTTGAGCTCTTCACCAGCCAGGGCTGCAATTCCTGTCCGCCGGCGGATGCGCTGTTGAGCGAGCTCGCCAGACGCAAGGATGTCGTGGCGCTCGCCTTCCATGTCGATTACTGGGATTATCTGGGATGGCGCGATACGCTCGCCTCGCCGGAGAATACGGCGCGACAGAACGCCTATCGCAACGCCATGAAGGGCAGCATGATCTACACCCCGCAGGTGATCGTGAACGGCCGGGTGCAGGTCAACGGCAATGATGCGGACGGCATCCGCTCGGACCTTGCCAGAATGTCCGGCAGCCCCGGTGGCCTGAGCGTCCCCGTTTCCATCACCAGGCCGGACAGCGAGCGCATCGTCATCGAAGCCGGCGCCGGCCCCAGGCCCGCTATGCCGGTGCATCTCATCATCGCCTATTTCGATGACAAGGCGATCGTGCCGATCAGGGGCGGTGAAAACAGCGGCCGTTCGATCACCTATCGCAACGCCGTCCGCGATATCGAGACGATCGGCATGTGGGACGGCAAACCTCTGCGCGTCGAGATTCCCGCCTCCGAACTCGCAAAGAAGAAAGCCTCGGGATGCGCGGTGCTCCTGCAGGAAGTGGGCGATGACAACCGCCTCGGCCCCATCCTGGGCGCATCCATGCTGAGGCCGCCGGATATCTCGGTGCTCGAGTAGCCGCCGATCGTCTTGTTCTTGTCAGGATTGCAATCGCCGCCCGTCCGCTGACCCGCCTGCGTCGAGGCCAAAAAAAAGGCCGGATGTTCCAGCCTCGAGTATCTCCTGTTGCCATTACCGGTGCTGGAGAGCTGAGAGGTTCCCAACATCCATTTTGACCCAGAGCGTGGCGCTCTGTTGCTGGTTCGGTCTGGGCAGCCCATTGGGCGGGGGGCTTGGGGTTAGGCTGGTCCAGACCGAACCGTCTCAGGCAACGGGATGAATCTTGCTGGCATATTCGGGCTGCAATGCGAATTCCACAAGGCGAAAATGTGGCAGAGTGTCACCAATCGAAACAGGGTGTAGCGTTTCGTGAGACAGATTGCCCCTGATGTGTGCCAAAATTTAACCGGTCGATTTGTTTTGGGCTTGAAAAGAAGCAGGGAAGGGCCCAACCTCTAGTCATCGAATTGTCACGTAGCCTCCGGTTGGTGGGATATCGCCGTTGATCGGAGGAGGGGGCGGGATGCAAACCGTTCCGGACGCTCTGACAAAGAGGACATGATGGACGGCGGAAGCGGCGGAAACAAAGGTTCATCCGAAGAGGAAGCGTCAGCCATTTCCATCGCGGCGGCGAGGACACGCCGCCAGACGTCATCCGTGACGTTCGACAGGCACGAGCTCAACAAGATCCTGCGCATCTATGGTCAGATGGTCGCCTCGGGCGAGTGGCGCGATTACGCCATCGATCATTTGAGCGACCGCGCCGTTTTCTCGATTTTCCGCCGTGCGAGCGAGGTTCCCCTGTTCCGCATCGAGAAGAACCCGAAACTGGCGCAGCGCCAGGGCGCTTATTCGGTGATTGCCACAAGCGGGCTGATCCTCAAGCGCGGCCACGAGCTTGAGCGCGTGCTGCGGGTCTTCGACAAGAGCCTGCGGCTGGTGCAGGCTTGAGCGACCCCTCTGTGCAGAGGTAACGCCGTGTTCATATTTCAAGGTAGCGGCTGCGGTCTCGTTGAGGCATGGATCCCAGTGACAAGCACTGGGATGACGATTGGTTTGACTGTTGGCTGCTGATCGCCAAACATCCTCGCTTACAGAATGGTTTTCGTTTGGGCGATGCCGTCCCGACCCCGTCATCCCGGTGCTTGTCATTGGGATCCATGCCTCAACCTATCCACTCCAATATCGGCTCAGAACATTCCAGGCCTAAGCTGAAGCGTAAACAAAAAGGGCAGCGTTTCCGCTGCCCTTTTCGTTTGTATCCGTTCCGAAGTGCTTAGTCGCGGTTGCCCAGGAACTGCAGCAGGAACATGAACATGTTGATGAAGTCGAGATAGAGCCTGAGCGCGCCCATGACGATCTTGCGGCCCATCGTATCGGAGGCATCGCCCTCGTAATACATTTCCTTGATCGACTGCGTGTCGAACGCCGTCAGGCCGGCGAAGATTAGCACGCCGATGACCGAGATGGCGAACTGCAGGGCAGTCGAGCCGAGGAAGATGTTGACGAGCGAGGCGATGATCAGTCCGAACAGACCCATGATCAGGAATGAGCCCATCGCGGAAAGATCGCGCTTGGTCGTGTAGCCATAGAGCGACAGCGCGCCGAAGGCGGCGGCGGTCACGAAGAATGTGCGCACGATGCTCTGGCCGGTGAAGACCAGGAAAATCGACGACAGCGACAGGCCGACGAGCGCCGCATAGATCCAGAACGTCGCCCTTGCGGCGCCGACGCTCAGGTTTTCAATGCGGAAGCTCAGGAAGAACACGGCAATGAGCGGGGCCAGCATGATTACCCAGCGCAACGGGCTGGCGTAAAGAAGCTGGGCGAATGCCGGGTTCGACTGGGCGAGTACCGATGTGCCGAGAGCCGCGATGCCGGTGACGGCGAGGCCGATGGCCATCATGTTGTAGACGCCCAGCATATAGCTGCGAAGGCCCTGGTCGATGCCTGTGTCTACGCGGACGCCAGCCGGGCTTCGGGCTTGCATGTTTCGATAGTCAACCATTTGTTTCCTCTTGCGTTGTCCCGTCCGGTGTCGGGGGCACTCCCCAGGCGCCGCTGGCGGGACCCCAGCATGCCTGTGCAAGATTATGGGGATTCCTCCGGCTTGACACAAGTACCCCATGGCGAAAAAGCGCACCCGCCCGAAGGCGGCGCGTTCCGGCATTTCCCTTTGTGCACAATGGGTTAACCGACCATGAGTCGGATCGTTACAGGATTATTACATCTATGTCATAGATTGCGCAGAACGGGCGCCGCCTTGTGGCCGAGCACCCGCCAGGTGCCGGCCAGGCCAAAACCGACCGTCAGCACCAGCGCGATCACCACCGTCGAAAGCGCCACATCAGGCAGGAACTGCGCCTGCAGCCGCATGACGCGCGCCACCACATACCAGCCGGCAATGCCGCCGGCGATGAGCGCGAAAACCGCCGTCGCCAGCCCAAGCATCAGATATTCCAGTGAAAATGCCTTTATAAGGGTGCGCCGCGTCGCGCCCAGCGTCTTCAGCACCACCGCATCGTGGATGCGCGCCCGGTTGCCTGCCGCCAGCGCGCCGCCGAGCACGAGGACCGAGGCGGCAAGCGCCACGGCGGCGGCTGCCCGAATGGCGGTCGCAAGCTGGCTGACGAGATCATTGGCGACGTCGATGGCGTCCTTGACGCGCACCGAGGTGACGGCCGGGAAGGCCTGCGTCACCTTCCGCAATATCGTCGCCTCCCGTTCCGGCGTCGCATCCGGCTCCGTCAGGGTGGCAAGCCATGCATGCGGCGCGCCGGCGAACGTATTGGGCGAAAACACCATGACGAAATTGATGGCGAGCGATTCCCATTGAACCTGCCGGAAATTGGCGATTTTTGCCGTGACGTTGCGGCCGAGCACATTGACCGTCACCGTATCGCCGAGCCTGAGCCCCAGTTCCCGCGCCTCCTGCGCGGAGAAGGAGACGAGCGGCTCGCCGGAATAGTCCCTGGGCCACCATTGCCCCTCGCTCAGCGTGGAATTCTCGGGAATGTTCTGCGCATAGGTGATGCCGCGATCGCCGCGCAGCACCCAGGCGCCCTGTGGCGGAATGGTGAGCTTGGAGACATCGATGCCGTTGAGCTCAACGATGCGGCCGCGCAGCATCGGCGCGCTGACGATCTTGCCGTCGGGTGCGGCTTGCTGGAGCAACTGCTTGAAATGATCGACCTCAGTGCTCTGGATATCGACGAAGAAGAAGTTCGGCGCCTGCGCGGGAATGCTCTCAGCGATCTGGCGGCGCAGATTGCCGTCGATCAAGGCGAGCGCCACCAGGAGCGTCAGCCCGAGCCCGAGCGACAGGATGACCGAGGGCGTCAGCGCGCCGGGACGGTGGATGTTGCCGATCGCGAGCCGGAGCGCCGTCGAATGGACGCGGGGTGAGCGCCGCGCCAGCCATTGCACGGCGCTCGCGACCGCCCGCAGGATCAGGAAAGCGAAAACCGTCGAGACGATGAAGATCGTGGCGATCAGCCGGTCATGGGCGAAATGGATGGCCAGCGCCGCAAGCAGCAGGATCAGCCCCGCGGCAATGGCCAGATAGACGGCGCGCGGCCAGCCGCGCTGGTCGAAGCCCTGCTCGCGGAAAAGCGCGGTGGCGGGGATATCGCGGGCCCGCCCGAGCGGCAGGATGGCAAAGGCGAGCGTCGTCACCAGGCCGAAGATGGCGGCCATGGCCAGCGCACCGGGATAGATACCGCCGGCGCTGGCGATCGGCAGGAAGGAGGAGAGTGCAGCCGCGGCCCCATAAGGCGCCGCCAAGGCCAGGACAAGGCCGATGGCGATGCCGATCAGGGCGATGATGACGATCTGCAGGAGATAGACGACGAGCACGAAATTGGCCGGCGCCCCCAGTGACTTGAACGTGGCTATGACGCCCCGCTTGCCATCGAGATAGGCGCGCACCGCATTGGCCACGCCCACGCCGCCGACGATCAGCGCCGTCAGGCCGACCAGCGTCAGGAACTGCGAGAAGCGCTCGATATTGGCGGCAAGGGCGGGTGCGGCATTGCTGCGGGTGCGGATGCTCCACCCGGCCTCGGGGAATTTCTGCTCCGCTTGCTGCTCGATGGCCTGGATCGCGGCATTGCCGGTGCCGGCGGGAAGCGCGATCTTGTAGACATGCTCCACCAGGCTGCCCGGCTGGATCAGCCCCGATGCCCTGAGGCCGTCGAGCGAGACCATGAAACGCGGCGCGAAGCCGAATCCGTCGGACAGCATATCCGGTTCGTTGACGATAATGCTGCGCAATTCGAACATCGCCTGACCCAAAGCCACCCGGTCACCGAGCTTCAGATTGAGCCGGTCGAGAAGAAGCTGCGGCACGGCCGCGCCATAGGCGCCATCCTTTTCCCCGAATAGGGTGTCGTGCGGCATCGTCGGCGCGGTTTCGAGCTTGCCGTAGAGCGGATAGGCGTCGTCGACGGCCTTGACCTCCACCAGCGCCTGATCCGAGCCGTCGGTGAGGCGGACCATCGAGCGCATCGAGGCGCTTGTCGCAAGCCGCCCCTGGGCCGCAAGGAAGGCGTGCTCCTCGGGGGAGGCCTCGCGCTGATTGAGCTCGAAGCGCATGTCGCCGCCGAGGATTGATTGCCCCTGCGTGGCGATCCCCTCACCGACCGATTGCGCCACTGAATTGACCCCGCCGATCGCCGCGACACCGAGCGCGATGCAGGCGAGGAAGATGTAGAAGCCGGAGAGTCCGCCGCGCATCTCGCGCAGGGCGAAGCGCAGCGCAAGGCGGATGGAAGTCCCGCCGCTCATGGGTTCACCGCGACAATGTGCGGGGTGGCGGGCTTATCCGATCCGTCGGCTTCTATCCGGCCGGAGCGTACCCGGATTTCGCGGTCGCAGCGCGCGGCAAGCGCGGCATCATGGGTGACGAGCACCAGCGTCAGCCCGTATTCGCGCTGTGTCTGGAACAGGAGATCGGTGATCTGCTTGCCCGTGGCGGTGTCGAGATTACCGGTCGGCTCATCCGCGATCAGGATTTTCGGCGAGGGCGCCAGCGCACGGGCGATCGCCACGCGCTGCTGCTCGCCACCGGAGAGTTCGCCGGGATAGTGCGTCATGCGGTGCTCGAGCCCGACAGCCTTCAGCTCACGCGCCGCGATTTCGAAGGCATCGGGATGGCCCGCGAGCTCGAGCGGCACGGCAGCGTTTTCCAACGCGGTCATGTTCGGGATCAAATGAAACGACTGGAAGACGATGCCGATATTGCGGCCGCGGAAGGCCGCCGCCTCATCCTCGCTCATGGTGTTGAGCTTTGCGCCCGCCACCGAGACCGTGCCGGTGTCGACGCGCTCAAGACCGGCCAGCACCATCAGAAGCGTCGATTTGCCCGAACCGGACGGGCCGACGATGCCTACCGACTGCCCCGCACCGATTTCAAGCGACATGCCCTTGAGGACGTGAACCGTCGAAGCGCCGCTCCCGAGGGTCAGATGAACGTTATCGAGAGCGATCACGGGTTCTGTCACGGGCAGAGCTTCCTATATGTGTAATGATACGGATAATCGCAGATGAATTTCCCAAGGGATTTTTTGATATGGGTTGCCGCCGATGAGATTCAAACTGCTCACTTCATTTGTTTTCATCCTGGGTCTTATTGTCGCGCCGATGGCGCAGGCCGACCAGCAGAATATCAACGCACAAACCGGCGGCGAGCCGGTGCGCATCGTCGGCTTCGGCGACAGCCTCATGGCAGGCTATCAGCTCCCGCCGGACGATGCCTTTCCCGCCCGTCTCCAGGAAGCCTTGAAGAAGGCGGGCTACAACGTCGTCATCGAGAATGCCGGGGTCTCCGGCGATACCACGACGGGTGGCCTTGCGCGGCTCGACTGGTCGGTGCCCGACGGCTCGCAAATCGTCATTCTGGAGCTCGGCGCCAATGATGCGTTGCGCGGCGTTTCGCCCGAGATTACCGAGAAAAACCTCGATGCCATGCTGGCCCGGCTGAAGGAGCGCGGCATCACCGTCATCCTTGCCGGAATGCTGGCTCCGCCCAATATGGGCAAGGAATATGCCGACCGGTTCAACGCCATCTATCCCCGCCTTGCGGAGAAATACGGCGTGGCGCTTTACCCGTTCTTCCTCGATGGTGTCGCCGCGCAGAAGAGCCTGCTTCTGGCGGACGGCATGCACCCCAATCCGCAGGGCATCGCCCGCATGGTGGAAGGCATTTTGCCCTCCGTCGAGAAAGTCTTGCAGGAGGTCAGAAAGGAGGGGACATAGCCGCCGGTATTTAAGGGACGGGGAATAAACGCTTGCTCTCCACCCCGTTCAATGATTCGCTAGAGATGTAGACGATTCGAGGAGGATGTGCTCATGCCGCGTCTTTTCACTGCCCTCGAAATTCCGCGCGACGCCGCGCTTTCGCTCTCGCTGTTACGGGGCGGCCTCATCGGCGCACGCTGGATCGATGTAGAAAACTACCACATAACCTTGCGCTTTTTCGGGGATATCGAAGGCCATGTGGCCGATGAAATCGCCAATGCGCTCGACCGCGTCCGCCGGCCGGAGTTCATGCTAAACCTCTCGGGCGTCGGCGCTTTCGGCTCGAAAAAGCCGCACAGCATCTATGCGGGCGTTTCTCCTTCGCCCGATCTCTTCGCCCTGCAGGCGGAGATCGAGCGCATCTGCCAGCGGCTGGGCCTGTCCGCGGATCCCCGGAAATTCACGCCGCATGTCACGATCGCCCGGCTCAAGAACGCCCGCGCCGAGGACGTGGCCCGCTATCTCTCCTCACGCGGCAACTTCGCCACGGTGCCCTTCCGCGTCGGCCGTTTCGTGCTGATGTCGTCAAGGGATTCGGTCGGCGGCGGACCTTACATCGTCGAGGAAGCGTGGCCGCTCCAGGCCCGTCACAGCCGTCAGAACCTTTCGGCAAGTGACTGGGAAGCCGCCAGGATCATCCGGTAGACCTGCTCGAAGTCCTCCGGCCCGCCATAATAAGGGTCGGGGATTTCGATGTCCTGGCCGAGCGCGATCGACGAGAACATGCCGATGCCGGCCTTGCCCTCTGCCGGCTTGCGCTGCCGGATGGCGGCAAGATTGCCGCGGTCCATGCCCAGGATCAGGTCGAACTTCATGAAATCGGCTGGTTCGAGCTGCCGGCAGCGCTGTGCCGAAATGTCGATGCCGTATTTCGCAGCCACCGCGATCGACCGGCGGTCAGGCGCCTCGCCGGTGTGGTAGCCGTTCGTGCCGGCCGAATCGATCACGATGCCGTTATCGCGGCCGCGCTCCTTCAGCACAGCCATCATCACCCCCTCGGCCAGCGGCGAGCGGCAGATATTGCCGAGGCAGACGAAGAGAACCGATGAGGGACGTGTCTCGGGCATGGTGAGGGGCGCGTTTCTGCGGGATTGGATCTGGCCGTGGTCTTTGCCGGAAAAGCCTGTCTTGCGCAACGGGAAAGGCCGCTTTTTCCGCTTTCCCTTGCGCGCGGCGGCCCGCGATCCCATGTTTCCATTCGGTTTTTCATCCGGAGATGAAGAGAATGGATGATGTGAAGATAGGCGAAATTCTGGAACCCGGCAGCGAGGAACGGCAGAAGAAGCGCGCCGAGCAGGTACGCGCCAATTTCTGGAAGACTGTTCGCAAGGCCGGTCGGTCCATACCCTTCGTGGACGAGGTGGTCGCCGCCTATTATTGTGCGATGGACCCGCATACGCCGTTCCGCGTACGCGGAACGCTGCTGGCGGCGCTCGCCTATTTCGTGCTGCCGTTCGATTTCATTCCGGATATGCTTTTGGGGATCGGCTTCACCGACGACGTGGCGGTTTTGATGACCGCGCTCACCGCCATCCGTTCGCACATCACACCCGCCCATCGCGAGGCCGCCCGCAAGGCGCTTGAGGAATCCGATTGATCTTCCGGAGCGCATTTTCACCGTGATCCCTGATAGATTGCCGGGCGTTCACATAAGTGGACGGCTCCCGGAGGGAACACATTCTCGCCGCTTTCTTTTGGATGAACTCCTTTGCAAGGGTAACGCTTCAAGGCTTGGGTTTTTCATCGAGAAAAGCATGGCGCTTCCGCAAAACTTCACCGTTTGGTAACCCAGATTAAGTCAAATTAAGGGGAACTGAGCGGGGGCGACGCGGCAAGCGGCACCATCCCGGGTTTTGGGTATGAAGCAAACGAAAGAGAACCGGTAGGAAACATGCTTGGAAAATCGATCGTCGCGGCTTCTGTGTTCATGATGGGGATGGCGGGTACCGCACTCGCGCAGACCCCGAGCCAGATCAGCCAGTTCAACGCGTGGGGCGCGTACAGCTACCAGTCGGGCAATGGCAAGGTCTGCTACGTTCTGTCGGTCCCGACCCAGAAGCTGCCGGCCAACGTCGATCACGGCGATAATTTCTTCCTGGTGAGCCAGAAGCCGGGCCAGAATGTCTCGTTCGAGCCGCAGTTCATGGCTGGCTATGAGCTGCGCCCGGATTCGAAGGTCACCGTCACCGTCGGCAACCGCAGCTTCACCATGTTCACCAACGGCAAGTCCGGCTGGATGGAAAATGCCGCCGAGGAGCCGCAGCTCGTCGCGGCCATGCGCGCGGGTGCCGACATGACCGTCAAGGCCGTTTCCAAGCGCGGCACCAACACGAGCTATACCTATTCGCTCAAGGGCATTTCGGCGGCGCTTTCTGCTATTCAAAAATGTAAGTAAGTACTTACTTACTTCTCGAATGAGAAAGGCCGGAGAAAGCTCCGCCCTTTTTTGTTGCCGTATCCGGTTAAATAGCGCATGCCTTGCATGGCTGCCATGCCTACGCCATATGCGGGATGACGAAAGCCTCGTTCCGTGATATGAGCCCGCGCATGAGATGCGGCTTCGATAGCGCATCAGAGGGCAATGCCCGCAATATCCCGAAATTCCTGAAGTTTGAGACCGATGTCCGTTTCGTTTGACCTGACCACACCTGCAGCGCGTGACGCGCTTGGCCAAGCTGCCCGTGCCGGCCTTGCACCGAAGCCCTCGCTGATCGGCATGACCCGCGCCGAGATGGGCGAGGCTTTGGCCGGCATCGGCGTGCCCGAGCGGCAGGTCAGGATGCGCGTTCAGCAATTGTGGCACTGGCTCTATGTGCGCGGCGTCTCGGATTTCGCCGACATGCTCAACATTTCCAAGGATATGCGGGCGCTGCTCACGCAGCATTTCTCGATCGGACGGCCGGAGATTGTCGACGAGCAGATTTCCAGCGACGGTACCCGCAAATGGCTGTTCCGCTTTCCCGCGCGCGGCGCCGGCAAGCCGGTCGAGATCGAAACCGTCTATATCCCCGAGGAGGGACGCGGCACGCTCTGCATTTCGAGCCAGGTCGGCTGCACGCTCACCTGCTCCTTCTGCCACACCGGCACGCAGAAGCTGGTGCGCAACCTGACGGCCGAGGAAATTCTGAGCCAGCTGCTTACCGCGCGCGACCGCCTGGGCGATTTTCCCGACAAGGACACGCCTGATGGCGCCATCGTGCCGGCCGAAGGGCGCAAGGTGACCAACATCGTCATGATGGGCATGGGTGAGCCGCTCTACAATTTCGAGGAAGTGAAGAAGGCGTTGCTGATCGCCTCCGACGGTGACGGTCTTTCACTCTCGAAGCGCCGCATCACGCTTTCCACCTCTGGCGTCGTGCCGGAGATCTACCGCACAGGCGAGGAGATCGGCGTCATGCTCGCCATCTCGCTGCATGCCGTGCGCAACGATCTGCGCGACATGCTGGTGCCGATCAACAAGAAATATCCGCTGGAAGAGCTGATCGAGGCCTGCCGCAAATATCCCGGCCTCTCCAACGCCAAGCGTATCACCTTCGAATATGTGATGCTGAAGGACGTCAACGACAGCCTCGATGACGCGAAGGAGCTGGTGCGCCTGCTCAAGGGCATTCCGGCGAAGATCAACCTGATCCCGTTCAATCCCTGGCCGGGCACCAACTATCAGTGTTCCGACTGGGAGCAGATCGAGCGCTTCGCCGATTACGTCAACAATGCCGGCTATGCCTCGCCGATCCGCACCCCGCGCGGCCGCGACATCCTCGCCGCCTGCGGCCAGCTCAAATCGGAATCGGAGCGCCTGCGCAAGGCGGACCGTCTGGCGCTCGAAGCCATGATGATCGCGGGACACGGCGAGGCGTGAACGACGTCCTCTATTATCTCTGGCGCTTCATTCTGGCGTCCATCGGCTGGCTGGTGGCGGTGATTGCAGCCGCCTTCGTCCTTACCACGCTGCTCTTCGCCGCAGGCGGCCAAGGCCCCGCCGATCAGGCGGTGGTGGAAAATATCCTGCAGGTCAGCCTCGCCACCACGCCGTTCACGGTCTTCTATGTGGCGACCGGAACCTTCATACCTTCCCTGTTCATCATCCTATGGGCCGAATTCGCTGCCCGCCGGGACTGGCCGTTCTATAGTCTCGCCGGCCTGCTGATGGGTGTCGGCATCGTAGGCTATTATCTCGTCCAGAATGCGCATTCAGGGTCTTCGGACTATATCCTTTTCTCCACCACCGCCGCTGCAAGCGGCGTCATCGCCGGCTTCGTCTATTGGCTGGTGGCCGGCCGTTCTGCGGGTCCGAGGCGATAGAGATCGCGGTGATTACATCAGGCGGATAGGCGCCGGATATTGAGCGACCAGTCTGTCCGCGGTGAGGAGCGTGATGCCTTCCACGACCGATTGAGCGACGAGGAGCCGGTCGAAGGGATCCTTGTGGAGGGGTGGCAGCCCATCCACCGCTACCGCGTGCTCGCTGGTGATGGGGAGCTCGATATAGCCGTTATCGATCAGGCCCCGACGCAGCAGACGGGGATCGACAGTGAAATCTGCACGGCCAAGCCCGCGCTTGATGGTGACTTCCCAAAGGCTTGCCGCGCTGAAAAAAAGTTCATTGTCGAGGTTCTCGATTTCGGCACGCGCCCTAGGCGGCAGTTTTTTGGATTCCGCAACAGCCCAAAGCAACAGATGCGTGTCCAGCAGAAATTTCATTCCCCGCCGCCGAATAGTTTCTCGATATCCTCGCGCCCCATATCATCGAAATCATCCGGAATGGAAAACTGGCCGTCCAAGAAGCCGATCCGGCGGGTTTCGCTGGTGGCGGGCGCTTCGATCGCGGTGACCTTGACCATCGGCTTGCCGGATTTGGCGATGATAAAGGGTTCACCTTTGGCTGCCTTGTCGATAAGGCGCGAAAGATGCGTCTTGGCTTCGTGAATATTGACCGTGCGCATGGGATATTCCTAGTCTAGTCTACTAGACTTAGTTCATTCTTTGCCCGATATCAAGCCAAGCGGTGCATATGTGACAGGCGCGTTAAAACCTCACTTCGCCTGCGTCATCAAAATCTTCATCGCGAATGCCGAGAAGACGCTGGCGAACAGCCAGTCGGTGATGCGCGTCACGGTCGGGTTCTTCTTGAGCAGACCGGCGAATTTGTCCGCCGCCAAAATCATCGGGATGACGAAGGGCAGTGACAGCGGGATGAAGGAAAGCCCGAGGAAGAACAGCTTGCCCGGCGCGTGTGGATCGTTTGCCGAAACGAATTGCGGCAGGAAGGTCATGAAGAACAGGATGATCTTCGGATTGAGCAGATTGATGCCGAGCCCCGTCGCCCAGTTTCTGAAGAGGCTCTGCGTGCCGCCGCCCCTCTTCTCCGGCGAAAAGGCGGAGCCGCTGCGGATTGCCTGGAAGGCGAGCCAGACGAGATAACCGGCTCCGACGATCTTGAGCACGAAGAAGGCCTCCGGCGAGGCGACGATCAGGGCCGACAGGCCGAGCGCCACCATCGAAGTGTGGATGGTGATGCCCGTGCATGCCCCGGCAAGGCAGGCAAGCCCTGCCGCACGGCCCTGGCTGAGTGCGCGCCCGACAAAGAGCGTCATGTCAGGTCCCGGCGTGATCGACAGGATGAAGGTGGCGATGGCGAACTGGACGAGGACCGGCCAATCGGGAATGAAGGACATCGTTGGGCTCCTGTAATCAGGGGCGGAACCTAACGCGATTTGGCTTTTTCCGCTATCGGTTTCCTGCGTTCAATTCCTCTGCTGATGCATGCCGCTTGCGTGGCCGCGCCCAACTGGTAAAAGACCCGTCACAACCCATTCATCGGCCCATCTAGCGGACAAGAACATGAACAAGTGGAAAGACGTCAAGAAGGTCGTGCTCGCCTATTCCGGCGGTCTCGACACCTCGATCATCCTGAAATGGCTGCAGACCGAACTCGGCGCGGAGGTCGTCACCTTCACCGCCGATCTCGGCCAGGGCGAGGAACTGGAGCCGGCCCGCAAGAAGGCCGAGATGCTGGGCATCAGGGAGATCTTCATTGAGGATGTGCGCGAGGAGTTCGTGCGCGATTTCGTCTTCCCGATGTTCCGCGCCAATGCCGTCTATGAGGGCGTTTATCTCTTAGGCACGTCGATCGCCCGTCCGCTCATCTCCAAGCATCTGATCGAGATCGCGAAGAAGACCGGCGCCGACGCCATCGCCCACGGCGCGACCGGCAAGGGCAACGATCAGGTGCGTTTCGAGCTTTCGGCTTACGCGCTGAACCCGGATATCAAGATCATCGCGCCATGGCGTGACTGGGCGTTCAAGAGCCGTACCGAGCTTCTGGAATTCGCCGAAAAGCACCAGATCCCGGTGGCGAAAGACAAGAAGGGCGAGGCGCCTTTCTCCGTCGACGCCAATCTGCTGCACTCCTCCTCCGAGGGCAAGGTGCTGGAAGATCCGGCCGAGGCTGCTCCCGAATATGTGCACATGCGCACCATTTCGCCGGAGGAAGCGCCTGACAAGGCCACCATCATCAAGATCGGCTTTGAGAAGGGCGATGCCGTCTCCATCAATGGCGAGCGGCTGTCGCCTGCGACGCTTCTCGCCAAGCTCAACGATTACGGCCGCGAAAATGGCATCGGCCGCCTCGATCTCGTCGAGAACCGCTTCGTCGGCATGAAGTCGCGCGGCGTCTATGAGACGCCCGGCGGCACCATCCTGCTCGCCGCCCACCGCGCCATCGAGTCCATCACGCTCGATCGCGGTGCAGCGCATCTGAAGGACGAGCTGATGCCGCGCTATGCCGAGCTCATCTATTACGGCTTCTGGTTCTCGCCCGAGCGCGAGATGCTGCAGGCGGCCATCGACAAGAGCCAGGAACATGTCGAGGGCGAGGTGACGCTGAAGCTCTACAAGGGCAATGTCATGGTCATCGGCCGTGAATCGCCGAAGTCGCTCTATTCCGACAAGCTCGTCACCTTTGAGGACGATCAGGGTGCCTACGACCAGAAAGACGCCGCCGGCTTCATCAAGCTGAATGCCCTGCGCCTGCGCACGCTCGCGGCGCGGGATCGCAAAGGGTGATTGAATAGCTGCCAAGGCTTTTTTGGCGAAGCCGCGAGACACCCCCCTCTGTGCTGCCGGACATCTCCCCCTCAAGGGGGGAGATTACGCTTTCATTGACGTTCGGCACCAATAGCGAACGTTGCAGAATGAAGGCGGAGAGTGGTGTTAGCCAATCTCCCTCCTTGAGGGGGAGATGCCCGGCAGGGCAGAGGGGGTACTGTCCCGCCGACATTTCAATTCAAGTCATCTCACGCCGCGCGTCCCATCCCCGCCAGCATCTTCTCCTCGCCGGGCCGCAGCGTCAGCACGCGGACGCCGTCGGACGTCACGGCCACCGTATGCTCGAACTGTGCGGAGAGCTTTCCGTCGCGGGTCACGACCGTCCAGCCGTCTTCTTCGGTCTTCACCCTGCCCGAACCCTGGTTGAGCATCGGCTCGATGGTGAAGACCATGCCTTCACGCAGGCGCACGCCCGTGCCCGGCTTGCCGAAATGCAGCACCTGCGGCTCCTCATGCATCTGCCTTCCGATGCCGTGGCCGCAATATTCGCGCACCACGCTGTAATCGTGCCGTTTCGCGTGGCGCTCGATGGCGTAACCGATATCGCCGAGAAAGGCGCCCGGCCGCACCGCAGCAATCCCCTTCCATAGGGCCTCATAGGTCACGCGCACCAGGCGCGAGGCGAAGGGCGCGACATTGCCGATCATATAGGTCTTGCTGGAATCGGCGATGAAGCCGTCCTTCTCCAGCGTGATGTCGAAATTGATGATGTCGCCTTCCGCGATGATTTCCTCATCGGAAGGCATGCCGTGGCAGACGACCTGGTTCTTCGAGCAGTTCAGCACATAGGGGTAGTCATATTGCCCCTTGCTGGCCGGCCGGGCGTCGAGTTCGCGCGTGATGTAATCCTCGACCAGATCGTTGACCTGCATCGTGGACATGCCGGGAAGGAGCGTGCGGTCCAGAAGCGCGAAAACGGAGGCGAGCAGAGCGCCGGATGCCGCCATCTTCTCCAGTTCGGCAGGCGTCTTGGTCATGATGGCCGCGCCGGCATTGCGGGGAGTTCCACCTGTGCCGCCCGCAATTGCATTTGGACAAGCTCGTTGAAAGTCATATCAGGATGGGCCTGCGCCAGCATGCCGATCTTCATCCAATATTCGGCCTGCGCGTTGATCGAACGGCACATGACGTCGCTCGCCTTGCGCAGTTCCTCATGCAGTTCGTCGCTGATCTTCACGATGCCCATGGCCGTTATCCCTGGTTGTTATATATGAAACATATACGATTCATATATTTCATCAAGCCATCAGATTGAAATCGCATCTCGGCTTGACTCTTCCCTGACTCGATTCAATACTAGAACAAATAGAGAACATTTGCAGGGTTTGTGTTGTGGGCACCGTCGATCTTTCGGCGTTGCGGCGTGCTGTTGCGGCCATTGATGGCAAGGGGGGCCAGGGGGATGGCGCGCGCCGCTCCGTCTTCACATTGGGTTTTGCCGAGGCGGATCGGGCATTCGCCGGCGGGCTGCGGCGGGGTGCGCTGCACGAGATATGCGCGGCGCAGGCAGGTGACGCCGGCGCGACCATGGGCTTCGCCCTGGCGCTTGCCTTGCGCGCTGCGGATGCCGCCCGGCCGGTGGTCTGGCTGGAGGAGGATGTCGCGGCCACGGAAAATGGCGGCGTCTACCCGCCGGGCCTCGCCGTGCTGGGCTTCGACCCGCAGCGGCTTCTGGTCGTGCGCTGCCCGTCGGCCAGGGATGTGCTGCGCGGCGCTTCCGATGCGCTGGAGGTCTCGGGCATCGGCGCCGTGGTGATCGCGCCATGGGGCGCGCCGAAATGCCTGGATCTGACGGCTTCGCGCCGCCTGCAGCTGGCCGCCGAGGCAGCGGATGTGCCGGCCCTCCTCCTGAGGCATGGCGCGTCCGCGGGCAGCGCAGCCCTGACGCGCTGGCAAGTCGCCGCCGCGCCGTCGCGGTCGAGCGGTGCGCGGGCGCCAGGCCTGCCGGCCTTCGACGCCGAGCTCTCGCGCAATCGTCTGGGCGCGAGCGGACACTGGATCATGGAATGGAATACCGATGAAAACATCTTTAGGCCCGTCGAGGCATTTTCTGGCGCTGTGGTTCCCGCATCTTCCCACGGACCGGCTGCGGCGCGAAAATCCGTGGCGCAGGGCGGGTGATACGCCGCTGATCGTCGTCGACCGCATCGCCAACGCCCTGCGGTTGACGGCGGTGGACCGCAACGCCGCTGCCGCCGGCCTCGAGACCGGCATGGCGCTGACGGATGCGCGCGCCCTGTTCCAGACGCTGGAAGTGGTCAATGCCGCGCCCGCCGAGGATCAGCGGCTTCTCCAGCGGCTGGCCGACTGGTGCCACCGCTATTCGCCGCTCGTCGCCCTCGATCATCCCCATGGCATCGTGCTCGATATCACCGGCTGTGACCATCTCTTCGGCGGGCTGGAGGCCATGCTGCGCGATGTGGTGACGCGGCTGCGCAAGAACGGCTTCGCGGTGAAGGCAGCCATTGCCGGCAATGCCGCCGCGGCCCGTGCGCTGGCCCGCTTCTCGCGCGGCGGTGTTCTTTCCGCCGGTGCGGATGATATTTTGCGCGCGCTTCCGCTGGTTTCCCTCGAGATCGAGGAGGCAAGCCTCACCGGGCTGAAACGAGCGGGCCTGCGAACCATCGGCGATGTAGCGGCCCTGCCGCGCGCCGCGCTGACGGCGCGTTTCGGCGAAGCGGTGGTGAACCGGCTCGACGCGCTTTTCGGCCGCGCCACCCGGCCCGTCTCGCCGCTCCGGGTCGTTCCGGTTTGCCTCGCCGTGCGACGGATGGCGGAGCCGCTGATCGTCATGGAGGCGGTCGAGGCGCTCCTCCGGCAATTGGGCGATGAGCTGTTCGCTGCCCTGGAAAAGCGCGGGGAGGGCGCGCGCGAGATCGAGGCGGCCTTCTTCCGCGTCGATGGCCTGGTGCGCCGGGTGAGTGTCCAGGCCGGGCGGCCGCTGGTCGAGACCGCGCCCTTTTTCCGCCTGATCCGGGAGCGGCTTTCCGCGCTCGCCGAGCCGCTTGATGCGGGCTATGGTTTCGATGCGGTGCAACTGGCGGCGCTGGGCACCGAGCGCGTTGCCCACCGGCAGGCGAGCCTCGACAGCCGGCGTGAAACCGCGTCCGCCGTCGATGCGCTGGTCGATCGGCTCTCGGCCCGCCTGGGTCCGGCCCGCGTCCTGCGGCCCATCGCCGTCGATATGCATATTCCCGAACGGGCCTTCTCGATGGTGCCGGCCATCCATCAGATGGCGGATGAGGCGCTGGCGCGGCTGCGGTTCGCGCCCGACGAATATCGCTCAGGACCACGCTATCTTGGCGATCCGCCGGCGCGGCCCATCCGCCTGTTCCAGCCGCCGCAGCGCATCGAGGCGACAGCGGAAGTGCCCGATGGCCCGCCGATGCAGTTCCGCTGGCGGCGCGTCCTGCACGAGGTCGCCCTCGCCGAGGGGCCGGAACGGATCGCGCCGGAATGGTGGCGCGGTAATCCCGAGGCCTCGGCCCGCGATTATTATCGCATAGAGGACAATGCCGGGCGCCGCTTCTGGATCTTCCGTGAGGGGCTCTATGGCCGCGATCAGGCGCCGCAATGGTTCCTGCACGGGCTGTTTGCGTGAGGTGAGGACCATGCAGGATTATTCCGAACTTGCCGTCACCACCAATTTCTCCTTCCTGCGCGGCGCTTCCCACCCGGGTGAGCTGGTGAAGCGGGCGGTGGAGCTGGGCCTCTCCGGCATCGGCATTGCCGACCGCAACACGGTCGCCGGTGTCGTCCGCGCCTATAGCGCGCAGCAGGACTTGGACGAGAAGGGTTTCCCCATCCGGCTTTTCATCGGCTGCCGCCTGGTCTTCATCGATGATACGCCGGACCTCCTCGTCTATCCTCGTAACAGGGCCGATTATGGTCAGCTCTGCCGCCTCTTGAGCGATGGCAAGGAACGGGCAGGCGTGAAAGGCGAATGTCATCTGCGCTGGGAGGATTTCCTCTTCCGGGCAAAGGCCTTCCAGATCGCCGTCCTGCCACCCGACGAGCCGGATGCGCGATTTCCTGCTTTCCTGCGGGAAATAAGCCTCGCCGCGCCAGGCGCGGTCTGGCTCGCTTTGTCCATGCCGCATCAGGGGGCCGATGCGCGGCGGGCGGAAGCGCTGGCTGGGTACGCGCGGGAGGCCGGCCTGCCGCTCCTGGCGGTCAATGATGTTCTCTACCATGTGCCCGAACGTCGCCCCCTGCAGGATGTTTTGACCTGCATCCGCGAGCATGTGACGATCGACGCGGCCGGCCGAAAGCTGGAGAAGAATGCCGAGCGGCATCTTAAAGATCCGGCCGAGATGACGCGCCTGTTCCGCTCCTTTCCCGAGGCGATCGCCGCCACTGAGGCCTTCACCGCTCCCATTACCTTCACGCTCAAGGATATCAGCGAAGCCTATCCCGACGAGCCGGTGCCGCCGGGCAAGACCCCGCAGCAGCATCTGGAAGATCTCGCCTGGGAGGGGGCTGAAGAGCGTTATGGTGCGGGCAAAATCCCGCAAAAGGTCCGCGATCTCCTGGAAAAAGAGCTGAAACTGATCGGGAAATTGAAATATGCGCCATATTTCCTGACCGTCCACGACATCGTTTCTTTTGCCAGGAAGAAGAACATTCTCTGCCAGGGGCGCGGCTCGGCGGCCAATTCCGCCGTCTGCTATTGCTTGCGGATAACCGCGGTCGATCCGGCGCAGAGCGACCTTCTCTTCGAGCGCTTCATCTCCGCCGAGCGCCGCGAGCCGCCGGATATCGACGTCGATTTCGAGCATGAGCGGCGCGAGGAGGTGATGCAATATGTCTATGACCGTTATGGCCGGACGCGCGCGGCCATCGTCGCGACCGTCATCAGCTATCGTTCGCGCAGCGCCATCCGCGATGTCGGCAAGGCGCTGGGCCTGACCGAGGATGTGACGGCCGCGCTCGCCGGCACGGTCTGGGGCATTTCCGGCAGCGGGCTGGACGCGCGTGAAGTGCGGCAAGCGGGCTTAAACCCACAAAATCCGATGATCCGTCGCGCCGTCGCGCTCGCCTCCGAGCTGATCGGCTTTCCGCGCCATCTCTCACAGCATGTCGGCGGTTTCGTGCTGACGCAGGAGCGGCTGGACGAGACCGTGCCGATCGGGCCGGCGGCGATGAAGGACCGCAGCTTCATCGAGTGGGACAAGGATGATATCGATGCCGTCAAGCTCATGAAGGTGGATGTGCTGGCGCTCGGCATGCTCACCTGCATCCGCAAGGCCTTCGACCTCATCCACCGCCATGGCGGCCCGCAGCTGTCGCTTGCCTCCATCAAGGCGGATGATCCTGATAATCCGGACAACAAGGCCGTTTATGACATGCTGTGCAAGGCCGATTCGATCGGCGTTTTCCAGGTGGAGAGCCGGGCGCAGATGAGCATGCTGCCGCGCCTCAGACCCCAGAAATTCTACGATCTGGTGATCGAGGTGGCGATCGTTCGGCCCGGCCCCATCCAGGGCGATATGGTGCATCCCTATCTGCGCCGCCGCAATGGCGAGGAGAAGGTGGAATATCCCGCACCATCTCCCGAACACGGTTCTCCGGATGAGTTGCGCAATATCCTCATAAAAACCGAAGGCGTGCCGCTGTTTCAGGAGCAGGCGATGCGCATCGCCATCGATGCAGCGAAATTCACGCCGGGGGAGGCCAACCAGCTGCGCCGCGCCATGGCCACTTTCCGGCATATGGGCACCATCCATGAAATGCAGGAGAAGATGGTCGGCAGGATGATCGAGCGCGGCTACGACCCGACCTTTGCCGAGAACTGCTTCAACCAGATCAAGGGTTTCGGTGAATATGGCTTTCCCGAAAGCCATGCCGCGAGCTTTGCCCTGCTCGTTTATGTCTCCGCCTGGATCAAATGCTATCATCCGGCGGTCTTCGCTGCCGCTCTCCTGAATTCGCAGCCCATGGGCTTTTATGCGCCGGCCCAGATCGTCCGCGATGCGCGCGAGCATGGCGTCGAGGTGCGCCCGGCCGATATCAATCACAGCTTCTGGGACAATACGCTCGAACGCGCCCAAGATGGCAGGCTCGCTTTGCGCCTCGGTTTCCGCCAGATCGACGGCTTTTCGAAGGATTGGGCGGAAAAATTATGCGAAAGACGCGACAGCGGCCTTTATCCCAGCATCGAGGAACTGCATCGCCGTACTCATCTTGCTCGGCGCGCCTTTATGCTGTTGGCCGATGCCGATGCCTTCGGTTCGCTTGACACCGACCGCCGGCAGGCGCTCTGGGCCGTGCGCCGTCTGCCGAATGACGAGACGATGCCGCTTTTCGAGGCGGCGCAAGCCGCTGAACTGGCAGAAGAGGCGAAAGTCCGGCTGCCGGCGATGAGAATGCCGGAGCACGTCATCGTCGATTACGAGACGACGCGCCTGTCCCTGAAGGGGCATCCTCTTCAATTCCTGCGCGAGAAGTTCTCGCACGAGGGGGCGGTCACTTGCCGTGAGGCCCGGGAGGCGAGAAACGGCCAGAGGGTGAAGATCGCCGGCGTCGTCACCATCCGGCAACGACCGGGCAGCGCCAAGGGCGTCGTCTTCGTCACCATCGAGGATGAGACCGGCATTGCCAATATTGTCGTCTGGGCGAAGCTGATGAAGGCCCAGCGCAAGGAGGTCATGGGTTCCCGCCTGCTCATGGTCGAGGGCCAGGTGCAGCGCAGCAAGGAGGATGTGGTGCATATCGTGGCAAGACGGCTTTTCGACCGCTCGGGCGAACTCACCGGCCTCGCCGACCGGTCGCATCTGGAACCGCCGCATGCCGGCTCAATCCAGTCGGTCACGAAATCCCTCGCCCGGCATCCACGTAATGTGCGCATCCTGCCGAAATCGCGCGATTTTCATTAAAGAAGGCCAGAAAAGCGCCAAGTGTTTTCCGTCCGGATATCTGGATCGCGGAGTGGATTATAGAACCGTTTTGTTCCTTAGCCATGGCTCCTCGGGTCAAGCCCGAGGATGACGACCGTAAAAAGCAAAATGCTTAATGGCAGGCGTTGTGACAGAACATTATTCATTCCATTCCTCCCATCGTCATCCTCTCCTCCCATCGTCATCCTCGGGCTTGACCCGAGGATCCACGACAAAGAGGCTCGAACGGCTCTGCCGATCACGCCGCGATCCAGAATTCATATGCACAAGTGCCATGCATCGAACGTGATGGTCGGTGCGGTCGTTTTAAGGCGTCGAGAGCGAATAGAACACCGCCCCGTAATGAAGCGCAGCACCGGCGAGGACAAAGCCGTGCCAGATCGCGTTCTGGAACCGCAGGCGTTCCCAGACATGGAAGATCTCGCCGAGCGAATAGACGATGCCGCCCGCCGCGATCAGCCAGATGGTGGTCGGTGACAGCGATTCGACCATCGCGTCATAGACGAGGACGCCGCTCCAGCCGAGCGCCAGATAGAGAAGGATCGACAGGCGGTCGAAGCGCCCGGGCAGGAAGAGCTTCAGGGAGATGCCGATGATGGCGATCGTCCAGATCGTGGCCAGGAGCGGCCATGATTGCGCGCCCATCTTGATCGTGAAGGGCGTATAGGTCCCGGCGATCAGCAGATAGATCATCGAATGGTCGAAACGGCGCAGGAACCATTTCGTCGGCGTCACCGGCCAGATATTGTAGACGGCCGATACGCTGAGCGCCGCGACAAGGCTCAGGACATAGATGATTGTCGCCATCGACAGCGAAGGCGGTTCGGCATTGAGCGAAAAGACGATCATGGCAATCGCGCCGACGACGGCGAAGACCACCCCGATCACATGGATGACGCCATCGGCCCACAATTCGGCGATATCGTAATTCCAGCGAAACTGACGCGGCATTCCGTCGATCATCGCAACCCATCTTTCCAACGTCAGGTTCATCCTATCAGGAAAGAATGAACGAGAAATTTGTCAATTGGATGTAGGGCCGGAGGATGCCGTGTCGAGGGCGGGGCGGATGCGCGCCGTTCCCGCGCTTTTCAGGTTGAGCATATTGCCGGCGAGGATGAGCGCGGCGCCGAGCACGGTGATGATGTCGACCCGTTCGGAATAGATGAGCCATCCTGCAAGCGCGGTGAGCGGTACGCGCAGGAAATCCATCGGCACCACCACGGTGGCATCGGCATAGAGCATCGCCCGCGCCATGCAATAATGCGAGAACGTGCCGGAAAAGGCGATGACGAAGAGCCAGGGCCAGACCTCGGCCGATGGCCAGCGCCAGACGGGAATGGCCGGTATGAGCCCGATCAGCGATTGCACGATCAGCATCCAGAAGATGATCTTGACGACGCTTTCCGTCCGGGTGAGCGATTTGACCATCACCACCGAGATGGCGAAGCCGACGGCGGCCGCCAGCGCATAGAGCTGGCCGGGATTGATCGCGCCCGCGCCGGGCCGCACGATGATCGCCACGCCGATCAGTCCGAGAACGATGGCGGTGTTCTTCCAGATATTCATCCGCTCGCCGAGAAAGAGGACGGCAAGGATCGCCGTCCAGATCGGCATGGTGAATTCGATGGCGATCAATTGCGCCAGCGGGATCAGCGTCAGCGCAAAGAGCCAGAGATATTGGGCGGTATAATGCACGACGTTACGGCCGATATGGCCGAAGGGCCGCGCCGTCTTCATCGCCGCCAGCCCGCCGCTGGCATGGACCAGCGGATAGAGCATGAAGAAGCCGACGACCGAGCGCACCAGCATCACCTGGAAGACATCGAGCTCCCGCGTCGTCTCGCGTCCGGCAATCGCCGTGACCAGCATCAGGGAAAGCCATCCGGCCATCCACAGGGCGGCTTTGGGAATCGAGGGTTGCGTCTTCATGGCCGTTGGTTTGCCAAAGCGGCAACCATCAGACAAATCATTTTCATTGATCGGTCGTAGCCGGCGCGCTGATGTTTCCCGGCCGCTCCGGCACCGCCACCGGCAGCGGGATGGCGGGGGGCGTCGTCGGTTCGGCGGCGAATGCCTGCGCCTTCAGCCCGGTTTCCTCCAGCAGCCCCTTGCGCTTGGCGTCGTAATAATAGCCGCGTGAATAGAGCCGCACGGCCTGCGCCTCGTTGCCGCCGGCCACGAGATAGGCGCCGGCCAGATATCTCACGCCATATCTGAGGTTGGTCTCGGCATCGAGCAGCCCGCGCGCCGGGCCGGAATAGCCCATGGCCCGGGCGGTATCGTGCCTGATCTGCATCAGCCCCCAATGCGCACCGTTGCGCGCGGATGGATTGAACCTGCTCTCGCGCGCCACCACCCGCCGCACCAGCGCCTCCGGCACCTTGTAGGTCGCCGCATATTTGGAAATCAGCCCGTCGACGCCGCTCCCGGTCTCGGGCACCGGGGCGTCGGTCTTTTGCTCCTGCGCCGCGGCCGGCTTAGGCGGCTCGCCTTTGGTCGTCGTGCAGGCAGATAGCGCAAGCGGACAGAAGACGAGCGCCACCACGACATTGCGCGGCGAAATCAGGCGCAACGCCTCGAGCGGAAAAAGGGAGGAGGAACCCATATGGTTGCTTCAGGAATCGAAATCGGTTTCGAGCTGCTTTTCGAGTGCCGCCAGATCGTCCGGCAAGGGCATGCCATAGGCTTTCAGCTCGTTGAGCTTCTCGCGCAGGGCTTCGCGGATCTCATGCGCATCCTGAGGCTGGTTGGACATTTCCCTGAAAAGGAGCGCAATCTCCGCCTTGATGTCTTCGAATGCCATGGAGCGTTCCTCTCGTTCCCGATTGTCACTATGGCCTAGCATGTTTGAGCATCGCGGCGAAAGCGGGGAATTTGTGATGGCATTTCCGCCTAGAGCAGACGCGGCAGGATAACGCTGATCTCGTCCAGATTGGTTGCGGTGAATGTCAGCGGATCGATGGTGAGGCCGCCCGTGGCATCGAGGAGCGAGACCGTCATCCAAACGAGCAGCACAAGCAGGATGAGCGCCAGCGCCAGCAGGAAGGCGAGGCGCCTGCCGAGAGACGATGCCGGCACGAGCTCCGGTGGGCTGTTATTCGTGTCGCCTGCCATGTCAGTCATCATTGGTGGCGTTGAGCTCTTCGGGCGGCGTGCCCTCTTCCGGCTCGGCCGGCAGATAGCCATGCTTCACCAGCCAATCGCGAAGGATCATGGCGATGGCCTCGGTCTTGTTGATGGTCCCGTGTTTCCTGGCAATGAAGCGTTCGAGCGCATCCTGCAGATCTTCGGGGAGGTAGGTACTCATGTCAGGCTTTTCCTCCAGAATCGCCCTTCATTGCAATGGAATCATGGGTACAATTGTCTGTTACCGCAATTGTTCCATAAAATGCCCGATCCCGGCAATCGGGCTTTTCGGATGAGGAGGGCAGTGATTTTCAGTCCCTTTCAGGCGGCCGCGCTGAGCCCGCCTGCCGCCTCGATGAAGGCCACGACTTCGTCAAGGCCGTCGCGCCGCAGCATGTCGGTGAAGACATAAGGTTTGGCGCCGCGCTGGTTCCTCGTGTCGCCCTCCATCACCTCGAGATCGGCGCCGACATGGGGCGCCAGATCCTTCTTGTTGATGATGAGAAGGTCGGAGCGGGTGATGCCGGGGCCGCCCTTGCGCGGGATCTTCTCGCCCTGGCAGACGGAGATGACATAGATCGTCAGATCAGCCAGATCGGGCGAGAAGGTCGCGGCCAGATTGTCTCCGCCCGATTCGATGAAGACGATATCGAGATCGGGGTGGCGCCTGTTCATCTCGGCGATGGCCTGCAGATTGATCGTCGCGTCCTCACGGATCGCCGTATGCGGGCAGCCGCCGGTTTCCACGCCGAGAATCCGGTCCTCGGGCAGCGCCTGCAGCCGGTTGAGGATCAGCGCATCCTCCTTGGTGTAGATGTCGTTGGTGACGACGGCGACGGAATAGCGTTCGCGCAGCGCCTTGCACAGCATTTCGGTGACTGTCGTCTTGCCGGAGCCGACAGGGCCGCCGATGCCGACGCGGAGCGGGCCGTTGGATGATTTCATGAGCGAAAAACCCTCGAATATTGCATCTCGTGTTGCATGGCCATGATATCGGACAGGATCGCGGCGGAACCGAGATCGTCGAGCGTCGAACGGGCAGCACACCCGGCCACGCCGATGATCGTCTCTTCCAGCGCGGCAAGCACCGCCACGCCGTCGCTCTGCCCGAGCGGCACCAGCCTGACGGCGCCCTGGATGAGGTTGGAGGCGAAGGCGTGCAGATATGCGGCCAGCGCAGCCTCAAGGCCGATGCCATGCGCCGCGGCAACCGCGCCGACTGCCACAGGATATGCCGCGTCGTCCCCGAGCTTCTGCAGAACAGGGGCGGGCCAAGCCGCCGCGGCCTTCACGAAAGCACTGCCCTGCAGCATGGTTTCCATGTGCCGCTCGCGCGAGCCGGCGAGCGCTTCGGCGAGTTGGGCAGTTTCGCCCGGATCGCCATCGACCTGCACCTGCCGGAAGCTTTCGGCGAAGAGCACCGCATCGTTCCAGCCAGAACCGTGGCGCAGCAGATCGCCCAGCCATTCGGCCAACGTCTGCCGGTCGCGGATCAGCCCGTCATGGATCGCCCGCTCCAGCCCGTGGCTGTAGGAGAAGGCGCCGACCGGGAAGGCCGGCGAAAGCCATGTCAGGAGGCGGATCAGCGCCCGGCTCGCCGCGGCCTCAGTCATGGTGGTGATGATGCCCGCCGGAATGGGAATGGTCGTGCTCATGATGATGATCATGCCCGTGATGGTGGCCATGAGCGTGCGAATGGCCGTGATAGGCGCCGCGCAACGGGTGGAAAGGTTCCGAGATCTCCCTCACCGTCGCACCCAGGCCTTCCAGCATCGCCTTGATCACATGATCGCGCAGGATGACAATGCGCTTCTCCTCGATCTGCGCCGGCAGATGCCGGTTGCCGAGATGCCAGGCAAGCTCGGTGAGATGCAGCCTGTCGCGCGGGATGATTTCGTACAGGTCTTCTTCCGCCGCGATGATTTCGACCAATCGCCCGTCTTCCAGCACCAGCACATCGCCATGGCGGAACGCGACGGGCTCCGGAAGATCGACAAGCACCTGATCGCCATGCGCCAGCGTCAGCACCTTGCGGCGCAGGTGCCGTTCGTCATGGGCAAGGGTGACGAGATCAAAGGGCGTGCCCTGATAGTGGCCGGCGTGGTCGTGAGAGATGGCGCGGATCATGTTTGTTCACCCCTGGAACGGATCGTCCTTCATCATCAGGAAGAAATCAATCGCCGGCGTTATCCTGAGAGAAATTCCCGACCGCGCCGAGGCGGTCGGGAAACGTCGGCAGGTCAGGCGGCGACCGCTTCGCCCGCCTTCAGGTTCTCGAGGATGTTCTGCGGCGAGGAAACGCCGTAAGGGTCGGTTTCGCAATTATCTGCGAAGCCTTCCTCCTCGAACCACTGTTCCACGACGCCATCATTGATGACGGCCGCATAGCGCCAGGAGCGCATGCCGAAGCCGAGATTGTCCTTGGCGACGAGCATGCCCATCTTGCGGGTGAATTCACCCGAGCCGTCCGGGATGAGCTTGACGTTCTTCAGGCCCTGGGCCTTGCCCCAGGCGTTCATCACGAAGGCGTCGTTCACGGAGATGCAGTAGATCTCGTCGATGCCTTCCGCCTGGAATTCCTCATAGAGCTTCTCGAAATCGGGAAGCTGATAGGTCGAGCAGGTCGGGGTGAATGCACCCGGCAGCGAGAAGAGGACGACGCGCTTGCCCTTGAAATAGTCGTCGGAAGACTTGTCTTCCCAGCGGAACGGGTTCGGGCCTTCGATGGATTCGTCGCGGACACGCGTGCGGAACGTGACCGACGGAACTTTCTTCCGGATCATTCTTCTCTCCTGTATTGGGTTTCCGCACCCCGCGCCTTGGGAGGGAAGGGGAGTGCGGACGGACGATTGTGCAGCGCGAAAATAGCGATTGCACCGGTCCTGTCCAGCACTGGATGCGCGACCTCAGGACGCGGTCCACAATTGTGATATCAGCAGAACTCGTTCAGCGGTTGGAAAGCGCCATCGAACCGCCCGAGGCGATCAGGACGCCACCGATGAGGCGGTTCAGATGAACGAAGATGCGCTCCGATTTCAGCGCCTTGCGCAAGAGAACGCCGGCGATCACATAGATGAGCACCGCGCCGATCTCGAGCAGGAGGAACACGACGCCCATCGCCGCAAGCTGGCTCCAGGCCGGTTCGGAAGCATCGATGAATTGCGGGAAGAAGGCGGTGAAGACCGCTATCGCCTTGGGATTGCTGATGGCGAGCGTGAAGTCGCGCCGCATCAGCGCCTTCAGGCTGACATCGGCGGAGCGCATCGTGGCCAGTTCCCGCGCCTTCCGCCAGAACTGGATGCCGACATAGATCAGATAGAGGGCGCCGGCGAATTTGATGATCGTGAAGGCCGTCGCCGATGCCGCCAGAACGGCACCGAGCCCGACGATCGTGATGAGGATGAGGAACGCGAAGGCCGGCATCCGGCCCAACCCACCCAGCATGGCGGGACCGAGGCCCAGCCGCGCGGCGTTGGAAAAGGCCAGCATATTGTTCGGGCCCGGCGAGCAGTTGAGCGCGAAGCAGGCTGGAATGAACACCGACCAGGCGATCATGCGTAAGTCCTTTTTAATGTGGCTCGTCGTTCAGACGAATATCCGTGCCGAGTAGCTTCTCATAGTCCATGGAGCCATGAAAGACGCGAAGGATTTCCACGCCGGTGATTTCTGCCCGATAGAGGATGAGATAATTACCGCAGACGCGGCGCCTTATGCCGGCATCTTCAAAGCCGTCGAGGAGGGTGAACCTTTCGGGCATGCGGCTCAAGCCGAAGCATTTCTCCCGCAGGTCCAGAATGAATTCACGGGCGCGCCGGGGACCGACCTCCCGACTGATGCGATCGCCGATCACGCGCATGTCGGATTGCGCCAGCCGGGAAATCCGCACCCGCATCAGTCTGCATATCGCTGCAGGAGCTCATCAAATACCATCTCGGCATCATCCAACTCTCCCCGATCTGCGGCGTCGATGCCTTTCTGTACCTCGCGCTTGAACCTTTCCAGCTTTACTTCCCGCTCCTGCACCAGCCGGATGCCTTCGCGTAGCACTTCCGAGCGGGAGCGGTAGCGGCCGGATTTGACGAGCTCTTCGACATAGTCTTCGAGCGGCTTTCCGAGATCGGCGCTGATTGTCATGGCTGAACTCCTTCCAGACGAGTGAATTTAATAATAGTTATTAAATCTTCCCCTGAAAAGCCTTCAGAATAGGAAGTATCTCTGCGCCATCGGCAGAACCGTCGCCGGCTCGCAGGTGAGCAATTCACCGTCGGCGCGCACCTCGTAGGTCTCGGGATCGACCTCGATATGCGGCGTGGCCGAATTGTGCACCATCGATGCCTTGGAGATGCCGCCACGCGTGTTCTCGACGGCGACCATTTCCTTCTCCACCCCGAGCTTTGACTTCAGCCCTGCATCGAGCGCGGCGCGGCTGACGAAGGTCACCGAGGACTGGCTGACATTCTTGCCATAGGCGCCGAACATGTAGCGGTAATGCACCGGCTGCGGCGTCGGGATCGAGGCGTTCGGGTCGCCCATCGGCGCGGCGACGATGGAGCCGCCGAGCAGCACCATGTCAGGCTTGACGCCGAAGAAAGCGGGGCTCCACAATACAAGATCGGCGCGTTTGCCCACCTCGATCGAGCCGATATGGGCGGAGATCCCGTGAGCGATGGCCGGGTTGATCGTATATTTGGCGATATAGCGCTTGACGCGGAAATTGTCGTTGCCGCTACCCTCGTCCTCAGGCAGGGCGCCGCGCTGGCGCTTCATCTTGTCCGCCGTCTGCCATGTGCGGATCAGCACTTCGCCGACGCGGCCCATCGCCTGGCTGTCCGACGAGATGATCGAGAAGGCGCCCATATCGTGCAGGATATCCTCCGCCGCGATCGTCTCCTTGCGGATACGGCTTTCGGCGAAGGCGACGTCCTCCGGGATCGACGGGGAGAGGTGGTGGCAGACCATCAGCATGTCGAGATGCTCGGCGATGGTATTGCCTGTATAGGGCCGTGTCGGGTTGGTCGAGGAAGGGATGACGTTCGGCAGGCCACAGACCTTGATGATATCAGGCGCATGTCCGCCGCCCGCGCCTTCTGTATGGAAAGCATGGATGGTGCGGCCCTTGAAGGCGGCGACGGTATCCTCGACAAACCCGCTTTCGTTCAGCGTATCGGTGTGGATCATCACCTGGATGTCATGGGCATCGGCGACGGACAGACAGTTGTCGATCGCCGCCGGCGTCGTGCCCCAGTCCTCGTGCAGCTTCAGCGAGCAGGCGCCGCCCAGCACCATCTCCTCCAGCGCCTTAGGCAGCGAGGCGTTGCCCTTGCCGGAAAGACCGATATTCATCGGGATATTGTCGAAGGACTGGATCATGCGGCCCATATGCCACGGGCCGGGGGTGCAGGTGGTGGCCAGCGTGCCATGCGCCGGGCCGGTGCCGCCGCCGAGCATGGTGGTGACGCCGGACATCAGCGCCTCCTCGATCTGCTGCGGACAGATGAAGTGGATATGCGCGTCGAAGCCGCCGGCGGTGAGGATCTTGCCCTCGCCGGCTATGGCCTCAGTACCGGGACCGACAATGATGGTGACGCCAGGCTGCGTATCCGGGTTGCCGGCCTTGCCGATCGCGGCGATGCGTCCGTCCTTCAGGCCGATATCGGCCTTGTAGATGCCTGATACATCGACGACCAGCGCATTGGTGATGACGGTATCGACCGCGCCGTCGGCGCGCGCCGTCTGGCTCTGGCCCATGCCGTCACGGATCACCTTGCCGCCGCCGAACTTGACCTCCTCGCCATAGGTGGTGAAATCCTTCTCCACCTCGATGAAGAGCTCGGTATCGGCGAGCCGCACCTTGTCGCCCGTCGTCGGGCCGAACATCTGGGCATAGGCTGATCGGGAAATCCTGGCGGGCATTCAGCGGCTCCTTGCATATTGCGGCTGACGAATGACGGACTGCCCTCGCCACCTTTCCGCCACCGTATGGTCACGGAAAAACCTGAGGGGTGACCGCTTCAGAGCGAATTCGTCGTGTGGGCTGTGTGGGTCACGGGATAATTGTCGGCCGCTGTGATTCGTGGGGCGGGCGGCCGAGCGACATGTCAATGAAAAGGACAAAGCATGCGCAGAATGACGATCAGAATGACTGCCCTGGCGGCAATCGCCGCGCTGCCTCTCGGCGTCGCAGCTCATGCGCAGGCCCAGCAGACGCCTTCTGCCCAGGCGCCGGCCGCGCAAACTCCGGCCACTCCCGGCCAGGGCGAGGCGCAGCAGCCGGCAAGCCCCGGCATCAAGCGCGTCGCCATCGTGGATATCAGCGAGCTGCCCCAGGCCACGCAGGAGCAGGTCAATGCCGCTGTCGCGCAGACCAAGGACGAGGACATCAAGGCCTTGCGCAGCTCCATCGACGCCACACCGCAGCTGACCGCCGCGCTGAAGGAGAAGGGCGTGACCTCGGCTCAGGTCATCGCGGCCAATGTTGATAATGATGGCACGCTGACATTGGTGACCAAGAAGGCGAGCTGACGTTTTCGTCCTCTCGGCCGCGGCTGGGCGGAGGCTGTCGAGCAGACGGCCTCTGCGAGATGCCGTTTGTCTTGTCACAGCTTGCCCATCACCTGCTGCCGGAAACCATAGACGCTGCGGCCGCCTGAAAGCGGCACCAGCGTCACGTCGCGCTCCTGCCCCGGCTCGAAGCGGACGGCGGTGCCGGCTGCAATGTCGAGCCGCATGCCGCGCGCCTTTTCGCGGTCGAAAACGAGGCCTTCATTCGTCTCGAAGAAGTGATAGTGCGATCCGACCTGTATGGGGCGGTCGCCCGTATTGGCGACCTTCAGCGTGATGGTCGGCGCACCGGCGTTGAGTTCGATCTCGCCATCGCCGGTGATGATTTCGCCCGGGATCATAGTCGCTCTCCTGTTGCCGTCAGCCCGCCACGACCAGCCAGAGGCCGGCCAGTGCCGTTGCGCCGCCGGCCAGGCGGGCGACAATCCGGCCCATATCGCCGCCGAAAAGACGCGGCATTCCAAGCCCGATGCCGATGCCGGCTGCATGCAGGGCTGCCGTCGCCAGCGCGAAGCCGAGACCATAGGCGGCCGCGCCGGCCGACCCCATCTCGCCGCCATGGGCATGGCCGTGGAAGAGCGCGAAGAAGCCGACCATCGCCATCGCGGCTGATGTCGGCACATCGAGCGCGATTGCCGCAAGCAGCCCGATTGCCACAACCGAGGCCAGGATGACCGGCTCGACGAAAGGCAATGGTGCGCCGGCGAGCGCCAGCATGAACCCTGCCATCATCGTCGCGACGAAGGCGGCGGGCACCAGCCAGAGCGCGCGTCCGCCAAGGAGCGTCGCCCACAGGCCGACGGCCACCATCGCCAGGATGTGATCGGCGCCGAAGAGCGGATGCGAGAACCCGGCGGCAAAGGAACCATGCTCCGCGGGGTTGAGATGGGCGAAGGCCGGCGTTGCGGCGAGCGTCAGCACGGCGGCGGTAAGAAGGGCGGATTTGCGCATCTGGTTCCTTTTTTTTACGGATTGATAATCACTCGAAAATCTAGCGGATCGGCTCGTGCACGGTCACCAGCTTGGTGCCGTCGGGAAAGGTCGCCTCGACCTGCACGTCATGGATCATCTCGGCGACGCCCTCCATGACCTGATCGCGGGTAATCACATGGGCGCCCGCCTCCATCAGCTCGGCGACGGGGCGTCCGTCGCGCGCGCCCTCGACCACGAAATCGGTGATCAGTGCAATCGCCTCGGGGTGGTTCAGCTTGACGCCGCGTTCGAGCCTTCTGCGGGCCACCATCGCCGCCATCGCAATCAGAAGCTTGTCTTTTTCGCGCGGCGTCAGATTCATGGTTCACCCTGTCTTTATGTTGACCATACTTTGGGCAGCTCTGCTTTTTTATTGAGCAGCCCGATCAGCGGTATCAGCCTCTTCCTGAGGGAATAGGCATCCTCATCGATGAGCCGAGCAAGAAGCTTGCCAGACCATGCCGATGCGCCCCCCTCCTTGCCGATGATCGACCGTGCACCGTCGAGATGCCGCTCGCAATCCTCGGCGACAAGCAGCACGGTGGCGAAAACCCGCCTGCCGCCGAGCAGCGCCGGCCGTGCCAGCATCGCCCCCGCGTCGGGGCCGATGGAAAAATTCTCCGCATGTTCAAGCTTGCCTCCGCGCCGGATGCGCCAGCAATCGCGAAAAACTGCGGTATCGATATCTTCGCCCATCGCCTTGCGGCCGAAGACCACGCTTTCCACGATCAACGCCGTCGCCGTCGGCGCAAGATTGACGGTGAGCCGGCGGGCGAGCGCCGAGCGCTCGAAAAGAATCGTCTCCTGCGGCAGCCACGCCACCGATCCGCCTGCCGCCACATCGATAACGGTGTCGACGGTTGCGGTGGTGCCCTCTTCGGCCTTGTAGATTTTCTCGCAGGCTTGCGTAGTGAGCGCGGCGCGGCAATCCTCGCCGAGCGTGAAATGCCAGCGCATCCGGTCGCCGCCGGTGAGCCCGCCAGCCGTGTTGATCATCACCGCTTCAAGGTGGTTCCCCGGGTTCTGCGGAAAACGCAGTTTCGCGGCCCCTTCCTGGAAGAGCGTGTCGATCCGCGTCCTGTCGCCGACCTTTTTCAGCGACAGCCGCCCCTCGCCGGAGGTGCGTTGCGGTTGGGGTGTTTCCGGCACTGAAATGATGTCGCTTGCAGATTTCATCCCTTACGCAATAGCTGCAAAAGCGGATGCCCTCAATGCGTTAATCCCGGATGACATAATCCGCCTGCCGCGATGACGAGACGACCAGTTGTGCATTGGGAATGTCATTTGAAAGCGCGCGGTTGCGCGCCTCCTCGGGCGTGTGATCGTGGTCCAGCCAGCGCTGGATCAGCCGGCGTTCCAGTTCAGTGAACGGCACATCGAGGAAGATGGTCAGATCGAACAGCAGATGGAGCCGGCTCCACGGTTCGCGGCCGAGCAGCAGGTAATTGCCCTCGACGAGTAGGATGCGATGCCGTGCCGAGACCACCGAGGCACCGGCGCGGGAGAGATCGAGCGAGCGGTCGAATACCGGGATGACGACATCCTCATCCGTCACCCTGAGCCGCTTCAGCAGCATTTCGAAACCGGCGCAGTCGAAGGTCGGCGGCGAGCCCTTGCGGGCGCGAAGGCCACGCTGATCGAGGATGGCATTGTCGAGGTGGAAGCCGTCCATCGGCACGATTGCCGATGGTCCGTCACCACCCTTGTTGAGGGCATCGCGCAGATGTTGCGAGAGTGTCGACTTGCCGGCGCCGGGCGGCCCGGCAATGGCGACCAGAAGACGCTCGCCTTCCCTCAGCCGCGACAGGATGGCCGTCGGCAAGGCGTCGCGACTGATGCTCTCCATATTCCCCCTCAACCCGAAATCAGGCCGCGGCCATTTCCGCCGGCGGCTTCATGGCGCCCGTCATCAGCGCCACTGCATCCGACATCGTGTAATCGGCGGGCTTGATCACCGTAAGCCGGCGGCCCAGACGATGGATGTGAATGCGGTCGGCCACTTCGAAGACATGCGGCATATTGTGCGAAATGAGCACGATCGGCAATCCGCGCGCCTTCACGTCCTGGATAAGATCGAGGACGCGGCGCGATTCCTTGACGCCGAGCGCCGCCGTCGGCTCGTCCATGATGACGACCTTGGAGCCGAAGGCGGCGGCGCGCGCCACCGCCACGCCCTGCCGCTGGCCACCGGAAAGCGTCTCCACCGCCTGGCCGATATTCTGGATGGTCATCAGCCCGAGTTCGGAGAGCTTGTCGCGGGCGATCTTCTGCATCTGCTTGTGATCGAGCATGCGGAACCACCGGCCGAGCGGTCCGGATTTGCGGATCTCACGGCCCAGGAACATGTTGTCGGCAATCGACAGCGCCGGCGACAATGCGAGGTTCTGGTAGACCGTTTCGATGCCGGCCAGGCGCGCTTCCATCGGGGAATGGAAATGAACCTTCTGGCCTTCCAGATGGATTTCACCCGCATCCGGCGAGAGGGCGCCCGAAAGCGCCTTGATGAGCGACGACTTGCCGGCGCCGTTGTCGCCGATCACGGCAAGGATTTCGCCGGGATAGAGATCGAAATCGGCGTCGTCCAGGGCCGTCACCCGGCCGTAGCGCTTGACGAGACCACGGGCTTTGAGAATGGGTTCCTGAGCCATCACACTGCCACCTTTCTGATCCACTGGTCGACGGCAACTGCCGAAATGATGAGCACGCCGGTGAGGAAGACCTTCCATTGCGGATCGGCGCCCAGCATGTTGAGCCCCATCGACACGACGCCGACGATCATGGCGCCGATCAGCGTCCCGAGAATCGAGCCGCGCCCGCCGAAGAGCGAGATGCCGCCGATCACCGCAGCGGTGATGGACTGGAGGTTATATTCCGTGACGGCGGCGGAGGGCGAGATCGACCCGTTGCGGCCGATGGAGACCCAGGCGGCGATCGCCGCGATGATGCCGGCCAGCATATAGGTCGAAAGAAGGACGCGCTTGACGCGGATGCCCGAAAGCTCCGCGGCTTCCGGATCGTCGCCGACCGCATAGAGATGCCTCCCCCAGGCCGTGTGGTTCAAGGCAAACCAGAGCCCGAACACCAGCGCCACCATGAGAACGACACCGAGCGTGAAGACGGCGCCGCCAAGCTTGAAGCTCGTCCCGAAGAAATGGAGGAACTCGGCTTTTTCCGTGATATCGGCATCGCGGATCGTCTCATTGGCCGAATAGATGAAATTCGTCGCCATCACGATATACCAGGTGCCGAGCGTGACGATGAATGGCGGCAGCCGCATGATGGCGATGAGAAAACCGTTGAGCAGGCCGGCAGCCGCTCCCGTCAACAGGCCTATCCCCACCGCGATCAGGGGCGGCAATCCATAGGTGACGGCGCAATTGCCCATGATCACCGTCGAGATGACCATGACGACGCCGATCGAGAGATCGATGCCGGCAACCAGGATGACGAGGGTCTGCCCGGCGGCCAGAATGCCGACGATGGCGATCTGCTGCAGGATCAGCGTCATCGTATAGGCGGAGAAGAAGCGGTCGCCTTTCAGGAGGCCGAAGATGATGATCGCCGCCGCCAGAACGATTGCAGGGACCGCCGCCGGATTGGAATGCAGGAAGTGCTGCAGTCTCTGGAGCGGTGTATGGTGTTTGAAGATCGCGACCGTATTATCGCTCTTGTCGAGAACTTGCTCGAACTCCTGAATACCAGCCATGAAGCTCTCCCACTGGCTCGGCCTGTGCGCATTGCCGCCCGAACCGGACGTGGCTTGGGCGAAGGGCAATGCGCAGACTTCGAAACTTCCGCCGGCTTTCCGCTTTCAGGTTTTGCGGCGCATATCAATACCGGCGGATCGGGGAAGGGCGACCGGGGCCGCCCTTCGGAGGATGACGTCAGACGTTGCCGGGCATCAGCCCCAGCACTTGTCCAGGCCTTCCTTGACGCTGATCGAAGGCACGCCTTCCACCGGCTTGTCGGTCACGAGCGAAACGCCGGTGTCGAAGAAGTCCTTGCCCTCGGTCGGCTTCGGCTTGGTGCCGTCCTTGGCGTAGGCGGCGATCGCCTCGATGCCCTTGGATGCCATCAGCAGCGGATATTGCTGCGAGGTCGCGCCGATCTGGCCCGCTTCGACGGCCTTGACGCCCGGGCAGCCGCCATCGACGGAGACGATGAGAACGTCGCCTTCCTTGCCCACGGCCTTCAGGGCCTGATAGGCGCCGACGGCAGCCGGCTCATTGATCGTGTGGATGACGTTGATATCAGGGTCCTTCTGGAGAAGGTTTTCCATGGCCGTGCGGCCGCCTTCCTCATTGCCGTTCGTCACGTCATGGCCGACGATGCGCGGGTCGTCCTCGTCGCCGATCTTGTTGGGATCCTTCGGGTCGATCCCGAAGCCCATCATGAAGCCCTGGTCGCGCAGCACGTCGACCGTCGGCTGCGACGGCGTCAGGTCGAGAAAGCCGACCTTGGCGTCTTTCGCCTTGTCGCCCAGCGTGGCCTTCGCCCATTCGCCGATCAGCTTGCCGGCGAGCAGATTGTCGGTGGCAAACGTCGCGTCGGCAGCGTCGATCGGGTCGAGCGGCGTATCGAGCGCAATCACCAGCAGGCCGGCATCGCGGGCCTTCTTGACCGACGGAACGATGCCCTTGGTATCGGAAGCGGTGATCAGGATGCCCTTGGCGCCGTCGGCGATGCAGGATTCGATGGCCGCGACCTGGCTTTCCGAGTCGCCGTCGATCTTGCCCGCATAGGTCTTGAGATTGACGCCGAGTTCCTTGGCCTTGGCGGTGGCGCCTTCCTTCATCTTGACGAAGAAGGGGTTGGTATCCGTCTTGGTGATCAGGCAGGCCGACACGTCGGCCGCATTGGCCGGCATGGCGGCAACGCCGAGCGCAAAGGCGGTAAAAGCCGACGATAGGATCATCTTCTTCATGAATTCCTCCCGAAATGTGCCGGCATCCGCCGGTCTGGAATGACTGATGGCCTAGAGGCTCCTTTTCGGGGCGCCATCCGGCCCTGGTTCAGTGCGTGATCCCTGCCGCCACGATGTGACGGTCTTCAGGCATCATAACACTAAATACGCCGGGCAGGTGCTCCATCATCCGATCCCGGTCCCGGCACATTCGCCTTAGGGAAACATGCAAAATGGCGGGCTGTCAATAAATAAATCCGCTTGATTTATTAATCGGCTGTGCCAAGCTTGGCGTGGGAGAAAAGCCGCTACTTGTCTTCAAGTGCCGTCGGGGCGGCCGCCCATAATCACCATGCGAAAACGCCCAACGCTTTGAATCGTCGGGCATTTTCGCTAAGACGTGCGGCTATGCAAATGCAACTGACGGTTCAGGGAAGATGATGACTGCAGACAGAGGGAGAAAGAAGGAACCTGCCGGAGGAGGGCGCATCGGCGGCTTCAGGCCTGAATATGCGGTTGACCACGGCCCCGCCATCAGCCGCGGATCCAACCAGACGGGCGTGCGCGCCTATAATGAGCGTCTCGTCCTTTCCCTCGTCCGCCGCCATGGCGCCCTGCCGCGCGCCGAGATCGCAAGGCTCACCGGCCTTTCGGCGCAGACCGTCTCCGTCATCATGCGCGGCCTGGAGGAGGATGGCCTTCTCACGCGCGGCGAGCGCGTGCGCGGCCGTGTCGGCCAGCCTTCGACGCCGATGCGCCTGGCAGCGGAAGGGGTCTTCTCCTTCGGGCTGAAGATCGGCCGGCGCAGCGCCGAGCTGATCCTGATGGATTTCCTGGGGCAGATCCGCATGCGTCTCCACGAGACCTATCGCTGGCCGGTTCCCGATGCGATCAGGAAGTTCACCCTTGACGGCATCGCCCGGTTCAGCGCCTCGCTCGATGCCGCGCAGCGCCGCCGCATCGCCGGGCTCGGCATCGCCGTCCCCTTCGAATTGTGGAACTGGGTGGAGGAAGTCGGCGCGCCGCAGGCCGATCTCGATGCCTGGCGCGATGCCGATCTCGTGCGGGAATTCGCCGCGCATTTTCCCTTCCCCGTCTTCACGCAGAACGATGCCACCGCCGCCTGCGGCGCGGAACTCACCTTCGGGCGGGGGCCCGATTTTGCGGATTTCATCTATTTCTTCATCGGTTCCTTCATCGGCGGCGGCGTGGTCCTCAACAACGCGCTTTATGCCGGGCGGACCGGCAATGCCGGCGCGGTCGGCTCGATGCCGGTATCAGGCCCGATGCCGGACCGCGAGCCGGGAAAGAGAATGAGGCCCAGGCAGTTGATCGACGCCGCTTCGGTGTTCGTGCTGGAGCGCATGCTGCAGGCGCGCGGCGGCGATACCGCCGCCCTCTGGCTGTCGCCGGAGAACTGGGAGGATTTCGGCGCGCCGCTCGATGAATGGATCGCGCTCACCGCCCGCAATCTCGCCCACGCCGTTGTCGCGGCCGCCTCGATTATCGATTTTTCGGCAGCCATCATCGATGGCTGGCTTCCCGTCCCGGTGCGCCATCGCATCGTCGAGGCGACCCGGGCGGAACTCGCCGGGCTCGACCTGCAGGGCATTGCGGCGCCCGAGATCGTCGAGGGCAAGGTTGGCGTCCACGCAAAAGCCGTCGGCGCTGCCAGCCTGCCGCTCTTCAACCGCTATCTCTTCGATCAGAACGTGCTGTTCAAGGAAGCCGTCTAGAAACAGGCGAACTCTTCGCACCCGCACAAATTATTATTTGCAAACAGCAAACTTGATCTATTCTGTCGCACAACCGGCATGGAAACCGGCGATATCCGGCATAGCTTTATCGCGCTGAAAAAAATTCCAACCAGGGGTCCGCATGACTGTTCTGACCATTGCCACCAAGCCCTATGACGACCAGAAGCCCGGCACCTCCGGCCTGCGCAAGAAGGTTCCCGTCTTCCAGCAGCCGAATTACGCGGAAAACTTCATCCAGTCGGTATTCGATTCGCTGGAGGGCTTCGAAGGCAAGACGCTGGTGCTCGGCGGCGATGGCCGGTATTACAATCGCGAAGTCATCCAGAAAGTACTGAAGATCGCTGCCGCCAACGGCTTCGGCCGGGTGATGGTGGGGCAGGGCGGCATCCTTTCGACGCCTGCCGCCTCGCATCTCATCCGCAAGTACAAGGCCTTCGGCGGCATCATCCTTTCGGCAAGCCACAATCCCGGCGGGCCGAAGGAGGATTTCGGCATCAAATACAATATCGGCAATGGCGGTCCCGCGCCGGAAAAGATCACCGAGGCCATCTTCGCCCGCTCGAAGGTGATTGACCGTTACCTGATCCTCGACGCCGGTGACATAGATATCGATGAAATCGGCGAGAAGAAGCTGGGGGACATGACGGTCGAGGTGATCGATCCGGTCGCCGACTATGCCGAGATGATGGAAGAGCTCTTCGATTTCGATGCGATCCGCGCTTTGCTCAAATCCGGCTTCGCCCTGCGCTTCGATGCCATGCATGCCGTCACCGGACCCTACGCCAAGGAGATATTCGAGCGCCGTCTCGGCGCACCCGAGGGAAGCGTGGTCAATTTCGTGCCGCTTCCCGATTTCGGCGGCCATCACCCCGATCCCAATCTGGTCTATGCCAAAGCGCTCTATGATCTGATGATGTCGGAAAAGGCCCCTGATTTCGGCGCGGCATCCGATGGCGATGGCGACCGCAACCTGATCATAGGCCGGGGCATCTTCGTCACCCCGTCGGATTCACTCGCCATGCTCGCCGCCAATGCGCATCTGGCGCCCGGCTACAAGGCTGGATTGAAGGGCATCGCCCGCTCCATGCCGACCAGCGGCGCCGCCGACCGGGTGGCAGAGAAGCTTGGCATCGGCATCTATGAGACGCCGACCGGCTGGAAATTCTTTGGCAATCTGCTCGATGCGGATATGGCGACGATCTGCGGTGAGGAAAGTGCCGGCACCGGATCGAACCATGTGCGCGAGAAGGACGGGCTCTGGGCGGTCCTTCTCTGGCTCAATATCCTTGCCGCGCGCCGCGAGAGCGTCAGGGACATTGCGGTAAAGCACTGGCAGACCTATGGCCGCAACTATTACTCCCGCCACGATTATGAGGAGGTCGATGCCGCCGCCGCCAACAAGCTGATGGCGGATCTGCGGGATAAGCTCGCCTCCCTGCCGGGCACTTCATTCGGCGGCCTGACCGTCGCCAAGGCGGACGATTTCGCCTATCACGATCCGGTCGATCATTCGGTGAGCGAGCATCAGGGCATCCGCGTCCTCTTCGAGGGCGGCTCGCGCGTCGTCTTCCGGCTTTCAGGCACCGGCACCTCCGGCGCCACCATCCGCGTCTATATCGAGCGCTTCGAGCCCGATGCCGCCCGCCACGACCTCGACACGCAGGAAGCCCTGGCCGATCTGATCAAGGCGGCGCTCGAAATCGCGCCGATCAGGGAATATACCGGCCGCGACAGGCCGAGCGTGATTACGTGAGTGAAGAAGTCCGTTTCCTGCATCATGGAGGCTCGCGCACGACATCTGCTTTTGATGCTGCGGTCAATGGCAGGTATGGGTGCTGAAGATTGGTGCAGAGCGGCCCCACCTCCGTCATCATCGGACTTGATCCGATGATCCATTCCTGAACGGTGGCGTAACGCCTGCATGTCAGACCGATGGACGCGGTTTCGACGTTCCGGAATGGATACTCGGATCAAGTCCGAGTATGACGGAATTTCGGTGTTTTAGGCCAATCGTCGGCCTTGCTGCGGGAAAACGGGATGCGACTCCGGTTCTCTCACTCAAAAACAATCGCCGGTGCGGCCCGCGTCTGCGTCGCACGAGCGGCTTCCACGCCCTGCCAGGCCTTCGCCGCGATATCGCGATAGACCTTGGCGTGGACACCGTCCGGCTCGCTGACGGTGACGGGCGTTCCCGCATCCGACATTTCACGGATCTGCATATGCAGCGGCACCTCGCCGAGGAAGGGCACGCCGAGGCGCTCGGCCTCCTTCTTCGCCCCGCCATGGCCGAAAATATCGTAGCGTGTGCCGGTATCGGGCGCGATGAAATAGCTCATGTTCTCGACGATGCCGAGCACCGGCACGTCCACCTTGCGGAACATGTTGAGCCCCTTGCGCGCGTCGATCAGCGCCAGATCCTGCGGCGTAGAGACGATGACGGCGCCGGCAAGCGGCACCTGCTGCGCCATGGTCAGCTGCGCGTCGCCCGTGCCGGGCGGCATGTCGACGACGAGCACGTCGAGGTCGCCCCATTCCACCTCGCGCAGCATCTGGGTGAGCGCCGACATCACCATCGGCCCGCGCCAGATCATCGGTGTTTCCTCCTCCACGAGGAAGCCGATCGACATCACCTTGAGGCCGTAATTCTCCATCGGCTTCAGGATCCGGCCAGAGATCGTCTCCGGGCGGCCGCGGATGCCGAGAAGCCGCGGCATGGAAGGCCCGTAGATATCGGCATCGAGAATGCCGACCCTGAGGCCGTTCGCCTTCAGCCCCAGCGCCAGATTGACCGCCGTCGTCGATTTGCCGACGCCGCCCTTGCCTGAGGCGACCGCGATGATGGCGCCGACGCCGGGAACACCTGGCTTGGCCGGCGCCTGCGGACGGGGCGGCGGGGGAACCGCCCCCGTCGGCGCGGAACGCTGGACGATGGTCGGGCGCTGCGGTGCGGAGGGGCGCGGCGGCGGCGCGTCGTCGCTGGTCCTGCCGCCCTTCTTCTCGGCCGTCAGCGTCACCAGCGCGCCTTCGACGCCGGCTATCTCCTTCACCACCCTCTCGGCGGCGGCGCGCAAGGGCTCGAGCTCCTGCGCGCGCTCGGCCGGCACGGTAATCGAGAAGAACACCTTTCCATCGGCAATGAAGATATCGGAGACGAGGCCGAGCGTGACGATATCGCTTTCGAAATCCGGCCCGGTTATGGTCTTGAGCCGTTCAAGAACCTGTTCTCGCGTCACGCCTGTCATTCTGTCCAATCCCGCTTGGCTGCCTCCGGAGCGCTCCCGGTCGCTCCGCTCTCATCTGCCTTGAGATAATGCAGTTCGGTTGAAAGGCCAATGGTGAAGCTGTTCAACAATTGCGTGGTGAATACCCGCCGGCGGGGAACAATCCGGGACGGGCTCGCTTAGAAAGCATCCTCCCCAACTACCGGCACGGGCCTGAAAACCTGTGCCGGGTTTTTCACTTTTCCGCCTGCTCGTGTTTGTCGCATTTCAAAGCGCTTCACCTTGCGCTAGAGCAATTTCCGATCCGGTCGAAGGTGCTATCGGATCTATGCGGGTGAAAAATACCGCGTAGCAAACGGGAAAACCATGCGTGAAATCATGTTGAACGGGCGGAATATGGTGCGCTTCATCTGCGCGCTGGCGCTCGTTCTGCTTGCTTTCGGGCACAAGCCGGTCGATCTCGGCTATGACAGCGGGGTCGATCTCGCCGCCTATACCCTGCCGGATGGCACGCTTCCCGTTATCTGCCACGCCTCCTCCGATGGCGGTATCGACGGGCATGCATCCCATGACCCGCATCTCCATTACAAGGGCTGCGATGCGTGCCGCATCTCATCCGCTTTCGCCTGCCCGCTGCCACCGAAGGCCGCTGGCCCGGTTCTCAGTCCCGGCGAGATCGTTGCATCCGCGCCGGCGGCTCCCGTCATCTGGCGGGATGCCTATCCGCCTTCCGCCCCGCCGCACGCGCCGCCCTTCGTCTGACCTGAAAACAGCCATCCGGCCGGGCCACGACCGATCGTGTGCGGCCGCCATACATATCCATCATTCAGGACAAGACGATGAAAAACATCAGCTCCGCCGCCTTCGCGGCAACCCTTCTGGCATTCACCGGCTTGGCCGGCGCCGCTCATGCCCATGCCACGCTCGAACAGGGCGAGGCCAGGGCCGGCACGAGCTACAAGGCGGTTTTGCGCGTTCCTCATGGTTGCGACAGCAAGGCCACCACGGCCGTCTCCATCAAGCTGCCCGAGGGTTTCGTTTCCGCCCAGCCCATGCCGAAACCCGGCTGGAAGACCGAGGTGGTGAAAGGCGATTACCGGAAGACATATACCGTCCATGGCAAGGAGGTCCGCTCCGGCATCACCGAAGTTCGCTGGACGGACGGCAATCTGCCCAGCGATTTCTACGATGAATTCGTCGTCGTCGGCAGGCTGGCGAATTTCGACAAGGATACGGTCCTTTATTTCCCCGCCACCCAGCTCTGCGGTGCGGATGCCTCGGTGACCTGGACTGAAATCCCGGCGGAAGGGCAGAACCCGCATGATCTGAAAGGCCCCGCGCCGCAGCTCACGGTCATCGCCGCTTCGGCGGAAGAACATGCCGGCCACGATCACGCCATGCATGACGGCATGGACCACGGAGCGGTCAAGGCGGGGTCGATCGACATTTCCGGTCCCTTCCTTCGCGCCATGGTGCCGGGCGCCAAGGTCGGCGGCGGCTTCGTCACGCTTGAAAACGAAGGCAAGGAAGCCGACCGGCTCATCGGCGCGGCGTCGCCTGCGGCAAAGCGCGTCGAGGTCCATGAGATGACCATGGAAAACGACGTCATGAAGATGCGCCAGGTGAAGGACGGCGTTCCCCTGCCGGCCGGCGGCACGGTCGCGCTGAAGCCGGGCGGCATGCACCTGATGTTCATGGAGGTGGCGAAACCCTTCAAGGAGGGTGACACCGTACCGGTCACGCTGGAATTCGAGAAGGCCGGCAAGGTGGAGGTGATGTTCAGGGTCGGCGCGGCCGGCGCATCTTCCATGGAGCACCAGCATTGATGAATATCAGGACCTTCCGTTACGGGCTTTGGGCGGCGGTAGCCGCCCTCTGCCTGTTCCTCGCCGGCGCCTATGGGCTCGGCAAGTTCCACTCCGCTTCGCCGACGGCGGAGCTTGGCGCCCCTTTCAACCTGGTCGATCAGGATGGCAAGCCGATTACGGACAAGGCCTTTGAAGGTCACCCCAGCGTACTGTTCTTCGGCTTCACCCATTGCCCGGATGTCTGCCCGACCACCCTCTATGAGATCGCCGGCTGGCTCAACCAGCTGGGCGATGAAGGCAAGGACCTCAGGGCCTTCTTCATTACCGTCGATCCCGAGCGCGACACGCCCGAGGTCATGAAGGCCTATACCGGCAATTTCACCGACCGCATCACCGGCATCACCGGCGATCCGGCTGAGGTGGCGAAGCTGGTGAAGGGCTGGAAGGTCTACGCCAGGAAAGTGCCGCTCGACGATGGCGGCTACACCATGGACCACACCGCCTCGGTCTTCCTCCTCGACAGCAACGGTCGCTTCAAGGGCACGATCGCCTATGGGGAAAATCCCGATACTGCGGTGCAAAAATTGAAGCGGCTGGCTGCGGGGTAGCCCGACAGTCGTGTTTCCGCCGTGGCGGTGGTGACACTGCTGAGGTATGGATTCCAGTGACAAGCACTGGAATGACGGAAATTTTGGCTGTTTCGGCCAATCGCGAGCACCGAGTGGTTGGGGAGCGTCAAAGCCTATCCGCCCGATGCTCGACGGTTCTCGTTGGGGCAGCAAACTCTCCACCCCGTCATTCCAGTGCTTGTCACTGGAATCCATGTCTCGCACTCTCCACTTCGCCAACGATGAAGAACATCAACGTTGCATCACAAGGGGTAGACAATCCCATAAAATATGACTATTCTACTCTAGAATAATTCTAACGTATTGATATTTTAAGGATTTTCCCAAAAATGCATTTGACTTTTCCCCCTTCTGCCGGCTTTATGCAAGCGTGCCCGCATGGGCACAGCCTTTGATGTCTGGGCCTTGAACCCTTTCGATTGGAGGACCTGATGATTGGTCTTGATATGCACCGCCTTGCAGCGGTGGATGGTCTGTCTTGGCAGCTCGATTTGTTGCCGACCGGCCGTTTCTGCCCGCAGCCGGAGCTTTCGCGCTTCGGCAGATCCGCAGCCTCAAGGGGCGCGAAAAATGCGGCCTCTCATGGCGAAGCGATGGGAGGCGGGCGTGAACATTCGCATTTCCGAGCTTAGCGGTTCCAACAGCTGCTATTTCGAGCGCGTGCCCGAGAAGCTGGTGCTGGAAGGCTATCGCCGCTGGACGTCGGGCTATGACACCGGTTCGGTGATCCCGTGGGAAATGGCGTGGACGCTCTATGCCGAAGCGCTGGGCATCGCGGCCGGCAAGCAGGCCTTGGCGGAGCTCTCGCATTTCATCCGCGTGCTCAGGCATTGCGCCGCCTGTCCGCTGCGCTGTTTCCCCTTCGATTCCCATCATGTCTGCCGCGAGGAATGCCTGACGCTCGGGCTGATCTCGGCGATGCAGAATGGCGACGAGCCGGCCGCGCATACGTGCCTTGCGGCCATTGCCTGCCCGGTGCGCTGCGACGAAGTGGCCGATGCGGCCCGCATTTTCGCCGGCACTCTGGCCGAATTCGGCCAGACTTTGCTGCCTATACCCAAGCACGCCATCGACGACATTCTCTTCCGCCCGAAGCGGGCTACTTTCCACTGAGGAAACGGATCATGAATTCACGCACCGAAAGACGTCTGGGCATCGCCGCTGCAGCGGCACTTACCGTCGCCGCCTTCATCGTGCCGGCCAGCGCCGACAGGAGCGCCGATGTCGCCGTTGTCGCGGCAGTCGCCCATGACCGCGCCCTGATCCGCTATGCCTATGCCGATACGGCAGCGGCGATCAGGGATTTCTCCCACACCGTGCGCGATCATGAATAGGTGAGGCCGGAATAGGGAAATTCGCATCCATAGCCGCCTCCGATCGGGCGGCATGTTGGCAATCCATTTCTCGTTCCCCCGCCGTTTCGCGGAAAATTTTTATAAATCCCACTAAAATAGGTGGTTTATAGCATTCCCGCCTTCTCCGGTGATCTGATAGCCTCATGGTCGGATATCAGCACGGAGATAGCGCAATGGCTCGATACACTTTCTCCATTCCCTTCGCGGCACTTCTGGCCGGCTTCGTGGTTTTCGGCGCCGTCCCGCCTGTTTTCGCCGATCAGACCATTCTCAACGTTTCCTATGATCCGACCCGCGAGCTCTACAAGGATTTCAACGCCGCCTTCGCCAGGCATTGGAAGGCGGAAACCGGCGAGGATGTGACGATCCGCACTTCGCATGGCGGTTCCGGCAAGCAGGCCCGCTCCGTCATCGACGGCATCGATGCCGATGTGGTGACGCTGGCCCTTGAAAGCGACATCACGGCCATTGTCCGGCAGGCGGGCCTTATCGATCCCAACTGGCGCCGGCGCCTGCCCAACAACTCCGCGCCCTACACCTCCACCATCGTCTTCTTGACCCGCAAGGGCAATCCCAAGGGCATCAGGGACTGGGGCGATCTCGTCAAGGACGGCGTCGAGGTCATCACGCCGAACCCGAAGACATCCGGCGGCGCCCGCTGGAATTATCTGGCGGCATGGGCCTGGGCCTACAAGCAGTATGGCGGGGACGAAGCCAGGATAAAGCAATATATGGCCGACTTGTTCAAGCACGTGCCAGTACTCGACACCGGTGCGCGCGGCGCCACCACCACCTTTGTCCAGCGCCAGCTCGGCGACGTGCTGCTCGCCTGGGAGAACGAGGCCTATCTCTCCGTCGCGGAATTCGGTCCCGATGCCTTCGACATCGTCGTGCCGTCGCAATCGATCCTCGCCGAGCCTCCCGTCGCCGTCGTCGACAAGAATGTCGACGCCAAGGGCACGCGCAAGGTGGCGGAGGCCTATCTGCAATATCTCTATTCCGAGGAAGGCCAGCGGATCGCGGCCAAGCATTTCTATCGCCCTTCCAAGCCGGAGCTCGTTCCGGCGGAGGACCGCGCCAGGCTTCCGGACTTGACGCTTGTTACGATCGATGATCCCATTTTCGGCGGTTGGAGCAAGGCCCAGCCCTATCACTTCGGCGATGGTGGCACTTTCGATCAGATTTATAAGCCCGGCAGATGATGAGACCGGGCCAATAAGAGAAACAGTGGGAACAAACGAATGACCTCCATTCCTGTCGCTTCGCGGGCAGGGTGGCAGATGAAAAGGCCGAGCATCATTCCCGGTTTCGGGCTGACGCTCGGCTTTAGTCTTGCCTACCTCGCGCTGATCATCCTCATCCCGCTCTCGGGCCTGGTGTTGCGCACCACATCGCTGGGCCTGTCCGGCTTCTGGGCCATTGCCACCGATCTGCGTACGCTGCGTGCGCTTCAGACGAGCTTCGGCACGTCTTTCGTCGCGGCGCTCGTCAATGTGGTCTTCGGCGTCATCGTCGCCTGGGTGCTGGTGCGCTACCGCTTTCCCGGCCGGCGCCTTGCCGATGCCATCGTCGATCTCCCCTTTGCGTTGCCGACCGCCGTTGCCGGCATCGCGCTGACGGCGCTTTATGCTCCGAACGGCTGGATCGGCAGCCTTGTTGCGCCGCTCGGCCTGCGCATCGCCTTCACCAAGCTCGGCATCATCGTGGCGCTCACCTTCATCGGGCTGCCCTTCGTCGTGCGCACGGTGCAGCCGGTAATGGAGGAGATCAGCCGCGAGATCGAGGAGGCGGCCGCCACCCTTGGCGCAAGCCGTTTTCAGACGATCTGGCGCGTGCTGCTGCCGGGCCTGCAGCCGGCGATCCTGACCGGCTTCGCGCTCGCCTTTGCCCGCGCCGTCGGCGAATATGGCTCCGTCATCTTCATCGCCGGCAACACGCCCTACCAGACGGAGATCGCACCGCTCCTGATCGTCATCCGCCTGGAGGAATATGATTATGCCGGCGCAACCGCTGTTGCCACCATCATGCTGATCATCGCCTTCGCAATGCTCTTCGTCATCAACCTGATCCAGGCCTGGAGCCGCAGGAGGTATGGCTATGGCGCCTAGTCCGGTGAAGGTGAGGCGGCGCGCAACGCGGCCGCTCGCCAACAATGCCGTTACCGAAGGCCGGCCTGCGCGCTATGCCCTGCTGGCGATCGCTTTCGCCTTTCTGGCCCTGTTCCTCGTCCTGCCGCTCGCCGCCGTTTTCATCGAGGCATTCCGCAAGGGCGCCGCGGAATATCTCGCCTCGCTCGTCGAGCCCGATGCCTGGGCGGCGATCCGCCTGACATTGCTGGTCGCGGCCATTGCGGTGCCGCTCAATCTCGTCTTCGGCGTTGCCGCCGCCTGGGCGATCGCCAAATTCGAGTTCAAGGGCAAGGCGTTCCTGACGACGTTGATCGACCTGCCGTTCTCGATCTCGCCTGTTATCTCCGGCCTGGTCTTCGTGCTCCTCTTCGGCAGCCACAGCCTGCTCGGCCCCTGGCTGAAGAGCCATGGCATCGAGATCCTGTTCGCGGTGCCGGGCATTGTGCTGGCGACGATCTTCGTCACCTTCCCCTTCGTCGCGCGCGAACTGATCCCGCTGATGCAGGAGCAGGGCACCGGCGATGAGGAGGCCGCGCTGTCGCTCGGCGCCAGCGGCTGGCAGACGTTCCGCTATGTGACGCTGCCCAACATCAAATGGGGCTTGCTTTACGGCACGCTTCTCTGCAATGCCCGCGCCATGGGAGAATTCGGCGCGGTATCGGTGGTTTCGGGCCACATTCGCGGATTGACCAACACCATGCCGCTGCATGTGGAAATCCTCTATAACGAATATAACTTCGTCGCCGCGTTCGCGGTGGCATCGCTGCTTGCCCTGCTCGCGCTCGTGACGCTGCTTCTCAAATCGCTTCTGGAGATGCGATACAGCACGGAGTTGGCCGCTGGTTGAGTAGCATGATCCCAAAAGCTGCAGGCTTTTGGGGATCATGCGGCTAAAAAGACACTGAAAGGGACTGATGGATGGATGTTCGCGTTGTCGATGTGCGCAAGGAGTTCGATCGTTTTCCGGCGCTGCATAATGTTTCGCTCGATATCAATTCGGGCGAATTGATCGCGCTTCTGGGACCGTCCGGCTCCGGCAAGACGACGTTGCTCCGCCTCATTGCCGGGCTGGAGACGCCAACGGAGGGGACGGTGTTCTTCGGCGACGAGGATGCCTCGCAAAAGACCGTGCAGGAGCGTAATGTCGGCTTCGTCTTCCAGCATTATGCGCTGTTCCGGCACATGACGGTGCTCGACAATGTCGGTTTCGGTCTCAAGGTGCGCCCCGCGTCCAGCCGCCCGTCCAACGAGGAGATCCGCCGCCGTGCCCTGGAGCTTCTCGATTTCGTCCAGTTGAACGGGCTGGAGAAGCGCTATCCCACACAGCTTTCCGGCGGCCAGCGCCAGCGTGTGGCGCTCGCCCGCGCCATGGCGATCGAGCCGCGGGTGCTGCTCCTCGACGAGCCGTTCGGCGCGCTCGACGCGCAGGTGCGGAAAGAGCTGCGCCGCTGGCTGCGCGAGATTCACGACAAGACCGGCTATACCACCATCTTCGTCACCCATGATCAGGACGAGGCGCTGGAGCTCGCCGATCGTGTGGTCGTCATGAGCCAGGGCCGCATCGAGCAGGTCGGCACCCCTGATGAGGTCTATGACCGGCCGAATTCGCCCTTTGTCTATGGCTTCATCGGTGAATCGAGCGCGCTTCCCGTCAGGGTGGAGAATGGCGCGGTCTGGAGCGCCGACCGCAATATCGGCTTGTCGGCGGAAGGCGTACCGGATGGCGACGCCACGCTCTATTTCCGCCCGCACGACGTGGAACTCGTCAACGGCTCGGGCCACTGCATTGCCGGCACCGTGGTGGCGAGCCGCCGGGCCGGCGGCACGCGCCGCGTCGAGCTGGAGGTCGGCGGTGGACGCGACCGCGTCGAAATAGAGGTCCCCGCCGAGCACCCGGCCGCCGACAAGAGCCGCGTCGCCTTCAAGCCGACCCACTGGAAGCTCTTTCCCGCGAAGGGCGGTAGATCAATTACCCCGGGGTAAATCAGGCATCCCAGGGCGAGATAAGGTCGAGGCCTGCCGTTTCGAAGCCCCGCAGGTTGCGTGTCGCAAGCCGGCCGCCATTGACAAGCGCAACGGCGGCAATCATGCCGTCGGGTGCGGACATCGGACGTCCCGCACGGACAGCATTGCCCATGATTTCTCCATAGGCCAGCGCAGCCGTCTCCGTCAGACCGAAAATGCGGTCGGCAAAGCGTCGGCGCCAGTCCGATAATCGTTCCTCTAATCGTGCGGCCCGTTCGTCGGGCCAGATCTTCTGGATGCCGAAGGCAATTTCAGCGATCGTCACGGTCGGCAAGGCGAGTTCCGCATCATGCCGGACGAGCCACGAAATAACGGCTTCGTCGGGTGCTTTCCTCAAGGTCTCCGAAACGACATTGGTATCGAGGAAAATCAAAGGTCTATACCCCGGTGCGGCCGGCGGTTCTCGCGGATCACCGCGTCGAGATCGATATCGGTGTCGACGCCTGCTGCGAGACGGGCATAGAAGGCCGATGCAGGCTCTCGCCCGGCCTCGCGTACCGCATAGGCTTCCAGCGCCCGTTCCACAATATCCGCGATGGAACGGTTTTCCCGACGAGCCAGCCGGTGGGCAAGTTCCCGGGCTCTGGCGCTCCGTACTGAAAGCTGTGGTTCTGCCATGCCTGTTCCTTTCGTTTTTAATATAACAGTTGGTTGCGTTGCCATCAAGATGGCAGCAGATGGCTAGCCATCAATACGCCTGAATGTCGATTAGTCCCAAGCCGCCTTGCGGATACCAATCTTCTAACGCAAGATTACCGTGCAGAACGATTTGTGCGTTGCAGATAAAACGATTTAGCCGGACTGAAGCCGCGTCTGACGCAATTTGGCCAAAACTGGCCAGCAACCACGGATCGGGGGGTGGGACGCATCGTTCAACGGGATGCGGCGCAACCCGTCTGCTCCTCCGGGTCGATGGCCTGGAATGTTCTAAAACCGTCTCATTCATAAAGGCTGCAGAGGCATATGCCGGCTTTGTCTTTTACCGTCTCGTCGTTCTTCTCCCGCAAGCCTGAGGGAAAGCTCATCCCTGAACTGCCGATTCCGATCCGGGCTCCCTACAAATCCCCCGAGGATCTGCAGAAGCTTGCGGCCGCTGTCGCCCGCAATGAGAATATCCGGCTGCCGGAATACGAGCCCTTCGATTTCAGCAAGCGCCTGTCGGAAAACGCCCGGCTGATCCTGCATGTCTACCGCACCTCCGATGCCGCCTCCCGCGCCGGCGAGACGATCACCCCGGCCGCGCAATGGCTGCTCGACAATCACTACACGGTCGACAAGAACATCCAGCAGGTGCGGCGTGATTTGCCCGCGCGCTTCCTCAGGCAGTTGCCGCCTTTCCCGCCGGTCGAGGGCATGCCGCGCATCTTCGCGCTGGCTTGGCTCTATGTCGCCCATACCGACAGCAATTTTTCTCTGAAGACGCTGACGGCCATCGTCAACGGCTTCCAGACGGTGGAGCCCCTGCGTATCGGCGAATTGTGGGCGCTGCCCTCCGCCGTACGCTTCGTGATGATCGAAAATGCCCGCCGCCTGGCGCTGCGGGTCGACCGCGCCCGCCGGATGCGCAATTTCGCCAACAGCGTCGCCGACGAGATCGCCCTTGCCCGCTCCAAGGAGGAGATGGACCAGGTCCTGTCGAAATATCCCGAGGCGGCCTGCGACACCACCTTCGCGACCCATCTCCTTTACCGCCTGCGCGGCAGCTCCAATGATGTGGGCGCGGCCGCCGACTGGCTGGAAAGCGAGCTCGAAAAGCATGGCAGCGATGCCGAGGACGCCATCATCCAGGAGCATGCCCGCCAGTCGACCGGCGGCGTCTCGATGGGCAACATCATCCGCAGCCTCAAGGCCATCGACGATGTGGACTGGACCTCGTGGTTCGAGACCGTCAACGAGGTCGATGCCATCCTGCGCGAGCACAGCGATTTCCAGAAGCTCGACTTCCGCTCCCGCAATGCCTATCGCGTGACGATCGAAAAGATGGCGCGCCATTCCCGGATGGGCGAGATCGATATCACCTGGGCGGCATTGCGCCTTGCCGAGGATGGCAATCGCGCCGAGAAGGCCGGCCATGAGGAGGCGCGGGGCACCGGCGCCGTCGCCTATTATCTGGTCGGCGATGGCAGGCTGGAGCTCGAGCGCGTCTGCGGCTACGAGCCGCCGCTCTCCCTGCGCCTTTTGCGCTTCTACCGCGGCCTCGGCCTCTGGGGCCTGGCGGTGCCGATCGCCGTCTTCCTGCTGACCACGCTTGCCATCGTGCACTATTGCCTGGGCTGGCTCGGCGTCTCCTCGGGCATGGCCGCTGCTTTCACGCTTCTCGCCGTCTTCCCGGCGCTCGATGCGGCCAATGCCCTCTTCAATTCGCTGGTGCCGTGGTTCGTCCAGCCGACGCGCCTCATCGGCTATGAGTACAAGGAAGGCGTGCCGGCGGAAGCGCGCACCCTGGTGGCGGTGCCGACCTTCATCACCTCGCGCGATTCCGTCGACGAGCATATCCGAAATATCGAGGTCCATTACCTCACCAATCCGCGCGGCGAGGTCTATTTCGCCCTGGTCAGCGACTGGGTCGACTCCGACCAGGAGATGACGGCGGCGGACATGGAGGTGCTCGAATATGCGCGCGCCGAAATCGCCAAGCTCAACTATCACTATACCGGCGAGGGTCAGCCGCGCTTCTTCATCCTGCATCGCCGCCGCCTCTATAATCCCAGGCAGGGCTGCTGGATGGGCTGGGAGCGCAAGCGCGGCAAGCTGCACGAGTTGAACCTGCTTCTGCGCGGCGATCAGGATACGAGTTTCTTCCCCGCCGACGACCGGCTTCCCTCGGGCGTGAAATTCGTCATGACGCTCGACGCCGATACCAGGCTCACGCCGGAATCCGTCACCCATCTCGCCGGCAAGCTCAGCCACCCCTTGAACCGCCCGGTCTTCGACGGGAAGACCGGCCGCGTGATGCGTGGTTACGGCATTCTGCAGCCGCGGGTCACGCCGTCGCTGACGACGGGCGACGATGCCTCCTTCCTGCAGCGCGTCTTTTCGGTCAATCGCGGCATAGACCCCTATGTGTTCGCCGTTTCCGATGTCTACCAGGATCTCCTGGGCGAGGGCACCTTCACCGGCAAGGCCCTCTACGAGATCGATACGTTCGAAAAGGCGATGGCCGGGCGCATCGAGGAAAACACCATCCTCAGCCATGACCTGCTCGAAGGCGGCTATGCGCGCAGCGCGCTTGTCAGCGATGTGGAGGTCGTCGAGGATTATCCGACCGGCTACAATGTCGATATCTCGCGCCACCATCGCTGGGCGCGCGGCGACTGGCAGCTTCTGCCCTATCTCTTCTCGACCGGACGCGGCGTCACCCCGATCACCCGCTGGAAGATGGCGGACAATCTGCGCCGTTCGTTGAACCCGATTTTCTGGCTGATCGCCTCGATCGCCGGCTGGACGTTCCTGCCGCTCGAGGTCGCGGCGCTATGGCAGTTCTTCCTGCTGGCAAGCATGTTCGTCGCTCCGACCTTCGGCCTGATCACCAATCTGATCCCGGCCAGCATGGATTATTCGCTGAAGGGCCACCTGCAGTCCATCCTGACCGATATCACGCTCGGCATAGCCGATGTGGCGCTGCGCACCACATTCGTCGCCCACTCCGCTTATCTGATGGCGGATGCGATTATACGGACCCTCTATCGTCTCACCGTCTCTCATCGCGATCTCCTGGAGTGGCGCACCGCCGCGCAGGCCAAATCCTCGCCTGATACACTCGGCTATTACATCAGGCTGATGTGGCCGGCCCTGGCAATTGCCGTCTTCGGGTTCCTGATGCCGCTCCTCTTCGAAAGCAAGGCGCTCCCCATCGCGGTGCCCTTCGCCTTCATCTGGTTCTTCTCGCCGCTCATCGCCTGGCTCGTCAGCCGCTCGGCCAAGCCGCAGGATACGCTGGAGGTCCGCTCCTCCGACAAGGGCGATCTGCGCCGCTTCGCCCGCCGCACCTGGCGCTATTTCGAGACCTTCACCACCGAGGAGCAGAATTATCTGCCGCCCGACAATTTCCAGGAGGATCCCTTCCCGGTCGTCGCGCCGCGCACCTCGCCCACCAATATCGGCGTCTATCTCCTCTCCGTCATCGCTGCGCGCGATTTCGGCTGGATCGGCTTTGACGACACGCTGAAGCGCCTCGACCAGACGCTTACGACCGTCGAGAAGATGGAGAAATATCGAGGCCATCTCTACAACTGGTACGATACGACCAGCTTGAAGCCGCTGATGCCGCTCTATGTCTCCTCCGTCGACAGCGGCAATCTGGCGGGCCATCTGGTCACACTTTCCTCGGCATTGGAGGAATGGGCGGAGGCGCCGTCGGTCTATCTCCAGAGCGATCTCGACGGCATTCTCGATGTCAACGACATTCTCGAGGAGACGATCGCCGAGATCCCCGACGACAGGCGCATCCTGCGGCCGTTGCGCCGCCGGCTGGAGGAGCGCATCTCCAATTTCCGCCGCGCCGTCCGCTCGGTGAAGGAGGAGCCGGAAACCGCCTCCTTCCGCACGATCAATCTCTCGCTCTTCGCCAACGATATCGTCAAGCTGACCGACGAGCTCAACAGCGAGATCGGCAGCCCCGAGAGCCTCGCCGCCAGCCAATGGGCGCGCATCCTGGTCGATACCTGCAAGGCCCATACGGACGACGCCATCGGCGAGCATGATACGGACGCGCTGCGCGAGCGGCTGCGCACCCTTGCCACCCGCGCCCGGCAGCTTGCCTTCGACATGCAGTTCGATTTCCTCGAGCGCAAGGAGCGCCGCCTGCTGTCGATCGGCTTCCGCGTCCAGGAAAACGAGCTCGACGAGAGCTGCTACGACCTCCTGGCATCGGAAGCGCGGCTGGCGAGCCTCTTCGCCATCGCCAAGGGCGACATCCCGGTCGATCACTGGTTCCGCCTCGGCCGGCTCCTCGTTCCGGTCGGCTGGAAAGGTGCGCTCCTCTCCTGGTCGGGCTCGATGTTCGAATATCTGATGCCGCCGCTGGTGATGACCGAGCCGCTCGGCTCGCTGCTCGACCAGACCAACAAGCTCGTCGTCAAGCGCCAGATCGAATATGCCACGTCGCGCGGGCTCCCCTGGGGCATTTCGGAAGCCGCCTATAACGCCCGTGACCCTGACATGAACTACCAGTACACCAATTTCGGTGTGCCGACGCTGGGCTTGAAACGCGGCCTTTCGCGCAACGCGGTGATCGCGCCCTATGCGAGCCTGCTCGCCGCGCAATACCAGCCGGCGGAAGCCGTGGCCAATCTGAAGCGCCTGCGCGGGCTCGGTGCCCTCGGCCCCTACGGCTTCCACGATTCCGTCGATTTCACGCCCTCGCGTGTCCGCGAGGGGGAGAAATGCGCGGTCGTCCGCAACTATTATGCACACCACAGCGGCATGTCGATCATCGCGGTCGACAACGTCATCTTCGACGGCCGCATGCGCGAGCGCTTTCACAGCGACCCTGTCATCGAGGCGGCGGAGCTGCTCTTGCAGGAAAAGGCGCCGCGCGAAATCCCGATGGTGCATGCCAAGACGGAAAACCCGATGCGTGTCGACGACGGCGGTTTCGACGAGGCGCCGATGCGCATCATCGAAACACCGCTGAAGGCCCCGCGCGCCACGCAGCTCATGTCCAGCGGCCAGTATGCGGTGATGCTGACGGCGAACGGCTCCGGCTACAGCCGCTGGAACAATCTGTCGATCACCCGCTTCCAGCCCGATGCCGCCGAGGACATGCAGGGAACTTTCCTGTTCCTGCGCGATGTGGAAACCGGCAATTGGTGGTCCGCCACCGGCGAGCCGACCCGCAGCGCCGACGGCGAGGCGAAAGTCGTCTTCACCGACGACAAGGCCGAGTTCTTCAAGACATCAGGCGATATCAGCACTGTGGTGGAGTGCATCGTCGCCTCCGAATGCAATGGCGAGGGCCGGCGCATCGACATAATCAACACCAGCGCGCGCGACCGCGTCATCGAGGTGACCTCCTATGCCGAGCTGGTGCTGACGACGGACGAGGCGGACAGCGCCCATCCGGCGTTCGCCAAGATGTTCGTCGAGACCGAGATCGCCGCCAATGGCACGACGGTCTATGCCACCAGGCGCAAGCGCGCCCCGTCGGATCCCGATATCCATGTGGCCCATTTCGTCGCCGATCTCTCCGGCGCGGCGCGCGAGGCCGAGGCCGAGACCGACCGCCGCGTCTTCATCGGCCGCGGCCGCTCCTTGCGCAATCCGGCCGCCTTCGAGGCCGGTGGCCGGTTGACCGGCAGCCAGGGATGCGTGCTCGATGCCATCGCCTCCGTACGCTGCCGCGTGCGTGTCCCAGCGCGCAAGAAGGTGAGCCTCGTCTTCTGGACGCTCGCCAGCGACTCGCGCCAGGGGATCGAGGAAGCCGTTTCGCGCTACCGCCACCCTGAATGCTTCGCCCGCGAGTTCTCCCTCTCCTGGACGCGCTCGCAGGTCCGCCTCCATCATATCGGCATCGGCCCGGCACAGGCCGCCGAATACCAGAAGGTCGCGACCTATCTTCTTTATCCCGACCGGGCGTTTCGCCAGCCGCCGGAGGCGATCGCCTCCGGCCTGGGTCCGCAATCGGATCTTTGGCCGCTCGCGATATCGGGCGATTTCCCGATCTTCGCGCTGCGCATGGACAATGAGGCGGCGCTCGACGTGCTGCGCGACGTTCTCCAGGCGCAGGAATACTGGCGCGCCAAGGGGCTGGTGGTCGATGTCGTCGCCATCAACGAGCGTGCGTTCTCCTATGCGCAGGATTTCCATCGCGGCATCGAGTGGATCTGCGACAATTACCGCGCCCGCGGTGCCCAACAGGGCCCGCGCCAGCACATCTTCGCGGTGCGACGCGATTTGATGAGCGACGAGTCCTACAACACGCTCCTGGCATCTGCCCGCATCGTCATGCATGCGCAGAACGGCTCGCTCGCCGAGCAGCTTCGCCGCACCGAGGAGATATCCGGCGATCTGGCGGCGCGCAGCGAAATCCTCGCCGAGGCCGAAAATGCCGTCATCGCCGCCGAGCGTGCCGCCGAAACGACGAAGCCGCCGCGGCCCGCCCTTGCGCCTCCGCCGAAGAAACGGGCCGAGCTCGCCGGCGAGGACCTGCAGTTCTGGAACGGCTATGGCGGCTTCGATGCGGAAGGTGATTATGTCATCCGCCTCAACGGGCAGCGGACAACGCCGCATCCCTGGATCAACGTCATCGCCAACCCGCATTTCGGCTTTCACGTTTCGGCAGAAGGTGCGGCCTTTACCTGGGCCGGCAACAGCCGCGACTATCAGCTCACGCCCTGGGCCAACGATCCGGTAACGAACCGCACCGGCGAGGCGATCTATATCGTCGATCTCGATACCGGCGTTGCCTGTTCGCCGGTTGCCTCTGTCCTGCGCGACGAGGCGGCGCTCTATGAGGTCAGGCATGGCCACGGCCATTCCAGCTTCTCTACCGAGCAGGACAATATGGCGCTGTCGTTGACCCATATCGTCGATCCGGAAAAGCCGGTGCGGCTGTCGCGGCTCAAGATCGCCAATCGTGGCAATCTGCCCCGGCGGCTCCGCGTCTATGGCTATCTCGAATGGGTGCTCGGCAATGTCCGCGCCAAGAATGCGCCCTTCATCGTGCCGGGGCATGATGCCGAGCTCGGCGCGCTCTTCGCACGCAATCCCTATCACCTCGACAAATCCGATCAGGTCGCCTTCTTCGCGGCATCGCGTGCGCCGGCATCGATGACGGCGGATCGCGTCGAGTTCATCGGCACCACCGGCTCGGTCGATCGGCCGGATACGGTTCTTCAGGGGAGGCCGCTTTCCAATACGGTCGAAGCCGGACGCGACCCGTGCGCCGCGCTTGCCTTCGATCTGGAGATCGCCCCGGGGGCTGAGGAGGAGATCGTGTTCTTCATCGGCAGCGCCGAGGGCGAGGAGGCGGCGCGCCGCCTCGTTGCGGATGCGAAGAAACAATCCTTCGATAAGACGCTTCAGGCGGCCCGCGCCCTCTGGAGGGATTTCCTCGGCGGCTTGCAGGTGGAAACGCCGGATCCCTCCTTCGACCTGATGGTCAATCGCTGGCTGCCCTATCAGAGCCTCGCCTGCCGCATCTGGGCCCGCGCCGCCTTCTATCAGGCAAGCGGCGCCTATGGCTTCCGCGATCAGTTGCAGGACACGCTGGCGCTTTTGGCGCTCGATCCCTCGCTGGCACGCCAGCAGCTCGTCAACGTCGCCTCGCGTCAGTTCCGCGAGGGCGATGTCCAGCATTGGTGGCTGCCGGCGAAGGGCGCAGGCGTCCGCACGATGATCTCGGACGATGTCGTCTGGCTCGGCTATGCCGCGGCCCTTTACACCGAGGTGACGGGCGATGCGGCTGTCCTCGACGAGGAGGTACCCTTCCTCGAAGGAAAGGCGCTGGAGGATGGCGAGCACGACGCCTTCTATCAGCCGACCGTCTCGAAGGACATGGCAAGCATATACGAGCATTGCGCCCTGGCGCTCGATCTCGCCGTCGCCCGCACCGGGCAGCACGGCCTGCCGCTGATCCTTGGCGGCGACTGGAATGACGGCATGAACCTCGTCGGCATCCACGGGCAGGGCGAGAGCGTCTGGCTCGGCTGGTTCCTCGCCCATACGCTGCAGAACTTCATCCCGATCGCGCGAGAGCGCAAGGATGCGGCCCGCGTCAAGGCCTGGCAGCAGCATGTCGACGATCTCAAGGCCGCGCTGGAAAAGGCCGGCTGGGACGGCGAATGGTACCGCCGCGGCTATTATGACGACGGCTCGCCGCTCGGCTCGAAGGAGAACGACGAGTGCCAGATCGATGCCATTGCCCAGTCCTGGGGCGTACTGTCGGGCATTGCGGATCAGGCACGCGCCGAACAGGCGATGCAGTCGCTGCGCGAGCATCTCCTCGATGAGGAGGGCGAGCTCCTGCGCCTCTTCACCCCGCCCTTCGACAAGACGGAGCGGGAGCCCGGGTATATCAAGGGCTATCCCCCCGGCGTCCGCGAGAATGGCGGGCAATATACCCATGGCGCGACCTGGGCGATCCTCGCCCTGACGCAGCTCGGGCAGAATGCCGAGGCCTATCGCTGGTTCCAGATGATCAACCCGATCCATCACAGCCGCAATCCGGACGCTTATCGCGTCGAGCCCTATGTGGTCGCCGCCGATATCTATTCGGTGGAGCCCAAGCGCGGGCAGGGCGGCTGGACCTGGTACACCGGCTCCGCCGGCTGGCTCTACCGCGTGGCGACGGAAGGCATTCTCGGCCTGCGCCGCCGCGCTGACCGGCTCTTCATCGATCCCGTGCTGCCGCCGCAATGGGATGGCTGCAAGGTGTCGCTCCGCATCGGCGAGGCCACCTACCGCATCATGGTTGAGACCGGCGGCAAGGCCAAATCGGTCAGGCTCAACGGCCGGAAAGTGGCCAATCCGGACAAGGGCATCGCGCTGAAGAAGACCGGCGATCACGAAATCGTTGTGGAACTTTCCAAGCCGGCTGCAAAAAGCTAAACGAAGAGCGGGATTTTCCCGCTCTTTTCACTTTCCGGCATTCGCCGGCAAATCCGGCGCGCCGCTTGACAAGGTTGCCCGGCAGCCAGCACATATTCCGCGCCCATCCCGATCCGGCGAATGGGAGTCTTTCGGGGAAGAGGCAAGATGGCCAAGACTGATATCGCGCGGCGCGTTTACAACCACACATGGAAGCTCGATCCGATCATCCGCAGCCTGCTGGATACGGATTTCTACAAGCTCCTGATGCTGCAGATGATCTGGGGCCTCTATCCCAAGGTCGATGCCACCTTCACCCTCATCAACCGCACCACCTCCGTCCGCCTTGCCGACGAGATCGATGAAGCGGAGCTGCGCGCCCAACTCGACCATGCCCGCACGCTGCGCTTCACCAAGAAGGAAATGATCTGGCTGGCGGGTAATACCTTCTATGGCCACAAGCAGATATTCTCGCCCGACTTTCTCGCCTGGCTCGCCGATTTCCAATTGCCGGAATATGAGCTCATCCGCCGCGAAGGCCAGTATGAGCTGAACTTCCATGGTCCCTGGATGTACACCACCATGTGGGAGATCCCGGCGCTTGCCATCATCAACGAATTGCGCTCCCGCGCGGCGATGAAGTCGCTCGGTCCCTTCGCGCTCGATGTGCTCTATGCCCGTGCCAAGGCGAAGATGTGGAGCAAGGTGGAGCGCCTGCGCCGGCTGCGCGACCTGAAGATTTCCGATTTCGGCACCCGCCGCCGCCACTCGTTCCTCTGGCAGCGCTGGTGCGTCGAGGCGCTGAAGGAGGGCATCGGCGACGCCTTCACCGGCACCAGCAACGTGCTGCTTGCCATGGATACCGATCTGGAGGCGCTGGGCACCAATGCCCATGAGCTGCCGATGGTGCTGGCCGCCCTGTCGGATACGGACGAGGAGCTGCGCACCGCGCCCTATCGCGTGCTGCAGGACTGGAACCGCTATTATGGCGGCAATCTCCTGATCGTGCTGCCCGATGCCTTCGGCACCACCGCCTTCCTGCGTGATGCGCCCGACTGGGTGGCCGACTGGACGGGCTTCCGCCCCGACAGCGCCCCGCCGATCGAGGGTGGCGAGCGCATCATCCGCTGGTGGAAGGAGAAGGGCAAGGACCCGCGCGACAAGCTCCTGATCTTCTCCGATGCGCTCGATGTCGACACCATCGAGGAGACCTATCACCATTTCCACGGGCGCGTCCGGATGAGCTTCGGCTGGGGCACCAACTTGACCAATGATTTCGCCGGCTGTGCGCCGACCAATATCGATGGCCTCACCGCGATCTCGCTCGTCTGCAAGGTGAGCGAGGCGAACGGCCGCCCGGCGGTCAAGCTCTCGGACAACCCCCGCAAGGCGACGGGCGATCCCCGGGAAGTCCAGCGCTATCTCGAATTCTTCGGCAATGAGGACCGCGTGGAGCATCTGGTAAAAGTCTAGCGCATACCGGGCCCGGCCAACGAGGAGGCAGGTCCGGAAAGGGTGCGAGGCGGAAGAGAAGCGATACGACTTTTTTCCATCTGGACTTGCGTTGGATGTGATTTGCAAGTCTGGGAAGAGTGGCTATAGGTCTCCCGCGAGACTTGCGTATTGCAGGGAATGGATTGGCCAGGTGGAGGAGATGGCACGTCATGTATCTGGGAATTGACCTCGGCACTTCGGGTATCAAGGCGCTGCTGATCGATGGCAAGCAGCGGATCACGGCGTCTGCCTCCGCATCGCTGAATGTCTCGCGCCCGCATTCGGGCTGGTCGGAGCAGAACCCGGCGCACTGGATCGACGCGCTGGAAACCGTGCTCGACGTGATGAAATCCACCTTTCCCGCAAGGCTCGCGGCGGTGCGCGGCATCGGCCTTTCCGGCCAGATGCATGGCGCGACCCTCCTCGATGCCGACGGCAAGGTGCTGCGGCCCTGCATCCTGTGGAACGATACCCGTGCTCATAAAGAGGCGGCGGAGCTCGATGCCGATCCGCGCTTCCGCAAGATCACCGGCAACATCGTCTTCCCCGGCTTTACCGCGCCCAAGCTGCTGTGGGTGAAGAACAAAGAGCCGGAGATATTCGCGAAGGTGGCGCGGGTCCTCCTGCCCAAGGATTATCTGCGTTTCTGGCTGACCGGCGAATATGTCTCCGACATGTCTGATTCGGCGGGCACGTCCTGGCTCGATGTCGAGGAGCGCCGCTGGTCGCCGGAGCTTCTGGCCGCCACCGATCTCGACGAACGCCACATGCCGTCGCTGGTCGAGGGCACGGAAGTCTCCGCCATGCTGAAGCCGGAGCTCGCCCGGCGCTGGGGCATGCGCGACGATGTGGTCGTGGCCGGCGGCGGTGGCGACAATGCGGCCTCCGCCTGCGGCATGGGCACGGTCGCGCCCGGCCACGCCTTCATTTCACTTGGCACATCGGGCGTCCTCTTCGCGGCGAACGGCGCCTATATGCCCAATCCGGCAAGCGCCGTGCACACTTTCTGCCATGCGCTGCCGAAGACTTGGCACCAGATGGGCGTCATCCTGTCGGCCACGGATGCGCTCAACTGGTATGCCGGCATCGCCCGCAGTGATCCTGCCGATCTCACGGCGGAACTGGGCGACAGGCTGAAGGCACCCTCGGGCGTCACCTTCCTGCCCTATCTCTCTGGCGAGCGCACGCCGCATAACGATGCCGCCATCCGCGGCGCCTTTGTCGGTCTCGGTCGCGAGAGCGATCGCGCCGCGCTGACGCAGGCCGTCGTCGAAGGTGTCGCCTTCGCATTCCGCGATTGCCTGGAAGCGCTGGCCGCCGCCGGCACCAGGCTTGAGCGCGTGACGGCGGTGGGCGGCGGTTCGCGCTCCGATTACTGGCTCAAGGCGATCGCCACGGCGCTCGATTTGGCCGTAGACGTCCCCGCCGACGGCGATTTCGGCGGCGCGTTCGGCGCGGCCCGTCTCGGGCTCATCGCGGCTGAGAAAGCCGATCCCTGGGCGGTCTGCACATTGCCCGATATCGCCAGGACGATCGAGCCGGAGGCGCGCCTGCGCACCGCCTTCGATGACGCCTATATCAGCTATCGCAAGCTCTACCCCGCGCTGGAAGCATTGGCGCGATAAACACGCCCCTGGCACCTCGCCGGCAGCGGAGGACCGTCACCACGCCCGCTTTCCGCGTCTGGTCATTGAGAAGAACACCCCGAACCGGGAATGGGAAGACGGGCGGTCTTGCCAACGCTCATCAATAAATTCAATTGCGGCCGCAAGACCGCCCGTCGGCGATGT